>ERZ894236.39-NODE-39-length-210625-cov-19.9788_pt1 | contig 210625 bp, 197 predicted proteins | sample MGYA00380297_ERZ894236 | MGnify/ENA primary metagenome ERZ894236 (study PRJEB32331, sample SAMN06328420) | human gut metagenome | biome: human gut microbiome; feature: stool | host: Homo sapiens | collected 2014-08-04 ... | reverse complement strand
CCATTATATTGGATGAAAGTACATTTGCGTAAGGGGGAGAATATGAGGAATAAGAGATTAGTCAAAACAGCAGTTTGCGGAGCCATTCTGAGTGCTTCTTTGATGGTGAGCCAGCAGAATATAAACGCAGCCCAGGAAGGCAGTGCATTAAGTTCTGAGGCCAAAAAAAATGAAACCTCACAAAATATTTCCGAATCCGATACGGAGCAAAATGCAGCAGCAAATGAAAATCAGCCCCAGGATTCCAACTCCGATCCAAGTTCTCCTGGAGCCGGGAATCCGGATGAAAAAGCAGATGACACAGAAGATAACAGTGCAGAGGATCCAAATGCTCCCTCTGACGGAACGGTATCTGACCAGCCTGCAGATGAGAGCAATCAGTCCATTCCTATAAAAACAGGATGGGTAGAGGAGGAAGACGGTACACATTATTACAAAGAAGACGGTACCCTGGCCACGGGATGGCTGACATTGGAGGAAGGTACCTATTATCTGGATGAGCAGGGACTGAAAACCACCGGCTGGAAGACCATAGAAGGAAAGAAATATTACTTTCAGGAAGATGGCCTTATGTATCAGAAGACCATACTGAAGCTTTCCGATAAACTTTACTATATATCAGAGGACGGAAGTTTATATACAAAAGCCGGCTGGCTGAAAAGTGACAAGACTTACTACTATGTAAATAAAAATCAAACCCTTTACAACAAAGGCTGGCTGAATTTAAATGGTACCTGGTATTATCTCGCCTCTGACGGAAAGATGAAAACAGGTCTTTTAAGTACAGACGGCAAAAAATATCTCTTAAAATCCAATGGTGCCATGCTGTCCGGCAATGGCTGGACACAGTATGACAAGCATTGGTACTACATATATCCCAACGGTTCTCTGCATACAAACAACTGGCTGAATTTAAACGGCACCTGGTATTACCTCAATAAGAACGGGGTTATGCTCACAGGATGGCAGAAGATCGGCGGCGGTTTGTATTATCTCAACGGCAGCGGAGCCATGGAAGCGGGAGGATGGCGGTATATCAATAAACATTGGTATTACCTGCAGGGAAATGGCGCTGCGGCTGTCGGATGGCTCAATCTGAATGGCACCTGGTATTATCTCAATCCGTCTGACGGCGTCATGAAAACAGGCTGGTATAAGGTGGGCAAAACCTGGTATTATTCCAATGGCAGCGGTGCCATGCAGACCGGTTGGCTGAATTTAAACGGTACCTGGTATTATCTCAATGGCAATGGTTCCATGGCAGCGGGATGGCTGAATCTGGGAGGCACCTGGTATTATCTGAATCCCTCTGGCGGTGCCATGCAGACAGGCTGGTATAAGGTGGGCAAAACCTGGTATTACTCCAATGGCAGCGGTGTCATGCAGACCGGATGGCTGAATTTAAACGGCACCTGGTATTACCTCAACGGCAGTGGTGCTATGCAGACCGGTTGGCTGAAATTGGGAAGTACCTGGTATTATCTCAATCCGTCCAATGGCGCAATGCGTACAGGCTGGTACCAGGTAGGCAAAACCTGGTATTACTCCAACGGCAGCGGTGCTATGCAGACCGGATGGCTTGGAATTGGAAACACCTGGTATTATCTCAACGGCAGCGGAGCCATGCTGACCGGATGGCAGAAGATCGGCGGCTGTTCTTATTACTTTAATCCCTCAAACGGAGCTATGTCCTCCGGCTGGCTGACCATTAAAGAAAAGAAATATTATCTCAACAGCAGCGGGGTCACACTGACCGGGTGGCAGCAAATCAGTGGAAAATGGTATTATTTTAATAGCAGCGGCGTTATGCAGACAGGTTCCATCACCGTGGGAGGCAGTAAATATTATCTGAACAAAAATGGTGTCATGCAGACAGGATGGCAGAAGATCGGTGATAATTATTACTATTTCAAATCAAACGGCGCCATGGCTGTTAACACCTACATGGATGGCTATTACCTGGATTCCAACGGTGTCCGCACAGAAGTGGCAAATACAAACGGCCAGTGGTGCTTTCCGTGTCCGAGTATAACATATGTATCCAGTGAATTTGGAAACCGTGACAGTCCGGGGGGAATTGGGTCCACCAACCACAAGGGTGTGGATCTTGCTGCACCGGCTAATTCCAGGGTTCTTGCCGCCGCCGGAGGTACTGTAGTCAATGCAGGTTACGGCTGGGGCGGAGAGGGCAATTACGTGGAGATCGACCACGGCAACGGCCTTCACACAATCTATATGCATATGATTTCAAACCCGGTTGTCAAAAAAGGACAGACTGTCAAGGCAAGTCAGGTGATTGGCTATGTGGGTATGACAGGTGCCGCCACGGGATATCATCTGCATTTTGGCGTCAGTGTAAACGGCGTTTACAAAAATCCGTGGGATTATATCCGCAGACCGGATGGTATGTGATGACATAAAAAACACATCGAAGATTTTAATTCTCTTCGATGTGTTTTTTAACGGAGTTATAGTTTACATAAGATAATTATAGTCAACTACGTTCTTTATCACAATCCCCATATAAATTAACCGCATGATTTTGATATCACACATCCCCTCAACAGCCCGGAATTGTAAAATAGAAGACTGTTCCGCCTCCATCCCTGTCCTCCACCCAGATTTTCCCTTTATGGAGCCGTACAATCTCCCCTGCAATGCTAAGCCCCAGCCCGAAATGCTTTTTCTCTTTTCTGGACGCATCACCTCTGAAAAATCGTTCAAAAACCCGCTCTTTCCAGGGGTCCGGAATTCCGGGACCGGTGTCGCCTACCCAAAGTTTCCATTTGCTTCCTTCCCTTGCGTAACCCAGAAAAATAGTTCCGCCTTCCGGTGTGTAACTGACAGCATTGTCAAGAAGGATTCCCAACACCTGTTCCAGCCGCTGTCCATCACAGAAAACTTCTGATTCCTCTTCGCATGGCGGAAGACTGATCTGCAGGTGCAGGCCTTTCTTCTCCGCCAATATATGATATTTCTCATATACCTCAGGAATCATGGTGTCCAGTGAAATCTTTTCATAGTGCACGGACCAGGACTGGTTATCTGCGCCGGCAAGGGTGAGCATATCCTGGATCAGCCGTGACATGCGCTGTCCCTCTGCCTGTATCATCTCCTGAAATCCAGGCCTGTCCTCCTCATCCGCCACCGCAAGCGCATCGGCGCCGGATAAAAGTACAGCCAGGGGGGAGCGGAGTTCATGGGAAGCCGCAGCTACAAACTGCATCTGCTGTGCACGGTTCTTCTCTATAGGATACAGCATTTTACCCGTGTACACCCAGGAAAACAAAAACAGCAGCAGCAGCGCCGCCCCGTCAATTACTGCAAATACCACATAAAGATACAGAAACTGCCGCTTCAGTGTCTCCCTGGAATAGGAGATAACCGTACAAAAAGTCCCAAATTGATGCGGGACTGCAGCAAAGGTCACCAGATGATCCGTGCCCTTATATTTCATAGAAAATTCCAACAGCTTTGAAATCCCTTTTGCCGCAGACAGAGCACTGACATCAAACCCATAGATCTCCTTAGCTTTCCGGCAGATCTCTTCCATGAGCTCCTGTTTTTCTTTTTCCGGATCGTAGGAATAGCATATTTTGTTTTCATATAAATTGATGGTATAAAAACGCGGATTAGCTGCTGCTGAGATTTTTTCATAGTCGATAACCTCTTCATTTTCCAGATAAGCCAGCACAGAGTCCACATCTTTTTCATAAGAAGTCCTGTCATTGGTGTCCAGAAGGTTTTTAAATGCCAAAAGTCCGGCCAGTGTCATGAACAAGAGGATGATTCCGGTTACCGCAGTACAGAACAGAGTCATTTTTACTCGAAGCTTTCTATACATTTATTCCTCCAGGCTGTAGCCTACACCGCGTATGGTGCGGATAGACAGTGCACTTCCCACAGATTTCAGCCGCCTTCTCAAAAAATGGATAAAGTTATCCAGATTGCCGTCCTCAATTTCCGTATCAATCCCCCATACTTTAGTGACAATGCTCTTCCTTGCCAGTACCTGCCCCGGATTTTTTAAGAAGACTTCCATCAGATCTCCTTCTGTCCGTGACAGTCTGCAGGCTGCCTCTTTACAGGAGAGTTCCTTTGACTGGACATTAAAGAATAAATCACCGTATTGCAGTTCCTGTCCAGGGTCTATTTTTCTTGGCCTGCGGCCAATACTGCGTATTCTCGCCATCAGTTCCTCGAAAGCGATCGGTTTTACCAGATAGTCGTCTGCACCGCAGTCTAGCCCCTGCACCCGCTCCATAACTTCCCCCAGGGCAGTGACCAGGATCACCGGTGTGCTGTACCCCTCTTTCCGAAGCTGGCTTAAGACCTCTGTTCCGGACAGGGACGGAAGCATACGGTCCAGCAAGATCAGATCGTGTGCGTTTTCTCTTGCAATTGCCAGGCCGTCTCTGCCGTCATGGCAGCAGTCCGCACAGATTCCCTCTTTTTTCAGCCGATAGGCAAGTGTCCGGCAGAGTTGTGTATCATCCTCTATGATCAGAATCCTCATAGCTCATATTTCCCCTTTCGTATCCAGCCAGTTTTCGCGCTGCAGTGAACGCTGGTAATACTGAAACTATGCTAAGTATACCATTTTACATCACTGTAAAAAACCGTTTTCTGAGAATTAGAGGTAAATTAGAGATTGAATAGATGTAACATAGAGGTTTGCCGTGTTATACTGATTTTTGTAAAAAGACCGGTCTTACAGGGAGTATTGAGAGAAAGGATAGATGAAAATGAACAGAAAGAAGAGATGGAAACAGGGGCTTTTAGCTGTACTCATTATGAGCCTCATACTTACTCTTATCTCATGTGGAAAAGAGCAGGTAAATAAAGAGAAGGATACAGGCAGTAAAAGCACAGCAAAAGGCCGCTACACAGAACAGGAAATAAACTTTAACGACACGGATATTTTAAAGCCGGCTAACCAGGGCAGCGGCAACGCCGACTCACGTATATCAAGTGAGATTCTTTTGGCTATGAAGGGGCTGGATGACGGAACATTGAGAATTGCTGCCAGAACAGGAATCTTTGACTCCTCTGACAAAGGAGGAAGCTGGAAGCCCTGGGCTGGAATCCCACAGGAATTGACAGATGATCTGATTTCCGAAGAGGGTATCGAGTTTATTGCCATATCGGGCAAAGGAGCGCTTTTTTATGCCGCAGGAGGAGAATATAAAATGGTTGAGGCGGACGGAAGTATCCGCGCTGTCAATCCTGAGCTCCCACCAAAGGACACAGAGGGATCCGGTATGGTAAATTCAGTGAGATATGCCGTATTTACAGATTCCGGCGATATTCTGTGCCAGGATGAAAATAATATCTATCTGCTGGACGGTGTATCCCTTTCCCTGAAGCACACCTACGGCCAGGAAACAGCCGAGGGGCAGGATGTTCAGGGTATGGCCATGTACGCCTGCGCCGGTGACAGACTCTTTGAATTCAGCAGTGATATCCGTGTTACGGATGACGGTTCTATCAAATATGAAAATATAAAGGCTGTCTCATATGATCTGCAGACCCAGGAATCTGCAAAAGAGCAGGAGGCCCTCAATAATTTTCTCCAGGATGAATTTCTGAATTCTTCTGTGCTGTCAGGTGCCGATGGAAAATCCCTGTATTTTATCAGCCAGTCCGGTATTTACCGCTATATGATTGACGGAACCGCAGTGGAGAAGATTTTCAACGGCTCTATGGGGCAGATGAACAGTAATACCTTCTTTGCGAACAAAGCCACTGTGTTGACAGATGGAACTATTTTTATTCCGTATCATATAAATGAGCAGGAGCGCCTGTTTTGTTACAGCTTTGATCCCGAGGCTTCACTTCGGCCGGAGCATACGATCACTGTGTATTCTCTCTATGATAGCCTGAATATCCGTAAGCTCATTACAGAATTTCAGAGTCAGCACTCTGATGTGATGGTGGAATACGAAACGGGTATGACAGGCGAAGATGCCGTAACAAGATCCGATGCACTGAAAACTTTGAATACGAATATTATGGCCGGTGAGGGACCGGATGTCTTAATACTGGACGGCCTGCCCATCTCTTCTTATATAGAAAAAGGCCTTCTCATGGATATTGGGGATCTGGTGGAAGAAGCCGACAAGGCGGAGGGACTCTTTGGCAATATCGTCAATGCCTATAAAACAGACGGCTCACTCCTTGCAGTGCCAACTAGTTTTTCCATACCGGTTCTCATAGGCAGGCAGTCCGCCCTGGAAGAGATCAACAGTCTGGAGGAACTGGCATTGGCAGCGGAAAAGGACAGGGAAAACAGCCCTGAAAACAGCCATATACTTGGCAGCATGACCAATTCCACCCTTTTGCTGACGCTGATTTCTTCCTCCTCCCCATCCTGGGTGACAGAGGAGGGAACTCTGGACAAAAAAGCACTGACCGATTTCTTTGAAAATGCGAAAAGAATTGCCGCTGCACAAAATGCCCCGGACAATATGGAATACTCTGACACAGAATCACAGCCGCTGGAGTTGTCTCCCTTTATGACAAGCGCACATCTCAACACCTTAGAGATGGGGTATACAAACTCCTATATGACCATCAGCAACCTTATGAGTGCGGAAGGCCTGTCACATATCCTTTCCATGGCAAAATATCTTGGAGGCGGAGGATATAAAAGCACACCGGGTCAATCTGAACATGTATTTATCCCATTGTCACCTGTGGGAATCAGTTCAAAAACCGACAATGAGGAAACAGCCGGAGAATTCGTAAGTTATCTTTTAACAGAGGGGCAGCACAGTTCTTCCATATCTTCCTGGCCGGTAAACCGCACAGCTTTTGCCGGCAGACAGGAACTTCCCTCTAATTTCCCGGTGGGAATGACCCACATGGAAAGCGATGTGGATGGGAGCGGGTTCGATTTAGAGATCATTCCGCCTGCCAAAGAGGATTATGACGCCCTGCAGGATATGATCGGAACCCTGACAACCCCGGCTGTCACAGATGATATCATAAACAGGACTGTTATGACAGAAGGGCTAAAATGTCTTTCCCAAGAGACTTCCGTTTCCGATACGGTGGATGCCATTCTGAAAAAAGTGAATCTCTACCTGGCGGAGTGATCTTATCTATGGAGCGAAAAGAACATGCCCTGACAGGAATTTTATTTCTACTACCAAGCCTTGCCGGAGTCTCTGTCTTTGTCCTCATCCCTTTTCTGGATGTAACACTTCGTTCCTTCCAGAATGCAGTCACAAGGTCATGGGTGGGTTTGGACAATTACCGTGTTTTGTTCCAAACCCCGGCTTTCCGGCTGGCAGCAAGGAATACCTTGCGCTTCACCGGCATCTGTATTCCTATTCTCATCTGCGTGTCACTTTTCATCAGTGTTTTTCTGCAGCGGCAGAAAAGGTTAAGAAGCCTTTTAAAATCAGCATTCCTACTTCCCATGGCTGTTCCGGTGGCTTCTGTTGTCCTGCTTTGGAGAGTGACCTTTCACGCAGACGGATTTCTCAGCCTCCTGGCCGTTCATACAGGCCATGCGGCAGCAGACTGGATGAATACCGGATATGCCTTCTGGGTATTGGTGTTCAGCTATATATGGAAGAACCTGGGGTATAATATTGTACTTTGGACAGCGGGGCTGTCCGGTATTCCCTATCATCTGTATGAGGCCGCCAGAATTGACGGTGCAGGGGAGTGGGCTTGTTTCCGGAAGATCACACTTCCCGGTTTAAAGCCGGTACTCTATACCATCACGGTCCTGTCCCTTCTTAACTCTTTTAAGGTGTTTCGGGAGGGATACCTGGCCGCAGGGGATTATCCGGACGAGAGTATGTATCTTCTGCAGCATCTGTTCAATAACTGGTTCCGGGAAATGGATTTTGATAAGCTGGCAGCAGCGGCTGTATTGATGGTTTTTGTTATCTTCGGACTTATATCCATGCTGAAACGTTCCTGGGACCTTGAGGAGTGAATAAAATGAGCAAAAAAATAACAGGATTTCTGCTGCTTCTCCTGGGAGCGGCTGTCTGTTACCCGGTTTTCTTCCTTTTTATCGGCTCCCTCATGGGAACCGGTGAATTAAAATATCATTTGGGTGCAGTACACGGACTTGGGGAAGGCATCGTGTCATGGAGCCTTCTTCCCCTTACCCCTACCCTCAGGCATTATGTAGAACTTCTCTTGGACACCCCGGAGTTTTTCCATATGTTCTGGAACTCCACAGCACTTTCCGCCGGTATTCTGGCCGGACAGTTACTAGTTGGAGTTCCCGCTGCCTGGGGATTTGCAAAATATGAGTTTCCCTTAAAAAAGCTGCTATTTACCTTATACATACTGCTCATGATGATGCCGTTCCAGGTGACTATGCTTTCCAGCTATCTGGTACTGTCCAAAATGCAGCTCACAGACACACTCCGGGCAGTTATTCTTCCGTGTGCTTTCTCCACCTTTCCCGTTTTTATCATGTACCGTTTTTTCTGCGGAATTCCCCAGGCGATCACGGATGCGGCAAAAATAGACGGAGCCGGTGAGTTGGCCATCTTTTGGCATATAGGTATCCCCCTTGGTTCCTCAGGCATTGTATCAGCGGTCGTACTGGGATTTCTGGAATCCTGGAATCTGATAGAACAGCCGCTGACCTTTTTTAAAAGTAAAAATCTCTGGCCGCTTTCTCTGTACTTACCAAAAAACAGTCCGGAAAGGGCCGGAATCTCCTTTGCCGCCTCTGTTATAACTCTGCTTCCCGCTCTTTTTGTTTTCCTGTGCGGACAGGATTATCTGGAACAGGGGATCGTGGCAGCAGCGGTCAAAGAATAGAGAGGATGTACATTATGATCCATAATAAAAAACAATTACCCGATATTCAGAAAAAAGCCGGTCAGGCTCTTGCCGTATTTCTGGCAGTTATGGCTTTTCTCACAATTCTGTCACGGGCCGCAGCAAACATAATAACCCCAACCGTCGTATGTATTGTGCCGCAAAAGGCTGCCCTGGAGTATGAGATTACCGCATCAGGGATCGTGAAGGAAAAGCAGCAGCAGGCAGTCAACACCGTTCCCGGCATCCGTGTAAAAAAGGTTCTTGTCAGTGAGGGGGACCGCGTTTCCGAACAAGACATACTATTTGAACTGGATATGGAAGATCTGGAAGAAAAAATCCTGTTAAAGAACCAGGAAATCGAAAAGTTAAAGCTTGGATTAAGTGACAGCAGAGAAAAAAGCAGGCTGGAGCAGCAGAATAAAAGCCTGGAACAGAGCAGGGCCGACGAGGATTTCCAAAGAACAGAAGAAAGCCTGGACGCACAGGTGCAGAATGCCTCTGAAGCCCTTGCAGAAGCCCAGAGCCGTTTAGAACAATTCGACATTCAAAAGGCAGACGCTCAGGAGAGCAGTCCTGATTCTGTGGGAGAAGAACTGCAAAAGACCAGCGAAGAAAGGCTTCTTCTTTTGGAGCAGGCTGAGGCGGATCTGGAACTGAAAAAAGAACTTTTAGAGCAGGCCAAGACAGATAATAAACCACAGGATATTCTGGCGGACCTGGAAAAGGATACAGAGGAGTCCCAAAAAGCGATGCAGTCAGCCAAAGAAGCCTCTTTGTCAGCAGATCAGGCCCTGGAGTCCTGGCAGGCGGCGAGAGAAGCCCTGGAAGACCAATTTTCAGAGTTACAGCGCCAGACACTTGCAGATGCTTGTATGCAGGCTCAAAACGCCTATGAGGACGCTCTGAGGCAGAGAGAGGAAGGACTGACAGGCGCGCAGAGAAAAATCGAGGATACCCGGAAACGAACAGCACCGGACAGTACACCGAAAACCACAGAGATGGAAATAGAAGCTCTGCAGATAGAACTGGATAAATATACTGCACTTCAAAAAAACAATGGGCAGATACTTTCCCCCGCAGAAGGGATTGTCCGAAAGGTCCAAGTGGAAGCCGGCAGCGCGACAGCAGAGAGCAGTTCTGTCACCCTGGCGGATCTATCTTCCGGTTCCAGATATACAGCCTCCATTCCTAAGGAACAGGCTGAAATGATCGCAGAGGATGTAACCGTCAAGTTAAAATCCGCTGACGGAAAAAAAGTATCAGAAGAGCTTACCATAAATTCCATAAACGAAAACAAAGACGACCCTGATTTGACTGATATTGCAGTAGATATCAAAAACAGAGAATTTGACATAGATGAACACGCATCACTTGAGATCAAAAAGCAGTCTGTGACCTATTCCTGTGTGGTTCCCCTGGAGGCGCTCCGCATGGAAGATAAGCAATATTTTGTTCTCACAGTCCAGGAGACGGAAACTATACTGGGAAAGGAACTCACGGCCGTCCGCACCGATGTGACGGTTCTTGATAAAAATAATACTATGGCAGCCTTAAAAGACGATGCTTTAAACGGAAGCAGCCAGATCATTCTCACCTCCCAAAAGACTGTAAAAGCAGGCGACCGCATACGCCTGAAGGAAGAATGAGGCGGGCAGCGGGGCATGTGATGCAGCTCCTTTTTGGAGTCATATGCTTCATATGTCTTGCCCAGGCTCTTTCTTGCGGGGAAACCCATACGGATAAAAATACCTGTGTCATACAGAGTGGTGACCAAATGGACGGATACCAGGCCCTGTCCCTGATTCGAGGCAGCCGGGATACGGATTTGCATTTTACCCTCTGGGGAGAGTCCGAAAATATATTGGTTGCGGCACCCAGTCTGAACAGGAAAACAAATGCCAGCCTCATCACAACAGCAGGCAGCTCCGGTCTGGTCCTGCCCGGCACCCGTACTCTCGAAAATACAGATACCGGGGGCTGTCTGATCGATGAAAAATTGTCTGTGGATCTCTTTGGAAGTTCTGAAATATGCGGGGAGACCCTTCTGATAGAGGGCAGAAAATATAAAATCCTGGGAATTCTCTACGGCCACAGAGGCATTGCCCTTATACCGGCAGAAAAGGATACAGGAACTGTGATCGATCGTGTATCTCTCAAAATTCCCGAAAAGGAAAACCAGCAGGAAACCATCCGTCGTTTCTCGGGCAGTACAGGGATACAGGGAAACTTGATCCCACTGTACCTGTATAAAGCTTTTTCAGACGCTCTGATTCGTGTTACTGCCTCGTTTTTTCTGCTTTTTCTTCTGATTGGCATATTCAGAAAGATAAAGGTGCGCAGCCGTAAATACACTGTCATATTCTTCCTTGCCGCAGGATTATTAAGCGCCGCTGCATGTATATGGGTTTTAGATATAAACATCAGGGTCACAGGAGATATGCTTCCTTCCAAATGGTCTGATTTTGATTTCTGGTCAGAGTCGGCAAGGCAGAAAGCCGGCGAAGCGGCCCTGCTTTTTAAAATAGAAAAAAGTAAGATGGAATATGTTCAGTTTACATCTTCTTTAACCTCAGTATTTTTCAGCCTTTGTTCTGTTTTGCCGGGCTTTCTTTTTCTGCGCAGTCTCAGGATCAAAAAGCTTTCCTCCCTCCTGGTCATGACCGTTTTTTTTCTGCTGCTTTCCTTTTCTTTTTGTATTCTGCACAGACCGGACAGCAGCCTTCTTGTACAGGAACGGATCCTCTGGCTGTTTTTTCCATTCTGTCTGCTGCTTAAATATCTGGATACGCAGTTGGATGATGTCCCGTTTTGGAAGAAACATCCATAGTATTTTCATGGCAGCTCCTATTGTTCTAAACCGAGTTTTCCATTATACTGAAATCACCTCTCTTTTTGGTGCACGAAAAGAGAGGAATTCCAAATGAAAATACGCTAAAATAAAAGAATAAAAGGAGCCGATAAAAATGGATTGGATAGAACGTCTCAATAAAGCCATCAACTATCTGGAAGAACATATCAGAGAGGATATTGATCTAGAACAGACAGCAAAAATAGCCTGCTGTTCCACCTATCACTTTCAAAGAATGTTTACCTATATGGCAGGAATTCCGCTTTCGGAATATATCCGCCGCAGACGCATGTCCCTGGCGGCTGCGGACCTGCAGCGCAGTGATGCAAAAATAGTGGATATTGCCTTGAAATACGGCTATACTTCACCTACCGCATTCAACCGTGCCTTTCAAAGTGTACACAAGATCACACCTTCCGCAGCAAAGAAAGCAGGTACTTCCATAAAATCTTATCCTCCTATCAGTTTCAAGATCATGATAAAAGGAGTCGAAGAGATGAATTACAGAATTGAGGAAAAAGAAGCCTTCCGTATTGTGGGTATTTCACAGCCCATGCACAAGGAAGTGGAGAAGAACTTTGAGATTGTTCCACAGATGTGGGGCAAGGCGGCAGCCGACGGTACCATACCGAAGCTGGCTGCCATGATGGACCGGCAGCCCATGGGACTTTTAGGCGTCAGTGCCTGCAACGACAGGGAAGAATGGAAATATTTTATTGCCGTTTCCAGCAGTCTGCCTGCCACAGAGGATTTGGAGGAATATGAGGTTCCTGCTTCCACCTGGGCAATTTTCTCCGGTTCCGGCACCAATTTATCCATTCAGGAGCTGGAACAGCGGATCGTCACAGAATGGCTTCCCACATCCGGATATGAATACGCAGACAAGCCGGATATCGAAGTCTACCTAAACCCGGATCCCCAAAATGCCCAGTATGAGGTATGGATCCCTATTGTGAAATAGAATATTTAAGAAGAAGCCGCAGTGCATTTCAGAATGTGCCGCGGCTTCTCTCTTTTGGCAGCAGTATGTGATTTGACAATTTTATAATAGATACACTATAATCAAGCTATCAAAAGAAAAGGAGACCCCCATTGAAAAAGACTATATTATTATTGGAAGATGACGAAAATCTGAACCGGGGAATATCCATGCGTCTGGAAAAAGAAGGGTATCATGTCCTGTCTGCATTTACAGCCTTTGAAGCTGAGGAGCTGTTTGAAAAAAATGAAGTCCACCTGATCATCAGTGACATTAATCTGAGGGAAGGCAGCGGCATGGACTTCTGCCGCAGGATAAGAGAAAAAAGCAGTGTCTATATTATTTTCCTGACAGCTCTTGACCAGGAGACTGACATTGTAGCCGGCTATGACATAGGGGCAGATGATTACATTACAAAGCCCTTCAGCCTGATGATACTCGTATCAAAAGTACACGCGCTCATGAAAAGAGTGGAAACGTCAAAGCCCTCTGTTCTGAAATGCGGTGATATCCGTGTGTTCCTCCATGAAATGAAGGTGTGGAAAAATGAGGAGCCTCTATCCCTCAGTAAAAAAGAGCTGCAGCTTTTGATCTTTTTTCTGGAAAATCCACAGCAGATTTTTTCAAAGGAGCAGATTGCGGAGGCTGTATGGGATATTGACGGTCAGTTCGTAGATGACAATACCGTACCCGTCAATATCAGCCGCCTCAAAGCTAAACTGGAGTGGGACGCTGTACAAAACGTGAGAGGAATGGGATACATATGGACAAAGGACGTAACAAAAGAATAGCTGTTTTTATAGGTCTACTGGCACTCCTTTTGTTTGGTACACTATACACCGCTTTTCAGTGGATCAATACCGTACACATGGAAAACGACATGCTTCTGGGAAGACTGATCCTAGCAAAACCTGAAACAAAAGGGGAGTATGTCAGTGCTGTAGAGGGAAGATCAGAGTTTGACATTAGTGAGGCACTGGCTGCCGGCCGGGCAGCCAAAGCTGAATATGGTTACTCGGGCAGATATGCAGCCGCTTCGCCCTCTATTGCCTCCTTTCTGCCTGTTTTGCTGCTGAGTGCCTTATTTTTCGCTCTTCTTCTGTCCTTTCTGATCTTATATCAGAAAAAGCTTCAAAGCCAGGCAGAGTTTAGGATCTTCCGGCTTGAGGACCAGGCGGCGCAGCTTACGCAGGAGAACCGCCTTCTGCAATCCCGGATAGAACGGGAAACGGCGGAGACAAAAACACTGGTCACAGATATTTCCCACCAGTTAAAGACCCCCCTTGCCTCCCTCAAAATGTGTTATGAGATTGCAGACACCAGCAGTTTTACAAAAGAAGAACAGCAGTCCTTTCTCATGCAGGGAAAAAATGAAGTGATCAAGCTGGAAAATCTGACAAAATCCCTGATCCAGTTATCCCGGCTGGAGACAAACATGATCCTTCTGGAACCTGTAAAAGCCAGCTTAAAAAAAACGCTTCAAAGTGCTGTCAACAGTGTTTATATGAAAGCGTTTCAGAAAAATATAACACTCTCCGTAAATGAATTCCAGGATGAGGAAGTCATGCAGGATCCCCGCTGGACCCAGGAGGCACTGGTGAATATACTCGACAATGCAGTAAAATACTCCTCCCCTCAGTCTGCTGTAGAGATCCGGGTGGAACCTATGGTCAGCTATTTTCTCATTGAGATAGAAGACCAGGGCATGGGGATTCCAAAAGAGGAGAGGAACCAAATCTTCAAACGCTTTTACAGGGGTAAATCCTCCGCTGTCCAGGAAACTGACGGCTCAGGCGTAGGACTGTATCTCACCAGAAAAATACTGGAAGAGCAGGGTGGAAGCATATGTGTAAAAAGCGGCAGAAGGGGATGTCTGTTTCAGATCGTATATCCCAAAACCGGATACGGCATACAGCAAAATTAGAGGCAAACACAGGCTGTCCTTTGGGGCAGCCTTCTGCATTCCTGTCACCCTTTCGGTTTCTTACAAAACTGTTATCCTGTTTGAAATGCTTTTGTAAGGATACACGTGTAATATAAGAGTGAAACAGGAACTGTTCAGTACATCTTTTGCAATGGAATTTTTGCCGGCCTGCTGAACAGCTCTTCAAAATGACAGATAAGATAAGGAGAACCCCTATGAATGCAATGCTACTGGAAACAAAAGACTTATGTAAATATTACGGCAGCGGGGAGAATTTAGTAAAGGCTATAGACCATACCACCATGACCATACAGAGAGGAGAATTCACTGCCATTGTGGGCCGTTCCGGTTCGGGGAAGAGTACGCTGCTCCATATGCTCGGTGCCCTGGACCGCCCGGATAAAGGCAGTGTATGGATAGAGGGAAAGAACGTATTTGACTTAAAAGATGAGGAACTGGCGGTCTTCCGAAGAAGAAAGATTGGTTTTATCTTTCAGAACTATAATCTGATCCCCTCCCTCAATGTCTGGGAAAATATTGTGCTTCCCATGGGGTTAGACAAAAAGAAAGTGGACCGGAAATTTGTCAGGGACCTGACAGAGCGCATCGGAATAGCTGACAAACTGAAATCTCTTCCCAACACCCTCTCAGGAGGACAGCAGCAGAGAGTTGCCATTGCCCGTGCCCTGGCATCCAAACCTGCCATCATACTGGCAGATGAACCCACCGGCAATTTGGATTCCAAGACAGAGCTGGAAGTCATTTCTCTTCTGAAAGCCTGTGTAAATGAATACGGTCAGACACTGATCATGATCACTCATGATGAGACCATTGCCCAGATGGCTGACAGGATCCTTGTCATTGAGGATGGTAAGGTGGTGAGCCAATGAATACAATAAACAGAACCGCGCTCTCCAACCTGCGGCAGAATAAAGGAAGAAACATTATGGCAGGCATCGCCATTTTCCTGACAACGATCCTGGTTTTTGTCATTCCTGTCATCGGCCTTGGGGCCGTGGATCTGGAGATGGCTGCCGCCAACAAGATATATCCTACCTTTCATGTCATGTATCGTGATGTCAGCGCCGCCACAGCGGAGGAGCTTTCCCACCGGGCAGAGGTGGAATCCATCGGTCTCCGCCAGGACCCGGCCCAGATTCCAGTCCAGGACGGAACGGGATGGATGGTGTATATGGATGAAACAGCCCTGAAGCTCAATAAAATGGAGCTGGATGAAGGCACCTTCCCCCAAAAAAGAAACGAGATTGTCGTATCGGATAATCTTTTAAAAGCTCTGGGGATCACAGGCGGCATCGGTGACACGATCGAACTTTCCTATCAGCCTGTTGAGCCGGATGGGATCGGATATGAGAAAAAGCAAGATTTTGTCATCACCGGCCTGCTCCCCACAACTGCCGGCAGTGAGGATTCAAAAGTCTATTCCGCAATAGTTTCCAAAGACTTTATGGAACAGGAACAGCCTGAAAATATGCGCAGATACAGGGTCTTGCTGCGTATTGCCAATGCGGATTCCATGAATACGGTACAAATCGAAGAGACATACAATAGGATAGCCAAGGAAGCAGGGATTTCTGAGACAAATGTAGTGGATAACCAGACTTACCTTGCAGCCAACTACATTGATCCCGCCCTATACACAGGGATCGCAGGCATTCTGCTCGTTGTTGTACTTGCAGGTATCATGACCATATACAGCCTTTACTATATAACTATGGTATATAAAGTACAGGAATTTGGCAAGATCAAAGCCCTGGGAGCCACCAAACGGCAGATCCGCCAGATCGTCTTTCGGGAGGGGATTCTGGTTGCTCTTATGGCAATCCCTGCAGGCCTGATCGCGGGGAGCATTGCAGCCAGCATAGGATACCGTTTTCTGACATCAGCATATGGTGCTGATAACCCCATAACCCCTGTTATTATGGAAATGATCAAAAATCATGAGGTCAGTCTTCTGAAACCCTGGATGTATGTAATGGCAGCAGCGGTGGCACTGCTTACCGTAGTTTTTGCCCTGCTGCGTCCCATGCGGATTGCCGCTAAAATTTCCCCGGTGGAGGCCATGCGATATGACGGCAGTATGAAATCAAAGAAAAAACAGAGAAAAGGCCATTCGGAAATGAATCTCTTCCGTCTGACCGGGGCCAATCTTTCAAGAAACAAAAAGCGTACGGTAATGACCATCGTGACACTGAGCCTGACAGGAATCCTGTTTATGGTGATTTCCACCCTGTTGTCCTGCGCAGAACCGGAAGAAATCGCCAGGGACACCATATTTGACGATTTTCAAATATCCGTGGACAGCAGCAGCGGAGACAAAATGCATCCTGAACTGGAATGGTCTGTTCTGTGCAAAGACAATCCTCTGAATGAGGATTTTGAAAAACAGGTATTGGATATCCCGGGTGTGGAAAAGGTTACAAGGACAAGTCTTATGGAGGTGGAGCTTCCGGACCACATGGACGGAGACGAGACGTGGAAGGCAAGTATCATCGGAATTCCAGAGGAATATGCAGGCAGGATGGAGAAATCTATCATACAAGGTTCCTGTACTTATGAAGATCTGCAGCAGGGGGATAAGATTCTCATTGACCAAAATATGCAGTATTTTATGCCGGATGTTGAAATCGGCGACACTCTCCGGGTGGTTATCCAATCAGGGAACCGTCTGGAGGAAAAAGAATTTGAAATCGCAGCCGTTGCGGATATGCCATATGGTCTGAGCCATTATACATTTCTGGCACTTCCCAATTCTGTCATCCGTCAATTGACAGAGCTTGATATGGATTACTACTGGTCTGTGGAAGTCGATCATAAAGAGCTGCACAGCGCAGAGCAGCAGCTCCAGACACTCCTGGAAGAAAATGACCTGTTGGAAATGAAAAGCTATGAGGAAGAAGTTGCGTATAATAAAAAGAATACCAGCTTCATGGCCCAGCTCTGCTATATATTTATGATCGTTCTGGGCGGAGTGGGTATTATGAACTTAATTAACACCATGGTCAACAGCATTTATGTGAGAAGAAGAGAGCTGGGCATCATGCAGGCTATCGGTCTTTCCGAAAAGCAGCTAGTACGCATGTTGCAGCTAGAGGGGATTTTTTACACTGCCGGAACTCTATTCTTCTCCCTTGGGATTGGCAGCTTATTGGGCTATGTCACCTTTCTATATGCCAAAAGCCGCCGGATGTTCGGCATCCTGGGCTATCATTATCCCACGGTACAGACGGCTGTGCTGATTGCCGTTATATTGACTATACAAATCCTTTTGACATACCTTATCATGAAGAATTTCAGAAAACAGAGTATGATTGAGCGTATCCGTTTTTCAGAATAGTCATACGGCGTAGAGTGCAGGACTTGACAGATATGTTATAATAAATATAGTGCATACAGAACTTTTTATCATACAAAAGCTCTCATCTACACCATATTATGTAGAAGGGAGCTTTTTGCATTGGGCATGCGCTTGAACTTTTTAACCGTTTTGCAGGAGGTATCAGCTATGAGTACATTAAAAGCAAAAAAAAGGAACCCGGAGATCAAAGCAAAAAAATTAAGGCGTGAAGGATTTGCCACCGGCGTATTATTCGGAAAAGAAATGAAAGAATCTATCCCGCTGCAGTTTGAAGAGACAGAAGCTCTGCGCTTTGTGAAGGCAAACAAAGAAGGCGCACAGGTTACATTGGATATGGGAGAAGATCAAGTGGATGCCATTGTCAAAAATATTGATTATGACCCCATGAAACGCCAGATCCTCGCTCTTGATCTCCAGGCCCTTGTCAATGGTGAAAAGATATCCACAACTGTACAGATCAAGCTCTTAAATGAAGGCAGCATCCAGGGATTTGTGGGACAGGAACTGACAGAGATCCATTACAAAGCCGACCCTGCCAATCTTCTTGATACTATAGAAATAGATCTGTCCAAGCTGGACAGGGATACTAAGAATATGTATGTAAAAGATTTGGAGCTGACGGGAAAGAAAGACGTAGAGCTTACGACCCCTGAGGATGCATTGATCTTCTATATCACAGACCATTTAAAAGCAATGGATGAGGAGGAAGAGAAAGACCCTGAGGAGACCACCGCATAACGGAAAAATCCTTTGACAGAGATTGGGAATTCTGATAAAATAACTGCTGACAACAAAAAACGGCTGTAATCTGCCATGTTCCGGACCGGTCCATGGTTTACGGTATCAATAGAAATAAGTCTGCAAGGCGTAGTCTATGAGGTAACCTCAGTGATTACGCCTTTTACTGTCCGGCAGACCGGACTGTTTCCACAAAAAAAGAGGACTTATTAATATGCCAAAAACAAAGTTTCAGGGAGTTATCTTCGGAATTATCATGTCCATGACCATGGCCTATGGCATGGAGGTCTACAATGTTGCCATTAAAATGGGCTGTAACACAATGGCTGGCGGATTCAGCAGCATGACCAACCAGGTTTTTCTGGATGCGCTCATAGAAGCGGCTTACATGTGGATCTTTGTATTTCTATTTTCTAATCTATGGGGCAATAAGATTGGGCACAGACTGGCAGAGCGCATCATCCGTCCCGGTACAGACAATCCGTTTTTCATCACGGTCATCATATCCTGCTGTACGGTATTTATCATGTGCCCCACCATGAGTATGGTGGCAGCCATACTTTTTAACCTCATTCTGGCCCATGCCCCCATAAGTCAGCTTCCCGCCATATGGGCCGGCACTTTGATCAAGAATTTTCCCATGGCTTTACTCTGGAATCTGTTTGCCGCCGGCCCTCTTACCAGATTCCTGTTTGGTAAGATTTTCAGGAGCCAGATATCAGAAGCCTGACGCTATGTCTGCTTTATAGCCATATGTATCGGCCAGTTTTTTCCCTTCCCCTGCATCCTCCGGTCTTTTTTTCTTGTATAGATAGATGCAGAACAGAAGTGCGACCACCTCTGTGACCGGAAAAGTCAGCCATACATAGGAGAGTCCCTTGAAATGGAATACCCATGCCAGAGGTACCAGAAGAATGATCTGCCTTAAAATCGTAATACTGATACTGGCTTTTCCCAGGTTTACCCCCTGGAAATAAACGGTCAGCATGATCACAAAAGCAGCAGGGATAAAGCTTGCAGAAATAATGCGGAGCGCCGTGCATCCAATCTCCAGAATCTCTTTCTTTTTGGAGAAGACAGAAAGCAGATCTCCCGGGACTGCCATGAAGATTCCAAAACCTAAGACCATCACAACTGCTGAGACCGCAATGGAACATTTCAGTGTCTCTTTTACACGCCGGCAGTCACCTGCCCCATAGTTAAAGCTCATGACCGGCAGGATCACCTGCTGCAGCCCCATAAGGGGAATAAAAAAGAACGTCTGCAGTTTGTAATAAATGCCCAGCACGGTCACCGCATCCTCTGTAAACTGTTTTAGTATCAGGTTCAGACCTACCATATACAGGGTATAGAGAGACTGCATAATGATGGCAGGCATCCCTGTTTTATAGATCTGGACATAGCTTTTGAGCCTTAACCTGCCGTTTAGCGGGCAGTGTCGCAGTACAGAAAGAAAGACCACCGCCATGGCACTCCATTGACCGATAACAGTAGCAATGGCAGCTCCCCGGATTCCCATAAGGGGAAAACCAAGCTTTCCGAAGATCAGAATCGGGTCCAGCACTATGTTTATCAATGCCCCTATTATCTGTGCGCACATGGGAAGCACCATATTCCCTCTGGCCTGCAGTATTTTTGTGCAGTTTGCCTCCACAAACATGCCCAGGGAAAAAAGAAAGATAATAACCCCATACTGCATCCCCTCTGTCCGTACCATGGGCTGGTCAGAGGAAAACTGACAGTAAGTGTTCAGTCCCAGCAGTCCCAGCGCCGTAAACACAGCAAAATTCATGATTCCCAGAAACAATCCGCTCTTTATAACATCATTCTGGGACCCGGACGCATCCGCTCCGTCCATGCGTGAGATCAAAATGTTGATGCCAGTTCCCGTTCCGGTTGCCACAGCAGTCATCAAGAGCTGAATAGGGAAGATAAGGGACAGGGCAGTCAGGCCGTCCGCCGAATATTTTGCCACAAAATAGCTGTCCACAATGTTGTAGACGGACTGGATCAGCAGGGCAAGCATGACCGGGGGTGACAGTTTAAGCAATAGTTTCCATACAGGTGTCTGTTTCATATTTAACCATCCTTTCTCAACGAAAAAAGAATAAAGGATGGAGTTACTACACAGTCAAGCGTTATCTTATATTTTTTTCAAATGCGCTTTTATTTCACAATAATAGTCATCTATATAGTCAAAAAGCTGCAGTCCCAATTCGTCTGCATATACGGCGTCTGTTATGTATCCGTTTTCTTCCATCCAGGAAAAAAGCGGGCCGAAGTCAGCGGACTCCCGGATAATACGGATCATACAGACCGCATATTCCCCAGAGGGCATAACATGCAGATTTTCGGGGCTGACATGCAAATAACTGCTGTCCGCTATCTTCAGATATTCGCTGCATTTGTAGATATTTCCCTGTTTCATTTTTTCAATATCCAGTATGTATCCATATTTTCGCTGTATGGTATCCGCATACCGCAGTTCATCCTTGGCGGCTGCCTGGAGATTAGCATGATAGGAGGTACCGTCCTTTGTCATGATCCCCGCGATCACGGTTTCTTCCTTCAGCCATTTCTTTTTTATCCTGTCAGAATGGATCGCCGCAGAAACTCTTTTATTTTCCTCATCGTACCACAAAATATCCTCTGCTACCTGCTGATAATAGCGGCTCAGCCGGAGGGCTTCATTTCTATAATCCAGCAAAAGCTGCGTGATCTTACTGTTATCATGAAAATCCAGAATCTGTTTTACCTTATCCAAAGGAACACTCAGTTTGCGGCATGTGGTTATGATATCAAGCTGCCACAAATTCCAGCGGGAGTAATAGCGGTATTGGTTTTTTTCATCTATATGATCAGGTACCAACAGTCCGATTTTATTATAAAAATGCAGGGTGTCTTTTGATATTCCTGTAATTTTACTTACTTCACCGATCAAATAATATCCTTCTTTCAATTCTATTCTCCTTACCATATTTTCTACATGGGTATTATATATCAAAACCATAGGAAAAAGCCAACAAAACAGCAGGATTTGACAACAATTTTCAAGCAGACCCTACACCTGTACCCCATTTTGGTGTACAATCGTAACAGAACATTTATAAAAGGGATAAAAGAGGATAAACAGATGAAAGACATGACGCAAGACAGCCTGGATATATTTACACAGCCAACAGCTTCCTGGTTCAGACAGGCATTCGGACAGCCCACAAAAGTCCAAAGGGAAGCCTGGCCTGCCATAAAAAGCGGAAAACCTGTACTGATCAGCGCACCTACCGGAACCGGAAAAACTTTGTCTGCTTTTCTGGTATTTATCGACTGTCTGCAGGAACTGGCAAAAAAAGGGGAATTGAAAGAAGAACTTTATCTGATCTATGTCTCTCCTTTAAAATCTCTGGCAGGCGATATCAGAGAGAATCTGAACAGGCCGCTGAACGGCATAGGGGCTGCAGAAGGCGGTGAGGGCGCAGGCAGGATCTGTGTGGGCATACGGACCGGAGATACGCCCCAAAAGGAACGGCAGCGTATGGTGAAACACCCGCCCCATATACTGATCACCACACCGGAATCCCTGTATTTGATGCTGACAAGCCGCACCGGGCGGACTGTTCTTAAGACAGCTCAGGCACTGGTCATTGACGAGCTTCACGCGCTGATCGATACAAAACGTGGTGCCCACCTGATGCTGTCCGCTGCCAGATTGGACAGTCTCTGCGGTTTCCCGCTGCAGAGGATTGGATTATCGGCCACCATAGAGCCGCTTCAGACAGCAGCCGATTACCTTTCTCCCGAACCGGCACATATCGTCGCGCCCCACATGGAAAAGGAGGTGCGGATTGAAATAAACGGCATTACCCAGGCGCCCGGAAGAAGGAAAGACCCGGTCTGGGAAGAGCTGGCAGAAAAAGTGTACAGCAGATGCATGCAGTGCCGCAGTGTCATTGCCTTTTCCGAGGGGCGCAGATACGCGGAAAAACTGGCCTACTATGTCAATCAGCTTGGCGGTGAAGATTTTGCCCGGGTACACCATGGCAGTCTGTCAAAAGAGCAGCGGGCGGAGGCAGAGGATTCCCTGCGGAAAGGAAAGCTGCGTCTTTTGTGCGCAACCTCATCTATGGAACTGGGAATTGACGTAGGTGACATTGACCAGGTGCTGCAGATTGGCTGTCCGCGCTCCATATCCAGTACCATGCAGCGTCTTGGCCGGGCCGGACACAATCCCGGACGGGTCAGCGTCATGTATATGTACCCCCGTACCGCTTCTGAAACCCTATATTGCGGTCTGACAGCCCAGACAGCCAGGCAGGGCGGTATCGAACAGGCTGATCCCCCTGTCATGTGTCTGGATGTACTGGCACAGCATCTGGTATCCATGGCTGCCACAGCCAAAGATCAGGAACCGGGCAAAGGTTCCGGCGGAATTCCCTGTACGGCGTACACAGTGGACGATGTAATGGAAATTCTTGCCCGTACCTATACCTTCCGTTTAGTCACCAGGGAAGATGTAAAGGCCGTCCTTGCCATGCTGGCAGGGGATTACGAGCATAAGAGGGAAATCCCTGTGCGCCCCCGTATTCTCTATGACAGACTGCACGGGCAGGTTTTTGCAGATACCTACAGCAGAATGCTGGCAGTGGCAGCGGGGGGGACCATACCGGATAAAGGCATGTACACCGCTAAGACGGAGGACGGCGTAAAAGTAGGAGAGCTGGATGAGGAATTTGTCTACGAATCCCAGCTTGGGGACAGGTTTCTGCTGGGTGCCTTTGCATGGAAGATCGTGCACCAGGATAAGGATACCGTGGTGGTTACCCAGACCAATGCGGAAGGGGCAAGACTCCCCTTCTGGAAAGGGGAGATCAAGGGGCGAAGTCTGGGAACCAGCTTGGCCTTTGGAAAAGTCATGAGAACCCTGTCCGCGGCAGAACGCAGCGGCAGGCTCATGGAAGAACTGGAAAGCCTGGGACTTGACCGGGCTGCCTGTGAGAATACATCGGGATTTTTAGAGCGGCAGTTAGAGGCGACGGGTATCCTGCCCGATGACAAGACCATTGTTGTGGAGCACTTCAGGGATTCCACAGGGAGCTGCCAGATCATGCTGCATGCACTCTTCGGAAAAAGGGTCAATACCCCTCTTTCTCTACTTCTGCAGGATGCAGCCCAAAAATTAACGGGAAACCCGGCAGGCTGTGTGGAGGAGGAAGACGGAATACTTCTGTATCCCTACGGAGAAAATGTTCTTCCCGAAGGCATTTTGTTCTCCATAGATACAGATAAGGCCAGAGAGATCCTGGAGGCCATGCTTCCAGCAACCCCTGTCTTTAATATGACCTTTCGCTATAACGCGTCCAGGGCTTTGATGATGGGCATGAGGAGAAACGGAAGACAGCCCCTGTGGATGCAGCGCCTTCGCAGCACGGAAATGCTGGAATCCCTGATACAGGAAAAAGACCATCCTATGATACGTGAGACGCGAAGAGAATGTCTGGAAGACCAGTGGGATATAGAAGGTGTGCTCAGCATTCTCCATGCAGTGCAGTGCGGACAGATCACCGTCAGAGAAGTATACCTGGACACCCCGTCCCCCATGTCTCTTCCCATGCAGTGGCGTGTGGAGGCCGCAGAAATGTACGAGTATTCTCCAACCACACCGGGAATCCGGCAGGCTGTCTATGATGAGCTAAACTATTTAGAAAAGCTCAAGCCGTCGGCAGAGGCCCTCAAAAAGGTACAGGAGCGCAGAAAGCTGCCCGGGGATGCGGCAGAGCTGCACACGTTTCTGATGATGGAAGGGGATGTGACAGGACCTGAACTGCACGATCTGTATGCAGGCCTTCCCGAACTTGACAAGATACCGGACTGGCTGGAGGAGCTAGCTGCCCGGGAATTGGCAGAGTATATGGAACCGGGGCTTTGGATCGCGGCAGAACACCTGGAGGATTATAAGAGCGCTCTCCTTGACAGACAGGATGCGGAAGGAATGCATATCATACGGAGGATGCTGTATTACCGTGGACCTGGGACTGCAAAACAGATCAGGGAACGTTATCTGCCCAATGAGGACTGTATCCTCCAATGGCTGAAAACCCTTTGCGACCAAAAGGAGCTTGTGGAGGACAACGGCCTTTATTACCACGCCAAACTATACGACCGGGCCAGAAATGCAACGATCCGGGAAATGCGCATGGAAGCAGTCACACAGCCGCCGGAGCACTACGCCGCATTGATGGCTTCACGCATCCTGATGAATGCCTCACCGGAAGAACAATTGAAGCATACTATAGAGAGCTTCTGCGGCCAGGGATTTCCGGTCACCTTCTGGGAGAATATCATCTTTGCCAGAAGGATCTTAAGATACAGCGAAGGACTTCTCGACCGGGTGCTGACAGAAGGAGATTATTTCTGGAAAATGCTGCCCGGCGGCATGCTCTGTTTTCTTCGATATGAGGACATTGACTGGGATACCCCGCCGGCCGAGGAGATTTCTGTTGAAGAGACAAAAAGGACAGAAGAGGAGATCCTTTACCGGGAACTGTGCCGCCGCGGAGCCAGTTTTTTGAAAGCACTGACGAATATCCCTGTATCAGGAGATGTGCGCAGCCTGCTTATGGAACTGGCAGAACAGGGAATGGTAAGCGCAGACAGCTTTATTCCTATAAGACAGTGGCAGAACAGGGATAAGATCAGGAAATCAGCGGCAAGACAGCGTGTCAATGCCAGGATCACCGCCCTTTCTGCCGGACGGTGGGATATCATTCACCCTCTGAAATCCTCATCTATGGAAGCACTTCTGGAAACCTTTTTCCGGGAGAATATCATTCTGTGCCGGGAAACCTTCCGGCACTCCCTCTCACTGCATATAAGCGGAGAGGGGGAATCCACCCCTGACTGGAAACAGGCACTGGAGGTACTGCGGATCTGGGAGTTTACAGGCCGTGTGAGGAGAGGGTATTTTGTGCGGGGTCTCTCCGGTGCACAGTTTATACGAAAACAGGATTATAAGGGAATCCTACAGGCACTGGCACAGCCGGAAGATCAGGTTATCTGGCTCAATGCAGCAGACCCCATGCAGCTTTGGGGAAAAACACTGGAACATTTGGAGGGGCGTTCTTTTCTGAATGTTCCCGGCACTGCCGTGGCACTGCGGGGAGGGATTCCCGTCATGGTATTGGAACGGCAGGGAAAGGTTCTGAGAGTGCTTAAGGATACAGATGCCAGCGCCGTGCTGAAAGAATTTGTCCGCGCATTCCGGGAAAAAGCGGTTTTTCCTGACAAAAAGCGGCTTCTCGTAAAAGAATATCCTGAAGAGGCAGGAGATTTCCTGAAAGAAGCGGGCTTTAGCCGGGAAATGATGGACTATGTGTTATACAGATAGGGATACTATGGCACTCCCAGGTTCCTATCCCACTTTAAAGTGCATACTTTGCAGAGGCTTATGGCTGTATTATGATACCTATATAAGAAGCGGCCGCTTCCTGACAATTTGTTATGAATTTTGCAAATACAGCTTTTGAGAGAGGATGGAATTTCATGAAGAAAATAGTAGAATTTTTGCAGGCAAACCCTGTCCAGTATCTGGCAACCGTAGGCAGAGACGGCAAGGCAAAATGCCGCCCGTTCATGTTCTGCTTAGAAAAAAACGGAAAACTCTGGTTCTGCACCAACAACACAAAAGAGGTGTACAAAGACATGCAGGTAAATCCGGAGATAGAGGTCAGCGTGTCCGACGCATCTTATGCCTGGATCCGCCTGCACGGAAAGGCCGTTTTTGAGGACAACATGGATGTAAAAGAGGCCTGCATGGAAAACCCCATCGTAAAGGGACAGTACAGCACAGCGGACAATCCTATTTTTGTAGTATTTTATCTGAAGGATCCCCACGGCATGATCGCGGATTTTTCCGGCAACCCGCCCTATGAATTTTAAATAACCTTTTTGCAGTCTGCCGTTTAAGGCAGACTGTTTTTATAATTTGTTCCCCATGCAACCATAGAATCCAGGATCGGCTTCAGGCTGTACCCGGTTTCTGTGAGTGTATACTCCACCTTTGGGGGAACTTCCGGGTATACTTTCCTGGTGAGAAGACCGTCTGCCTCCATATTACGCAGATGGCTGGTCAGCACTTTCTGGGTGATTCCTGATACGGAACGCATCAGCTCATTGAATCTTTTCGTTCCTGTCAGCAAATCCCGGATAATGAGCACTTTCCATTTATCCCCGATAAGCTGCAGTGTCATCTCTACCGGACAATCCGGTATTCTTTTTTCCTGGTTCATGAAAATGCCTCCTTAGAGCGTAAGAGTGTGTGAAAAATCTATCCCTGCAATTTTCACACACATTACAGTATTAAAAAATATGTATAGCTAAAAATAAACTTACATTTTTATTATATACCGCCTTCCTGGAAATACAAGGAGGCACCAAAAAGTATTATAGAATCAAAAAGATACCGAGTCTGCCTCCCGGAGACAGGGAACAACAAATTTAGAACCTCTGAAGAAAAAGAATCCTCAAAAATATCTTGTAGACATACCTATATTATGATATGGTGAATATTCAGCAGGTTTGTGCATTTACTGTGCTGACCGAAAGAAATGTAAGAAAATCTTCACAAGGAGACCAACATGATAAACAGAGAAGATATGCTGGAACTGACCAGACGCATGACACCGGCAAGAACTTCCATGACAAGGCTTGCAGGAAGTTATATGGATGCAGACGGAGAGATAGACGGCACTTTTAATACCAATTTCCTGAAATTGTCATCCCGGGATAAAGCCAAAAATCTGGCCATTGCAAAGGCAATTCCTTTCTCCGGCACAAATGAAAATCTAAAAAGGTTTAAATTCCCCAAGGATTCCATGAAAGCGGGAAGCATGAGGCAGCTTCTGATGGGCATGAAGTCCTGTGGTCTGAAAAATGACGTACTGATGGAAACCTTCTATGATCTGATCGCTGAGTCCTACAGATCAAAGGGTGACTATGCAGTCCTTATTTTCCATGACCGATACGATGTTCCTGTAAAAGCAGCAGACCACGAAAGGCTGTGGGAATCGGAAGAAGTATTTGAATATATCATCTGCGCCATTTGTCCTTTAGAAGGAGATTACGAACCCGGCAGACCGGAGTGCGGATTCCTTTTCCCTGCTTTTTCAGACAGAAGCGCAGATTTGGACCACGTGGATGTGTTTCAGTCAGATACCGGTCATCCTCATTTGGAGATACTGAAAATATTAGGTTTGTGATCTGTGATGCCCAAAAAACAGCGCCGGAAAGAGAGTTCCGCGCTGTTTTTTATGGGATAACTAGTGCTCCATCCCGTCTAAATAGGCAGTGCTGATACTATGGTTTCTGGCCGGATGGAGCACTAGCATCCTTCTCCTGTAACAAAAAGACGGATAGAGGGCGTCAGTCTCAGTTCCTCAGGCTGAAATCCACATTTGTGCAGGAATTGTTCTGCTGCCGGAAACTGCCTGGTAACCAGTGCTTTCATGGACTCAGCGCAGCCGTCAATATCATTTTTCTTAAGCCTTTCAATCATTGCGGTTGTAAAACAGTGAATTGCCTGGTTTAGCTCCGCATTCTCTTCGTGGGATGTCTTCAGGTGGTATCCCCATAAAAACAGACTGTAAATGCGTCCGTAAATCTCACGAATACCCTGTAACGGACTGTGTCTGGTGATGGACAGCAGACAGCACCACAGAGAAAGCTCACAGCGTTCCTTCTCCAGATTATCTTCCAACTGCCGGATCAGCTCCCTTTTTTCCTCAGATGTGATCACAGCCAGATAATCGCCCATAACTGTGTCACAGGAATAGAGCAGCAGTTCAAAGGACTGGACAAAAAACGCCAGGTTACGACGGATCGCAGGATTGTCAAGATTCAGTATATTGCAAGGCTCTCCCAACCCTAAAACCTTTGTTCCCTTTCCATTTATCGTACGCACGGCTCCCATCTGATTGAGTAGTTTGATCGTACGGCGAACTGTACTGACCGATACTTGGTATTCCTCCGCCATCTTATCATAGGACGGAAGAAAATCCTTCCCCCGGTATCTGCCCATGTATATCTCATGCAAAAGCAGGGATACCAGACTGTAGCAGATCTGAGGGCGGTCGCGGTATATCCGCCATACAAACGGGATTTGCCGCTCCTTTTTTGCCGGTGAGACAATTTGTTCTAAATAGCTGACTGCACTTCCCACGGAATCTAGCCGGAACCTTTTCGTTTCTTCTGCCAGAAGTGTCCAGTTCTTTTCCTTTGCCAGTAAAATACATTTTTTCATTTCTCTGTGCAGCAAGTTCATATCACTTAAATATGTATCTTCCTCCTGCTTCACAAACAGCGGTCCCCAGAAAACAGAAGTCTCCCAATACAGATTCATGACAAGCGGATTATCCATCTTTTGAAAAACAAAACAAAAAAACTGTAGGATATCATCCGCGTTATCTCCGTCTGAAAGGCGGCGGAGATAAGACAAATCTTCGTCATCCATTCTGCGAAAGCATTCCAGCAGAAGCGGCATTATGATCACTTGGGTTGTCTGATAGAGGTCCTGAAAGCTTTTGATCCTCAAAGAAAAATACTGGCCGGCACGTACACGGGCTTCTTCCGGGGTTTGCTGAAAAATAACTTTTGTAGATCTGCCGTTTCGCATATCAATATAGCCTTCTGCACGCAGACGCTGCAGAGCTATCTTTACTGTCAGGGCAGAAACGCTGAATTCCCGGCAGAGCGTGTCAATGGAGGGAAGATAGTCCCCGTATTTATAATATCGAAATTGAATTCTTTCAAGGAAATATTCATAGACAAGATTTGAAAATTGTTGTTCACTTCGCAACCGTTCGTTACCTCCATGTGATAGTGTTATTTCCATTTTATCATTACGGAGGCTGTTTTACCAGAAGGGATTTGGGATTCTTTGCTTCCGGACTGACATATTTGCTCCTGTTTTTTCTGATGATACTTGTTAAACCTGCATTTCGGTATACAAAAACGAGTTTTGCGCAGAAAGCGTTTTTATTGGTCTTTTCTTGTGCTATGCTGTAATTATATTTAGGGAATTTACCCATATAGAATAAAAAGGAGGAATATAGGTATGGAACAAAAAAGAAAGAGAGTAAGGAGACGTGTTACATCTATTTTTCTGGCGCTGCTTTTGTGCGTGAGTTCTGCCATGACAGTTTTGGCAGACGAACAAATAGTGCTGGACGAAAAGACAGCACCATCCGAAGAGACTCAAAAGTCTGGGGATCAGGGAAAAGACGATCTGACACCCAAAGAGGATATTACAGAAACTCCTGCCACCGACACAAAGACGGATGAGACAGAAAACCCGGAGGACAAGGATTCCGAAGACCCGTCTGCAGGAAAAGAAGATGTAAGCACCGGTGAGGACGAGACAACGGCTGTGGGGAACGACATTTCAAACACAAATGAAATTCCCCCCCCAAGAAAATCTGAGGAACAGATAACCAGTCCTTCCCCGGCTGTCAGCAGTCCTGAAAACACAGAGGAGAAAAAGGAACAGCCGGCTCCTGAAACGGCAACAGCCGCGGTTCCCGCAGTTCAGGCTGCAGCCTCCTATCCGGTGACTTCAAACACCAACATACAGATAAACTTAGCGTACACTTTCACCTGGTCCGGTACAGGTACCGAATCGGATCCATTTTACTATAGTACGAAATCCAGCAGCAGCAAGGATACCTTTATTGCGCAGACTACTGACGAGTTTGCCACGATCAATGGCCAGGTCCATACCTATACAGAACCCCTTTCCTTTGGCGCAAACACCATTGATCTGACCGTTGTCTCCTCAGATAAGTCAGCAACGGTACACTACCGAATAGAAGCTGACCGTACAAAAAAGCAGCAGGGTGACTGGCCAAAATTCCTGGTCATTGTTTCTCCCAGTAGAGCAGGTGAAGCTGACGGAAAATTTGCAGGCCTGGATACGGAAAGAACTTATGAGTACAAGCTCAATGGAACCCAGCAATGGATAGAAGTTCCTGCCGGTTCAGCGGAGATCACCGGCTTGAAGGCAGGTAAGTACGATGTCCGGTACGGAGCTACGGATGAATATTCAGCCTCATATAATTCTAAAACTTTCACGATCCTGGACCCTGTTACCCGCAGTATTAAAGTCGCAGACAGCCTTCCCGATGATATCAAGAATATGATCGAGATTCCGTCCAGTGCAAATGCAGGCAGTACCGTAACGCTTAAGATGAAATTTTCGGAGCTGACGTTTGTGGAAGAAATTATTGTAACAGCGACAAAAAATTCGGGTGGTTGGACTAGCAAAACGGATACATATTTGCTTTCACAGGGTGAACCGTCACTTGAAAAGTATGACGGCAATAATTATGAGGTCAGCTTTACACTGCCTGACGGAGAATGTGAGATCACTTCCGTGAAGCTGAGGCAGGGTAACTGGCATACAATATCTCATGATATTCTTAAGCTCAAGGTTACAGTAACACCTTCAGATCCATCAAAAGTAGTCACTAAGAATGATATTTCCTATTACGAAAAGGGAAGTGAAGTAAAACTGTCAGTTGAGTCAAACCAGAACGTGATCGGTACATCTAAAGTTACCGCTTTTCGGGCGGAAGGAAAGAGTCAGACTGCAGGGACTTCACCGGATGGAAGCCCGATAAAAATCAATGTAAATGAAGACTTAACGGTCCTGGCGGATATCGAGATGATACTTGCAGACTTTACCTATCTGGACGAATTGCTGAATACTAAAGTTCCCAATGATTTTACCATCTACACGGATGACAGTTGGTCTGAAGTCGACAAGGTCCTCTCTTTAGTTCCTAATATGAAAACAGTGACACAAAATAACCAGTCTTTGGTAGATGATTATGTAAGAACCCTTATCATAGCCCTGGATAATTTAGAATACAGAGATGGAGATTATACAGAACTTATAGAGGCACAGAACCGGGTGCCCAAGGATTTAAGCCTCTATACCCCGGAATCTGTCAAAGCATTGCAGGAAGCACTTGAAGCGTCCAAACAGCCCATAGATGAACAGTGGAATATGTCAAAACGAGACGAAATGCAGGCACTTGCCGATAACCTGAACAAGGCTGTGGACAGCCTCCGTTTTATTCCCGGAGATTATACTGAGCTGGAGAAAGCCCAAAGCAGAGTACCAAAAGATTTAAGTATCTATACCCCGGAATCTGTCAAGGCATTACAGGAAGCACTTGATGCGTCCAGACAGCCCGCAGCAGAAAAGTGGGATATCTCTAGAAGTGATGAAATACATATTCTGGCTGAAAACCTCAACAAAGCTGTGGATGGTCTGAAGCTCAAATCTGCGGATTACACCAAGGTGGAGGAAGCCAGGAAAAAGGTTCCAAATGATCTGAGTCTTTATACAAAAAAATCTGTTGACGAACTGCAGAAAGCTCTGGACAGCGTAGTGGAAGGGCTTGATATCACACAGCAGGAAAAAGTAGACCGGATGGCTGAGGCAATAGAAAATGCCATTAAAGGTCTGGAGAAAAAATCTGCGGAACCGGGTAAAACTACTGCCAAAAAAGACACTGCCAAACCACCCAAAACAGGGGATGAGTCTTCTGTGGGATTCTGGCTGGCAGTGTGCCTTGGAAGCGCAATGCTTCTTTTGGCCGGAAATAAGGAGCGCAGATTTAAAAGTCGTTAATTAACAGTTTTTGTTGAATAAAATGTAAACGGCAGTCAGAGGTATGCATGGCATATAACTCTGACTGCCGTTTATTTACGGAAAAACTAACAATAATCTAACATACAAAATGATATGATAACTCCAGAAACCGGTCGTAACGCAAACCCGGGTACTTCATAAAGGAGAATATCATATTATGAAAAACATAAAATTTAAGCAGATCATGGCAATCCTTACAGCGGCAGCAATACTGGGCGGATGCAGCGCCCCGGCCGGCGGCAGTTATACAGACCAGAAGACACAGACAGAAAAATCCAAAGACAGCAGTCAGACGGGGAGTGCCACAGCAGGAGCGCTTGCAGATTATTTTTTAAAGGCGGCAGAAGATTATCACGATTCTGTAAATCGGGTTGATATCATAAACGGCTTCAAAGAGTCAGAAAAAGCCACAAGACTCCAGATGCTTGTTATGGCAAGTCGGGCCTTCGGCACACTGCCAGAACCCGGCAGATACGTCAAATTAACGGCGCCACCGGCTCCCGATATCTCAGGTGCTCCCCAGTGGGCGAAAAATGCACTGGAAAATCTGATCGGAGGAGGAATCCTGACAGACTCTGACCTGGAAAACAGAGATCATCCTGTTTCCATGAAAGATGCTCGGATGATTGCCGCCAGATTCTACACATTTTTCGGCAGCGATCTGAAAGATGATTTCTATACTGCTGTAAACCAAAATCTGTTAAATACGCTGGAGATACCAAAGGACCAGGAATCGGCAGGAGGTTCAGCAACCGTCTCGGCAAATACAGATAAACAGCTAAAAGATCTGATCATGGAAATCGTGAACAGCGGGGAGGAATATCCTCAGGGAAGTCCCCAGCAGAAGATACGTGACTTTTATCAGAGTTACGAAGATAAAGAAAAGCGGGAGCAGGAAGGGATAAATCCCCTCAAAAAATATCTGGATCAAGTGGAGAATGCAAAATCCATTTCTGAATTAAACGCGGCGATCGGCCGGGCTGTAGAGGAACTTGGAATTTTTGCAAATGGACTGTTTTCCGGATTTCCGGTCACAGATATGAAAGACAGCACGAAAATGATCCTGCAGCTAATGACGCCAATGGCGGGACTGCAAAAAGAAGATTATAAAGATCCGGAATCAGACGCCTATAAGGAATATCGGAATACACTTATGGAACACCTGCTGGCCGCCGGTGAAAATCAGACATATGCCAAGCATCATGCGGAAAGTATAATGGAACTGGAAAAAAATCTGGCCGCTCATATGGATGAGCCGGATGACTCAGGAAAGATAAAAGCGCAGAATTACTATACAACGGATATGCTGAGCAAAAAAGAACCTCAGGCAAAGGCTGCTGAATTATTGACTGCAATGGGCATAAAACCGAATATAAAAATGGCAGTATTTGATGAACTGCAGTTTGAAGAGTATTTGAAATGGTTTACCGAGGAGAATTTGGCGTTACTGAAATCCTTGGAAAAGGTTGCTCTGATCAGCGGATACAGTTCTTATCTCAGCACGGATCTGGCAGAAAAATTCGGGAATAATATGGATGCAGGAACCGCAGACACTGCTGTACAAAATTTCCTTTCGGAAGAGCTTGGAAAGTTATATACGGACCGCTTCTTTAACGCCGAATCCAAAACAGAAATCCAAGAGATGACAGCACTGATGATTGAAACCTTTAAAAACCGTGTAAAACGTCTGGATTGGATGTCAGAGGAAACCAAAAAGGAAGCGCTGAAAAAATTGGATTCCCTCACTGTATTGATTGGTTATCCCGATGAATGGGAGTTTAATATGGCAGAGATAGCAGGGCCGGACAAGGGCGGCAGTTATTTTAAAAATGTGGCGGCATCTGAAGCAGACAAGTGGAAACAGCAGCTTAAAAAGCTGGAACAGCCCGTAAATCCCCGCAGATTCGCCCTGGCTGCATACACAGTGAACGCGGCAGCCAATCGGAATACAAATACACTTATATTTCCGGCAGGTATCCTGCAGGCCCCCTTTTACGACAAGAATGCATCTTTTGAACAAAATCTCGGGGCCATTGGCAGCACCATTGCCCATGAAATCACCCATATGTTTGATGACGGCGGAGCCCAGTACGATGCCAGAGGAAATTTAAGAGACTGGTGGACAAAGGAGGATTACAGTCATTTTCAAAAGCTTTGTAAAAAAGCAGAAGATTTCTATGAAGGACACGAAGCCGTGCCGGGAGCTGTGGCAGACAGCAAAGAAAATCTGAGCGAAAATATTGCAGATATCGGAGGGATCGCCTGCGGTCTCGAAATCCTCTCCACTATGGAGAATCCCGATTACGACGCGTTTTTCCGCAGCTTTGCCAATCAGTGGGCAAAGGTGGCAGACTACGATACACTGGCGGAATTGGGCCAGACAGATACCCATGCCCCCAACAAACTGCGCTGTAATCTTGTGCTCTCCAACTTTCAGGAATTTTATGACACCTATGGGATCAGTGAAGGAGACGGCATGTATACAGCGCCGGAAGACCGCATACAAATCTGGTGATCAAAGTAAAAGTCTGTGCTGTTGACAGTACGATGTGAATTCGATACACTGATAAACAGACAGGAGGTGTATAGAGATGAAATTATTAGTAGTGGAAGACGAGGAAATGCTCTCAAAATCCATAGCAAAAGGTCTTGAGATACTGGGTTATGCCGTTGACTGCGCCTATGATGGAGAGGAGGCACTGTATCTTTATGAGCTGAATGAATATGATCTCATGGTTCTGGATTTAAACCTCCCAAAGCTGGATGGAATGGAAGTTCTCCGGCAGATAAGAAAAAAAGATGAGGAATTCCGTGTGCTGATCCTGTCAGCCCGGAATTCTCTGGAAGATAAGATCAGCGGCCTGGACAGCGGAAGCAATGATTATCTCACCAAACCTTTTGAATTCAAAGAGCTGGAAGCACGTATACGCTGCCTTTTAAGGCGGAACTTTACCACAAGAAGCAGTATTCAAAACTGCGGATGCCTCAAGATGGATACCGCGGCAAAACAGGTATGGTGCAGCGATAAAGAGGTGGAACTTACCCGAAAGGAATATGCATTGCTGGAATATCTGTTCGTACACAGAGATAAAATGACAAGTGCTGAAGAGCTGATCGAGCATGCATGGGACAGCGAGGCAGACCTGTTCTCCAATTCCTTCCGTTTCCATATCCATTCCCTTCGGAAAAAGCTGGACGCCGCAGGAGCAGAGGGATATATCGTAACCCAGCGGGGACTGGGATACCGTCTGCAGAGCAGAGAGGATAGTGTCTGATGAAAAAAGTGACCATATGGAAAAAAAACACGCTCCAACTGCAGATCACAGGCATTGTAGGCCTGATCTTACTGACCGCATGCCTTCTTCTGACTGCCAATTCCCTGTTCTCTGCCCATAACTATTATGATTCCCTGTTGGAAGCAGGGCTTATAGAACGTGAAACTTATGTTTCTGACACCACACCACCTGTGGCATATGATTCTGATATAACGCATGACTCAGATATGGAATCCGGCACAAACCCGGGTTACAGCTCAGACCCGTATTCCGCGTCAGACCCCCAATACGGCTCAGACTCTGAATACAGCGCTGATATGGGATACGATCCAGACATGACATACCAGGATGTGTCTTCAAGGTTTTCGCGCCAGTCTGTTGTGTTCATGGCAGTGATCGTATTATTCGCACTGGCCGCCACATATTGGGCAGTGGGAAAGATGCTCCGCCCGTTAAAGCGGCTGATCCATTCGGTCCAGACAACCGGTGATTATAATCTGGATCACAGAGTAGACTCTACGGGAGCACAGGGCGAGGTTTTGGTTCTGAATGAAGCTTATAATGATATGCTGGAGCGCTTAGAGGAGGCATTCCTGATCCAGAAGAGTTTTGCCGCAAACGCCGCGCATGAATTAAAGACACCCCTTGCGGTCATAAAATCATCTCTCCAGGTACTTGAGATGATGCCTGCCCCTAAGGTTGAGGATTACCGGGAGTTCATGGACGACACAGACAAATCCCTGAACCGTATTATAAAAACAGTGGAGGGTCTTTTGGCACTTGCAAATCTGGCTGAAGTTCCTGTGCAACAAGAGGTGGAATTATCTTCTTTATTGGAACAGGCTGTACAGGAGCTGTCGCTCAAGGCCAGCGCTGCAGAAGTGGAAGTGCATTTTCAAAATGACACCCCCATGTTTACAAAAGGCAGCCCGGATCTTCTTTACCGCGCCTTCTATAATCTGATAGAAAACGCGGTCAAATATAACCTTCCAGGTGGAAAAGTCCTGATCACTCTGAAAAAAGAAAATGGAAAAGCGTGTATCCGAATTAAAGATAATGGAATTGGCATCGAGGCGGATGCACTGCCGCATATCTACGAACCATTCTACAGGGCAGACCAGTCCAGATCCCAGAAAATTCCCGGTTCCGGGCTGGGTCTGGCAGTGGTTAAAATGATCACAGAGAAACATAAAGGGGAGATTAAAACAGAAAGTGAACCGGGAAAAGGGGCTGCCTTTACCATTTTGTTGGACCTCAGCTTAAGTCCAACAGCTGAAATTCAACAACTTAAAACCTTTTGCCCGGACAAGAAAATCTGAAAGAAATATGACATCTGCACTTATGATCTATATACTGGTGCGAATGTCATATTTTTTATCCGGGGCGGGGAATCATACAGGCAGATTTCTTAACGGATCCAATGGAGAGGGATTGACAAAAGCGGCGGCAGACCATGTAAGTATTTATAAAAATTACGAAAATATAGCTTATACGGGAAATAAAGAACTTGACACACTAGATTTAATATACAACAATAGTTACATAACGTATGTAACCTAATATTTTTTAAAGGAAGTGATAGCTTTATATGCCGCCTAAGCCAAAAATAACAAAAGAAATGATTTTAAGCATTGTCCTGGAAATCACAAGAGAAACAGGATTTGAAACTGTAAATGCCCGGAGTATTGCGCATAAATTACAATGTTCAACCCGGCCGATTTTTACTTGTTATGCAAACATGGACGAATTAAAAAATGAATTTCTTGCTGTCGCATATAAATTCTACGAACAGTTTGTCACCGATTATAGTAATTCTGAAGATGTCAGTCCTTATTTGATCCTTCCTCTTTCGTACATTGCATTCGCTCAAAAAGAAACCTATTTATTCAAATTACTATTTGTAAATGATATGGACTTAAAAATGACAGAGGCAAATGATTTTTATAAAGAGATTGATAATGAAAGAAGGGCAGTATTATTTTCAGAAACCATAGGAATAGAGTTAGAGCACGCAAAAAAAATATTTCTCGATCTATTTCTCTATACCCATGGCATAGCAGTCCTGACAGTAACAAAAAAATTAACGTTCAATAGAAATACTGCTGAAAAAATGGTGATGAATACATTATCTGCTTTGATAAGACAAGAAAAACCTGATTGGGATCCATGTATGAGGTAGAATATGAAAACAAACCAATATTTGATCGATTTTTATAATAATTATGATGAGGACAGACGGCTGGCATTAAGGCACGGATCTGTTGAGTTTCTTACCACTATGCATTACATAGAAAAGTATATAAAACCCGGCGACCGTGTGTTTGAAGCCGGTGCCGGTACGGGCCGTTATTCACATGCACTGGCGCGTCAGGGATACATCGTTGACGCGCTGGAATTAGTAGAACACAATATAGAGATTTTCCGTAAAAATATACAAGCAGATGAAAAAATAACCATAACCCAGGGCAACGCGTTAGATTTATCTGCTTTTCCTGATAACGCGTATGACATAACGCTGCTGCTGGGGCCGTTATACCACCTCTACAGTATAGAAGATAAACGCCGGGCATTGCGTGAGGCAATTCGTGTAACAAAACAGGGCGGTGTAATTTTTGCTGCGTATGTTATATCTGATGGTTGTCTCCTTGACGAAGGCTTCAAACGCGGCAATATCTGTGTTGCTGAATATATAAAAAAGGGCCTGCTTGATTCTGTGACCTTTGCTGCCAAATCTGAGCCAAGGGATCTATTTGAGCTTGTGCGCAAAGAAGATATTGATGATTTAATGTCAGTTTTCCCCGTAACGCGACTGCATTACGTTGCCGCAGATGGCTGCGCCTTATTTTTGCGTGAGGCAGTGGACGCAATGGACAGCAGCACCTTTGAACTATATTTGAAATATCACTTGGCTACTTGTGAACGCCAAGATTTATTGGGCATTACCAGTCATGCCATCGACATATTCAGGAAATAAACTTTCCTTCAATATCTCAATAAATTTTTCAGCGGGTTTAGAAAACATCTGGTATTTTTTCCAGATAATACTTATTTCTTCTTCCAGATTCGGAACCAGCGGTCTGAAACAGAGACTGCTGGTTCCGGTTGTATTGATGATCTTGTCAAAACCAATGGCATATCCCAGGCCTTCCTCTACCAACAGCGAAGCATTAAAAATCAGGTTATAGGTTGCAGCTACGTTCAGATCCGATACCTGACGCTTCAGCCATTGAGTCAGTGCACCGCCTTTGTCTTCCTGTTGGGATATGATAAGAGGCTTGTCCCATAAGTCTTCCGGAGAAATCTTCTCTTTTGCCGCAAGCGGCGAATCCTTTCGCATCAGAACACCCCATACATCCTTAACGGGTATTTTCAGCGCGTTATATTTTGTCAGATCTACGGAGCCGAACACAATACCAAAATCCAGCAGACCTTTATCCAGACGTTCCTTTACGAAGGTGGAATTCCCGCTGGAAATATGATAACGGATTCCGGGACAGGTGTTCTGCAAACTTTTTGCCGCTTTTGCCAGAATGTGCACTGCATCAGTCTCTCCGGTTCCGATATAAATATCTCCCATTACAATATCATTGGCAAATGTGATTTCCTTTTCTGCTTTCTTTACCAGTTCAAGAATCTCTTCCGCACGCTTCCGTAAAATCATTCCTTCTTCTGTCAGCGTAACCTTCCGCGATCCTTTAGTACCGCGGATCAATAACTGTTTGCCCAGTTCTTCCTCCATATTCTTGATCTGGGTGGAAAGTGTGGGCTGGGAAAGATGAAGGGATTCCGCGGCACGTATGATACTTTGTTCTCTTGCGACCGCAAGAAAATATTGGAGAACTCGTAATTCCATTTGGATACCTCCTTGGATAGAATTCATATCTATATCTATTGGACATTTACAGTTCAATGGATCCATGTTTAGAAATTATTTAACTGTAGTTTATCACAAAATACAATAGGTTTCAATTATACAAACGAATCAAATATAAGTATTTGTTATTTTTGATATCTGGATTTATACTGTTTTAAAGGGAAACGATGTATTTGTATCCTGTAAGAAAGTATGTAAAAGGCCTGCAAATAAGCAAATAAAAAGGATAGGAGAAAATGATGATGAAAGTGATTGAAAACCAGACATTTGATATGGAACGGGCGCTTTATGGAAGTAATGATATTCTGGTAAGGAATTGTAACTTCGATGGACCGGAAGATGGGGAAAGTGCATTAAAAGAATGCAGCAATATTAAAGTGGAAAATTGTTTCTGGAATCTGCGGTATCCATTCTGGCATGATCACGGACTAAAAATCGACCATACCGAACTGACAGAGCTTTCCAGAGCAGCCCTGTGGTATTCCGATCATATTACAATCACAGATTCTAAACTGCACGGCATAAAGGCACTCAGAGAATGCAGCGATGTTTCCATAGAAGGATGCCATATTATTTCCCCGGAATTTGGCTGGTCTGCAAAAAGTACAGTAATGCGTAAAAGCAGCGCGGAAGGCGAGTATTTTTTCATGCGCGCTCAAAATCTGGATTTTTCACAGGTGACATTAAAAGGAAAATATTCCTTCCAGTATATTGAAGATGCATTTTTTGACCGATGCCGATTTGATACAAAGGATGCCTTCTGGCATGCGAAAAATGTAACGGTAAAGGACAGTGTCATAAAAGGGGAATACCTTGCATGGTACTCAGATGACCTGACACTGATAAACTGCAAGATCACTGGCACACAGCCGTTCTGTTACTGCCGGAATCTGAGACTGATCGACTGCGAAATGACAGATACTGACCTGGCTTTTGAGAAATCTGATGTAGAGGCAACAATCTTAACACCAGTTGACAGTATTAAAAACCCGCGTTCCGGATCTATCCGTGTTCCGTCTGTAGGCAGTATGATCATGGATGATAAAGACGCAAAGGGAAGTATCATAGAAGATAAAAACGCAGATAAACGAAATGAAAATCCAATAAGTGCTTAATGACCATGCGCAGCCTGCCCATGCCGAAAGTTATAAATGTGGGAAGAACAAAAGAATACAGGAGGATGCCGTGAAGTAAATGATGTATTTGGAATCCAGAGAAGCAGTAGTACAAAACTTAAAAGATGCGGGGTGCAGTCCGGATACCATTAAAGATTTTCTTTTATACTTTGATGGAAACAGGAAAAAGGAACAGCTTGCATTGTTGGAAAAACACAGAAAAGAATTAATAGAGGTTGTGCATAAGGAAGAGATGAAGATTTATTGTCTGGATTATTTAGTATACCAGATAAAAAAACAATTAAAGAAAGAAGTATAAGGATGGAAATAAATGAATTTATAGAAGCAATGAAAAGCGGGCAGCTCATAACCACTGTTGCAGAAGCACGTGAATGTATGCATATGCTTTCCCAGGAGGCATTACGGCTGACGTCAGAATTAAATGGCGGCTATCATACCCCGGAGGAAATCCGGGGGCTTATGGAAAAGCTAACCGGTAAACCCATAGATGAGACATTCTGTCTGTTTCCGCCTTTTTATACAGACTGTGGAAAAAACCTTACAATAGGAAAACATGTATTCCTCAATTCCGGATGTAAATTTCAGGATCAGGGAGGAATCACCATAGGAGACGGTGCGCAGATTGGTCACAATGTAGTCCTTGCCACTTTGAATCACAATCTGGATCCTGCACATAGGCAGGATCTCATTCCTGCCCCCATCCATATCGGCAGAAATGTCTGGATCGGAGCCAATGCAGTGATCCTGCCGGGTGTTGTCATTGGTGACGGCGCAGTCATTGCAGCCGGCGCAGTCGTGACCAAAGATGTACCGGAAAATACAGTCGCAGGAGGTGTGCCAGCCAAAGTGATTAAGCCAATCCCTGCATAAGCGGAAAAAGTGGGTATTTGATATTGATAAGAAAAAGAAATATAATATCATTAAAGAAAGACGGGACCTGGACTTTATGAATTTCCACAAGGAGAGGAGTATCTTATGTATTATAAAAAATTTCATGAATATGAGATATCTGCCCTGGGAATCGGCTCATTAAGATTACCTGCAAAATGCAATGAACCGAACATCATCGATCGACAAAAGGCACAGAAGGTGCTCGATCACGCGCTGGAATGCGGAATCAACTATATTGACACAGCTTACACCTATCATAATGGAGATTCTGAACGCTTTCTCGGAGAGGCTTTAAAAAAATATCCAAGAGACAGTTATTATCTCGCCTCAAAATTTTATGTAGCCGCAAATCCTGACATTGAATGTGTATTTGAAGAACAATTAAAGAGGCTTAAAACTGACTATTTGGATTTTTATCTCCTGCATGGTGTGGATGAAAATTCTATTGACGCTTTCATGGACAAAAGAAGAGATTATATCGGCTTCCTGGAAAAACAGAAAAAGGCCGGGCGGATTCGGTATTATGGTTTTTCCTCCCATGCCGCTCCTGAAACTCTCACCAGATTTCTGACATGGCATGATAAATTTGATATGGCGCTGATCCAACTGAATTATCTGGACTGGGATCTGTTGGACGCCAAAATGCAGTACGAGATCTTGACAGAGCATCATATCCCCATATGGGTTATGGAGCCTTTAAAGGGTGGACGATTATCAACTCTTAATCAAAAAGCCGCAGACATATTAAAAACAGCAGCGCCGGACCGTTCACTTTCTTCGTGGGCATTTCGTTTTCTGATGGGACTTCCCAATGTCCAGACAGTATTAAGCGGCATGGCCTCGATCACTCAAGTACAGGATAATGTAAAGACGTTTGGACACTGTGATCCACTGAATGAGAAAGAATATAATATATTAAGATCAGCAAAAGCCGTGTTTATGGATGATTTAGGTGTTCCATGTTCCGGATGCCGGTATTGCTGTGAATACTGTCCGGCCAAACTTGATATTTCGCTTTTGATAAAAGGATATAATGAACAAAAAGTCAGCGGGGAGCTTTGGAGAATTGCGGAGATTTCTAATCTGCAGCATGGCCCAAAAGACTGCCTGCAATGTGGCCGATGCATGGAACACTGTCCTCAGAAAATAGATATCCCTGCTGTCATGCAAAGTATGATGGACACATCACAGTAAGCTTGCTGAAAAAATACTCTCTTCTCCCATCAAATGTGATATAATGTATTCAATCTGACTGTTCGCAAACACCTGCCATACATTAAAAGAGAAGGAGAAGCTTGATAATGGGTCATTTATATTTGCAGCAAATCTGTTACTTAGTTTTATTATTTTTTGTATTTTCAGTATTAGGTTGGTGTATGGAAGTATTTCTTAAGTACATACAATACCATCATTTTATAAATCGAGGATTTTTGATAGGTCCCTATTGTCCAATTTATGGTTCCGGTATCGTATTCATCACGGTAATGGTAAGTATATTATCCGGTATGGAGTCGTCTGTTGGAACAACCTTCAGTATTTCCTTTATTGGCTGCGGGATTTTGGAATATGCAGTCAGTTATTATCTGGAAAAGAAGTTTCATGCCAGATGGTGGGATTATAGTACAAAACCAATGAATCTTCATGGACGTATTTGGATCGGAAATTTATTCCTGTTTGGAATCGGAGGTACATTGGTGATCGAGGTAATTAATCCGATCATGTATTCCTTGTTCGATCGAATTCCAGAGAGAAGTCTCTATGCACTTTCAAGTTTGATTGTATTTGTTATGTCCGCAGATTATCTGACATCACATTTTGTCATGAAGTTTGTTAAAAGCAGCGTAGAAAATAGTGAAGCTGATAATACGGAGAGCATAAGCAAAGAAATCAAGCTTCTCATGAGTAATAAATCGATTCTTTACAGGCGAATTGCAGATGCATATCCGGATGTCATTTACCGAACTGACCGTATCAATCAGAGAATGCGGGAGATCAAAGAGGAGATGGAACGAATTCAGCAAGAAACTGCCAATAACCTGGATCGTATTAAGCAGGAGGTAACCTATAGTTTTGAGTTGATGAAAGTAACACCTTCCCAAATACAAGAGGAAATTATAGACAAACAAGACCAACTGATTTTACGTCTGGAAGAGGATACTGCGGACAAAGAAGAGATAGAGGAACTGCAAAAGGCGATACAAGAGAAGAAACAGTATCTGGAAGACCGGAAAAACTTATATCGCGTCAGATAAATAAAACAGCACTGACACAAGAAAAATTCTACCGGGCATGTAATGAATAAAAAGAAATATATATCGGATAAAAAGAGCATCTGGAATTTTCAACCATTCCAGACGCTCTTTTTATATGCTGACTGCAAGAATATGTTTTTAATTTTCTGTTGAATGATTTATTTTAATTAATGATAAATCTGCCTAAGTGTTTAGATTTGTTTAGAATTCATTTAGAAACAGATAAGATATTACTGCAATAATGAACTTATCAAAAGGAACAGCTTTTGAAATTTGCGGAAAGGAGATAAAAGGAGAACGCCAGTGAATTTGTTTGTCTGGCAGAGAAATTATCGACAGAAAAAGGTAGTACATAGTAGAATCCCAATAGGGAAAATCATGATGGCAAGTAATCTATTTGCCACAATTTAGAGAGGAGTCTAGCCATGAATAATATTCACAATAAGACATGGAAAGGATTTTTAAAGAAAGGACTTGTATTTTGTATGATTGGCGTAATGGCAATAGGTCTGGTAGCCTGTGGTGGAAAGGATAAGAAATCAGATACAAAAGCGCCGAAAACACAAACTGAGCAGTCTACAAATAAAAATACAAATGAGAAATCATCTTCCCAGACAGAGAAAAAGGATGATGCAGACATTGAAAAACCACAGAATAAGACGGAAGTGGATCAGAATAAGACAGATGATACAAAGGTGCCAGATGGAACAGATAAAAATTCTGACACAAAGAATTCAACAAAGAAAAACAACACAGTACAGAAATCCAATGAAACTGGTTCGACAACAAAAGACAAAAAGAATAATTAAGCATAATGGGCCACATGGAAACGTGCGGTCCATTAATTATATTTACGGGAGTGGCAGAATTTGTTATCCTGTTATTGGGGCTGGGATCAGAGGGATACGGTGTGTCTGTGAAAAGGGATTCCCGGTTTTATAAAAAACTGCCGGGAATACGTGAAAATAGAATCTGACTTTTTAGGACATATAATCCAGATGGTAATGGAGCACTTTTATAGTAGGAGAGGAAGTACGGTATATGAGTAAAGAATGTGTACTGCTTGTGGAAGATGATGCGGATATCCGGGAAGGCGTCCGTATTTTATTAGAAAGCGAAAATTATAACGTTACAGAAGCGGAGAATGGCAGACAGGGTCTGGAACTTTTAGATGAAAATACGGATTTGGTTATTCTTGACGTAATGATGCCTGGTTTGTCAGGACTGCGGACCTGCGAAGAAATCAGGAGGTTTTCTAATGTTCCGGTACTCTTTCTTACCGCAAAAGCGCAGGAGTCTGATAAATTAATAGGACTGATGGCGGGGGGCGATGATTATCTGCCGAAGCCTTTTTCATATGCGGAGCTTCTGGGAAGGGTAAAAGCATTACTGCGCCGGTACAATGTATATATGGGAAGAAAAGCACCGGAAACGAGTAAAGAAGAGCCATATTTGGAAAATGGCGGTATTAAAATACATGAGATTTTTAATGAGGTGTATGTCGATGGTATGGAAAAAGAAATGTCGGATATTGAATACCATATCCTTTTGCTAATGATGCAGCATCCGAGAAAAATATTTTCTGCACAGAACCTCTATGAAAGTGTGTGGGAAGAACCCTATTTTTATTCCTGCAACAGCACAGTCATGGTGCATATCCGGAAACTCCGGGTAAAAATAGAGAAGGATCCGAAATACCCGAAATACATCAAAACCATATGGGGAAAGGGGTATAAGTTTGACGCAGAAAATGAGTAGAAGAAATTCCATTTATACACAGTTACTGCGTCTTTTGATCGTATCAGCAGTTGCAGCACTGGCCATTTTTTGTATTCTGGATATTGTGGGACAATACTTAACTGACTACTATGTGGAAGAGACAAATTACGTTGAAAAGAAGAATCAAAGATATGTGGTAAAGCTTCAGGAATATGTTCAGCAACAAGAACTCTCAACCAGAGATACCAGTAAGCTGAATGCGTGGGTAAAAGAGCAGCAGTTATTATTCATCCGAGTGTATAAAGATGGAATACAGGTATTCAATTCAGAATATCCGGGGCAGGAAATATGGGAGGAAGAGATTGAAGCGGAAGACTATGCATGGGAGGACTCCTATATGGTACAATTTTCTGATGGTACGGCGGAAGTCATCATAACAGGCGCATATATCTATCAGTTTTATAATTATGTTATGATAGGCGAGATAATACTTTCTTTTGTCCTGTTTCTTCTGTTTGTCCTTTTAGGCGTTCGTCGGAAAATGGATTATATTAGAAAACTAAGAGATGAGATTGAAATTTTAGAGAGCGGTAGTTTGGATTATAAGATTACGGTAAAGGGAAAGGACGAATTATCTGAACTGGCAGAAGGACTGGACAGCATGCGTCTTTCTTTTATCAGCCTGATACAGCAGGAAGCCGAGATGGTGCGGAAAAATCAGAGAATTGTTACGGAGATGTCCCATGACCTGCGGACTCCAGTAACCTCTATTATGCTTTATACGGAAATTTTGAAGAAGGGGAAGTATAAGAGTGAGGTACAGTTTAAAGAATATCTGGATAAGATTGACCTGAAAGCTCATCGCATGAAGCAGTTGACAGACCATCTTTTTGAATACTCTTTGATCGCAGGAGAGGGCGAGATAGAACTGGAAGAACCGGAGCAGTATGAAGTTTTGTTTTACGATTTGTTTTCAGAGACATGCAGCTTTCTTGAGCAGAAAGGTTTTCAGGTTGTATTCCATGTGGACTGGGTGGATAGTGTTGTACAGATTTCAACCGATTATGTGATGCGGATTTTAGACAATGTGACTTCTAATATTGTGAAGTATGCCGATCCGTCAGCACCGGTCGAGATTTCTTCCGTTCAGGAAGAGCATATGGTCGGTTTTTCTGTCAAAAACAGTATTCTGAGGTCAGAAAAAAAGCCAGAAAGCACTGGGATTGGAATACAGAATATAAATAATATGATGAAGAAAATGGGTGGAAAATCTATTGTTCAAGAAGAGGAAAAGCAGTTCCGGTTAGTGCTGCTGTTTCCTTGTTTATAAAATAGTATTAACTCTGAGTTCATACATACTGAACTAAAGAGATATTCACCGGATGACTGAAAGATGCTAGAATTATAAAATAACGTATACATAAACTACAGTTTTGTATGCCGAAAAAAGTATTTTCCGCGTGTAAGCCCTGCATTAAAATCATTGGCAAAGGAAGTGTTTATATGAAATATACAAAATTAGGAAACTCTGATTTACAGGTATCCCGTATCTGTATGGGATGTATGGGATTTGGGGATGCCAAAAGGGGACAACATTCCTGGACCCTGGACGAAGAACATTCCAGAGAGATCATAAAGAGAGGATTGGAGCTGGGAGTGAATTTCTTCGATACTGCCATTGCTTATCAGAGTGGAACAAGTGAACAGTATGTGGGAAAAGCTTTACGGGATTTTGCCAAAAGAGAGGATGTAATGATCGCCACTAAATTTCTTCCCAGACCAAAGGAGACGGCTGCAGCAGGTATTACCGGACAACAGTACATCGAAAACATGATAAACCTCAGTCTTACCAACTTAGGAACAGATCATGTAGATCTTTATATTTACCATATGTGGGATCATCAGACACCTCTCTATGAGATCATGGACGGTCTGAACCGCGTTGTGAAGGCAGGAAAAGCACGTTATATTGGAATCTCCAACTGCTTTGCATGGCAGCTCGCCAAGGCTAACGCGCTGGCAGAGAGAGAAGGCTTTGCAAAATTTATTTCTGTTCAGGGACATTATAATCTGATTTTCCGCGAAGAAGAACGGGAAATGATCCCTTACTGCAGGGAAGAAAATATCGCGCTGACTCCTTACAGTGCCCTGGCGGGAGGAAGACTCTCCAAACGTACTGATGAGACTTCTAAGAGACTAAAAGAGGATAACTATGCGCGGTTGAAATATGATGCCTCAAAAGAGCAGGATGAGGTTATCATAAACCGGGTGTCTGAGCTTGCCGAAAAACACGGTATATCCATGACAGAAGTCTCACTGGCGTGGCTTCTGACAAAAGTAACATCACCAGTAGTTGGCGCAACCAGATTTTCTCAAATTGAAGGAGCAGCAGCAGCCGTGGACATCGAACTTAAGGAAGAGGAGATAAGATATCTGGAAGAAGCTTATTCTCCCCACAATCTGGTGGGAGTTATGGCTCAAAACAAAATTCCTTAAATTTCTGTTGAAATTTGGCAGAACTTCTGATAAAGTATATAAGAAATAAGGGAGTAGTCAGCGCATTGACGCGGAGATGCCAACATACTGGACATGTTCCTGGTATCGCCTTAATTGACGAGACTTATCTGCTTGGGCGGGTAAGGCTTGTCTTTTTTTATACCTGCAGCCAAGCATAAAATCAGCTTAATGGAGGTATATGTATGGAACTGTGGGAATTGTTTGTCATCTCGGTAGGGCTTTCCATGGACGCTTTTGCTATTGCGATCTGCAAAGGTCTGTCCGTAGAGAAACTGGAGAAAAAGCATCTGGTGATCGTTGGTCTTTGGTTTGGCGGTGCGCAGGCATTGATGCCGCTGCTTGGCTATGTGCTGGGCACGGGTTTCCGATTCTGGATTGAACAGATCGACCATTGGATTTCGTTTGCATTGCTGTGTATCATTGGATTTAGTATGATAAGAGAATCCAGGGAACAATGTAAACCCATGAATAACTCTTTCTCTGCCAAGGTAATGCTCCCGCTTGCCATAGCAGACAGTATTGATGCCCTGGCCGCAGGTATTACCTTTGCATTTTTGGAGGTTTCTATCCTCCCTGCGGTTCTGCTGATCGGTTCTATCACATTCCTTCTTTCTGCCATGGGTGTATGGCTGGGCAACCGGTTCGGCGAAAAGTATAGAAGTAAAGCGGAATTGGCGGGCGGCATTATCCTGGTTATTATGGGAATAAAAATCTTAATGGAACATCTTGGTATTTTAGTATTCTGTAAATAAACAACAGATTGTATTCCGTAAAAAGAATACAGTCTGTTATTTATTTACAGAAGAATTACACTGCATGAAAGGATTTTATACCGCAGAAACTTTTACCATAACTTAACCTTCTGTATGTTATAGTTATAATAATTATGAAAATGAGGTGATGAACTATGAAACTACTGATCATTGAAGATGAACCGGATTTGGTGAGTACCCTGGCGGCGGGGTTTTCTCAGCTTGGATATATAACAGAATATGCGACAGACGGAAGCGAGGGATACGAACTGGCCTGTATCAATAAATATGATCTGATCATTTTGGATTTAAACCTTCCGTCAATGGATGGGATTGAGATATTAAAAGCAATAAGATCGGAAGATAAGGAGCAGCGTATTCTTATTCTTTCTGCCCGCTCTTCTGTGGAGGATAAAGTAACGGGACTGGATTTTGGAGCAAATGACTACCTTTCAAAACCATTTGCCTTTGCAGAGCTTGAAGCGCGTGTCCGGTCTCTTTTAAGGCGAAGTTTTATCCAGAGGGATACGAGTTTAAAGTATGATATTTTAATAGTGGATACGAGAGCCAAAAGTGTAACAGCCGGTGATAAAAAACTGGAATTGGCACCAAAAGAGTATTTGATCTTAGAGTATTTAATGATGCATATGGGAAAAGTCATCAGTTCGGAAGAGTTGATCGAGCATGTATGGCACAGTGATGCCAATTACTTTACATCCTCTGTGAAGGTACATATGAGCAACCTTCGTAAGAAATGACCAAACAATTTTAGTGGACCAAAAAAGGTATAAAGTGATCGGGGTCCTGGCAAGAAGTGGTGACGGGCTTCAGGGTCTCTCACCGGACCGTTCCATATTTTTGCCCTACCAGACCTTTGAGGCAAAAAATCTTGCGTCGAAGGATGACTATCCGGAAGCGGTCGGAAAGGCAGACGGAGTCAAATCAGTCCAATTAGCAATGGCCGAGATAAAGAGTACCGTCAATTATTATATGAATGACGGAGACAAATATTTAGTAGAAGACGCAGGAAGCCGTATTGAGGCTGCAACGGAATCCGCAAAGACAATGAAATTACTTTTGATCTCTGTGGCAGCTATTGTGTTTGCTGTTGGAGGCATTGGTATCATGAATGTACTCTTTGCTACTATTAGGGAGCGCACAAAAGAAATCGGTATCCTAAAAGCACTTGGAATGAAAAGGGCGGATATACTGCTGCAGTTTTTGTTAGAGTCTGTGGCAATCGGAGTATTTGGCGGAGCTGCAGGAGCAGTTTTAAGTTTCGGAGCAATTCCGCTGATAGAAAAATATACGGATATTCCGGTATCCCCATCTTTTCAGGGGATTGCAGCCGCTTTTATATTTGCTGTAGTTACAGGAACTTTATTTGGATTCTATCCGGCATACAAGGCTTCTAAGCTGATTCCAGTAGATGCATTAAATGTAGAATAACAGGAGGTTCATTAGAATGAAAAAATTGATGTTAGTTATATTGGGAGTATTGATGATAGCTTCACTGGCTGCGTGCACAGGAGGCACGGATGATAAAAAAACATCCAATACACCGACGAAAGGAACAGATTCAAAGTCACCGGCTGATAATTCCTCATCATCCAACGAGCAGGCTCTTTATTTAGGAACAATTCAAAGTATTGCGGGAAATGAAATAGAATTGGCGCTTGCCAAGATTCCGGAAGAATTAAAACCGGGTGCGGCTGGAGAAAGCAACAATGGGAAGGAGAATGGTAACGGCGTATCCGGTGAGGGGGAAAACTATGTTGGCGGTATTACAGATATCCCGGAAGGAAAGGACAGATCAGATACTGCCCCGGATCAGGTAGAGGGTGACAAAAAATCGCTGGCATCTATGCTTGAATATACCGGGGAGAACAAATCTTTTGTCATTCCGGCTGGGGTCCAGCTTACAAATATGACAGGGGGAAGTGCAAATATATCTGACTTAAATAAAATGAACGTATTGATGATAACGGTAAATAAAAAAGATAATGCAGTCATTTCATGTGAGATATTAGAGTAATTATGATCAAACTTACAGATGTCAATAAATCTTATATCATGGGTGAAAATATACTTCACGTGCTGAAAGATGTTAATTTGTCAGTTACGGATGGGGAGTTTATTACAATCCTGGGTGCGTCCGGATCAGGAAAAAGTACACTGATGCATATTATCGGATGTATGGACACTATGGACAGCGGGACCTATCAGTTGGATGAGATACCGGTTCATGAATGCAATGACGCAAAGCTGACAGTGATCCGAAACCAAAAAATCGGATTTATTTTTCAGAAGTACCATCTGATCCCACAGTACAATATACTACAAAATGTGTTGATGCCTCTTTTGATACGAGGCAAGAGCAGGAAAGAGGCATTTTTGCAGGCTGAGGAGGTAATCCGTATGACAGGATTATGGGAACGCCGCGGGCATCTTCCAAGCGAGTTATCAGGCGGACAGCAGCAGCGGGTGGCAATTGCAAGGGCATTGATCACAAAGCCTTCCATCTTACTGGCAGATGAACCAACAGGGGCACTAGATTCTAATACCGGAAAAGAAATACTCGAGATGTTCAAAGAATTAAACGCAATGGGAAATACCATAATACAGATCAGTCACGATATCAATGTAGCTAAGGCAGGTAAACGCATTGTACATCTCAAGGATGGCATTATGGAGGAATAAATGTCCTACACTATTTTGGAAAACGAATTATAAATAACGCGCCGCCCCGTGGATGATTTTTTGCGGTGACGGTTCCGCCCAGCCGGGTAATGATCGTCTTGCAGAGAGCTAATCCGATTCCGTACCCTGCAGTGTCTGTATTTTTTCCCCGATAGAACCTGTCAAACAGACAGGGCAGATCTTCTCTTTTAAAACCCACTCCGCTGTCATGGAAGGTTATCTCAGTAAACAGCGGAGTGTCCTGACAGGCAATTTCAATCCTTCCATTATCTCCGGCACTTTCTATACAATTTTTCACTACATTTTGGATGGCTTCTGAAAGCCAGCCGGCATCCCCCTGAAGACATACCCCATGAGGTATGTCTGTCTCTAAGGCAACATTATGCAGATCCATTGAGATCAGGAACGGCCGCAAAGCAGTCCTGACCACATTCTCCACATCTATCCGTTCCTTTTGGAACACCACGATCCCTGCGTCTAAACGTGACAATTTCAGCAGGGAGGTGACCAGCCAATCCATCTGTACAAATAATTCTTCTGTTTCCCGAAGCAGGGTTTTCCGCTCCTTCTCATCAGAGGACTTTTTCAGCAGTGACAAGATCAGATTCGCAGATGTAAGAGGAGTGCGGAGCTGGTGGGCAATGTCGGCAAGAGAATCGGCGAGATGCTGTTTTTCCTTTTTCAGGGCTTCATTTTGCTCCCGAATACGAAGCGTCATTTTTGTTATCTCACTTTGCAGGATAGAAAGCTCCCCCTCGTCTGATTCACTGATAAACAGATAGTCCGCGTTATGAAGCACAAGATCGATCTGCTCTGAAATCTGTGCAATATTTTGATAACGATTTCTGGTAAATATAAAAAATGCCGCTCCGAAGGCAGCAGAAGAAACCAGCGCCAATATTCCGGCAGCCGGATGGATCACAAATCCCACGGCCGCAGCGATGAAGGTTATCGCGGCAAACAAGACCGCAAACTGCCGAATCTCTTTATTCCGAAACATAGCTTCCTCCCAGTCGGTATCCCATTCCCCGCACTGTCAAAATGATCTGGGGATTCGCAGGATCATTCTCAATTTTTTCCCTCAGCCGTTTGATGTAAACCGTTAAAGTGTTATTATTCACAAACTCGCCTGCCGCATCCCACAATTCCTCTAACAGCCTGTCCCGTGTAAGAATGATTTTGGGATTATTGATAAATATCAGCAGCAAACGGTATTCCAATGCGGAAAGAAAAATTTCCCTGCCGTCTTTTTTTACAATACCGCTGGCTGTGTCCACATGAAGTCCGCACATTTCAAAAGCAGAAGGTGAACATCCGAATTTCCGCAGTGCTGTCCCGATCCGTGCGATCAGTTCACGGGGACGGAATGGTTTTGTGATATAATCGTCAGCCCCCATATTCAGCCCTGTGACAACACTTGCTTCGTCACCGGAGGCTGTCAGAAAGATTACGGGGATATTCTGGGTCTGTTTGATCTCTGTGCAGACTGCAAAACCGTTTCCATCCGGCAGGGAAATATCTACAAGAGCTAAATCAAACTTATTTTCTGTGAGCAAAGACACAGCCTCCCTCTGCGTGGCAGCGCGGGTAACTGCAAATCCCTCTGAGCGCAACAAAAGCACAAGATTCTTGGCAATTTCCTTATCATCTTCAACTAGAAATATCTGCTTCATCTATTTTTAACATCCCTTACGTGTCTTTATCTATTGTCTGTAGTTCATACTGCTTCCAAAAGCAGAAGCGGTAAGTATATCTTCACTACAGCCTCTCTGAAATTTCATTATATTTCTTTTGCGGGAAATATGCAACCATGCAGCCCGTGTATTTTTCTAAACAATCTAGAAACAGCACATTGACAAGCCAAATTACACATGATATGATTTTAAGGTAGAAATTTAAGGGAATGAGGTTCTCCCGTGGATATATTCCAAAAGTGCATTTTTGCTGATGACTTCTGTTTAACGACAGGGTTATCAGCTTTTTTGTTTGAAATTATGCTGGGAGATACACTCCGGTTTAGCCGTCTGTTTGCCAGCAATGGGAGAGGAGAGAGGCTGAATCACCAGAGATAAAAAAGAAGGGGAGAAAAAAGTATGCATGACAGAGCAGTAAAAATATTTCAAGTTTATAAGAATCTGTTGATCCTGGGACTGCTGGGAATCCCTATCGGCCTGGTGGTCGGGGGGATCGATGCCGTATTTGGAAGGGTATTACTGGCGATCACGGATTTCCGGAACGGACATCCCATGCAGTTAATTCCATTTTTAGCTTTCGCCGGAGCATTGATCGCCTTTGCTTATTTAAAATTCGGAGGAAAAAGCAGTAAAGGCATGAACCTGATCTTTGAAGTGGGACATGGGGAAGAGGAAGTGATCCCTTTAAGGCTGATCCCGTTTATCATATCCGGAACATGGATCACACATTTATTTGGAGGCAGTGCCGGAAGAGAAGGGGTGGCTGTACAGATTGGCGCCACATTTTCCCATTGGATAGGAAGAAAAATACCATTAAAAAATAGTTCCCATATTTTTCTTGTAACAGGTATGGCCGCCGGGTTTGCCGGACTTTTTGGAACACCTATTGCTGCGGTTTTCTTTGCAATGGAGGTACTGACAGCCGGAGCCTTGGAATATCAGGCATTACTGCCGGCAGTCACAGCCGCTTTCACAGCCAGCGCAGCAGCACAATTTCTGGGACTGGAAAAATTCACATTTGCGCTTACAGGAAAAATGGATCTTGTTTTTTCTGATATGTGGAGGTTCCTTTTGTTGGGAATCCTGTTCGGAGTTGTGGGCGGTGCTTTTGCATGGACATTAAAATATATGAAAAACATACTTGCCTCCCATTGGAAGCAGCCTGTTATCAGAATTTTTATCATGGGACTTATCTTAAGTGTCTTGCTGCTCCTTTTATACAAGGGCAGGTATGCAGGTCTGGGAACAAACCTCATCCATGCCAGTTTTTATGGAGAGGAGATTCTCAGCTATGACTGGATTTTAAAATTTCTTCTTACCGTATTAACTCTGGCTGCGGGATTTCAGGGTGGGGAAGTAACACCTCTGTTTTCTATCGGCGCCAGCCTTGGAGTAGTAGCAGGCCCAATCCTTGGCGTTCCCTCAGAGATTGCGGCAGCGCTTGGCTATGCAGGTGTGTTTGGAAGCGCAACAAATACATTTCTGGCCCCGGTACTGATCGGCACAGAGGTGTTTGGATCTGCTTACCTTCCCCATTTTTTCCTGGTATGCGCGTTTGCCTATTTGTTTAACCTGAATAAGTCGATTTATTCCCTTCAGAAAACGTCAGACGTACATAAATAACAGGTATCATAGGTATCATAAGTTTTGAGCCTTCCGATATTTAATTTGCCCCTTGGTTCCTTACTTTACTTTGTTTTTTATTTGGAACCAAGGGGCGGCTTTATAATTTTTTTATTGGTTTATAATTTTCAATAATATCTATGATATCTGTATGATATACATTACTTCCCAGTGTATCCCCGTTTGGAGAGATTGTGACTGTACGGATATCTTCCGGATTTTCCTCATAGGGATTATCAGGCTGCTGACCATCAAAATATTCACTCAGATATTTCTTTGCATTACCACTGGGGAAAATAATGTTTCCGTGGGAATATCCGATTCCCATCTGTTCAAATTCTTTCAGTATCTCCTTGGTTCTCTGATTGTATGGATTTTCATCCTCATCGCTTACAAGCCATGCAGGGTGTACCCGCAGGGGAATTCCTTCGGCACTGACCGCTTTTGCAAAAAGCTTTACCGTTTCAAGCGGTATCGTTTCCTGATGAAAGGCATCTGCAGACAGCAGAATATCATTTACTCCGCACTCGGCAAGTCTCTCAGCCGTGTATTGGATCTTATTTGTATCTCTGCTGAAAAAACCGTTTGTGATAAGCTGTCTTTTCTTAATATTCATTTTCTTTGCAGCGCTATGTATTTTATAAACCGCCTCCGGATAAAGTAATGGCTCTCCGCCAAACGTCATCAGAGATTCTATTTGAAATCTGCGGCACACTTTGCGGACAAGATCAGCTATCCCGTCCCCATCTATATGTTCGCTGCACTTTAAGTGGTCACCCTCAGAACAATGCCTGCACTGACCGGTACAGGCAAGAGTAATAAGGACTTCTATACGGTTTAGATCTTTGATATATGGATTCATAAAATCTCCTTATAAATAAAATTTTAATTTTTTAATATATGATTATTCACTCTAGTGCTCCATCCAGTCAGAAACCATAGTAACAGTGCTGATACTATGGTTTCTGGTCGGATGGAGCACTAGGCTTAAACAATAAATTTGTCAAGTAAACGCGTCATTCGCTTTCTTTTTCTCTCAACCGTACAGCGCTTGCCGCCGCACGCCTTCTGGAATCTTTAAGCTTTGCATAATGTTTCTGTGTCGTAGAGACACTTTTATGTCCCAGGACGTCTGCGACAAGATAGATATCACCTGTCTCTTCGTAGAGAGCAGTGCCATAAGTGGAGCGAAGCTTATGGGGAGTGATTCTTTTATTTGTGATGATGGGCTGTGTGTATTTCTTTACCATTTTCTCTGTTGCCCGGACACTCAGCCGTGTTCCCTGGAGGGAGAGGAAGAGTGCATTTTCATGACCCGGCTTTGTCTCCATGTTTTCTCTTTCTTCGAGATAATTTAGCAGAGCGATTTCCACCTCCTCGCCGAAATAGACGATTTTTTCATTACCGCCTTTTCGTATCACGCGAAGGCCGCTGTTTTTAAAGTTGACGTCAGAGATGTCCAGACCCACACATTCGGACACACGCAGCCCGGTTCCGAGAAAGAGTGTTATAATGGCAATATCACGTGTTTTTGTCTTCAAATAATAACCTTTTTGATGGGGGGTCAGATTATCACTGAATTCCTCCATGGAATCCAAGATCATGGCAATTTCATCAGGATCAAGCTGAATAATGGCTTTTTCGTGGATTTTGGGGACATCTACAATGCGGGTAGGGTTATTTTTTACCATTTCATGCTTGTACAGATAGTCAAAAAGGCTCCTGAGAGCAGAAATCTTTCTGGAAATGCCGATTTCACCGTTGGTCATTGCCTCGCCTGTATTTTGACTTTCGTAAACTTTCAGATAATTCTGAAATTCTTCAATATCCGTGGGACGAAGATTTTCCATAACATCAAGGGAAATGTCACAAAGGGGCGAGTTTTTCAACGTGGGATTCGCAGTTGTAAGGAACTGAAAGAATATCTTTAAATCGTAACAATATGCAATCTGAGTCTGCATACTCAAAGTTGTCTGGCGGCCCCTGCAGAAATCCTGTACATACGGAGGAAGCTCCGCTAAAATATTCCTGAGACGGATATTGTTATCAATATATTTTTTCTCGTGATAGCTGATGTTTTTTTTCTCCATGAATTTGCACCTCAATATAATTCATTAATACAACAATGGTTTAGCCTGATTATAGCCCATCCGGACAAAAATGTCCATAACTATTCGTAAAATGGACATTTCGCGAATAGTTATAACCTGCTCGCTATACCTCAAACAACCACATAAATCATCTTTTTCTTACTATATTTGATTACTCTCATTTATAACTAACCGCAGTATCCATTTCACATATTGTAAAACAGATTCATTCCCTTTCTATCTCATAATAAAAATCAGATTTTCTTTTTTATTATGAGATAGATAAATTCATACGGATAATATTCAGGCCTTTTACAACAAAGAACGCCATATCCATTGCATAGCGGAGACATTTTATTATCTATTCTTATCTGTCCTGATAAAACCTGAATACGCAGACTCAGATTACCTTTTGCTTGCCTGTCAGATATAATTAATGTTAACGTTACGACTTAAGGAATAAGCATTCCGTCCTCTGATACCCCTATAATACCTTTAATGCTATTTCAAGAACAAGCGCAATGATACAAATCATGAAAATGATCACTACAACAGTAACCGGCTGCATAGCTATAAAATATTGAGCTGCTATGGCAATACCAACGCACAATACAGCCCCTCCTTCAACACGGGCATGGCCGGAAACTTTTTCTACATTATGATACCGGCTTATAAACGGCAGTTTTCCTTTCACTACAGCCCACATTCCCCATACTACAAGCATAATACCAAAAATCAAAATTCCAATCATTCCCAGCACCCCCGTTCTATTTTTCTTCCCTTTTATCATCTGATAACAGCAGAATATCTGTCCTGCCCTCTCTATACCTATATTATAACAGAAAAAAATGAAAAATTCTGGTTTTATTCAAAATCTTCTAATTTTCCACAGCAAATGAGCCGATCCTCGCAAATCGGACCGGCTCTACTATCTCTCCTCTTCTATCTCTACTTTTCTATCTCAGCAGCGGCAGGCTGCCGGTCAGTTTATTGACCAGCTTTTTGGCACCACAGATTCCGATGCCAAAATACATCATTTCCTTTTCTTCCACACCTGCCGCCTTTTTTATATACTCCTCATAGACATTACAACTCTGTGCAACATCTGAAAAATCAACTACGATCAGATCAGCGAATTCCGGCTGATAGAGTTGTTCCCTGATAGCTCTGATTTTTTCCTGGTCCGCCTTCAGCACAGGAACCGGCATTTCGATGATACCAAGATGCTTTTTTCCGCTCTTGTCAAGAACATCCGGCCCTACCGTCTCCGGAATGTGTTTTCCTAGTGTGATCCCCATGATCCCGGCAGTATTTGCCAGAAAGCCAAGGGGCAGATCTTGATCCAATACCATTACACATTTATCATTTTGTGCCTGCATATGCCTTATACTCCTTTGTTGTATTTTTCTCTGTCCTTCTGTCTTCCGATAAGAACAGGCCGATCAGTGTCAAAACGATACCCGAGACAATGGTCAGTGTTAATTTCTCATGTAAAATAAGTGCTGACGTAACTGCTGTGATAACAGGAACCATATAGATATAAACACTGGTTTTCACAGAGCCTAGGATCTTCACAGCAAGATTCCACGTCACAAAACACAGTGCAGACGCCCCAAACCCCAGAAACAGCAGATTCAGCATATTTTTAAGGCTGGCGAACTGCTGAAGCTCAATATGGAAATCCATCAGAAGCAGAGCCGGGACCATAAATATAAGCCCATAGAAGAACGTCCGCCTTGTGGTCTGAATGGTGTTATATCCAAAGCCGCTGATTTTTTTCGTGATAGTGGAAAACGCAGCCCATATCACTGCCGCTGTCACAGCCAGCAAATCCCCTAAAGGATTTAGCTGCAAATTCTTTTCCCCTCCAAAACTGATCAGAAATATACCCGTCAGCGCTATGAGGAAGCCGACGAAAAACCGGATATTTGGCCGCCTGTCGTGCAAAAACAGGCAGGAAAAGATAACTGTAAAAAATGGCGCGATGGAAATAATAACCCCCACATTGGATGCCAGCGTATAAGTCAGCGCAATATTTTCAAACAGGTAATACAAGGTCACACCGCAAAGTCCGGCAGCCGCAAAGTACCATTCCTGCCTCTTATGGCTGATCTTTAACCTGCGCGGGCAGACACACCAAAGGGCAAAATATCCGATCATAAAACGGATAAACAGAATTTCCACCGGTTCAAAGGTTCTGAGAAGTACCTTTGTGGAAATAAAGGTGGTCCCCCAGATCAAAATTGTGAGAAAGGCAGCAATATGCCCATGTAATGTCTTATTCATTTGGCCACTCCTTTGCCGGAGTGACTGGCAGCGGTTTATCTGTAAAGATTTTCTGATACTGTTTTGGCGTCAATCCGATAAATTCTTTGAAAAAGTTAGTAAAATGACTCTGATCCGCAAATCCCGCCATATCTGCCGCGTCAATGGGAGCCACACCCTGCTCCAGAAACTTTTTTGCTTTTTCCAGGCGTACAGTCTGCAGATAGCGGTACGGGGAAACACCTACCTGCTTTGTAAAAGAACGCAGCAGATACGATTTGCCGAAGCTTGTCATGGAAAGCAGATCATCCAGGGTGATATTTTCCGAAAAATGTTCTTCCATATATACACAGAGGGTCTTAATCTGCTGATTCGGTTCTGAGATATCTATTTCATCAAAAGGAGCCGCGTGTTCCTGCAGGATCTGTTCCAGAAGGAAGAAAAATGCCTCTTCTTTTTTCAGCTTCGGCGCGTGTGTGAGAATGGCATCATACAAATCACCGATAGACTGTGTGATATCGCTTTGATACACCACATTTCTGGTAAAATGCGGGACAAAATCCTTCCCCGTGATCTCCCTGACTGCGCTCTGCATCACATCCATATTGATATTGACTGCACGGTAATCTAAAATTTCCCCGTTGATAGGCGCACAGAAATGATTGTCTCTGGGATTAAATAGGATCAAATCTCCGGCAGTCAGATCATATTCCAATCCTTTGCACCAGAGATGCCTCTTCCCTCCCTCCACAAACCCGATCACGTAATAATCATGAAAATGATTTGGGAATTTCTGGACGATCCCGCTCAGATTATATGCTTCTATTTCAAGGTCATGGTCATAATACACATGCCTTTGTTCTTGTTCCGTATGCATTTCCTGTCCTCCTCCTTTTCTTTTTACTATTGTAACACCCCGGCAAAAAGAATTCTTGAATGATATGACACCTTCGGGCACCTTTGCCGCAAAGAATTGGTCCTCATTTGTTCCCCGGTAAACCGGTAAAACTGACATCAAACATCAGCCATTCTTATTATAACACATCCACTTATAACACATCCACCACCCCCAAACAGACCTGTCTAACTCCTCATTGACAAAGAACTTTCCCCCATGCTATATTATCAGTAAGATACAGGAATTTACCTAATGAGGTGGCATTTATGAATTTTATCTTAACTGATAAACTGAGAAGACGAATCATCTCCGTGCAAATAAAGTTTCCGGTGAGACATTGTGCGGAGTCCAGATCATAGCAGAGCTGCTGCATTCACCGGAAAACAGTTACCGTGCGTATCCGATTTTCTGATGCGTTTATTTGTGTACCTGTTTTCCGGTGAATCCGGTCTTGTTCTGTATCCGGCTGCGGCGGTGTACTCGCCGCAGCCTTTTGTTTTGACTGACAGGCAGAGGGCGGATCATGTCCTCTGCCTTTTTGCTGTTTAATGAATATATATTGTGCCATAAACCGTGTTGATTTACATTATTATTTACAAGAAAGAGGTAACAACTTATGAATCTAAATACATGGAAATGCAAAACCTTTCGATTTTTAACAGCCCAGACCATATCCCTGTTCGGTTCTTCCCTGGTACAGTACGCGATCGTCTGGTATATCACACTGACAACATCATCTGGAAAAATGCTGACCATTTCCACCCTCTGCGGATTCCTGCCCCAGATTTTGATTTCACTTTTTGCAGGGGTATGGATCGACCGTTATGATAGGAAACGGTTGATCATGCTCTCAGACGGCGTGATCGCATTTTCCACACTGCTTCTGGCCCTGGTCTTTTTGTCAGGCTATAAAAATATCTGGTTTCTGTTTGCCGTGCTCATCATTCGTTCAGCCGGAACTGGAATCCAGACCCCTGCAGTAAATGCTATTTTTCCCCAGCTTGTTCCCAAAGAACATCTCATGAGAATGAATGGGCTGAACAGTACCCTCTCCTCCTTCATGATGTTCTTATCTCCTGCTGCCGGCGGGGCCATTCTCTCCGCGGCACCTTTGGAAGCAGTGCTTTTTATTGACGTGGTCACGGCTGTCATAGGCATCAGTATCACCTTCGCTATTAAAATACCGCCCTATGCCCCATCGGATGTAAAGGAGGAGTCCAATTTTCATAAAATAGCAGAAGGTATTTCCTATATAAAGGAGAATCCTTTCATTAAAAGGCTGTTGGTATATCAGATCCTCATCTTGTTTCTCATAAGCCCCTCCGCCTTTCTGACTCCTCTTATGGTGAGCAGAACCTTTGGGGCCCAGGTATGGCGGCTCACCATGAGCGAAATGACCTACAGTCTCGGCATGGTATTAGGCGGAATCCTGATTGCCTCCTGGGGTGGATTTAAAAACCATCTCCACACCACTCTCCTGGCCGGCAGTGTATATGGGGCGATTATGATAGGACTGGGAACGGCACCGGTATTTCTGGTATATTTACTTTTTAATACCATGATAGGAGTGACCTCTCCCTGCTACAACACGCCCATCAATGTAACCATCCAGGAAAAAGCCGCACCGCAGATGCACGGCAGGATCTTCAGCTTCATGCAGATTTCCACCTCCTGCGCACTGCCTCTGGGCATGGCATTTTTCGGTCCCTTGGCAGACTATATCCCAGTGCAGTATCTCCTTGCAGCTTCAGGCGCTCTGGTCCTTGCTATCTCTGTCTGCTTTAGGATTTTTAAATGTTTTTAGTAACGGAAACTGTTTGACTTTTCCGGCAAATATACTATAATAAGAGCAAGATAACTATTACAAGTGTAATAAAATGTTGTGTCCCATTTACGGGCACCACTAAAGGAGCACAGCTATGGTGATATCCCAAGAGCTTATTTTACGTTTTCTGTTCAGTAATACCGTCATTGTCCTGATCACCTTCATGCTTTTACTTTTTAAAGGGATTGTCAGAAAGCAGATTTCTGCGGGCGGACAATATCAGATATGGATCTTATACCTTTTTATGCTCACAATCCCCTTTTTACCTGTCAGGAACCGGCTTTTTTCTCTGACAGGCTTTCTGGGAATTCTTTCTTCCAATACAGCCAGAGCTGCAGGTACTTTTTCTGCTGCCGCCGCGCCTGCAGTAAATAATATGCAGATACAGGATTATGCCATGGAAGCAGAAAAAGCCGGTCTGGATGCCCTTGCGTTTCTTTTATCTGCTGTATGGGTCCTGGGCGCGTGCATTATGCTCTGGTATATCATCCGCTCGGCCCAAAAGCTGCACTGTCTGTTCAAATCCGCACTTCCCGTACAAAATGAGGATGTATGCTCCCTTTACGAAATATGTCTAACGCAATGCGGCACAAAGAGAGAGATTCGGCTTATGGCAAGCGCTTTTATCCGGACTCCGGTTTCATTCGGTGTCTTTTGTCCCTGCGTCATTCTCCCCACAGAGCTTCTGTCAGAGAATGACCGGAAAGAACTAAAATACATCCTGCTACATGAGATCCAGCACTGCAGGCGTCGTGACCACACCATTAACTTGATCATGAATCTGTTCTGCATCGTTTACTGGTTCAATCCGGCAGTATGGTATGCCTGGAAGAAGATGCGCCAGGACAGGGAACTTGCCTGCGACGCATCCGTACTGGGAATTCTGCGGGAAGACTGTTACCGTGAATACGGCTCTGCTCTCTTAAAACACGCATCAAAGATTTCCCATCCTCCATATTCCATGACCACCGGATTTGCTGGAAATGGAAAACAGATGAAGAAAAGGATTCTGGGAATCGTCACGTACCATAGAGAAACCAAAAGCACCCGGATGAAAAACACTGCTTTTCTGTTTTTATCTGCCGTCCTTGTACTGGGAAGCTCCCCGTTTCTGTCCGTTGCTGCACTGGGAGCCTCCTCCTCATCATCCCCTGACGGCAGGACCAGAACATTAGAACTTGGCGCCTTCTTTGATGACTATACAGGTAGTTTTGTTCTTTATCAGCCCTCTTTGGATACATGGAGTATCTGGGGCGAAGAAAAAAGCCGTATGCGCGTATCTCCCAATTCCACGTATAAAATATACAGCGCGCTGCTGGCCCTGGAAAAAGGAACCATCACGCCTGATGCCTCTCTCCTCCCCTGGGATGAAAAAGCATATCCTTTTGAGAGCTGGAATCAGGACCAGGATTTAGACTCTGCCATGAAAAATTCGGTAAACTGGTACTTTCAGGAACTGGACAGAAAAGCCGGGCTTTCCTCTATACAGGACTTTTTAAATCAGATAGACTATGGAAATAAAAATATATCCGGCGGACCGGACACCTTCTGGATGGAATCATCTCTGAAGATTTCTCCTATTGAACAGGTCAGACTGATGGCTGATTTCTATAACAATACCTTCGGGTTTCGGGATTCCTCCGTACAGGCGGTCAAGGATTCCATGTGTATCACAAAGGAAGATGGATATGCACTCTACGGCAAGACAGGCACGGGCAATCTTGAGGGAAAGGATGTAAACGGCTGGTTTACCGGTTATGTAGAAACTCTCGGCGTTCCCAGTTTCTTCGCAGTGAATATTCAGGGAGAAGACCATGCAGACGGCACAGCGGCCAGCCAGATTGCCCTTGATGTCCTGGCCCAAATGAATCTGATGCCAGAACAGAGATAAGATCCACTGAAATCCCGCGGGAAGTCCCGGAACACAAGCCTGCGATTGACAAGCCCAGGCTGCAAGAATATAATGTTTTATAATCTCTTTATAAATCCAGGAGGCTGTATCATGAAACACTTACCCCAGATATCTGAGGCCGAATATGAAGTTATGAAGGTTGTATGGAAGCATGCTCCCATTAACACCAATGAGATCACAGAGCTACTCTTAAAGACTACAAGCTGGAGTCCCAAAACCATCCAGACTCTGATCAAAAGACTAGTCCAGAAAGAGGCACTCAGTTATGTAAAAGAAGGGCGTGTATTTGTTTATACACCGCTGGTTCAGAAGGACGAATATCTGGATCATGAAAGCAGCTCCTTTTTAAAACGGTTCTATAACGGAAGTCTCTCTACAATGCTGGCCAATTTCATCGAGAAGGATCAGTTGAGCGACCGGGAAATAGAGAATCTCCAGGAGCTTTTAGCACAGAGATCCAACCACGAAAAATAAAGGAGGCGGCCCAACAGGCACGCCTGATAAGAACGTATTTTATGTAAGGAAACGGTGTAACCTCAAAAGTGGGCTGCACCGTTTCCTTTCGTCAAGCTGCAGATACGCATTCCAACGGATTAGCAGACCATTTTATGCCTGCTTGCGTGTCAAGAAAATTCCAACGACTGCACCCATAAGGATAACAGGCGCTAATCTGACAAACAACCATTCAAATGCGTGAAGAGCTGCTCCGGCAACGGCGGTTTCAGGGTCATTATAATTCCAACCTAAGTAAGGACTGTTTAATACAATTAAGGCCGCAGAAAATGCTATTATGACCACACATAGCGAGATAAACAGCCAATGAAACATTTTCCGTCTCATAGTCTTTCTTTGTGCAAGCTGTAAGTTTATGATCTCCAGTTTTTCGGAAATCACTTTTAAGTCATCAACTTTCGACTCCATCACAGTTTCTCCAAGTAAAGTGCTTACGGGTGTTTCAAGAACTTCTGATATGGAGATCAACATGTCAGAATCAGGAACTGACAATCCTTTCTCCCATTTAGAGATTGTTTGCCGCACCACATTCAGCTTGACAGCAAGTTCTTCTTGTGAAAGACCTTTTGATTTTCTGATCGCTTTCATGTTTTCGTTTAACATTCGAGATAACCTCCTTTCTTTTGATGATTACCACTATTGTATGAGAAACTGCCCGTTGCTGCAAGCAACGCAAATTAACATTCAGGATTTATAGTGCTTCCGATTATCTCACTCAGTTTTTCAACGCTGCACCCTTTGATCTCATAATACTGAAGCATCTCATCAATCTTGCGCTTATCATAGCTGGTAATACAGTCAGACAAAACATGGACCGTATATCCTGACTTAGCCATGTTGTAACAGGTGGATTTTACACAGGCTATTGCATCAGCACCGGCTATGAAAAATTCGCCAATCTCGTTCTTCTTAATGAAATCAGCAAAAGCCTCACTTGTCAATGCGTTTCCCTTTGATTTTGTAAAGATATTACGGGATACAATATCCATGTCGGAGACCAACTCAGTACCCGGCGTACCCGGCTTAAAGGTTCTCGTCCCTGCAGACAAATTGTTGTGTTTTATATAAATCACATGGATATTACTGCCAACTGCCCATGCAATGGCTTTGTTAATGTTGCCGATAATTTCCTTGTAGTTCTTTGTAATATCATTTTGAATGTCAATAATAACTAAGGCTTGTTTTATCATTTCTTCTCCTCAACTTTCTGATTTCTCTTTTTGATTTCTTGTTCCGTGATCCTATTATTGCTTTGTCAGCATTTTTATAGTACCATATAATCACTGACAACAGTATGGCAGCAATAAAAAACAATAATATGACAGCGATCAAAATATTGAATGGCGGTGAACAAATGAAAGTAGACAGGCTTGTCAGCATTATTATGATACTTCTTGACAAAAAGCGTATAGGCGCCCAGGAGCTGGCAGATATGTTTGAAGTATCACCCCGCACAATTTACCGTGATATAGACGCCATCAATATGGCAGGGATTCCTGTTCGTGGAGCATCGGGAGTGGGCGGCGGTTTTGAAATCATGCAGGAATATAAGGTAGATAAAAAGGTTTTTTCGACTGCGGATCTTTCCGCTCTCTTGATGGGACTTACCAGCCTTTCCAATATGATACGAGGTGAGGAACTGGTACACGCTCTTGCAAAAGTAAAAAGCTTCATCCCCGCCGACAGAGCAAACGATATTGAATTAAAGGTAAATCAAATATGTATAGATTTAAGCCCATGGACGGGAAACAGCAGCATACAACCCTATTTTGAAATGATCAAAGCAGCTTTGCAGGAAAACAGACTGCTGACCTTTGAATATATAGCACACCACGGAAATAAGGGCGTACGAACAGTCGAGCCGTATCAGCTTGTATTAAAAAACAGTCATTGGTATTTGCAGGGGTATTGCCATAAAAGAAATGATTACCGCCTATTCAGACTATCCCGTATGTCAAACCTGCAAATGCAGGAGGAAACTTTTACAGCGCGGGATTACCAAAAACCAATTTTAGACTTTGCTGAAATTTTGGAAACTATGCAGACAAAAATCAAAATCCGTATTCATAAATCCATCATGGACAGGGTCCTTGACTATTGCACTTATGAAGATTTTTCCCCAGATGATGATGAATATTATCTTATCAACTTTCCTTTTATAGAGAATGAATACCACTACGATATTCTTTTGAGTTTCGGAAATAAATGTGAGTGTTTGGAGCCGGCACATATCCGGGCAGAAATGAGACGTAGAATACATGATATAGCTGCTATATACGAAAGTTGATACATAGAAAAAGATACCGAGAAAAGTATCTCTGCCTTTCTCAGTATCTTTCACCTCTGCACGCCCACTGTCACTGCTGAACCGACACAATCGTCCATCTTCCGTTCTGCTTCATCAGAAAACATGGATGTCCCAGTTTATACCGGTAATATTTTTCTACAAGCTGCTGGGGAACCGGAAAATCAAAGCGGTCAAGAAAATAAGAAACTCTATAATTTACGGACATGGGCAGTGCCTCCTTCTCTCTGGATACTATATTCTATGCCCTGTCCTGATCCGTTATGATTCCTTTTTCCCATCCACTGCGGATTCTGCGCCGTTATACAAGTATTTGCCCAGCAGATACTGATAGTCCTTACGCAGACCATAATATGTGTCCAGAACAGGCCTGCAGCCTTCTTCCACTTCCTCTAAAATAGTATCAAAGTTCTCTTTTAAAACTTCCACCACACTTCTGTCTATTTTTCCTTCCCTGGCCTGCTCCTCTATAATAGATAAGGTCCTCTCCCTAGAGAATGCCTCTTTATAGCTGCGGGTGCCCAACAGAGCGCTGACAATGTCGGACACAGCCACGATCCGTTCCTCTATGGTAAGCTCCTCCCCGCTAAGTCCTCTGGGATATCCGCTTCCGTCCAACTTTTCATGATGCCGAAGCGCGATCCGCATGATCTTTTCTTCTATAGTGCCTCCTAGAATCTTTTCTGTCAGGTCCACATGTGTACGCATGATCGCCATAGCCTGACTGCTTAGTCTTCCCGGATACTCCAGGATTTCTACCGGAATCCCAATCTTCCCCAAATCATGAAGAAGCGCACCATAATAAATATTATGTATCTGTTCACCGGAAAGCCCCATATGCCTGGCCGCGCAGCAGCTAATACGGGTGGTGGTGATCGTATGGGTCACTGTATGCTGGCTCCTGAAATCAATGGCAAAAATCATCATCCTCAGATAATCTTCACATTCCTGCTCAGACAACCGGACATTGGGAAGGATCGTATGAAAATCCTTCTCCTCTTCCAGACACGCAAGCATGGAAAACTGCTCTTCCGCCTTGTAAAACAAATCAAGAATACTGCTGTCGAATTTGCTCCCCCTTACTCTGTCTAGATATAGGAACAGTTTTTCAGGGTCTTTATTTTCCTGAAGGTATATGTCAATCCTGTCAGCAAGACATATCATCTGGGCAGCTTCCCGGATCCTCTCTTCCAGAGTATCCGGCAGATGGACTGCTGCCACATGATGAAACATAACGGCCCTGGCCCACTCTTTTAACGGAGACAGATCAGCAAGAAAGAGATACCCATAGATCGAGTGCTCCCAGATATCCTCTGGTTCAAACTGAGCCATCCTGTTGATCTCCTCTGTCTTATAAGCACCGATATCATGCAGCATGGCGAGGATACAGATATCTTGGACCTCCTTCGCAGAATACTTTTTCTGTACTTCCAGCATTCCATAGACAAGGGATGCCACCCTTTTTCCGTGGTCCACCAATCTTGGATCTACATAGTTTAATGTCCGTTCGATCAGACCGCTTATATTATTGCTGTTGACAACTGCCTTCGCCCCCATATCCATCCTCCGATATCATCCTTCTTTTCTGTGTGCATTACAAAAAAACATGATATCATTATAATATACTTATTCTGTAATTACAATGGATAACTTCCTCATGCGACGAAAAAGGGACCCGGCAGATCACCGTTCAAAAACTTCTTTATATTCAAAGAAATCAAAGTCCGCGTAATGTCTGTGGAACATTCTGTCCGCGCAGGTCAGTCCCGCCATGGTTCCGGTAAATTCCCCGTACTTACAGTATTCATCAGAAAAGTGGGCAGTATGGAATATCCTGCCGATTTTCTGATATGCGGTACCGTCATAGCTCCATTCAAACCAGGATTCCCTCCCATCCACGTACAGCCGCAGGTAGACCGGCACATCCTCCACAGGGGTTCTGGTATCCACGTATTCCGTCTTCACTCCGTTTTCCAGACTTACCACAGACAGGGCACTCTGTCCCAAGGTCTGGCTGTAATACTTTCTCAGATTGATATAATTCATATTGTCATAATAGAGGATCAGACCTGCGCTGTGCTGATAGATCTCAGGCTGAAACTCCATTTTCGTTGTGATGCGCACATGAAGTGAGGTGAGTTTTCTTGCCAGGATACTAACACGGTTTAACGAGGTTCTGGATTCCTGCCCTATAAGCCGCACATACCCGGGCCTGGCTGTCACGTCCGCAAAGGACTGTGGCATGATCCTGGGTGCATAATACCAGTTTCCAAGCACTTGTGTGTCGAAGTCATCATGATCCGGTATGCCAGGCATCTCACACACAGGAAGATTGCTCTGCGGAACTTGGATCTTGGCCAGCCTGCTGCCGTCTGCCATGCGAAGCCAGCCGTCCTTTGTCCACGTCATTTTCTGTATAGCAGTCTCCCTGCCTAAAGTACAGCAAAGCTCCGGCACAAACGGCCTGGATGTGAGATGCACCAGATACACCTCCCCATTTTGTGTCTCCACATAGCTTCCATGCCCTGATTTTTGCAGAAGTGAATCAGGATTGTAATACTGCGGCTTTAAATGATCCGGATCATGGCGCTCGTTTGATATGCCGGGAGCAGAGGTCACAATGGGATTTTCCGGATCTTTTTCATAGGGACCCCAGATTTTCTTTGATCTTCCCATGGTCACGCAGTGATTATATCCTGTTCCGCCCTCTGCGCACATAATATAGTACCATCCGTTTTTTCTAGTAAGATGGGGCGCTTCAATACATCCCCGGTCTGTTCCGCCGCTCCAGATGCGCTTTGGATATCCAATGATCTCCTTTTTCTCCGAAGAATATTCCGCCAGGCATATAGCGCCGGGCTTTTCATAGCCCTCCCTGGTCTCCCACTCCAGGGAGACGATCCACTTTCTTCCGTCCTCATCGTGAAGCAGAGAGGCGTCAAAACCGGCGGAATGCAGATAGACCGGTTCGCTCCAAGGGCCTTCTATGTTTTTGGAGCAGATGAGATAATTATCCACATCAAAATAACGGGCATTCATGGAGTTCATAACTCCGTAAACCACGTAAAACATATCCTCCGCCTCACAGTAAGTAAGGCATGGTGCCCAGATCCCTTTTGCAGAAGGCAGTTTTTTCAGATCCACTTTCTCATCATCTGTCAGCACATGGGTGAGCAGTTCCCAATGCTTCAAATCCTTTGAATGATATACGGGAATTCCGGGAAACCACTCAAAAGTGGAAACCGCAAGATAATAATCATCTCCCTTTCTGCAGATGCAGGGGTCGGGATGGAACCCGGGTAATATGGGATTCTGTATCATAATCGTTACTCTCCTTAATTTTCATGATCACTTTTATGGATTCCTTTTTCCAGGTCTGTCACTGCTTTTTCGTACTTTTTATCCAGGTCAAAGAAACACAGGCAGACAGCCGCAATGAGAACAGATACTGCAGGAATCCACACAAAGGACCAGGTGATGGCAGATTGAGATGCTGCTGACTGTACTGCTGCCTCTGCTTTAAATCCACCTGCGTTCAGCACCCAGCCAAGGACCGCCGTTCCGAATCCTGACCCCACCTTCATACAGAAAGAAGATGCCGCGTTTCCCATACCTGCAGTTCCATAGCCGTTTAACCATTCCCCGTACGTGATGGCATCCTGAAGAGCGCCGAACATGGTTGCCGCGCCAAAACCAAAACCGATTCCCTTGACAACAGAAAGCACACACACCAGAGTTAGATCAGCAGTAAATCCGGTCAGCAGAAAGCCTGCCATGGAAATGAGCATGCCCATGAGAAATACATTTCTTTTCCCTGTCTTTTTCATGATAAATGGCGTTACAAACATGGTTGCGATCTGGGCTATGGACAGACAGTTGGAGATTGGCGCATAATAGCTCTCATCCCCCATATTATATTTGGCAAAGTACACCGCAGAGCCGAAAAAGCTTGACATCATAAAATACATGGCGAACAGGGCAATGACCAGCAAAACCCAGTATTTGTTCTTCACAAGCCCCGTAAGTCCTTTGACAAAAGAAATCTGATCCTCTTTGGTATCCACTTTCTCTTTCTGTTCCACAACACGCTCTTTGCAGACGGCAAACATAAAAAGATTGAGTCCCACAAATACAAGCATCAAAAGCACAAAGGTCAGCGTCCATCCCTTCTGGCTGTAGGCATCGCCCCCGCCAAAGGCTGTAGTCAGTTTCAGTACCACTGTGTTGATGGTCATGGTCCCCGCCGTAGCCAGCAGCATCCTGAAATTGCCCAGAAGCCCCCTTTCATACTGATTTGTGGTCATAAGGCCGTTCATGGTAGCATAGGGCACATTGATTCCTGTATAAAATATGGTGGAGACCAGATTATAAGTCAGAAACATGTAGGCAAGCTGTGCCTTTCCCACAAAGGAGGAGGGCACGCTGAACATAAGAACCGTGCAGACAGCCAGAGGGATACAGAGTCTTGCGATCCAGGGACGCGCTTTCCCCCATTTGCTGTGGGTGTGGTCAATGATGTAGCCCATGACCAGATCCGAAATTCCGTCAAAAATTTTTGATATGGCTATGATAGAAGCGGCAGCGGCGGCATTTGCCCCCACTACATTTGTATAGTACACAAGCAGAAAGGCACTGATCGCCGAGTATACCAGGTTTCCTGCATAATCCCCCACGCCATATCCAAACCTCTCCACAAATGACAACTTTGCATTAGGATTCATATCTGTCTTCATAATCTGTTTTTCTCCTTTTCACCTTTCCCTGCTGCTTTTTATTCCCCTTCCTTGGGAAACCATCCGAGATCCGCGCATCTTCCGAAATCCCAACTGTCCCATCCGATCCATCCGGCGTCATTGACAGTATCCACCAGAAGCTTATAGCTCCAGTAAAAATATCCGGAACCCTTTTTCCAGGCCTTTAGCTGTTCCTCTGCAAGGGTGCTGTAGATGCGCCTTTTCTCCTCTGGGCTGACAATCTCCTCCCCGGAGCCTTCCACACCGTTTAAAACGCTCTGTCCGCCCTTTGTATCGCATCCGCAGGCAAGGGAGTTAAACAGGCACCATTCCCCGCAGATGACCGGGAAATACTGCTGCATCTCCTCAATGTCCTTTGCCAGCGTCTCACGGATGTAAGCTGTATAGGATTCCACTGTCTGCTCACAGCCAAGAGCTTCCGCAACCATCAGATACTGATGGGTATCCAGTACAACATTTTTATATTTTTCTCCGCGCATGAATTCTTTCCATGCCTTCAGTTCAAAGGCGTCATGGAATACCACATATTTCTCATCCGGCATATATTTCCTGATCCTGTCATAAGCCTCCAGGTAAAAACCACGTATGAATTCCATGGTATTCGGCCTGGTTCCCTCTGCTTTTTTCGGATCAGCAGGCTTGTAGCGGTTAGGCACATCCATGGTCTTCCACATATCCTCCAGAATCGGCTCATTGAGGATCTCAATGCCCCACAGTCCCTGCCTGGTTCCATAGCGTTTTGCCAGACGTTCCAAAACACTAAGCTCAAATTCCACCTCATCCGGCTCCTGGGACCATTTGCAGACTCCGGAGATCCCACCGTTATCAAATCCGTTCTGGCTGTCCGGCGCTGTGTGCAGATCGATCAATATCTGCAGACCGTACTTTTCTGCCCAGTTAAACGCTTTATCCAGTTCCCTGATACAGCCGATGAACGGCTCTCTGTCTCCAAATATAAAGTAGGGCACCGGGATCCTGACAGCATCCATTCCCATAGATTTGATCCTGGTAAAATCTCTCTCCGTGATATACTCCGCGCGGTGGATGCTTATCCTCGCCTCATATACCTCTTTGGAGAGCTGTCTTGGCAGATAGTATTCATCCTCCGCTGTGGTCCCTTCAAAAAGCGCCGGGCTCATCCATTTTTCCAGCACCAGCCAGTTTCCCAGATTTACACCTTTTACATACATGATCCATTCTCCTTTTCGGACTTTATTTTCCTTGATTTTATGACAAAACAAGCGGATTATATATCACTTTTTCCAGTTTTTTATCACTTTTACCAGATTATCTGTTATACTGTACTTAAATCATTTCCGGGAGGTATATGTGGATGAATGTCAGTTATCTTTTGCAGCATGTCTCATACAGTCTGCACACGATCGTACGGGATTACGGAGAAACCAGGCAGCTTCAGGAGAATTTCTGCGGGCGGCCTGACTTTACAGACAGCAGCTTTTTTCACGGGAATCTGGAGGAATCCCTGCTTGCGCAGTCTGGGGAAACCCTGCCATTTCTTCTGTCTGCGGGGGATAAGCTGGTCTATGCCGTGGTTACGGTTCCAAAGCACCTATTTATCATCGGCCCGGTAAAATTCAAGACGCCGGTGCGGCTGCTTCACTGTCAAAAACAGCCTGGTTTTGATGACAACTTTTTAGATACTGTGCCATTCTGCGATTTTTCAGATTTGGCGGGGAATCTTCTTCTTATGCATAATCTTTTCTGGGAACAGACTTTGAATGAAAGGGATTTGATCTTATTTAACTGTATAGACAGATCACTGGATATGGAGATCCAGAGACATTTTTCAGATTTGCTGTTTGAGAATCAGGAGGCCTCTCTTGGACATAACCCTTATGACCAGGAGCTGCGGGAATTCTCCAGTATTGAAAACGGGGACGTGAAACAGTTGGAGAAAAGCTGGGCAGAGGACTATACGGGAAATATCGGTGTTCTGGCAAAGGACAGGCTCCGCAGTTGGAAAAACGTGGGAATCGTAGTCATTACCCTGGCAAGCCGTGCAGCGATACGGGGCGGTATCCTTCCGGAGATTTCTTTTTCCCTCAGTGACATTTATATCAATAAAGTGGAGGAGGCCTCTGATCTGGCATCTATCACCCATCTGCTGCGGCAGGCTGAATACCAGTACACCAATATGGTGAGAGAACAGAAGGAACAGCAAAGGGGCATGGGGCACAGAGAAAAGAATCCTCATGTCCGGCGCTGTAAGGATTATATTTTTTCCCATCTTCACGACAGGATCACCACACAGGAAATAGCCGGCTTTCTTGGTATGAACGCCAGCTATCTCTCTGAGTTATTTCATCAATGTGAGGGAATCTCTATCAAAAATTTTATCCTGCGCGAGAAGATCGGCCTGGCTAAAAATATGCTGACCTATTCCGGATATTCCTATATCGAAATTGCCGCGTATCTGGGTTTTTCCTCCCAGAGTCATCTGGGAAAGCAGTTTAAAAAGCTGACCGGTTACACCCTCAGCGAATATCGGAATACCTACGGTATCCGGCAGTTTACACCGTAATCCATTTATTCTCCCAGAAAATAGCGGCCATAGGCATCTGCCGCCAAAATCGCAGAGGAAACCGTCTCAGGCGTCACCTCAAAAGGCATGTTGTGGAGCGTATCATTCTCTGCGCAGGCTGCTTTTGCCACTGCCATAACCTTTTCCGGGGTAATCTCTTTGACCCCCAGCTCTTTCAGGGTAACCGGCAGACCTACTTCGATACAGAAATCAATGATCGCCTCCAGCTCCTCTGCAGGTATATTTTCCAGAACAAGCTGAGTGATGGTTCCAAAAGCCACCTTCTCTCCGTGATACATGGAGTGGCATTCCTCCAATACCGTAAATCCATTGTGAATGGCATGTGCACCTGCAAGTCCGCCGCTCTCAAAACCAATACCGGACAGCAGCGTATTGGCCTCAATGACTTTTTCCACTGCCTCTGTGCAGGCACCTGCCTCCAGAGCGATTTTAGCCTTTACACCTTCCTCCATCAGGGTATCAAAGCATAATTTTGCAAGGGCCATAGCCGCGCTGGTGGATTTACCGTTTACACATGTCTGCGCATCGCTTGCCGCACAGGCACGGGCCTCAAAATATGTAGCCAAGGCATCTCCCATGCCGGCCACTGTCAGTCGTACCGGAGATTTCGTGATGACCTCTGTATCCATCAACACCATGTCTGGGTTCCTGGGCAAAAACAGGTATTCTTCAAAAACGCCTTCATCGGTATAGATAACCGACAGTGCACTGCATGGCGCATCTGTGGAGGCAATGGTCGGACAAATGATAACCGGTGTATCCTCATAATATGCAGCAGCTTTGGCAGTATCGAATATTTTTCCTCCGCCGATACCGATAACCAGGTCACAACCCTTTTCTTTCATAATATCTTTCAGACGGTTGATCTCATTCTTAGAGCATTCCCCATTAAAATAGTCGAAATGCAGGGTACAGCCAGTTTCTGCAAAACTCTTTTCGATTTCTGCACCGATTCTTTTATAGCCACCCTTGCTGATCAATACCAGCGCATTTTTTCCAAGACCTTCCGCATATGTGCCAAGCTTTTTCAGTTCTCCGGCACCCTGCACATATTTTCCGGGGCTGCTTAATATTTTTGCCATATCTCTCATACCTCCTGTTTGTCTTTAATTTAACATACTACTGTTTTATTATAACTTTTTCCTGTTTACATTACAATCTTTTCTTTTATGACCTTGGCAGCCTGCCGGTTTTTCTTATCTATTTTTTGTCTTTTAAGATAAAGTCACGCAGATGATACTGCCTGGTGCCTTTCAGGACATTCTTCTGGTACTGCTGGCAGGTGATGAGCAGGTAGCACCCGTACACTGCCAAAAAGGCCACTGCTGCTGCGCCGAATGAACCAAACAACATACGGCGCTGTATCGGAAAGGCGATGCCGATACCGGCCATATAAAGAAACAGAAAAAACAGGGGAAGTACCATGGGCAGAAAGAAGTATACCGCGCTCTGTCTTGCGGTAAGCCTTCTGATCTCACTGTCTGTAGTTCCCATCCTTCTGAGCTGGTCATACTGGGAGCGGTATTTTTTACTGCTGCTCAAAAGCTGCACTGCCAGGATCGCAGCACAGATGAAGATACAGATAAATGCAGCGTAGCAGCAGATAAAAGCTGTCATCATATAGATGGACTGCAGCTCCTGCTTCTGTCCCTTATAGGTATACGCCAGAACAAAGCTGGGACCGTCGGAACCTGCCGTCTTCTCTATGGTTTTCTGAAGCGCCTCCTGATAATCCGTATTCTCCCGGTCTTTTACCATAGCTGCATAACATCCCCGTCCCTGTGTCAGCAAAGCACATGCGGCATCCGGCAGAACAAGGATGGTTTTCGTGCCGAATCCGCTCTCGTTCATACTATCCTGCGCAAAAGGCCCTTCCAGCACTTTACTCAGGCGGTATGTTCTGCCCCCTGTGACAAGGGCACGCTTCCCTTTCTCCAGCTTCTTTTTGTAATAGGCCTCCTGGGTCTGAACAGCGTACTCGTCATCCGATAGGGAAATCGGCGCTTTTCCCAGAAAACCTCTCAGTTTATTGTAATCTGATACTTTCATACAGAGGTCCATATTGCTCTCTGCTGCCCAGTCCTCAAATCCCTCCACTTCCTCCTGCTTGCGGTCAAGCATTTCCACCAGGATGGTGCTGTCCTCAAGCTGATAAATATCATAGGCCAGATCTTCTTTGATCTTGCTGTGTTTCTCCACAAAACTCCGGCATGCCTCTGCATCCAGTCTGCCGTAATGCTGTGAGACTTCCACATCAAAGGGGACTTTTTTCCGCAGTGCATCCTCATAGGCATTTGCCATAAAAGACGCGCCTCCGAGTCCCATGAAGGTAAGCAGAAGCAGAATGGATATGACCCCCAACTGTCTGCCGTTGGTATTCAGACGGGCGGTGAGCTGGCGGTAAAAGAAGATGTTGAGATGATGCAGTCTCCTTCTGCTCTTTTTATAATGCCTCAGTATCCCTTGAGCAAGCTGCCTGTAAAAAAGCATAAGGCTTACTCCCTGTAGAATAACACCTGCTGCCATGAGAAGCATGTTGGCAAATCCTGCGAATGCGTCAATCCTCACCGTCAGCGCCACATACAGGCAGAGAAGTCCCAGTATGCCCAAAAGTACGGCTCCTGCCATTTTTAATGTGATATTTTTCCGGCTTTTTGACGCCCCGGTTTCATTTTGCCTGCTGTAATCCATCAGTTCCCTGATCTTCACTTTTTTAAGGATCCGGTTCTGCCTGAACAGGCTGAATGCAAACATAAAGAAAAAGCACAGAACCGTCAGAAAAATGGCTGGGACCTGAAAGGACAGATCCATATAATAGGCCTTGTCAAACATTTTAAAGATCACCTGGCTGAGCGCCAGATAAAAGACGTTTCCCAGCAAAATCCCTGCTGCCAGTGCCGCACTTCCGATGATGAGCTGTTCAATAAGAAACAGACGGCTCATGGCCGGCCGCTCCATTCCCATGGTCATATAGCAGGCAAATTCCCGACTCCTCTGTTCAAAAATAAAATGTGTGATATAAGAGATCAGCCATCCCAGGATCAATACCACCATAACTGTCACACATATGAGGATGGACATCATAGGCCGCATCAGCTTGCTGAAGGAATTGATGGCATCGGAAAACAGCAGGGAGTTGTAGGCGAAGATCATGGTAATACTCAGGACAAGGGTCAGCACATAGACGGCGTAATCCCCCATACTCCGTTTTACATTTCGTAAAGCCAGCTTAGCGTACATGGGCAACATCACCGCCTAACATGGACATCACATCCAGAATCTCCTGGAAGAATGTTTTTCTTTCTTTTTTCCCTTTCCGCATCTCCGTAAAAATACGCCCGTCCCGAAGGAAAAGGATCCTGCTGCAGTGACTGGCTGTAAAGGCATCGTGGGTAACCATCAGGATGGTGATCCCCATTTCCCGGTTCAGGTCATCCATGGTTTCCAAAAGCCTGGCGCTGGACGCGGAATCCAAAGCTCCGGTGGGTTCATCCGCCAGCAGCAGGCGAGGTTCATTGACCAAAGCTCTGGCACAGGCACAGCGCTGCTTCTGTCCCCCGGAAACCTCTAACGGAAATTTATTCAATTGATCCAGGATTCCCAGTCTGCCTGCAACGGCCTTTACTTTCTTTCGGATCTCCTCCTTCGGTGCCCGGCGTATGGTCAGAGCCAGTTCTATATTCTCCCCCAAAGTCAGGGTATCCAAAAGATTATATTCCTGGAATACAAATCCCAGGTTTTCACTTCTGAAATGCGCGATCTCCCGCTCTGACAGCTTTGTGATATCTTTTTTGTCCAACAGGATCCGTCCGCCGGTTGGCTCATCCAGTGTAGAGATACACTGGAGCATTGTGGTTTTGCCGGAACCGCTGGCACCCATGATACCCACGAACTCGCCGGACTCCACAGTAAAACAGACATCGTCCAATGCCTTTGTCACATTTGCGTTCTCTCCATAATATTTGGAGACATGTTCAATACTCAGTAATGGTTCCATACTTATCACCTCGGGTACAGGGTATCATATCTGCCCTTTTCAATGTATCTCACATTCTTGCAAAAATCTTACTTTTCCGTAAGAATCTGCAGGCAGATGGTAAACCGGGTATAAACGCCCTCCTCAGAGCAGACCCACAGATCAGTCCCGAGCCTGTCACATATTTTCTTGCACAGGTACAGACCCATGCCGGTAGAACGGTGGTTTTCCCTGCCGTTTTTTCCTGTAAAACCCTTCTCGAAAACCCTTGGCAGATCCTCCGAAGAGATGCCGCGACCATTATCCTGAATGTGAAGCAGCAGCTTATCTTCCCCCGGAGTCTGCCAGAAAAAGGTTATTTTGGGAGTCACTCCCACTCTTTTGTAGGTGACCGCATTGTAAATGATCTGGTTCAAAACGAACAAAAGTGCTTTCTCATCCGCATAAACTCCGGGTATAGTCTCCGGAATATCCAGGGCAACCTGATTTTGTATCAGGAGCTGCTTATTCATAGAAAGACATTCCCTGATAACATTCCCTGTATTTACCTTCTGTATCAGAAAGTCCGAGTGGGGGCTTTCGCTTCGTCCAAAATACAGGATCTGTTCTGAGAGATGGTTCATTTTTTCAAGTTCCAGAAGAACGGCTCTGTTATCCTGCGTCTTTTCTCTTCCCGCAATGAGAGAGATGACGGAAATAGGCTGCTTCATATCATGTACATAGCTTTCCAGAAGCTCCCGGTATTCCCGCTGCAGTCTTCCCGCTTCCTCGGTCTCCTCCAGCATGGATCTGGTGCACTCCTTCATCAGACAGTAATATCCTGCCTCTTCCCAGGTATCTGCGCCTTTCCACACCTGTGGAAAGAGATACTTTTTATCCAGACTCTCCATAAGAACAGCCATTTTATGAAAATACTTCCTTTTTTTGAGAAAACAAATCAGATTCCACAGCACAAGAACGCCCATATAAACCATCCCAAGGGGCAGGATCTGAAACCATGTAAGACCCAAGGCCCGCAGATACAAAGAGGCAGCACACAGACAGAGCACCTGCAAAAGTACAGGTACCGCCTGCTGCCGCCAATACATTCTCCCACTCATATGGAATACCCCTGCCCATACCGGGTCCGGATCAGATCCCCCGCATCCAGTTCCTTTAATTTGCCTCTGAGACGGGTTATATGGACACTGAGGGTATTGTCATCAATATAGACCTGATCATCCCACAGCTCCTCAATAAGATCCACTCTTCGGATCACCTCTTTCGGGCGGGAGAAAAGGCAGGCTAAGAGAAGGGTCTCCTGCCTGGTCAAAAAAATCTCCCTGTCTCCCCTGCGCAGCTTTCCCTTGGCGGGCAGAAGGGAGAAATCCTGCCATATGATTTCCCTCTCTGCCTCCGCATCCGGGTAGCTGCGCCGGAGCAGAGCCTCAATCCTGGCAAGCAGTATGGGCATTTTATAAGGCTTACGCACAAAGTCATCCCCGCCCATAGTCATGCCATACAGCTCATCCATATCGGTGTCTCTGCTGGTCAAAAAGATAATGGGAATTTTTGAAAAGCGCCGGATACTTCTGCATATCTCATATCCGTCTCTTCCCGGAAGCGTGACATCCAGAAGCACAAGATGCACTTCCCCTCTTCTCACAATGTCCTCCGCATCCTCAAAGTTCTCAGGCACCACCACCTCATATCCATGGTTTTCTAGATCCCTGGAAAGCTCTCTTCTGAGAACCTGGTCATCTTCTGCTGCCAGTAGCCTCATCATCTGCGGTATCTCCTCCCTGCTGCTCCCCAAATGTCTTCAATATAGCGCGCGCTGTACACAGGCCGTTTGCCGAAGCCTGCATGAGTCCTCTGGTAATCGATGCGCCGTCTCCCATGGAGCGCAGCCCTTTTATATTTGTCTCGAATTCTGTATTGACCAATACCTTATTGGAATAGAATTTAACCTCCACCCCATAGAGCAGAGTCTCATCACTTGCGATCCCCGGTGTAACCTTGTCAAGGGCTTCGATCATCTCCACCACAGCCACCATGATCCGGTGGGGAAATACCAGGGACAGATCCCCGGGAACCGCGTCCTTAAGCGTAGGTATGATATTATTCCTTGTAAGCCGTTCAGCAGTAGTTCTTCTGCCTCTCTTAAAATCCCCGTACCTCTGCAGCAGGATCTTTCCGTCACTTAGCATGTTGCCAAGCTGGGCAATATGCTTGCCATACTCAATGGGAGAACGGAAAGGCTCTGTAAAGTTTTTGGATACCAGCAGGGCAAAGTTTGTGTTGTTCGTCTTTTTGTCTTTGGATTTGTACGCATGGCCGTTCACCACGGCAAGGCCGTTCTCATAATATTCCGCGGAGACTTCACCGGAAGGATTTGTACAGAAAACCCTCACTTTATCATCAAAGGTAGGGGTATAGTACACCAGCTTCGCCTCATACAGCTTTTCATTTAATTCCTTCATGATCTCGTCACGGACTTCCACACGGACACCCACGTCCACAGTACCGTTCTTTGTCTCTATGTGATGTCCGTTGCAAACTCCTGCAAACCACTCCGAGCCTTCCCGGCCCACACCGGCCGCGATCTGCGGCGCGTAAAAAGTTTCCTGTTTGTCCGTCACCACACCTTTTACTTTTCCGTCCTCAATGAGGATATCCTCCACCATGGTCATAAACAGGATCTCCACACCTTCCGCCAGAAGATGCTCCTGCAGGCGTGTATAGATCTTATAGCCCTCCTCTGTACCCAGATGACGGATAGGACACTCAATGAGCTTTAAATTGGCGCGGATGGCCTTTGTACGGATATCCCATATGGCCGCCTGGTCGTCAATTCCGTATACCTTTTTGTCAGCCCCGAATTTCAGATAGATCTCATCCGCTTCATGGATCAGCTTTTCCGCCTTTTCATAGCCAAGGATTTCGGGGAGCGTGCCTCCCACATCCGGTGACAGGGAAAGCTTTCCGTCTGAAAAAGCTCCCGCCCCCGCAAACCCTGTTGTGATGGAGCAAGGCTTACAGCCGGCGCAGACATTGGTTGTCCGCTTTGGACAACGGCGTTTCTCTATGCATCTTCCCTTTTCGATCATCAGAACCTTTAACCGGGGATTTTGGCGTTTTAATTCATAGGCACAGAAAATTCCCGAAGGACCTGCACCGATAATGATCACATCGTATTTATTATCCATTTTACTGCCTCCCTTATATCGTACAAGCTGTCATCTGGTCCGCTGCTGTCATTATAACATACTTGCGCCGCCATGTGCCTGAAAATTCTTCCAACATACGGGCAGTATCAGAAAAACGTATAGACCAAGCCTCCCACGATCCCCGTACCTATCATAACCGCCACTGGGTTTACCCTCCATCTGCGCAGCATAAAAAGCGAAGCCAAAAAGACCAGAACGGCTGTCCAGTCCGCTGTCTTTATCTCAGATACCACCGATGTCCCTGTAAAGGACAGCAAAAGGATCGTAAAAGCCGCAGAGATGATAAGCCCAAGGGAAGCCGCCTTCAGACCGTTCAGCAGCTCTATGATATACTCTGACTTCTGGTAATGCTGAAACAGCCTGTATAAAAAAGCCGAGATGCTGATACCGGAGATCACACACCCAAAGGTGGCCAGAACCGCTCCCGGTATTCCCGCTATCTGTATACCAATAAAGGTAGAGGTGTTTACCGCCAGAGGCCCCGGTGTCATCTGGGATATCGTAATAATATCCGTAAATGTCTTCTGTGATACCCACGCAAAGCGCTCCACCACCTGTTCCTGTATCAGTGGTATAATGGCATACCCGCCTCCGATACTGAAAAGCCCGATCTGGAAAAATGTCACTGCAAGCCGAAGAAGCTTACCCATATATCTTACCTCTCTTCCTGAACCATACCCGCCCTGCGCAGAGACCGCAGCACACCAGAAGTATTGCCGCGATGTTGGCATCTGTCAGAAAACTTATGGCGAACACCGAAACGGTCATGGTGGTCAGAAGAGGTGAGCGTTCTCTCAGAACAGCCCGTGTCATATCCACAACAAAATCCACGATCAGAGCGGCCGCCCCTGCCTGCATCCCTTTCAGCACAGCAGCTATGACGGTATTGGCAGCCACCGCTGCATACCATTTTGAGATAACTGCCAGAATGACCAGCGGCGGAATGACGGAACAGACGCCGCCGATGACAAGGCCTGCCATACCAGCCGCCTGCCAGCCCGCAAGAGACGCCATGTTTACGGCAATGGCTCCCGGTGTGGACTGGGCAATGGCCGCTATACGGATCAGCTCCTCCTCATCAAACAAATGCTTTTTCTCCACGAAATATTTCCGTATCATGGGCACGACCACATAGCCGCCCCCAAAGGTAAAGGCACTGATAAACAGATTGATATACGCCAGCCACAGGCATAATTTTATTTTTTCTTTCATACTGAAATCCTCCCTAAAGAGACAGTATATCCCTTGTGTATCCATCTGTAAAACGATATAATATTGTGATAATCATAAATTTTATTCATGGTAAAATAGGGAGGAATACACTATGATGACACTGCGCCATCTCTATATCTTTAAAACGGTCACCGAGACGAACAACTTTACAAAAGCGGCAGAGAAATTATACATCACCCAGTCAGCGGTCTCCCATGCTATCCGGGAATTGGAGGAATACGCCCAGACCGCGCTGTTTGACCGGCTTTCCAAGCGGGTGCAGCTCACCAGAAGCGGAGAACTTCTCCTGGAAGAGATCCTGCCTGTCCTGGCTGCCTGTGAAAGCCTGGACAAACGCATAAAGGGTCTGGAAAAACAGGCCCCTATCCATGTAGTATCCAGCATCACCATAGCGATCCACTGGCTCCCGAATATCCTTGTAGGTTTCCGGAAACAGTGGCCCGGTGTGACGGTTCAGGTGGAGGTTGTGAGCGCTGCCAATGCCCTGGAAACCCTAAAAAGCAAAAAAGCGGATCTGGCACTCCTGGAAGGCTCTGTTCCCCAGGGTCCTTTTTTCCACGCCTCCTTTGACAAATATCCTCTTCTGGCAGCCTGTTCTCCCCAATATCCATGTTCCCACACTTCTATGGACCTGGATACCTTCTGTTCCGAGAAGCTGCTTCTGCGGGAAAAAGGCAGCGCCATCCGCGACGTGCTGGACAGCACACTTCTCTTGTCAGGCCACTCGGTCTGCCCTCTGTGGGTAAGCGTCAATTCCCCCGCCCTTATGGAAGCGGCAAAGGCCGGGCTTGGTATTACGGTTCTTCCAGACCTTCTGCTGAAGGATGAACTTGAAAAGGGTGCTCTGATCCCCCTTGATATAAAAGGACTTTCCCTGGAAAATGAACTGTTTGCGGTATGGCACAGAGATAAATTCCTGTCCGCGCCGCTGCATGCGCTTCTATCCTGTATTGCCCCGGTATAGAAAAAGCCTGCCTAAAGTGGAAGTCTGAATTGTTGCCTAAATAGCAGCCTGTGAACAATAACCACTTGACAACATGTCACCATATGCCTATAATGTACTTATACAATAAGTACACCACAAAACAGAAAGGACCTGATACATGGAGATCATTATCAGCAGCAATACAAGCAAGCCCATCTACGAACAGATCACATCCCAGATAAAGGCTCTGATCATGAGCGGGGAATTGGAGACCGGGGAGCCGATCCCCTCCATGCGGGCTTTGGCAAAATCTCTGCATGTCAGCGTCATTACCGTTCAGAAAGCATACGAAGATCTGCAGAGAGACGGATTCATTGAGACAACCGTAGGCAGAGGAAGCTTTGTAGCAGCCCAAAACAAAGATTTTTATCAGGAAGAACAGCAGCGCCAGGCAGAGGAACACTTACAGGCTGCCGCTGATATCGGACGCACAAGCGGCATATCCCTGGATAAGCTGATCGAGCTTTTATCTATCTTTTATCAGGAGGAGGAATAACTATGGAGCCAATCTTACAAGTAAAGGATCTGACAAAGCAGTATCCTGATTTTATGCTGGACCACGTATCATTCTCAGTTCCTAGGGGTACGATCGTTGGTCTCATCGGAGAAAACGGCGCAGGCAAGAGCACGACACTGAAAGCCATTCTGGATTTGATCCGCAAAGATGACGGAACGGTACGCTTCTTCGGGGAAGAGCTGACAGAAGACAGAAAAGACATGAAAGAGAATATCGGAGTGGTATTTGACGGAATACATTTCCATGAAACCCTCACACCGGCTAAGATTGAAAAAATCTCCGCAGCAGCCTATAGACAGTGGAATTCTCAGACATACCGCGGCTACCTGGAACAGTTTTCCCTCCCCGCAGATAAGGAGATCAAAACCTTTTCAAAGGGCATGAAAATGAAGCTCGGCATTGCCGCTGCTCTCTCCCATGATCCGAAGCTTCTCATTCTGGATGAGGCTACAAGCGGCCTTGACCCGGTTATGCGGGATGATCTTCTGGATGTATTCATGGATTTTGTCCAGGATGAGAACCATTCCATTCTCATGTCATCCCATATCACTACGGATTTGGAAAAGGTTGCCGATTATATTGCGTTCATACACCAGGGAAAGTTGATCTTCCGAAAGGAAAAAGACGAACTGATCTATAACTATGGTATTATCCGCTGCAGCTCTTCCCAGTTTGAAATGCTGGATAAGAAAGATATCCTGGCCTGCAGAAAGAAGGATTACCAGTGGGATGTATTGGTATCTGACAGGGAAAAAATGGCCCGCAGATATAAGGATCTTGTCATCGACAATGCTGCAATAGACGATATACTTCTTTTATATGTTAAGGGGGATGTCCTATCATGAAAAGTCTGATCTTAAAAGATATGTATAATATGATACACAATATGAAATCTCTGCTCCTGATGCTCTTTGTGTTTCTGTTTATCACAGTTCCCCAGGGCGGTGCAGAGGCTTATGTCATCACATGCTGTATCCTGTGTGCCATGATGGTAGTCACTACTTTTAATTTTGATGAAAATGCAAAATGGGAAAAATATGCCATGATCATGCCAATCTCCAGAAAGGATTTAGTATTGAGCAAATTTGCGGTCCTTCTTCTTTTCTGTCTCTTTGGCATGGTATTCGGCGGAGTCCTTGGTGTGGCAGGCGGCAGTGTTATGGGCAAGTTCCATATTCTTTCTCTGTCCGAATGGCAGGAGCTTCTGGCCGTCTGTTTGGCAGGAATGGCCATCTCCTTTTTTCTTGGCAGTATTGTCATTCCTCTGCTCTTTAAATTCGGAGCAGAAAAAGCCCGCGCGTTAATGCTGGCCGCTTTTTTGATTCCCGTACTGCTCTGTCTGGGTGTGTACTATCTGATGAAGAATCTCGGTGTCGCACTCACAGATACTGTTATCCTAACGCTTACCTGCATTTCTCCTGTTGTACTCCTTCTATGGACTGCGGCAATGTACAGGATAAGCTTTGGTATCTTTAAAAAAGCTGAATTCTGATATATTGTATCCCCCAAAAGCCGGCTGTAGTTTCCGACTTTTGGGGGATTTTATTACAAATATTTTGCTGTAATACTGGCAGCGCAGGCTTTCATCTCTTCCGGTGTTCCCTCGAATATAACAGTTCCGCCCTCTTCCCCGCCCTCGGGGCCAAGGTCGATCACCCAGTCACTATCTCTGATGATCTGTTGGTTATGCTCCACAACAACCACCGTATTTTTCGCATCTGTCAGCCGCTCCAGAAGTGCAAGAAAATGTTGGATGTCTCTTGGATGAAGGCCCGTAGTCGGCTCATCCATTAAATACAGACATTGTTTTTTGCTCCGGTTCCCGATCAGCTCCTTTGCCAGCTTCAGCCGCTGTCCCTCACCGCCGGATAAGGTGGTCAGAGACTGCCCAAGCTGCAGGTAACCGAGTCCCACGTCCTGCAAAAGAGTTAAAATCCTTATGAGCTTTTTATGGTCTTTAAAGACCTCCACCGCCTCATCCACAGACATATCCAGAATATCCCTGATCGAATAGCCTCTGTATGTTATAGCCAGCACTTCTCTGTCAAACCGGTTTCCCTTACACACAGGGCACACCACCTCTGTGTTGGCAAAAAACAGCATGTTATTGTCCACATATCCAAGTCCCTCACAATTTTCACACCTGCCTCCCGGACTGTTAAAGGAAAAGTGTCCTGCCGAAAGACCTGCCTTTTTTGCGGCCTCCGTACGGGCAAAGACGGCCCTGATCTCCGTATAAGCTTCGGAAAATGTGGCCACATTGGATCTCTTCATTCTGGCCGCTGCAGACTGGTCAATCTCTACGATCTTGTGAAATCTCTCAAGCCCTGTGACGCGGTTCTGTTCCGTGTCTTTCCTTCCCTTTGCAAGTACCTCGAAGATAAGTGTGGATTTTCCCGAACCGGAGGGACCGGTGACGGAGACAAGGCACCCTGTGGGAATATCCAAGGACACATGCTTTAAGTTATAAATATCCGCATTTTCAATGTGCACCACACCATCGGGGACCCTAAAATTTCTCTTCCCTGTCTGCGGTTCCTGCAGGTATCTTCCGGTCACCGAGGCGCTCTGCTTCATGATCTCGTCCAGGGTGCCTGCTGCGATCACCTCTCCTCCGTACTTTCCGGAACCGGGTCCCATATCAACTACATAGTCAGCATCTGCCATAACATCCACATCGTGTTCAATAACAAGCACCGTATTTCCCAGATCGCGGAGCTTTCTGAGGATTGCCATCAGCCCTTTTGTGTCCTTGGGATGCAGCCCTGCCGTTGGCTCATCCAGAATGTATATAATACCGGAAAGCTCAGAATCCAGTGCGGCAGCCAGACAAAGACGCTGCATCTCCCCTCCGGACAGAGTTATGATCTGCCTGTCCAGGGAGAGATATCCAAGCCCCACCTTCATAAATCGGTTAAGCTTTGTCTCTATATCCAACAGATAGACTTCCGTAAATTCTCTTTCTCGATCTGTCAGATCCGCCCTCAGTTCCTGTATCCACCCATATAGCTTTTCAAGGGAAAAAAGGGAAAGCTCGGGAAGGCGGACGCCCCTTACCGTCACCCCTCGGCTGATCTCTCCAAGTCTCTCTCCGCCGCACTTTGGACACTCCACTACATCAAAATACTCCCCAAGCTGCTTTGTATCCCCATTTTTTTCCGCCAGGCGTCTCCACAGGATGGGATATATCCCTTCAAATCTGCCCCCGGAAACACTTTTGGGCGGTTCCCGATCCGGAAACAACGCTTTTACGGCACTGCTGTCTGCCCCTTCATAGAGAATCGCCTTTTGCTCCCTGCTAAACTGTTGTAAAGGGATACTAAGATCCGGATCCAGGCTAAAATGAACAAAGGCTTTTTGCAGTATAGAGCACTGGTACTTTCCGTATTGCTTTTCAAAAAAGCGCACGGCTCCCTCCTCCAAAGACAGCGTCTCGTCTGTTACCCGCTCTTTTTTTATGGTATGTATCCTTCCAAGCCCCTCACATACCGGGCATGCGCCTTCTTTAGTATTGAAAGAAAAAAAGGTGCGTGTAATTTTATCCATTCTCCTGCCGCACCTGCTGCAGTACATATAGACATAAAAATCATTTCCCTTTTTCTCTGTCTCCTCCCTGCACTCAGCAGAAGAGATTATCCCGCCGCAGTGAGGACAGGTCCTGACTCCCAGTTTTTCATATATCATCCTTAGATCTGTATAGACATCTGTCATAGTCCCCACAGTAGACCGGGGACTGCGGTTTGCGGCAGTCTGAAGGATTGCAATGGCAGGTGATGCCCCCTGTATGCGCTCCACCTTTGGCTTGCTGATCCCCTGTAAGGCCATGGCTTCCAGATATTGTCTTTGACACTCATTGAACAAGACATCGATCAGCAGTGTGGACTTTCCGGAACCTGATAATCCGGTAAATACAACAAGTTTATTTTTGGGTATTTCCAGAGAGATATTTTTCAGGCAGCCCTCATGAGCACCTGTAATTTTAATCGTATCCATAAATTCCTCCTGTTTTGTAACGCGCTGTCCCCCACAGTCACCTTATTTTGTAATTGTTCCGTGCCCTTACAGTTATGAGCAAAAATCCAAGCAAATTGCCTTTGGCAATGGGATTTTTGCTTTAAACTATAGTAATTTCAAATGTTTTTCTGTATACTGATTCCATACGCAGCTCTTTTTGAAATGCATTTAAAATAATAGTGATCCGGACGATCCGGATATACAGAAAAAGCGATGTGAGGTATCCATATGATAAGCATGACAAAAAACACACAGTCCACAGAAACCCTGAAACAAATGGCACAAAAAGCCTTTCCCTGTGAAGCCTGCACGGAGATCCTGGAACTGACCGAGGGATATTTCAATGTGGCCTATCTTCTGCGTTTTGACAGCGGACGGGAAAGTGTCTTGAAAATCGCCCCGCCCAAAGACGCGCGGATCATGTCCTACGAAAAAAATATCATGTACAGTGAAATAACCGCCATGAGATTAGCCGCTCAGAAGACAGATGTGCCTGTGGCGGAAATCCTCTTTTTTGATGACAGCATCACGCTGTGCAGCTCCCCCTACTTTTTCATGGAAAAGCTGGAAGGAGAAAGCCTCTCCTCCCTGGCGGATTCCCTGCCGGAATCTGACATAAAAGAGATCCGAAAGGATACCGGGATACTGAACCGGAAGATCAACAGCATTACCGGAGAACAGTTCGGATATATGGGCCTGCCTCAAATGCAGAACAAAAACTGGTACACGGTTTTTTGCTGTATGATGGACATGGCCTTGACAGACGCAGAAGCCATGTCCGTGGATTTAAAAATCCCTGTTCCAAAGCTCAAAGGATATCTTGAGAAAAGCAAAGCTCTGTTTGAGCAGGTTACCATCCCCTGCCTGGTACACTGGGACTTATGGGATGGCAACATATTCATCAAAAACGGCAGGATCACCGGACTCATTGACTGGGAGCGCAGTATGTGGGCTGATCCTCTTATGGAGGTGGGTTTCCGTACCTACAGACAGGAGCCTGATTTCCTCCTTGGTTACGGCATAGAAGCATTATCTTTTGAGGAGCAGCTTCGTGCCCTCTGGTATGATATCTATGTGACAATGCTGGCAGCCCAGGAATGCGCTTACAGACAGTATGATACCACCCAGATGTATGACTGGGCCACAGGAATGCTCACGGAAAAATTCTCCCAATTAAGCCGCCATTACGATCCGGACTCTAAACTGTGATCACCTGAGTGGCACAGCGGTCTGCGAAATCCTTATCGTGCTCTACCAAAAGCATGGTGGGTTCATACTCCAGGATCAGATTCTCAATCTGCATCCTGGAAAAAATGTCAATATAGTTCATTGGCTCATCCCAAATGTAGAGATGCGCAGGTTTCAGGAGGCTGGATGCTATGAGAACCTTCTTTTTCTGGCCTTCTGAATACTCCTCCATACGCTTTTCAAATTGGATTCTCTCAAAATCCAGCTTGCGCAGTACAGCCCGAAAAAGGCTGCTGTCTATGGATTCCCGCTCAATATACGCATCCAGACTCCCCTGTAAAAAGGAAGTATCCTGATTGATATATGAGATTTTAAGCCCTGCTGCCAGCTCGTGCAGCCCAGAAACCTCCAGACCCTCTGAACCGGAAAGGGCCATGCCGGCGTCCTGCAGGATCATTTTCAGTATGCTGGACTTTCCGCAGCCGTTTTTTCCCTGCAGTAAAATGCGGTCTCCCTGTTTTAATTCCATACTGAAATTTTCGATCACCTGATAACCGTCATAAGAGACAGCGGCATCCTTTACTCTGATGTAAGTCTCCTTATGATGGGTGAGAGGTGTAAGCCGAAGTTGAGCCGGCTGTTCCAGATTTTTCAACAGATGTTCTTTTTCCCTGACTGCTGTCTGCTGCCTGCGTTCCAGGTTTTTTCTTCTCTGCTGCATCCGCCTGGCCTTTTCCCCAATATATGCCCTTGTGCCCATAGACCGATCGTGCTCTTTTACAGGATCGAAGCCGATTTTCGTCTGCTCCGCTTTATCTGCCCAGGCCGAGGCTTTTCTAGCAGATTCCTCCATTTTCTTTATCTCCTGCTTCAGCTTTTCATTCTCAGATATTTCAAACTGGTCTCTCCTTTTTTTATTTTCCCACCATGAGCTGAAGTTTCCCTTCTCCACCTCAATCTGGTTCCGCTCCAGAGCCAGTACGTGGTCAATGCAGGAGTCCAACAGCCATTTGTCGTGAGACACCAGGATAAATCCCTTTTTACTCTTCAGATAATCACACAGCAGTTTTCTTGTCTCCATATCAAGGTGATTGGTTGGCTCATCAATGAGCAAAAAATAATTCTCCCTGGAGAAGAGTACAGCCAGCATGACCTTTGTGCGTTCCCCGTGGCTCAGAGTCTGATAGGGACGATAGAGAATGTCCGCCTCCATTTGCAGCAGATCCAATTCCCGGCAGATTCTCCACAGCTCGTATTCAGGCTGTACACGTTCAATCACCTCAATGGTATCACGTTCCATCTCCTCCTCCCTGATCCGGAAAGGAAAATAGTCAAATAAAACAGAGCTGCTGATACTTCCCCTGTAGGAATACTGCCCCAAAAGCAGCTTGAGTAGTGTAGTCTTTCCCTTGCCGTTCCTTCCGATAAGTCCCAATTTCCAATTTGTGTCAATCATAAAAGAGACATCACAAAATACATCATCATAACTTCCGTCATAACAAAAAGTCAATCCTGAAACGCTTATTTTTGCCATAGTAAATCACTCTCCCAACAGGCGCAAAAACGTAACGGTTACCTTTCTGGCGCCATGAAAAAAATCGCCTGTTACCAGACGATTTTTATATCCACGCAAAAATAAAGCCACTTGACACAAAAAAAGAGGCCTCCCATGAATATAACCTATCTTCTGATAACATGACAAACATCCGATACCTCCTGGTATCGTTCTTACAGTTCCGCATGTTTTCAAAAAATAGATTATTTTCTCATCGTAGCACCTCTCTCAAATATTCTGAAGACAGCATACCACAACCGGAAATGCATTTCAAGTATTTTTTCTCCCACTTCCCGTATCTGGTTACTATCCCGGAAGCTGTTTTCCCAACTGCGTATATACCTTCACTGCATCCTCCACATGATACTGCCTTGTCTCATGGTCTCCCCTGGCATGGGCGGTAATGAGGATGTACTCTTTTTGGCCGATCACCGCCAGACTGGCAAGACAGAGTCCTGCCTCTTTCGTATACCCTGTTTTTCCTCCCAGGATCTCCCCGTCTGTCACAGCCGCGCTGTTCATCTCCTGGAACATAGTACTGTAAAATGTGAATCCCTCAGGATGACATGCAGATGGATTTGTGCTGTAGCTGCTACTGGTAAACACCTGGCGGAAGGTGTCGCCGGCCAATGCATACCGAAGAAGTACGGAGATATCCCTGACTGTGGAGTAATGATCCTCATCCTGAAGACCTGTAGAATTCGTAAAATGGGTATGTTCCATTCCAAGCTCCTTTGCTTTTTCATTCATCATGTCCACAAAATCCTCTTCTGAGCCGGCGATCCTATCAGCAAAGGTCAGACAACACTCTGCACCGGATGGAAGCAGCACCCCATAGAGCAGATCCAGCCCCACGGCCTCTTCACCGGGGCAAAACCCTGCCATGGATGCCCCTTCCTCATAAAGCTTTGGGAAAATTTCTTCTGGAACGGTAATTCTTTCCTGCAGATCTCCGATATTCTCAACAGCGAGAACTGCTGTCATGATTTTTGTAAGGGAAGCCGGATATATTTTTTCATCTGCTTTTTTCTCCCCCAGGACTTTCCCTGTTTCCAGCTCTACCAGAATGGCATTCGGACTGTTCAGTCCGCTCAAGCTTTCCCTCTCCCCTTTATCCTGCCCTAAAACAAAATACGCGGTAAAACTCAGCAGGACCACAGACAGCATAACTGCCGCCAACATGCGTCTCCTCCTTCGCTGTCTTCTTCGCTGCCTTATGGTCATCCTCCTGCCTGTTTTTCCTGTTCTTTCTCTTTTTTCCATTCTGCCTGCACATCCTCTCTGTATATATAAAGAACTCCCCTGTTCTCAAAGACATTATATCTTTTCGGGGAGTTCTTTCCTTTAATATTCAGTTGATATTTTCCTAAGAAAATCCTAAGATGTGGTTATTTCTCAGAATCAGTGCAGTGGAAGTGACACGCAGAATACAGTCAGTTCCTCCTTACTCTCAGCCCGGAGACATCCCCCGTGCTGCTCTACGATCTCTTTTGCGATCGCCAGCCCCAGTCCTGCGCCGCCTGTATTGCTGCCGCGTGCTTCATCCAACCGGAAAAACTTTTCAAATATGGATTCCAGCTTCTGTTTAGGTATGGTTTTTCCCTTATTTGCAAAAGAAATCTCTACCGCCTCGTCTGTCTCCCTGGCAGTGATCTCAATAGCAGTGTCCGGATAACTGTATGCCACTGCGTTTTTCAAAATGTTATTGAACACCCTTGCCAGCTTTTCCGGGTCTCCATACAGCCTTAAGTTTTCATCCGCATGCAGAATTGCCGTGTTTCCATGGGCTGAGAGGATCGGATAAAACTCATCCATCATCTGAACCAGCATATAATACAGGTCAATGGTCTCTTTTTCCAGGGGAATCTCCTGAAGATTATAGCGGGTGATCTCAAAAAACTCATTCAGCAGACTTTCCAGACGGCATGCCTTATCAAAAGCGATCCCTACATATCTTTCCTTCTGTTCCTCCGGCATATCCGGTGCCTCCCTTAAGAGACTCAGGTATCCCATTACAGAGGTAAGGGGTGTCTTCAGGTCATGGGCCAGATATGTCAGCAGATCACCCTTGCGCCTGGATTCCTCCTTTAATATCTGTTCATGGCGCTGCATGGTGTTTTTTACACGCTCCATCTCTGTTCCGATCTCTTCATACCGGCTGGTAAATAACGCTTCCGCATCGGCATTTTCCGTATCCATATACATACGGATCAGCTTTCCCGCTTCTTTCCTGGCGTCCGCCACCTTGTGCTTTGTATAGAAATGGATCACAAGGCTGATGACTGCTGTTATGAACAGAACTATGGCGCAAAAACATTTGAGCAGAAAATCTTTGAGCACTGACCAGGATATCTCCTGGCTGTAAAACAAATCCCCCGTCTCTGTATTGCCATGAGACGTATTGATTACAAATTTGTTGGCAAACCAGTCCAAAAACAGACCGTTTCCAAATGTATCCACCAAATAAAAAATACCGTAACAGACAATAAGGATTCCGTAAATACCCATAATAATTTTTAACAGAAACAGTATTCTACCCTTCAATTTTGTATCCATACCCCCAGACCGTCTTAATATATCTTGGATTTTCAAAAGAATCATTCATTTTTTCCCTCAGATGGCGGATGTGCACCGTTATGGTATTATTGCTCTTGCTGAAGTATTCGTCTCCCCAAATCTCATGGAAGAGTTCCTCCGCGCTCACCACCTTTCCCTTCTCCCGACAGAGGATCTGGAGAATGGAAAACTCTGTAGGGGTCAGGGAGAGTATTTTCTCATCCAGTGTACACTCATGGGTCCTGATATTCAGCACAAGTCCTGAATGTTCCAGAATGTCCTTATCCGCTTCATAACCGGAATTATATCTCTTATATCTGCGAAGCTGGGCTTTTACTCTCGCCACCAGCTCCAGAGGTCGAAACGGTTTTGTGATGTAATCATCTGCCCCAAGACTCAGCCCCGTTATCTTATCCAGCTCTTCCCCTTTTGCTGTCAGCATGATCACAGGAAATGTATATTTTTCCCTTATCTTCCTGCATATCTCCAGGCCGCTCATACCGGGAAGCATAATATCCAATAAAGCCAGATCGATCTTTTCCCTTTGGATGCAGGCAAGGGCTTCCTCTGCCGTATAATATTTATAAACCTGATAATTCTCATTTTCCAGGTACAGGGCTACCAGATCCGCGATCTCTTTCTCATCATCTACTACCAGTATCTCTTCTGCCATTGTTTCGCTTCCTCCTTCACGCATCTATCATACCAGGAAATCACTAAGAATTTATTAATTTTATCATAAGTTTTTATATTTCAGTGCATAAGAATATTTCTATCCCTGAAATACGCAGCGATCGAAGTGATAAACTGTCCATTGCTTGGACGTTTCTGGACATAATGGTTAGTGATCTCCTGATACAGCTCCCGGTTGCCCCGCTCCCACATCACCTCGATCGCATGACGGATATTCCGCTCCACACTGGAAGGAGACGCATCACAGAGAGATGCCACCTGGGGATACAGGCACTTCATCATTCCATTCATACTGCTGTTCCCGTCCACCTCCAGTTCAATGGCTTTTCTCAGATACATAAGCCCCTTTAAATTCGGCGTGATCCCCAGCCTGTTCAGCAGGATCCCTGTACGCGCCCCCGTGTCCATATCCACCAATAGCTCCTGTAAATAACCGGTCATATTTTCTGTGTTCCCGTCCTTTTTTTTGGTTATCCCTGCCTGCAGCACATATTGAAGAGCTATTTCCAATATCCTTCCATCCGACAGCATTTCTTGAAAATTTTCATTATTCATGGTATATTTCCTCCCAAACAGACTATTTCTCAGTAATTTTGTAAGACACGAATGTGTCTATTATAAAAAACCCCTATATACTTGTCAACACAGCACGCTGCCATATTATTCCATATTTGGAGGGAACATACAATGAACCATAAAAAAATCAAAGAAATCATGAAGGCACAGGGCTATACCATAGAGATGCTGTCCCTGATCAGCAATATTCCCGTGGGAACACTTTCCAAGATCATAAGCGGGATCACTGCCAACCCCAGATACGAAACTATGTCAGCCATAGCAAAAGCACTCAACTGCTCTCTGGATGAATTTTCAGGGCGTTCTGTCGCTATTCCTTATGACTATGAAGAATATCTCCGCCGTTTCAAGCTGCTGCCCTCCTGCCAGAAGGAATACATCAAATATGTGATCGATCTGGAATACGATCGCATGGTACATATGAAGACCGATGAAACCATGTCCCTGAGATGTTATGAGTTTACCAGCATTGTTGACGGCTGGGCCGAATTTGACAGTGTAAAAACCCACAATGTAACCATAGATAAAAATCCTCTGACGGAAAGCTGTACCTTTCTGGTATGGGTACGCACCGATTTACTGGAGCCAAAATTTTTCAAAAATTCTGTTCTGGGTTTTCACCGCAATGACGGCCTGCGTCCCAAAAACGGCGAAATATGGATGGTACTTCATTACGGACTGCTGTTTATCGGAAGATTTTATAAAAACCATGAGAGGATCGTCCTGAAATCACTGAACGGAACCATTGATGACATTCCCATTACAGATTATCACCAATACCGGCGGGTGGGTCGCTATGTGGGATGCATGGATGTCCCTGAGCTGACTAAGGAGAGGACCGCTCTCCGGCAGGATTAACCTGCCAAAAGCGGCCCTCTTCCCTATTTCTTTCTGTTTCTTATCACAATCCCCGCTGCAGTCAGCAAAATGCCTGCTGCCCCCAGCCATATTTTATTTTCCGTTTTTCCCTGCATGAGGGAGAACAGAAAAAATTTTCCAAGATACTTCTCTCCTGCCCCATAGCAGCAGATATAATAAAACACCGGTATCATATAGGCGATGGCCAGATTATCTGTGATCCCATAAGCAAAAATCCCAAGGCCCCCAAGAAAAATACAGCTTGCCATCGCACATAAAAAATAGGTTCCAAAGGGGAATGTACACTCCCCTAGTTTCATCCGAAATAAAATAAACAAATTCATCAATGCCAAACCCAAACCCGCCTGCAGCAGCCGCAATAGCTGGACATTTCTCACCGGATACTCCTTGCTTGCCAGCAGATCCCGAATATCCTTATTCTGCTCCGGCATAAAAAGCGGTGTCAGAAGCACAATTCCCAGCAGTGAAAAATACATGTCTAAAACCTGTCCTGCCTGATACCGGTTCAGCGCTTCCATCCCCACGATCACCGGAGCGAGAAGACAAAACAGCAGAGCAGCAGCCAAATGTCCGACATAATGGTTTTTAAAGTGTTCCTTTTCTATGGATAAAATTCTTTCCACGGCCTCCCAGCACCCCTTTCCGTTTCATGTGATATATGAGCACAGTACCTGCCATGAGGAGCACGGCCAGCCCGGTGTACAGAAGTCTGTTCTTAACCATCTGCCCGAACACGGACAGCCATACCTCTGTAGCCTGGTCATTGTTAAACCTGGGGATCAGGTTCCATCCCACCGTACCTGTCAGCTTTGTTCCCCCTGCGCTGATACTTACGATCCAGACCACTACCTGCACCAAAATGGCGGCCGGCCCCCCAAATAGTTCCGCCAGGAAGAACCCTAATGCCAGTACAAAGGCTGTTTCCGGAAGGATCCATCCCAGTATATATTTTCCGTAGGCCAGCACATCCACTGACACGCCCATCTGATGCCCATAATAAACACACTGCAGCGTAGGCATGACAGACAACAAAAACAGCGGCACTAAGATCAAAAATACCATGGAAAAATAACGGGCCGCAATGATGGTAACAGAGGACGCTCTTCTGGCATAGATCACTTCCTGTGCCATGGAACGTCTGTCCCTAAGTGTTCTGGTAACTGCCAGGAATACCGGAAGAAGTCCCAGAATGATCCCCATGTAATCACAGAACAGTCTGGCTTTTCCTCTGGAAATCCGGTCCGTATACAGACTGGCATCATAGGTTTTTTTAGCGTCCTCGTATGTGGCATAGGTCATTGCATTGTTTTTTACATTCTCTACATCATAGCTGGTGCCTCCGCCAATGATTTCATCTGCCTTTTTCATATATCTCAAAAACTTGTCATACGGCAGGCTCTCTGCCGGTGAAAGAACCGGCGGATTGACTCCTGTTATCTGTATGACTGCACTGTCATCTGTCTGATTTTTAAGATCCGGCACATAAATGGCCTCTGTGTATCCCTCCTCCATTCCGGTACAGTCAATCAGGATCTGATGGATCTTCTCCTGCTTTTCCTTGTTCAGGACCACATTTTTATAAAAGCCCATAGGGTAAGCGGTATAACTGTTTTCCTCGTATTCTCCTGCAAGTATGGCAAGGGTTGCCCCCATGATCTGCTGCTTATCAGAGCTTGCTTTGACTCCGTAGCTCTCTTCCTGTCCTTTTAAGGGTTCTGAATACGGGGTAAAGCTTCCCACCTGGCTTACGTAGAAAAAAATCAGTGCAGCCAGAAACAGGTAATAGATCAGACTTTTGAGCATCTGCCCACATTCTTTGGCAAACAGTTTAAAAAACATTATTTCCCCCTCCTCTCCTCCTGCATCAGATACATATAGGCATCCTCCACATTGGCCTCACATATCTGCGCATCGCTGAAAGGTTTTTCATCCGAGATCAGACGGACAGAGGCATGATTCCCCTGCATCATCATACTGGTAACCGTGTAATGATCCCTGATACTCTCCAGTTCCATCCTGGACACCTGGGCACTGTATATCCTGCCGGCAGCTTCCTCCAGAAGTTCTGTGACAGTCCCCTGAAAGAGCACACAGCCACGGTTCAAAACCGCTATATCCTCACAGGTAGCCTCCACATCCCCCACAATATGTGTGGAGAGTATGACGATCCTGTCCTTTGCCGTCTCACTGAGCAGGTTGCGAAAACGTACCCTCTCTTCCGGATCAAGCCCTGCAGTGGGTTCATCCACAATCAGCACTTTAGGGTCATGGAGCAGAGCCTGAGCAATTCCCAACCTCCTGCGCATTCCTCCTGACATGGCGCGCACTTTTGTTTTTACATCATCCGTCAGGTTTACCTGCTCCAGCAGTGACGGGATCCGTTCCTTTCTTGCCGGCTTGGACAGCCCAGACAATACTCCGAGATAATCCATGGCCTCATATACAGACATATTCCCATACATGGAAAAATCCTGGGGCAGATAACCGATGATCTTCCGAATCTCCCTGTCATTATCAATATTGATCCCACACACATGAATGTCCCCTTCTGTTTTCTGCAGCAGAGTGGCAATGATCTTCATAAGTGTTGTCTTGCCGGCGCCATTTGGTCCCAAAAGGCCGAACATACCCTTGTGGATGGTCAGATCCACATGTTTCAGCGCCTGCTTTTTTCCATAAGTTTTACTTAGATTTTTAATCACTATCTTCGTATCCATATTATATCCCCTATTTCCTTTCTTCTTGTCTGAGTCCTATCATAAAAGAAAAATCTCTATACTTTCCCTACGTACAGGAAAAAACTGCACAGACAATGGCACCTCCGCAAATGCTGTTGGCAAGCTCCAGCTCTCCCCCATGCTTTTTGCAGAGCAGGGCACTGATGGACAACCCGATTCCGAAATGACTGCTGTCCCCTTCCTTATCCCTGTAATAAGGGGATACCGCTTTTGTCAGCTCTTCTTTTGAAAATCCTCTTCCATCATCTTTTACATACAGGCGCAAGGGGCCTTCCTCACGCTGGGCTTCCAGGAGCACTTCCACCTTCTTCTGCGCATAGCGAAGCGCATTTGAAAGAAGATTCTCCGCCACTTCCATCACAAAAGAATCATCTGCCAGCAGCTTTGTCTCCGGATTTCCCATTAGCTTCACTTGGATCTCCATACCCTCTGTCTCCTGTAAAGGTACTGCTGTCTCCCGGATCTTATCGCAAAGGAGTGCCAGAGTAATACTTTTCTTTTTGGGTATTCGTTCTTCCATACTGTGGATTTCTTTCATAGTACCGCCAAAGTTCTCCAGCCGGCCCAGTTGTTCCTGCATGGTATGAAGAATTTCCATAACCTTCTCCTCCTGCAGACGGCCATCCGGGTAAAAACGCAGCAACAGATCCACATACCCTTGCATAACCGTAAGCGGAGTGCGCAGATCGTGGGCAAATGCCGCATTCAGAGTCCTCTGGTCCTCTGTCTGCTTCCAGAGGTTCTCCTGATAGGCGATGAGCTTCAGCCGCATATCATCCAGGCACCTGCAGAGTTGTCCCATTTCGTCCGCACTCTCGTACCTGCAGGAATATCCCATATCGTTTCCGGAAATGTGCCGGGCTGCGTCTGTCATAATATCAATGGGAATCTTCAACTTATTTCTGTAATACAGTATGGATACAAACGCGATCGCCAGAACAGAGTACAGCAGAACACAACCATACTGCAGAATATTGATGACTTCCAGAAGAATGATGTCTGTCTTTGTCAGCTCTTTTTCCGGCACATAATATTCAAGAGTGAAAACACTATTCTTATCCTTATCCAATACATTCTTAGACTCCTTATGCATGTATGGCGTCTCAATGATTCGTTTCCAGCCATTGCAGGTCTGTATGGTCATGGCAGAGGCCAGACAGATTGCCAATACCGCCACAAAAATGTAAAGGCGCAGAGATTTTTTCAGGTTCAGATTCCTGATCTTCTTTCCCAGATTCTCCAGATATCCCTCTATCCAATCCATTGATATCCCACTCCCCAAACAGTTTCTATATAGTCATGCTTTGTATATTTTTTCAGTTTCTGCCTGATCCTTCTGATATGCTCCATGATAATACTGCTGTCCCCCTCCCCGTCATAGCCGCGGACCGCTTCATATATGCGTTCTTTGCTGAAGACCTGCTTCTTGTGCATGGACAGAAATTCTATGAGATCAAATTCCATCCTGGTAAAAGGAATCTGTACACTGTCATAAAATACTTTTCTCTGTGAATAATTGATAACCAGTTTTCCCTGAAATTGCAGTTGTTCTCTGGATGCCAGCCGTTTCTCACGCCTCAGATGAGCCAGTATCCTGGCATCCAGTTCATCCATGCTGAATGGCTTCATAATGTAATCATCTCCGCCGATCATCAGTCCATTGATCCTGTCCTGTTCCTCCACCCTTGCGGTGAGAAACAAAATGGGACAGCTCACATGATCCCTGATCCTTCTGCACACCTCATAGCCGTCCATATCCGGCATATTGATATCAAGAAGGATCATATCCGGCTGTATCTTCATTTTTTCCAGGGCTTCTTCCCCACCTGCCGCTGTATAGATTTCATATCCCTGCAGCTCAAAATAGTCTCTCAGCATATTACGGATATCCTTTTCATCATCTACGATCAATATTTTTTCAGCCATTTTTCCTCCTGTTCTGCTCTGCGGATACACTTTTGAGGATACACGGATTGTTATCCGGGAGCAGTATCATCCATATTATAAACCAGGATAGCAAAAACTTCTCTATAAAATTCCTACAAATCAAAAAAAGAATTTGTGCCATCCAAAAAAGCCGCCGGACATTTCTGCCCGGCAGCTCTTTCTGCAGTATACTTAAATTATATTTTATAGGTTTCAGCCAGATTTCCGCCTATTTGTAAAAAGTCAGGCGGTAGCTTTTTTCAAAAGTTTTCCCTTTTTCCAGAGCAATGATATCCTCTTTTTCAGTAATATCCCCCTCAAACCCGTAGTCATCACAGCGCCCCATCCATGGCTCCAGACAGATATAAGGTCCTCCGGGCATTGTCCAGATTCCAAAATTTGTAAAGCCTTCACACTCCATAGCCACATAGGGTGTTCCGTTAGGATACCCGATCCCCACCCATTCAACCTGGGTATCATCAAAGATAAAGGCATCTCTGTCGAACATGTGCTCCGTGATGCGGCATCTGTAATATCCATCCGCCTCTTCCAGGTCCAGGGCATACACTTTCTTTGCCTCTGCTGTACCACTGTCCCCGTACACTAATTTATAACTAAGTGCCGGTCCCTTTTTAAACAAAAGATAATAATCCGTCTGTTTGCTGTCCTGCAGTATAGGGACATTGAATCCCGGATGGCCTCCAATGGTAAAATACATGGTCTCTCCGCTTTTATTCACCACGTTCCATTCCACTGTAAGCTGTCTTGCTTCCAGGCGGTGGGTAATATACAGTTCAAAGTCAAAAGGAAAATAACTTTTCGTATCCTTATCTGAAACCAGCCTGTGAATAAGCACCGATTCCGTTTTGCTAATACAGTCAAATATTCTGTCCCTGGCAAATCCATGCTGGCTGGTGTGGTATTCTTTTCCGTCAAGGCGGTATGTATCGTTATGATGCTTTCCTACATTCGGAAAGAGAACAGGCGCATGACGGTTCCAATAGGGGGGCTTTGCCTGCCACAGCTCTTCTCTCTCATTTTCCTTATCATATACACTGACTAGTTCAGCTCCATGATCCTCCACGGATACTTTTAAATATTCATTCTCCAAAACCTGTCTCATGACTCTAAGCTCCTTTTTTGTTCGTTGCTTACAGTTTATCACAGACAAGCCGGCCGGCGCAATGTCAATTATGCTTTATATATTTCCTGGATCAGCTCACTGCTGAATTCTTCCTGAAGATCCAGGTCAAACAAAAGCTGCAGAAGTCCAAAACGGTTTCTCAGATCCTTTGCATAGTAAATGCTCCGTTTAAAAACATCCTCTGTCACCTGGATCTGATCCGGAGCATACGGTGCCTCCATGGATTTCAGGATATCAATAATCGTCTCTGCCTTCGGCAGTTCATCAATAAGCGCCTGGATCTTATCCAGGTTCTGCAGATAAGCATCTCTTCTTCTTGTTACATCCTCATCCTTATTTTTGCCGATAGACTGCTCCAGCTTCAGCACACCCGGCGCCGCTGGTCCATAGGCCGCCTCAATTTCACCGCTCCAGGCACTATAGTCAAAATGCGGCAGACTGCCGGGCACTGCCTCTTTTCCAAGAGTTCTCAATTTTTCGTACATCTTAATGGCTGCCACGGTTCCAATCCCCACTTTTGTGCCGTGAAGAGGGTCCGGCTGCTGATCAAGCAAAAACATCATCTCCCAATAGTGTGACATGTGATGCTCACTTCCTGAGGCCGGTCTGGAATTACCGATATAGCTCATGACAATACCGCTCAGTACAAGACCTTCCATAATAGCTGCCACTGCCTCTTTATCCCTTTGTGCAGCTCTTTTTGCATTGTCCACTACCTTCTGGATGGATTCTCTCACCATATCCGCCATTTCCGGGCAGTAATATTCCCCATTAATAATATGGGCAAGCTGCCAGTCTGTCAGGCAGACATATTTTCCCAGAATATCACCTGCACCTGCTGCGATCATAGACAAAGGCGCCTGAGCCAGAATATCCAAATCTCCGATTATGACTTTGGCCGTATGCGCTTCATATGTGGTTTTCAGGTGTTTTATAATCAGGGGGGATACATTGGAGGCATAGCCATCCATAGACGGTGCTGTTCCCACAATATAATAATCCAGATTCATCTTAAAACTGATGAAACGGCACAGATCATTGATCGTACCGGAACCCACTCCAATGATCAGATCACAGTCTCTGTCAATCTCTGTAAGGAAATAGGTAACGGCATCCTCATCCGGTACCAGTTCCTTGTCCTGGAATATGATCGTCTGGTATGTATACTCCGCTTTTTCAAGCACTGCGCATACCTTTTCACCTGCGACTTTCTGCGTATTGATATCACTGACAACACAGAGCTTTTTATAGTCGTGTTTTTTAAGAATTTCAGGCAGACGCTCAATTGCGTTCTCCTCAATGATAATATCCTCAATGCTGCATACATGGGTCCTTCCACAGGAACAGTGATAGGGTTTTTCCAGGTATTCTTTCCAGTTTGTCTTTTCCATAATTTTGTTCTAATCCTTTCCGTCAGTATCTGTTCTTTGCAGCCTGCTGTGTGCGGCCGGAATCTTGATCGCGATTTCTTATAAGCACACTCTGGTACAAATAAAAAATCAGCCACAGGCCATGAGGCTTTATCTCTTGATTTTTAAGACATAAGCCGAGACAAGCCGAGACATAAGCCTCTTGATATCTGTTCTTAACTATAGCAGATTCTTTTTGAATGTCAAATTTGTATTCAAATTATTAATTTATAGTATTATTAATATTTTAAATTATTAACTAGTTTACATGCTTTTTTTGCCGGTGTTCTTCGCAGGATCAATTTTCCAATCAATATACACGGATCAATTGGCAGTTTAATCATTAGATCTATTGTCAGATCATTCACAGGACTTTTGCCAAATCATTCATTAGGACATTTGCTAAATTATTCACAGGGCTTTTGCCAAATTAATCATTTAGTCAATCACCGTCTAAATATTCGAGAGAATTCCCTGCAATTCCTCTGTTATACGTTGTAAATCCACTTTTGAAAAATCCGTGGTATCAATCTCCAAAACCGGTCCCGGAATCTGAAAATCTGCCATCCCCCTCTCCGTAATCCCTCGGATAAAATCTTCCTGCCCAAGAACCGGCTGTGCATTCATCTCTGCTTTCTCTTTTATTTCCGGATAATGATCATTGACAACATGGCCTCTATGTCTGTCAGAAGAATTGTTTCTCTCTGTCATTCTTTGAAAAAGCACATGGGGATCACCGGTAAGCCGCACTGTCACTGCCTGATAACCATATATTCCAAGCAGTGACCGGATACCTGGTTTTGAAACATTCTCGAAATTATTTTCCAATATAAAAGGCTGTCCCATCTTCATCATCTGTTCGGCAAAATAATACATGATTTCCATAGCACCTGTTCCAAGACTGACTTTTTCTGTCCTCGAATGAAATCCAACTGTATCAAATAAAATTTCTTTAATTTTGTCTTTTGATATGACCGGAATATGCAGCGCCTCAGACAGATACTCTGCCATAGTGCTTTTGCCGGATGCCGGAATGCCTGTCACTAAGATACCGTACATAGCTCTCCTCCTCTACACAACCGCAATATCCACCTTCACCTTTCGCTTTTCCGCCTGGAGAACAAAATCTTCAGAAACCTGGTCATCGGTGATCAGAAGGTCATAGGCGGTGATCGGACAGACCGAATGGATCGACTTTCTTCCCAGTTTCTCAGAGGGATATACACCTATATTCATAGAACTGTTTTTCATGATCAGCCTTCCCAGCTCCACTCCTGCACTGCTGTGGAGGGATGCACCATTTTCAACGGACAGAGCTGTGTGTGACAGAAATGCTTTGTCCAGACTTATATTTTTCATCATCTGTATCGTATAGAAATCGTGGCAGTGGCCCCGGTGTGACATCTCTCCCCCAAGTAATATAGCCGAGACATTCAGGTGTTTTCTCAGCTCGTCAGCCACTGTCACGGAATTGGTCACTACTGTAAAAGCAAAATCAGCAGGCAGGTGTTTCGCCATATAATAACCGGCCGCGGAAGTAGTCAAATATATCACATCATTTTCCAAAATATATTCCACTGCCTTTTTTGCCGCCGCAAGGCATCGCTGGTCAATATTTGTATTTTCTTTGGGATTATACAGCTTCTCCGGCACCTTACCTATGGGGCCTGTACTGATCGCACCCCCGTGTGTCCTCTTTAAAAGCCCTCTGCTCTCCAGAGAACGCAGATCTCTTCTGACACAATCAGAAGAGACTTTAAAATGCTCTTGTATTTCATTCACTGTTATATGACCCGATGCATTTACCATATCCACGATCATCTTTTGCCGTTCTTCCATAAACATGACTTCTTTCTCCTTTCCGTATCACTATAATAAAATTTTCATATTTTTATAAGCAGGTACCTGAAATTTTTTATAGAATATTAGTTTATTAGCTGTGAATAACTTTTTTTAATTTAATGGGTTTTTGGCTTTTTAAATTTTATGGCTTTTTAAGTTTTATAATTTTTTAATTCTTTAGACTTTTGTTCTTTAAATTCTTTATATACTTTGACATAAAGCGAATAGTACCTTAACACTACTCTACACCTTAAAAATTTGATCAATTCTCATTTTACTTGTTTTCTAATTTTTGTCCTCATTCTTATTCTTATTTATGTTTATTCTTATTTGTTTATACTTATTTTGCGTATTTTTTGTGCATGCATTCACCCATTTTGTTCTTATTTATTCTCATTTATCTTTATCTTCATCATTCAATGCGTACTATCACTTACAGATAATTATATATTACGCTTTCCATTAATTTTTTTCAAGTTCAAACAAGAATTTATTTACTTTTATGCATTCTTATAATCTGTCTCAAACTATCTCCTACTTTTGTTCTTTTCTTGTATCAATCATTAAATGAACTTCTCTCACCGTACACCCGTCGGTTCTCATCACCCTTGCACAATTCCAAACGTTACTATTCAGCCTTTCGGCTTCATAGCAACAAAAGCATGCACACAGACTGCAAAAACCGCAATCTGGCGCGTGGCTGCCTCGAGATTGTCTTGCAAATGCAAGGCAACACCTCGCGGGACAGTGGAAGGCTGAACTGTTACTTCCATACGGAACAATCGTCATTAAAACGCATTGTCTAAACACAAAAACAAATAAAAAGCATCTTCCAAATCGGACATATCACACTCACACAGTACAGTGTAAAATAACCGGTTTGAAAAATGCTCTTATATACAAGTTAATTTTATTAATTTAAGACTTGTAACTGTAAGGATATTGAACAGCTACAGACTAAATCCGCGCAAAATCACCGTCAGTTATAAGGATGTCTGCCCGGTTGATAAATAACTTCTTGCGCTCAGCACAGTAAATGTACAGATCTGTAAAATAGTTACCACAAAATATATTAAAGAATAACTTCTTGTCTTATCATCTATTTTATTTTTGGATAGGAACTGCTGCCTCTGACCACAAGACGTGGTTCGTATTCAATGTGATGGATCATATTTTCCCCGCTGCTGCTGTTTTTTGTTTTCTGCTCCCCCATTTCCTGAATAAGAATCTCGCAGGCATCTTCCCCTTTCTTTGAAACATAATGCTCCACTGTAGTCAAATCAATGCCTCTAAGGCCGGAAAAAAGAAGATTGTCACACCCAATAACTGAAATATCTTCCGGGATCCTGTATTTTTCTCTCAGCAGCGCATCCCTGATTCCCAGCGCAACCATGTCGTTGGTCCCCGCAATGGCTGTAATCTGAGGAACTTGCTGGATCAACTCTAAGGTCAGTTCATATCCTGTTCTGTATTCCATGTCAATTTCCTGAAACATAATATCCATCTCTTTTGGAAGACTTCTGACATATACTCCGTCCGAACAGCCCGCAGCTGCAAATGTATCACAGAACCCCTTAATCCTTGCCCTCCTGGCAGACTGCCGCTCTGTCAGAGGTGTAGAGATAAATCCGACCTTTCGGTGGCCTAACCCCAACAAATACTCAGCAAGCATACATCCCATTTTTTCGCTGTTCAGCTCTACTGTATCTATCCCTGAAACCACATCCTTTTCACCGATCAGAACAACCGGTATCTTCTTTGCTACATTTTGCAAAGATTCCGGGAAGGTGGGGGCAAAGGTGTATATAACCCCTGATGGATTTAATTTTTCTATCTTCTTTAAATATTTTTCTTCAGTCTGATAGTCCCTTCTAGTATTACATAGAAAAACATCAAATTTATTCTTCTGTGCCGTCTTTTCTATTCCCTGTATCAGGGAAAAATAGTATGGATTCGTGAAATTCGGACAGACCACAAATATCGTACCACGCATACGTATTCTGGACACACGTGGTTTTTTCTCGTTAGTATATCCCAGTTCTTTTGCTGCTTGTTCAACTTTTTTTATCGTATCTCTGGAAAAAGAAACATTATATTTTTGATTTAGTACCATTGATACTGTGGCCTGGGAAACCCCTGCTCTCTTTGCCACATCTGTTGATGTCACTTTCTTTCGATTCATAAACTTTCCTCTGTACTCATCAGCTCTGTTTGTATTGTGATCGTTCTGTATCGCTGTTTTTCATTGTGCTTTTTCAGCGTTCTATAATTTCTACATTCTATATTTTCCGCATTCTGTATCTTCTGTATTCTGCATTGTTTCTGCTAACAATTGCAGAAGAACTGCCGGTAAATTTTGCAGCAGTTGTTTCTTTATTCTTTGATTTTTATCTTATCACAAAAAAGCATACGTGACCAGAAGCATATGAAAACCGGCTGTTATTTATTCAGAAACAATTACTATTCACAACCCTAAAAAACAGTTCTGCGAATGGTAATATACTTCACAATCACGCATACAGAGCATTCCGCTTTATATTTGATCGGATATACCGTGAGTTACATGCACAAACGCAAAGAAACACCTCGCGGAACTGTAGCTGTAAACTGTAAACAATAAGGATCAGCTATACGCATCATAAAGACCCCATCTCTTTTCATAATCTACCATACAATACATAAAATTCATAAAATACAGATCATCTCATACCCTTGTCCGATCATCTGCTTGATATGAGTATTCTAAAACAATCTAGTGCTCCATCCGACCAGAAACCATAGTATCAGCACTGCCTATTTTGACATCTGCCGCGTTGTCGTCAATCAGTGGAGGAACCACTCCGCTTCCCTCCTCCGCCTTGCAGGCTGACAAAATATTCAGCACTGTTACTATGGTTTCTGACTGGATGGAGCACTAGAACCTATCTTTTTCCTGTCTTTATAAATTTTATTAATTCTTCTGCATCATCAAAATCATCATAGTCACCATATATACCTTCGTGATGATAGACAATACCATTTATTTCATTCTGTTCAAGGCAGTCCAGTAAATACTTTTCTCCATATCTTTTCAGAAACAGAGTGAATGCATACGGCTTCGTCTTTGCCAGTAAGCCTTTTCTACATTCCTCGTTGCAGTTAAAGCAGTAACTGATATTTTTATCAATGGAACATTTTCTATTTTCACACCAATCTTTATCTTTACATCCGCTCTCTTCCGAATGACAGCCTGCACAATTTACATTTTCCGAACATAGACAACATGCCAGTCCACATCTTGCAATGCCTAGCGCTCTTTTCATAAGATCATTTCACTCCCCTCTTCCCCAAGTGTATTCTTCGCTATTGTTCGGAGGAATAATACGGAACACAGAGATAAGCTCCTTCATATATTACGTCGTTATTCAGATGGTTCATCCGCATAACTTCTTCTATGTATTCCTGCTCGGAGGCATACTCCTCTGTCATATAGTCTTCGGCGATTTCCCATAAACTGGCGCCTTTCTCAATCTGAATACTTGTATAATATTTAGTCCTGCTGCTGTCAGAAGTCCCTGCATTGGCTGTGGCTGCTGCCCGTACCGAAAAAATCAATGTTATCACCAAAGCTAAAAAACCAATCCCTAAAAGCTTTACTCTGTTTGCCCTCTGTCTTCTTGCCCTTCTCCTGATTTCCCTCATAGTTTTCTCCTCCGTACATGCAAATATATGTTCGCGAACATGCGTTCTTTTTATATAACTCATCATAATACAAGAACACATGTTTGTCAATAGAAATCGAACAAATATTCCGAATATCTGTTTGCATTTCATGTCAAAATATGTTATTATATTTTTAAATAACTGTGAGAGTAACAAGCAATAACACTCCAAAATGAACCCCACTCAGAACAGAACCGGAGGTATTACTTATGTCATATGGAAAAATCAGCAAAAAACAATCCGAAATTTTAGAATATATGAAAAACGAAATCCTGAATCGCGGCTTTCCGCCATCTGTACGTGAAATCTGTGAGGCAGTCAGCTTGAAATCCACCTCATCTGTCCATTCGCATCTTGAGACACTGGAAAAAAACGGATACATAAGAAGAGACCCAACCAAACCGCGCGCGATCGAAATTGTGGATGACAATTTTAATCTTGTCAGAAGAGAGACTGTAAATGTACCGATCATCGGAAAAGTTGCCGCCGGAGAGCCGCTCCTTGCAGTGCAGAATGTGGAAGGATATTTTCCCATTCCTTCCGAATACATGCCCAACAAGCAGACTTTTATGTTGGTGGTACAGGGCGACAGTATGGTCAACGCTGGTATCTTCAGTGGTGATTATGTAGTGGTTGAAAAGCAGGAGAATGCCGAAAACGGAGACAAAATCGTCGCTCTGGTAGAAGATTCCGCAACGATCAAAACTTTCTACAAAGAAAAAGATCATATCCGCCTGCAGCCGGAGAATGATTATATGGATCCCATTGTGATACATCCGGAACAGCAGTTCCAGGTACTCGGCAAAGTAATTGGAGTTTTCCGCTTTATGAAATAGCAGAACAAATCAATACTATCCGTCTGAATGGGATCAGCCCGGAGTTTGATCAAATATTATTTTCACAAGCTGTTCATCACACCTTGTCGGAAAATTCCTGCATCAGAAAAAAACGCCGTACAGAAAATATTTTCTGTACGGCAGCTTTGTAAATCTAAAATATTGTCAAATAAACTCTATTTATCCAGCTCTTCTTTTTCAATCAGGGAGCCATCTCTCCAGATTCTCTCCAAATCATAGAAAAGGCGGTTCTCCTCATCAAAAATATGAATTACCACGTCCCTGTAATCCATCAGGATCCAATTTGCATTCTGGTAGCCTTCGATCTGCTTTGGCTCTATCTGTGCTTTCCCAAGGATTTCTTCTACGTTATCTGCCATGGCCTGTACCTGATTCCGGTTGCTGCCGCTGGCAATAATGAAATAGTCTGCCAAAGTGGATACCTTTTCAATATTGATGATTTTTACTTCCAGCGCCTTTTTGTCTTCCAATGCTTCACACGCCATCCGTGCGATTTCCTTACTGTTCATATACTCGCCTCCTTCTTTATTTTATTGTTATGAATCTCTTCGTAATAAACAAATGCTTCTTTTGTAGCAGGATCCAGAGTTTTCGGATTGCTTCCGAGATAATCAAGAGTATCCCTCAGCACCTCATACATGCATTCATCTAGGTCCTCAAAAGCCAGTCTGCGCACTCTCGCTAGATTGGGCGCCTTGTCCCTGCCTGGTTCAATATAGTCTGCCAGGTAGATGATCTTTTCAAGCTGAGTCATCTCCGGTTTGCCTGTGGTATGCCAACGGACAGCAGACAGAATCTCCTTATCCTCAACATCATACTTTTTTCTGGCTATATAAACCCCTAATTTTGAGTGAAGAAGAAACGGTGCTTTTTCTTCTATCTCAGAAACTGGAATATTCTTTTTTTCACACAGCTTCAGTTTCTTATCATTTGGTATACATTTCGCACAGTCATGAAGCAGTCCTGCTGTCTGTGCCTTTTCCAAATCACCACCATGGGCCATAACCAAAGCTGCCGCTGTATACATCACTCCAAGAGTGTGTACATAACGCTCTTCATCGAGATGTTTTTTCAATTTTTTTGAAAAGGCTCTCAAATCATAATTCATCTGTATCACATTCCTCATAAATATGGTTCTCCCTGATATAAGCAATGACATTATCAGGCACATAATATTTTATGGTCCTCTGCCCTGCTATCCAGGAGCGGAGCATTGCAGATGAAATATCAATATTCAGGGAATTCAGTTTGCGGAAAGTTCCGCTGTATTTTTCCTCCAGGAAACGGATTGCTTCATCCAGACGTTCCTGACTGGTATGGTTCCGCGTAGCTGCCACCACCGTACATGCTCTGCATATTCTGCCCGGCTCCCTCCACTTATCAAAGTCAAAGAGAGAATCAGCCCCCAGAATAAAGAAATAGTCTGTATCCGGGTGCTCTGCCTTTAGGCGCTCCAGAGTTCTGTAGGTGTAGGTAAATCCGTCCTCGTTCATCTCCTCCAAAGAAAGAGAGAAATGTGGATTTGAGGCGATGGCTCTTTTCACCATTTCACTGCGCTGTTCATCTGTTGCTCTGTGAAGGCGCCTTCTCTTATGGGGAGGATTTCCTGCAGGCATAAAAAGTACCTGGTCTAAGTCAAACTGCTCATAGGCTGTCTCGCCCAAAATCAGATGTCCAATATGGATGGGATCAAACGTCCCGCCCATGATGCCCACTCGTTTTCTTTTCTCGCACATGACTGTACCTCTTATCAGGATATCCTATTATGGAAGAAATATTTTCTTCTTTTCCTTTTTGCCTTCTTTATATAAAACTATTTTCTTGCCAATCACCTGCACCACCTGGGATTTTGTCCTCTCGGCAAGCACCTCCGCGATCTGCTTGGGATCATCCATACAATTCTGAAGTACATTTATCTTGATCAGCTCTCTGGCTTCCAATGCTTCAGCTACCGACGCTGTATTCTCCGGTGTCAGACTGGATTTTCCAATCTGCAGGACAGGATCCATAGTCATAGCAAGACTTTTCAAATAAGCCCTCTGTTTACTTGTCATGTTATCTCCTATTTGTAATAATCAAAATCAAAGCCGTACATCCGTACTGTGTCGCCCTCTTCAATACCGGCTTCTTCCAAATCTGCCAGAATACCACTTTCTTTCAGGAATCTCTGGAAGAAAGAAAATCCTTTCTCTGAATCCAGATTGGTATAACCCAGCATCTTTTCAATTTTCGGTCCCTCAATATAGAACAGGTGCTCATCCTCTTCATCCTGTTTTACAGTATAAGGCAGATTTTCTGTGATCAGTACATCTTCCGGGAAAAATTCCTGTTCAAAAATAACTGGCTCCTTATCAATCTTATCCAGAAGACTCTTTACATAATAAAGCAGCTCTTTCAGGCCTTTTCCTGTAGCCGCAGAAATTGAGAACACTTTGATTCCCTGAGGCTCAAACTCCTGCCGGATACACTCAACAGGATCTTCGTCCTCACTGTAAATCATATCTGTCTTATTGGCCGCGATGACCTGGGGACGCTCCATGAGCTTCGGATCATAAGCTTCCAGTTCTTTGTTGATTTTATAGATATCATCTATGGGATCTCTTCCCTCTGTAGACGCAGCGTCCACCAGATGAATCAGTACACGGGTTCTCTCTATATGGCGCAGGAATTGGTGGCCAAGGCCGATACCTTCCGATGCCCCTTCGATCAGACCCGGAATATCCGCAATGACAAATCCATCACAGCCTTCCAGATCCACAACTCCAAGATGAGGATTGATGGTTGTAAAGTGATAATTGGCGATCTGCGGTCTGGCATTGCTCACTCTTGTAAGCAAAGTTGACTTTCCTACATTTGGGAATCCGATCAGACCTACATCTGCTATCACCTTCAGCTCCAGCATAACCTCAAGCTCCTGTGCCGGCTGTCCCGGCTGCGCGTATTTTGGCACCTGCATGGTAGCTGTGGCATAGTTCATGTTTCCTTTGCCGCCTTTTCCACCCCTTAACACGATTTGTCTTTTGTTTTCTCCGGACATATCAGCAATGACCTTTCCGGAAGCGGCTTCCTTGATCACAGTCCCCTCCGGAACTTTGAGGATAATATCATTGCCGTCGGCGCCATGACATCTTTTCTTGCCGCCGTCCTGTCCGTTCTCTGCCGCATATTTTCGTTTATGCCGATAATCGGTTAAGGCATTCAGACCTTTATCCACTTCAAAGATAACATCTCCGCCTCTGCCGCCATTGCCGCCGTCAGGACCGCCGTTGGGAACGTATAATTCTCTTCGGAAGCTCACATGGCCGTCACCGCCTTTTCCGGAACGGATCGCGATTTTTGCTCTGTCTGCAAACATAAAAACCTCTGACTTTCTAAATCTGCCTTGGCAGATATATTGCTAAAAAAAGCGGCTTCAAACCAGAACGATTTGAAGCCCCCCTTAATTCATGACAATAGAAAATCCGCCAAGCGCAGATTCTATTGTTACTCTGCTGTTACCGGTACTACAGAAACCTGTTTTTTGTCTCTGCCTTTTCTCTCAAAACGAACAACACCATCTACTAATGCAAATAAAGTGTCGTCGCCGCCGCGTCCTACATTCACACCCGGATGAATTTTTGTTCCGCGCTGTCTGTAAAGGATGTTTCCGGCTTTTACAAACTGTCCGTCTGCTCTCTTTGCGCCCAGTCTTTTAGATTCGGAATCTCTACCGTTCTTGGTAGAACCCACACCTTTTTTATGAGCGAAAAACTGAAGGTCCATTCTTAACATGTCCTTACACCTCCTCGAATATGACATCAATATATTGTCTGTTTTCTTCTTCGTCTTCCATTCTCTGCAATCCGAGAATGAGGGAATTCAGCAACAATGCAGCCTCTTTGGAAGGTTTTTCCTCCAGCCTGAATACGATACCGCCATTTTCCCTGTCCACATCCACTTTAAAAGCATCATCTGTGAACTGTTCAATAGAATTTACCGCATTGATGACAAGAGCGGAAATAGCCGCACAGACGATATCCTCGCCCTGTCTGGCATACCCGGCATGTCCACTGGTATCAAAGCCTGTCACAACGCCGTCACTGTTCTGATAAAACGTAATGTACGTCATAATTAAGCGTTGATTTTTTCAATCTTAACTTTGGTGTACTGCTGTCTGTGACCGTTTTTCTTGTGGTATCCGGTTTTCGGTTTATATTTGTAAACGATAACCTTTTTTGCTTTACCGTTTCCAACTACAGACGCGGTTACAGTAGCGCTTGCTACGTCGTCACCAACTTTTAACCCATCATTGTTTACGGCAAGGACCTGGTCAAATGTAACAGTTTCTCCAGCTTCTGCTCCAAGTTTTTCTACTCTGATAACATCGCCTTCGGCTACTTTGTACTGTTTACCACCTGTTGCAATAATTGCGTACATATGGCACCTCCTATTATCATTACTCGCCAAAATATGGTGGCTGACTATTTCACAGCGCTTCAAACCTCTTTGTGCGGCATACTCGCTTATAATAGCACAGGAATGTTTGTTCGTCAATATAATCTTGAAAATTTTACAAAAAATTTGTTTAATCTGTTTACCTTCAGTAAATCTGCTTCTTAACTACAGCAGCCGTAAGAAAACGGTAAAATTCTCCACCGGACTTTGTCTTATCATTTGCCACAGGGAATCGTCGAAGAAAATTCCGTATAAAAACAATACTCCGCCTATCATAGCCGGTATGACTGAAGAGACTGTGAGAAATACGATCCAAAATGTCTGATGCTCTTTCGGAAAATAAGGTACCTTTCTGCCCTTTTCTCTCCGCAGGAGATAACCTGCGGTATAGATGGCAAATGGTGCCGCGCAGCCAATTGCCACATAGATACCAAGAGCCGCTACAGGAATACCAAACTCCATCAGATATTCTGCACTGGCCGCTGTATCACTCTCAGTCTGGCCAAAGGAGAGAAGCGTGGGCAGAAAATTGTTGGCAAAATGGAACAGGGCCGGATAAACCATATTCTCAGTTCTGAGCATCAGCCAGGACAACGCCCCGCCCAAAAGCGCAGTGGGCATAAAACGCCATACGCTCCCATGAAACAAACCAAACAAAAGTCCCATGATCAGCACGATCAGCCATTCTCGTTTCAGGCTTTTCAGGCTGTGAAGAATGACGCCTCTGTGCATGGCCTCTTCACAGACAGCTGGCATTACGGCAGTGATAAAAATGGAGATCAGCAGCGGCACACTCGCAATTATATCGTTCAGTGCGCTGCTTGTCCCAAACATCTGCTCAGGAAACAGCCATGCGATCACCATAGTCACCGGCAACACCAATGCGTATACTCCTGCCCAGAGCAGCAGTGTGCCGAAAATTTTACTCCATGACGGTTTTCTCACTGGAAAAACCTCTGCGAAATCTGCGCCGCAAAGTGCTGTGATCCCCACTGACAGTAAAAGGAGATACAGCTCTGTCATAGCCAGCCCGTACATTCCAAATTTCATCTGCATCCATGCAATAATTGTATAATAAGACACCATAACCAGCACAAAAAGAAGAATTCCATGCACCGGTCTCAGCCGCTTCTTTTGATGGTTCATAAAATCATCGTATTTTCTCTCCATCTAGCACCGCCTCCCGCAAGGTATCACCCTGATACATTAACTTCAGGGAGAAGAACGGATGGTCCTCCTCCAAAAGCTTGAAGAATATCTTATCCCCCTCCCAAAGGTTCAGATTCAGCACTTCTTTTTTCTGCACCCATTCCAGAATGCCCTCATTGCAGGCACATAAAGTACCTTCATATCCATCTGCTGTGTACAGACACATATATTCCGTGTCCGGCTCCCCTGCCAGGGGTTTGAAAATAAATGTGACAATGCCTCTAAATTTATAAGAGGTCAGGGTCAGTCCGGTCTCCTCTTTCACTTCCCGTAAAAGACAATCTTCCGGACTTTCATCTTCCTCAAAATGTCCGCCGACACCGATCCATTTGTCCTTATTTACATCAGACTCCTTTTTGATCCGGTGCAGCATCAGATAGCTGTCGCCTTTCTCAATATAACACAGCGTTGTAAGCATGGATTTTACTTTCATAACTATGATTACCTTACACTTTCCTGATATTCTTCCCGAAGCTCTTCTGCCAGGGATTTTCTTATTTTTTTGCGGGTCACTTCCACAATATTCAGTTTTGTAATGTCCACCACATTCCCCTTTACAGGATCCTGGTTCAGGTATCTCTGCAGAGTCTGCAGCAGCTCATCTTTGTCTTTCTGCTCTTTCAGATTGATAAAATCTATTAAAATCATACCGGACAGATTGCGGAGACGCAGTTGTCTGGCAATCTCCTTTGCCGCCTCCAGATTGATTTTTCGGAAAGTCTCCTGCATATCTTTTTTACCGGTATATTTTCCGGTATTCACGTCTATGGAGACAAATGCCTCCGTCTGCTGGATGACCAGAAAAGCCCCTGATTTCAGCCATACTTTCTCAGACAGAGCTTCCTTCAGAACCGTTTCCAGTGAATATAATCGTGGCAGGGGCAAAAGCTTGTCCTCATACAGACGCAGCTTCTCTGCCGGCATTCCGTAATACTCCAGATAACGGGCAACCTGCTCGTAAAGTTCCCTGTTGTCTGTGACGATCTCTTCCAGGTCCTGCTCATATACATTCTGCAAAACCTGCAAATATTCCGGCTGGTTTTCATAGATCAGGGAAAAACAGGTTCTGGTCAAAGCTTTTTCTTTCACTTGGCGCAAACATTCCAAAAGCCGATCAAGCTCAGAGAGAAGCTCTTCCTCTGCCGCATTTCTGCTGTTGGTACGAACGATCACTCCGGCATCCTTCGGAAGAACAGGCTGCAATGTTTCTTTCAGTCTTTTTTTCTCCTCCGCGTTTAATTTTCCTGAAAAACCAGGCATTGCCCAGACAGCGGTAACTACCAAATATCTTCCCGGAAAATTCAGATCGCAGGTTACACAGGGGAGTTTTCCCCTGATAGGTTCCCTGCACACCTGCACCAAAAGCTCATCGCCCGGCTTCAGCTTTCCGCTTTTTTTCCTGTTTGTATAAAGAGGAACTGACTTTTCATCCATTGAATAATAACACATGATACCGTCAGCAATCTCTATAAAGGCCGCACGAATATTTTCAGCGATATTTTTTACTTTTCCCACATAAATGTTGCCCAGAATACTCTTATGCTCAAACTGGCATATGTCAAGCTGACAGACCTTCCTGTCCTGTATCAGAGCCGCTGTCAGCCGTTTCCTGCCGGAAATATCCATAGGTGTCAGGATCAGCTTACTCAATTTCCTCACCCAAAGCTTCCAGCGGCACGAGATGCCGCTCCTCCTCCGTGCCGGTATCGGCATAAAGTTCACTTCTATGCACCATAAAAGCCCATTCATCGTAAGGCACGCCTAAAAACTGGCAAAAAGCTTCCATGACAAGCTCCGGCTTTGTATTATTAGAGCTTCCGGCAGCCAAAGTCAGATAAATATGCCCTTCTTTTTCTTCCATATGATAAATAAACGGACGGATATCCACTTCTTTTTCACTTTTCTTTGTTTTTTTCATGATCAGAATAGACGGTTGTTCTGTGAACTCCAAAATCTTATTTTTCCAATCCTCTGATGGTTCTTTTCCCTCACGAAATGTCAGCACATAATCAGCGGCAGCCACAAGAGACATGGCCTTTCCCGCTTTTCCGTCTTCCACCTGGTGGATACTTAATATACGCATTCCATCCACCATGGCATCATTCAGCTTTTTGACCATTTCTTTAGAGGAAAATACGCTTTTCAGCTCCAGATCAAAGTATTCGCCTGTGCTGGTTATTCCAACTCCTAAAGGAGACGCGAAAGACATGATCATATGAGGGCTGTATCCCTCAGAAAATGAAGCGTTCAGCCCTGCGCGCTTTACAGCTTTCTGGAAGTACCGCATAATATCAAGATGGCCGATAAATTTCATTGCTCCCTCTTTCGCAAATTTCACTCTAACCTTCAATGCAGACACCTCCTTTGTAAGAAGCTGCGCCGCAGCCGGAACATTTTTCCCGACAGTTCGGCGTCACAACTCCCTCTTTCGCTCTCTCCCATTCCTTCAAAAGGAATTTTTTCGTCACTCCTGCATGGATGAAATCCCAAGGGAACAATTCATCAGCCGGACGCTCACGGAGCGTATAGAATTCCGGATCAATGCCCAGTTCTTCAAAAGCCTTCATCCAGATATCATATCGGAAATATTCAGACCACGCGTCAAAAATAGCTCCGTTTTTGTAGGCCAGCTCCAAAACATCACAGATCCGTCTGTCACCCCGCGCCAAAATCCCCTCCAGCACCGTGACGTCTGCCTCGTGATAGTTGTATTTAATACTCTTTTGATTTAACTGCGCACGGATTTCATCTTTTACCACTTTCGCCTTTGCCAGATACTCCTCTTTGCGGCACATGGAAGCCCACTGGAAAGGAGTAAAAGGTTTCGGCACGAAAAAGGAGGTACTTGCTACGATCTGACATCTGCCCCGGCGCTGTTCTTTCGGAATTTCATAGTATTTCTTTGCAACCTCTTCGGCGAGATGGGCGATACCTTTCATATCCTCCTCCGTCTCTGTGGGAAGTCCCAACATAAAATACAGCTTTACTCTGGTCCAGCCTCCGGCAAAAGCTTCGGCCGCGCCGTTAAGGATCACTTCCTCTGTCAGTCCTTTATTAATGACATCACGCATACGCTGCGTTCCCGCTTCGGGAGCAAAGGTCAGACTGCTCTTCTTGATATCCTGGACTTTACTCATGACATCCAGAGAAAAGGCATCAATACGCAGGGAGGGCAGGGAGATATTTACATTTCTTGCAGAGCACTCGCTGATCAGATGATCGATCAGCTCCGGCAGTTTGGAATAATCGCTGGAGCTTAAGGAACTCAGTGAAATCTCCTCATGTCCGGTACTTTCAAGCATAGCCTGAGCCGTTTTTTTCAGGAACTCCACATCCCGTTCCCTGGTAGGCCTGTAAATCATACCAGCCTGGCAGAAACGGCAGCCACGGATACATCCCCGCTGGATTTCCAGGGTAACGCGGTCCTGTGTTGCCTTGATAAATGGTACAACAGGTTTTTCCGGATAACAGACATCTGAGAGATCCATAACCACCTGTTTTTCTATTTTCTCTTTTGCATGGGGATTATTCGGAGTAAAGGATGCCAGTGTTCCATCCTCGTTGTACGCTGCGTCATAAAATGCAGGAACATAGATACCCGGTATCTCTGCCGCGCGCTCTAAAAATTCTTTTTTGCTTTTTCCCGCATTTTTGAATTCCTTATATATATTAAGGAATTCATCGAAAACCGTTTCCCCTTCACCAATATAAAAAACATCAAAGAATTCTGCCAGCGGCTCGGGATTATAGGTACATGGGCCTCCGCCCATAACGATCGGATATTCTTCTCCTCTGTCTTTGGAACGTAGGGGTATCCGGCTTAAATCCAGGATTTGCAGGATATTCGTATAACACATCTCGTATTGGATGGTTATACCCAAAAAATCAAAATCTTTTATGGGATCCTGGGATTCCAGAGCAAAGAGAGGGATTTCCTTTTCCCGCATGACAGCGTTCAAATCCGGCCAAGGGGAATAGACGCGTTCACACCATACATCCTCCCTTTTATTAAACATATCATATAATATCTGAATTCCCAGATGTGACATTCCGATTTCGTAGACATCCGGGAAACACATGGCAAACCGCACGTCCACCTTACTTGCGTCCTTATTTACCGAATTTACCTCATTGCCAATGTAGCGTGCTGGCTTCTCGATTTTCAGTAATATTTCATCACTTAAAGCTAGTTTTCTCATATTTTTCCTCTCATTTTTTGTTACTAAATCACAAATTTGAAGTTGCCTTGTGAAGATGAAATTCCTCTCTTTTTATATGCATTTTAAGTCCTTATCTGCACTGTATTTTTATACACTTCAATGCATAATGGGTTAAAAATAGAGGTCAGGTCACAAATAGCACTTTTTTCAAATCTGCGCTACTATGCATAATCATACAGCATTATGCAACATAGTCTGATACAGAAAGATGATTTTCTGTAAATCCTTTATTAATGCAATCTTAGATATTATATACATTTTGAGGAATAACTTCAAGTAGATATGTACGATCAATGTCAATATCCAGTCCGTTTTCCGCCCCGGCAGGACATCCATTGCAAAATCTGTAATCTCTACAGCAACATCATACACGATTTTTGTTGTATCTACATAAGTGTCATTCGTAAATACCGGAGAATAATACCCCAGACATCTATGGCTTTTATACTAATCTCGTATTCTGCTAAGACTGTTGCATATGTGTTCCTTAAGAAACGCCACTGCATATCTTCAAATCCGCATGACTTAAGAAGCCGTTTAAAAGCAGGTCCTGCGAAGCTCCTATGGTACGACCCCGTTTTCCCGGCAGAATAGATATCCCAAATCACGAAAATCCGAGAAATTACTGCGCAGTTCTTCATCAGAAAAAATATTAGTACAATAGTATCCGGTTATCATTTTCTCACCTCATCAAACTGGATTTTATTTCTTTACCAGTTCGTCTAACATTTTGCGATTATCACTTCCAGTTGGCACATAACTGTTTATGTACTGGCATGGGTACTCATTACATTCTGCACAATGAGAAATGCTTTTGTGCATACCGCACTTTCTCATAAGACATTCTTTACACATTTTCTCATTTACTCCAACTACTGAGTGACACCCCGTACAATTCATATCTTCTTTTACAAACTCAAATGTGTCTGTAGAATATTCGATTGCTAATTTCTCTTTTAGTTCTTCATTATTCGTCTTGGTTGCAATGTATACAGGACATTGCGAACACGCCAAACCACAAAATGCAATACTCTTTTCCATACTTTCTCCTTTCAAAACTGCGATTTTTTCAGTTTGGCAAACTGGAATTTGACGCACTGTAGATTATCCTCATTTTACATACTACATCTGAAATGCCGTTATCCAAAAACATATTCCGGCTATAAGTGAAAGCGGAGTCATCACATATTTTTCTTTCCTACTTTTTGAAATAATGTTCATAATAGTATTCAAAGATAGGTAAGCGGCAAAGAAGAAACAAATATATTTAGTAACCTTAAAAGACAACCACAAGGAAATAAACCCTCCGGCTTGCAAAACAATTATCATTGCAAAAATTTGGAAAGCAAACGAAATGACTGCCATAACTCTAAATTTCTTAGGTAAGATTTTATGTTGTCCACCCATTGTAAATTCGCCCAAAGGCAAACCGCAAGCAACAAGAACTGTCATAGTTGCTATAACTCCAAATAATACTGCACCTAATATTGAAATCATAAATCAATATTCTCCCTTCGCAAAATACAAAAAATTTTAATTACAAATTCAAATTTCTCTCTCGGATAAACTGGAATTTGAAGATATTGTTATCACTTCAAAGGATATAACTTAAGCTTACTAATTTTAGTTTTGAACTTATACAAATCATTATTTTTAAATCGTTGTCCATGTGCTGGGTAAATATAATCTACATTTTCATCCAACAATACTTTCCATGAATTTTCAAATTCTTTTTTATTCTCTACCCATATCGTTATCCTATGTAAACTCGGCAAACCATTCATTGCGGCATCTCCACAAAATATCTGATTTTTCTCTTTTAAAGAAATAGAATCTGCTGTATGTCCTGGTGTGAATAATATTTTACCAGATAATAACGTTTCAATTCCAGAAACATTATCTTTTGTTATCTCTATAAATCTTTTTTTATAGGTTTCATCTATTGCAGGAAAAAGATGTTTTCCATTGCCCAATAACTTCATAATGCGACAAAAGAATAGTGCAAGCCTACTACTGCAACCACCCTCAAATGAATTTTGTCCTCTTGCCAAAACTGAAAATGCCTTTTCACTAATGATACAAGTAATATTTGGATGTTTATCCAATGCCTCTTTTAGAAAACCGACATGGTCATCATGGGCGTGTGTTAGAAAAATATATTTAATATTAGCCCAAGAAATTCCTTTTCGTTTCATAGATGAAGTACATTTTGAATAATTATTTTCATAGCCTGTATCAATCATTACAAACCCATCTTTAGTCTGGTAAAGATATGTATTCATGACTCTGTTTCCTGCATTATATATTTTCATACATCTCCTCCAACAAATTATTTGTAGATATATCGGACTTCCCGCAATTCTTTCCCTCCTATATTATCATCCAAAAAATCATCTGTCAGTGTACTACTCAAATTCACCTATTACATTTCCGCTTTGAATAATATGACCTTTTGCCCTTCTTAAAAAAGTTCCTTTCATAGAATTGGCACTTAAATTTAATTCACAATCCAAAGCATAGATAGTAAAAAGGTAGATATGCTTTTTCCCTTTCGGAGGTTTAGATCCAGCATATTGATGGAAACCATATCCAACCCCTTGAACTGCATTTCCCAACACTTTCTTACCCACTGGAATTCCTTTCTCGATTTTATCAGTTGCGGGAATATTCCAAATAATCCAATGGGTGAATTTTTTTATTGGGTGTGTCAAGTCCTCCAACGTAATAGCTAACGTTTTAGCATTGGGCAACAAATTTTTAATAATAAACTCTGGCGATATGTTTTGTCCACGCCCAGTATATTCAATCGGGATTTTTTTACCCGTTTTCATTCCGGTACACACAAAATCTAATTCCGTCTTTTCCATAACAAAAATTACCTTTCAATTTATTCAGCCCTAAAACTTCAAATTTTCATTACTCTTCGATTTTATTAAAAATGACTGTTTCCTCTTTCATAGATATTTTACCAACTTGATAACCATACTCTATTAATTCTTTTTTATATTTTAAAAATGAATGGTCTATGGCTATCCCTGCAATGTTAGAAATTTCATCAAAAGTCAATTTAATAGATTGGTTTCCATTTTTCTGTACATATTCCCACAAAGAATTGTATTTACTCATTGTTTTGTTCTCCTTTTCAAATTCAAATTTAACAGTCTTCCAATTTCATGATTGCTCTTCTGATTTTGATCCTTAGTATTAAACCAAACCCCCATACAAAACATCCACATATCATTGTTATAATCATTTGGATTGTAGTAACTGCTAATATTTTTGTTAGTGATATTGTAATAATGATTCCAATAAAAATTAGAATTTCAGTTAAAACTCCAAATGTTTCAAGTTGAGATTTAGTTTTTAAAATATTCAATGCAGATTTTTCACCTTTAATGGTTTTTTCATAATCTTTCATCTTCTTTGCATATAGTAACTCTGATATCTGAATATCAAGAGCCTTACATAAAGGTTCATATAACGATAGATCTGGCATTGTTTTGCCATTCTCCCATCTGGAAATAGATTTATCACTAACTCCTAATATTTCTGCAAGTTGTGACTGAGTGAGCCCCTTCTCCTTTCTACAAGTAAATATAAATTCTCCTATTTTCTGTTGATTCATATTCTACATGCCCCTTTCTTTTATGTCTAATCCTATCCATTTTCATCATAAAAGAACAGGACAGAAAGTGAGAGTCGGTGATAAACACTAATTTTCCAGTTTTTCATATATTTTAATTTCATTGAAAAGGAGCTTGCCGCTTCTTCGTGGGTGCGCGGATAAGCATAGTTACATTATAACATGTAACGGAGAGAATGATGGTTGTCGTTAGCCATCTTTTTTTCTTTTTTGGAAAAATATGGGCCAGGTGTAACTCTTACGAGTCGTACCTGGCCCTGTCTGAGACTATCTATTTCCCGACTGTCCCGTTACATTTAAAATCCCACAATTTATTTCCCTTGTAAAATCTTCCACCAATTCTGAATAACTTTTTTCTTCCACATCCACATTATATACAAAATTTCCACAGCCAATGCACACACAGTTACAAGAAGCGGCTGGATCTTTGAAATCTCTAGTAATTGACTGATATCATCCGAGGGTGACGCATTTCCCAAAATGTAAAGAATCGGGACGAAAATCCATGCCAGCAGACTTCCCGCTGAGATAATGGTAATATAAAATACAAATATATGATAAAGTTTCCTGCCGCTGTCTTTTTTGTAAAAGAACAGAAAACAAATGGAAACTAACAGTGGCAGCAACACACCTGCCAAATACAAAAGGGAATGGGTCAATATCGTATAGTTTCCGCCCACCGACGTGGAAAAAGCCCCTACAATGCTAAACCCAGTTACCTTAGCCCCGCAAAAAATGCTGACCAAAGCATGGCCTGCTTCATGCAAAAAAATGTAAATGGGAACTACCACAATCGCAACGGCAATGGAAATTGCTACATTTGCTACTTTCTGATCCTTCTCGTTCATAAAAGCCCTTCCATAATCTCTTTTCTTCAAGTATACTAAATGTAATTCACTTTGTAAATCAACGAAAAATCATGAGTGATAACTATGTATACAGCATCATCGACCCGTTACCAATCTATGCGCTACTTCCGCTGCGACGACAGCGGCCTTCGGCTGCCGGCAGTCTCTTTAGGATTTTGGCATAATTTTGGAGATACGGCTCCTTACGAAAAAATGAAACAGCTCTGTCTCACAGCCTTCGACCGCGAAATCACCCACTTTGATTTAGCAAATAATTACGGACCCACTCCGGGTAGTGCAGAAAAGAACTTGGGTCTCATTCATAAAGAGCATCTCACGCTTACCGGGATGAGCTGGTTATCAGCACCAAAGCTGGCTACGATATGTGGGATGGCCCTTTTCGTCTAAGAAGGCGAAACTGCAAACTACGTTTCGTTCGTACTTCCAATTTCAAGTAGATTGCCTTCCGGGTCGGCAACATAAAAGTTACGGATGCCAAAAGGATAGGTGATGGGTTCTCCAGTGGGAAAGCGCAGTCCTAACTTTGATAGCCGCTCATATTCCTCATCCACATCAGCAAAACTCGGTAGCCACAAGGCAATTTCAAATGATTGGTTAATTCCCTTTGGCGGAACATAACTCTCTCCAATAGCCTTTACGAATTGCTCTCTGCTGTACATGAATAAAGACAGCGAACCGCTTGCTGTTTCAAACTCCGCGAAATCCCCGCCATCCCATTGTGTAGAAAAACCCAATATATCTCTGTAAAATCGAACCATACTATCCATATCTCCGACTAATAGACTCGCACCTATCCTTACATTACGTCCGTTCAATATCATCATCTCCTTTGTTTTTGGTCGCCTTTTCCACCTAAGGTGTATTTGTTTCCATTCTAAAGCTACGTCTCATAAAAGTCAAATTTAGAGCGGCATAGTTAAAAATTGTCACTTGTTTCTACAAACCTTTATAACGCTTTAGTAAATATGTTGGCATTTTGGCGGTAAAATATAAAAGCTTGAAAATCAGTGTTGGACTACCTGTTCGCGTATCAGAAGGATTCATAAGATCGGATTACTTTATGCGAGGAGCACTCTTAACATGTCTGCCTACTGTCAGCCGCACGGTGCAGCCTGCACCAGGAGCAGAATCAACGGTCACGCCACAGCCCGGCCCATATATGAGCTTTAAGCGGCTGTCCACGTTTTGCAGACCCACGCCGCTTTTCTTGGGCGACTCTTTCGCAGGCAGCGCCGCGGGGTCGAAGCCCACACCGTTATCCGCCACAGTAAAGAGCAGCTGTTCCCCATCCTCTTCCACTGTCACGGTGATCCGTCCAGGGACGTTCATCGGCTTGATGCCGTGGTAAATGCTGTTCTCCACAAGGGGCTGGAGGATGATCTTGGGCACCGTGTAATCCAGCAGCTCCTCCGGGGCAGAAATTTTATAACTGAGTTTCCCCTCATACCGTTCTTTTTGAATATACAAGTACTGCCGCACATGCTCCAGCTCATCAGCCACGGTGACCAGTTCCCGCCCCCCGCCAAGGGACAACCGAAAGAAAGCGGCCAGGGATTTGGTGAGAGCGATCACTTTTTTGCTGTCGCCAAATTCAGCCATCCAAACGATAGTGTCCAGGGTGTTGTAGAGAAAATGAGGATTGATCTGGCTCACCAGTACACTAAGCTCCGCCTGGCGCAGCGTCTTTTCCTTGTCAGAGACCTCTTCCATCAGCTCCCGCACGCGGCGGATCATCCGGTTGTAATTTCCGGCCAGCAGCTCCACTTCGGTAAAGCCATACTTTTGCACACTGATCTCCGCCAGTCTTTCAATCTCGTTCATACCCTGTTCCAGATCGGCCATAGGTGCTGCCAGCCGACGGGTGAAGAGAAAGCCAAACAGCAGTACCATCCCGAAGAGTATGCCACCGGTCAGCAGCACCGCTTCAAAAAGCTGCTGCTTCAGCATGTACAGGGTATCCAAAGACACTACGCCCACCATTGTCCAGCCAGCGTTCTCGATTTTTGTCTGATAAGTGAGCAGGTTCTGCTTTTTGTCGTAGCCATCCCCTTCTGCCAAAATTGTCCGCAGTAACTTCTGCTTGTTTGGTTCGGAAAAATAACTGGTGTCCTTGTGGTAAACCGGCTCGCCTTTGTCGTTCAAGAGGAATACATAGCCTCCCGTTCCCAGATCCAGGCTGCTTAGATGGTCCTCGACAACGCTGTATGGCATATCCATCAGCAGGACGCCCAGATTTTCACCGGCAGCATCGATGATCTCTGTACTGATGGAAATTACCCAGTTATCCTTATCAGAGGAAAAACTCTGCATCCGGGCACCAGTAAGAACGGGCATGGTATTGTGGATGGATTCCATATACCAGTCCTCCTTCATCATATCCTCTGAAACTGACATATCGAGGCCCTCTTCATTTGAAAGGATTCGTCCGTCTTTGGAAACCACGACGACGGATTTTATGGCACTGTCGTTTTCAAGCAGCACATTAATACGGGACAGAAGCCCATCCCGCAGGCTCTCATCATTCCCGGAAAGGTATTGCCTGAGGGTGGGGTCACTTGCGAAAACATTGGACTCCCCTTTCACATGGGCGATGTATGTGGAGAGGTTGGTTCCGCTCAGTTCCATCAACTCGTGCGTTTTGGACACGGTCTCATCCATCAGCAGATTGGCTGCAAAAAAATAGATCGCTCCACTGAGAACTAGGATTACCGCCAGCCCCGTACCCAGGAAGAACAGAGGAAGCTGCACGCCGAACCGTCGGAACCATCTCCGTAAGCTATACTTTTATGTCGCCCTTACTGAAGAAGAGGCTGCCGCCATGATAGCCGGGTTATAAACCATCCTTCCAAAGCTCCGGATCATAAGAACGCGACCAGCCTCTAGCTGCAATTTCTCATATGGCATGGGGAACGCATAGTCCTCACTGTCGATGGTAATGGCCACATTCATTTTTTCGGCCCTGCCGTCTGGCTCCTCCGATCTGCTCATCACCGGGGTATCACTCTGCCCGTCGGTACCCTGCCCACCAGCGCCGGGAGTATCTGCACAGCCCACGCAGGTGAATACAGCCACCGCTAAAAACGTCAATACGATCAACTTGTCTTTTTTTATCTTTACTACATCAATCATCCTACATTTTGAATTTTGCGATTAACTCCTCCAGAAGGACCGCCTGGGCGGAAAGTTCTTCGCTGGCAGCTGCACTTTCCTCTGCGGTCGCGGAATTCCCCTGTGTAACATTAGAAATCTGAGAAATTGCCCGTGTGATATGTGCAACAGAATCTGCCTGCTCACTGGAAGCTTTGGTAATTTCCGCAAGTGCATCTGCGACTTCCCCAGCCCCTTCTTTGACATTCTGAAGAGACATGGCTGTTTCGTCCGCTATCTGTACACCGTTTTCCACGATATCCAGAGAACTGTCAATCAGCGCGCCTGTAGTTTTTGCCGCCTCAGAACTTTTGGCAGCCAGATTTCTGACCTCTCCGGCCACTACGGAGAATCCTTTTCCTGCATCGCCCGCCCTGGCAGCTTCAACAGCGGCATTTAGGGAAAGAATATTCGTCTGGAAAGCGATATCTTCAATGACTTTCAGGATGCTTCCTATCTTGTGTGAACTCTCCTGTATCTCCTTCATTGCTTTGAGCATCTCATGCATCCGGCGGTCACTCTCCACAGCTTCCATTCCAACAGCGGCGGCCTTTTCGTTGGCGGTATCCGAATGATCGGCATTTGAGTTGACCTTACGGGATATCTCATGTATACTTGCTGCGAGTTCTTCCACCGTCCCAGCCTGTTCAGAAGCACCCTGGGCAAGTGACTGAGCACCCTCGGATACCTGTTCGGAACCAACCGAAACCTGTTCGGCCGCTCCCTTGATCTGTTTCAGAGTCGTATTCAAAGATTCAATAATCTGCTCGAGGGCATTTCTGATATCCTGAAAATCTCCGACATAATTCCCCTTCACAGCAACCTCCAGATTTCCGCGTGAAATCTCCCCGAGTATGTATGAAATATCCTGAATCATCTCTTTTAATGAACGGATTGCAGACCTTGTACTGTCCGCCAGGAGTCCGATCTCATCATTTCGCATGGTCTTAAGCTCTACATTCAGATTGCCCCTGGCAAACTCCTGCATTCCTCCACTGATCTCTGATAAAGGTTTTGTAACCCTCCGGATAATGGTAATGATGATAAACACCAGCAGTGCAAGCACTACAATGGCCAGAACAGCAAGAATAGATATGAGGTGGTTGCGTGTGGCATTCATCTCGGAAACCGGCAGCGTGGCAATAGCCAGCCAGTCAGTTGTCTCACTGTCTCTAAATACAGAGGTGTACTGGTTACCCTGGTAAGTGAAATGATAGTTACCATTATAGTTATCTTTTACCTTTTGTTTATATTCATCCGTGATATCAAGCTCGTCTACATTTTTATTTACAGCTAATGGGTCATTGCTGTATACATATACATTATTATTGGAAATCAGTTCCATATATCCATGTTCCCCCACATGGATACCGGATATCAATTCGCTCAGGCTGTCAAGTGTTACATCCAGACCCATGAAGCCAGCTATTTCAGAATCGTAATATACAGGTGTTACGATCGTAACAACGTTTTTCCCTGTTATTCCGTCAACATAAGGGTTGGAGATTGCCGTTTTCCTTTCCGCCAGGGCCAGATGATACCATTCCAGGTCATCTAAGCCGGCCTTTCCGTATTCGCCGGAAGGGATAACGTAACAGTCTGTTCTTTCATCGGCAATCCATGCCTGGAGCACCTGCTCGTCCTCAGTTGCCGCCATAATATTGTTCAATTCCTGTGTGACATCACTTAGATATTCATAGTTTCCGATATCATCGGGGGTTGCAACGGCATGAAAATATTTGCCAAAGATACTGTCATTTTCATAAAGGCTGACTATGGCAATCTTTCCGCTGAAAAAATCATCGACAACAGAAACAGCATAATCAGTCTGTGCATCTATCAGCTGAGTATTTAAGCCCGATATGGAGCCTGAAGCCATAAAGCCGGCAATGGTGATCATACCAATCAGTGCCGGCACAAGAACAGCAAGCAGACTCCAGCTAATCTTCCGGCTGATGCTGCTATGTTTCCCGGCTGTTTTCTTCGCAGGTATTTTTGTTGACTCTTTGTAACTGGACATATTTATGAACCTCTTCTTCTTTTTTTGTATAGTGTGCGTACTTATTTTACCAGGGAACCATATTCCACGGTTCCGTTCTCCCATATGTCAGTGATACAGTATACATATCCGGCACGGGCCTCTTTCATCACGAATCCTTCACTGTTTTTTGTAATAGTTACTCTTCCACTTCCGGGAACCTCGTCGCCGTCCTGATAGGTATCCATAAGTCCGGACGGCCATCTTTCGGTCGTGATACTCACCAGCTCTGCTGAAAAACATAAGGTCAATCGATTCATTATAACATTTTATATCCAACAGGCAAAGACCTTACAGCAGTTTTCTTTTGCATTTTAAACCTGCACTTTTGTAATATGAGTATTATACTTTACTGGCTGGAAATTTATATAAGAAAAGTCGGACAGGATTTATTAAATACGCTCTAATACTCACAAAGAAAGCCGTCAAATCACATAACATTTCTAGCAGCAGTCCCCATCTCAATTTGAGAATTTTCAAAAATATATTTCCGTCTTTCTCTGCACAGTTGACGATTATTTTTTATGTACGTGCAAAATTCATTTTGATCCAGAAAATCCAAGTTCTCCAGTGTCCAGCGCTATCTTAGCTGCCTTTTTGGCATGGATAAGGGTGGTGTCGTAAACAGGAAGTGAAGAATCCGATTGATGAATAAGAAGCCCAATCTCAGTACAGCCAAGAATCACACCATTTGCGCCTTTTTTCTTTAGGCATTCAATTACTTTCTCAAATTTTATACGCGACTCTTCCTTTATTTTCCCTAAACAGAGTTCTTGGAAGATAATATCATTAATAACATCAATATCAGTATCATCTGGGATAACAACATCTATCCCCCTATCAATCAGCCTCTTCTTATAAAAATCCTGCGTCATCGTGTACTTTGTACCAAGTAATCCAACCTTCTCAATTTGATTTTTTTGAAGTTCATCCGCTGTGGCATCTGCGATATGAATAATAGGGACATGGATCATTGAGGCAATTTGTGGCACTACCTTATGCATCGTATTGGTACAAATCAGAATGAAGTCCGCTCCAGCAATTTCTAAACTCTGTGCGGCCCTTCCAAGAATATCACCGCTTTTTTCCCAGTCCCCGCTTGACTGACATTTTTCTATTTCATCGAATTCTACGCTGTAAAGAATAATCTTGGCCGAATGAAGACCGCCAAGTCTCTTTTTAACTTCTTCGTTGATAATCCGGTAATATGGAACAGTGCTTTCCCAACTCATTCCGCCAATCAATCCAATCGTTTTCATATTTTAATTTCTCCCAATTTTTATTTTGAAATCTAATTAGAACTTCAGATTTTTCAGTTTGAAAAAACTGGAATTTAACCTTCATTATTTTGCTTTAAAAATGAATTTTGATATCCCAAATTATATGGGCAAATATCTCTACATTTATGACACGAAATTTCCCAAACTTTTTCTTCTTCATTATCTCCAAAAGCAAACTCCCAACAGGATTGTTGCTTTATTTCCCATTTTTCCAAAGCGTTTACAGGGCAAATTTCCACACACAAATTACAATTATTGCAAAGAGGTTCTTTCATTTCATCAGGCTCAAACCCCTGCTCACATAAAACGGTCCCTAACCAAACCATGCTGCCAAATTCCGGTGTTATCAATAGAGAATGTCTTCCTATCGTCCCTAATCCTGCCGCCTGAGCGGCATGTTTTTGAGAAACAATAGAACGGTATCTGCCAGTATTTTTGTCCCATTGATCTTCATTTGTCGGTATAGGAACACATACAATCTGATTCTTTTCCATTTCAATACAGAAATCAAGCGCTATCGCATCCATTTTGGGCGTAATAGAATTTCGCACCCTTGTATATGGAATAGCAGATTTACAAATTAGTGTTCCAATTGGAAATCTGCACCCAAAAGATATTACCGATTCGCATGTGGGTAAAACATCTAACGGATGATAACCCTTCGGCGCATCACCAAATCTGTCTATACTTGCTATGCCACATAAATCTGCACCTAGTGAAAACATTATTTCCTTTACTTTTTCACGTGTAATCATATACTATTACCTCTTTCACAACTTCAAAGTTAACTTCGTTCATATACTAAATCCATAATTCCATTATAACATTTTGTTTGAATCAATTTTAACTTTATTTCTTTTTCCAACATATCAAAAAGATGGATGCCTGTTCCTAAAATATCAAGATCAATCCCTATCATACGCAGCCCCTCTCTGCGGATGTTGATTGACGCATTCATGTCGCTGTCCATCCGATTCCCACAGCTCCAGTTGTAGATCCGTTCTCCCAGCTCCAGACTGGAATAGAGACAGGCAATTATCTCTATTTTGTTCTGAAGTGTAACGCGGTTTAAGATGCCGGCGGATACTGCTCCTACTAACCGCTCCTGCTAAAATTCTTTATTAAAATTATAACGTATCCTATGACTTAATACAATCTAAATCCCACTTTGTGACAGGGCCGTTTCGCAATGCCTACTCTTCACAAGAATTCCATATTTTTGTCTGAGCATATCATTTTTATTAATAATAGAACGCCTGATGGCCGGGGTTCTTTTTGTTGATTATCCTTGTGTTCCTTGGTACAATAAGAACAAATATGACAGCAGCGTGAGGATATAGATATATGCATGAGAGAATAAAAGGAAGTTTCCGTTATTTTGTGATAACAGCCGTTTGCTTATTTCTTATCCTGGGGTGCCTGGTTTTATATGCGGGTGTTCAGGAAGCAACCCTAAAAAAGCGGAGGCAGTACGTGAGACAAAAATATATGCAGAGAGGATAGAAGCACTCTTAAATTCCTTGTTCCACAAAACAGACATCCTGGAATCTATTATTATCACCAGCAATGGAGAGGTTCCGGAAGAAACGTTCCGTGACCTGGCAAAGTCCATGATAGACAGTCCCGGCATAAGGGCTGTCCAATACCTGCCGGGAGGGGTTGTGCGCTACTGCTATCCCTTGGAGGGCAATGAGGAAGTGATTGGGGATAACATCTTTCAGAATCCCAGCCGTAAAAGGGACGCACGCCTGGCCGTTGACACCAAGGAGATCGCTTTGTCAGGGCCATATGATCTAGACCAGGGCGGCTTTGGACTGGTGGCCAGAAATCCCATTTTCCTGACTAACAAAGAGGGGGAGGAATCTTTTTGGGGATTCTCTGTCATTATCCTGGACTTGCCGGATGCCATCGGAGATATCCATCTGGAGGAATTAAGACAGTCCGGCTATGAATACAGCCTTCATTGTATGGTGGATGATCAGCCGGTAGTAGTTACCCAATCCACGGATTTCACAGGACAGTGGACCATCGATAATAGTATCCGTGTCCCCAACCATATATGGACACTGACCCTGCAGTCCAAAACGGGATGGCTCCCATGGAGAGAAATGACGGTGAAAGCCGTAATCATCCTGCTGCTAAGCCTCCTGTGCGGAGAATTGGTTTATATGAACAAGAAGAAACAGGACCAGATCCACCGCATGGCAGTCACAGACGAACTGACGGGCACCTACAACAGAAGATGGCTGAAGCAGTATCTGGAAAAATCATGCATGAAGAGGACCCAGCCTTTCATGCTCTTATATATGGATTTAAACGGCTTTAAAAAGATAAATGATGTTCTGGGGCATGGATACGGCGACCAGCTTCTAGTGGAAGTGGCACGGCGTTTAGAAGAATTTCTGGGTCCCTCCGATATCTTGTCCAGGATAGGAGGAGATGAATTCGTCATGATCCTCAAACTGGATGCTGACAACAAGGCAAGACAGGAGGTTGATAAAAAGATACACAAGGTTATCAGCGAGCCTTATAACCTGAGTGGAGATGCCACAGAGGAATCCGTAGGCATTAGCGTAGGAATCGCATTCTTCCCTGAAGACGGAACTGATCATGAGCATTTGATGAAGATTGCAGATGAACGAATGTATATGGATAAACAGAAAAGTGCGGCATCTAATGATTAGCATGCAGCTTAAAACAACTCACTCTGTTTTTTAGAAGCTGAGACTGCCCGTAGAGTTCCTCAGATGCAGCGGCTGACTCCTCCGCAGTGGCGGAGTTTGTCTGTACTACATCGGATATCTGGTATATGCATGAGGATACCATCTCTGTCACGGCAGCCTGTTTTTTTGATGCATGTCTGTGTAAGGCCTTTTTGTAATTTATGGAAATTTTTAATGATTGCATCACTATTTTTTCCAAATAATTTTTCCAGTAGAAATAGTGGATGATTCCCATCATTCATCATAGATAATACTCAATCCGTTCCTCCTCTTTCATTCCAAAAGCATCAAACACCTTATCTCGCACCGCAAGGAAATCATCAGAGGTCCTGTCTCTATGTTTTCCAAGGGGAACAGGTATGATCGTTTTGATCTTCCCGGGATTTGGTGTCATGACAACAATCCGGTCTGCCAGTGCCACGGCCTCCTCGATATCATGTGTCACGAAGATAACTGTGATCTTCTCTTTTTCCGCAATTCTATGAATGTCATCCTGCATCTGCAGCCTGGTGATGGCATCCAATGCAGCAAATGGTTCATCCATGAACAGGATCCGCGGTTTTACTGCCAGCGCCCTGGCAATGGATACCCTCTGCTGCATCCCGCCGGAGAGCTGCCATGGCTTAAATTTCTTAAACCGTTCCAAACCGACCAGTTTCAGATAGCTATCCGTCCGCTCTTTTGCTTCCTGCTTTTTATATTTTTTTGCAAGCAGCCCCATCATGACATTTTTCTCCACACTCTTCCAGGGCAAAAGTCCATAATGCTGAAAAACAGTCACATGATCCGGGGAGGGGTTTTCTACTTTCTTTCCATCAATGAGGATACTTCCAGAATCTATCCGTTCAAATCCTGCAGCGGCGTTTAAAAGCGTGGTCTTTCCACAGCCGCTTGGTCCCAAAAGACAGATAAATTCCCCCTTTTCTACGGAAAGCGACACGTGCTCAAGCGCCCGGAATTCCGATTCCTCCTGAATGTATTTTTTAGAAACCTCATTTACCTCGATCAGTCCCATATCAGTCCCTTCCCCCTTCCGTCGTTCCAAATCCCCATAACCTTTTTGCCTGGTCCTCTCCGCAGCGAATCAATAGATCCAGAACCAACCCCAACAGCCCGATCACCAGTATCGCCGCCATCAGCAGATCTGTTTCCAGGCTGTTCCTGGCATCCGTAACCAGATAGCCAAGGCCTGACTGTGCCCCCGCCATCTCTCCCGCCACTAAAAAGATCCAGGCGGTTCCCAGAGCCAGATGGAGGCCGGATGCAATCTGCGGAAAGGAGGCGGGGAAGATAATTCCAAAAAGTGTCTTCGCTTTCCCAAGTCCAAAATTGCTCGCTATCTTTTTATATACCGGATCCAGCTTGTTTACCGCACTGACTGTTGTGAGCAAAACCGGGAAAAACGCTGCCAGGAAGATGATCACAATGGCAGGGATATCCCCTGTCCCAGCCCACAGGACGATAAAGGGGAGCCATGCAACCGGTGATATGGGGCGTAATATCTGGATCACAGGATTCATATAGTTCCAAATGCAGGGCATCCATCCCATGATAAGTCCCAGCAGAACTGCCAGTATGGAAGCTAAGGTATATCCAATTAAAAACCGATACATGCTGGCTCCAATATCCAACAGAAGCTTCCCGGAAAATGCCCTCTCTGCCAACGCTTCATATACATCCGCAGGCCCCGGGAACAGGCTTTTGGGAAATACTCCTGTTGCTGCCAGAACCTGCCATAAAAGGAGCAGCACAGCAAAAGGAACTACAAATGTCTTGATCTTCTTCATGCTTTACCTCCGTCTCTTTATTCCTGCTTTTTTACAAATTCGTCATAGGAAGGGGTATCCTGGCTCAAGCCAAAAGCCTCTGCCTTTTCACACAGTTCCTCATACGCATCCCTGCTCACGGATAAGTTCTGAAACGAGATCCACGCTAAGGACTGGCGGCTGATATCAGGTTCCTGCTCCAGATACTTTTCAGCAATCCTTTCCGCGTCTTCCTCGCTCAGAGTATCACCGGCTTTACGATAAGATTTTTCAAACTGGTTTACTGCCTCCTGCTTATCCTGTACCGCGTTTTGGTTCCATACGATGCCGCAGCAGATGGAGTTTTCCCACAGTTCACCGGATTCGGCAAAGACGGTCCCGATCCCAGAGCTGACCGCCTTTGCGCCAAAGGGTTCTGCCACACAGTATCCGTCAATCTGTCCGCTTCTTAGCGCAGGCGGCATCTCCGCAGGCGCCATTTCCAGAATGGTCACCTCGTCTGTAGAGATGCTATATTTCTTCAGCAGCTCCTGAAGCAGGATATTATGGGAAGACTGCTCATTTGGTATGGCGAAGGTCTTACCGCGAAGCTGGCTGCCCTCTGTGATCTGCGGATCTGTGATGATCACATTTCCGTCCCGGTGCCCAAGAGCTGACAGTTCCAGGGGAATCCCCTGTTCCCTTGCCTTCATTGCCAGTTCCACCAGAACCGATGCACCATCCACCCTGCCAGTATTGAGTGCATCCATCAGCTCTCCCCAGCCGCCATACCGTACAAGCTGCACCGCTGTCCCTTTCTCCTCCTCCAGAAGTTCCTTTGCCTTAAATAAGGGCACTGCATGGGTGATCGGCAGATATGCGATTTTTATGACTTTCTCCTGAGTATCTGCCCTGCCTGAAATGCCGGATGCCTGTATCTCGACATACTTATAGTAGACTGCACTGGAAACCAGCAGTGCCAGCGTAAGCCATGCAGCAAATGCTTTTATTCTTTTCATCCCTGCCTCCTTTATGGCTGTACCCAGCCCAATGTCCTGCGCTTCTCCTTCAGATCTCTCACGATCCGTTCTGCCAAAGCGATGTGATCTACATCTACCACCATTTCCGAACCCAAAAGCTCTTTTGTCCCATGCGCCATAAACTCTGTCACCTTTTCGGAACCCTGGGTAGGGGCATAGACACTGTGGTAAGAATTCATACCCAGAAGCCGGAAGGCCAGTGCCGCGCACAGCCCTTTCTCATTGGACCATTCCGGACTGATAAATGCGTATGGCAGTTCTTTAATGGCGTGGCCGCTTTTTGCTGCCACTCCTGCAAACAAAGCTGAAGCGCGGGCATTATCCAGACACTCCCCCATCTGCCAGACAGGAGGGACATCCCGTAAAAATCCTCTCAGTTTCTCTCCTGTCTGCTCCAGAGCCTTCACAGAGCAATACCCCAGTTTCATCAACGGAAACGAGGCACAGCCGTTAGTCATGATCAAGATGTTGTTCTTCAGCAGGATCTCTGCCGTCTCGGCAACTGCCTTCTCATATACAAGCCTTGGGTTGCTGCATCCTACCAGGTTCACGATGCCAAGGATCTTTCCTTCCCTCATGGCATCTGCAATGGCCTCAAGCCCCCCGAAATGCTCTGCTGCAAATTCTGCGGAGAACCCCGTCTCTGCCTCCACTTCATATTTCGGGATAAAGACCGGGACCTCCCTGCGGTCCTGAAAGCTCTCTATCCCTCGCTCCACGATCTTGACTGCCAGATCATGGATCTCATGGAGATTCGAGTGATGGTGGTCAAAGGCATAGTGCTCCGCCCCGGGCAGACGCGCTGAGTCGCTTGTGGTAACCACCGTGGTCTTAAAGCACTTTGCCACGTCCATGATCGAAGGGAATACATCCTGTACATCTGCCACCCACAGATCCAGCGCCCCTGTGCCCAGCACCAGTTCAGAGCCCACTGCATTGGAAAGCGGTATGACTCTGCCGTACCGGTACATAGCGGAAAGTCCGGAACAGCAGATCCCATAGAACTGTATCCCCTCTGCCCCTGCTTCTTTCGCCTTCTTCTGGTACTTCTCAGACTGCCCGGTGCGCACGATCTCGCTGACCAGCAGAGGGGAATGCCCGTGGACTGCAATGTTCACAAAGCCCTTTTTCAAAGCCCCCAGATTCATTTTGGAACGGCTCCTCTGGGGCAGCCCATAGAGACTGTCCATCGCAATGGAGCTCCCCAGGCAGCTGGTCCAGGCAAACGCCACGCCGGTCCTTAAAAACTGTTTCATCAGGTTCCTCCAGTCACCGTCTGTCCCTGTGCTGGTCCTGTGCAGGCTCTCGAACACTTCATGGTAAACGCTGATCGGCAGGATATCTAACGCTGCCCATACCTCCTGTCTTTCCTTCGGCGCAAATGCAGCCAGTGTACGGTGAGGGTCGGGAACGGTCCGGGAAAGATCCTCCAGCAAAATGTCCGCTACCTCCACGGCCAGCTCCCTGATCGTTTTACCCTGCGTCTGAAGGCCATAAATTTCTGAGACTGCCCTTATTTTCTGTTCTCCTTCAATAGGCAAATCGAGCGTGCCTTCCCCTGCCCTTTTCAAAGCCAGCATACTTTCACGTCCCCTTGCTCCGTGGGCTGCGGCCCCAGCTGCCAGTGCCCGAAGCAGATTTCTGGCAACAATAATATCCGCATCTGCGCCGCAGACACCGCGTGGGCATTTTTTTGTGATCCTACATGGCCCCATATAGCAGTTTTTGCAGCACACTCCGGCAATCCCGAAAGAACACTGGGGCTGTTGTCTGTCAAACCGGTCAAAGACCGTCTCCACTCCCATCTCCTGCATATGCAAAAGCATCTCCCTTACTGCCGGGTCTGGCGTCTGCTCCAGTACCTTCTCTTTATTGGAGAACGTCTTCCGGTACGCATTTACCGCTTCCGTATAATCATGGAAGCCGTCCATGCCTCCGTGATGATGACCGTGGTGGTGATGTTCCTGATGTGTATGTTCATCTGTTCCAACTGTATGATCTTCCATTCTTATCCTCCTTCATTCCTGTCAGTTTATGGAGCTGATACTGGATGGACTCGAACCATCAACTTCAGCTTTGCAAGCCTATGCTATTTCAGCAGCTTCAGCATCCTTATGCCTAATTTTTGTTGAAAAACGGTGTTGAATAATATCTGTCACAAAAATCTGGAAGCATCACCTCCTTGTATGCTTTTCATATTTCTTCTAATTCCTGACAATAGAAAAAGCGGACACATTCTTCTGGTATCCGCTTCACATGAATCCTTCTGTAAGATGGAGATTATTTATCCCTGACAGGAACATGCCTATGAATACGCGAAAAAGAAAGTTCTATGTTTTTACACATACAACAACACATAATGCACATATTCATATACATTTCTTTTCTTACTGTGATCTCATTTCTTCCCATGATCCTGCCCCTTTCTATTTCCTACTATTTCGATATGTTTTGTAGTATATATTGTCTGGATAAATTTGTCAACATTTTTTTTTGCTTATTGATTGTATTCTATTTAATCGATCAGATCATTCTGAAATCTGGACAGATGTTCATATGGCAGGATCAGCCTGCCGCGGTATAACCCACAGCCATCATTTATGAGACTATTATCTGCGGCGGAAAACATATTGACACGTTGTGTTCCAAAAGGTTCGCCATTTGGAGCAGAAAGTTAGAATGTATCAGGTCAACTGGGTTATGCATCTGTCTTGCAGACTTTTTCAGTTCCGCCATGTATTCATACAGTATCTTAATGACCGTATCGCCGGAATATAAGTAATCATTGAGTTTAATCATTTCCTTTCACCTCTGCGGTAATCCAAAAAAGGATCATAATGCCCTTCGGTAAATCTCTGCAATCTCTTCTTTGGAAAATACCACTGGATTATTTGCCACTCCTGCCGCAGATACTTTCATACAATTTTCAGCCATCCAGGGAATATCTTTTTCCGTAATACCCAGGCTGGAAAGGGTACAATCCAAATGTATCTTTTTCAACAACGCCCTGATCCTGTCCGCACAATCCTCTGCGGTAAGACCTCCTAAAATTCTGGCAATCCTGCTGAATTTGCTCCGATTCCCCTTATAGGACATTTCCATGATGGCAGGGGTAAGGGCAGCAAGACCCTGTCCATGGACAATATCCTTCAGACCGCTGGCTGGATGCTCCATACCATGCGGCAAGGTGACACCTGCTGTATTGATGACCATTCCACCTATCGTACTGGCAATGTTAAGCTTTTCCCATCCATCTTTTTCGGCAGTCCCTTCATAGACTGCCACCAGGTTATCAGCAATCAACTGGATGGCATAAATGCTCAAAGCATCTGTAATTGGCTGCGCAATTTTGGAGGTATACGCCTCTATGTTATGGCACAAAGCATCAAACACAACGGATGCCAGCACCTTCTTCGGCATTGTCATCATGCACTCCGGATCTATCAAAGATACTTTCGGCACAATAGCGCTGCAGCGCAGGGACTTTTTATCGCCGTTTAACGGATTTGTAAGTACCGCAAACCCATTCCCTTCCGAGCCGGTGCCACAGGTGGTAGGAATTGCTACTAATGGGAGGGCAGTATCACTTTGCTTCCGATTATAGATATATTCATTGATATCCCCAGTGTTTGTGCTCAGGAAGGCAATCCCTTTTGCGCAGTCCATAATACTTCCACCGCCGATGGCCACCACTACATCACAGCCATTTGCCTTTGCAAACTCTGCACCTTCTTCTACCGTGGTCGTGAGTGGATTTTGTGTTACCTTGTCAAAGAGCACGGCAGAGATTCCCGACCGTTCAAGGCTTTGCTTTACTTTATCATAGATACCGGATTTCTTTGCACTGCTTTTGCCAGTGACGATCAGGGCTTTTTCCCCATACGGTTTGGTCAGTTCTCCTGCTTTTTCCACTTTTCCCAAGCCAAAGACCATATTTACTGGCAGACAGTATGTAAATTCCAGGACCTGGGGTTCTTCTTTAACAACCTCTGCTGAACGCACCACCTCCAAGGCCTGCTCCAAAGAAATATCCTCCTGTTCCTCCAGTTCTTCAATGGAAACGTCAATATGTGAAGCAAACTTTTCTTTATATTTGAGCTTACATCCTACGCAAAAGCAAAGACCCAGGATGCTCCATCCGCCTACCATTCCCCATTCCTGCCAAACCAGTGCACTCCCGGAATTAGGAAGGAGATACATCGCAACCATAAATCCTGACATAAGGACAGCAACTATCCCCACAACCTTATAATGCTTCACTTTATAAGGACGTTTCATATCTGGTTCTTTTGAGCGGAGGATCAGAAAAGAGACAGCTACCATACAATAGGCCAGACAGCATCCGAAGTTACCCGCATCCACGATCCAGACAAGCATTTTCCGACCTAAAAATGGCGCGGCAACGGACAACAATCCGATGAGAAGCAGAGCTGTAACTGGTGTTTTATGCTTTTTATGCAGTTTGGTAAACACCCGTGGGATCATATAGGATTCCGCCATAGAATACATGGCACGGCTCCCGCCAATGAGGAACGAGTTCCAGCTTGTAATGATTCCACACATACCGCCTACGATCAGTACCTTGGACATTACGCTGCTGTTGAATGCTTTTGCCATGGCATCTGCCGTTACCAACCCGGATCCTGCCATGGATTCCGATATATCCGCTGTATTCATCACATAACCGACCCCCAGAATGATCAGTGCATAAAAAATCACTGCCAGGATAATTGACAGAATGAGGATCTTACCAACTTTCTTCAGCGGCACATTGATTTCCTCCGCCGCCTGTGGGATCACGTCAAACCCAATAAAGAAGAACGGAGTCACCACTGCCACACTCAGGATGGATTTTAGCATAGTCCCTGCTGAATCTCCTATGAACATCTGGTTCTCCAGGTTTGCCACATCACCGCTAAAAACAGAAGAAACGATCAGCAGGATGCCAACGCCGCCGATGATGACCGTAAGGATAGTCTGTAAGACTGCCGCCGTTTTTGCCCCCATGACATTGATGAAGGTGATAAAAACTGCAACCGCAATGGCGAGCGTCACCCAAGAGGCGTAAATGTCAAATCCGGCTACTGTGTACATATATCCTTTTAGAAATCCCGGGAAAATATACTGGATAATCGTTGGCAGTGCACAAGCCTCAAAACATACCACGCTCACATAGCCTAATATGATCGCCCAGGTACAGATGAAAGAGCCAATGGGTCCCATTGCTTTATAACTAAAGACATGTTCCCCGCCGCACTGTGGCATGGCAGAGGTCAGTTCAGCATAAGTAAGACCGACGAAAAAGACCATCATGCCGCCCAGCGCAAAGCCGATGACTGCTCCCAGCACACCGCCGCGCTGGATCCAGTCTCCGGAGGAGACCACCCATCCCCATCCGATCATGGCGCCAAAGGCTATCACCAGAATATCCCAGGCACTGAATACTTTCTCAAACTCTGATTTCTTCTTGTTCATACTACCACTCCTCTCTCTTGTGCATCCCTTGGGCTATTCGTCCTGAAACCTTAAATCTACCATCTGGAGCATATACCGGGCTGTGATCTCCCATCCAAGCACGCTGCTGTCGATCATCATGTGCCGGCCTTTCCGGTCTCCCCGGTAGGAGCCTGTCATGTATTTATATCTGGCATGGAGCATCTCGTCATGGTACCTTACCAGCTCGGCAGCCTGTTTTCTGCTGACCGCTTCCCGTTCCATCACAGACTGTACCCTTACCTCCTCCGGCGCATAGACAAAAAAGTTCAGGCAGTCCTTACGCTCCCTTAAAATATAATTACTGCACCTTCCTATCAGGACACAGGATGTCTTCTCTGCAAGTTTTTTGATCACCTCAAACTGGTTATAGATCACCCGGTTCGTAAGATTTGCATAACGGGGACCATACTGGGTTTCAAAGCTGTATAACACATTGTTCCCCGTATCTGCCTTTTGGACTAATTCCCTGTCAACGCCGATCTGTTCCACTACCTGGTCCACCAGATCCCGGTCATAATATTTAATGTCCAGCGCCTCTGCGATCCGCTTTCCTATCTCCGGACCGCCCGCTCCGTATTCGCAGCCTATTGTAATCACCATATGTCTCATAAGCTTTCCCCTCTTTTCTCTTATGCCAGTGCTTCTACCGACTGTCTGATGATCTCACATGCCTTGTCGCAGTCCGCCTCTGTGATGATCAGCGGCGGCACCATGCGGATAATATGTGCCCCAATAGCTGTAATCAGCAGATGCCTGTGGAGGCATTCATGTTTTACATCTACTCCCGAAACACTATCATCAAATTCCACGCCTACCAGTAATCCCTGTCCCCGAACTTCTTTCACATGGGGAAGCTCTTTCAGCCTATCCATAAAATAGGCCCCTATTTTTTCTGCGTTTTCCGCCAGGTTACGTTCTAAAAGCTCGTTGACTTCAGAAAGCGCTGCTGCACAGCATACCGGATTCCCACCAAAAGTCGTTCCATGAGAACCTGCATCAAATGCCTTTGCCACCTGAGCAGATGCACAGATCGCACCGATAGGCATGCCGCCTCCCAGAGCTTTCGCCATGGACACAATATCCGGCTTGATGCCATAATGCATATATGACATGATTTTTCCGGTCCTGCACCATCCCGTCTGTACCTCATCCAGAAGCAGCAGCAGCCCTTTCTCATCACAGAATTCACGCAGCCCCTTCATAAATTCCATTGTTGCAGGGTGTACGCCGCCCTCCCCCTGAACGGGTTCTATCATAATAGCGATTGTATTTTCCGTACAGGCTTCTTTGAATGCCTGGAGGTCATTATACGGTACATAGGTGAATCCCTCCGTCATGGGGCCAAACCCGAGCTGGCATCCGTTGTCCGGCTGGCCGGTGGCAGACATGGAACCAAAAGTCCTTCCATGGAATCCCATAGATGCCGATACGATGTGATACCGATTGGGTCCATATGTCTCCACTCCATATTTCCTAGTCATTTTGATCATCGCCTCATTTGCCTCTGTACCGGAATTCTGGAAAAAAATCTTATCCATTCCAATCGTGGTGCAGACTTTTTCTGCTAAAAGCGCCTGTGGGATCGTATAAGGGTAATTGAAGGTATGCATGATATCACCTGCCTGCTCCCTGACTGCATCCACTACTTTTTCATTACAGTTTCCGGCCGAGTTTACTGCGATGCCTGCATAAAAATCCAGATACGGCGTTCCCTCTTCGTCATAGATATACTGGTTTTTTGCCGTCTCTGCCAGAAAATCGAACCGCTCATAGGTATCAATCATATACGTTTCAACCTTGTCTTTGATATCCTGTACCGTTAATCCCGTATCTTTTAATTTCATTTTCTCATCCTCCATAATTTTTCGTGGAAAATAAAAAAGCGGCTGGATGCATGGAATGGCACCCTTGCCGCATATTCATTCTCTTTTCCTGTTATTACAAATTTTCCTTTATACTATCCTCAAAAATCCCCAGTCCGGCTTCCATCTGCTCGTCTGTCATACACAGCGGCGCAAGGAAACGTACCACATTTCCAGCGGAACCCGCATTTTCCAAAAGAAGCCCTTTTTGCAGAGCGGACTGTACAAGTCTGTTTACGAATGCGGGAGCAGGTTCCTTACTCTTTCTGTCTTTGACAAATTCTACGCCGATCATGGCTCCCAGTCCGCGGACATCCCCAATCACCGGATACTTGTCTTTCATCTTTTCAAATGCATCCACGACACGCTTCCCAATACGAACTGCTTTCTCACAGTAATCATCCCGCTTCATAACCTCCATAGTCGTGATCGCAGCGGCACATGCAAGTGGATTTCCGCAATATGTACCCCCAATCGTTCCCGGCAGCGCGGCATCCATGACCTCTTCCCTTGCAGTGACTGCACTGATGGGGATACCTGCACCCATTGACTTTGCCGTTGCTATGATATCCGGCGGTGCGCCTGCCTCCTTCCAGTAATCGGAAGCAAAATATCTCCCAGTCCTGCAGTTCCCGCACTGTACTTCATCCGCGATCAGCAGAATCCCATTCTTATCACAGATATTACGTAGCTGCTTAACAAATTCCAAGGGTGCCGGCACAAAACCGCCTTCTCCTTGGATTGGCTCAATGATGACTGCCGCCATATCGCTGGCAGGAGCTGCTTCATCAAATAATACCAGTAGCTTCTCTGTATAGTATTGGACAGCCTCCTCCTTCCCAAAACCCTTTGGGGCACGGTAGAGATATGGGAATTCAGCCCGGTATATCCCGGAAGGAAATGGACCCATGCCAAACGCATAGGACTTTTTCGCGGTCAAAGCCATAGTCAGATTTGTCCTTCCATGAAAGGCCCCTGAAAAACTAATGATGTCCTTTCTGCCGGTATAAGCCTTGGCAATCTTCACTGCATTTTCATTTGCCTCAGCTCCCGAATTTGCAAAGTATGTCTTCATCCTGTCTCCCTTACAGGGAGCAGTCTCATTGAACATCTCCGCCAGTTTCACATACCCCTCATGCACATACACATTGAAGATCCCATGGAAGTATTTCTCCGCCTGCTGTTTCACGGATTCTACCACCTCCGGCTGGGAGTATCCAATATTCAGAACCCCTACACCTCCAATCCAGTCCAGAAAACGGTTGCCGTCCGCATCTTCCAGCATAGCGCCCTCACCTTTTGCCATGCAGATAGGGTAGGCCGTTCCACACAAAGCTTTTGGAACGGCTTCATTCCTTCTTTTTAAGAGTTCCTTTGCCTTCGGGCCAGGTACAGAACCTGTTACTATCTGCGGTGTTGCCTTTCCTAACATATCTGCGCCTCCTTTACCTTGAGTCCCTTTCAAAATCTTATGAACGGATGACCTGTATAACGAAAAAGCGCTGAACAATAAATGTTCAGCACCTTTGCTGTCTCTTACTATAGCATTTTTTAATTTTTCTGACTATAGTAATCATGCACAAATATATTGTGCGCAGTTACAATTCCAAAATTTTCTTGATCTGAAATGCAAGATACAGTTCACTGCGGTCTGCCGCACGGTTAAGATCTCTGCCCGTGATCTCCGCAATCCTTTTCAAATGATAGGCTGCTGTATTACGGTGTAAATAACATCCGGATGCAGCCTCCTGTACATTTCCATTGGCCTCCAGATAATTCTCCAGCAGTTTCATATACACAGTTTCCGTCTCTGCATCTATGCGCTCCAACTCCCCCAATACCTGTTCTTTATAATATTTTAATTTTCCCCTGTCCTGGATTCCCAAAAGTATCCTCCAGATACCGCTTTCCTCTTCAAAGGTGAATCTCCTGTTTTCCTTAAGCCCCAGACGGCATAGAAGAGAGGTGATGCGGTATTTTTCTGACAGGTTTGTGATCTGTGTATCGGAACCACTGACAGAAACATAGACCTGCAACGGTTCTCCATCCATACAGCAAAGTTTCCACAGCATTTCAACCACATGCTGCATCTCCGGATCATTCAGCCCAAATATGACGACCGTTGCATATGGAGGATTTTGAAAGGCAGTAAACCTGTATGCACTACCATGTAAAACTTTCTGGCAGTTCTGATAGAACCCGGAATAAAACCGGAGGCTTCCGCCGTCACTTCCCATCCCATCTTCCGGAACAGTCCAGTCCTCTTCCAAGAAACTATAACACTGTATCAGTCGCACAGGCATTTCTTCCGTAATCCCCTCCTGCCGTAGGATTTCATGACACTGTCTGGCCTCGTCCGGGTAAAAGATAGTTCTTTGCACGGCACTATACAGATTGGCATATTCTTTTTCCGACTTATAGATCAGATTACACAACTCTCTGTTGAAGTCTACCAGATGCACCTCCCAGGGGAGTATAAATACGGGAAAGTCATGCTCTGTGCTAAATTTTAATACACTTTCAGGCACTGCCGGAATATACTTTCCCACATTGATGACCAGACCGCTGGCATCCGCCTTCCAAACCCTCTTTGTAAACTCCAGCAACTGTGCCTCGTCCGGCTCCTTAATCCCTGTGGTGACAACTAGTTCCCGGCCTTTTAAAAATTCTATGTAATCAATCTCCTCTACGACATGCACCCAGTCAACCAGCCTGTACAGGCCACGCTCCCCTGCCAGCAGCGCCATGTGATAGCTCTGCATTGCTGTTTCATATATTTTTTCCATTACTGCTGCCATGTTTTACTCCCTTTCTATAATAACGTAATACTAACAGGAGAAAAAAGCTCGAATACCCCTTGCTCATTTTTCAAAAATACCCTTTTCCACATTTTCAGGTGCATTCATTCCCAGTTTACATCAGTAAAGTATATGTTTTCCAGTATCCTACACCCTATCCAAAAGTAAAAGAGCAACAGGATTTCCGCCCCATTGCTCTAAAAAAGTATAACACCAGTAATGGAAGATAGCAATCGATTTTATCAGTACATTGGTTATTGCCCATCAGTATCTTCCTGTTTATAATTTTCCTCCATTGATAATAAAATAAAAATTTATGATTTCTTCATCCATTTGAATTGACACATGTCCTTTTTAAAAGTAATAATTGAGGCTTCTGTATCAATCATACGTTCAATCTTATTACCAAAATCAAATTTACAACGTTCTTTAAGATATTCACTGGGAAAATCGATCATCAGTACCTTCTATTTTAGATTTATCATTTCACTCTATCAATTTTCCACATTAGACTTATGCAGCAAGCCCCATCCCCGTATGGTGCATCTGAACTGAACAGACATCTCTTGGGCAGCTCAGCCAACGCCATTTTTGTGGCTATTGAGGCAAAAGCAGCCGATAAATCCAAGTTTTCACACTAAAACCTCCAAACTGAATGATCTCTTACATCAGTTTGGAGGTTTTATGCTTTTTAAGATTCTCCCCGGATATATTCCAGAGCTATGCCCTCTTTTTGTTTATCTTCGGTTCAGTCTGCGTCTCTTTCGCTCCAAAAATAATATCAGGCCAAGGGATATGGCGGTAAGGGGTGCCCAGAGCCATGTGCCGGAAGAGTCACCCGTCTTTACAGCATCCTTGTTGGTCTTTGGGGTTGTGCTTTTGCCGGAAGTATCCTTCTTACCTGTCTGTGATTTTTGGATTCTGAATTCTTTTTTATCTGAATCTGCAGCTTCATGGTTTTTATCCGCTTCCACCTGTACAGAAACTCTGTAAGTTCCTGCCTCTGATGACGCTGAGGCGAGCACTTCCCATAAAGAACCGTTTTTCTTCTCCCAGGTGAAGCTTACCATCCCTGTACTTCCGGTGACAGTGATGTCCCTGTCTGACAGGGATACCGGTTTGCCGTCATACGTTTTATTGAGGTCCTTGTTTATTGACACCGTAGTATCTGCTTTGCGGATCTTGAACGGAACCACCTCATCCAACCCTGTGTACTCGTCACTTTCTGCCACACTTGCCTTCATGTACCATGTACCTGCATCAGAAGGTGTGCCGGCAGTAAATGTGCCTGTCTCTGAATCACTGTAACTAAACTCTGCTGTTCCGTGTTCAGGCCTGCCGGACGGCTTGTTCACTTCCTCTCCGTAGGTCCAGTCTTTGATCGACGGTTTTTCTGTCCAGCGGTTCTGCCCTCTGGAGACAGCAATCTTCAGTAACCGTTCGACAAAGGACCCCTGTGCCTGATAACCTTCTATCGTTGTATAATCATAGTTCCTGTCATCTACGGACAGCCTGGCCGGATATCCTGAGTTATCGGCGCTGACCGTCTGGCTGCCGTCCACCCAGGCCCAGCCGCCTGGCAGTGTTACAGAAGAGAGTATGGCATCCTGTACGGCCTTCAGACTATCCGGTTCTGTGACTGCGGGAGCGGGTGCTTTATGAATTGTGAATTCTTCCACTGCTTCCAGTGATTTATAATTTGCTGTCCCCGGCACAGATGCTTTTACGTACCAGGTGCCTGCTGTTTCCGGTCTTGTATCCGTAAAAGTGCTGTTTTTAGAATCACTATAGGTAAATCCAGGCATACCAAACAGGGCTTCACAGGATGGGGAACCGGCCGGCTCTCCGTAGGTCCAGTCTGTAATTGAAAGATCCTTCGTCCATCTGTTATCCGCCTGTGAGATCACAAAGCATTTTGGTTCTGAGTATGCCTCTTTATAATCCTCATCTGCCTCCACATGGACAGTCACCCGGTAGGAGCCGGCTTCTGTCGGAAGAACAGAGTCAAGCGGTTCCCATGCAGAGCCGTTTGCTTTCTCCCACTGGTAAGTGACTGCCCCGGCACTTCCTGAAATGATCAGGTCACTGTCTGATAACGAGACCGGCATGCCGTCGTAAGGCTTGTTAAGGTCTTTTTCTATGGAAACAGAGGTATCTTTTTTCGGTGGCAGGTCAAGATTCAGAGTCACTGTCAATATCTCTTCGTTCATGTTATTTGTGCCGCAGCTGTATTCGTAGATGACCGGTATGCCGCGTTTATATCCGCTGAGGATATTCCCAGTAAGGGTACCGCCGCTGAGTATGTGTATCCTGTCCGCCTGGATCCCCGGGAAGGCGTCCGTGATGTCGAAGGTTTTCCCGGCCGGTGCAAATGATACCGTGGAAGACATGGGCCTGTATAAGGGATCTATTGCTGCATTTCCAAGGTTTAAATACGCAAAAGGCGTACCCGGACAGTCCAGTTCTTTCAAGTTCGGATTCTGTGTGACATCCAATCCGCTTAGACCCGTTCTGAAACAATATAACACCTTGAGATTCTTGTTCTGGCTGACATCCAGAGAGGTGATCTTTGTTTCGCCGCATTTCAGCTCCAGCAGCTCGGTATTTTTCCGCACATCCAGTTCCTGGATATCTGTTGCCCGGCAGAGCAGATATTTGAGTCCTATATTATCCTTAAGATCCAGCGATGTAATATCCGTGTCATAGCAATCTAGATACATCAGCTTTGTCTGACCGCTGAGATCAAGGGTGGAAATGCTGGTACTGTAACACCATAATTCTACCAACTTTGTGGTCCCGTTCAGATCCAGTTCCTGGATGGCTGTTTCGGAACAATAGATATATCCCAGGTTTGGATTATTGGTGAAATCCAACTGCCGGATAGGGGAATTCTTACAGTCTATGTATTGCAACGCAGGGTTGTTCTGGGTATTTACTTCCTGTAAATTTGTGCCATAGCAGTATAGCTGCGCCAGCTTTTGATTGCCGCTCAGGTCCAGATCGTCAATTCCCGTATTCTGGCAGTGGAGACGTTCTAATTCCGGGTTATTACGGACATTTAAACTGTTGATGCCGGTATCGCCGCAGAACAGGCGCGTCAAGGCTTGGTTCCTGCTGACATCCAGATCGGAGACCCCAGATTCATCGCACAGTAAAAATTCCAGGTTCGGAAAGTACTGGATGCCTGTTACATCTGTGATATCGCTCCTCTGGGTGATATCTATCTCTTTCACCTTCGCTGCCTCATTTTGGGATAAATAACCGTTATGATCCAGGTCGAATGACCTGACATATTCCCGGAAATTTGGATCAGGAAAGTTTGTACCATCAATTTCTATCCCTTCAGGGATCACTGTGACGATGGCTTCGCTTTTTATATCATTATCAAATGCGGATACTGCTATGACCTTTAGGGCGGCAGCCGTCTCATTAGAACCTACCGTCAGCAGACCATCAGGATCGATGAAAGTATCAGGGGAGCTCTGATCCACCACAGACCAGTTCACGGAGGTATCGGCACCGCCTGTTGCTGACACATTGGCAGTGAACCGCTGTTGCTTGCCTGCTTCCACAGAAGCTTTAGGCAGGTCAATGGTCAGACGCTTGATGGATGGCGGTTCCGGTTCTGCAATAGTCAGTGTACCTAGTTCAGTTAATGGTACGGCTTCATTGTTTACATCTCCATCTGTAGTCCATTTGATACTGTACGTGCCTGGCGGCAGAGTGTCCATATCAGTATAAGGAATGGACTGATTAATTAATCCCGACATATACCCACAGGTACATATACTGAATTTTTCATCGTTTCCGTCGTAGATTCCAATCTTAAAGAATAAGCTATCTAAATTTACATCCCAACCGTATGGATAAAAATTAAAATAAATATCCTTACTGCTACCCAGAATATATGTAAGGTCCGTGGGGGGAGACATGGTAAGGACAGGCTGGGCTTTACGGACGAAGATGCTCTTGGAAAATTCAGAATACTCACCAGCAGACGTTTTAGTTAAAATTGTTATGCTATGAGTTCCAGTAGTCTGAAATCTATAGCCCTTTGGACTGAAAGGTATTTCAGAGCCACTGCTATTCAATTTCCAACTCAAAGAAACCACCGTACTACCTTTTATCATATCCGGCCCCCGAAACTGTACCTCCTCCCCAACCACCGGTTCCAGTGGCGACCACGTGAAGTCGTCCACCAATACGTCCGCCGGTCCTTCCGCACGCACCTCATACACCCCAACAGGTGCACAGGAAAAGACAAGCGCCAGTATTACCAAGAGACTGGCCAGCACCCTTACTTTTTTTCTTTTACTCATAATTGCCTCCTTCTGGCCGGATGGGACTGCTCCGGCATTTGTTAAACCATGAACAGAGATGAACGTTCTGTCACCTTACCCGCACCATATTATTATTTCACCGCAGCTGTTCAGTACCTTCACAGTTACATGCAAAAATCCATTTAAAATCGCCTTCGGCGATGGGATTTTTGCACCCTTGAATCATTTTCTTACGGTCTGTGCAGCAAATGCGCAGACCTGCTGAATAGTTACGAAACAGACACTATTTGGATTATAAACGACAGGAGGAAACTTCTTCATGGATTTTAACGGAGAAAAATACAGCCCCGGGTCATTGCCGGAGATATGTGCCCCACGGAATGAACTGCTCAGGAAGCTGGATCACAGGAGCAGGGAACGGCTGCTCTATATACAGGCGCCGGCCGGATACGGCAAAACAGTGGTGACGAATCTATGGCTGCAAAGGAGCGGCCTCCGCCATCTTTGGATCACGCTGGATGAGTATGACAATGATCCGGAGCTGTTTTATCGGCTGCTCTGTTCTGCTGTCATATATACGCAGGAGGGGAAGCATAATCCTGCTGGTTTCGACAGGACCGGGATGTTCGCCAGCTCTCCGGTGGAACACGCCATGCTTTTGACAGCCCAGGTCACATCCCCGGGGCAGCCGGTCTATCTTGTGCTGGATGATCTCCACTGCATCATGCAGGAGGATATCCTCCAGTCCCTCCCCAGCTTTATCCGCAGGCTTCCTGCGGATTACCATTTTATCATGCTCAGCCGCACTGCCATGCCCCGGAAGCTCCAGGAGCTTTTTGAAGGCCGCTGCCAGCCTCTTAGTGAGACGGATCTGGCTTTTTCTGAGAAGGAGATCCAGGAGCTGTTCCGTCTTGCAGGGCACGCCCTGTCTCCGACAAAAGCCGGTTCCATCATGGAAAAGACAGGCGGATGGGCCATTGCGGTGAGCACCCTTGCTGCAAGTGAGGACCTCCCGGATCTTACAAGAGAGAACGGAAACGCCCTGCACCAATATATGGAAAGACAGATCTGGAGCGGACTTTCCCCAAAAGATAAGAACATGCTGCGGAAAGTCAGTGTTGTCAATGACTTTAGCGCAGAACTGTTCGGAAAGCTGACTTCTGTAAAAAATCCGGAGGCAGTGGTCAGAGGGCTTTTGCAGAAGAATGTATTCCTGAGCAGGATCGGGGAGGACCTGTACAGGTTCCACGCCCTGTTCCTGGAATTTCTGCGGGACCGGCAGAAGGAAGCCCGGATGGACCCGAAGAAATTATACAAGATTGCTGCCCAGCATTACAGTGAAAAGGGGGAACTGTACATAGCGCGGCACTATGCCATATTGGGGGACAATCTTAAATTCCTCGCCTGGCAGATCTATGGGGAATCCCAGTATACAGGTTTTTCCAATAACCGTTCCATCAGCGCCTATGTAAGCGGAGTTGGTTCCTATATTGATATGCTCTCCACAGAAGCCTATGGGAAATATCCTTATCTTAACATTTCAGCTGTATGGTACCACTATCTGACAGGGAACGTGCTGAAGATGACAGAGGCGCTGGACAGGCTTTATGCCAGCCTGAAACGCATTGCCATTCTGCATCCGGAATTTCTGGAGCTTACCATCCTTGTGTGTACGCTGGACCCAAGAAAGAAATTCATGGAGATGATGCAGCAGTTTGACAGGCTCCCGCCTGTCAGGATACGCCACGGGGAACAGCAGGGCGCTTCCATCACGGTCAATATGCCCTTTGCCCACAGGTGCCTGCGGGATTATTCGGAGTTCTCTCTGTATGAAGATTTTGACGTGAAGCTGGAGGCCACAGCCGGGCTGCTCCTCAAGAAATATTTTAAGATCGCCATGCTTTTGATCAAGGCGGGATTTGCCTATGAGCGAAATCAGTGGAAGGAGGCGGCGGCTTACTGTGATCAGGCAGATCTGGAGGTGGATGAAGAGACCTCAGATGAGGTGTTGTTCACTGCCATGGTACACAGATGGGCAGTCCATACCGCCATGGGCAGGGATGCAGAGAGCCGGGAAGCGGGACAGAGGATCGAGCAGATGCTGGCAGAAAAGGATGCCCTTTATCTGATGCCCAATTATAAGGCCCTGAAGACGGAGACTGCTTTGAGGGAGGGGAGCCGGCAGGCGGCAGAGGAATGGCTGGAAGAATATTTTGTCCATCCGGAAGAACATCTGATGCTGTACCGCACTTATCAGTATCTGACGACCATACAGGCATTGATAGCCCTGGACTGATTGGAGGAGGCAGAAAAACTGTGCCGGAGGCTCAGGAAGATGGCGGAGGATTTCAGCCGGGAGACCGACATGGCAGAGGCGGACGTCCTGTTGTCTGTCTGCTTATACAGAAATGCCTGTATGGAAGAGGCGGTAGAGACCATGCTGCGCGCCATAGAACTGCTGTATCCCTACAGGTTTATCCGGCCATTCTCCATTTTGGGATCGGCAGTCGTGCCAATATTAAAAAAATGCCTGACGAAAGTGGAATGCCGTCAGGATGTCTGCAGCTATGACAGGCGCTATGTGAATGAGATCTATATTGCAGCCAGGGAACAGGCGGGGCACAAGGCAGGGCTTCCTGCGCCGGAGCTGCCCTTGAAGAAGCTGTCAAAGCAGCAGAAACGGATGATCGAATATCTGTCCAGGGGATATACAAATGGGGATATTGCCAGCGAGACAGGATTGTCGGTGCGGACCGTCAAGACGCACCTGTTTCTAGCCTATGAGAAGCTGGGCGTATCCAGCGCGCCGGAGGCGGTGTCAAAGGCACGTGAGATGGGTCTTATATGATGTAAAAACATCGAAATCGACCTTTAGAGACACTGCCGGCATTAATATGCTTAGTTCATAGAGCAATATGTGTCTTTTTGATCCACCTACTTTTCCTCTACTTACCGAAAGCCAAACAACTTTATAAATAGCTGCCAGCACTCTTTCTCATACAGAGTTGCTGGCAGTATTTTTATCCGCTATATTACTTTAGGTGCAATAATATATGTTTGGATTAAAGTTAATCTATTGCACATTCTATTTCTATAGATAATTCTGCTGAAAGTGAGCCATTAGTATTACGACCTGGAATTTATCTGTATTTCTGATATAAACCACTTTTCAAACAAGTTTCTGATTATATCTAACATTTGTTCTTCTGACATATTTTCAGGATTTTCAATCCATTTTCCCAGAGCAGAAAAAACTCCTGAAAGGTAAATTGTCATAACATAATTCATTCTCATATCGCTTTCATCTAGTTTATAAAGCTTTGTGAACATCGGAAAAATTTCATTCTTTATACTTTCTATAAAATGAGTTCGATGCTCTTCTGAAATTAAAACTGTCAGTTCCATCTTATGTTTGTGGTAGACATCAAGGAACACTTTATAAAATGTATTATCAAATGCACCATCAATAACATGAAGTCTAATATTTTTAAGAATCTCAGAAATCATTTGTCTTTCCAAGTAATCATTTACATCTATAACATCAATGAAATATCTATAAAAAGTGGTTCTGTTATATCCTGCTAAATCTGTTATATTCTTAATTGTAAATTTTTTGCCGCCGCTGCCATACGAAAGTTTGCAATAGGCCTGTACAAAAGCCTCTCTCGTAGCATCAGTTATCTCTGGTTGTTTATTCATAACTATCTCCTATCATGCGACATTTCTGAAATTCTGTGTCTTGATGAATACCTTTTTAATATTTTATAATAATACAACAGATGTCGCATTTTATCAACGGGAGGATACTTATATGGATAAAAGTTTATTTCAAAAATGGTGCTCTAGGTGGTGGTTATATTTTGTTTATGCCCTTGGGATTGTTATGGTTATCGCTTTATTTGTATTCTGGGACACTTTTTCAATACAGCAACGACTCATGTGTAGCTTAGCAATACTGATTCCTGTACATGTTTTTGAAGAAAACACATACCCCGGAGGCTTTTTTTACCAGATGAATACTATTTTACGTTCACCTATGCCGCTTCGCTATCCAATGAGTACAGTTCAAGATATGTTTACAAATACAATGGCGGTTTTGCTTACGATTGTATTAACATTCATAGATACTACTAATGGTATGGTTCTTATCGTCTGTTTCTTCGGCTTCGGTGAAGCGCTGATCCATACTGTTATGGGAATCGTGATGTACAAAAAGTTTAAGTGCAAAGGCAAAAAGACAATCTATGGCCCTGGAAGCATCACTGCTTATTTCACTCTTTTACCTCTTAGTATATACGCAATTTTATGGATGAAAGACATTCCGCTTACTACATCAGATTACATAACTGGACTTGGAATCCTGATTTTCATCATTGTGGGTTTAATTCGTATTCCACAGGTGATCTCCAAAAAAATAAAGGGTCCAAAGTTCGAGTTTGAACACGCAGAATACTTCCGTAAATTCTTATAAAAAGATGCTTCACGGAAACTTTTATCAAAAACACAATCCGTAATTTAGAAGGTTGTGTTTTTGATTTCTTTCACAAATTCAGAGTTGCCAAATATATAGTCTACCCTTTCGGCTTCTCCAGAACATGGGGATTATCTGTCACAGTATACAATTTTTGCCCCATCAGCATGTCCAAACATTCCAATTACTTTCGCGTCAGGATCAGTCATAATCAAGCTTTCCCATAAGCTGGGAGTTTACACTCTTAGAGCTATGCTTATCAGATACGTTCCGCATATATTTCCGCATTGATATGCCATTCACCGGTATCTGTAACAGTAACATTCTGCCAATGAAATTTTTCATCATCAATACTGGTAAAAACCCACTTTCTATTCTCATCACCGGTATATGTAAGGACTATCATTTCATTTTGTTTTCTTGCTTCAAGCCGTATTATTTTTCCTGTATAACCATAAGCGATATCCCAAGCGTGAGTAGCAGGATTGAAGATACGAAGTGATGTTCCGTATTCATAATCAGGCAGGATAATAACGTCTTGTATTGCCATCCCTTCAAGAACCCATGAAAAATGCCATTCGCCTTTGATCAGGCGGGAATTGTCACTCTCAACATATTTGATTTGCCAACTGCCGATCAGTTTTCCAAAATAATTAAACTCTTCAGGCAGAGCCGTATTTTTTCTTTCGCTCTTTAGAGCCTCAAAAAAATCTCGCATATACCGATTCCCCCTTTAAATACAAAGTATAAATTCAGATTTTTCTCTCGGATAGACTGCAATTTATGTATCTCCCGATAAATAAAAGCTCTAATCCGACAGGCGGTTCCAGATATACTTCTTTGCTGTCTCGCATTTTCTTTGTTTAAATGCATTTGGATAACCCATACGGGATTCGGTTTAGATAGTTCCGGATGGAATATGTTTCTTATGATATAACTTTACCAAATGCGGCAGACAAAACAGATCGAGCGCACCAACCATACAGGGATAAGCGACCTTGGTTGTAGGCCATATCCGCCTCTTCCCTAAACATTTCCCTCTAGAGTGTGTTGACATTCTACCACTTATCATAATGAACCTTTGCCGTTTCCCATCGGGGATACAATTCCTTTTCCTCATCCGGCCAACCAAATGCAATCGCGGAAATGGGTTCCAGCTTGCCAGGGAGTGCTAATCTCTCAACGAGCAGCTTTCGCCAATCAGAACTCGGCACTACCCCACACCAAACTCCTCCAAGACCCAAACCGTGAATACAAAGTAGTATGTTCTGTGCAGCAGCGGCACAATCTGCATACAGGAATTCTTTGATCCCCTCCCTGTTTTTATCACCGCAAACTATAATTGCTCCTGCGCAGGACTCCAACATAGCCGCATTTGAATTATGCTGGGCCAGCACGGATAGCACACATCTGTCTCTTATCACAATAAAATGGTATGGGCGCTTATTCTTTGCCGTAGGAGCACACATGCCCGCATAAAGAATGGCGGATACCATATCCTCGCTGACCGGTTTGGCAGTAAATTTTCGTATGCTTTGCCGTGTTTTTATGGCGGTGAGCACATCCAGATCACACTTGACATCGGCAATCTCAGCATCCTCCGCAACAGCTTCCAAATCTTCTGAGAACATCGTAATATTCGCAGTCATTTCCTGCCCGTCAAACCCTATGGACTTTTGCATGGCTTTGTCTAAAGCCATAACAAATTTCCCGTTGCCGCGGGAGAGCAATTTACTTCGGTACTCGATGCCATTGATCGTACCGCTTACATAAACGGTTCCCCTGGATTTACGAAATACTTCTTTTGCATTGAACGGGATTTCAACGATAGTCAGTCTGCCTGAACCGTCCTTTTTGATCAGCGTATCAAATCGTTCCATTTCACTCCTCCATGTATAATCATGCAGTCAATCATTCCAACTGGTTGCAGCTTGTGGCAGCGTCACATTATAATACCCAAGTTTATGAAGCTCAAACCATTCTGTAATGGCTTTTTCCGATGCCGCCCTTAATGCGAGCATCACTTCTTTAGCAAATTCCAAAGGAGCCGTGCCGTTTGCCGTAATGATATTCTGGTCACTTACGGCCTGCCTCATAATATATTTCTTTTCTCCTGTATATGCATTACCAGCCCATTGCCTCAGATCATTCAAATCGTTGCTTGTGTGGAAGACTTCGTTCAAAGCACCCACGGTTCCCAGAAATGCCGAGGCATCACAGATACCGCCCAAAACCCTCCCGGCCTCCAGACATTGATCTACAAGTGGTTTGACTTTCCGTGCTTCGTCATTTCTCCAGGACATTCCGCCAATTAAAATCAGTGCTTCATAATCGGCAGGAATGGAAGCAATATCAAAATCAGGTAATACGCAAAAACCTCCAATAGAAGAAATAGGTTCCCTGGTCAAAGATACCGTTTTAACTTCATACTTTCCGCCTCCTAACATATAGAGAGCGGAGGATAGATATGCGGCTTCCCAGTCCGCATACTGCTCCAAAATCACAAACAAAATACATTTTTTCATGTTGTTTTCTCCTCATCATTTTCAGTTTATTCATCTCCATCAATACAACTGCAAAACAGTTCTTTCCTATTCCTGCTATAAATTTCATCTTATCATATCCATACAAACATTTCTTGAACGATATGACACAGACAAGGCATGACACAAAATGAGTAATTTGACATTTCTGCACGCGGATATTAAAATAAAAGATATTATATTGTCCGGTTTCATCGAAAAAGATGTATCAGATAAAAGGAGAAAGCATATGCCCGAATTAATGAAAGACAAATATTATAATGCCAATTCAATTCATGAGTTGTCTTTACGAATTAAGGCTGTATATCCTTCGTTTCAGGCCAGTGATTTTGTAAGTGACATTATAGATAAAACCTGGGAAGCATTAGCGCTGAAAGGCCGTATGCGGCAAATCACTACAAATTTAGGAAAATATCTGCCTTCTGATTATGAACAGGCACTTGCTATCCTTGATCAGGTTGCTGCAGGGTATCCTGCGGGATTTCATGACAATGCACTTATTTATTTCCCGGATTTTGTTGAAGTCTATGGGCAGGATGAGTGCCATTGGGATGTGTCGATTGCTGCATTGGAGAGATACACTCAATATTCAACCGCCGAGTTTGCCGTAAGACCATTTATTATAAACCATGAAAAGCGTATGATGGCGCAGATGTCCATATGGGCGGAGCATGACAATGAGCATGTCAGACGGCTTGCCAGTGAGGGCTGCCGTCCTGCGCTGCCGTGGGGACAAGCACTGACCAGCTTTAAAAAAGACCCCACATTAGTGCTTGGTATTTTAGAACAACTGAAAGAAGACCCATCACTTTATGTCCGCAAAAGCGTGGCCAATAATCTGAACGATATCTCCAAAACCCATCCTGACCTTGTGGTACAAACTGCAATGGATTGGTATGGGAAAAATGAGTATACCGATTGGATCATAAAACATGGATGCAGAACACTTCTGAAAAAGGGTAACAGGGATGTGCTGGCTGTCTTTGGGGTTGCAGATGCCAGTTGTGTGGATGTTTACGACTTCGCACTGGGAGCCGCGTCCGTTTCCATCGGGGAGGATATGACCTTTTCCTTTAAAGTCAGGGCAAAAAAGGCAGCTAAGGTACGATTGGAATATGGAGTTCATTATGTGAAAGCAAACGGTGGGCAAAGCCGAAAAATCTTTCAAATAACGGAATCCTCATTTACGGCAAATCAAGAAAAAACATATGTAAAAACACATTCTTTTGCAGATTTAAGTTCAAGAAAACATTACCCCGGAACCCATTCCCTTACACTTATTGCAAATGGTACTGAACAAGGGAGACTGGATTTTGAAGTATTGGCCGCCGAATAACCTACTCTGCAGCAGACATCCATCCTACAGATGCAGCCCCGTCATCTGTATTTATTGCAATTTTCAAGCGTCTAGCTATTGAGGATGATTATTCTATCAGCAAACGGCCAAAGTGATTTTGAGTTTCCCCTTTTTCTCTTAGTGGATACTATGTTCAGTCCAGAATATAATCCGCTTCAAAATCCTTTACAGGAACTGGACGTGCAAATAGATACCCTTGTCCGTTGGGGCAGTCAAGGGATTTCAGAATATCCTCCTGTCGGCTTGTTTCCACACCTTCTGCGATCATTTCTATATCCAGGTCCCTGCACATTTGTATGATATTTCGCAGGATAATACGGCTCCGCTGTTGGCTGACCAGCGTCTGGATCAGGCTCTTGTCCAGCTTCAGTGTATCAAAATGGATATCATTCAGTACAGATAGATTACTATAGCGGATACCGAAATCATCCAGAGATATGCGCAGACCAAGGTCACTGATTTCCTGTACCGTCTTATAGAGCATGGCCGGACAGTGTTCCACGGTACTCTCCGTCATCTCGATTTCAAGACATTGCCTTGGAAAATCATACCTATCTAGGATCTTTTTCATGCTGTTGATAATATCATCTTCCATCAGCGTAACCCTTGAAAAGTTCAGAGATATGACCAGATCATTCCGATCCCACTTCTGCAGCAGTTTGCATACCTCTTCCAAGACAAAAAGATCAATATAGCGGATGATCCCGTTTGATTCCAAAACTGGTATAAACTCAGATGGAGGCAGGATACCGAATTCCGGGTGCTGCTGACGGATCAGAGCTTCCGCGCCGATCCCCTTGTGGTTTTCCAGATGGTATTTGGGCTGCAGATAAATGACATACTCACCTCTTTGGATCTGCCTGACCAGATTTCTAAGCAGTTGGCGATGTTGTGCATCCTCACTCCCATGTATTTCATCATAATGACGTTTTTTGTTCAGCTTCATCACATCATCTACGGCATGGATCAATGCCGCCAGATCACGCTCCACACTATCCCATGAAAATCCCAGAGATACACTGAAATTTTCATTTTTCTCGATTTTCTCCCGCAGCTTTTGAACCTGGTCCTCCAACGCGGCTTTTTCACTATTCACAGCAATGATCAGGAATTCATCACCATTGAAACGGTAAATATCCGTCTGAGCAAAGATCATTTTCAACAGATTTGCCAGATGGCGGATATATTGATCTCCCGTAACAGTACCATAATCCTCATTGATCTTTTTCAGATTATCTATATTGGCGACGATCACACCAAGTGAGTGTACCGCTTCTGACTGATAACGCGGCAGATTATTTTCATAACTGTTTCTGTTCAGTACATCTGTCAGCAGATCATAGTGATTGGCGTGAAGCGTCGCCTGGAACAGACGGTGGCGTTTGATCTCATTGACGATAAAACCGGATAGGGATTCCAGAAATGAAACATTCTGAAAGTTGGCATTGGTATTATCTATGACTAGACAGCCGTACTCCTCCCCATGCTCTTCCAGATGGATCCAGTGCTGATTTTCCACATGATGGCTCTGCATCAGCTGGTACATGTCGAAAGACTCTCCGATCATTGCCTGCGGATTCTCCAGCTTCACCGGCCTATTCCACTTCTGCGCACTCAGCCATGCGCTGAGCACCGCCACCTCCTCATCGCTCAATGTCCATATGTCTTTTGAGTCCCCGACAAACCATTCGCTGTTCAGTGCATAAAGGCCGCTCTGTTCATCTATCATCCAGATCCCCGCATGATACGCTTTGAAAAAATGACAGATCGTTTCCAGAATACTCTGCATCGCCTCATCAAAACTCACTCTTTCCTGCATATGCTGGATACCACTGAGCAGAAAATGGCTTTCTGTTGCATTACTTTCCATGGAATCCACAATACTCTTATCATTAGAAATATCAACAGCAATGGCCAGCAACACAACCTGCTGCTTCCATGTGATCAGTTTATTTTTGATAAGAAATTCCTGTTCCAGTGCGGTATTCATATCCTTCCATAAATAGAATTTATCTTTGGACCAATTTGCCTTTGCACAAAACGGACAAGGTGTCTTCCTCCTATGCATGATCTCATAGCACTTTTTATCGCGGCACTGGCTTTTTGTAAACCCGACACGGTCATAAAATGCCTGGTTTCCCAAAAGCAGAGTATAGCTGTCTGGATCAACAAGATAGGCAATATCACCAACCTCTCCAAGAAAAGTATCAAAATCCTTTTTTTCCAAAAGTTCCAGGTTTTCATAACCTGCCTCTGCACATTCCGCTGTCTTCAAGGACTGCGTTTCTTTTATGTCCAGCTTTGGTTTTACTTCCCTGTTATAATACTGATATAAACCTTTCTGTGAATTTTTCACCTGATACAGCGTCTTATCAGCCTGTTCAAACACAGTTTCATAATCACTGCTGCCTTTTATCAGGGTAATGCCGGCACTGAATTTAATATCATACCTTTTATCCTCCTGCATCTTCTGATACAGATTCGTCAATGCCTCATCAACCTCTTTATCAGAAGAGATTTGTTCCATAAGGACAATGAATTCATCACCACCAAAACGACCTACAACACAGTGTTCGTGAAAGACTGCCTTCAGATGGTTCGCAAACAGTATCAGCGTATCATCACCGGCTTTATGTCCATAGCTGTCATTGATCTCTTTAAAATTATCAAGATCCAGGATCAGAAAGGCCCGCAGTTCTGCCGGCTCACGGAGACATTGAATAATTTTTGTTTCTGTACTCTTTTTATTATACACATCCGTCAGCTGATCGAATTCTGACTCATAGCGCAGCTGAAAGCTGCTTTTCTTCCGTTCATCAATATCTGTCAGATACATCAGCGCCATCAGTTCATTCTGCAGCGGCTCCTTAAACAGCAGGATTTCTATCTCCATCCACATCATCTTATTCTGTTCTATGATCCTGCGGAATTCATATTTTAATCTGGTAAGGCCGTTTTGATAAGACTGCTTAAGGTTATCACAATCCATCAGCTCCATATAACCCCTGCGGTCATCCGGATGTACAACCTTATAAATGAAACGTGTATACAACTGTGTGTAGGTCATCTCCTCTATCAGTTCATTATAAAGATTCCAGATGCCGCCCATTCCATAAAACTGGTCCTGTGTTATATTAAAATGTCCGTATGCTTTCTTCTCTGACAGCAGCATATGATAAAACTGCGTTTCCTTCAGATATGTTAAATACTCCTGCTTTTCCTTGGATATATCTTCAATAAACCCCAGGATAACAGGCCCCTTGTCCTCTATTTTTTCATAGGAGCTAAACTGGAAACGGACCCATTCCCCACTGGTCAGCCTCACTTCGTTTATGGTACGGACATGCTGCTTCAGCGTTTTGTGAAATGCATGCTGCAGTTTGTCATCATCCGTCTTGCTCAATGGCAGGACTTTTTCCGCATACTCAGAAAAGTACGCAGAAAAAGTAAACACTTTAGGAAGGCCTGAAAGGATTTTTTTCTGGTTGACCATATAGACGATCTGGTTTTTAACGTCTACGACAAAAGCTTCCTGCCGGATCTGTGTAAATAAAATGTGCAGAAGCTGAAGCATATCCTCGTTTTTTGTTTTACCAAGTACAAAATCACTTACATCCAATGACATGCAGCAATAGATTCCATCCGCTTCGATCAGCTTCATCCGGGTATAAAAACGGTGCTTTCTATTATGAACTTCCGCATCATGAAGGAATTCTCTGCTCTGAATATCCTCCTGGTATCCCTCGAAAAACTTTTCTGTAGAGAGTAAGGATGAAAGACAGTTTTTATATTTATATCTGACATCATCCCTGCTCTGCTGCAGCATCGAATAAAAAGCGGCATTTCCGTATAAGATTGTAAGCTCCTTATCCCTTTTTAAAAAATAACAGGCCAGGGGGAATGATTCCACTATATCTTTTAGCTGCTCCATATTTCTATCCGATAAAATCGCATCATAATCATTCATAATAATCTCCTTCATTTGTCTCCGCCATCTGTGATCAGCAGCTTTAACCCCTTATTTATGCATAATGGATCTCATCTCAAATGCTTTTATAAAATACATCGATCACAAAGCATATTTGGAATTACATGGTATGATCTTATCATTCCGGCAAGCTTTACGGAAAACAGATCCGCTCACGCAGCATTGTCTTGGTTCACTTTTTCATTATATCTATAAACATTTTCTATACTGTTATTATTTTACAACAAAATCCCTTTTTTTGAAAGAATAAAACACTCTTAAAGAGTAAGAAGTTATGAGAGCGGGATTCCTAGTATTCCATGCATATCATCATCCCAACAGGCCCCTATCGTATTTCAACTGATAAGGGCCTGATTTTCCTATTATATTTTTTATTTATCACATGGATTGGGCTGTATTAAAACAGAAGTTCCCAGCATTTGTTCCAGCTTTACCAGTTCAAAAAACGCATCCGAGCTCATAGGTTTGGCAAAATAATACCCCTGTCCATAGTCGCAATGATACTGATGCAGCAGATCCAACTGCTCTACCGTCTCAATTCCTTCTGCCAAAGAACGCGTCATGGGAAGCTCTTGACAAATCTGCATCGTGTTTTTCATAATAATACGGCTTTTGACGTCGCTGCTCAATCTATCCACCAGGGATTTATCCAATTTGATCTCGCTGAATTCAAGTGTGGTCAGGATAGAGAGATTGGAGTATTTAGACCCAAAATCATCCAGAGATACAGAAAATCCCTCCGCTACGATCTGGTCCATCAGCTTGAGTAATTGCTGCGGCTCCAGCTTACTGATATTTTCTGTCACCTCTATGGTGATATTCTGCGCAGGGACTCCATATTCCCAGCAGATCTGCTTGATCTGTGTCACAATATCGGAGGCCATCAGCGTAACACGTGAAAAGTTTGAGGAGATATGCGTTTCAATCCCCTGGCTTTTCCATCTCTGCAGGTCGGCACAAACCATCTGGAATACAAACAGATCCAAATGGCGGATGACACGTTCCCGCTCATAGTTAGGAATGAATTGATCCGGCAGGATCAGCTTTCCCTGCTTATCCCTTTTCCGTACCAGAGCCTCCGCGCCAATGATACGTCCGTCTTTCAGACAGATCTGCGGCTGGTAATAAACCTCAAAGCGGTGGTCCGAAATATCTCTTAAAAGTTCTGTGGCGATGCCGGCACGTACAATTCTGTCACCTTGTAAAATAGCGTGATAATACCGCTGCTTTTCTGCATACATTAAGTCATCCGCCTTCAGGATTTCTTCATTGGGAGATACATTCCCTTCTCTCCAGGTATGACCAATGGAAACGTCATATTTTTTATTCCTGTCAAAATCCCGTATCAGCCTCTCTGTGAGCATATTAAAATCTTTCTCATCTATATCCACACAGAGCACCGTAAACTCATCTCCGCCTACCCTGTATGCCTCACATCCTACGTGAGACTTCAGGGTATCTGCCACCTTTTTGATCACTCTGTCCCCGTACTCATGACCGTTATTGTCATTTATTTTCTTCATTCCATTGATGTCGATATAGATAACACCTAATGACCGCAGGGTTTGTTCAGAAAGCCTGTCCAGCATTTTTATGTAGCTGTTCCGGTTTTGCAGGCCGGTGAGTAAATCTGTATAACTGGACCGCTCCAAATCCCGGATCAGCCTTCGCCGCTCCATTTCCTCCAACACAAAGCTGCATACGCTGCGGAGCAGAGTTAAATCATCTGTGCTTTCCGTAGGATTGTCGACACCAAGAAAGCCGATGATCTGACCATTTTTTCTAAGCGGCGCGACGGCAAGGCTTTCAATCCCCTGATCTTTTAAGATATGGTACTCAGGTGAATCCACTGCCAGATCCTTGTCCAGTGACGTAATAAAAAACTCTCCGTCAAGCTCAAATTTATAGTTCCACTCACTGACATATTCAATGGGAATTTCCTGCAGAACCTCCATTTGATAGAGAATATCTGGCGCGCACCACTCAAATGTATTTTTGATATGCTCCTTTTCGTATTCAAAGATATATGCCCGGTCTGCCGCGTAAAAATGACCGATGATCTCCAGAAAGTGGTCCACCGCCGTACTCACATCGGGTTCGCTGGAAAGCGTTTGAATGCATTCCACCAAAGTTTCTTCCACTGTAAGGCGGTTTGAAACACGGTCGAACTTCTCTTTCTGATCCGTGATATCACGTGCGATTTCCAGCCGGCAGTTTTTGCCTTCATACATGACCAAAATATCTGTAATATCAAACCACATCTGAAGCTTTTCGTTATAATGTTCCCAATGATATGGCTGACCCGGTTTTAATTTACTGTTTGTACAGAATGGACAGACTGTGTCCAGGCCCTGGATCAACTGGTAGCATTTTTTCCCGTAGGTCTCCTGCACATCCTTGAATCCATATAGGGTTGCTGCTGCTTGAGTCATATATAATATTTCATTGGTAGCGGTATTCGTTGCATACGCCACCAAATTTTGCTGATTGATAATAGATTTTTCAAAAAAAGATTCTCTCACAGTATACCTCCACAAAGATCAGACCTACGATCACTCTTCGCCTTCTTTGTTATGTAATCGATCAGTAAAATACTTTTCAATTTCCACGGCCAGGGTATCAAAACTCAATGGCTTTGCCATATGACCATTCATTCCCGCAGCCTCTGCGTTTCGGATGTCCTCAACAAAAGCATCCGCTGTCATTGCAATGATCGGTACCGTTCCTGCATCCGGACGGCTAAGTGCCCGGATTGCCCGGGCGGCCTCATAACCGTTCATCACCGGCATCTGAATATCCATCAATATCAGTGAATAGTAACCGGGAGTGCTGGCCCGAAAAAGCCTGACGGCTTCCTCTCCGTTTGCTGCAGCCTCCAGCCGTGCGCCAAAGCTTCCCAGCAGTTCCAAAGCAATTTCCCGGTTCAGCTCATTGTCTTCTACAAGCAGAAATGTTTTATCCCTGAAATCATATTCTGTTGTTTCATGGCTTGATATTTCTTCACCTCTCAGGTACTTCAGCATACAATTCCTGAATGTATATTGAAAAAAGGGCTTTTCAATATATCCGTCAATACCGGCGCTCATCTCATTTTTAATCTCACTCCAATCATAGGCGGATACGATCAGTAGCGGCAGCTCACCCACGGATTCCCTTCTGATCTGTTCTGTCACATCTGCTCCATCCAGTCCAAGTATTTCCCAATCCACAATGATCATCTCATATCTTTCGCCGGCCTGATGCCGGTCACGGATATAGGACAATGCCTCACTAACGCTTTCTGCACAATCTGCCCGAACGCCGAGGCCGCTCAGAGCCTGCTGTGCTTCTATAAGAACAATCGGGTCTGCATCCACAAGCAGGATCATCCCCTTTTCACCGGTGTACTCAATAGGCGGATGCTCGATGGGCTGTATAGGCAGTGTCACATAAAAAGCGGTACCCTGTCCCGGCTGGCTCTCCAGCTTAATATCACCGCCCAGCAGCTCAGTGAGACGCTTCACAATAGCAAGCCCAAGGCCGCTGCCCTCGATCCGGTCTGTACGACTGTCACGTTCCCGGGCAAACGTCTCAAAAATACGTTTTTGAAACGCTTCATTTATGCCGGGACCGGTATCCGCAATCGTAAAGAAGAGCGCGGAATCCTCCGGCATATGCTCCACCTCAAATACGATCTGCCCATATTCAGGTGTGAATTTTGAGGCGTTAGACAAGAGATTCAGCAAAATCTGGCGCAGACGCAGCTCATCACTATAGAAATGTTCCTGCCGGATATTCCGCAGATGTACCTTAAAAATCTGATGCTTTGTACGAACATTCGGCAGTGTGATCATGATGATCTCTCTGATCAGTTCAGGCAGTGAAAAGGAAGCCGCATGAATGGAGACTTTTCCACTTTCAATCTGTGACATATCCAGCACATCATTGATGAGATCCAGAAGATGGTGGCTGGAAAGCCGGATCTTATGCAGACAGTCCCTAACACGTTCCGGTTCCTGAAGATGGGCATCCGCTATCTCTGTCATTCCGGCTATGGCATTCATAGGTGTACGGATATCATGACTCATTCGGGAGAGGAAATCGGACTTAGCCGCATTCGCCAGTTTCGCAGCCTCCAGTGCTGTATTGAGCATTTCCGTGCGTTCCTCCAACTGATGCTGCAGCTTTCTAAGCTCGGTGATATCCGTAATGTCAATATACACCACCAGATAAACCGGGTCGTCAGCGATAGGATCAATACAGGTACCGTGGAGCTGAAGCCAGCAGTCCCTGCCATATTTATCTTTAACACGGATAGATTCGTCCAACTCCAATGCCTCTCTGTTACGCAGTTCAGGAAGAAGGTTCTCAACAGCCCGACGGCTGTCCGGATGCAAAACTCCCATGAAATCAACATCTGACAGATTGTCCAGGTCCACATCAAAAAAGTCCTTTATCCGGCTGCTTGCATCGATCATCACGATCCGGTCCGGTAAAATCCGGTATTTTACAATGAACCCGGGTACATGTTCATAAGCAACACTCTTATCCCGCTGTGCCTGGAGCAGTTCCGTGACATCAATCATGGTCGTATAAGCCAACTGTTTCCCATCCTGATATTCATTTGTAAAGAAATCCACCAGCTTTACCCATCTTGAAGAACCTCCCGGCAGCTTCAAAGGAAGATATGCCTCAAAACTGTCCTCTCCTGCTGTGGACATGCTGTCAATTTTGTTACAGAGAATATCCCAGGTCTCCAGATTATCCATGAAATACTCGTCACAGCGATCATGAAATCTGGCCTCATATTCGGATTTTGTATACCCGATGAGCTGATAATAAAATTCATTGGCCCAGACCAGAGAGAAATGTTCATCCACCTTGTGCTTACTGACGCTGACCTTCATTGCCTGCATCATCATTTCCAGTTCATTCTTCGTCTGTACAAGCTCTGTCACATCTGTCATAACGGTATAGGAAGTTCGGTAGCCGTTCACATATTGATCTGTAAAAAAGCTGACCAGTTTTACCCAATAGCTTGTACCGTCCTCATATTTCATAGGGACAATCATTTCATATTTGTCCTCCCCCTTCTCCAGGACGGATGCCACTTTTTTCGTGAGTGCTTCCCAGCCCTCAGGATTATTACTATAATACTCATCCGCATGGTTGTGGAACAAGGCCTCATATTTTGGCTTTGGATAACCGATCAGTTTATAATAAAATTCATTGGCCCAGATACAGGTAAAGTGCTCGTCCACCAGGTGTGAGCTGACACTGACATTGAGCGCACTCATGAGCATTTCCTGCTCACGCGTCATCGTCTCATAGTTTTTCTGTGCCCGCATCTGCTCTTTCTGCACCTGCATCATTTCCGTCACATCCACCATCGTGGTGTAGGCAACTTGATGCCCATCCATATATTCATCGGTAAAGACAGCCTGCAGTCTGATCCAAAAAAGGGCGCCATTAGGATAGACCATTGGCAGATAAACTGAATACCCTTTTTCACCACCCGCCAAACTCACTTCTATTTTATCTGTGAGTATTTTCCATCCTTCCGGATTATTGTCAAAATACCGGTCGCATTGATTTTGAAAACGCGCTTCGTACTCTGCCTTAGTATAACCGATCAGCTCATAATAATAGTCATTAGCCCAAATACATGTGAGATGCTCATCTAAAAGGTGTTTACTGACACTGGCGCCTAAAACGCCCATCAACATACTGTATTCGTTATTGAGCTGCTCATAGCTTAAATTGATCTCCACCTGGCTCTCCTCCATCGCATCCTTATTTTAATAACCAAATCTTAAATTTACTCATATCAGAACATTTCTGTTACGGCTGTTTCGCTTGGCCTGATAGAGGGTGTCATCAGCCCGCCAGTTCAATCTCCGCCAGTTCTGCCGGAACGTCAAACCACTGACAGATTTCTGTTGTGCCCTGACATAGATCCAATCTTCCAAACTGTTCTATTTCATACTTATTGTGCTCATTTAATATTTTTTATTATAAGCTATGTTCATACATAATTCAATAAAATAGTATCCTTAATGGTGTGAAAATGATAAAATATAAATGTCTTTGCAGACATGGCTTCCATATAAGTTAAAAAATCGTGAAAATATCTATTTGCTGTAATTATGGGTTTAATTTCATACATTTAGATTTATGAAAGGATGATATAATGAAATCGGTGTTATTAATAGGACAATCTAATATGGCTGGACGTGGTTTTTTGCATGAAACCACACCAATTTACAATGAGAGGATTTTTATGTTAAGAAATGGGCGATGGCAAATGATGGCGGAACCAATCCATTTTGACAGAACCGTGGCAGGTATCGGACCGGCATCTTCTTTTGCAGAGGCCTGGTGTAATGCGAACAGGGATAAAACAATCGGTTTAATACCTTGTGCAGAAGGAGGAAGTTCTATTGATGAGTGGCAGGTGAGCGGAACCCTATTTCGACATGCGGTAAGCGAAACAAGATTTGCACTAGAGAACAGTGAGCTTATTGCGATATTATGGCATCAAGGTGAAAGTGACAGCTATGGTGAAAAATACAAAGAATATTATGGAAAGCTTGACCGGATCGTAAATGGTTTTAGAACAGAATTAGGAATTGAGAATGTGCCTTTTATCATAGGGGGATTGGGTGACTATTTGGGGAAATCTGCGTTTGGTGCAGGATGTATAGAATATAAAGAGATCAACAAAGAGCTTCAGAAATATGCTGAAAATCACGAAAACTGCTATTTTGTTACTGGCAATTCTTTATTTTCTAATCCTGATGGAATCCACATTAATGCGGAATCACAGAGACGATTTGGCTTAAGATACTTTGAATCGTTTAACAATAAAAGTCATGTTTACGTGCCGCTTGCAAATGAAACAGATTTAGCAGAAAAATTATTAAAAAGGAGCAACTCCGAATCTGAGGAAAAATACATTGCTTTAGAAAAGTTTACACTTGGAATGATTCCGTATGATGAACTCTTGAACGTATTATAAACAGACAATTTTTGTCTGTAGCACTGGGCAATTACGTTTCTTTCCGTTTAGGAGAATATGTGGTATATTTAAATTATTAGGAGACCGGTAAGGGTTTATTAAATTTATTAAATAAGAAATTGATATCTTTGGGAGGATGAAAAAACCTTGGATGAATTAAAATTATACAATATAGCTTACAAACACCTGTTTAACTGTATTCATTTCGGCTTGTATCCCACCGGTTCGAGTCTTCCTACCGTGCCTGAACTGTGCCAAACCTTTAATGTTTCAAGCACCACCATACACAATGCCCTAAGGCTTCTGCAGGAAGACAATTATGTTTCTCTGAGCCAGGGGCGAAGCGCAATTGTTACTTATGATATCAAAGAAGAGGAATGCCGGACAGAATATATGGCTTACAGCTATGCTGCAAAAGATGCACTCTTGGATCTGTGTAATACCATGCTGCTGATTTGGCCGGAGGTCATGCTCCAGGGTCTGAAATTGTGTGGTGAGGATGATCTCAAAAAACTCACTGCAATTTTTAAGAGGATGTCACCCTACAGTGAATATCCATTCTTTGAATTTTTCTTTCAAATCCTGAAGGTCCTGGGAAATCCTTTGTTTCTCAACTTATATCTGAGCACAAGCTTATTCGGGCACTCCTCGATCATGCATCTGGGGGATAAGGCATATATCTATGGTTATATGACCTATCTAAAAAGAGAAACCGAACAGATACTTTCTCTATGTAAGGCATCTGACTACGGACAGCTAAAAGATTTACTTGTCCGCCTTTACCAGAAACAGATTGAGGCCATGCACCTGTATCACGAATCCCTGCCCCTGCCAGAGGATCCGGTTGAACCGATCCCATACGAATGGAACTATTTTTCGGAACGCCCGCTGATCAGTTTTAATCTGGCTATGAAACTTCTCCGGAAAATTTATTCCTCTTTTGGGAACCAGGAATTCCTTCCCTCCTTTACTTCTCTGGCAAAGGAGTATTCAATGCCCTTGATAACCGTCCGCCGAGCGGTGAAAATACTCAGTGACATTGGAGTTGTTGAAACCATCCCCGGAAAAGGGACACGTGTGCTGGTGGGTTTGGATAACCCTGCGCCCATTTCAAAATTCTCCACTCCGAATTTAAAAAAAGCTTTGCTGCAGTATCTGCAGAGCACACAGATCATTCTGATCATCTGCAAAGATATAGCCCGGGCTGTTTTTCCTACACTTTTGGAGCGTTCCATTCAGGGAACCATATCCTGGCTGCAAAATATTCAGATTTCCAAGGATTACTACATGACTTTCGGTATCTGCTTCAACCTTTTAAAAGAGAACGCGCAGTCACCCGCATTGAGGCAGATCTTGGACGGCCTGATGTACTTTCAGTATCTGGGGTATCCACTCAATGACGTAAAGCCTTATGCTTTCAGGTTTGATTCCCGCTCAACCACTGTCCTGTTGAAAAGTCTGGAAGAAAAAGACGGAGAGCTGTTTGCGGCAGAACTGCAGCGTTTGACACTTGATATCTTTAAGGCCGGAAAAGAAAAGCTCATTGCCGGTGGAATTCAGGAGGCCGATGCCATTGTATTGCCCCCGCTCCATTAAGGGTCTATATTGGTGATGAGGAATATCTATTTATAGGATAGCAAAACCCGTAATGGCTACACCATTTCCGGTTTTTGCTATCCTGTTGGTAAGAAAAAAGTATACCAACAGAGCTGTCGCTGCTCTTTGCTTAAGCAGGGGAGAAAATACCTGCGCACCGGCAGCTCTGCTTTTGTCCGCGATACTTTAAAATGTAAAATGGCACGCATGTCTACAGAATATCCGAACTAACCTTATTGATTTATTTATTTTTTCATCTTGAACTGCCCTATCACAAAAATTGCCAGAACAACTCAAGATCAGCCCCGGCACTCCCGCAAAACTTTATTTCAATTGATCCAAACGGCCATTTTGAATCGCTTTTATGTTCTTTGCAATTCTTTCCTCCGGCCAGTCCCACCACTTTAATTCTGTCAGCAGATCAATGGTTTCCTCCGAATAACGCTTTCTGATGGATTTTGCAGGAATACCGCCTACAATGGTATATGGTGATACGTCCTTTGTCACCACAGCGCGGGCACCGATAATTGCCCCGTCACCAATGGTTACCCCTGCCATAATGACAGCCTCATAGCCAATCCAGACATCATTGCCGATGATGATATCTCCCTTATTATCCCAAGAATCTGTCACATTCTTTTTTTCAAGTTCCCACTCTTCAAAGAAAAGGGGAAAGGGATAGGTTGACAGGGATGATACGGTATGATTGGCACTGTTAAAGAGAAATTTTGCCCCGCATCCGATGGAGCAGAATCTGCCAATGATCAAACGGTCATGGTTTATGGGATAATGATACAGAACATTATTTTTCTCAAAACCTGTTGGGTCATTGACAAAATCATTGTACATTGTATAATCGCCTACCTGAATACTCGGGTCAGTAATTGCATTTTTTAAGTAAATCGTCTGTTTATCCCCTGTTCTGGGATATAATTTCTTTGAATCCGCCATTTTAATAATCCTCCTCTATATTATTAAAGCCATAATAGTATTCCAGCATTTCACGGGAATAATCCACGACTTTGCCGGCAGGTAAGATCAGCACCCGGTTGATGCCAATCTGCTCAACGAACCACGGGTTATGACTGACAACCATAATGGTACCTTCAAAAAGATCAAAGTTTTTGCCAATGATACTCTGTGTTTCAGGGTCCAAGTGATTCGTGGGCTCGTCAAGAAGCAGAAAGTTTGCCTTTTGCAGCAAAATCCTGCATAGTGCAATGCGGGCTTTTTCACCGGGAGACAGAACCTCTGCTTTTTTATTGATATCATCTTCATAAAAAAGAAAATTGCTTAAAACAGACCGCAGCTCCTTAACGGCATATCCCTCTGTCTGTACATTCTCAAAAACAGTTTTTTGCAGATCAAGTTGTTCCAGTTCTTGGGCATAATAAGCCACATCCGTTTTCGGATGAAACCGAACTTCCCCTGCATCAGGGGTAAGAATACCCATGAGCAGCTTGAGCAGTGTAGATTTTCCCACACCGTTTTTGCCAACCACCAAAAAACGCTCTTTTCTTTTTATTTGAAACGACAAATCGTTGTAGAGATACGGCTGATCCTGATAACAAAATGACAGGTTTTTTACCTGTAATGGGATATCCCCGCTTTCCCGCACAGGATGGATATCCATTTTAACACGCTTATAAACCCGTTCACGGCTGTGCTGCCTGCTCCGTTTTTTCTCCAGACGCAGCGCCCGTTCCTGTCCCATGCGTTTGATCGCATGATTGGTACGGCTTGCCTGGTTTGCCCGCCGTACAAAATCTTCCAGTTCCCTGATTTCTTTTTCCTCCTGAGCAATGATTCGTTCACGCAAACGCCGTTCCTCCGCATATTTCTTTTTGTAAGTTTTATAATCGCCGTCATAGATGGATATTTTATGCGTCACTTTATTGATGAACAGTATTTTATTTATGATCTGATCGAGAAAGGTCACATCATGGCTGATGATCAATACCAGCCCTTTATAATTTTTGAGAAAATCCGTCACAAACTCTTTTGAAGCTGCATCTAAATGATTTGTGGGTTCATCTAAAAGCAGGATTTCAGATTTTGAGTACAGAACACGCGCGAAAGCTATCTTTGATTTCTGCCCGCCGGACAGACGGCTAAGGGGCGTTTCCAACAGATCAATGTCAATCTGCATACGGTCTATCATATCAAGCAGAATACTTTCCGCATTATAATAGTCAAAAAACTCTAAACGGGTCTGGATCTTCTCCATTTGTGTAAGCAACGGCCCCTGCTCCGAAACATCCGCCTGTTCCAACTTCTGATAAATCCGGTCCAGCTCTGTCTCCAGCCTGCCAATGGGACGTCCCCCCTGTAGGTATTCAAGTACCGTACAGGACTCATTCTCCACCGCAATTTCCTGGGGCAGATAACCAATGCGTGCATTATGCGTGTTAATACTTCCGCTGTCTAATTCCTGCTCCAGCAGCAGAACACGGAACAATGTGGTTTTCCCGGAACCATTGACACCAACAATACCTACTTTATCATGATCATTCACTTGAAATTCTGCGTCCTCATAGATTACTTCCAAACCAAAGGCGAGATTCATATTACTGCCTTTCATAGTCATAACCAAACCTTTCCATTTTACTTTTTATTATATTTTTTATTATTTTTCATAGTATTCTGTATTGCCGATCAATTTTTTTGTCTCCCAGGATTTACTCTTAAAGTAGACAATACCTGCCAGAGCAGGCAATATGGGAGACAAAGCCTGACCAATATATACACCTATTGCTCCCATCTGCATGGGAAACGCCAGTAACCAACAGACCGGCAGTCTCACGATAACGGCATCCAAGAAAGCATTACACATGGCAATATTCGCAGAGCCTGCGCCGATAGCAAAAGAATCCAGCGTGTACAATACTGCATAAACCAGGCTGTTGATACTACAGCAGATACGAAGATACATGACTCCTTCTGTGATCACCTCTGTACCGGCAGGGTTAAAAAGCATAATAACGGCTTCTGCAAAAATTTGGACCAATACAACTGTAAGAAACGTTACAAAAGTATTTATCAATAATCCGTACCGCGTGGTTTTCTTTACTCTTTCCGTATCTTGTGCCCCCATATTTTGTCCCGCCATAGCAGTTACCGCCTGCCCGATGGCCCAGCACGGCATACCTGCAAAGGTATTTACCTTTAGTCCAATACCGGAAGCTGCCGCCACCGAAACACCAAAGGTATTCAGCATTCCCGTGATCAGCAGATATGAGATATTGACGATAACCATTTGAAGAGCTGTCGGTAAACCCACCTTCAAAATGATGGTCAGCTTCTCTTTTTGAACCGCAAAACTTCTCAGTTTAAAATCAAATATAAATTTTTTTCGTTTCAAATGTATTACAGAGACAACTAAGGATATACCCTGTGAAAAAACAGTTGCGTAAGCTGCGCCCTTTGTCCCCATACCCATAGGACCAACAAATAAAAAATCCAAAAAAACATTTATCACTGCAGCTATGGTCACAAAGTACAGCGGACTTTTGGAATCTCCAAAACCCTTCATGAGGGAACAAACCGCATTATAACCAAAAACAAATACTGTTCCCACACAGATAACCTGCATATAAGCACAGGCATCTTCCATCGCCTCCGCAGGCACCTGGAGAATGGAAAAAAGAGGGGAATATGCCAGTAAACCTGCGATCGTAACAATGATGGAGGCAATAAAAGACAGACTGAATAAGGTTCCAATGGTCTCTTTTTGTCCCTGCTCATCATTTGCCCCTTTGTATTGAGCGGCCAAAACAGTCCCGCCCATTGTGACACCAATGCAAACGGAATTGATTATGAAACTTATCATGGAGGCATTGCTGACAGCGGCAAGACCAGTTTTTCCCACAACTCTCCCCACTACCAGCATATCCACCATACTATAAAGCGACTGCAATATGTTTGCGCCCAATAGAGGTACTGCAAATCGTATCAGTTTCTTGGGAACACTCCCCACCGTCAAATCTTGTTCTTTATTTTCCATTTTAATAGTCCTTTCAAAAAATAAAAGCAGAGGCAGCCATACCCCACGGCGTGGCCCTCTGCTTTTTCCATGCTACAATAAAGACATAGCGGAACTAGATAACAAAAGGCCGCAGACAAAACATTGTCCACGGCCAAATATCCAATCATCTGAGTTGTTCAAAAGGTAACACAAATAAGGCTCTTAAATCAGAATCCTCTGATCTATACAGCCCTACCTCTCAAATAAATCTGTTTATCTGATTGGGCTCCACACAATGTTCTGTCTTATATGATTGTGCAGAGCCGGATCCAATGCAGAACTTCCCAAACAACAGCATTGTGTTCACCCCTTTTCCTCTTTTTCATAACTTGATTATAAAAGAAATAAAACTTACTTGTCAAGTGTCTTACAAGAAGTCTTTCATTTCAGAATTAAATACCTCACTGTTCATTCTGTAAAATAGTATTTATCGGCCTCTTAATCTTTTCATTCATGTATTCCTTAAAACACAAACATGACAAATAACAGAAGATATGTTTTCTTAATATCTCTATTGACCAACAGATAGGTAACCCCATATATAAATCCGCTAAGGATAGTTAATAATCCCGCAAAGAGCGACCCTTTTGTCAAAATATGCCCCGCCCCCCAGGTCAATGCAGCCACGATTCCGCCATATGGAAATTTCTGATTCCCAAACCATTTTTCAAATGCCTTTTGTCCGAAAACGATGATGAGTGTAAATAGCCCTGTTTCAAAAACATAATATATATACTGAAATATAAACTTCAGCACTCCGTTGTAATAAAACTCTTTTACAACCTTAAATCCACCCCAGTCAATATATGACACGGACAATGTAAATATCAGACATGCGCCCACAGCGATCCACTGAAACGGTTTCATTCTCTCCGTTTTCTGAAACAGATCAAAACCATATTTACATTTTGCTTCTTTGATCAGCAGAAAAATAACAACTCCCCAAAGAATACATGTTATGACCCAATGAGCAATATTTTGTAAAACTGACCACTCACTCAAGGCGCCTCCGTATAAAAACGGTTCTATAAGAAATGCAAGAAGCGCTTCTATTCCCAGTCCCGCAAATGCATACAATGCAAGACACATATAATCCCATCCTCTGGTTTTATCCATATCACATACTCCTTTTGCCATAAAAACAGGGTTACGGCTGATTTCACTTTTCTATTTGATCCCCTCCACAATAACAGCTCTGCTGTCAACACTATTAATACGTTTTGACATGATAGCTTTATATTCGGGCGAAGAAAAACAGGCATCCAGATTTTCTTTGCTGTCAAATTTTATCAGAATGACACGTTGGGGAGTTCTTCCCCCACAAAAACTACATACATTCTCCGTTCTTGCTAAATATTCCCCGCCATAGCTTTCGACAATCGGTTTTACAGCATGAATATACTCGTCGTATTCCCCACGCCCCTTTTGTTCATCAATATAAGTATCTACAATAAAATACCAAGACATAAGATTCCTCCTTTTCTTTCCAATCACTGATTTTCAGTTTGACAGACCGTAATTTGTTCTTTACTTCCATGTAGATGGATAATCCAAATGATAGGGCAATTTTGTATTACGACTGCCTTTTGCGGAATTAACTTGTCCTTGCGTCAAAAAAACAGCTTCACTTAAATCCGCATTTTTAAAATTAGTATCTCTTGTGTCAGCTCCTAAAAAATTCGTTCCATTGAAAAGGCTCTTTTCAAAATTTGCGGCTATTAAAAGCTTAGTGCTAAGGTCTGCTCCACTCATGTCCTGTCCCTTGAAATTGCCTCCAAGAAAATCTGTTGGAAGTTTTTTGCCTGTATTACGGATACTTTGCTGAAGCAGCTTACACACTTGCTTTAAAATATGATTCGCCCTCTGCCTGTATTGCTCTAAATCTAAAGATAAGATACCGGCAGGGCTGTCATTGCACATTTTAATATTTTCCTCAATCAAACACTGAAGGGATTTTTTTAATGGCTGTGCTGAAATAAGCGACGTTGCTTCTATCAAATAATATCTGATCTGATAAAGCTTAAACACAATTATAAAAACATCAAAAATTTCTGATGATCGGTTAGGTATGTCCTTCCAAGTCTGACCTTCATAAATAACTTGTGTCACATGCTGTCCGGCGCCAAAGCAGTCATAACCAATGCAGCCCTTCATTTTCTGCTTTTCAAGCTGCGAATGTATTTTACATCGGTAATCTTTTAATAAATTAATGCATGGCTGCCCTGATACTTTATCTTTTGGAAAGCCATCTGCTTTTGAACAAAACAGAGCCGTACAACACAATCCCGAACATTTTGAACAATCCGATTTCATATGTTCCCATATTTTATCATTTCTTTCATGTATCATCATTTTATTTTTTAATCCCTTCAACATCTAATCTATCTATTTACCGGTTCATCCAGCATTTTACGATCATCACTTCCAGTTGATACATCGCTTTCTATGTGCCGGAATGGATACCCTCTCTTCCTACATACCCACTATTTTTCTTACTGTATTTGCTGTCCGGATTGTAATATCGCCGCTTATATTTGAGTTGGCAGTCTTTGCCCACCAATTTGTCTTTCGATAATCCTTACGGCAAAAAGACCAGAAAACAGCATTTTTGTAGTGATAGGATTTCTCATACTCCTCATTCGGATTACCGATTTCCTCGTAAAACTTCTCATACGATAAAGGCGGCATGATAAATATAAGATTATCATATATTTCTTTACTGTCATCTCCCCACCAATCGGGAGCATGATTTACTATATCTTCAAGCAATTCCTGTGAAAGAACAAAAACCGGTATATCCAATCCAAATCTGTCTTTTATTAGCAGCTTGATTTTATTTGAAAGGGTATCAATATCATCAATGACACTTGAAAAAATCACATTCCCACTGTTAAGATATGTGGCAGCCTCTGCAAATCCAAGTTCTGTAAAACCTGCTTTTAATTCAGCCATGGGAATCTTGTTTTTTCCACTTATATTTATCCCTCTCAATAATGCAATGTATCTTTTCATATAATCCTCTTCTCCATAACCTCCGAATCACTAGTAACCTCGAATCACTGGCCCACCGAAAGCTGTTACTTTAAAACTTAATACTCATCAAAAAATTTCTGCAGTTTATCCACAAACTGCCCTATGTGTAAGCCATCTACAAAAGAGTGATGCGCCTGAACAGAAACAGGAAGTATCATTTCCCCATTTTTTTCATAATACTTTCCCCAATCAAAAAGAGGAGTTGCATTCTCTTTCTTTCCGGAATTGGTATGTGAAATATGTGTATATGTGACCCATGGCATAGGAGAGCATTGAAACACATCATTCCCAAGCGGCCCGGTAAAGTATTCTTTTTGCTCTCTCGCTGTCTTTAATGCGGATTCGCAGTATTCCTTCAAATCTTCTGTAAAAGGTACATTGACAACCTTAAAGAGTTTTGTTTCATCGTTTAGATATGTAAATGCAGTATCAATTTTATCAAACAACACAACCTGTCCATCTAAAAAGCGATAACGAAACGCTTCGATTTCATTGGCACATTTACAGACTGCATAGACCATTGCCATAGTAAAAGAGAGTCCCTGTTCTTTTATTTTTCTCTTAAAATTTGTTATATTTGCTTCAAAAGTCACACAAAACGCCGGCTCAATACTGTCTCTGAAAATAAAACAATGCATTGCTCTTTCCCATGTTTTTTCGTCAATCACCTGATACGAATTAGACATATTCTCATCACTCCTCCATCTGATCTTCAACTCAGCAGTTCCTGATTTTCAGTCCGATAAATCGGATAAGCAGCTTTCTCTCTTTAGCCATGGTATTGCTTATAACCGCCACCATACCGTTTCATCCTGCTTATATTTAGAAAATCCACAGCGTTTCAAAATACTTTGCGATCGTGGGCTGTCAATATCAGTTTCCGCAATAATATGACAGATATTATCCTGTGTTATTGCCCAATCACACATAGCTTTTACTGCTTCGGTCATATATCCATTATGTTCAAATTCTTTACCTAAACCGTACCCTATTTCAACTTCTTTATTTTCATCCGGAATATCTTTAAAATCTGCGGAACCTACAACCACTCGATCTGTTTTACGAATCAGGAACCAAAATGTATGGTACAGATAATTGGCAGCATCCTTTTTTGTTATATCAAGCTGCCCCTTTACAATATCAAGAAATATATCTGCCATCGGCTCCGCACAATAATGGCAATTCAGTTCCTTTTCTAAAACCGGAATATCTTCTACCCATAACCTTAGCTGCTGCGCTGTTAAGGGTACCAGATACAGTCTGTCCGTTTCAATCATCAAAGCTATTTCCTCCTAAAAAGTTCCTTCACTGTAGCATCCTCTCCACGATCGGAACATATAAGTCTTCTATAGAAATTCCTTTCGACATCATCCACCCCGGAGATACGATATGGAACATAGGATATCTTTCATCCTTACCTTCTCCATTCACATATAGATCAAATTCATCACTGGCATTGACCCAGCTTATGATTTCTTCTCTCGTGCTCAGCCAGTCTTTTTCATTGTACCACATAAAATCTCTTGGAAACAGTTGGCATTTCAGGGATGCGTGATACTTGCTGAACCACTTGACAAACTTTTCAAATTCTTCTTTTGAAGAAAGCGGCCTGGAAAAGACAGCCTGCATTGTGAAACCCTCGCCTTCTTTCTCTCCTTAAGAAATATTGTTGTTTTGAAACACCACACCCGGATAAAAGCAAAAAGGCGTATCACTGGGTATTCCCTAACGTTAAATCTGCTGATTTTACCGCAATCAAAAGATACGATAATGGAAATCCCCTTTTATCGTACACCTCGGATAACCCCACATCGTAATCATACTCATTCAGTCTTACAATGCGCATCTGCGCGTCACAGACAGCATTAATAATTGCAGAGACTGTATGCGAAAAACTGGTAAACGTTTTTGAAGCATATTGTTCAGACATATATCCCATACCCTGGTTCTCAATCCACGGCTCTTTTCTAAAATAAGAGTACGTGATCCGATCAAGGTGATTCCCGTCAAATTCAGGTTCGCCGGGCATGGGCAGCATATTCATCATGGGATGAAAATCATGTATGAACAAAACACCACCGGGCTTCAGGCATTCAGAAACTTTTTTAAAGAGTTTATTCAAATCTTCAAACCATGTAACAGCTCCTACAGTAAACAGTACAAAGTCAAATGAATGGTGGTATTCCTTCGGAATATCCAGGATATTGCATGAGATAAATTCACAGTTATCAATCCCCGCTTTTTCCGCTGTTTCAGCCGCCTGTTTGATGATATTTTCCGCAATGTCGAAACCGACTCCCTTCTTCGCACCAAGCCCCATAAGGGAAAGCAGCTCACGTCCGTTGTTACAGCAAAACTGCGCTATGGTTTTCCCACAAAAATCAATGGTCCTGAGTTCCTTTGCAGCGTCGGGACAAAAAAACGGAAGCTCCTCATTTATCAATCTCTCATGATTTGTCTCTCCCCATCCGGGATGCCGATGTTCAAACGCTTCCTCCCACGCTTCTTTATTTTTTTGAAAATAGTTCAACTCTATCCCCCGTTCACACTGCCTTATATCAAGCAGACAATTATAGCCCGACTCATGCAAACTGCGCTCTACAATCCAAAGCATATTCGTAACATATTATTTTAATGCCATAAGGTCTGACTTTTCATAACGATTATGCCCCGGTAACTGTTTTTTGTATTTCCAGCACTTAATGGCTTCTTCTAAAGATTTTCCCTGATTGTCAGCAAAGAAATCTCGAATATATGTATTATACTCAAACTGCTTATCAATTTTTGTTTTTCCTTTTTTCTTATCTTCAAGAATTTTATAGTATGCTTCAATGGCTTCTCTATATGTTTTTCCTGTATTATCTTTTAACCATTTTTGAAATGCAACATAAAAAGAAAAACTATTTCCAATATGCTCCTTAAAAAACGCTCTGTGTTTTTCAGAACAAACAAAATCTCCTTCAATTCTTGTATCTTCGGTAATAACAGAGACTGCTGTTACTCTTTTCTTTACCGGTAAGGCTGTTCGTATCTCACCGGTATCAAGAAACCAGGCAATTCTATCTGTTATTTCAATTTTCCCGCCTGATACAGGCAGACCATATTTTCTGCAAAAATCAACTAACTCCTCTTTCAAATAATAGAATTCACGAAATGTTTTACTGTCTAAATGCTTATCTAAAGAAGGTCTTTCCGCCATATTTTTTTCTCACTTTCAATTCCAATCAAAAACATATGCAGCCATATTTTTCAAGGAAGAATCTTCAACAATCCACAGAAATATCCTTCCATACTCCATTTTCAGAACTTTACATCAGTCAGATACACCGGAATTGATCATTGTTTGATAAACAATATATTATTGACCTGTTCTGTTATATATATTTCATCTTCAAGGATTTCAAGATCATAGCTGTCAATGACGCTTTTAGGATATTTCTTCAGCACTTCTTCAAATCCATAAGCAGTATCTTTTTTCTTTGGAAACCGAATAGAACTGTCAAAGGATTTTACATATCTCAGTCCTGCTTTTTCGCATATTTTCTTCCACTCATCCTTTGTGTAAAATTTAATATGCCCATCTTTTTTCAACTGCATATATTCGTCCACAAACCTGTCGGTATCATTGGCATTTGGCGCGGGATCAGACAGAAACAAATACCCACCTTGTTTTATGACACGGCTGACTTCCGATATACTTTTTTGGATATCCGGAAAATGATGTAACGCATATCTTGAAACCACCATGTCAAATTCGTTGACGGCAAATGGAAAGTAAATGCCGTCATAATTGGTAAAGCTGATATTTCTGATGCTCTCCTTCTCCGCCTTAATACGGTTTGCCTCTAATGCTCTTTCCACAATATCCAGCCCAATCACTATGTTTTCAGTATGTATTTTCGCAATAGAAAACGACAGGTATCCGCTGCCGGTACCTAAATCCAAAATTTTCATTCCTGTTTTGATAGGTAAAAATTCAAGAATTGCATTCAGGTGTTGTTCGTCCTGTGTTTGTTTATTATAAAAATCTCCGGAAGAAAAGCTATTCTCAAATCCTTTTTTTGCAGCCAGAATACTTTTTTCAATATCCATTCTGATGATTTCCCCTTTCCATTTTGCTAATGATCATTTCCTATGGCTGCGCAAATGTTTCATTCCCCATTTAAAACAATCCAAAATGGCACCATAAATCATAAAAGATAAAACGGTGCCGATGTACCAATATATTGAAATTTGACCTTCTAACGTATTACAGGAAACCTGTAAACCCGATTCCATAAAAGCATTAAAGAATCCATCTGCATCAGCGATCACTCTAAGCAGAGGATTCAGTCTAATGAGCACAATAACACCCTATTCTTTTTTGACATAAACACCTACCGTCTCTCCAATCAGCATGCCCAAACTGATCCCCAAACCAATATTTATGTGCAGCACAGTTGAAACCGCAACACCCAGGCACATGCCAATGCACATGCCCTCGACTAAATGGTTTTCTTTTTTCTCGCTGTCTTTTGTCTTATAGTGAACCATGATGATAGCCACGCATACCCCAATGATCAGAAATGGCAGCGCTGCAAATAAAAAGTCTTTCATTCATTTACTCCCCTTCTTTAGAGCTTCTGCTCTGCCAGACCAATGGGGTTATTATCTTCGTAGATCCATTCAGATACATTCTCGATAGATAACTCAAAGAATACCTCATCACTTTTTATAAATTCATCCTCACTGCCAAAGGAATCCGGATAGCGCAATATATAAGAGGCTTTGATCTCCGCATTCCGCTCATCGGACACAGAGCCTAAGGACCTCGCTTTCCCTGTAAAATAAAAATTCCCCACACAGACTGCAATATTGGGATTATGAAGCATTTCTTCCGCTTTTCTGGCGGTTCCTGATGTCCTCACATATAAACGAAGCCCTATATTTAAAGGGCTTACCGGCCTTGATGAAACTATGTCATTTTTACTTGTTGATAGATAGATCACTTCTGCTGTACTCAAAACACGTTCTAATTTTTTTAAATTAACTTCCATACACAACCTCCGTCGGTAAAATTTTCCTGCAGGGGAGTCCTACTTTTTCTTGTGCCCGCCTATAGCCAGCCTCTCCATTCTTGGTTAGGATTTTCCCCCGCAGCTGCTATGAGATCATAATATCATTCCTACACATATTTTTCTTGAACAATATGACACAAACAATGAAATAGCATTCGATATGGAGGTTTGAATTATTCAGAAAAACATAGACTCATTATAACACAAAAAGTCTGAGATATTTTGTAAATGTTTGGTTTTTTTATATAAATATTGCCTGAATCCTACTGCTCGTATTTAGATTTTTCCCATGCTTCTACTTCATGTAATAATAAGGTCCGGATCCATGGATTGTTTTGAGGGCAGACCATAAACAGAAAGGCGCTGCTGCGGCATTTCTGACAGTGTTCGCCCTTCAGCCAAAAGTCATACCCCATCGAACATTTTGGATTACAGGCATCCGGATCCGCCATGCGTTTACATATGGGTGCTTTCTGAATGGTGTGTATCATTTCATCCGGCAGTGTTTCCAGCACGCTTTCATAGTCATTTACATGAACTCCGTAAATTCGTACAAGCATTCCCTTTTTTCTAAACACATAATTGGCAACTGTCTTTTTATTATATGTGTAAGAAACCATATAACCGCTTTTTGCCGTCTTAATCTCTATCTTACATCCATAGTCCATTAATTTGTCATGCAGCTCCTTCACAAAATCCTGATTCTCTGCTGGGACTGTAGCAATAAAATCCTGAAATTCTATCTTCTTATCCATAATCACCAATTCCTCCCTATTTTTCTTTGACTGTGATTCTCCCATTATATCTTATAAGGCAAAATATTTCCTCTCTTTTTGTGCACCATTCGGATAGGTTTTCTTTGGATTTTGGAAAAAGCATTTGTAAGGTTGACATTACACAAAACGTCAAGTATACTGTATGTAAGGTAAACCTGATAGATGGGAGGATTTAAATGAAAAATAGGATCAGGGAATTAAGGGAACAAAAGGGGCTGACCCAGGAACAATTAGGCGAAATGGTTGGAGCCTCAAGACAGGCGATCAATGCCATAGAAACAGAAAAATTTGAGCCATCCATCTGGCTTGCACATGACATTTCAAAGATATTTGATCGTTCTATCGAAGAGGTTTTTTTATTTGATGAAAGCCAGCGAAAATCAAGAGCTGACAGCAGCAGGAGGGATAAAAATGGCAGCAAGGAACATTCGGTATGATAATGACCCCATATTGAGAAAAAAATGTAAAGAAGTAAAAGTCATTGATGACAAAACCCGACAGATTCTGGACGATATGCTTGAAACATTACATAAAACTGAAAATGGAGCAGCTTTAGCAGCTAACCAGGTAGGGGTATTAAAACGGTTAGTTGTGATTGATTATTGTGATACTCTGCTCAAGCTGGTAAATCCTAAAATCATCGGATGCAGCGGCGTTCAGGAATGTATCGAGGGCTGCCTTAGTTTTCCAAACCGTTTTGTTAAAACTATCCGCCCTCAAAAAGTTATCATTCAAGCGCAAAATGAATACGGAAAAGAAATTCTAGTCACCGGCGAAGATGAAATGGCAAAATGCTTTTGCCATGAATTAGAGCACTTAGACGGAGAAATCTTTTTAGATAAAGCTGTTGAGGAAATACTGCAATAACCGCTTTCCCCTAAAAATTAATATTCGCTTTTTTTGCCTGACTGCACAGATCCCGTACATTGAGGGTATATGTCTTCCCATCTTTTATAAAATGGGTTCCGCACTGGCGGAATTCAAAATGAACCTCATGAGAAATACATTGTTCCCGGATATCCAGAACCCAGTCATAGTCAAGAGGACGGGCCATTTTATCAGACTCTCCGCCGACCACCACTAATTCAACTTCTTCCAGATAGGGTTCCAGATTTACTCTTTCGATCAAGGGCTGGCATATAATATTTTTATGCTTGATAGGAAGCTCCCTGAATATGGATAATCTGTAATCTGCACGGTCCTGGTTTTCTACGGTACATCCAACCGTTACATTTTCATACCCGTCCTTCCAGTCATCTGGAATGCAGTCCCGGAACCGCTCAATCCGTTTGGTCAGAAAAATGAAATGAAGATCCGAACGATTCCGGATCATCTGCCAGCATTCCTCCCGCCAGGCATCCGCTTCCTCGATCAGGAAATCCGTGGAAAAGCAAAGGTAAACTACCTGCCCGGATTTCATTTTGTATGCGCCCGATTTATTCTTTGCAGCAGGAGCGTAAAATTTGTCTGTTTTTATAATTTTACCGGTGTCAACACCCCTTCTCAAATCACCTTTGTGAATATAACAATATCTGCATCCCTCACTGTATTTGTGACAGCCGCGCCATGGATTCCACATAGCCATAAAATCACCTCTCATTTGCAATGGACTTTTTATAGGAGACAAGTATGTAATCGATTATATCATCTCCAATGAAAACCCTAACAGTAACCACCCCTTATTGACCACAGACTCCCTCAGGCACAATCGCGATTTCTCATAGTACATTTTTTCCAAAAGAAAGAAAAAGCATTACTGTTTTTAACAGGCAGTCCTGCTTTAGCAGTAATGCTTTTCCATGGATCTTTCTATTCCATTTTTCTTTCGTATGCCTTACTTTTCAGTTTTATAAAAGTTCTGCAGAGCCTGCCCGATAAAGAGAGTGCTGCCCTCTCCGTACACTGCATCCAACTGTTTCTGCATTTCCACATTATTTACATATTTCTCTGCCATATCCAGCATAAATGCAGTGACATCTTCCATCTGGTAAAGCTGTTTGGACACGAAGTCCATCTCTCCCACTATTTCTTTCACTTCAAGCGTATTGACGTCACTGCCCGCCTTGGCTGCCAATTTTTTTGTTACCTGGTCCAGTCTTTTCCCATAGGCCGCAACGATTTTCGCATTATCAGGATTTGTGGCAGCATTTTTTGCGCTCTCTTTATCCCCATACCATTCCACCACTTTAGCCAAATTTTTCTGTGCCTCTTCGCTGGACGCATTATCCAGGAAATGATTCCGAAATGCTTCCATACTGCCATATTCTTTTACGAAGATTTCCTTTTGTTCGACTGTCATGTTGCTCTCTATATCACGGTACATCTGTTCCATATCTGCTTTACTGAAAATTCCAAAATCCATCTTGTTATCTCCTTTCAAAATGTCTTCAATGCTGGCAATGATTCGTTCCAATCTCTCTTTTTTTAATTCCAGCATTCTTTTTTGGCCAGTTAATAATTGTTCTTTATCCAGAGCAGGATTTTCTAAAATCAGCTTGATCTGTTTCAATGGCAGATCAAGCTCCCGAAAAAACAGTATCTGCTGTAAAGTTTCCAGGGCTTTATCGTCATAAAGCCGGTATCCCGCCTCAGTGAGAACGGATGGTTTTAACAATCCGATCTCATCATAATAGTGAAGCGTGCGTACGCTGATACCTGTCAGGTTTGAAACCTCTTTTACTGTCCTCATCTGTTTTTCCTCCCTGTTCTTGATAACTTTATCCTAGCCTATGACGTGACGTGAGAGTCAATAGATTTTTTAATTTTTTTCAGGCACACATAAAAGCCTCCGATAGAAGTGAATCATATTGCTATTTTTCTTTGACCGCGATCCATACTTCAGCCTTCCCGTCTTCTCCATAGAATTCAATATCCGGTGCCCCTGATTTCATCCTGCCGGTAATATAACCTTTATTTAACGGTTTATATTTGGACTTTGGAAGCCATTTCATGATTGCCTGAGCCTCTGTTTTTCCTATAGTTTCCTGCGTACAAGGGAAAACTGCCCAGGTTCCGGCCGGCACGATGTATTCTGACAGCCCGTCATACACATCACGGCCACTTGGAACCGCAATGATATATGCAAATTTTCTGGAATCCTTTTGGTCCATGTTATAAATATTTATGCCCAATAATCCGTAAGGCTCCTGATCTGCTGATTCCATCAATTGTTTTTCAAATCCATGCTTCTTTATTTTTGCCCAGTGTAAAGGAATGGCTTTTCTCCCCTCTCCTTTCCGGTTTATGGTCTGTATCGAGTAACCGATAACACGAAAGCTGTCTCTCGTTTCTATGCGAAATGGTAAATCCATAGGCCTTTCCTCCTGTTTTATATTTCTTTTCCAATCTGTTATTGGTATCCATACCTGCTCAAATGCTCTGTCGTATGAGCTATCAAAGCTGTATCATTGCATTTTCAAACCACCTGCATTTTCGGCACAACCCGTAACTGCCTGTCCCCGCTTCTGGCTTCCTTTGGCGTCATTCCATGAAATTTCCGGAATGCCTTTGTAAAAGACGTAGGGGAATCATACCCATATTGATAGCTGATATCAATCACCCTCTTATCTGTGCTCTTTAGATCATGGCCCGCTAAAGTTAGTTTTCTGGAACGGATATACGCTGAAAAGCTGATACCATTCATATAGAAAAATACCTTTTGGAAAGAATCAAAGGAACACCCGGCAAGCTCTGATACTTCCTGTTGATCCATCGGTCCCTGTTTCCGCTGCAGGTGGTCCTCTGCATAATCAATGATCAACTGCAATCTCTCATTCCACTCCATGCTTCTGCCCCTTTCTTCATTATGGTCGTTTCATTATATCTTATAAGGCAGAACATTTCCTCTCTTTTTGTGCACCATTCGGATAGACTGTATAGACACAGGCAGGCTGTCAATGTTGAGCGGAAACCCATTTACCTGCCATTGACAGCCTGCCTGTTCTTGCTGTTTATCACACAAAATATTAAATTTTAAAATCCTCTGAGTGAAAATTACTATAATATCTCCCTCTTATGGCTGTGAATTTCAGAACGCAATAATCAGGATCTGTCACACCTTCTTTATAATACATAGTGTCACCTTCCCGCCATAACAATTCCTTAGCCTCTTTTGTCTCTAATACCTCTACGGTTCCGGCCAAACTTGCTCCGCAAAAGAAACGCTGTTTTACAAAATAAATACTGGCTCTTGGGTTTTCACGAAAAAATCTCACTTTGTTTGAAGATGTATTTGTGTGAAACCAAAATACATTGATTCCCTCCCGAACCCTGGGCTTCAACATCGCCTTTGTGATCGGAAATCCCTCCTGATCAATATAACTGATAAAAACTGTACTGCATTTATCTGCCATATTTCCTATGGTTTGCTCTGGATTATTCATCATAATAAATCTTCTCCTGTTTTTATTTTATTCTAACAGGACAAGAAGCCCTTGTACATTACACACTTTTTTGTGTGTATCTACAGCAGACCTTTGTTTTTCAGAAATTCTTCCTTACCGTCCTCCATCATCAGCTCAATTCCAACTTCCTGCATAGCGGCAATAATCCTTACCATTCGTTTTCCTTTATCCGTGAGAGAGTATTCTACTTTAAGGGGATAGCCCTCATACTGTTCTTTTTGTACCATGCCAAAATTCTGCAGTTCCCCTAAATGCTGCAACAGCATTTTCTGTCCAACTCCGGCGATATCCTTCTGCAAAGTTGAAAGGGAAGCCGGAGCTTTCCCCAACTGCCATAATATAATAGGCTTCCATTTTCCGCGGATAATATCGTGCGTCAATTCCAATGGGCATGTATAACTATCCCGTAGTTTCATGTATTTTCCTCCGTAACTTTAGACTTCTTTACAGTGCTGAAGCCCGCCGCACCATAGTCGGCACCGGCCGCAGGCTGAAAGTCCCGGCTGACATCTTTTGGTGTCAAAGCACTGATTTTCAAACGATACTGTCAGGGGTTAAAAAGTATCATGTGTAATTCAGCCGATTCATTCCCCACATTTTTGTACGAATGAACCGTATCCGCTTTAAATCGTATGCTCTCGCCCTTTCCGATCACGAAATTCTGACCGTCAGCATAAATTTCAATCTTCCCTGTAAAGATTGTAATAAATTCAGTGGTCCCCTTTAAGTGTGGCTCAGACTCCCAATAACTGCCCTCGTCTAATTCCAGATAATATACTGCAAACCTGCGGTTTTCATCGTCGGGGAAAATGGAATAATTTTTTACTTTTCCGCCATCTTCAAGCAAAGGCTGAACTTCTGATGTTTTTACAATCTCATAGGGACTCTTCGGACGAACGGTCAAAGCGTCAAACGGTACTTTCATTCCATTTGAAATCTTCCATAATGTGGATATTGTCGGATTCCCGTCCCCACGTTCTATTTGTGCAAGCATACTCTTACTGACACCGCTCAGCTTTGCAAGCTCGTCCATGCTTAATTTATTCTCTTCACGCAGCCGCTTAATATTTTTAGCCACAATCATATTCATTGAATCCAAAAAGTTTCCGCCTCCTCTTGACAGTATACTGCACTAGTCGTATTATTATATCGTACTAGTGCATTATAATAACCATTTTGTATCATTATACAATTTTACTTTATGTTTGTAAAGAGGAAAGAAATTTCTTTGTGATTTCAACTCAAAAAAAGCAAAAGAAAGAGAATTGTGACTATTTATTATTGTTAAATGAAAACGGAGGTTAATATGTTACATTTATATGATTTTCTGATTTACTGTTTTATTACAGCATACACACCAGGCGCAAACAATCTTCTCTCCATGAGTAATGCAATACGACTGGGGTTTTTGCAAAGTGTGCGTTTCAACCTTGGCATACTGGCCGGATTTACAGTGGTTATGTCTGTTTGTACCGCTTTTAGCGCAACGCTTTATTCGTATCTCCCCAAAGTAAAAATTGTCATGCAGATATTAGGCGCTGCTTATATGCTGTACCTTGCGTGGAAAGTCTGGAAAAGTTCTTCTGAACTAAATGCAGACGGCGGAAAAGAGGCCAGCTTCTTTTCCGGCATGGTATTGCAATTTGCCAATCCTAAAATTTACATCTATGCAATTACCGCAATGTCGCTTTATATTCTGCCGGTCTATCATTCCCTTTCGGCATTGATGGGGTTTACTGTTATATTATCTTTAATCGGTGCCTCCGGTTCTTTTGTGTGGGCCTTGTTCGGATCGGCATTTTGCAAATTCTTCTCGAAACACACAAAAACAGTAAATATGATCATGGCTCTTTTGCTTGCTTATTGCGCTGTTTCTTTATTCCTTTAATAAAGGATTGCTGTGTCTCATATCCGGCAAAAAGGGGCAGTCCCATGATATTCTTATCCATAAATACCAGCAAGAGTTTTCACAATTCTTGCTGTTTTTTCTTTATTTCTTTTTTATTCAAATTGACATCATGTCATTTTTATATTGACAACTGTATGGACATGATCTATACTCAAATTGACACAGCGTCATTTTGCAAACAGGGGGAACACTATATGCCGAAAGTCACAGAAGAATATCTAAAAGAGAAAAGAAAATATATTCTGGAATGTACCGGTGAGATATTAAAAGAAAAACCGTTATATACCGTAACTATGCGTGACATTATCAAAAAAGCCGGCTTCAGCCAGGGGATCATTTATCATTACTATGCAAGTTTGGATGACATCTATGTAGATTATATCAACAGTATCACTGCCTGCCCTTTATTGGAACAGAACATTGACACATTGTTACACTCGGAGCTGACAGAAAAAGAAATCGTCTCCGAATGCATTATTGCCATCGGCAGGTATATTGAAGAATTGCTAACATCTGTCGGCGGCAGAACCTGCTTTGAATTAACCGTTTTCTATGCTTACGATATAGAAAAGAGAGCTGCCCTTTTCCCTAAGTTAAAATTCAAGCAAAGTCTTGGGTATGCACAAAATAGGGTGTTAGAGTATGTCTTAAACAATATTGAAAAAGGCATTTTTCACCCACAAATCCCCATCCGCTCCATTGTCATGTTTATAAACAGCTTCATTGACGGAATTGCTCAAAGCGCCGCAACCGGTACAGCAGAAGGGCCTGATGGTTCAGGAGATATCTCCAACATGTTTATGACATTAGCAAAGGCCGTGACCGGCTTTTTGTCAGATGTGAAATAGTGGAACACGTAAAGGTATATCATAAAAAGGCACCTCATAAAAGGAGAAAACATTCATCATGTTATTTTTAATTATCGGGATCATATTTATAAGCTTACTTATCGTCTTTATCAACAGTCCCGGCAAGCTTCCGCCGTTAAAAGATACGCAGGGCAATAAGATTCAAGGTTCTATATCAGAAAAAGTATGGATTGATGTCAATGGGATCAGACAAGGTATGTTTATTCGGGGAGAGAATTCCCAAAATCCAATTGTACTGTATCTTCATGGCGGCCCCGGCACACCGATGCTGCAGTTTATTACCTATTTAGAAAAAGAGGTACGCCTTGAAAAGTATTTTACAGTCTGCTACTGGGAGCAGCGCGGTTCGGGAATGACATATCATAAATCAACGGATCCCTCCACTATGACGGCAGAGCAAATGGTGGAGGATACGCGCCAGGTGACCGAATACCTGAAATCCCGCTTTGGACAAGATAAAATATACCTCATTGGCCACTCCTGGGGATCATACCTTGGCGTCAAAACCATAGAGAAATATCCTGAGGATTACCTTGCGTATGTTGGTATCGGTCAGGTGACGAATCAAGTGGAATCGGAACGATTGGCCTATGAATTTATGCGAAAGCATGCACAGGAAATACATGATCAGGATGTGATCAAACAACTGGAAAAGTATAATCCGTATGACCACTGCTTCCCACAGCTTGATTACCTAGTAAAAGGCAGGACAAAAATGCTGAATAAATACGGGATCGGGCACTTACACCAAGGGCTTTCTCCCACTGACATACCTAAATCGCTCTTTGTGTTTAAGGGATATACAATGATCGAAAAGGTGAACTGGTTTCTCGGTGCTGATTTTTCAATGGTGCATCTGTTTCCGACCGTCTTAGAAGACGATCTCTTTACATCGTCTGCAAAATTTGAAATTCCGTTTTATATTGTTCAAGGTGACTATGATTACATGGTTTCAAGCGTTCTTGCGAAAAAATATTTGGAATCTATTGAGGCTCCCAATAAAGAATTCTTTTCATTTTCAAATTCCGCTCATTCTCCCAACATGGAAGAACCGGAAAAGTTTATTGAGGTGTTCCGTAAAATAACTTCATAAAGTACCGGAAACTGCAGTCTGACATGGTTCAAATAAAATATTCTCATTTACACTAACCACTATATTTCTTGATTTCTCCCGAGAAACAAAGTATATTAAATAATAATATTAATACCCCAAAGCCTGAGAAGGGATGAAGCAGATGAAAAAAATATTATTAGTTGAAGACAATGAATCTGCTGTCAAACGTATACGGCAGTACATTAAAAATATTTCGGCTGACTTAGACATCACTGCGTTTTCCGAAGCAGGGGAAGCGCTGGGATACGCCAGGTCCACCCCCGTCACTTTATTCATCATTGATATACAGTTGGAAGATTATAAAGGAACCCATCTTGCAAAACAGCTTCGGGAACTGCCGGAATATAAATATACACCCATTATTTTTGAAACGGCCTTAGCAGGCGAAGAATTGTCAGCATACCGGGATGTGAAATGTTACGGATTCCTTATAAAGCCTTTTCACGAGACTGAGTTTCAGTCTGTCTTTTGTGATGCCCTGGGACTGTCGGACCGGATCAGCCCTTCTGCAAAAACCATTCGGCTTCAGCAAAAACAGTTCATCCTGGAATACCGTGTGCCGGAGATTGCTTATATAGAGGCATTTGGAAAAAAGGTTATGATCCACACCAACAGCTCCTCGCTTGGTAGAAAATCTGACACTATTTCCGGTTACACACTGGCCGGAATATTGTCGCTTCTGGAGGATCCCTTCTTTGTCCAGTGTCATAGAAGTTATGTGGTAAATACCGCATACATCCAGAAAATAGACAAGACCAAACGGGAAATTATACTAAGGCACTTTCCCGAAACGATCCCCATCGGAAATAAATATCAGTCTGTATTATGGGAGGGATCATGGAAACCATCATAATTGTTCTGCAGCTTTGTTTAGATGCCGCTATGCTTACCCTTTGCTGTGAGTCTGTTTTCCGCACACGGCATACGGCAAAAAGGAAAGACCTCTTTCTCTTTCCTGTCCTTTTTGTGGTCTGTATGGCATCGAGATCCGTAATCACAGCAGGGAACGAATTCCATATCCTATTTCCCTTATCAGGCTTTGAACTGGCGCCTGCAGACAATACCGTTATATTGCTGTTTCTCATGCTTGGCGTACTCTTACTTAACAGCTTATTCTATGGCGCAGAGGATAACGGCTTCGTTTTTTGTGGAACCATGACAGCTTTCTCTGTTTACCTGTCTGTGCGCAGCATAAATGTAGCCTTTTTTGCCCTTTTGGGGGCAGACGGCCCTCTGCTTTCTATGGGAAGCCGCATTGGGTCTGTTCTATTTATTTTTATATTACTCTTTACCCCGGTTTTCTCCTGGTTACAGCGTGCGCTCCGATCAGGCAGCTTCACTGTCCGGCTTATTTCTGCAAGTATTGCCATTTTCATGATCATGACACTCACTGTTTTTTCCTTTGATGTCACAGCTTTTTCGGCACACATGGGAATAACCGCTTCCCTTCTTTTGATCCTTCTTACGGCGGACAGCGTCTTGCTTATTTTCGACCAGCGCAGAGCACAAGAGCGCAGACATATCCACATGATAGAGCAGTATGTACCAATCGTAGAAGAATTGATCTCTCAGGTCCGGGCAAGACAGCATGAATTTAATAACCGTCTGCTTGCCATTGAAACAGCCATTGATTCGGCAAATACACTGGAAGAAGCAAAAGAAAATATATCTCTGCTCACCCAAGGTCTCGGCATAAATCCCAATGACCAGGAGCTGTTATTATGCGACAGCAAGATCATTGCAGGAATGCTTTTCGGCAAAATGAAGCAGGCCGAAGCCTCCGGTGTCCGTATGGAGATGGAACTTCATGGCCTCTTTAAAAAGAGATCAGTACCGGAAACAGAATGGATCGAACTCCTTGGAATCCTGTTGGATAATGCGATTGAAGCTTCTTCCGGGAAAGATGTGATCTATATCAAAAGCCGGCAGTGTGAAAAGTATACGGAACTGCTGGTTTCCAATCCTTTCGCCGCTCTGTCAAATACAGAATTTATGGAATTGTTCCGCAAAGGGACTACAACAAAAAAGGATTCTGCGCTGCATGGCTTCGGCCCGTACAATCTTATGCGTATAACGGAGCGCTACCACGGCAGGATCATCACACGCAATGAATCTGTTGATGGCCGAAACTATGTGGTATTTGGTGTCCTAATGCCATAACATCATATACTTACGGGTACCAATGAGGGCTTTAAGGGAATGAACATATTTTCGTTCCCTTAAAGCCCTCTCTCGTTTCCGGATGATTGAACCGACAAAAAAGTAGTGTTATGATAGAAAAAAGCTGCAGAAAGGAGCTGAAATCCATGTGGAATCTTATAAAATCAGAGTGGAAAAAAATCCGCCTGCCGGTACTTGCATCCGCATTTCTTTTGACAACAGCAGCCTGCGTGTTGTCCACTACCCTATATAAAAGCTATACTTTGCAGTACAACCTGGACGCCTGGGAAATCGGAACCGAGATATTCAGTCTGCTGTTTCCTTTATTTGTTGTAATGCCCCTGTGCTGGAACCTGTATTACGAGCGAAGGAACAACTTTATTCTATATGTACTGCCCCGCGTACCGGCGAAAAAATATCTGGGTGCAAAATGGCTGGTCTACGCTTTAAGTGCGTTTTTTATGCTATTTGTTCCCTACCTGCTTTCCGCCTTATGTGCGCTGTACATCAATCCCCCTGTTCCCTTAAATGCTTCAGCCGGCAACGCTGCATTTGACCATGTATTTCTAAATGCTTTTACGCAAACCCCTCTTCTCTACGCCCTTCTGCTCTCCTGTTGGAAGGGAATTATTGGTATCCTGGTCATGAGTTTAGGTTTTGCCTTATCTATGTATCTAAAGAATATTTTTGTGATCCTGACCGGGCCATTTGTCTATGTTATGTTGGAAAATTTCGTACTCTCCATTCTCCAACTGGCGCAGTACCGCCTGGTTGTGGCTTTTGAACCAACCTGTATTTCCAGTGATGCCGTATCTGGCGGAAGCTTTTTTGCAGGGCCTGCATTGCTGGCTGCTGGCATTTTTCTCACTGTATTTTTCTTGAAAAAGGTAAGGAAATACACCGTCGTCACAGTATAGGAGGCCGTTATGAGAGCGCTGATACGGAAAAACGTTCATATATGGGGATTCGGAAAGGCATTTGTGCTGTTTCTCGGATGTCTGGTCTTCTCCCTCAGCGAACGGGTAAACTCTCCCCTGAGCTTTGAACAGTACCTTCTATCCGCTGTATCCGACCACTATTATCTGACCTACTTTATGCTGCCGCTTGTACTGTTAAGTGTTTTTCCATTCATAGAGGATGACAGCCCGCTTACTATATCAAGGTTTGGCAGTTACCACGCCTATTTCTCACAAAAATGGCTGGGCCTCGGTGTCATAGCCGCAGTCCTGCTCTGTGTACAGACAGCGGCAGTTCTCTCATCCGGAGTTGGACTTTTTAGCGGGAATCAGTGGGGGATCAAAGGGAGCAGCGGACAGGCGGAATTATTTGAATACCTGCAGCACTGCTTTTCATCTCCCCTGCAGGCGTTTCTCCTCTGCTCTGTCTATCAATTCTTTGGAACATGGATGGTGTTTGGGCTGTTCCTTTGGATGGGTCACTTTTGGAAGCGGAGATGTGTTGCCAGAATCATTATTGTACTTTACCTGCTTGCAGCTTTTTGGATAAAAGCCCCAATCCTGCAGGATATACCCTTTACAGGGTTAAACCATCTGTTGATTTTGCATCATAACATAGGTACACCACATCGTTTTCTGATCACCTGCCTTACGGTATGTGCAATGGTTTCTGTGATCCTGGTTTCTGTCAGGGGCTTTTGGCGGGGAGGCAATATCACGTTTCCGAAGAGACATCACGGAATCGCACCGTACTACCGCCGGCAGCTCATGACGTCCAGGAATTTCCTTATCCTGTGTATTGCTGCTGCAGTCATTATCCTGTACAAAAGATTGAGAATTTCCGGTTCTATACCGGACGAGGAATGGATAAACTATTTATTTTCGGGACATGGAACAGGCTATTTTCAGATTCTTCCATTTCTTGAAATGCTGATCGTAAACGGCGTGCCTCTTTATTTACTGGCGGTATTTACAGAACAGACAGTAAACGGAAAATCTCTCTTTTTGCTGACTCGCGTAAAAAGCCGCAAAAAGCTGATGGGTGGTATCTTATCAGTCTGTGGGCAGTTTCTTTTTCTGTACACGGCCATTTGGTTTCTGGGCGCAGTCATAAGTTCCTGTGTCTTTGGCGGGGGAATCCACATAATTTCAGGAAAAATACTGCTGTTTGCCCTGACTATGAAATTTCTTGACACAATGCTGCAGTTCCTGATCATGTTTGCCGTATACCTGCTGTACAGACAGATCACCGCGGGATTCCTGGTGCTGCTTGCCGGAAATCTGCTCTGTGTGATACCTGTGCCGGGTACCGCATATCTCCCGCTGGGGCTTTCCTGCACAGCCCGGACTGGCCTTTTTGCAACAGAAGCCGGAATTCCAGCCCTTACCGCAATAGGTATTCTGGTCTTCGCACTCGTACTTATGCTTGGATGGTTATTGAAATATGGATATAAAAAATAATGGAATCAGGAGGATGTAATGTGAAACCATATATTGAACTTCAGAATATATCAAAAAGCTTCGGCAAACATGAGATCATTAAAAATGTTTCTCTGTGCGTGGAACAAGGAAAAACCGTTGGGCTTATAGGTGCCAACGGAAGCGGAAAGTCAGTATTATTCAAGATATTATGCGGATTTGAAAGGCCGGACGCGGGAAACGTATTCGTGCGGGGAAAACAGCTTGGAGAAGGCGGCATGGATTTTCCTGAAAATATAGGGGTATTTATTAACTCGCCGGGATTTATCGGCATCTACAGCGGGTTCCGTAATTTAAAATTTCTTGCTGACATTCAGGGAAAAATCGGTGACCGTGAAATCCGAGACGCTATGGTCAAGGTGGGCCTTGACCCTGATAATACCACGAAGACAGACAACTATTCTTTGGGCATGAAACAAAAGCTGGGACTGGCACAGGCAATTATGGAGAACCAGGATATCCTGGTTCTGGACGAACCCTTCAACGCTTTGGACTATAAAACCTACGAGGATGTCAAAGCCATTATCCGTATGTTAAAAGCAGAGGGGAAAACCATTTTTCTGACCTCACACCGTTTTCAGGATATTGAGCAGCTTTGCGACCAGATCTATACCCTTGAGGACTGCCGGCTGATTCCCATCACGGATGCCATCGCCGCCCGATATCGGGAAACTACAAATTTTGCCCCTTATACTCCCTGAAAAAGGAGATGATCCTACAGGAGCATCTCCTTTTTCAGATTATGCAGTGCACAGCCAAAGCCCGCCGCTCCCAGGATGAGGAAGAGGACTGACACGAAAACCAGGCTTCGCATTTCCATCTTCCCGCTGAGGATGACGGAGCGGAGGGCGTTGATCACATGGGTAAACGGATTTAAACTGACTGCTGTTTTCAGTACACCTGACAGGGCTTCTGTGGGAAACAATGCGGAACTGAGGAAAAAAACAGGCAAAACGATTGCATTCATTACCATTTCAAACACGACTTCGTTGGGAAGGATCAGGCTGATACTGTAGGATAATCCGGACATAAAAAATGCTGTTAAAAATATTAAGATAAGTATCATCATGATTCCCTTTGGATTAGGGAAAACTCTGACGGAAAAAAGCAGACTGAGAGCTGCCATGACAGCCACTTCAAGAAAAGTACAAAGCACCGCTTCCAAAATCTGACCAAGCACAATGGATACCCGGCTTACGGGCGCTATCAATATCCGATAAAAACTGCCATCTGTTTTCATCATATAATTCATGATTCCGCTGCTGCTGCAGACAGAAAAACTCACAAGTACGATCAATCCGGGCAGAATAAAAGCCGTATAATTTTCAATGCCTGTGCCTTTCATTGTCTGTCCCGCCACTGTACTATAAAGGGCAAGCCATAAAACAGGCTGCAGAATAGTAATTATGAGAGTAAGGGGATTGTGAAACCGCCACTTTATGTTCCGGTATAATATTGTACATACGCTCATTTCTTATCCCCTCTCTTCTTTTCCGCTGTCAGTCTCAAAAATACATCCTCCAGGGCAGGCTGTGTGATTTCTATTCCCCAAAAAGGGATTCCCTGGTCCAATAGCCACTGTGTGATCCATTTTATATCTGAGCCGCCTTCCTTTGTATTGATAACAACCGATGTATTTCTGGTAAAAGCTTCTGCTGCCGGAAATTGTTCCTGCAGAAGCCGCAGACACTTTCCAGCTACGGCGGCAGAATGCAAATGTATCTGCAGAGTATCCTGCCTGATATAGGTACGCAATGCTTGCGGCGTTCCCTGCACGATTTCTTTACCATCCTTCATTATACATACCGTATTGCTCAGATTGTTTGCTTCCTCTAGATAATGGGTGGTTAAAAAGATGGTTGTCCCAAAATCATCCCGGATTTTTTTCATCATATCCCACATGGTCATGCGTGATTGAATATCCATGCCCACAGTCGGCTCATCCAGAAATAAAATCTGAGGGGCTGACATCATGTTGAGTGCCACGTCAAGCCGCCTTTTCACACCACCCGAATAAGAAGCTACGGGATAATCCCGAAACGGCTGCAGGCCGAAGTCATTGATCAGGTGTTCCATCCTCCTTTTCGCATCCTCCTTTGGTATTTTGTACAGCCGGCCCTGAAACATCATGTTTTCTGTCAATGATAAATGCGTATCGATGGAGGTCTGCTGTGCCACACAGGCAATTTTAGCCCGTATGGCAGCCGCATCCCTGCCGATTTCTTTTCCAAGCATGGTAATATTGCCCGAATCCGGCTTCAAATAGGTGGTAAGTATCCGGATCAGCGTAGATTTACCGGCACCATTTTGCCCCAGCAGAGAAAAGATTTCTCCGTGTTTCACAGACAGACTGAAATCATTTAATGCCCGTACGCCGTTTCTATACTGCTTTGTCACCCCCTGTACACAAATAGCGTCCATGCTCACCCCTCCATAACCGGAAATTGGATTTCGGTAATATATTGTGCCGGATTTCCTTTAAAGATCATACCCGGCCCTTTTATGAACACTTCCCGAAACGGAGCCGCCAGCCGAAGTTCATGCACAGCCGCATATTCATCTATTGCGGTATAGGCCAATTCAATGGTCTCGTAAGATCCTCTGTGAGTGACGCATATCGCCTTTATCCGCGGCATTTCCTTTACTTCTATCCCATTTCCAGCCGGTATTTCTTCCGTTGGCACACATAGTTCCAATTCTCCAAAACCGGTTTTGGGATCCATTGACTGATAACTGAAAAACGGAGCACCGTTTGTCTTTCCCCGCACTGACTTGAATACGTTTGGAAAGACTTTGTTTGCCTTGGCGACAATACCTCTGTATTTCATAAAAGCTACGCGCACAGGTTCAATTTCCCTCACTTCAATCTGATATTCCATCATTTCCCTCCCCTTCTTTTTTTACTGCGATCCAGACTTCAGAATACCCGGCGTCCAAACTGCCTGTAGGAAACGGATACACCTCTAAATCCGGAAGACCTGCATATTCATAACCGGATACCAGGAGCCAATCCGTATAAAACCGGCGGAAAATGCTCTGCACACTTTCCTTAAATCTCCCGTCATTTTTGAAAATAACCCAGGTGGCGGCAGGTATGGTATACTCATACATTCCATCCGGCACTGGACTGTCTGTAGATACGGCAATGTAATAGTATATATCCTGTGGATCCTTGTATACACTGACGCCCAACACCCCCTTTGGCTCCCTGTCAGATAATTGGCAGATTTTCCGGATATTCTCACTTTTCAGGGATTTCTCCCAGAATCCAGGAATGTTTTTCTGGTTTTCTTCCATATCTTCCGTCATTGGTGTGCGGATCCCTACAATGCGTATTTCTTCTTTTTGTTCCATACGATATGTCATAGATTCTCCTCCCATAACTGTAACTGAAAATCGTAGAACCGGGTATACATTCAGACTGCAGCCCTTGATCTTTGCCTGCTTCGGGCTTATGCCGTGAACCTTTTGAAATGCCCGGTTAAAAGATGTGGGGGAAGTATAACCGTATTTCAATGCAATATCCACAACTTTCGTCTCTGTCCTCTGCAGTTCAAAAGCTGCCTGAGTCATCCTGCGGCGGCGAATATACTCAGCCAATGTGATTCCGGCCACGTAAGTAAACATGCGCTGAAAATAATAGACAGAACAGCATGCAATACGGGCAGCCTCCTCATACGATATCTCCCCATCCAGATTCTTTTCAATGTAATCAATTGCGTCACTTAATTTTTTTAACCACTCCATCACAGTGCCTCCTGTCTTTCTATCTTATCGCATCTCGAAAATAGAATCCTCGCTTTTCTTGTCCTCTTTTGTAAGCATCCTAAACCTCTTGCCTTTTTGATGCAAACTCCATTTATCCCTCAAACAATAACACCGTCTTTTACTGTGATCACGCGGCTGCTGCTCTTAGCGGCTTCCGGTGAATGGGTCACCATAATGATCGTCTGACCGATGTTTTTATTGATCTCCCGCAGCAGATCCATAATTTCAGTCCCGGTCCTGCTGTCCAGATTTCCCGTAGGCTCATCTGCAAAAAGGATTTCCGGGCTACCTATCAGGGCGCGGGCTATGGCTACACGCTGCTGCTGACCGCCTGATAACTCACGAGGCGTATGTCTGCGGCGGTCAGACAGACCCACAACCTCTAAAATCCGGTCAAGCTCCTTTTTGTATCCGCCTGCCTTTTTCCCGTCCAGAAGAAGCGGAAGCATGATATTTTCCTCCACATTCAGGTTGGGGATCAAGTTGTAAAACTGGAATACAAAGCCAATTTTCCGCCGCCGGATGCGGCTCATTTTTTCATCCCCGAAGCGAAAAATATCCATGCCGTCCAAAAGAACATGACCTCTGGTCGGCGTATCCAGTCCCCCCAGAATATAAAGCAGGGTGCTTTTCCCGGAACCGGAGGGTCCCATGACGGACACAAACTCTCCCTGCATGACCTGCAGCGAAATATCCTTTAACACCCTTGTTGTCTCGGCGCCGAGGCGAAAATCCTTTGTGATATGTTTTCCTTCAACAGCAATATTTCCTACTCCCTGTTTCATTGAAAAGACCTCCTGTCTTCTTGTATTATTCAAATTTAATCTCCTCCACCAGCTTCATCCTGCGGCTCTTTATGATAGGAACAACAGAGCCTATCAGTGTTACCAGCACGCCCATAGCGCCGGCGGTTAAAAAAGTGACCGCATCCAGTTTGGGTGCCATTGCGATTTTGGGTCCTGCTACAAGGAATATTGTTTTTATTTCCATATAGGAAACGAAAATAGCAATGACTGCCCCGATCAGACCAGAGACGAAGCCCTCTATCAGGGTCATTTTTACATTTTGCCGGTTGGAAAGCCCCACAGATTTATACATAGCTGTGCTTCGCCGCTTCTGCATGTAGTTGATCAACAGGTTATTGATAACACCCACTGCCGCCATCAGCAGGATGAAATAGGTCAAACTGTGCATTGGCTGTAAAAAGGCGCTTACGGTAGACAGGGCATCCTCATTAAATTCCTCCACGGTCCGGCTCCAGTTTGCTGTCTCTCCAAACAAGCTTCGGATCTGTATCATAATAGCCTCAGGGTCTGCGGCTGTATATGCAAGGAAGTCATAGGCAGATGCTCCAAAATCAACCACCGCGTAAGAGGATGGGATCACCGCTTCTACGTCTGTAGCCCTTGATTTGAAACTGCCTGCGATCCGATATTCGTTTTCTCCCGTATCACCGGTCAGAGATATGGTATCTCCCGCTAAAAAGCCCATGCGTTCCATACAGCTCTCACTTAACAAAATAGCCCGCTGCCCGGCAAAAGCCGAAACCGCCTGTTCTTTCATCCCTTTTTCTGTATATTGCAGCCCCATCATAGAACTGTAGCAATCCAAATCATCCGTCGCCTCCAAGCGGCTCAGCGTCCTGCCATCTGCCTGCATTTGATCTTTGTAAACATGCAGGGGAAGGACTTTTTCTATCCCCTCCATATTCTTTACCCGCTCCACGAACTGCGGCTCCATATATCCGTCTGCGAAGCCCTGCAGCTCGGCATCCCGAAATACATCGCCCACATAAGTAGTCACAAAGTTTCCCACAACAGTAATGGCTATCACTGCGGAAATGCTGATGAACAGCAGCGTAATATTCTGCCCTACATTTTTATTGTCCCGCATATTCCGGGCAGCAAGCCTGCCCTCATTTCCCAGAACTGCCCCCAAGAGATATTCCAGTCCCCAACAGATCAGATTTGTCAGCAGCGGAACCATCAGGATCGTGGCAGTGATCAGTCCCAAAAGGGAAAATCCCCCTGCCGGATAGAGCATCTTTCCCGATGCCAGCTTTGGAAGGATCATGGAAACAGCAAAAAGGATCACACCGCCCATCACGATAAAACGCCGGGGGACAGTTCTTTCCTCCACACTTCCAAGTACCACATCTTTGATGGGCAGACGGCTTGCCCGACGCACAGGAAGCCATGCAGAGAGTAAGGACACAGTCACTGCCGCTGCAAAGGATAAAAGAATACTGAACGGAGAAATCACCACGGGAATCTCTATCCCCTGCGAAATAGATTCTCCCATCCCCCGCAGGATCAATTTCAAGACCAATATGCCGGCAGGAATGCCGATCAGGCCTCCTATAACACCATACAGCATACTTTCCAGCAGAAGGATTCCTGTCACGGCTTTCTGCGTTGCGCCAATGCTTCGGAAAGTGCCTATCACCGGGAGACGGTCTAACGTGATCACTTTATAACTTCCGTAAATAATAAAGACACTCATGGTCAGTGAGAAAAAACTGATCAGGAAAAAGGGCATGGATTTCTGTCTTGCATCTGCCTCGATCTGCGCTTCGTTTATCACTTCCGAAACCTGATATTCCTCCGAGGGAAGCATGGCTGCCAACTCATTTTTTAGCTCAGCAGTGGTTACCCCTTCGGCAGGTTCCACTAATATCTCCGTATAGCCCTCTGTCTGATCCAATAATCCGGACAGCGTGGAAAGAGGCACAAGGGCAGTTGCGCCTCTTGTATGACGAAGAAAAACCGTATCATACGCAGCGATTTCCGCAACTGTAAAAGAAATTGGTGTTTCCCCAACCTGCAGTGTAATGGTATCCCCCTTTTTAATCCCATATTTGGAAGTAAAACGATCCGGTAAGATCACTTGACTGCCGGAAAAATCTGAGATATCACCGCCATTTACCAAGCGTGGAGGATTGATCTTGGAAAGCTTCCTAAGATCCGCCGCAATTAAGTCAATGGTCTCATAATAACCATTTTCACTATAAAGTGCTGTTCCCTCCACCATTCCAACGCTGGCATGGATTGAGGATAATTCCGGCAGAATGCCGTCCTTGATTCCTCCATCTGATCTGGTCACAGAGAGCGTCGCACTGCCTGCCATACCCCGCGCCATTTTGCGCTGTGCGCTTTCGTATGACGCGCCTATGGAAAAGGATACAAACAGTAAAGCGGCAGACAGCAAAATAGACAGCAGCATGACAGCCGTTCGAGTCTTTCTCTCTTTGACATTCGTTACCATGTACTTTAATATAATTTTCAAATAAACACCCACTTTCTATAGGACTACTTTTCAGAACCCTCTAATGCGTTTTCGATCGCTTTTAAAACGGTGTCACTGGTAAGTGTTGCACCTGACACAGCATCAACCTCTTCACTTTATCACCTCCTGAAATCAAAAAAAGGCTGACGGCTATCACTAAATCATGATAACCTGCCAACCTTAATCTAATTTTCAGGCAGCCTTAATTAACCTTAACGAAGGGGAAATTCCATTTGAAAGGCAGTTCCCACAGAAGGGACACTGGAAACGAAGATGGTACCTCTGTGCAGTTCAATGATCCCTTTGGCGATGGCCAGTCCCAAACCGCTCCCCTCTGTTTTTTGTCCGGTGTCGGTTCCTCGATAGTAACGGTCAAAAAGGTGTTCCACAGTTTCCGGTTTCATACCTTTTCCATTATCAGCCACAAGAACCTTTAGTACCGTGTCAGATTCTGACACACTAAGGGTAACTTCCGAATTTTTTTCCCCGTGCACAATGGCATTGATGATCAGATTACGAAAGGCTCTCGTAAAAAGCCTTTGGTCAAACTGAAAGGAAATGGTGTCCGCTGAGCTTTCAAAATGGACTGTTCTGTTTTCATATTCCGGCGTGTTCAAAATGTCGATCACCAGTTCTTTCAGGAAACGGACTATATTCTGCTCCTCAAGGTTTACAGGAAGCATTTTGTTATCCAGTTGATAGGTCAGCTTCAGATCATCTATCAACGTTTCCATGTAAGCCGCATTTTTCAGTATGATCTGCCCATAACGCCTGTATTGTTCTTCACTTTTTTCGTCAGCTTCATAGAGAATCTCAGCATACCCTTTGACAGGGGAAAGAGGCGTCTTCAGATCATGGGTGATATTGGCGATCCATTCCTCCCGCATTTTTTCTGTCTGCTGCCGCAGTTGATCTCCGGCCCGGATCTCCGCATCCAGTCCGTTCAGACTCTCATACAGATCCTGGAATACGCCGTGTTCTTGAACAGGGAGATAATTGCGGGCAGCGATTTCCCCAACAGCACTTATCAGCCGTTTTATTGCCTTTGTGGTAAAAAGGCCATAGAGCACCCCTGAAACAAGTACAAGTAAGAGTAGCACTGAAAGGATATGTAAAATGATCGTTTTGCCGCTTGCAAACCGTTTCCCGTTCACATACATTGTGACTTTTGGCACATCCACAGGAAAAAACAGGATATAGGCATACTCATTCCCGGAATTAGATACCGTTCCCGCAAAGGCAGCAGCTTCTCCCGCCTCCAGCTTCCCTGTCTCAGCGATCCGCAGTAATTCTGCGCCGGAATATACAGCTTTGGCTTGCTCCGGCTCCTGATAGCTGAACACCTCACGGCCGGAAGGGTCCAAAAGCTGAATCCCTATCCGATTCTCTTGCAAAGACTCCATTCCCGTCTGTTTGATCTGTGGCGTACTGTCTGCAAAAATGATCTCTTCTCTGAAGCTCTCTGTAAAATCCTTCGGCCAGTCACTTCTAACAAGCCTGCCATCCGGCATTTGAACAGTAATGGTCAAAAAGAACAGACAGCCTGCCAACAGAACAGCGCCCAGCAGAGATATAAAAAAAATCAGGTATATATGGAATATGGTGCGATAGCCTGAACGCTTCATTTAGTCAATCCTCTTTTTGAGCTTATAGCCCAGCCCTTTCACTGTGATGAGCTGCTGCGGATGAGAGGGGGTATTTTCAATCTTTTCCCGCAAATGCCGGATGTGCACCATAATGGTATTATCGCATATACTGCTGTATTCTCCCCACACCTGCTCATAGAGACGCTCTTTGCTGATGATCTTATCCGCATTCTCCATCAGATAGACGAGCAGAAGATATTCACGGCCGGTCAATCCGATCTCCTGCCCCTCTTTATAAACCCGGCAGCTCTCTTTATCAACAAAAAGTGGCCCCACAGTCAATCCTTCTGTTTCATCTGATGGAATAGCCATCGTGTATTGCTGGCGGCGAAGCTGGGCCTTTATGCGGTATACTACTTCACGGGGACTGAACGGCTTAGTTATATAATCGTCACCGCCGCAGGCAAGGCCCAGTATTTTATCAACATCGTCATTCTTTGAGGACAGGAACAGGATGGAGCAATAAGAGAACTCACGAATCTGTCTGCAGACTTCCAGTCCGTCAATATCGGGAAGCATAATATCCAGCACGATCACATTGGGCTGAAAGTCCCGGCAGATCTGCAGTGCCTCCCCGCCGGTACAGGCTTTTTGGATTGAGTGAAATCCTTCTTTTTGCAGCACCTCTTCCATCAGCTCAACAATATCCTTTTCATCGTCAACCAGCAGAATTTTGTTCTCCGCATTCATGATCTGCTCCTTTCTCTTTTCCCTTTTCCAATCTGCAGTTAATCCGTCTTATACTGCTGTACTGCCGGATGCCCCTTCAGTATATATGCTTTCCATATCAGTTTCTCACTACTATACCTGCAGGTGTTTTAGGTTCCTACTGAACAGGATACCCTTCCCCCTCGTACATAAAATATTCTTTATTTTTTTTCAAATATTCATCAATCTCTGTTCTGGCCAGATCCGGCATGTCTGTGATAATACCGGATGCCCCTCTCTGAAGATAATTTGCCATATCATCAAAATTGTTGGATGTCCAGATATACACAGGAATCAGGCTGTCTCGCGCACGTTCCATGAAGCGCCTGCTGGCAACCCCTTCTTCCACCGCGAGGAAATCAATCTTATAATTCCAGACAGCCTCCTCAAACTTTCCGGTACTGCCGTAAATACAGTAACCCACCCACCAATCCGGGCGCTGCTCCTTTAGCAGAGAAACGCTTTCGTAATCAATGGACATGAATATACACTGCTCTTGGGCACTGTATTTTTCCACGATCTCAATCACTTTGCTGATGAGTTCTTTTTTATTGTCCGCTGATGGTTTAAACTCCACCAGCAGTCCAATCTTATTCTCCATGTGTTGAACTGCCTGGATCATGTCCTCAAATGTTGGTATTTTTCCCTGCTTTCCATTGGAGGTAATCGTCAGCTCCTCGAGCTGTGCGGCCGTCATGTTCTCCACCTTATCAGAAATACCGGCAAGTCTTCGCAGACTATCGTCATGGATCACCATGGGAATTCCGTCTTTTGAAAGCTTTACATCTATTTCCGCATAGTCAGCCCCAAAACTGTCGGCTCTCTCCACTGCTGCAATGGTGTTCTCCGGCTCATAGAGGCATCCCCTGTGCCCGATGGCCCATGGCTGATGAACCAGTGGTGTTTCACTAAAATATCCGTCTGCTGCCACTGCGATCAGCAAAATGACAAGCCCTGCCCAGAGTTTTTTATGCTTTCTGGAAATCCAGAACCTTTTCCCTCTCCTGGCGAGAACTCTTCCCCCGCCCGCAACCATCTCGGTGGTTCGCTTTAAAGCCTTGATATTTTTTATCTCCGAAGGAACGGGCAGTTCCTGGTATTTGTCCAGGATTTGAAACATCAGCAGATAGACAAGTGCCATTGCCACACACTCAAGCAGAGTGAGTACTATCCAATACAGAAATCCCACACGAAATGACTGGGAACGGACAAAGTATTTCAGCACCGAAATATTAAAATCCTGACTCTGGATCAGTTTTGCCTGAAAAAGGTACACAAAACTGCCCTCTGCCGCAATCCACAGAAGAAAAGCCCCCCAAATTTTCATTTTATCCTTCCGGTGGATCTGACGGAACCAGTAAAAATTTTGTTTTACTGCCCTAGTGAAATTCATGTTTTTAAAAAACATAGCGATGGGCACCAGCGCCAAAGCCAGAAAGAGGACTGTGTATCCGGTCCGAACAGCCAGAACGCCCAGTGTCCCCAGATTGGTCTTCTGCAGTTCGCCCAGCACAAATCTGGGAATCTCAACACGGGAAACAAGGGAATTTAAGTATCCCGCATGTACCAAAGGAAGAAACAGTACAAAATAGACTGCCGCCAAAAGGACGGAAATATGCTTCATACCTTTCAGTCCCTCTGCCGAGCTGCATAAAATCTCCTCCAGGCGGGGCCATTCTCCCTTTTGGCACCGGTATACTGCGTGGAGAAGACAGCTAATCTCATAGCAGCACCACAGCGCGGCTGCCAGAAAAAGCACCACCGTAAGTATCAGCCTGACAGGTGACAGTACACTGAGAAACATGACTTCGTTAAATGCAGGCGTATCCCCCAGAACCCAGGTAGTAAAAACCCAGTTTAGAAACGGCCTCAATATCAAAACAGAGACAAGTTTAAAAAACAATTCCACTTTCAAGATTGCAAGGCAGCTTCGCCCCAGAACTAATGCTTTTCTTCTGTCCATTTTAGTAAATCCTTTCCTGATCTGTCTTATGCAGGTAATTTGTATGTCTCATTATAATATTTGCCTATCTATGAGTCAATTATATATATTTCTATATTTTTCTAAAGATTTCATAAAGATAACAAAAAAGAACGTGACAGATCAGGTCAGTATACTTTGGGAATCTTCTTATTTTTCGTTATATTTCAGCCTTTTCAATATAAAGGCGGAAAGACAGCCACAGAACAGCAGGACCATCATACTTTCCAGCCTATTTCCGGCAGTCGTTTCATAGTATCCGGAAACCCCCAGCACTGCTGAAATAGGATAAAATGTTCTCAGCGCATTTGACATACTCATAAACATGCCGGCAAAAGAGTACATTTCCGCTAATACCAACGCCAGCCAATAGTTCTTTTTCTTATACGAAACCAGCGCAATGATGGGGGAAATGGCTAAAAAAACGCACACTCCCTCTAAAAAATATGATTTTAGAAAACCTAATACCATTTCCACCGTCAGCTCATGAACATGCAGGACTGCTTCTGTTAAAAATGTCAAAGCAAAAAGCAGCAGGTAAATAAGTATGCTGAAAACAAAAGTAACGATCATTTTTGCAACCGCTAATTTTGTTTCACTGACAGGAATAAGCCTGAGCAGATTTACGGTATCTTCCTGTTCCTCCCTGCATATCATATAACTTCCCAAAAGAGCAATGACTGCTGGAAGGACAAACAAGGTTGCCCATGGCTGAGCCATGATCATATACCAGCCTGGGTTATCCATGCCCTGAAAACCACTGTCAATACTTTTTCCGCCTATAAAAAGTATGACGGCTATCATGACCACCGCAAATACGGTGAGGAAAACAATGTTGGAGCGGCGAAGCTTTTTACATTCCGCCCATATTAGTATTTTCATCCTTCTGCCTCACTTTCTTCTTAATGTAATCTTTGCAAGTATTACCGCAGCAACATCCCAAACACAAAAACAAAGAAGTGCCAAGGGAACGTGAGCCGCCTGCATCAATGCAAGCCCCGGTATTTCCCCATCCCTTGCTATGATCACAGCTATACCGGATAAGGGATGTAGATACATATTGACTGACATGATAAAAAAGCCAAAAAATATATAGACCAATAAAGTACAAACAGGCAAGATATATCCCTTTTGCGATGCAGCAGCCGCCAAGATCGGCAGGATCGCAAGCGCCGCCAAAAGAGCTGTCTCTAAGCATCTTTCCAGTAAGAAAGAAACGCTTTCCCAGTCAAATATCACATATCCGGAAAGTACGCTGAACAAAACAGATGCGACAGCCGTGATCAGCATAAAGCAAATGGCGTAAACCAAAACAATAACGAATTTGCTGAAAAAGTATCCCATTTTACTGACAGGCACAATCCAGAGTTGTTTCATCATATCATATCTGTTTTCGTCGTGCATCAGTATGGTGCAAAGTATTCCCAAAATGAAGGGCAGTATAATAAAGGATGTGTACCCGAAAGCGGACCATTTATAGAACAGCATTGGATCAACACCTGTTTTCCCAAAATAGTTGAAATACAGCAATGCAAAAAAGGGCATGACAAAAGCAGCCAACAGCATGATCCAAATAAGTTTTCTGCGGCGCAGCTTCAAAAATTCCACCTGAATCAGCTTAAGCAATCCCCTCACCCCCTGTAATCTTTTTGAAATAATCCTCTAAGGTATCATTACAGAGTCCCGAACCGGTAACTGTTACATTCTGCATTACAAAGGCTTTATTTATTTCGCCAATGTCCAGCGTGGTATCATAGAGACGCAGAGTATGGTCATCCTGGACAGAATAATCTTTTATCTGAAACTGACGTTCCAAAATAAGGGATGCTTTCGGAATATCAGAAACTTCCAGCAGAAGGTATCTGCAGTTTTTCTTTTCTAATTCTCTCATACTGCTTTCTTCCAAAAGAACGCCGTGGTCGATGATACCCACATCATCGGCTAACAGAGAAATTTCAGAAAGAATGTGACTGGAAATAAGGATTGACTTCCCTTGCTCAACACTTAATTTCTTGATAAATTCTCTTACTTCCGCAATTCCGATAGGATCAAGACCGTTTGTAGGCTCATCCAGGATCAAAAGTTCCGGGTCATGCAAGATAGCGTTTGCAATACCCAGGCGCTGCTTCATTCCAAGGGAATAGTTACCGGCCAGTTTTTTATCTTTATAAGGCAGACCTACTACTTTCATTGCGTTTTCCACCGCGTTTGGGGCGGCTGTACCCCGCAGCTTCGCAAAAATTTCCAGGTTTTCCGTTCCTGTCAGGTTGGGGTAAAATCCCGGTGTTTCAATAATCGCTCCAATACGGGGAAATACCCATTTTTCCTGACCTTTGATGTTTTGTCCGAATACCTTAACCTCACCGGAAGTAATGGGCGTCAATCCTAAGATCATTTTCATGACAGTAGTCTTGCCTGCTCCGTTACGCCCTAACAACCCGTAAATCCGGCCTTTTCTTATATGAAGATCAGCCTTGCGCACTACCGTTTGCTCTCCGTATACTTTTGTCAATTGTTTTGTTTCAATCACAAAATCTTCCATATTATTTTTTCCTTTCCGTTGATCGGTTTTTAACCATTCAGCAAATCCGCGTATTTACCGAACTAAACGTAAGATAACGTTCAGTAGTTAATTAAAAGTATACTGCACAAACCTTGCCAAAACCTTGCCGCCGCCTTGCGATTCTCTTGTTTTTGATATGCACTGACGACAGGAAAGCTCTGTGATATCACAGAGCTTCAGACTGTAGACAATCACCCTCTTTTTGGAGGCGGTTGTCTATTTTCAGTTTAAC
>ERZ894236.38-NODE-38-length-211748-cov-48.4198_pt1 | contig 211748 bp, 194 predicted proteins | sample MGYA00380297_ERZ894236 | MGnify/ENA primary metagenome ERZ894236 (study PRJEB32331, sample SAMN06328420) | human gut metagenome | biome: human gut microbiome; feature: stool | host: Homo sapiens | collected 2014-08-04 ... | reverse complement strand
ATAGGATAAAACTTTTGCCAGTTGTTTTGCGTTTCTAAAAAGAATATGCTATACTAACAAAATATCAGCGACATATTTTGGAAACATGAGATTAGAAAGAGAAAGGATAGTATGGAAGAGATTATATTTAGAAGACCTGCGCTGGAAGATCAGGAGCTGATCCGTTCTTATTTCGGGAAGGCTCCCAGCAGGAGTTGTGAGAGAACATTTGTGGATGTTTTTTTGTGGGCACGTCATTATCAGGTGACTTTTGCGATCATAGAGGATACCCTTGTTTTCCGGGACGGAGGGGAAGAACCTGGATTTTCTTATCCTGCCGGAGAAGCGGCAAGTGTTAAGAAAGCGTTAGAATTTTTAATGAAGTATAGTGAACAGCAGGGATATCCATTTAAACTGTATAATGTGACAGCAGAGAATTTTGCCCAGATCGAAGAATGGTTCCCCGGAGAATTTGAGCTGGAATATGACAGAGACCAGGCAGATTATGTATATGAATCTGAAAAGCTGGCTACTCTGGCCGGGAAAAAGCTTCATGCAAAACGCAACCATATCAATAAGTTTCAAAAATTGTATCCCAACTGGAGTTATGAGGCACTGAGTGATGAAAATATGGAAGAGTGTTTCCAGATGGCATTAAAGTGGAGAAACCAGAACGGCTGCGAAGAAGACACCGGAAAAAATGCGGAAATGTGCGTTGCATTGAATGCGCTGCGTCTTTACAAAGAACTGGATCAGCGAGGCGGTGTTCTTCGTATCAATGGAGAAGTGGTCGCCTTTACGATTGGGGAAGAACTCTGTGAAGATACTTTTGTTGTGCATATTGAAAAAGCCTTCGCAGATATCGACGGGGCATATCCAATGATCAATCAGCAGTTTGTACAGCATGAATGTACACAGTATCAGTATGTGAACCGGGAAGATGATGCCGGTTCCGAAGGCCTGAGAAAAGCAAAATTATCGTATCGGCCGGCATTTCTGGTGGAAAAGGGAATTCTGACCAGAAAAAGGGCATAAAACAGCAGAAAAATGAAAATGGGGTGGGAATATGATTTCAAAGAAAATGGAGCAGATGGTGGCAAATAGTTCGGCAATCCGGGCGATGTTTGAAGAAGGAACCAAAATGGCGGAAAAGTACGGAGCCAGTCAAGTTTATGATTTCAGTCTTGGAAATCCAAATGTGCCGGCGCCGAAAGCGGTGAAAGAAGCCGTTCTTTCTATTTTAGAGTCGGAAGATCCGATTTGCCTGCATGGGTATACGAACAGCAATGCCGGATATGCAGATGTCAGACAGGCAGTTGCAGATTCTTTGAATACACGTTTTGACACTCGATTCTCAGAACAGAATATTACCATGACAGTCGGAGCTGCCGGGGGCTTGAACGTGATTTTAAAAGCGCTTTTAAATCCACAGGAAGAAGTGATCACGTTTGCACCGTATTTTGGAGAATACCGCAGTTATGTCAGCAATTTTGACGGCATCCTGGTAGAGATTTCCCCGGATACCGAGACATTTCAGCCAAGATTGGATGAGTTTGAAGAAAAGATCACAGAACACACAAAAGCGGTGATCGTCAACACGCCGAACAATCCGACCGGGGTGATTTATTCTGAGAAGACGATCAGGAAGATTGCGGCAATTCTGCAGGCAAAGCAAAAGGAATTTGGGACAAAGATCTATCTGATCTCGGATGAGCCGTATCGGGAACTGGCATATGACGGGGCAGAAGTGCCATATCTGACCAAATATTATCCCAATACGGTTGTGTGCTATTCTTTTAGCAAATCATTATCCCTTCCGGGGGAGCGGATCGGGTATCTGGTCATTCCGGATGAGGCGGCAGACAGCGAAGTTCTGATCCGGGCTGTGAATGTGGCAACCCGGATTCTGGGATTTGTTAACGCTCCGACTCTGCAGCAGAAGCTGGTGAAGTACTGTCTCGAAGAGAAGACGGATATTTCTTATTATGACCGCAACAGGGAGACTTTGTATCAGGGATTGAGCAGGATGGGATTTTCCTGTATCAGACCGGAAGGTGCATTTTATTTGTTTGTAAAATCTCCGGTTGCGGATGAACGGCGGTTTTGCGAAGCAGCGAAAAAATATCATATCCTGCTTGTTCCAGGCAGTTCTTTTGCCTGTCCGGGGTATGTCAGACTGGCATATTGTGTGTCTTATGAGACGATTGTAAATGCACTGCCTGAATTTGAAAAACTGGCGGCAGAATACAAAGGAGGAGACTGATGAGAAGAGCACTTGCAGAAAAGATCCGTCGGGTAGAGCCCTATGTACCCGGAGAGCAGCCCAAAGGAGGGGTGATCAAATTGAATACCAATGAGAATCCCTATCCGCCTGCGCCGGGAGTGAAAAAGGCACTGCAGGAGTTGGATGCGGATCAGTTTCGGTTATATCCAGATCCAACAGCGGAGCTGTTGGTATCAGAATTGTCGGCGTTTTATGGGGTAGAAAAAGAGAAGATTTTTGTGGGAGTCGGATCGGATGATGTACTTTCCATGTGTTTTCTGACATTTTTCCATTCTGATCTGCCGATTTTGTTCCCAGATATTACGTATTCATTTTATAAAGTATGGGCAGAACTGTATCGGATTCCCTATCACTGCCCGAAGCTGGATGCACAGTTTCGGATGGTAAAAGAAGAGTACCAGATTCCGAATGGGGGCATTATTTTTCCAAATCCAAATGCGCCCACAGCGATTTATGAAGAACTGGATTTTATTGAGGATATTCTGCGCCAAAACAGGGATTCTGTGGTGATCGTGGATGAAGCATATATTGATTTTGCAGGAAGATCTGCGATAGAACTGATCGATCAATATGAGAATCTGCTGGTGGTTCAGACGTGTTCCAAATCCCGATCCATGGCAGGGATGCGGATCGGATTTGCAATGGGCAATCCGGAGCTGATCCGATGTCTTTTGGATGCAAAGTATTCATTTAATTCTTATACAATGAATCAGACGTCTCTGGTTTGTGGAGCAGAAAGTATTCGGGATGAAACATATTTCAGAGCGTGTATTGATAAAATAGTGGAGACCCGGGAATGGGCAAAAGGAGAGCTTACAAAGATGGGATTTCAATTTCCGGATTCCAGGGCGAACTTTTTGTTTGTTACACATCCATGGCTGGATGCGAAAGAATTGTTTGAAGCGTTACGGCAGGCGAATATTTATGTTCGATACTGGGATGCTCCAAGAATTGATCAGTATTTAAGAATTACAGTAGGTACCAGAGAAGAGATGCAGGTGCTTCTGGAATTTTTGAAGAATTATATAGGAAAGAAGGAAAGGTAGAAAAGAATGTTAAAACAGATTTTTCAGGGAATGGTAGTTGGAATTGCAAATATCATTCCAGGAGTCAGCGGTGGAACCATGATGGTAGCAATGGGGCTGTATGACAGACTGATCCATGCAATTACCCATTTGAAAAGCGAATTTAAAAACAGTATGAAACTTCTGATCCCGATTTTTGCAGGAGCAGGAATTGCGATCATTGTATTGTCTCGTATTTTTGAGTACCTGTTGGCAGTGTATCCGATCCCGACCAATTTTGCATTCTGCGGATTGATCGCGGGAAGTCTTCCGTTTATTTTTAAGAAGGTAAAAGGACATAAGGTGACCGTCGGCAAGCTGATCCCGTTTGTGATCTTCTTTGCAGTGGTGATCCTGATGGCTCTTTTGGGAGAGACGGATGGTGCGGCAGCCAATGTAAGTTTCAGTCTGATCAATGTTGTGAAACTGCTTTTGGTTGGTGTGGTTGCGGCAGCTACGATGGTCGTTCCTGGAGTGAGCGGTTCCATGATGCTGATGCTTCTGGGCTATTACGATACGATCTTAAAGACCATCAATCAGTTTATTGATGCACTGGCGGCGCTGGATATGCATGGGATTCTGGTACAGTGCGGAGTGCTCATTCCATTTGGGATCGGAGTGGTTGCAGGAATCTTTTTGATCGCAAAGCTGATCGAATTTATTTTTATGAAAGCGGAGATCCATGCATATTATGGAATCATCGGTTTGATCCTGGCTTCACCGATCGCAATTCTGCTTAAGACAGATTGGAGTGGATTTTCTGTAGTTACAGTAGGAGTTGGCGTTTTGACATTTATCCTGGGATGGTTTACAGCGAGCAAGCTGGGAGGAGAATAAAGAAAGGGGAAGGATGCGGGTTATTTTTGCATTCTTCCCTTTTTAGATTCCAGATTCTGGAGAAATTCAGTATATTCAAAAAGCTGTTCTCTGGAGTCAGACGACAGATTGAAATATGCACAGAGCAAACGGTATTCCGAAGAGTCTGGTGCGACAGAAATGCAGTCGGAATCAGAACCTGTCAGCAGATAGTCAACAGAGACGTGAAAGTAATCGGCAATCTGGAGCAGGCGTTCATAATCGGGCTGCTTTCCTTTTGTTTCGTAGCCCGCAATGGTAGAGCGGGTCAGCTTCAAATGGGAAGCCAGTTCGTTTTGTGTGACATGATTTTGTTCTCTTAATTCTTTCAAAGTAGATGAAAACTTCATATGCACCTCCTGAATCATGTGTATTTTATCAGCTTGTTTCCATTTATTGACAAAAAGTGACAAATATCAACAAAACGAATAGAAACGTGACGAAAAGACACTGACGAAGAGCGTAAGGAAACACGTTGACACCATATGGGAAAATTCGTATAATGAAACAGAGGAAAAGAAAGGATGACGTGAGAGATGTTTGCAAAAAATGATGAAGAGAAAAGAAATCGTTTGTGGAAGACGGCAATTTCAGTTTCTACGGTTGTGATCATTTTGATTGTAGTGTTCTTTGTGACAAAGCTTTTTACATCCAATCCGATCGAAGGAACCTGGGAGAAAGAAGACGATGGAGTGCTTCTGATAATCCAGGGGGATGGAAGTGCATATGCGCAGTGGCCGCAGGAGTTTGAGGCGGAAGATGTAAAGCTTTCGATGAGCTGCAGTGTCGATACGGACATGAAGACCCTGACACTTCATAGCAGCACAGAGGAGGTGCAGAAGGCAGCAGAGACATTTCAGATAGAAGCAGCGGATCTGGAAGCGGCAGCGCAGAAACTGGACGGGACGTATGAGTACAATCTGGTGCAGAAAGAGCTGACACTGACAGAACGCGAATATGGCGGTCAGATGACATTTACAAAAAAATAAAGAAAGGTCAAAACGGTGGATGCAGGACTTGAAAGCAGAGTTTGCATCCGCCGTAAATTTAACACTATTTTTGGGAGGACAGGAGGAAAAGAGATGGAAATGTTGAGAAATCAGACAAAAGAAATCAGGATCGGAGATGTCTGGATCGGCGGGAAACATCCAGTGGCGATCCAGTCCATGACAAATACGAAGACCGAGGATGTGAATGCTACAGTTGCCCAGATTCTTGCACTGGAAGCTGCAGGGTGCGAGATCATCCGCTGTGCGGTCCCGACCATGGAAGCAGCGCTGGCACTCAAAGAGATCAAACGTCAGATACATATTCCGCTGGTTGCGGATATCCACTTTGATTATCGGCTGGCGATCGCGGCCATTGAAAACGGGGCAGACAAGATCCGGATCAATCCGGGCAATATCGGTTCCAAAGAACGGGTCCAGGCTGTAGTGGAAAAAGCAAAAGAATATCAGATTCCGATCCGCGTTGGTGTAAACAGCGGTTCCCTGGAAAAGCATCTGGTAGAAAAATATGGCGGGGTGACTGCAGAAGGAATCGTGGAAAGCGCTTTGGACAAAGTGCACATGATCGAAGAACTGGGATATGATAATCTGGTAGTCAGCATCAAATCCTCGGATGTGATGATGTGCGTCAAAGCCCATGAACTGCTGGCTCCGAAGTGTGTCTATCCCTTGCATGTAGGGATTACAGAGGCGGGAACACTGTATTCCGGTAATGTCAAATCTTCCGTAGGGCTTGGAATCATCCTTCATGAAGGAATTGGCAATACCATCCGGGTGTCACTCACCGGAGATCCTGCAGAAGAAATCCGTACGGCAAAACTGGTGTTAAAGACATTGGGCATGAGAAAAGGCGGGATCGAAGTCGTTTCCTGTCCGACTTGCGGACGGACGCAGATCGATTTGATCGGACTTGCAAACCAGGTGGAAAAGATGGTTCAGGATATTGATCTGGATTTGAAAGTTGCGGTGATGGGATGCGTGGTAAATGGTCCGGGAGAGGCAAAAGAGGCTGATATTGGAATTGCAGGAGGAATCGGAGAGGGACTTTTGATCAAAAAGGGTGAGATTATAAAGAAAGTCAAAGAAGAAGAGTTGTTAGAGACACTGCGTCAGGAGTTGTTAAATTGGAACAGGTAAAGAACGAAAAAGTATTTTTTGAAGTGTTTCCGACATTGCGGGCAGAAGGAGAACTGAAGATGCTGTTTGGCGATGTGGAAGTGACAAAGATCACAACCAATTCATCCAGGGATTTTTTGCATGTTCACATGGTCAGCCACCATCTGATCCCGAAAAAGATGATCTGGAAGATGGAAGAGTGCATCAAGGAGCAGCTGTTCGGGCCGGTTCCGATTACAATCCGGATCGAGGAGCAATATGTACTTTCCGGACTGTACACACTGGAAACTTTGATGGCGGAGTACAAGGAAAGTCTGGTACTGGAGCTGGAAAAGAAAAGTGTACTGGCAGCGAATATGTTTGAACTGGCAGAACTGCGGTTTGAAGGAGAGCAGATCCTTTGTGTGGAGCTTTTGGATACGATCGTCTCCGAAGGAAAGAAAGAGTATATCGTAGAGCTTTTGGAAGAGGTGCTGCACAATCGGTTTGGAATGCCGGCAGAGATCCGGGTGCTTTACCGGGAACAGGAGGAGAACCAGAACCGGGAGTACGATGAGCAGAGGATCCAGCAGGAGATCAATGCAATTTTTGAACGAAGAGCAAGGCAGAAAGGAGAGTTTGTGGAGAAGCCGGCTGCTGCAAAGGCGGAGCCTTCAAAAGAGAAAAAACAAGCGGAAAATGGAAAGAAAGATCCTACAAGATCAGGATTTAAAAAGGGAGAATTCCGAAAGAAAGAATTTCATCGTCCGCTGAAGCAGGGGGATGATCCGGCTCTTGTTTACGGAAAGAATTTTGAAGAGGAACCGATGACACTGGATCAGGTTGTGACAGAAATGGGAGAGATCACAATCCATGGAAAGATCATCAGTTTTGATACGCGGGAAATCCGAAATGAAAAGACGATCCTGATGTTTTCTGTTACGGATTTTACAGATACGATCACCGTCAAGATGTTTGTAAGAAACGACCAGCTCACCGAATTGTTAGGCGAGATCAAGAAAGGTGCGTTTGTGAAGATCAAGGGAGTGACTACCATTGATAAGTTTGACGGAGAACTGACCATCGGTTCTGTGACCGGAATTAAAAAAATCGGAGACTTTACGGTATCGAGGGAAGACTTAAGCCCGGTCAAAAGGGTAGAGCTGCACTGTCATACCAAGATGAGTGACATGGATGGGGTGTCTGAAGTAAAGAACATCGTGAAACGGGCGCATGACTGGGGACATCCGGCCATTGCGATCACGGATCATGGAGTGGCACAGTCTTTCCCGGACGCAAACCATTACATCGAAACTCTGGATAAGAATGACCCATTTAAGATCATTTACGGCGTGGAAGGATATGTAGTGGATGATCTGACGGAGATTGCCGTCAATGCAAAAGATCAGACGCTGGATGATACGTATATTGTATTTGATATTGAGACAACCGGATTTTCAGCGATCAAAGATAAGATTATTGAGATCGGGGCGGTGAAAGTCCAGAATGGGGTGATCACAGATACATTCAGCACTTTTGTCAACCCTAAACGGCCGATTCCTTTTGAAATCACGCAGCTGACCAGTATTACAGATGAGATGGTACTGGATGCGCCGGACATTGAGACGGTATTGCCGCAGTTTCTGGAATTTGTCGGAGACGGAGTGCTGGTGGCACACAATGCTGGATTTGATGTAGGATTTATTGAGCAAAATTGCAGATATCAGGATATCGAGCCGGATTTTGTGTCTGTAGATACAGTTGCGTTGGCCAGAGTGCTGCTTCCTACTTTGTCCAAATATAAGTTGAATATTGTAGCGAAAGCGCTTGGAATCTCCCTGGAGAATCATCACCGTGCGGTGGATGATGCTGGAGCTACTGCGGAGATTTTTGTCAAATTTGTGGAGATGCTCAGAGACAGAAATATCACAACTCTCAAAGAGATGAACCGATTTGGGGATATGAATGTGAATGCGATCCGAAAGCTTCCGACACACCATATTATCATTCTGGTAAAAAATGATATTGGGCGGTTCAATCTCTATCAGCTGATCTCTGCTTCCCATCTGACCTATTTTGCAAGGAGGCCGAGAATTCCAAAAAGTTTGTTAAATGAACACCGAGAAGGACTGATCATCGGAAGCGCCTGTGAAGCAGGGGAGCTGTATCAGGCCATTTTGAACCAGAAGTCGCCGCAGGCCATTGCAAGACTGGCAGAATTTTATGATTATTACGAGATCCAGCCGGTTGGAAATAATCAGTTTATGATCGAAAGTGATCGGTACGGAGATGTCAATTCCATAGAAGATCTTCAAAACATAAATCGTGAGATTGTCCGTCTTGGGGAAACCTTCAAAAAACCGGTGGTGGCAACCTGTGATGTGCATTTTTTGGATCCGGAGGATGAAGTATACCGAAGGATCATTATGGCGGGAAAAGGATTTGGAGATGCAGATATCCAGCCGCCATTGTATCTTCGGACTACGGATGAAATGCTGGAAGAGTTTTCCTATCTGGGTGCGGCAAAAGCGCGGGAAATAGTAATTGAAAATCCGAACCGGATCTGCGACATGGTAGAGAAGATCTCTCCGGTCAATCCAAATAAATGTCCGCCGGTTATTGAAAACTCAGAGCAGAACCTGCGGGATATCTGCTATAACAAAGCCCATGAGATTTACGGGGAGGAACTGCCAGAACCGGTGCAGACCAGGCTGGAACGGGAATTGACTTCGATTATTTCCAATGGATATTCCGTGATGTACATCATTGCCCAAAAGCTGGTATGGAAATCCAACGATGATGGCTATCTGGTAGGATCCCGCGGTTCGGTAGGGTCTTCGTTTGTGGCTACCATGGCGGGGATTACGGAGGTGAATCCGCTCAGTCCTCATTATTACTGCAGTGAGTGTCATTACAGTGATTTTGATTCCGAAGAAGTTCGTGCATTTGCAGGCGGATGCGGATTTGATATGCCGGATAAACAGTGTCCGAACTGCGGGGCAAAGCTGATCAAAGCCGGATTCGACATTCCGTTTGAGACCTTCCTTGGATTCAAAGGGGACAAAGAGCCTGATATCGACTTGAACTTTTCCGGGGATTACCAGGCAAAGGCACACCGCTATACGGAAGTAATTTTCGGGGAAGGACATACCTTTAAAGCGGGAACCATCGGGACACTGGCAGATAAGACTGCATTTGGATATGTGAAGAATTATTATGAAGAGCGTGGACATCGAAAGAGAAAATGTGAGATTGATCGGATCGTGCAGGGATGTACCGGAATCCGAAGAAGTACTGGACAGCATCCGGGCGGAATTGTTGTTCTGCCTCACGGACATGATATCAATGAGTTTACGCCGGTCCAGCATCCGGCCAATGATATGACAACCGATATCATCACCACTCATTTTGATTACCATTCCATCGATCATAACCTTTTGAAGCTGGATATTCTGGGACACGATGATCCGACCATGATCCGAACACTGGAAGAGTATATCACGTCGGATGCATTGGAAAACGAATACAATGAAGAAAATCCCTTTGATGCGACCAGGATTCCACTGGATGATAAGGCGGTGCTGTCTTTGTTCCATGATACCAGTGCTTTGGGCATCAAACCGGAAGATATTGATGGCTGTAATCTGGGCTGTCTGGGAATTCCGGAGTTTGGGACAGACTTTGTAATCCAGATGGTACAGGATGCCAATCCACAGTCGCTTTCTGATCTGATCCGTATTTCGGGACTGTCCCATGGAACGAATGTGTGGCTGGGAAATGCGCAGGTTCTGATCGAGTCCGGAAAAGCAACGATTTCTACGGCAATCTGTACCCGGGATGATATTATGATCTACCTGATCAATCAGGGGGTAGACAGCGCCCTTTCTTTTACGATCATGGAAAGTGTACGAAAAGGAAAAGGACTCAAGCCGGAATGGGAAGAAGCCATGAAAGAAAAGAATGTGCCGGACTGGTACATCTGGTCCTGTAAGCAGATCAGCTACATGTTCCCGAAGGCACATGCGGCGGCATATGTCATGATGGCATATCGTATTGCGTACTGTAAGATCAACTATCCACTTGCTTATTATGGAGCGTATTTCGGGATCCGTGCCAATGCGTTTTCTTATGAACTGATGTGCCAGGGAAAAGAAAAACTGAATTATTATATGAAAGATTATAAGCGTCGTGCGGATTCCTTAAGCAACAAAGAACAGGATGTTTTAAAAGACATGAAGATCGTGCAGGAAATGTATGCGAGAGGATATGAATTTTTGCCGCTGGATATCTACAAAGCGAAAGCAACGAAGTTCCAGATTATTGACGGGAAACTGATGCCGCCCCTTTCCAGCATCGAAGGAATGGGAGAAAAAGCGGCGGAAGCAGTGGAAGAGGCTGCAAAGGACGGTCCATATCTGTCTCTGGATGATTTCCGGCAGAGGACTAAGGTCAGCAAGACCGTGATCGAATTTATGTCAGATTTGGGATTGTTTGGAAATCTTCCGCAGAGCAATCAGCTTTCTTTGTTTGATTTTTAGAAAAGGTGTGATATAATAGGGCAACTGATACTCTGATGCATCACATGGATAAAGTGCCGGTGCTTCAGGAGAGAATGGAGGAAGATGAGATGTATGATTTTGAAGAAATAAGAAAAGAAGATCCCGAAATTGCAGCAGCGATCCAGGCAGAGATGGAAAGGCAGAATTCTCATATCGAACTGATCGCTTCGGAAAACTGGGTCAGCAAAGCAGTGATGGCAGCAATGGGAAGCCCTCTGACCAATAAATATGCCGAAGGATATCCCGGAAAGCGTTATTATGGCGGGTGCGAATGTGTAGATGCAGCAGAGAATCTGGCCATAGAGCGGGCAAAAGAGCTATTCGGATGTGAATATGTCAATGTACAGCCACATTCCGGAGCCCAGGCGAATATGGCAGTCCAGTTTGCCATGCTGACACCGGGAGACCGGGTGATGGGGATGAATCTGGACCATGGCGGTCATCTGACCCACGGATCTCCGGTCAATATGTCCGGAAAGTATTTTGAGATTACGCCATATGGAGTCAATGAAGAGGGAGTGATTGATTATGAGGAGGTGCGAAGGATTGCAAAAGAGTGCCGGCCAAAGTTGATCATTGCAGGAGCCAGCGCTTATGCCAGAATTATTGATTTTCAGAAATTCCGTGAGATCGCAGATGAAGTGGGCGCTTACTTGATGGTAGACATGGCGCATATTGCAGGTCTGGTGGCAGCAGGACTGCATCCAAGCCCCATTCCGTATGCACATGTGACCACAACGACAACCCATAAGACACTGAGAGGACCTCGGGGAGGCATGATCTTAAGCAGCAATGAGATGAATGAACGGTTTCATTTCAACAAAGCAATTTTCCCGGGAATCCAGGGCGGCCCTCTGATGCATGTGATCGCTGCAAAGGCGGTTTGTTTCAAAGAAGCATTGAGTCCGGAATTTATCACGTATCAGGAGCAGGTTTTGAAAAATGCAAAGGCGTTGTGCAGTGGATTGCTGGAAAGAGGTGTTAAGATCGTATCCGGAGGAACGGACAATCATCTGATGCTGGTGGATCTTACTGGAACCGATGTGAGTGGAAAAGAGCTGGAAAGACGTCTGGATCAGGCACATATCACCTGCAACAAAAATACCATTCCAAATGATCCAAGGTCTCCGTTTGTGACAAGTGGTGTCCGGTTGGGAACTCCGGCAATTACAAGCAGAGGAATGAAAGAGCAGGAAATGGACCAGATTGCGGAAATGATTGCGATGGTGATCCAGGATACAGACAATATAGAGAAAGTAAAAGAGATGGTACAAAAGCTGACCAGGGCGTATCCTTTGTGCGGATCAGTGGAATGATAAAAAGAATCTGCTTCCTTTTGGAAAGCAGATTCTTTTTATAATCTTATTTTGTTGTATAACTTTTAAATATTAAATCGGAATTATATAATTAAAAGGTACATCTAAAATCTGATTAAAGCTTTACTACGTTTGTTGCCTGAGGTCCTTTTGCGCCTTCTGTTACTTCAAATTCAACAGCCTGGCCTTCTTCTAAGGATTTGAATCCATCCATTACGAGTCCTGAATAGTGTACAAATACGTCATTTCCTTCAGAATCAGAGATGAATCCATACCCTTTTTGGTTGTTAAACCATTTTACTGTACCTGTCATTGTGTTACCTCCATAAAATTGAAAATAAATAATAAAGTATATCGTATTGTATACTAAAGTGAAAACAATACTGTATTAGTCTAGCATATTCAACAAGTGGTGTCAAATGATTTCTTTTTAAATTTGTAAAAATATACAAAAAATGTCGAAATGTGGGAAGGAGAAGAAAAGAAAAAATGAGAGATTGTATTTCTGGCGGAATTCTATTAAAATAGGAAAAGCAGGAAAAGTTACAAAAGGAGAAACATACCATGAAGATGTCTACAAGAGGACAGTATGCGCTGGAAATTGTGGTGGATCTGGTGATGCATTCCGCGCCGGATCATTTAGAAAGCCTGAATGATATAGCAAAAAGAAGAAATCTTTCGGAAAAATATCTGGAGAGGATTGTGAAATTATTAAAAGAAGCCGGTATTGTCAAAAGTGTGAGAGGGGCATATGGGGGATATTGCCTGATGAAATCTCCGGAAGAAATTTCGGTACTGGAAGTCTTGAAAGCAGCAGAAGGCGAGATGGCGCCGGTGGCTTGTCTGACAGAGGACAAGGACTGTAAAATGGACTGTGATCTTTGTTCTACCAAGACTACCTGGGGAGAGCTGTGGGAGCAGATCCTGGATGTGGCAGCAGATGTGACTGTAGCCAGGATTGCTGAGAATGCCATGCATAAGAAAAAGATGTGAAGACACGATCAGAGAAGGTGAAGAGGCAGAAATTGTCTGATGCCTTCTCTTTTTGTTTTGATAAAATCAATAAAATGGATATAATATATTGACATAGTAGGAAAAAGAAGGTATAACAATAAAAAACATAATGAAAAGAATAGGAATTGAAGGAGGGTGTTATGAAAGTATCAACAAGAGGCAGATATGGGCTGCGTGCTCTGGTGGATATGGCAATTCATTCCGGGGATGCTCCGATTTCTCTGGTTCAGGTTGCCAACAGACAGAAGATTTCTCTAAATTATCTGGAACAGGTATTTGGAACTTTGCGAAAGGCAGGGATCGTAAACAGTATCAAAGGTGCCGGAGGCGGATATAAACTGGCAAGAGCCGCAGAAGAAATTACAGTAAGAGAAGTGCTCGAGGCACTGGAAGGGAAGTTTTCGATTATTGACCGTGTGGTAGGAGAAGAGAAGGATGAGATACAGGAAGCAATTGAAGAGCTGGTGTGGAGCAGGATCGATACTACAGTCAATACGTTTTTGGAACAGAAGACTTTGAAGATGCTTGCGGAAGAGTACAAGAAAAAGTTAGAATACAGCACACAAATGTATTATATCTGACAGCAATGAAGCATGGATTAAGGAGGAGATGCAAATGGCAAAAATTTATCAAAGTATCACAGAACTGATTGGAAGAACCCCGCTTCTGGAAGTGAAGAATCTGGAGAAAAAAGAAGGACTGCAGGCGAAAGTTCTGGTAAAATTGGAATACTTCAATCCGGCGGGAAGTGTAAAGGATCGGGCGGCTCTGCAGATGATCGAGACAGCGGAACAGGAAGGAATCCTGAAGCCAGGGGCTACGATCATCGAACCGACCAGCGGAAATACCGGGATCGGACTGGCATCCATTGCGGCTTCGAAAGGATACCATGCGATTTTTGTAATGCCAGAGACGATGAGCGTGGAACGCAGAAAACTGCTTGGAGGATATGGTGCCAGGATCGTACTGACTGAAGGGAAAAAGGGGATGAAAGGCGCCATTGAGCGAGCCGCTGAACTGGAAAAAGAACTGGATGATGCAGTAATCCTGGGACAGTTTGTCAATCCGGCGAACCCATTGGCTCATAAGAAGACAACAGGTCCGGAAATCTGGGAAGATACAGAAGGAGCGGTCGATCTGTTTGTAGCCGGAGTGGGAACCGGAGGAACGATCACCGGGACCGGAGCATATCTGAAGTCTGTAAAACCTTCTGTAGAGGTTGTGGCGGTAGAGCCGGCAGGTTCTCCGGTGCTGTCAGGAGAAAATCCAGGTCCTCATGGATTACAGGGGATCGGCGCGGGATTTATTCCGGAAGTGCTGGATACTACCGTGTATGATAAAATCTGCCAGGTGAAAGAAAAGGATGCCTATGAAACGGCGCAGATGCTGGCAAAAACAGAAGGAATCCTGGTGGGGATCTCTTCTGGTGCGGCATTGTGGGCAGCACTTCAGGAGGCCAAAAAAGAGGAAAATAAAGGAAAGACGATCGTTGCACTGCTTCCGGATACCGGAGAACGCTATCTCTCAACCCCTTTGTTTGCATCCGCAGAAAACGATGGTTGAAAAACAGAGAAATATGGTATATACTACAGAAAAAGGCAAAAAAGGAGTTTGAGATTATGAAAGAATTTAAATATGTAGTTACAGATGCAGAAGGAATCCACGCAAGACCTGCAGGGCTTCTTGTGAAAAAAGCAGCAGAATTTACATCCGCTGTTACAATTACAAAGGGAGAAAAATCTGCAGATGCAAAAAGAATTTTTGGTGTAATGGGGCTGGGAGTAAAGACAGGAGAAGAAGTTACAATTTCAGCAGATGGCGCAGACGAAGATACAGCAATCACAGAACTGGAAACATTCTTTAAGGAAAATTTATAATTCCGGATACAGAGGAAGGTATTTATGATTACATTAACAGGAAAAAGTGTGTTTGGTGGAGTGGCCATCGGAAAGCTTTCTTTTTATAAGAGAAATCAAAAAGTGATCAAAAGAGAGCATGTAGAGGATGTAGAAGCAGAATGTAAAAGATTTCAGAATGCCAAAGCAGAAGGAATCCAGCAGTTAAAAGAATTATACGAAAAATCGATTGCAGATGTCGGCGAGGCAAACGCAATGATCTTTGAGATTCATCAGATGATGCTGGAAGATCTGGATTATATCGAATCCATTGAGAATATCATTCGTTCACAGGAAGTCAATGCAGAGTTTGCGGTTGCTACAACTGCAGATAATTTTGCACAGATGTTTGCTGCTATGGATGATGCATATATGCAGGGACGTGCAGCAGATGTGAAAGATGTATCCGAGAGAGTTCTGGATATCCTGTGCGGCGTAAGCGACGGTTTTAAACAGACAGATGAACCGTCCATTATCGCAGCGGATGATCTGGCGCCAAGTGAGACGGTACAGCTGGATAAAAGTAAGGTGCTTGCCTTTGCCACTATGTATGGTTCCGCCAATTCTCATACAGCGATCCTGGCAAGAACGATGAACATCCCTGCTGTGATCGGACTTGGAGAGAGTTTGAGTCCGCAGTATGATGGAAAGATGGCTGTGATCGACGGATTTACAGGAACTCTGTATATTGATCCGGATGAAGAGACTCTTGCCAAAATGCAGGAAAAACAAAAAGAAGATCTGGAACAAAAAGCTCTTCTGGAACAGTTAAAAGGCAAAGAAAATGTAACAAAGAGCGGTCAGAAGATCAATGTATATGCGAACATTGGAAATGCTTCTGATGTGGGAGCGGTTCTGAAAAATGATGCAGGCGGGATCGGATTGTTCCGAAGTGAGTTTTTGTATCTGGAGAATGAGACATTCCCGACAGAAGAGCAGCAGTTTGCGGTATACAAACAGGTCGCAGAGAATATGGCAGGGAAAAAAGTAATCATCCGCACATTGGATATTGGCGCAGACAAGCAGGTGGATTACTTTGATCTTGATAAAGAAGAAAATCCGGCGCTTGGATATCGTGCGATCCGAATTTGTCTGACCAGACCTGAGATTTTCAAAACACAGCTTCGTGCGCTTTACAGAGCAGCTTTCTATGGAAATATTTCTATCATGTTCCCAATGATCATCTCAGTATCTGAGATCCGTCAGATTAAAGAGATGATTGCGGAAGTAAAAGCAGAATTAAAAGAACAGGGGATTCCGTATAAAGAAGAAGTAGAACTTGGTGTGATGATCGAGACTCCGGCATCTGTAATGATCAGCCGTGAACTCGCAAAAGAAGTGGACTTTTTCAGTGTTGGTACCAATGATCTGACACAGTATACACTGGCGATCGACCGTCAGAATTCCAAACTGGATCCTTTCTACGATCCACATCATCCGGCAGTGCTTGCAATGATCCGTATGGCGGCAGAGAGTGCTCATGCAGAAGGCAAGTGGATTGGTATTTGTGGTGAACTTGGAGCGGATCTGGAATTGACAGAAGAGTTTCTGAAGATGGGATTGGATGAGTTATCGGTTTCGCCATCTATGATCCTTCCGTTGAGAAAACGAATTCGAGATTGTGAATAAGGCGAATATAAAGAAGAAAAAAGGTGTTGCTTTTGGCAATGCCTTTTTTTAAAATTTGCTTGCAAACAAACGTTCGAAATGTTATAATTCTTAAAAGAACATATGTTCTGAAAGGGGAAGAGCGATGGAAGTGATACAGGAAAAGGAATCTATTTATGAAAAATTGCAGATTTTATCAGACGCGGCAAAGTATGATGTTGCCTGTACATCCAGTGGGGTGGATCGAAAAGGAGATGGAGCGGGCATGGGAAATTGCAGCAGATCTGGAATCTGTCACAGCTTTTCGGCAGATGGACGTTGTATTTCTTTGCTGAAGATTCTGTTTACCAATGAGTGTATTTATGACTGTAAGTATTGTATCAATCGTTCATCGAACGATGTCGTGCGCACCTCATTTACTCCGGAGGAGATCTGCACCTTGACGATGGAGTTTTACAGACGCAATTACATTGAAGGATTGTTTTTGAGTTCGGGGATTTTGAAGAGTCCGGATTATACCATGGAGCTGATTTATACCGCACTTTATAAGCTTCGTCACGTATATCATTTTCAGGGCTATATTCATGTGAAAGCAATTCCGGGGGCAGATCCGCGGCTGATCCAAAAGACGGGCTTTCTTGCAGACCGGATGAGTGTCAATCTGGAGCTGCCTACTGCAGAAAGTCTGCGGATTCTTGCGCCCCACAAGTCCAGGAAGAACATTCTGGCGCCTATGCGCCTGGTGCAGGAAAAATCAGAAGAGAACAGGCAGGAACTGGCTTTGTATCAGCATACTCCAAGATTTGTACCGGCAGGACAGAGTACTCAGATGATCATCGGAGCGTCACCCGAGACAGATTATCAGATTTTACATGTAGCAGAGTCTCTGTATCAGAAATTTGGACTCAAGAGGGTGTTTTATTCTGCTTTTGTAGCAGTGAATGAGGACAAAGCACTTCCGGCAAAGACAGAGGAAGGACCGCCTCTTTTGAGGGAACATCGATTGTATCAGGCAGACTGGCTGCTTCGATATTATCATTTTGCGGCCAGTGAACTGTTAGATGAAAAGAATCCTAATTTTAATATTTTCCTGGATCCAAAATGCAACTGGGCATTGAAACATCTGGAATGGTTTCCAATGGAAGTGAATCGTGCGCCATATGAGATGCTGCTTCGTGTTCCAGGCATCGGATATAAATCTGCGGCCCGGATCGTAAAGGCGAGAAGGTTTGGGATTCTTGGATTTGACGATCTCAAGAAAATGGGGGTTGTCTTGAAACGCGCGCTATATTTTATCACCTGCAGCGGAAAGATGATGTATAAAACGAAGATAGAGGAAGACTATATTACAAGGAACCTTTTAAATACCAAAGAGAGATTGCCGGATACAGTGTCTGGAATCCGTTATCAGCAGTTGTCTTTGTTTGATGATGTTAATTTTACCCAAAGTCAGTCTTTGCAGGGATAAGAACAGGAGAGCAGAATGAAGAAAATTTATGTTTGCAGGGATGAGAGAACGGAACTTCTCTCTGCCATTTATGATGCATGGAAAGAAAAGAGGAATAAAGAAGCCGGGATTGAAATTCTGGGGAAAATGCAGCAGCAGCTTTTCTGTGAATATGCAGAAGTCAGAGGATCCGAGAAAAAAGCGCAGGCAGTAGAGCGGCTGATACAGACGCACCTGGGGAGTCAGGCTTATGAAGATATTTCCTATGCACTGCTTTCGGAGGATCCCATGAAAGCAGAGGCAGTATTTCATGTGATGCAGGCTGCCAGAACAGTGAGGCCAAGCAATAGGATTATGGATGTACTTGGAAATCCATTTGTTGCAAAAGTATTTGAGTTAAGGCGCAGAGTTTCAAATGAAGCACATTATTTTATAGAGTTTGTAAGATTTCGGGAATTGGAAAATGGGGTTCTTCTTTCGGAGATTGCACCGAAGAATCGGATATTGACTTGTATCGCAGAACATTTTTCGGATCGGTTTCCATTGGAAAACTGGGCAATTTATGACAGTACTCACAGGGAATTTCTGGTTCATCCGGCCAGGCAGAGATGGATGATCGTAAAGGGAGAAACTCTGGATCCTGAAACGGCAGAACGGGTAACGCAGGCAGAAAAAGAGTACCGGGAATTGTGGAAAGGATTTTTCCATGCGGTGTCGATTGAAGAGAGAAAAAATCTTCGTTGTCAGCGCAGTCATCTGCCTTTGAGATTTCGGGAGAATATGACAGAATTTCAGGCAGATACTTTAGAAAAAAATATTGTATAATCAGAAGAGTTAGTTTAAGATAAGAATAACAAACGAGCGTTAATTCATGAGAGGAAGGAAGGAGAGTTATGGAGAAAGAAGCAATTGTGTGGCTGGCGCTTTTTGTTATTTTCCTGATCATTGAACTGGCCACAGTAGGGCTTACCTCGATCTGGCTCGCAGGAGGCGCTCTGGTGGCATTACTTCTGCAGATGGCGGGTGCAGGACTGGTTTGGCAGATTGGGTCCTTTATCGTGGTGTCATTTTTGTTGTTGTATTTTACAAGGCCATTTGCGGTAAAATATGTCAATGCACACCATGAAAAGACGAACTATGAACGTGCAGTCGGAAAGACGATAAAGATCACGGAACGGGTGGATGATCTGGCACAGACCGGAAAAGGCATTCTTGATGGGATGGAGTGGACAGTACGTACTGACAGGAAAGAAATTGTGCTTGAAAAAGACGCTCTGGCAAAGGTGGTTCGTATTTCCGGAGTGAAACTGATTGTAGAACCATATGAGGAGGAATAGGATATGGGACTGATGGTACTTGGAATTATATTGATACTGGCGATATTGATACTGGCAGCGAATGTCCGGATCGTGCCGCAGGCACATGCGTACATTCTGGAACGTCTGGGAGGCTATAAAGAGACCTGGGGTGTTGGAATCCATTTTAAGATTCCGATCCTGGACCGTGTGGCGAAGAGAGTGTCTCTCAAAGAGCAGGTTGTGGATTTTGAACCGCAGGCTGTGATCACAAAAGATAACGTTACGATGCAGATCGACACGGTGATCTTTTTCCAGATCACCGACCCGAAGCAGTACGCATATGGGGTGGAAAATCCGATTGCAGCCATTGAGAATCTGACTGCAACGACCCTGCGTAATATTATTGGAGATCTGGAACTGGATGAGACATTGACTTCCAGAGAGACGATCAATTCAGAGATGCGTACTTCCCTGGATATTGCGACAGATCCATGGGGAATCAAAGTCAATCGTGTGGAGCTGAAAAATATTATGCCGCCGACGGCGATTCAAGACGCCATGGAGAAGCAGATGAAGGCGGAGCGTGAGAGACGAGAAGCGATCCTGAAGGCAGAGGGAGAAAAGAAATCTACGATCCTGGTGGCAGAAGGTAAGAAAGAGTCTTTGATCCTGGAAGCAGAGGCAGAGAAGCAGGCAGCGATTTTGAACGCAGAAGCAGAAAAGCAAAAAAGGATCAAAGAGGCAGAAGGTCAGGCAGAAGCGATCCGTACGGTTCAGAAAGCGACTGCAGAAGGAATTGAGTTTATCAAACAGGCAGGTGCAGATGATGCGGTGCTGACGCTTAAGAGCCTAGAGGCATTTGCCAAAGCCGCAGACGGAAGAGCAACCAAGATTATCATTCCTTCAGAACTGCAGGGGATTGCGGGGCTGACCAAGACGATCGCAGAAGTTGCAAGACCGGACAGAGCGGCAGAGTAGGAAACATGAAAGACGAAAGAGTAATCAGAATATCTGTCCGAAACCTCGTAGAATTTATTTTGAGGGAAGGGGACATTGATAACAGGGTGTCCGGCAGCATGGAGAAAGATGCCATGCTGCTGGGCAGTAAAATACATCGCAGAATACAGAGTCGTATGGGCGCAGATTATACTGCAGAAGTTCCGCTGAAGCTGCAGGTCGCCTGTGACGGTTTCGTTCTGCAGATTGAAGGGCGCGCCGATGGAATCCAAAAGGATGACGAAAAGGTCTTGATCGATGAGATTAAAGGAATTTTGCGAAATCTGGAACATCTGGAAGCGCCCGTTCCAGTTCATCTGGCACAGGCAAAGTGTTATGCGTATATTTATGCAGTACAAAATTCTCTGGAACGGATTTGGGTGCAGATGACATATTGCCAGATGGAGACGGAAGAAATCCGCAGATTTTCACAGGAATTTTGTATGGAAGATCTGGAGGTGTGGTTTCAGAACCTGGTGAAGCAGTATGAGAAATGGGCAAAGTTTGAGATCGAATGGAAAAAGGTACGAAACACCTCGATTCGTCAGATTGAATTTCCCTTTCCGTATCGCGAAGGGCAGCGAGATCTGGTGGCATCCGTATATCGTACCATCCTGCGTAAAAAGAAATTGTTTATCCAGGCGCCTACCGGAGTTGGAAAGACCATGGCGACTGTATTTCCGGCAGTGCGCGCAGTCGGAGAAGGGCTTGGAGAAAAGATTTTCTATCTGACGGCCAAGACGATCACAAGAACTGTGGCGGAACAGGCATTTTCTTTGTTGAAAGAGCAGGGACTTTCTTATAAGACGATCACCCTGACTGCAAAGGACAAAATCTGTTTTTGTGAAGAAGTGGAGTGTAATCCAGATGCCTGCCCTTATGCGAGAGGGCATTTTGACAGAGTGAATGATGCAGTGTTTGATCTGATCACACATTGTGATGAATGGAACAGAGAGGTGCTGGAAGAACAGGCAAAGAAATACGGGGTTTGTCCCTTTGAGATGGCACTGGATGTTTCCAACTGGTCGGATGCCGTGATCTGTGATTATAATTATGCGTTTGATCCACAGGCGCATTTGAAGCGTTTCTTTTCAGAAAATGGAACAGGCGATTATTTATTTTTAATCGATGAGGCGCATAATCTAGTGGAACGCGCAAGAGAAATGTACAGCGCATCTTTGTATAAAGAAGATGTTTTGGAGATAAGAAGACTGGTCAAGGCGGAGGATCCAAAGCTTGCAAAATGTCTGGCGGAATGCAACATGCAGATGCTGGAATTAAAAAGAGAGTGTGAGCATTATCAGGTGTTGGACAGCGTGTCTCATCTTGCGTTGAAATTGATGAATGTCCTTTCCAGGCTGGAAGACTATCTGGAAGATTGTCAGGATGCAGAGAAGAAGCGACAGGTACTGGAGTTTTATTTTTCTGTTCGCAGTTTTTTGAACATTCATGAGAACCTGGATGAGAACTATACGATTTTTTCTGAGATGCTGGAGGATGGGCGGTTCCAGATCCGGTTGTTTTGTGTCAATCCGGCAATGAATCTTCAGCGTTACCTGGAACAAGGCAACAGTACGATTTTCTTTTCCGCAACACTGCTTCCTGTTCAGTATTATAAAAAACTGCTCAGTGTAGAAGTGGATGATTACGCTGTTTATGCACAAAGCCCGTTTCCGGAAAAGAATCGACGGCTGTTTGTCGGAACGGATGTAAGTACCAGGTATACCGTGAGAGGCAAAGAAGCATATCAGAGATTCGCCCGCTATATTACAAGAATGGCAGAACAACGAAAGGGAAATTATATGGCATTTTTTCCGTCGTATCGTTTTCTGGAAGAGGTACATCTGTGGTTTCGGGAGTATGCTGCAGATTCGGCAGAGAGTATTTGTCAGTTACCCTCTATGGATGAAAGACAGCGGGAAGAATTTTTACGGGAATTTGACCGGGACAGAGAGAAGAGCCTGGTTGCTTTTTGCGTGATGGGAGGGATTTTTTCAGAGGGGATCGATCTTAAGGACGACAGGCTTATCGGCGCGGTGATCGCCGGGACAGGGCTGCCTCAAGTCTGCACAGAGCGGGAGATTTTAAAGCAATATTTTGATGCAGAGCAGAGGCGGGGGTTTGATTATGCGTATCTTTATCCGGGGATGAACAAGGTTCTGCAGTCAGCTGGCCGGGTAATCCGGACGGAGCGCGACAAGGGAGTAATCCTGCTTTTGGATGAACGGTTTCAGGAGCGGAGATATCGAGAAGTATTTCCGAGAGAGTGGAGCAGACAGACGTTTGGAACGATCAGAGATCTGGAAAAAGAACTACAGACTTTCTGGGAAAGTCCGTAGTCATGGATCAGTCAAAAAAGCTTAAAAATTCTTTTGCTGCCTTAGAGGTCAGCACTTGTTCATTGTAGGCGATCACAAGTTCGCGTTCCGGAAGTTCTTCCTCCGGTTCTACGATAAACAGATCGGAAGTCTGCTCGGAGAGACAGAAATTCGGAATAAATGCGATCCCCAGTCCAATTCTGGCAAGGTCGATTAGAAGATCATTGCTGGTCAGTTCGATTTCAGGGACCAGATCCAGTTGATGCTGCTGGAACAGACGATGCAGATATTCGCTGGTTGTGCTGTGCTTGTCCAGCATCAGAATCGGATATTTGGAAAGTTCCTGATAGGAAAGTTTCTTTCCTTTTAATTCCGAGAAGGCATGATTTGCGATAAAGACATCGTGGAATTTTTTGATCTTTTTGATCGAGGAAACATTGCTTAAGTAGCTGTTTGGATAGTTGACCACAATCAGATCGACCTGTCCGGATTCCAGAAGCTCCACACATTTGATCGAAGTCTGATTTACGACTTTGATATGGGCATTGGGAAATGCTTCATGGAATTTTTTTAAATATGGCACCAGAAAATATCGGCAGATCGTGTCACTGGCTCCGATTCGGATCTGACCGCCGGTAGAAGCTGCATCCAGAAGCTGAGATTCCCCGCGCTGGATCAAATGCATGGCTGGTTCAATGTGGCGCAGCAGGATTTCTCCTTCCGGAGTGAGCTGGACTCTCTTGGTGCTTCGGATAAAAAGAACCTGATCCAGTTTGCGTTCCAGTGTTTTGATGGACTGGCTGACAGCAGACTGGGAGATGAAAAGCAGCTTGGATGCCTCAGAAAAACTTAAAGTAGATGCCACGTGATAAAAGACTTTATATAGTTCATAGTTAATATCCATTATTAGACCTCCTAATAAGTACTTCCTGTATTATAGGGCAAAAATAAATGAATTACAATCTGTAATGTGGTAAAAAGTATGAGAATCGCAGAAGAATAGAGAAAATGACGAAAGCAGAAGTGACTGGGAGGTAAAATACATGAAAAAAGTACAATGGTTTTTCGGAATGTTGTTCTCATTTGCGCTGCTGCTGGTACTTCTGATCAGCAGTTTTGAGTTTGCGGCATATGGAGACTTTGGATTTTATGAAAAAGAGTACCGAAAATATGATGTGGTTTCAGACCTGGATATGAAACTGGAGGATGTGATGGATGTCACTCATGAGATGATGGACTATCTGATCGGGGATCGGGAAAATCTGGATGTGTATACCACGGTGGAAGGAAGAGCGCAGGACTTTTTTAATGAACAGGATAAGCTGCACATGGCAGATGTCAGGAATCTGTTTCTGGGCGGGATCACAGTGAGACGTGTTTCACTGGCTGTGATGTTGATAAGTCTGGGGATTCTTCTGGTAACCAGAGCAGACTGGAAACGCATATTGGCCAGGGGATATCAGATCAGTCTCGGAATTGCTGTGGTTGGAGTGGGGATTTTGGCAGGAGCTCTGATCCTGGATTTCGACAGGGCATTTACGGTGTTCCATGAGATTTTTTTTACCAATGATCTGTGGATATTCGATCCTGCGACAGACTATATGATCCGGATGCTTCCGGAAGGGTTTTTCTATGACATGGCGCTGCGTATTGGAGGAACCTTTATAGCGGGAATGCTGGTGTGTTTCGGGATCAGTATGCTGTTGATCAGAAAAAGCGCCGGAAACAGGAAATATAAAATTTAACAATACTTATCAGTGAGTTTAATTATATTAATTATACTTATGAAGAAAAGTGTGGTAGAATTACCATAAAACGAGTTACTTGATGACTGAAAGAAGTGCAAAGGAGATTGTATATGAGCAACGTAAAGCGCGTATATGTAGAAAAAAAGGCAGAATTTGCCGTACAGGCAAAAGAATTGAGACATGAGATCAGAAGTTATCTTGGAATTGAGACTGTGACAAATGTCAGGGTGTTGATCCGTTATGATGTAGAGAATCTTTCAGAAGATACATTTGAGAAAGCATGCAGCGGGATTTTTGCAGAACCGCCGGTTGATGTACTTTATCAGGAATGTTTCCCAATGGCAGAAGAAGATCACGTATTTTCTGTAGAATATCTTCCGGGACAGTTTGACCAGAGAGCAGATTCTGCTGAACAGTGCGTACAGTTTATCAAAGAAGATGAGAAACCGGTGATCAAAACAGCGACTACCTATGTGATCGAGGGACAGGTGACAGAAGAAGAGTTTGCAGCTATCAAGAATCACTGCATCAATCCGGTAGATTCCAGAGAGACCGGAATGGAAAAGCCGGAAACATTGGTTACGGTTTTTGAAGAGCCAGAAGACGTAAAAGTATTCGATGGCTTTGAGACGATGCCGGAAGAAGAGCTGAAAGCGCTTTATGAATCTCTTGGACTTGCAATGACATTGAAAGACTTTCAGCATATTCAGAAGTATTACTACGAAGAAGAGCACAGAGATCCGACGATGACAGAGATCCGTGTGCTGGATACATATTGGTCAGATCACTGCCGCCATACAACATTCTCTACGGAATTAAAAGATGTAACGTTTGGCGAGGGAGATTACAAAGAGCCGATCGTCAATACATACAAGCAGTATTTGAGCGATCACAGCGAGATTTTCAAAGGAAGAGAAGATAAGTTTGTTTGTCTGATGGATCTTGCGCTGATGGCAATGCGAAAACTGAAAAAAGAAGGAAAGCTTGCTGATCAGGAAGAATCTGACGAGATCAATGCGTGCAGTATCGTGGTTCCGATCAAAGTGGACGGAGTGGAAGAAGAGTGGCTGATCAACTTTAAGAATGAGACACATAATCATCCAACAGAGATCGAGCCATTTGGTGGAGCAGCGACCTGTCTTGGCGGTGCCATCCGTGATCCTCTGTCAGGACGTACTTATGTATATCAGGCAATGCGTGTAACAGGTGCGGCAGATCCGACGGTTTCTGTCAAGGAGACATTGAAAGGAAAGCTGCCACAGAAAAAGCTGGTCAGAGGTGCGGCTCATGGGTACAGCTCTTATGGAAACCAGATCGGTCTGGCTACAGGTCTGGTAAAAGAAATTTATCATCCGGACTATGTGGCGAAACGTATGGAGATCGGAGCGGTATTGGGCGCTGCTCCAAGACGTGCAGTCATCCGTGAAAATTCAGATCCGGGAGATATCATTGTACTGCTTGGCGGACGTACCGGACGTGATGGCTGCGGCGGAGCGACAGGTTCTTCCAAAGTACATACAGAAGAATCGATTGAGACCTGTGGTGCAGAAGTGCAGAAAGGAAATCCGCCGACAGAGCGCAAGATCCAGCGTTTATTCCGCAGAGAAGAAGTAAGCAGGCTCATCAAAAAGTGCAATGACTTCGGAGCAGGCGGTGTGTCAGTTGCGATTGGAGAACTGGCAGATGGACTTCGCGTGGATCTGGATAAAGTTCCGAAAAAATATGCAGGTCTGGATGGAACAGAAATTGCGATTTCAGAATCGCAGGAGAGAATGGCGGTTGTTGTAGATCCAAAAGATGTTGCAGAGTTTATGTCTTATGCAAAAGAAGAAAACCTGGAGGCAGTGGAAGTTGCAGTTGTCACAGAATCTCCGAGATTGGTTCTGGTATGGCGCGGAAAAGAAATCGTGAATATTTCCAGAGCTTTTCTGGATACCAACGGGGCTCATCAGGAGACAACGGTAGAAGTAGAGATCCCGGCGAAGAAAGACAGCTTATTTGTAAAAGAAGAAGTGACCGATGTCAAAGCAAAATGGCTGGAAACTTTGAAAGACTTAAATGTATGTTCTCAGAAAGGGCTTGTAGAAATGTTTGACGGCTCTATCGGAGCAGGCTCTGTGTTTATGCCATATGGCGGTCAGTATCAGATGACAGAAACACAGGCAATGGTTGCAAAAGTTCCGGTTCTGAATGGAACAACGGATGCTGTTTCTATGATGAGTTATGGATTTGATCCGTATCTGTCCAGCTGGAGCCCATATCACGGTGCGATTTACGCAGTGGTGGAATCTGTGGCAAAGATTGTGGCAGCAGGTGGAGATTACAGCAAGATCCGCTTTACATTCCAGGAGTACTTCCGTCGTATGACAGAAGATCCGAAGAGATGGAGTCAGCCATTTGCAGCTCTGTTGGGTGCATATGATGCACAGCTTGGATTTGGACTTCCATCCATTGGAGGAAAAGACAGTATGTCTGGAACTTTCCAGGATATTGATGTTCCGCCGACACTGGTTTCCTTTGCAGTGGATATGGCTACCGAGGATGAGATCATCACTCCGGAACTGAAAAAGGCAGGAAATAAACTGGTATGGATGAGAATCGAAAAAGACCAGTATGATCTTCCGGTTTATGCTCAGTTGATGGATCAGTATGGAAAATTTGCATCTGATATTCACAGTGGAAAGATTTTATCTGCATACGCTTTGGACCGTCATGGTGTGATTGCTGCGGCAAGTAAGATGGCATTTGGAAATAAACTGGGTGTCAAGATCGAACATAACATGGATGCGGGCGAATTGTTTGCGCCGGCATTTGGAGATATCATTGCAGAAGTTCCGGCTGATAAAGTGAGTGAATTGAGCATCACGTATACGGTCATCGGTGAGGTGCTTTCTGAACAGAAATTTGTATATGCAGATACAGAGATTTGTTTGGACGAGGCAGTGGAAGCATGGACGGGCACACTGGAAAATGTTTTTGCAACAAAATCTTCTGCAGACAGCAACGAAGTAGTGGAAGAAAAACTTTACAATACATCGGACATCCATATTTGCAGTCATAAGATTGGACAGCCGACTGTATTTATTCCAGTGTTCCCTGGAACAAACTGTGAATATGACAGCCGCAAAGCATTTGAGAGAGCAGGAGCAAACGTGATTACAAAAGTATTCCGCAATATGAATGCAGAAGATATCCGTGATTCGGTTGCAGAGTTCGAAAAAGCGATCGGACAGGCACAGATGATCATGTTCCCGGGTGGATTCAGTGCAGGAGATGAGCCGGACGGTTCTGCAAAATTCTTTGCAACTGCGTTCCAGAATGCAAAGATCAAAGAAGCAGTGGAAAAGCTGTTGAATGAAAGAGACGGACTGGCACTTGGTATCTGCAATGGATTCCAGGCGCTGATCAAACTGGGGCTGGTTCCTTACGGTAAGATCGTGGGTCAGACAGCAGACTCTCCGACTTTGACATACAATACCATTGGACGTCATATTTCCAAGATGGTGTATACAAAAGTTGTGACAAATAAATCGCCTTGGCTTGCAGGAGCAGAGCTGGGAGGTGTTTATACGAACCCGGCTTCTCATGGAGAAGGACGTTTTGTAGCCAGTGAAGAGTGGCTGAATCAGCTTTTTGCAAATGGACAGGTAGCAACACAATACTGTGATCCGGCAGGTGTGATCAGCATGGATGAAGAGTGGAATGTGAACGGTTCCTACCGTGCGATCGAGGGTATCACGAGCCCTGACGGAAGAGTGCTTGGAAAGATGGCCCACTCAGAACGCCGCGGAGATTCTGTGGCGATCAATATTTATGGAGAACAGGATCTTAAGATCTTTGAATCCGGTGTGAAATATTTCAAATAGAAAATGGGAAAGAGACTGCTGCAAAGGTGGAGGGATCATCACTGCCTGCGCAGCAGTTTCTTCGTAATTGAGAAAAATGTCAAAAAAGTGAAAAATAGTATTGACATTCTGAAAAATCAATAGTATACTAATCAAGCAAGTTGCGGTTGAGAAAACAGTAACTTTAGAATATGGGGTCTTAGCTCAGCTGGGAGAGCATCTGCCTTACAAGCAGAGGGTCACAGGTTCGAGCCCTGTAGGCCCCATACCATTAGAAATATGGCGGAATAGCTCAGTTGGCTAGAGCACACGGTTCATACCCGTGGTGTCGCTGGTTCAAATCCAGTTTCCGCTACTAAGGGAGATCTGAAGTTCAGATCTCTTTTGTTTTGTCTGGTTTTATGGTTTAAAAACGGAGGAGAAAGAAAATATGTTGCTTAGTATTGCTTTGATGTTGTTGCTTGGCATGATGATGGGATGGATTTGTAAGAAAGCTCATCTTCCGGGATTGATCGGAATGTTGATGACGGGGATTGTGTTGGGGCCATATGCTCTGGATTTAATCGACGCTTCCATTTTGGAAATTTCGGCAGAACTTCGAAAGATTGCATTGATCATTATTCTGACAAGGGCGGGGCTATCTCTGGATCTGGAAGATTTAAAAAGAGTAGGGCGCCCGGCGGTTTTGATGTGTTTTGTCCCGGCTTGTTTTGAAATACTGGGAATGGTCTTTCTGGCGCCCAAATTGTTGGGTGTGTCTGTCGTGGATGCGGCTGTGATGGGAGCTGTCGTAGGGGCGGTTTCTCCGGCTGTGATTGTGCCCAAAATGCTTCGACTGATGGAAGAAGGCTATGGGACCCAAAAGAGTATTCCGCAAATGATTCTTGCGGGAGCTTCTGTGGATGATGTGTTTGTAATTGTGTTATTTACTGCATTTACCGGACTTGCACAGGGCGAACATGTATCGGTGAAGAGTTTTGCAAATATTCCGGTTTCAATCCTGCTGGGAATTGCAGCAGGCCTGGCAGTTGGATACGGACTGGCAGTATTTTTTGAAAAAGTTCACATTCGGGATACCTCCAAGGTTATGATTTTTTTGTGCGTCTCTTTTCTGCTGGTGACACTGGAAGATCAGGCTGGGGAAGTAGTCCCATTTGCATCTTTGCTTGCGGTGATGACAATGGGAATTGCATTGCAGAAAAAGCGGGGAGTGGTTGCCGGACGTTTATCTGTAAAATTTAACAAGCTGTGGGTGGTTTCGGAGATTCTTTTGTTTGTGCTGGTGGGAGCTACGGTGGATCTTCGATATGCACTGTCGGCGGGAGGCATGGTGATTGTTTTGTTGTTTGGCGTATTGATCTTCCGTATGATCGGTGTATGCTTCTGTTTATGGGGAACCGGGCTGAACTGGAGAGAGCGGCTGTTTTGTGTGATCGCATATATGCCGAAAGCAACGGTTCAGGCTGCAATCGGAGGTATTCCGTTGGCTATGGGGCTTTCCTGTGGAGATCTGGTTCTGACAGCAGCAGTGGCAGCGATTCTTGTGACCGCTCCTCTTGGCGCCTTTTTGATGGAACTGACGTATCAGAAATTGTTGAGCAGGTAGGGTATATTTTTAGCGGGAAAACTGCTATACTAGGAGAGAAAATGAATACTTACAAAAAGGAGCGTGTCAAATAGAGATGAATTTTCAGGGAAAACAGCAGGAATATGCAAGACTGATCGTAGAAAATGGAGCAGCGGTGCAAAAAGGGCAGGAATTGGTGCTGCGTTGTCCCGCAGAATGCTGGGAGTTCGGCCGGATGATCGTAAAAGCCGGATATGAGGCAGGAGCCAAAGAGGTGATCGTACACTGGGGGGACGATGAGGTGGCGCGTCTTCGATACGAATATGCGCCTATGGAAGTGTTTGAGGAGGTTCCAAAGTGGCGTGCAGATTCCATGAACAGCTATGCAGAGAATGGCGCGGCTTTTATTGCCATTACAGCCGAAAACCCAAACGCATTCAAAGGCGTTGACAGGGAGAAACAGATGGCAGCTGCAAAAGCCAACGACAAAGCCATGGAGCCGTATTACAAACGGATGGTATCCAGTCAGGTGCAGTGGGTTGTGGCAGCAGTTCCGGGAAAAGAATGGGCTAGCCAGGTCTTTCCGGAAAAGACCCAGGAGGAAGCAGTTGAAAGTTTGTGGGAAGCGATTTTCCGTGCAGTACGGATCCAGGATGGAGATGCAGTGCAGGCATGGAAAGATCATGATGCATTATTGTCTGAAAAGTGTGAGATCTTAAATCGATATCAGTTTACAGAATTGCACTATGAAAATGAAGCGGGCACGGATTTTCGAGTAGGGCTTGTAAAAGATCATATCTGGGAAGGCGGTTCTGAAGAATCTGGAGCAGGAGTGCGTTTTATTGCGAATATGCCGACAGAAGAAGTGTTCACGATGCCGGATTACAGAAAAGCAGAAGGTAAGGTGGTGAGTTCCCGTCCGCTCAGTTATCGGGGGAATTTGATCAAAGACTTTAGTCTGACATTCTGCGAAGGGAAAGTGGTCAATTTTGAGGCAAAAGAAGGATATGATGCCCTGAAACAGCTTTTAGATACGGATGAAGGCTCGAAAAGTCTTGGAGAAGTAGCTCTGGTTCCATATGCATCTCCGATTTCCGAGATGGGGATTTTATTCTACAATACACTGTTTGATGAGAATGCGTCCTGTCATCTGGCATTTGGAGAGTGCTATCCGACGACAGTTCAGGGAGGAGAAAAGATGAGTGAGGAAGAGCTGCATCAGATCGGCGGAAATCATTCCATCAATCACGTGGACTTTATGATTGGGACAAGTGATATGAAAATTACAGGAATTACAGCGGATGGCAAAGAAATTCCAGTATTTGTAAATGGAAACTGGGCATTATAAATGCATCATTTGTAGCAATAATTTGAAAAATTGCAAAAAATGTGAAAAAAGGCTTGACATTTTTTGAGTCAGATAGTATACTAACGAAGTCGGTTGCGGGAAACGCAGCCGACGGATATGGGGTCTTAGCTCAGCTGGGAGAGCATCTGCCTTACAAGCAGAGGGTCACAGGTTCGAGCCCTGTAGGCCCCATACCATTAGAAATATGGCGGAATAGCTCAGTTGGCTAGAGCACACGGTTCATACCCGTGGTGTCGCTGGTTCAAATCCAGTTTCCGCTATTGGAAAAGAAGTCCTTGAATGAGGGCTTCTTTTTTGTTACAATCAGAAAATGAGAAAGAAGAGCCGAAAAATCCGGCTTACAAGGAGGCAGAAGATGAACAAAAAATCATGGATGGTATTACGGATCGTGGCAGGAATGTATCTGGCATTTCTGGGGATCCAGATCATTTCACAAGTATCAAAGGAGCAGCCCACAAATCTGGCGCTGATGATGTGTGCGGCGGTTCTGTTTATTGGAGTGGGAGTAGCGTATGCGGGCGCTGCCATCCGAAATGTCTGGAAGATGGGAAAAGGAGATGCGTCCGAGGAGGATCTTCAGATCGCAGAGCAGGATGAACTGGAAGCAGAGCCGCAGGAAACACACAGAGACATTCCGGATATCCAGCTGAAGCAGGATGTGACAGAAGAAGAGCAAAAGGAAGAGAGTTTGTCAAAAGAGGAAGAAGCATCAAATGCTGAGTAAAAGGAAACGTCAGCCAGAATCAAGAAGGGAGCAGAAGCGATGAGAATTGGAATGGGATACGATGTGCATAAATTAGTGGAAGGAAGAAAGCTGATCCTTGGCGGTGTGGAGATTCCATATGAAAAGGGACTGCTTGGACATTCAGATGCGGATGTTCTGCTCCATGCCATCATGGATGCGCTGTTGGGAGCGGCTGCGCTTGGAGATATCGGGAAGCATTTTCCAGATACGGACCCTGCATACAAAGGAATTTCCAGCCTCAAACTGCTGGAGCATGTTGCGGGACTGTTGGAAGAGCATCGGTTTGTGATTGAAAATATTGATGCAACGATCATTGCACAGAAGCCGAAAATGCGTCCTTATATTGATCGCATGAGGGAAAATATCGCAGCAGCCCTGCAGGTGGATCTGGATCAGATCAATGTCAAGGCGACCACGGAGGAAGGACTTGGATTCACCGGAAACGGAGAAGGTATTTCTTCCCAGGCAGTCTGTATGCTGGAAAAAGTGCTGAATTACAGCAGTGTGGATGTCACAGACCAGGAAGATGGGTGTGCAGGCTGCGGCGGATGTAAAAGAGCGTAGACAGGAGAGAAACCATGGAACTTCGCAGACTGGAAGAGAAAGAACACGCAAAGACAAGAGCGTTGTGGGAAGAAGTATTTTCAGAAGATACGAAAGCATTTTTAGATTACTACTATTTTATTAAGACCAGAGAAAATGAGATCTGGGTTGTGGAAGAAGATGGGGAGATCCAGTCCATGCTCCAGTTGAATCCATATCCGGTTCAAGTGGCAGGCAGAGAGTTTTCCTGCAATTATATCATCGCAGTTGCCACAAGAAAGGAATATCGGGGCAGGGGATATATGGGGCGTCTTCTGCACAGAACCATGCAGGAGATGTATGGAAAAAAGCAGCCTTTTACATTTTTGATGCCGGCAGCAGAGGCAATTTACACTCCTTATGATTTTCGGTATGTCTATCAGCAGCTGCAGGCTGTATTTGAGGCGAAAACGGTGTCAGGATCAGCAGAAGAGACTGATGCGACCATGTTTCAGGCGGAGGAACTGGCAGAATTTGCCAGAGAACTGCTGGGAAAAGAGATGCAGGTGTATGTAAAAAGGGATCCGCATTATTATCAGACTCGCGTATTGGAGCAGCAAAGTGAAAACGGAGGAATCCGGATGCTGAAACAAGACGGAAAGCTGACAGGAATTTACTGTTATGCAAAAGAGGGCACCTGTGAAGTATTGGAACCACTGATACTTCCCGGATACGAACGCGCATTTTTGGCATCCTTATCCAATCTGAGTGATGGGCCTGTAAAAGTGCTGGCATGTCCCGAAGCGTTAAGGCCATACGCCGGGTCAGCAGAGAAAAAGCCGATGATCATGATCCGGATTTTGCATCTGGAAACGCTGTTGTCAGCACTCTGGGTGAAAGAGGGAGAAGAAGTATGCTGCTCTTTTGCTGTGATTGATCCCATTTTGACAGGAAACAGCCGGATCTGGAGTCTGTGCAGCAGGGAAGACGGAAGCATACAGGTGACAGAGACAGAAGACTCTCAGGGAGTCCTTTCCATCGCTTCCCTGACAGAAGTGTTGTTTGGGTATCGAAGTATGGAGGAGGTCCGGGCAGACGAGGGCGTTTCGGTCAGTGAGGAACTGATCCGTCAGTTTGAGAAGATTAAGCCTCTTGCTCCGGTATTCTTCAATGAGATTGTGTGAAAGAAGTTGACAAAACAGAAAAATTTGCATAAGATATAATCTGTATTGAGAAATAAAGCAAAGGCTTGGAACGGAAAGAGTATCTGGTCATACGCTCACAGAGAGGGATTGTCATTGGCTGAAAGCAGTCCCGGGAAAGTAGCTGGAGAAGTGCATTCGGGAGCCGATCCTGTGAACATCCAATAGGAAGTATCAGTAGCAGGGTACGTATCGCATACGTTACATGCAAGGAGTGAAAGAATCAGATTCTTTTAATAGAGTGGAACCGCGGAAAAACTTCGTCTCTAGTACAGAGACGGAGTTTTTTGTTCCTTTCAGTATTTGAAGTAAGAGTCAGGAGGGTGGCATATGGGAATGCTGTCGTATATCCGGGAAGAGATCCAGGTCATCAAAGAGAGGGATCCGGCGATCAAATCAAACATGGAAGTATTGTTATATCCCAGTTTTAAAGTGATCCTTCGATACCGGGTGGCACATAAATTATATGAAAAGAAGCATTATTTTCTGGCAAGATGGATCTCTCAGAGAGCAGCCAGAAAGACCGGGATCGAGATCCATCCGGGGGCACAGATCGGGAAAGGGTTGTTTATCGATCATGGAAGCGGGGTGATCATCGGTGAGACGACGATCATCGGAGACAATGTGACTCTGTATCAGGGGGTGACCCTTGGCGGTACGGGGAAAGAACAGGGTAAACGGCATCCGACGCTGGAAGACAATGTGATGGTCAGCGCAGGCGCGAAAATCTTAGGTTCGTTTACCATTGGGGAAAATTCAAAGATCGGGGCAGGTTCGGTCGTACTGGAGGAAGTGCCTCCGAACTGTACGGTAGTGGGCGTTCCCGGGCGGATCGTAAAACGGGATGATAAAAAAGTACCGCGAAGTGAGATGGATCAGGTGCATCTGCCGGATCCGATGCTTGCCGATATCCGCAGCCTTCAAAAAGAAAGCCGGGAGCTGCACAGTCAGCTGACAGAGATGGTGCAGAACATGAGGTGTATGAAACCATGCAAAACAGAACAATCAGGAGAGGAGAAAAAAGATGAAGTTATATAATACCATGTCAAAAACAAAGGAAGAATTCGTTCCGCTGGAGGAAGGAAAGGTCAAGATGTATGTCTGCGGACCGACCGTTTACAATTTCATCCACATCGGAAATGCAAGACCGATGATCGTGTTTGATACAGTCAGAAGATATTTTGAGTACAAAGGCTATGATGTGAATTTTGTGTCCAACTTCACAGATGTCGATGACAAAATCATCAAAAAAGCCAATGAAGAAGGTGTGACAGCAGAAGAAATCTCTAAACGTTACATCGAAGAATGCAAAAAAGATATGGAAGGCATGAATGTCAAACCAGCGACGAAAAATCCGCTGGCGACAGAAGAAATCGGCGGGATGATCGACATGATCCAGACTCTGATTGACAAAGGGTATGCCTATGAAAAAAATGGAACGGTGTATTACCGCACCAGAAAATTTGAAGGATACGGAAAACTTTCCCATAAAAATCTGGATGACCTGCAGTCCGGCGGACGTTCTCTCCTTGTGACAGGAGAAGATGAAAAAGAAGATTCTCTGGACTTTGTACTCTGGAAACCAAAGAAAGAAGGAGAGCCTGCATGGGAGTCGCCATGGAGTGAAGGACGTCCGGGATGGCATATTGAGTGCTCGGAAATGTCTAAAAAATATCTGGGCGAACAGATTGATATCCATGCCGGCGGAGAGGATTTGATCTTCCCGCATCATGAAAATGAGATTGCACAGAGTGAAGCTGCCAACGGAAAAGAATTTTCTAAATACTGGCTGCACAACGGATTTCTGAACATTGACAACCGTAAGATGTCCAAGTCTCTCGGCAACTTCTTTACCGTGCGGGAGATTGGAGAAAAATACGATCTGCAGGTACTGCGTTTCTTTATGCTGAGTGCTCACTATCGAAGCCCTTTGAATTTCAGTGCAGAACTGATGGAAGCGGCAAAAAATGGTCTGGATCGTATCGTGACGGCAGCAGAGCATCTGAAATTCCTTCTGGATGGGGCAAAGTCAGATGTCATGACAGAAGAGGAGCAGACAAAGATCACAAAAAGCCGGGAATTTACAGAAAAATTTGAAAAAGCTATGGATGACGACTTCAATACAGCAGATGCCATTGCGGCTGTCTTTGATCTGGTGAAGTTTATCAACACCAGCACGGATGGTGACAGCTCCAGAGCATATCTGGAAAGCCTGCTGGAACGTCTGGTTACCTTGACCAATGTACTTGGGATCATTGTGGAAAAAGAGCAGGAAATGCTGGCGGATGATATTGAGGCTTTGATCGCAGAGCGTCAGGCAGCAAGAAAAGAACGGAATTTTGCAAGAGCAGATGAAATTCGTGATGAACTGCTTGCAAAAGGAATTATTCTGGAAGATACAAGAGAAGGGGTAAAATGGAAAAGAGCGTAAATTTTGAATTTCAGGATCTGATGGAAGAGATGCTGGAGTTAAAAGAAGTGGAAGCATCTGCATATTCTCCGCTTGTACTGGCTTACATCGGGGATTGTGTATACGATCTGATCATCAAAAGTATGGTCATCAACGAGGGAAACAGACAGGTACAGAAACTGCACAAAGAGACCAGCAGATATGTACAGGCTTCGGCTCAATCCTATATGATGCGTGCCATGCAGGAATGTCTGACGGAAGAAGAGCATGGTATTTATAAAAGAGGACGAAATGCCAAGTCCATATCCCCGGCTAAAAACCAGTCCATTACGGATTACCGCAGAGCTACGGGATTTGAGGCGCTGATCGGATATTTATATCTGAACAGACAATATGAGAGATTACTGACGCTTATCAAAATCGGACTGAACAGTCTGGAAGAAAATCAGGGAGAAGAAGATGCAGGAAAATAAAAAAGAATTTGATAACACAGAGCACACCCTTGTGATCGAGGGGAGAAATGCAGTGCTGGAAGCATTCCGTTCCGGGAAGCCGATCGACAAAGTGTTTGTGCTGGACGGCTGCCAGGACGGACCAATACGTACCATTGTAAGAGAGGCAAAAAAGCACGATACGATCCTTAATTTTGTCGGAAAGGAGCGGCTGGCCCAGATCTCCGTAACCGGAAAGCATCAGGGTGTCATCGCTTATGCGGCTGCGTACGAATATTCGGAAGTGGAAGATATGCTGGCATTGGCAAAGGAGCGGGGCGAAGATCCGTTTTTGATCCTTTTGGACAATATTGAGGATCCCCATAATCTGGGAGCAATCATCCGAACTGCCAATCTGGCTGGAGCACATGGGGTGATTATTCCCAAGAGAAGAGCCGTAGGGCTGACAGCTACGGTGGCAAAGACTTCGGCAGGAGCATTAAATTATACACCGGTGGCAAAAGTGACCAATCTGGCGAAAACCATGGAAGAGCTGAAGGAAAAAGGGCTCTGGTTTGTATGTGCAGATATGGGCGGAGAATCCATGTATCGTCTGAATCTGAAAGGACCGATCGGTCTGGTGATCGGAAATGAAGGAGAAGGGGTCGGACGTCTGGTGAAAGAAAAGTGTGATTTTGTTGCCAGCATCCCGATGAAAGGAGAAATCGATTCTCTGAATGCATCTGTCGCAGCAGGTGTACTGGCTTACGAGATCGTGCGGCAGAGAATGATGTAAGAACAGCATAAAAAAGACCAGGAGAAGAGGGGGAGCGAAGATGCAGAGAAACCGATATGAAAGGCTGACAGATGAAACGCTGATAGAAGAGCTGCGAGGCGGAGACTCTGCCATCACAGACTTTATCATGGATAAGTACAAACCAATGGTTCGTAAAAAAGCCAGAGCCATGTTCCTGTTGGGCGGGGAGAATGAAGATCTGATCCAGGAAGGCATGATCGGGCTGTTCAAAGCTGTCCGCGATTATGATAAAGAGCAGGGAACCTCTTTTGCAAGCTTTGCGGAACTATGTGTCTCCAGACAAATGTACAGTGCGATCGAAGCATCTCAGAGGAAGAAACATCTTCCTCTGAATTCTTATATATCTTTGTATGAAGAGTCTGTGGAAGAAGGAAAAAAAGTCCCTTTGATCGATACCATTGAGCCACAGGAAGAAAATAATCCCGAAGCGTTGTATTTTGGAAAAGAGTTTACAGAAATTTTTTCAGAACGTTTGAAAGAAACGCTTAGTACTTTGGAGAACCATGTGTTGGAACTCCATCTGATGGGGACGGATTATCGGAAAATTGCAGAATTGCTTGGAAAAAGTCCAAAAGCAGTGGACAATGCGTTGCAGAGGATCAAAAGCAAGGCGCAGAAGCTGCTTCAGATGTAGAAGAAAGTATAACGATCTGAAAGTGTCCATGCAAGAAATGGGGGAAGTTCGTATTCTTTTTTTGAAAAAGGAATCTTGACAGCTGCAATAAAAGCTGTATAATGATAATAACAGAACCCACCACGCCTCTGATTTTTCATGCGCAACCCGGTGGGACTTTTTCATTTATGGGGTGTTTTATGTATCAATATCCAAAACAAATATTAACAATAGCACAGCAGGTACAATCATATATTGAGGCAGGAATGGTAATTACTTCTCGTGCAAACGTAGAAAAGGTATTAAAGTCAGTTGGATTTTATCGTTTGCGTGGCTACTCGTTCCACCTATATGATAATGCTACAAAGAAGTATGTTCCGGGAACAAAGTTTGAAGATATTTTAAGATTGTATCAATTTGATCAGGAATTATCTGTTTTGATTTTTTCAATGATCTCCAAGATAGAAGTAGCTTTGAGAGTACGATTAGTGGAAGCATTGCTTATACATGGAGAGTCACTTGTTTTGCAAGACTCATCAATTTTTAAAGAGAAAAAATTGTATTGGCAGAATATGTCTACAGTAGCGTCAGAAATTGCTCGCTCTAATGATGTGTTTATCAAGCATAATTTTGATAATCATGATGGAGAGGTGCCTGTATGGGCAGCTGTTGAAGTTCTTTCATTTGGTACGCTATCGAAGATAATTAAGAATTTGAAAACAGGTACTGGAAGTTCGTATTCCATATTAGCGGCTAATTACCAATATAAATCGAAAAAAGGAAATTTGGTAAATCCATCACAGAAAATGCTTGCTTCATGGATACAGGGTGTTTCAGTATTGCGTAATATGTGTGCTCATAATTCCAGAATTTACAATCGCACAATACATACGACACCGGAAATTCCGGATGTAGATAAAGTCGCACCTCCGCCGGTACATAATGGTTTGTATCAAATTCTACTGGCGATGAAGTATCTGCGTTCATCCGATGAGGAATGGACAGTATTTGTAGATGCTTTTGATAAGTTGATTCAAAATAATGTTGGTGTAGTCAGTCTGACAGCAATGAATCTTCCAGCGGATTGGAAAGTACATTTAAGTGTATAAATGTAGCAGAACTGCATAGAATAGTAAAGCAGACCTAACCAAGCATTTTTGCTCAAAGCGGTTAGGCTTTCGGCGGAGTGTTACGATAAACACTTCGCCATTTTTATTTTGATGGAATTGATCTTTGTATAAACAAGAGCTTGATCTTAGTGTTTGAGGAATCGGCCAGAATATCAGCGAGAGTTGTGTTAAATTCGTCAATACTTTTTGGATTTTTCCAGGTATAGAATGAGGGTACCGCAAAATCATATGGTTTGATGATTTTGCGATACCCTCTTTAAAAAGCTGCCAAGGGGACTTGAACCCCCGACCTCCGCCTTACCAAGGCGACGCGCTACCGACTGCGCCATAGCAGCTTATGTGATAAACACAACACTAATACTATACATTAAAAAGGATGTATTTGTCAATGTTTTTTCAACAGAAATTTCAAAATGAAACAATAATTGCGGCAATATTTCAGGAACAGAAGATACTGCCGCAGTTTTTAGGTGGGTTCATCCTCTTCTTCCACCAGTTTTAAAATATCAGTCAGATCACATTTTAAATATTCGCACAGCCTGGCAAGAATCTTCAAATCAATCCGGGAAATCTTATTTTTACAGTAGTTGTTTAATTGTGTCCGCTGCAAATTGCAATGTTTGCAGACAGCATTTTTACTGATCCCTTTTTCTTTCATTACTACATCTAAATCAATCACAATCTTGTTCATATCCACACCTGCCTTTCCTAAAGTATATGTGCAGTTGTATAAAAATATAAGATGCAATATAATATAGATGTAGAAATATACACCTGTATTAAAATTTGATGGAGAAGGAACGTGAAAAGAATCAGAAAAGGAATCTGTCTGCTGACAGGATGTCTTTTGGCCGTATGGATCTGGACAGTCATACAGCAGGAACCGGATGTAAGATCTACAATGATCCGTCAGCGTGGCATGGAACAAAGTCTGTATGTGGAAGTGACGGCGAATCCGTGGAAAATAAAAGATCGGGAAAAGTTTGCGGAGACATTGCTGCAGATGGCAGAAGAAAACAATTTCCAGAGTGTACAGTTCAGCGAAGAACTGGAAGAGGTTTCCAGCATTGTTTTTCGGGTATATGGGATGCCGTATTATTCCCGGTGGGAATTTGAACTTCAATGCAGGAGAAAGGAAAAAGACACGCATTCCTGGGAAATACGTGTCTTTGAGAATCCGCTATAGTGTCTCGGAGTCTAAAATAATGGTAAAAGGCCCGTCATTGACCAGTGCAACTTTCATATCAGCTCCAAATTCGCCGGTTTCTACGCAGGATACCGACTGGCGGCATTTGGAAATGATGTATTCATAAAGCACATTTGCCTTATCAGGAGCACCTGCTTCTATGAAGCTTGGGCGATTTCCTTTTTTGCAGTTGGCATATAGTGTGAACTGGGAAACAAGAAGCAGGCTTCCGTCTACATCCGCAAGGGAAAGGTTGGTTTTTCCGTTTGCATCTTCAAAAATGCGCAGTCCGATCATTTTTTTGATCAGCTTGTCGGCAACTTCTTTGGTATCTGTGTCAGAGACGCCGATCAGGACGAGAAATCCTTTCTGGATGCTTCCGATGGTGTGTTCGTCCACAGTGACAGAAGCTTCTGTCACTCGTTGAATGATAAATTTCATTTGTAAAATCTCCTGTTTGTTTTGTTGATATTTTGGATGATTTCAATCGAAATCAATCGGATCCGTTCTTCATTGTATACCTGAATTTCCTGAAAGTCCAGAAGAAAGCCCGGACGGCAGGATATGAATGTCTGTACTGTCACCAAAATGTGTCGAAAAACCATGGGAAAAGGAGATTCTCCTGCTTTTTCCTGAAAGAAGTATGGTATACTGAATGTATGAGAAGGGTGGTTGTTTTCTGGGAGGAGACAGAGGGGGAACATATGAGCAAACTGAGGAAGCAGAATCTGGAGCCGCTTAGAGAGGCGTTGCAGGAACTGACAGATTTTGTCCGGAATATGGACCAGACAGAGTATTCCTATTTTTACAGGCAGGTTGAACGTATGGGGAATAACGTCGAGATCTGCATTCTGGTAAGGTATGACGGATGGGAGCAGCTGGAGCGTATTTTGCTGCGGGACTGGAATTCTGTAAAGAGAATGTATGAGGATGCCTGGATGATGGAGTGGAGGAATGGAAAAGAAAAGTATCGATTCTTGCAGCTACTTACAGAAATTGAATGGTATTTAGAGGGAAAGGGACTGATCTTTATGGAAGATCAGAATTATCAGTATGCCAATTGAAGATGCAGCAGTGGATTGCAAAAATTACAGATGTCTGCTATATTAAATCATTATAATACGAATCAGAGAAACTGTGGAGGATGTTATGGATCAGACAACCTATGAAAGCTATATTAAAATTCTCAAAAAAGAACTGATACCGGCGCTGGGGTGTACAGAACCGATTGCATTGGCATACGCAGCGGCGAAAGCAGGAGAAGTATTGGGAGTATTTCCCGAACACATGACAGTCTGGTGTTCCGGGAATATTATAAAAAATGTAAAAGGAGTAAAAGTACCCAACTCGGATGGCATGAAGGGTGTGGAAGCAGCAGCTATCCTGGGACTTGTAGGAGGAGATGCCTCGCAGGCGCTGGAAGTGCTGGAATCTGTGACAAAAGAAGAGATTGAGAAGACCAGAAAGCTGTTATCCGCTGATTTCTGCAGGTGCATGCTGAAAGAAGGGGTTGCAAATCTTTACATTGAGACGCATGTGGTATGTGGAAATCAGGAAGCGGTTGTTGTGATCGAACAGGAGCATACCAACATTACAAGGATCGAGAAAAACGGGAAAGTATTGTATCAGCATCAGACCGAGGAAAAAGCAGATGAGGAAGAAGTGGATAAAAGTCTGTTGAATCTGGAAGACATTATAGCATTTGCAGATCAGGTGGATCTGGAAGAGATCAGACCCGTTCTGCTGCGGCAGATGCGCTATAATTCCAGGATTTCGAAAGAAGGGCTGACACACGAATGGGGTGCTCAGGTTGGAAAAGTGATTGCAGAGGAATATGGTGAGGATGTGAAGTGGAGGGCGGTGGCTGCCGCTGCAGCCGGTTCGGATGCCAGGATGAGCGGATGTTCCATGCCGGTGATCATCAATTCCGGTTCGGGGAATCAGGGAATGACCTGTTCGCTTCCGGTGATGGAATACGGAAAAGAGCTGCATAAAAGTGAAGATGAGATCTGCCGGGCCCTGTGCGTATCCAATCTGGTTGCATTGAACCAGAAGCGATACATCGGTTCCCTCTCCGCTTATTGTGGAGCTGTCTGTGCGGCGGCAGGGGCCGGAGCCGGGATCACATACCTTTGCAAAGGCAGCCTGGAGCAGATTCAGAATACTGTAGTCAACACCATAGCAGATGCAGGCGGGATCGTATGTGACGGAGCGAAACCAAGCTGTGCGGCTAAGATCGCAACCGCCTTGCAAGCAGCGATCTTAAGTCATAAGATGGCCATGCGGGGACTGACCTTTTCCTGCGGAGAGGGACTTGTCATGGATTGTCCGGAAGATACGATCAAAGCGGTCGGATATGTGGGAAGAGCGGGAATGAAACAGACCGATGTAGAGATTTTAAATCTGATGATTGGAAAGACAAAAATAGAAGATATTGAAAAATAAGCAAAAATCAGTCTCATGAAAATTACCGAGACTGATTTTTTTATGATGGGATGAAACTTTTTTGAAAGAAGTATGGTCTAATGAGTGTAAAGAGCCAAAAAACAGGAAAGCGGGGTGAGAAGCGATGAAATATCTGGTGAAGCGGGCGCAGAAGAAAGACGATCAGGCATTTGTGGAACTGATGGAACACTGTAAAAGCAGCATGTACAAAGTGGCAAGGAGTTATCTGAAAGAGGATGCAGACATTGCAGATGCGATCCAGGAGACGGTGATCGATTGTTACGAACACATGGACCGTCTGAAACATGCGGAGTATTTCAAGACATGGCTGACCAGGATCCTGATCAACAACTGTAAAGATATACTGGCAGAAAAGAGGCGGGAATATCCGTTGGAACAGGTAGAAGAACAGGAGAATACGTGTATGGAGATGCAGAATTACGAATTTCAGGAATTGATGAATTCTCTGGATGAAAAATACCGGACAGTGCTTCTTTTATATTATGGAGAAGGATTTAAGATCAAGGAGATCGCACAGATACTGGAGATGGATGAGAATACAGTAAAAACCAGACTGTCCAGAGGGCGAAAGAAATTTGAACATGCGTATTCCATGTGTTAGAAAAGGAGGCAGTGATAATGAAGAAAGACTATTCTGTAGATGAGATGAAGAAAATTATGGGGAGGGAGATGGATATCCCTGAATGCGTAGATGAGGGAATGAAACACGCATATGAACAGCTTGGGATCCGGACCACAAGAAGACATACCAGAAAATACAAACTTTGGACAGGTCTGGCAGCAGCGGCAGTTCTGACAGCGGGGCTTTCCATCACGGCAGTTGCAGTGACAAAATATCTCAATGTAACGAGAAGTGAGGTAGGGGATACCCTGCAGTATCAGATTGAAGTGGATACAAAGCAGAAAGAGGCACATCAGATCAAGGTCGAGCCGACCTATATGCCGGATGGGTATGAATATCAGGAAGAAGGACCATATGGTGGAAAATGGCGCAACGAAGAAGCAGACAGTGGGATTTCAATCCTGCCGTATAATGCGGCAGAGTTATACAGGATGTCCAGAGTGGATGATTCGCTCCAGAAATTCCGCAAGGACAGTCGGGTGAAGACCGCAGATACAGAACATACAAAACTGGATCTGTTTCTGACGGACTCCGAGTATGTAGACAGTGAGAAGACCAATAAATCATTGTATCTGTTCAATGAAGAAGAGGGATATGGAATTCATATCCAAAGTACCAGTGATCTTCCGAAAGAAGAAATCGAGAAAGTAGCAGAAGGATTGAAAGTTACTGTTTTGGATGAGACAGTACCGTATCCTTCAGAAGAAGAAATCCAGGCGGAAATCGAAGAAAAGAAACAGTCGGAGGAAAAAATGCAGGTAATTGCAGAAGGGATTGTTCCGGCAGAAAATGTGCATTCAGTAGGAGAAGAAATCAAAAATCCGTTCAGAGGCCAGGAATCACCGGAGTCTGAAGATATCCGGTTTACAGTCAAGGATATCAAGATCCAGGATACCCTGCCTTTGGATCAGTTCCCAAAAGAAAATTTTGTGGAATATGAAAAGATTGCGCCGTGGATCAATGAAGATACCTCTTTGAAACCGCATGAAAGATATCTGTTTGATGCGGGAGAGACGATTACAGCAGATACAAAAGCAGCAAAAGAAGCAGAGACCGTGAATTCTAAATATGTAGTTGTAACGATGCAGGCAGAGAATTGTTCTGATTTCCAGACGGAGTGGAATGCGGCTGACGGAGTCAGCATTGCGCCGGATCTGACTGCAATGAAAACCAATGAAGACGGAAGTCTGTCAAAGACAGATTATACGCTGACTAGTGCAAATGAAAATTATGAACTGCAGTGGCTGTCAAATGATATGGCATCTTTCCCGATTTATTTTGACAAGATCTACTATACAGAAGGTGTTCAGAGAATCAAGCATGCGCTGTTCCGGCCGCTGGCAGCAGGAGAAACATTGGAATATACACTGGTTTATGTGGCGGATGAGGATCAGTTGGATTCCTTATATCTGGATATCTATCCGGGATATGGAAACGCAGAGGAGGGTGCAGCCGCTCCATATGTAAAAGTAAAATAAGTAGTTTAGATTTCTTTACAGAAACTGGAAAAACGCCTATACTGTTAGGAAAAGAACGATTCGGACAGGAGGCAGACACAGATGGCGGCGTTTTTAAAAGAAATTGACAAGTTTTACGGGACAAAAGAGAAAAACAGGCAGGGAGAAGACCTGGAGACCTTTCTGGAGCACTACGATCCTCATAAGTATGAGACACCAAGCTGTACCACAGATGCGGTGATCTTTTCCAAAACAGGCAAGCTTTTGGATGTAAACCAGTTAAAGGTGATTCTGGTACGAAGAAGCAATCATCCAAGCATCGGGTTCTGGGCGCTGCCCGGCGGGTTTGCCGAAATGAGAGAGAATCTGGAAGATACGGCAAGACGGGAACTGGAGGAAGAAACGGGGGTAAAGGGGCTTCCTATGGAACAGTTTGCGGTCTATGGAGATTACGACAGAGATCCTAGAACCCGGGTGATCACCACCGCATATCTGTCCCTTGTGGAGGAGAACGATGTCACCGTACAGGCAGGGGACGATGCGGCGGATGCCGCCTGGTGCAGTGTTGATTTACAGAGAAAAGAAAGTCATCCGGGAGTTCTCGAAAGAAATATCTGGGAGCTTCGGATCACCAATGAGGAGAAAAAACTCGATACCTGTGCAGCGGTGGAAGAGATCCGCAGAGAGGGTCTGATCCGGGAACGAAAATACAGAGTGCTTTCAGGAGGAAAGATCGCGGTGGATCATGCGGCGATCCTCGTACAGGCGCTGTGTCTTTTAAGAGAACGACTGGCAGAATAAGAAGAAAAAGAACCGATACCGGCAAAGCAGAGAAAAGCCTGCCGGTATCGGTCCTTTTTATTTTTTGCGGCTTCTTGAAATGTAAAAAATGAATCCAAGGCAGCCGAATGCGATCAGCATCCAGATCACAAAGGTGAGAGTACCCTGTGGATGGAACATGTCGTAGTATCCTTTCAGATAGATGACCACAACGATCCATGGCAGGATATGGGTCATATAGAAGCGGACTTTTGTCGGAAACTTCAGCCCGTTGCCGCTGTTGGCCTCCTGTATGAAATATTTCCATCCCCATCCGTTTTTATGGGTACAGAACAGAAGGTATACAACAGAACCAAGGGGAAGAATATTGTTGGAGACAATAAAGTCTTCCAGATCCATGATATTTGTTCCGGGACCCAGAGGCTGAAATCCGGACCATACGCTGAATCCGAGGATACAGGGGATACTTAAGACGGTGATCAGGACAATGTTGATCCCCACCGCTTTCGTCCGTTTCCATCCAAACAGATCCATCCAGAAGGAGACGATGTTTTCAAAGACTCCTACAATGGTGGAGAGTGCCGCACAGAATAAGAACAGGAAGAATAAGGAGCCCCAGACCCGTCCTCCGGCCATCTGTGTGAAAATGTTCGGCAATGTGATAAATACCAGTCCCGGTCCCGCATCCGGCTCCACTCCAAAGGCAAAGCAGGATGGGATTACGATCAGTCCTGCCATCAGTGCAACGCAGGTGTCCAGAAGTACGATGCTGACAGACTCTCCGGCAAGGGAGCGCTTTTTGTCCAGATAGCTTCCGAAGATCGCCATGCCGCCCATTCCGATGCTCAAGGTGAAAAATGCCTGACTCATGGCTCCGAAGATCACGTTTCCAATTCCGTTTTCCACCATGCGGTCAAAATCCGGAACCAGGAAAAAGCGAAGCCCTTCCGAAGAACCGGAAAGCGTCACGGAACGGATCGTCAGGACGACCATGATCGCCAGAAGACAGAGCATGGTCACTTTCATGATCTTTTCCACACCCTTTTGCAGACCGATACTGCAGATGCCGAAAGATAACAGAATGACCAGTACCGTCCAGAGGGACAGGGTAGGAACCGAAGAAAGCATGCCGGCATATTTTTCAGATACTTCCGAAGCGGTTACCCCTGTAAATTCTCCTTTTGCCATGCGGAAACAGTAATAAAGCATCCAGCCGCCCACCATGGAATAAAACATAACCAGGAGATAATTTCCGGCAATGGCTACCCAGCGTGCATAATGCCATTTTGTGTGGGGCGGCTCCAGTGCGTTGTAAGAAGTAGCGATACTCTTCTGGCTGGCTCTTCCCACGCTGAATTCACATACGATGATCGGAAGCCCCAAAATGACCAGAAACAGCAGGTAGACTAAAATAAAGGCTGCTCCGCCGTATTTTCCAGCCATATATGGGAACTTCCAGACATTCCCAAGTCCGATGGCACATCCCGCAGATACCAAGATAAAGCCCAGACGGGAACCAAATTGTTCTCGTTTCATAATAACCTCCATAAACATACGATATTTTCTCTCCCTGAAAGGAGTTTCCTTTAGAAGCTTCATCAGTATATCACGTTGGCGCGGCGAAGTAAAGAAAATGTTTTGCATGTGCCTTGTCCAAATGGCGGATTTATGATAAGATAATCGGAAGAATGTTTGTACACGAGGAGGAATTTATGGAAAACGAAGCAGTTTCAAAAAATTTCATTGAACAGGAAATAGACAAAGACCTTGCAGAAGGCGTTTACGATCATGTGTGTACCCGTTTCCCGCCGGAACCAAACGGATATCTGCACATTGGACATGCCAAGTCCATTCTTTTAAACTACGGACTGGCTAAAAAATACAATGGAACGTTCCATATGCGTTTTGATGACACCAATCCGACAAAAGAAAAAGTAGAGTTTGTGGACTCCATTAAAGAAGATATCCAGTGGCTGGGAGCAGACTGGGAGGATCATCTTTATTTTGCATCCGATTATTTTGAGCAGATGTATGAGTGTGCAGTGAAACTGATCAAAAAAGGAAAAGCTTATGTCTGTGATCTGACTCCGGAAGAGATCAGAGAGTACAGAGGGACACTGACAGAGCCGGGAAAGAACAGCCCATACAGAGACCGTTCAATTGAAGAAAATCTGGAATTATTCGAAGCTATGAGAGCCGGAAAGTTCCAGGATGGAGAGAAAGTACTGCGTGCCAAGATCGATATGGCATCTCCGAACATCAATATGAGAGATCCGATCATATACCGTGTGGCGCATATGACACATCACAATACAGGGGATCGGTGGTGCATTTATCCGATGTATGATTTTGCACATCCGATTGAGGATGCCATCGAGCACATTACCCATTCCATCTGTACACTGGAGTTTGAAGACCATCGTCCGCTGTATGACTGGGTAGTCAGAGAGTGCGAATTTGAGATGCCTCCAAGACAGATCGAATTTTCAAAACTGTACCTGACCAATGTTGTGACAGGAAAGCGTTACATCAAAAAGCTGGTAGAAGAGGGAGTGGTAGACGGATGGGATGATCCGCGTCTGGTCTCCATTGCAGCACTTCGACGCAGAGGATTCACGCCGGAGTCGATTAAGATGTTCATTGATATGTGCGGTGTGTCAAAAAGCCAGAGCTCCGTTGATTATGCCATGTTAGAGTACTGCATCCGTGAGGACTTAAAGCTGAAAAAACCTCGTATGATGGCAGTTCTGGATCCAATCAAGCTGGTGATCGATAACTATCCGGAAGATCAGGTAGAATACCTGGATGTGATCAACAATCTGGAAAACGAAGAACTTGGTATGAGAAAGATTCCGTTCTGCAGAGAGCTGTATATCAACAGAGATGACTTCATGGAAGAACCGCCGAAAAAATATTTCCGTCTCTTCCCGGGTAATGAAGTGCGCCTGATGCAGGCATATTTTGTGACATGTACCGGATTTGAAAAGGATGAGGACGGCAATATCACGGTGGTACACTGTACGTATGATCCACAGACAAAGAGCGGAAGCGGATTTACCGGAAGAAAAGTAAAGGGAACGATCCACTGGGTTCCGGCTCCGTATGCAGTGAAAGCAGAAGTCCGTCTTTATGAGAATCTGATCGATGAAGAAAAGGGCGTTTACAATGAGGATGGATCTATGAATCTGAATCCAAATTCACTGACAGTCTTAAAAGACTGTTATGTAGAGCCGAATTTTGAGGATGCAAAAGCATATGACAGTTTCCAGTTTGTAAGACAGGGATATTTCTGTATCGATGCCAAAGATTCCAGACCGGATGCACTGGTGTTTAACCGGATCGTGTCACTGAAAAGTTCTTTCAAACTGCCAAAATAAACGGAAAAATAAGGGATGAATGAATTGACGATCAATCTTCAGACACGATCTGAAGTACCGCTTTATGAGCAGATTTATCAATATATGAAACGAGAGATTCAGGAGGGAAGGATTGCCAGTGGGGACAAACTTCCCTCCAGCCGTTCTCTGAGCAGACATCTGGAGGTTAGCAGAAGCACGGTAGAACTTGCTTATGAGCAGCTGATCTCAGAAGGATATGTGGAAGCAGTCCCATGTAAAGGATATTTTGCGGCAGATCTGGAGGGGCTGTATCGTCTGGATGCAATGCCCGCTTTGTCGGAACCGGAAGCAACAGCAGAAGAAAAAGAGTGGAAGTATGATTTTACTCCCAACGGAGTGGATCTGAACAGTTTTCCGTATGGTGTTTGGAGACGGCTGGCAAAAGACAGTCTTCAGGATGACAGAGCCCAGATGTTCCGTCTGGGGGATCCACAGGGAGAATACGGGCTGCGAAGAGCCATCAGTCATTACCTGTATCAGGCGAGAGGTGTCAATGCCCGTCCGGAGCAGATCATTGTCGGTGCAGGGAATGATTACCTTTTGATGCTCCTTTCGACAGTAATCGGACGGGATCACAAAGTGGCTTTGGAAAATCCTACCTATAAGCAGGCCTACCGTCTGTTTCAGCGGTTATCCTATGATGTCTGTACAGTGGATATGGATGCGAAAGGGATGGAAGTGACCGGACTGCAGGGATCGAAGGCAGACATTGCATTTGTGATGCCCTCTCACCAGTACCCGCTGGGGATTGTGATGCCGATGAAGCGGCGGATGGAATTGCTTGGGTGGGCCGCAGAAAATCCAAAGAGATATATCATAGAAGATGATTATGACAGTGAATTCCGATATAAAGGGAAGCCAATCCCGGCGCTGCAGGGATATGACCGATGGGGAAAGGTGATCTATATCGGAACATTTTCCAAATCCATTGCACCGTCGATCCGGATCAGTTACCTGGTGCTTCCTCCGGTGTTGCTGAAAGAATTCCAGGAGAAGAGCAGCTTCTTAAGCTGTACGGTGTCCAGGGTGGATCAGTTGATCCTGCAGAGATTTCTGGAGGAGGGACATTATGAAAGACATCTGAATAAGATCCGGACGCTGTATAAAGGACGGCATGATACACTGATCGGCTGTTTAAAAGAACTGCAGCATCACTGCACCATATCGGGAGAACACGCAGGAGTGCATATTTTGCTGCACTTTTCAGAAGAGGTGACCGAAGAAGAGCTGATACAGAAAGCAGCAGAAAAAGGTGTGAAGGTGTACGGATTGTCGCAGTATTATATCGATACGCCGGGGAACAGGCCTACGATCCTTCTGGGATATGCCAATATTTCGGAAGAAAAGATCAAAAAAGCGGTGGCATTGCTGGAAGAAGCCTGGTTTTCAAAATAAAACAGGAACTGCCTTTCAAACGGCGGTTCCTGTTTTATTGTCCGGTTATTCTTCTGATTCTTCCGATGCAGCGTCATTGACTGCTTCAGCGGTTGTATCTTCCGGCTGGGAAACTGACTCAGCAGAAGATTCGGAAGCGGATTTATTCAGGTGTACATATCCGCGTTCCGATACAGGTTTTAAATCACTGTCGAGATCAAAATCTTCATCTTCCATATCGTCTGTGCAGTCACAGTCGGAATCAGTCTCGCTGTCTTTACAGAAATAGGCAATGATCAGACCAAGTACTGTTCCTACAGCGGCAAGGCCAAGAAACCATTTTAAAAACTTTTTCATAGTAAAAATCTCCTTTCCAGCAGATGTTTATGAATCAATGTCTATTGTAATACTTTTCGAAAAGGATTACAAGACCTTTGACAAGGCGTATTGTAGAGAAATGTAAAGTGTGCTACACTTAACTACATCGGAAAAAATTGAGGTGAAAAAGAAATGGAGAACAAAGCAGTAAAAAAAGCAAAAAAAGGGCTGCTTAGTATTTTGTTCGGGCGTACCACACTGATCCTGTTTCTGGTTGTGATTCAGCTTTTGATCATGTTGGGGCTTGCGACAATTCTGAATGACTATGCAGTTTATGTATATGGAGGGCTGACTTTGATCGGCGCCGTGATCGTGATCTATATCATCAATGAACGGGGAAATCCTGCGTTTAATATGACATGGATGTTGCTGATCCTGATATTTCCGGCGTTTGGGTGTCTGTTTTACATTTGGGTGAAATCGCAGTTAGGAACCCGTTATATTGGAAAGCGGCTGCGCAGACTCCGGCTGGATACGGCCAGATATATGCAGCAGGATCCGGGGATCATTGAGTCTCTCAGAGAGAGTAAGCCATCCAATGCGAATCTGGCACATTATATGCAGTATCAGTTGGGATTTCCTACCTATCAGAATACAAGTGCACAGTATTTTGCCTGTGGGGAGGAAAAGTTTCCGGTACTTCTGGAAGAACTGAAAAAAGCAGAAAAGTTTATCTTTCTGGAATATTTTATTGTAGAAGAAGGATATATGTGGGGATCGATCCTCGATATTCTGAAAGAAAAAGCCGCGGCAGGGGTGGAAGTACGGTTTATGTACGATGGAATGTGCAGTATTTCACAGCTTCCTTATGATTATCCGAAGCAGATCCGGAAATTTGGGATCCAGTGCAAGATGTTCAGTCCGATCCGCCCGATCCTGTCTACCACACAGAATAACAGAGATCACAGAAAGATCTGTGTGATCGATGGGAAAGTGGGATTTACCGGAGGCATCAATCTGGGGGATGAGTATATCAACCGGAAGGAGCGGTTTGGCTACTGGAAAGACACGGCAGTGATGATCAAAGGGGATGCGGTGCAAAGTCTGACCATGCTGTTTTTGCAGATGTGGAATGTATCCGAGATGAAAACCGAAGATTTTACCGGATATCTGACCAATATGGCGCAGACGGTGCAGCCGGAACTGGGCTTTATGCTGCCCTATGGGGACAGCCCGTATGACAACGAGAATGTGGGGGAAGAAGTGTATGTACATATTTTGAATCATGCGAAGAAATATGTACATATCATGACGCCATATCTGATTCTGGATAATGGAATGCTGGACACCCTGACAAGAGCGGCGAAAAGCGGGATTGAGGTCTGCATCATTATGCCTCATATTCCGGATAAATGGTATGCCTTTGCCGTGGCAAAGACCTATTACCGGGAACTGATCGAGGCTGGAGTCCAGATCTATGAGTTTACGCCTGGATTTGTTCATGCTAAGATTTTTGTGTCAGATGATGATACGGCAACCGTGGGCACCATCAATCTGGATTACCGGAGTCTGTATCTTCATTTTGAATGTGGAGTCTTTATGTATCACAATCCGGTGGTATATGAGATTGAAAAGGACTTTCAGGAAACCTTGAAAAAGTGCAGGAAAGTATCGGTATCAGACATGAAAAAGAATGGAATTCTGATGCGGATCTGCGGCCGGGTACTGCGCCTGATCGCACCTTTGATGTAGAAAATGACAGGTTGTCACAGAAAAAAGAAAAAGTATTTTACAGAATGAGAAAAGTATAGTATAATTCATAAGGCAGTGATTCATAAGAACTGCTAATTAAGATTGAAAAGCGATAAATACGCAGGAGGATTTGAAATGGTAAAAGCAGTAGTAGGAGCTAACTGGGGCGATGAGGGAAAGGGCAAGATTACAGATATGCTCGGAAAAGAAGCCGATATCATCGTCCGTTTTCAGGGTGGAGCGAATGCAGGACATACCATTGTAAATGATTATGGAAAGTTTGCGCTGCATACTTTGCCTTCAGGTGTTTTTTATGACCATACGACCAGCATCATCGGAAATGGTGTTGCATTGGATATCCCGAGACTTTTCGGAGAAGTTCAGCAGATCGTAAAAGAAGGCGTGCCACAGCCGAAGCTCCTTGTTTCTGACAGAGCACAGATCGTGATGTCTTATCACAAGAACTTTGACGCATACGAGGAAGAGCGTCTTGGCGGGAAATCTTTTGGATCCACAAAATCAGGGATTGCGCCGTTTTACTCTGACAAATATGCAAAGATCGGTTTCCAGGTAAGCGAGTTGTTTGACGATGAGCTTCTGAGAGAAAAAGTTGTTCGTGTTGCAGAGCAGAAAAATGTGATTCTGGAACATTTATACCATAAACCACTGATCAATCCTGACGATTTATATAAAGAACTGACAGAGTACAGAGATATGGTAGCTCCGTTTGTCTGCGATGTTTCCCTGTATCTGCACAATGCGATCAAAGAAGGAAAAGAGATCCTGCTGGAAGGACAGCTTGGTTCTTTGAAAGATCCGGATCACGGAATTTATCCGATGGTAACTTCTTCTTCTACTCTGGCAGCCTATGGTGCGATTGGAGCGGGAATCCCTCCATACGAGATCAAACAGATCATTACGGTATGTAAGGCATATTCCAGTGCAGTCGGAGCAGGTGCATTTGTCAGCGAGATTTTCGGAGAAGAGGCAGATGAACTGAGACGCCGCGGAGGAGATGGCGGAGAGTTCGGAGCGACAACAGGACGTCCGAGACGTATGGGATGGTTTGACTGTGTGGCATCAAAATACGGATGCAGAATGCAGGGTACAACCGATGTAGCGTTTACCGTTCTGGATGTGCTTGGATATCTGGAAGAGATTCCGGTATGTGTCGGATATGAGATTGACGGAGAAGTGACTACAGAGTTCCCTGTAACACATCTTCTGGAGAAAGCAAAACCAGTATTGAAGACACTTCCTGGCTGGAACTGCGATATCCGTGGAATTAAGACATACGAAGAACTTCCGGAAAACTGCAGAAAATACATTGAATTTATTGAAGAGCAGATCGGATATCCGATCACAATGGTCAGCAACGGACCGGGAAGAGACGATATCATCTACAGAAATAAATAAAGCAAAACGAAAGATGTTCTGTCATCAGCAAAAAGGCTGGTGGCGGGCATCTTTTTTCATGTGGAAGAAAATATTAAGAGATTTCTCATAAAAACTTTAGAAATCATCCACATCCCCGTCACAATTAAAACTTAAAATAAAAATATGCCAGAGGGGACAGAAGAAAAAGTGGCATATTTCGAAAGGGAGTATCATAGAATAATAAGGCTGAGGCCCAAAAAGGAGGTATTTTATGCGTCAGAACAGTATACAGAATAAATTACAGATGATATCGATGGAAGAATACCTGGAGAAAAGACAGAGAATCCGAGAGTCCGAAAGAAAAAAAGAGAAAAAGACAGTCTGCGGGCAGCAAATGGTAGATGCTGCCGTTGCCATGACAGAACTGTATGTGTAAATATCACTCGGAAGCGTCAGAATCATCCCGGTGTGACGTGCGCGAAAAAAGCGTATAGATATAAAGTAATACAGGCAGGAGGATCGTAGCAGCGACAGATGCCATCAGCAGTTTTTTTGAGGCAGAACTGTCGATCAGTGCAAAGAGCAGCGTGCTGCCGTAGAGCAATACCAAAAGGATCGCTGCGATCAGCGCCATAATACGTTTTGATTTCTTCATAACTGAATCCTTTCTTTTATATTTTCAAAATCTGCCGGAAACAAATAGTGGTTCCGGCAGATTTATTATATCCAAAAGAGAGAGGGAATGCAATCAGAGGGTCGAAATTAGTTGTTTACTGACAGCGAAAATTGTTATATAATAGAGCCATGATTGAATTTCTAAGAAAAGAGGAGTTTTGATAATGAGTGAAAAGTGTTTATTAGATCAGTGGAGAGATATGGCATATGACAGAGAGTTGTCAAAAGAACAGCTTGAGCAGTTCTGGGGACATTATTTCAGCATTGAGCGTGGAATTTATGAGCAGTTATTGGAGACACCGGATGTAGAGGTAAAAGGTACGGTGAAAGAGCTGGCTGCAAAATATGGACAGGAAGTGCTTACGATGGTAGGGTTCTTGGATGGGATCAATGACAGCCTGAAAGTTCCGAATCCGATCGAGACGATGACAGAAGATACAGAAGTAAGCCTGGCATTTGACAAAGAGCTGTTGTACAAGAATATGATCGATGCCAAAGCAGACTGGCTGTATGAGCTTCCACAGTGGAATGCGATCTTTGATGAAGAAAAGAAAAAACAGCTGTACCGCGAACAGAAAGAGTCCGGTACGATCCGTAAGGGCAAAAAAATCGGAAGAAATGATCCATGTCCATGCGGAAGCGGTAAAAAATATAAAAAATGCTGCGGAAAGAACGCATAATAGTGTATATGAGGATGAGGGAAACGAAACAAAGTCTCCCTCATTTCTTTTATAAAAGGAGAGGACGATGCAGATTTATTTGGGGATTACAGGGATTTTTTCGTTGTCTTATTTTCTGCTTCTTCGTATTTATACGGGAAAGTGGAATTCGACGTTTGCCCGTTTCTGGCTGATGTTTGGGACAATCCACATCGTGTTACTGCCTTTGGGAAGGAATCTGTGGATACAAAAGGGTCTGACAGCGGTGTTTGTGGGGATGTGGATCTGCTTTTTTCTGTTGGGAGGCTGTATCTGGCTGGGAGGGATCCAAAGATCGGTACGGGAATGCAGGTATCTGATCGTTTTGGGAGCACAGGTGCGTGGAACCAGGATCACCAATTCCTTACAGAGGAGACTGGATGCAGCAATCGCATATAAGAAGAAGCATCCTAAAGTTCTTGTGATCGTATCCGGCGGGCAGGGAGAGGACGAAGAGATTTCAGAAGCATGCGCCATGGCACGTTATCTGCAGGAGCATCAGATTCGGTCAGAAGAGATTCTGCTGGAGGATCAGTCAAAGACAACCATGGAAAATCTGCGATTCAGTGCACAGTATGTGTCAGATCTTCGGGATCCGGTTGGAATCGTGACCAATAATTTCCATGTGTTCCGGGCATTGCTGCTTGCCAGACGGGAAGGATATGAAAATGTGGTGGGGATTGCAGCAGGATGCAATCAGGTCTTGTTTTTGAATTATCTGATGCGGGAGATTTTTGCGGTGGTCTGGATGTGGTTTCGGAATGGAATCCTGCCAAGAAGGAAGAAATCAGGTTGACAAAACGAAAAGTGATGTTATAATGAGGATTAGATTGAGGATATTTCAATACGATGACGAGACGAGTAGGATGTGAAAGAAGACAGAGAAGGGAGTCGCAGGCTGGAAGCTCCCGCTTACGGAAGCATTTGAAAACTACCTCTGAGTGGCTGAAAACAGCCCGGTGATTCCGTTATCATCAAAAGAGTGGTGCCGGTAAATGAATGTTATCGGTTCAAACAGGGTGGAACCGCGAGAGATTGATCTCGTCCCTTTTGCAGAGATGCAGAAGAGACGAGATTTTTTGTTTTCCACCATATGAAAAAGAAAAACAGGAGGATTTGAGAATGAAAATTACATTAAAAGATGGTTCTTTTAAAGAATACGAAAGCAGCAAGTCTGTGATTGAGATTGCAGCAGATATCAGCGAGGGTCTTGCAAGAGTTGCAACAGCAGGAGAGATTGACGGAGAAGTGGTGGATTTGAGAACAGTTGTTGAGAAGGACTGTGAACTCAATATTCTGACATTCAATGATGAAAAAGGAAAAGGAGCATTCCGTCATACTGCATCCCATATTATGGCACAGGCGATCAAAAGACTGTATCCAGATACAAAACTGGCGATCGGACCATCTGTTGCAGACGGATTTTATTACGATGTAGACAGAGAAACACCGTTTACAGCAGATGATCTGGAAAAGATCGAAAAAGAGATGAAGAAGATCGTAAAAGAGAATCTTGCGATCGAGCAGTTTACCAAGCCAAGAAATGAAGCGATTGAATATTTCAAAGAAAAAGAAGAACCGTATAAAGTAGAGTTAATTGAAGATCTTCCGGAAGATGAGACGATCAGTTTTTATTCCCAGGGAGAATTCACAGATCTGTGTGCAGGTCCTCATCTGATGAGTACAAAAGCTGTCAAAGCGTTCAAATTGACAAGTCTTGCAGGTGCTTACTGGAGAGGAAGCGAGAAAAATAAAATGCTGCAGAGAATTTACGGAACTGCATTTCCGAAAAAGGCAGAGCTGGAAGAGTATCTGAATATGCTGGAAGAAGCGAAAAAACGTGACCACAGAAAACTCGGAAAAGAACTGGGACTTTTTATGATGCGTGATGAAGGACCGGGATTCCCGTTCTTTTTGCCAAACGGAATGGTACTCAAAAATATTCTGTTAGATTACTGGAGAGAAATTCACAGAAGAGCCGGATATGTAGAAATTGCAACTCCGATCATGCTCAGCCGTCATCTCTGGGAGACATCTGGACACTGGGATCATTACAAAGAGAATATGTATACTACAGTGATCGATGAAGAAGACTTTGCGATCAAACCAATGAACTGTCCGGGCGGAATCTTGGCATATCAGGCAGAACCACGTTCCTACAGAGATCTTCCGATCCGTATGGGAGAACTTGGTATGGTTCACCGTCATGAAAAATCAGGACAGCTTCACGGACTGATGAGAGTACGCTGCTTTACACAGGATGATGCGCATATCTTCATGACACCGGAGCAGATCAAAGACGAGATCAAAGGGGTTGCAGGACTGATCAACGAAGTGTACAGCCTGTTTGGATTCAAATATCATGTCGAACTTTCTACACGTCCGGAGGACAGTATGGGAAGCGATGCAGACTGGGAAATGGCAACAGAGGCGCTTCGCGGTGCGCTGGATGATTTGGGACTTCCATATGTAGTCAACGAAGGAGACGGCGCATTCTACGGACCGAAGATCGACTTCCATCTGGAAGATTCCATCGGAAGAACCTGGCAGTGCGGAACCATCCAGCTTGACTTCCAGCTTCCGCTTCGTTTTGAACTGGAGTATACAGGAGCAGATGGAGAAAAGCACAGACCGATTATGATTCACCGTGTAGTGTTTGGTTCTATTGAACGATTTATCGGAATTTTGATCGAGCATTTTGCAGGAGCATTCCCGACATGGCTTGCACCGGTTCAGGTAAAAGTACTTCCGATTTCCGATAAATATCTGGAATACGGACAGAATGTTCTGGATCAGCTGAATGCAGCCGGAATCCGCGCAGAGATCGATACACGTGCTGAAAAGATCGGATATAAGATCCGGGAAGCACAGATGAAGAAGATTCCATATATGCTTGTAGTAGGAGCAAAAGAAGAGGAAGAACAAAAAGTTTCTGTGAGAAGCCGTTTTGCAGGAGATGAAGGACAGAAAGGTCTGGAAGAATTTATTGCGGCAATTCAGGAAGAAACTGCAAATAAAACAATCCGTGAAGTGACAAAAGAAGAAAAATAAAAGTCCGGTTATGAATAAAACTGTCAAGATCGGGGCATTCTGATACTGATTTCTGTAAATAAAAAGGAGGTATCATGATGCCAGAATTAAAATGTACCGTACAGACATGTGTACACAATCAGGATTTTCTCTGCCGTCTGGATTCGATCCAGGTAGGAGGAAGTCAGGCAAAAGCAGCAAAGGAGACATGCTGCGACAGTTTTGAAGAAAGAAAAGCCAAAGGAATGGAAAATTCTTATGTTAATGCCTACGGAAACCATGCGGAAACCCCTTCGGACCGCTGCGGAATTGACTGTAAGGCGACAGACTGCATGTATAATAAAGAATGCAGATGTGAGGCCGGAAAGGTCAGTGTAGAAGGATCCTGCGCCTGTCAGAAAGACGGAACAGAGTGCGCTACATTTGAGTGCAGATAGGAAATGAGAAAAGAGCGATACGTTGCCATTTTGCGGCAAGGTATCGCTTTTTAGGTTGACGCTCTTTGGGGTGCGGGGGTATAATGGGAATACTTGTAAAAGCAGAAAGGAACGTTGTACATATATGGACAGAAAAATAGAAACATCTGCAAAAGACGAAAAAAAGGAGAACCCATACGATGCGCCCTCTGTATTCGGCAGCAAAAAGACGTCCAGGTTCTGGCATCAGATCAGCCGGGATGTCCGGGTATTTCTGGTGATTGCTGCCTGTATTGTTTTTTATTTTGCGCTTTTGCGCATGACCAACATCTCGGCAGTGTTTGCAAAGATTTATCAGGTATTGAAGCCCATCATTTATGGTCTGGTGATCGCTTATCTGCTGAATCCGATCGTGGTTCTGGTAGATTCGCATTTTGCTCCGTGGATGGAGAAACGATTTCCCAGGCTGAAAAATGCCCGCAAGATTTCCAGAGGGCTGGGGATTCTGACCGCCATCATCGTGATGGTCGCATTGGTTGTGGCCTTGTGCAACATGATGATCCCGGAACTCTACCGGAGTGTCCGGGATATGATCCTGACAGTGCCAAGTCAGCTCAACCGGTTTATTGCAGAAGTGACAGAGGTGATGAGTGAGGAGCAGTCTACGATCGGACAGATGACAGAGGCAGTATTAAAAGAAGCCAGCGATGCACTGCAGACCTGGATGCATACAGATCTTTTGAATCAGATCAATGTCCTGATGTCGAATCTGACAGTAGGTGTGATCAATGTGTTCAAGGAATTCTTTTATGTGCTGATCGGAGTGATCGTATCGGTTTATGTGTTGTTCAGCAAAGAGAAGTTTGCAAGTCAGTGCAAGAAAATGACGTATGCCGTGATGCGTCCGTCCAGAGCCAATCTGTTTTTGCATCTGTGCATCAAAAGCAATGAAATTTTTGGCGGGTTTATCATTGGAAAAATCATTGATTCTGCCATCATTGGTGTGCTGTGCTTTCTGGGGCTTTCTGTTTTAGATATGCCATATACCATGCTGGTCAGTGTGGTCGTGGGTGTGACGAATGTGATCCCGTTTTTTGGACCATACATCGGTGCGATCCCGAGTGCGGTTTTGATCCTGCTTTCTGATCCGAAGATGGGGATTTACTTTATTATTTTTGTATTTCTGCTGCAGCAGCTGGACGGAAATATCATTGGTCCGAAAATTCTGGGGGATTCTACGGGCTTATCTGCGTTCTGGGTGGTATTTTCCATCCTGTTTGGCGGAGGTATGTTTGGGGTAGTGGGAATGATCCTGGGAGTTCCTACCTTTGCCGTGATCTATTATATCGTCAAGATGCTGGTCAATCATCAGCTGGAAAAGCATACGCTGCCTACGGATACGGAAGCATACGACAGGCTGAGTTATGTGGATAATGATGGAAGTTATGTCAACGGGGATACAGAAAAGAAAGAAGAAAAAGGGGAATAGTTATGCCAATACGTGTACAAAATGATCTTCCGGTAAAAGAGATACTGGAGCATGAAAATATTTTTGTGATGGATGAATATCGTGCAGCGCATCAGGATATCCGTCCCATTAAGATCGGACTTTTGAATCTGATGCCGCTCAAAGAAGATACGGAACTTCAGATCCTGCGCTCACTTTCCAACACGCCTCTGCAGGTGGATGTGGTCTTTGTGCGAGTGTCAGGACATGTTTCGAAAAATACATCTACCAGTCATTTACATAAGTTTTATCAGTCTTTTGATGAAATCAAAAATCAGAAGTTTGACGGCTTTATCATTACCGGAGCTCCGGTGGAACAGATTCCCTTTGAAGAGGTGGATTACTGGGAGGAACTGCAGGAGATCATGGAGTGGACCAAGACACATGTGACTTCTACACTGCATCTGTGCTGGGGGGCACAGGCGGGACTTTATTACCACTATGGGATTGATAAAGTGCAGCTTCCAAAGAAGATGTTTGGTGTGTTCAGGCATCAAGTGAGAAATCGGAGGATTCCTCTGGTGAGAGGATTTGATGATGTATTTTATGCGCCTCATTCCCGGCATACCGAGATTCCGATGGAACAAGTGGAGTCAGATGAGAGACTGACGATACTGGCGGATTCCAAAGAGGCCGGTCTGTTTCTTTGCATGGCACAGGAAGGCCGTCAGATCTTTGTGATGGGACATCCGGAATATGACAGAATGACATTGGATGCCGAGTACAAACGTGATCTGGGCAAAGGGCTTGCGATTGAAATGCCGGTGAATTATTACCCGGATAATGATCCGAACCAGAAGCCGGAACTGATCTGGAGATCCCATGCAAATAATATTTATACGAACTGGCTGAATTATTACGTGTATCAGACTACGCCGTATGATCTGGAAGGCACACCATTTTAATGCGGGATTTTAAAATATTTATTATGAGGGTATATTGTGTGAGTGCAATATGCCCTTATATTATAGAACCCAAACAAGAGGAGGTTAAAAATGAAATCAGTTTTACTTATCGGACAATCAAATATGGCAGGCCGTGGATTTTTGAATGAGGTGACGCCGATTTATAATGAAAATATTTTTATGCTCAGAAACGGCAGATGGCAAATGATGACAGAACCTATCCACTTTGACAGGTCAGTTGCCGGTGTCGGACTGGCGGCTTCTTTTGCACAGGCATGGTGCAATGAAAATAAAAATGAACGAATTGGACTTATACCTTGTGCGGAAGGAGGAAGTTCTATTGATGAGTGGAATAAAGAAGGTGCTTTATTTCGTCATGCCGTCAGTGAAGCAAAATTCGCTATGGAAAACAGTGAATTGATTGCAATTTTGTGGCATCAAGGAGAAAGTGATGGTTATCGTGAAAAATACAAAAATTATTATCAAAAACTGAATGATTTAGTTCATTCATTTAGAAAAGAACTTGGAGCTTTGGAAATTCCGTTCATTGTTGGCGGTTTGGGAGATTATTTAGGTAAGTCTGGATTTGGAAAAAGTTGTGTAGAGTCTGATTTAATTAACCAAGAATTACTGAAATACGCAGAAAATAATAAGAACTGTTATTTTGTAACGGGAGAAAAATTATACCCTAATCCAGACGGTATCCATATCAATGCAGAGTCTCAAAGAAGATTTGGCATTAGATATTTTGAAGCTTATCAGACGAAATCAAATATCATTGAGCCATTAGACAATGAAGCGAATATGGTAAAAACATTGTGTGAAAGAGAACACACGATTGCAGAAAAAAGATACATAACGCTGGAACAATTTACATTAGGAAAAAGCTCTATGGAAGAAGTAATAAAATTTTTAAAATAGGGATATAAAAGTCAGTTTATTGAGTTGATAAGAGTAATACAAATTAGAATTTGTGGAGGTAATATGCTTATGAAAAAATTTCTTTCTTTGTTTTTGAGTCTTACTTGTGTACTGACTTTAGTTGCGTGTGGAAAAAAGGTAGTTCCTATTACGCTACCTCAAACCGACGAGATTACATCTATTGATATAACTTTTGGGGGGAACACAGCAAGTCATTTAGACAAAACTTGGATAAGTGAAATAATCGTCGATATTTTCAGTTCTGAACCGACTAAGAAGGAAAGTGTTCAAGACATCCCACAAGTGGAAAGTTATATCAAAATTGATTTCCAGTTTGAGACAGGAACAAGCACTATCTTTGCGTATGAGGACAGTGGTAAATACTATATTGAACAGCCTTATCAGGGAATTTATAAAATTGATAGCCAACTGTTCGAAAGGTTACAAGAAACTGATTAATCCCAGTTTATAGAGGATAAAGTAAAAGATCGGAAGTTAAGGAAATTTAGCAAAAGAAGTTTGCTATTAGATATCTTAGAAGAACTTTGATTTCATGGAAGGATATGGTATGATTTACCTATCCTTCTTTTTATATATTTTGTATAAAGTTGAAGTGACATTTTAAATGAAAGGGGCAGCAGCGTATGCTTCAGATTAAAAATATATGCAAAGAATACAGAACAGGCAATCTGGTACAACAGGCGCTGGATGATGTCAGCCTGAATTTACGGGACAGCGAATTTGTTGCGATCCTTGGACCCAGTGGTTCCGGTAAGACCACACTTTTGAATATCATCGGGGGTCTGGATCAATATGACAGTGGCGACCTGATCATCAATGAGATTTCCACCAGAGAATATAAGGATCGGGATTGGGATTCTTATCGGAATCATACCATCGGATTTGTGTTTCAAAGTTATAATTTGATTCCGCATCAGACCATTCTGGCAAATGTAGAGCTTGCGCTTACGATTTCCGGGATTTCCAAAGGAGAGCGTAAAGACAAAGCCATCCAGGCATTGAAAGAAGTGGGACTTGGCGAGCAGATCTACAAAAAACCGAATCAGCTCTCAGGAGGACAGATGCAGCGTGTGGCCATCGCCAGAGCGCTGGTCAATGATCCGGATATCCTGCTGGCAGATGAACCAACCGGGGCATTGGACAGTGATACCAGTATCCAGGTGATGGATCTGTTGAAAGAGGTAGCAAAGAACCGGCTTGTCGTTATGGTGACACATAACCCGGAGCTGGCAGAAGAATATGCCACCAGAATTGTCAGACTAAAGGATGGAAAAATCCGGGCAGACAGCAATCCCTATGAGATGGATGCGCAGATGGAAGTGGCAGCAGAGCATAAGAATATGGGAAAGACTTCCATGTCGTTTCTGACGTCTCTGGCTCTTAGTTTTAATAACTTAAAGACGAAAAAGGGACGCACGATTCTGACTGCATTTGCCGGGTCCATCGGGATTATTGGGATTGCCTTGATCTTATCGCTGTCAAATGGGGTGAATCAGTATATTGCGGATATCGAAGAAGAGACGTTATCGGAATATCCGCTCCAGATCCAGAACTCCGGACTGGATATGACGGCCATGCTGACGGATTCAACGGCAGGAGATACGGACCAGGAAAAAGGGGATATTCAGGTTGGCAATATGCTGACGGGTATGTTTTCTACAGTCGGAACCAATGATCTGAAATCTTTGAAGACATATTTGGATTCGGGTGAGACAAAGATAAAAGATTACGTCAATGCCATCGAATATGATTATAATGTGGCGCCTCAGATTTACAGTGCAGATACCGAAGAAGTGCGTCAGGTTCATCCGGATCAGTCCTTTCAGGCAATGGGGCTGGGTTCTGCAGAGAGCACGAACAGCATGATGTCTGCCATGATGAGTACAGATGTTTTCGGTAAACTGCCGGAACATGAAAATCTGTATAAAGATCAGTATGAGGTAAAAGCAGGACACTGGCCGGAAAATCGGAACGAATGTGTGCTTGTACTGACAGCAAACGGCAATATCGGAGATTTTTTGTTATACACCCTGGGACTGAGGGATTTTGAAGAATTGGATCAGATGGTGACACAATTCACAAGAGAGGAAGAAGTGATCATTCCCCAGATCCATGATTCATACGATTATGAAGACATCCTGGGAACCCGGTTTAAATTAGTTGCCGCAACGGATTATTATGAATATAACAAGGAATATGATCTGTGGAAAGACAAGCGGGATGACAAAGCATATATGAAGAATCTGATCCAGAATGGAGAGGATCTTGAGATTGTGGGGATTGTTCAGCCAAGAAAAGATGCAAATGCCGCCATGTTATCTTCTGGAATTTATTATCCGTCTGAACTGGTGGAGTATGTTTCAGAGTCTGCGAAAAACAGTGAGATCGTGAAAGCACAGCAGTCCGATCACAGCAGAAATGTATTCACAGGAAAGAGCTTTGATGCCAAAGATGACTCAGAAAATGCATTTCAGATGGAATCGTTGTTCCGTATTGACGGTCAGAAAGTACAGTCCGCATTTTCTGTAGATGGAAGTAAGGTAAATCTGGATCTGAGCGGGATCAACGCTGCACTTGGGAGCTTGTCACTTCCTCCGTTGAATGTAGAAGAAATTCTGGGGCAGCTGCAGATCCAGATTTCAGGGGAGCAGATTCAGATACTGGTCATGGATCTGATGAATGGATATCAGGAATATGCAGCAGCACATCCGGAAATGGATATTTCACAGTTCCCGGTCTATTTCCAGGAATATATGAAAAATGGAGGAGCCGACATCCTGCGGGAGGCAATTCGAAACGCGCTGATTGAAAATAACGGGGAGCCCATTACTGAGGTACAGGTACAGGCAATTTTGCAAGAGGTGCTGGATGGATATAATCGATATGCACAGGAAAACAATCTGCCGGATATCGGAAAATTCCAGGAATATTTTGCCGGATATCTGGAATCTGAGCAGGCAAGAGCAGTGCTGGAAAAGAGCATGACAGAGTTTGTACAGTCCAATAATCTGAGTGAAAAGATTTCGGCAGTGATGGCAGAGTATATGCAGACGGTTGCGGGAAGTGTGAGCCATATCCTGGAGAGAGAACTGACAGCAAATATGATGCAGCTGGCAGCAGCCATGCAGGATGCCATTTCTTTTGACGCAGATGTATTTGCCAGTGCCATCCAGATGAATATGACGGAGCAGGAACTGGCAGAATTGATGGCATCTATGATGTCAAAGGAGATTTATACGTATGATACCAACCTGTCTCTGCTGGGATATGCAGATAAGAGCAGCCCGTCGCAGATCTCTTTGTATCCGAAAGATTTTGAGCGAAAAGAGGAGGTCGTGAAGATCCTGGATTCTTATAATGCGCGGATGGAAAAGGAAGACGAAGAGAAGGTGATCAGTTATACGGATGTAGTTGGAAGTCTGATGGCATCCGTGACTACGATCGTAAATCTGATCAGTTATGTGCTGATTGCCTTTGTTGCCATTTCACTGGTCGTTTCTTCCATTATGATCGGTGTGATCACCTATATCAGTGTGCTGGAACGAAAGAAGGAAATCGGGATCCTGCGTGCCATCGGGGCTTCTAAGAAAAATGTGTCCCAGGTATTCAACGCAGAGACCTTTATTATAGGAGCACTTGCCGGACTGATCGGAATTGGAGCTACTGTGCTGCTGTTGTTCCCGGCCAATTCTATCATTCATACGCTGGCGGGGAATGACAGGATGAACGCAGCACTGCCTCCAGTGGGTGCGCTGATCCTGATTGCGCTGAGTATTGTCCTGACTTTGATCGGTGGAATCCTTCCATCTCGGAAAGCGGCAAAAGAGGATCCGGTCACGGCGCTGCGGGCAGAGTAACAAGAAGGGAAGGATAGCACAGCAGTGCAATGAGGAGGGAGAATATGAGAATCAGAATGTACCGAAAAGAAGACTGCAAAGAAGTGACAGAACTGTTTTATCATACAGTTCACACAGTCAATGCGAAAGATTACACAGAAGAACAGCTGAATGTGTGGGCCGGCAAAACGGTGGATCTAAAGCAGTGGGATCAATCACTTCAGGAGCATTACAGTGTGGTGGCAGTGGAAGAGGAGAAGATTGTGGGATTTGGTGATATTGATGCAGTAGCCGGCTATTTGGACCGGCTGTACGTCCATGCACGGTATCAGAGACAAGGGATCGCATCTGCAATCTGTGAACAACTGGAAAAACAGGCCCAGGGAACGATCACAACTCATGCGTCGATCACGGCAAAGCCTTTTTTTGAAAAGCGGGGATATCATGTTGTGAGAGCTCAGGAAGTAGAACGGAAAGGAATATTACTGAAAAATTTTGTGATGGAAAAGTAAGAGGGAGGAATGAGAAATGCAGAATATACAGTTTTCAAAGATGGTCAATCAGTTTCAGCCGGGTATTTTTACTGCGCTCAATGAGAAGAAAGATGAGATGCTCAAGGCAGGAAGAAAGGTATTTAACCTGTCTGTCGGAACTCCGGATTTTCAGCCGGCGCCCCATGTCATGAAGGTTCTTTCAGAGGCGTGTCAGAATCCGGAGAATTATAAGTATGCCCTGGCAGATTTGCCGGAGCTTTTGGAGGCAGTACAGTACCGTTACGCCCATCGTTTTGGGGTACAGCTTGAGACAGAAGAAATCATGTCCGTATATGGATCTCAGGAAGGCATGGCGCATATCGGAATGACTCTGTGTGATCCCGGGGATACAATCCTGGTTCCCAATCCGGGCTATCCGCTGTTTGCAATGAGTGGAATCATGGCAGGAGCCAATGTAGAGTACTATGAAATTCGGGAAGAAAACGGATATCTGCCGGATCTGAAGCGCATTTCAGAAGAGGTACTGGCAAGGACGAAGTATATGGTGGTTTCCTATCCGCTGAACCCGGTATGCGTCTGTGCGCCGGATGAGTTTTACGAGGAACTGATTGCATTTGCAAAGAAACACCACATTCTCATCATTCATGACAATGCATATTCGGATATTATTTTTACGAGAAAACAGGGACGGTCATTTTTATCCTTTGAAGGGGCAAAAGAGGTAGGAGCAGAGTTTTATTCTCTTTCCAAGTCTTACAATCTGACTGGCGCCAGAATTGCATTTGTTGTGGGAAACAAAGCAATCATTGAGAAGTTTAAAATCTTGCGTTCTCAGATCGACTATGGAATCTTTCTGCCCATCCAGAAGGCAGCCATTGCGGCATTGACGGGGCCGGATGATTTCATTGAACAGCAAAGGCAGGAGTATGCCAGGAGAAATCAGGCACTGTGCGGAGGGCTTCGGCGGATCGGATGGAATGTGCCGGACAGCCAGGGAACCATGTTTGTGTGGGCGAAGATTCCAAAAGGATATGCATCTTCCTTTGATTTTTGTATGCAGTTGGTAGAAAAAACAGGGCTTCTGGTCACACCGGGAAGTGCGTTTGGCAGTGCAGGAGAAGGATATATCCGGATGGCTCTGGTTGCGGACCTTCCGGTGATCGCAGAGATCCTGGAAGTGTTGGAACAGTCGGAAATATTTAAAGCGTAAGGAGGAATATACATATGGAATACCAGAACGTGATTGAACAGGCAAGAGGTTGTATCGGACCATATTGTAAGGCGTGTGCCGTCTGTGACGGGAGAGCCTGCAAAAATACCATGCCCGGACCGGGAGCGAAAGGAATCGGAGATGTGGCGATCCGCAATTTCCAGAGGTGGCAGGAGATTCGAATCAACATGGATACCATCTGTGAAAAGCGGACTGTGGATACAGCTGTTTCGCTGTTTGGACAGGAATTTGCCTATCCGTTTTTTGCAGGACCGGTAGGGGCAGTCAGACTGCATTATGGAGAAAAATATACAGATCAGCAATACAACGAAGTGTTGTTGAATGGATGCAAAGAAGGGGGCATTGTGGCGTTTACGGGGGATGGCACAGATCCCAGGGTCATGCAAGAGGCCACAGCGGCAGTGAAAAAGCTGGGAGGATTTGGGATTCCTACGGTCAAACCATGGGATATGGATACGATCCGTGACAAGATGGAGCTGGTCAAACAATCCGGTGCGTTTGCGGTTGCGATGGATATTGATGCAGCAGGACTTCCGTTTCTGCAGAATCTGACGCCCCCTGCAGGGAGTAAGTCTGTAGAACAGCTGAAAGAAATTGTGAAAATTGCCGAAATTCCATTTATCCTGAAAGGGGTCATGACAGTCCGGGGTGCGAAAAAGGCGCTGGAGGCCGGAGTACAGGCGATTGTAGTGTCCAATCATGGAGGAAGAGTGCTGGATCAGTGCCCTTCCACAGCAGAGGTTCTGCCGGATATCGTAAAAGCAGTGGATGGCCGGATGAAGGTGTTTGTAGATGGCGGGATCCGGACAGGAACGGATGTCTTTAAAGCCCTGGCAATGGGCGCAGATGCGGCGCTGATCGCCCGTCCGTTCGTAACCGCGGCATATGGTGCGGGAGTGCAGGGCGTGAGTGAATATACTGCAAAAACAGGCAATGAATTAAGAGATACCATGGCAATGTGCGGCGCATTCTCTGTCAAGGAAATTACAGAGGAAATGCTCTGGTAAATGAGAGACTTTTTGTGAAAGTTTCCGTATTGACTCTGAGAGCTCAAAGTGATAACATATTCGTTGCTGACACATGATATAGTTTATCCTGTGCAATAAAAACACTAAATATAGATAGAAACAAGAGCGAAGGGAGCAGAAGTTGTATGATCAGAGTCATCAAGAAAGACGGGACAAAAGAAGATTTTAACGTGCAGAAAGTAGTTGTGGCTGTCAATAAATCCGCATACCGCGCACTCATTAAATTCACAGAGGAAGAGTTGGACTATATCTGTCGTTTCGTAGAAGAAAAAGTACAGACATTGGGGATTCAGGATGTTCCGATCGCAGAGATGCATAATGTGGTAGAAGGAGCGTTGGAAAAAGTGAATCCGGTCGTAGCGAAAAGCTACCGCGATTACCGGAATTACAAACAGGACTTTGTGCAGATGCTGGATGAAGTTTACAAGAAGAGTCAGTCCATCATGTATATCGGGGATAAAGAGAACAGTAATACAGACAGTGCCCTGGTATCCACAAAGCGCAGTCTGATCTTCAATGAGCTGAATAAAGAGCTTTATAAAAAATTCTTTTTGACAGTGGAAGAGATCCAGGCGATCCGGGAAGGATATATTTACATTCATGACATGTCTGCCAGAAGAGATACGATGAACTGCTGTCTTTTTGATGTAAAGAATGTATTAAGCGGCGGATTTGAGATGGGAAATCTCTGGTACAACGAGCCAAAGACACTGGATACGGCCTTTGATGTGATCGGGGATATCGTCTTAAGTGCAGCCAGCCAGCAGTACGGCGGTTTTACTGTGCCAAGTGTGGACGAGATTTTAGAGCCATATGCAGAAAAGTCTCATAAAAAGCTGATTGAAAAATACAGAGGGCTGGGTCTGGATGAAGAGACGGTGCAGAAAGTGGCATGGGCAGATTTGGAAAAGGAAATGGAGCAGGGATTCCAGGGATGGGAGTACAAGTTCAATTCCGTATCCTCCAGCCGCGGTGACTATCCGTTTATTACAGTGACAGCCGGAACCCGTACCAGTATTTATGGAAAGCTGGCAACGATCAAGATGCTGGAAGTGAGAAAGAACGGGCAGGGAAAAGACGGACACAAAAAACCGGTGCTGTTCCCGAAAATTGTATTTTTGTATGATGAGAATCTGCACGGACCGGGAAAACCGCTGGAAGATGTGTTTGAAGCAGGAATCGAGTGTTCCAGAAAGACCATGTATCCGGATTGGCTGAGCCTGACAGGGGACGGATATGTTCCGAGTATTTATAAAAAATATGGAAAGGTCATCAGCCCGATGGGATGTCGTGCATTTCTTTCTCCATGGTATGAAAGAGGCGGTATGAAGCCGGCTGATGAAAAAGATACACCGGTATTTGTGGGAAGATTCAATATTGGAGCCATCAGTCTGCATCTTCCGATGATCTATGCAAAAGCGCAGCAGGAAGGAAAGCCGTTCTTTGAGGTGCTGGATTATTACCTGAACCTGATCCGCAAGCTGCATCAGAGAACCTATGATTATCTGGGAGAGATGAAAGCATCGACGAACCCGCTGGCATACTGCGAGGGTGGTTTCTACGGCGGAAATCTGGGGCTGTATGACAAGATCAAGCCGCTTTTGAAATCTGCCACAGCGTCCTTTGGAATTACGGCTCTGAACGAACTGCAGCAGCTGCATAATAAAAAATCTCTTGCAGAGGATGGCGCCTTTGCTCTGGAGACATTAGAATACATCAACAAACGAGTGGAAGAATTCAAAAATGAAGACGGACACTTGTATGCGATTTATGGAACGCCTGCGGAAAATCTGTGCGGAGTTCAGGTGCAGCAGTTCCGTAAAAAATACGGGATCATTGAAAATGTTTCAGACAGAGAGTATGTAAGCAACAGTTTTCACTGTCATGTAACAGAGGATATTACACCGATCGAAAAACAGGATCTGGAAGGCCGGTTCTGGAATCTGAGCAACGGAGGAAAGATCCAGTACGTCAAATATCCGATTAGTTACAATGTAGAAGCCATCAAGTCTCTGGTAAGACGCGCCATGGCAAAAGGATATTATGAAGGAGTAAACCTCTCCCTGTCTTACTGTGACGACTGCGGGCATGAGGAGCTGGACATGGATGTGTGTCCGGTGTGCGGAAGCACCAATCTGACAAAGATTGAAAGAATGAACGGATATCTTTCCTATTCCAGAGTCAAAGGAGATACACGGCTGAATGATGCCAAAATGGCAGAGATCGCAGAAAGGAAGAGTATGTAACATGCGGTATCACAATATTACAAAGGATGATATGCTAAACGGAGACGGACTGCGGGTAGTATTGTGGGTGTCAGGATGCGCTCACGGATGTAAAGAATGTCAGAATCCGGTGACCTGGGATCCAAAGGAAGGTCTTCTGTTTGAGGAAGAAGCCAAACAAGAGCTGTTTGAACAGCTGGGAAAAAGCTATATCAGCGGGATCACCTACAGTGGTGGGGATCCCCTGTTTCCGGGAAACAGAAAGGAAATGACAGAGCTGGCCAAAGAAATCCGGCAGAAATTTCCGGAAAAGACCCAGTGGCTGTATACCGGGTATGAGTGGAATCAGATTCAGAATGAGGAGATTGTTTCCTATCTGGATGTGATCGTGGACGGAAAATTCGAGGCGGCACAAAAAGATACAAAGCTGCACTGGAAAGGAAGCGCGAATCAGAAGGTGATCGATGTACAGAACAGTTTGAAAACAGGAAAGATCGTGCTGCATGATGTATAAAATCGAACAGAAAAGGAAGAGACTATGAAAAGAATCGCAAAATTTCACAAAGTAAGTCTGGAGCAGTTTAAAAAGGACTGGATCGATACGTTTGGACTGGATGAAGAAGCAAATATTGAAGAGATTTATGAAAATATCAAACTGCCGAGAAGAGCAACTGCAGGATCTGCAGGATACGATTTCTTTGCGCCGGTGCGTCTGATCCTGGAGCCGGGAGAGACGATCAAGATCCCGACCGGGATCCGGGTGGAGATGGAGTCGGAATGGGTGCTGAAGTGTTATCCAAGAAGTGGTCTTGGATTTAAGTACCGCCTGCAGCTGAATAATACGGTGGGAATCATTGACAGTGATTATTTCTATTCTGATAATGAAGGACATATGTTTTCCAAGATCACCAATGATACGAATGAGGAGAAGACCATTGATATTGCACAGGGAGAAGGCTTTATGCAGGGAATCTTTGTGGAATATGGGATCACGCTGGATGACGATGTGACAGATGTGAGAAATGGCGGTTTTGGAAGTACTACCAAATAAAAAATATCGAATCTTACATAAATGTAAGTGATTTTAAGAAAATTGTAAGAAATTATTATGGAAGAATATAGTCGGATTCTATATACTGGACTTAGAAACCAGAAGTTACTTCAGAAAAAGGATGGTTACAGTATGAAATGGATCAAGAGACTGTGTTCTTTCATTTTTTTATGTCTGTTTTGCGTTGGTGTGTTCATGCTATGGCGTGGATATGAAGACTGTCAGGATGCCCTGGACAAAATGAGCGTGCAGGAAATGGGAGCACAGATACAGGCGAAAGAAGAGTATGCAACACTGGAACAATTGCCCGAAGATTATATCGATGCCGTACTGGCAGTGGAGGACAAGCGTTTTTACAAACATCCGGGGATCGACCCTATTGCAATCTGCAGGGCATTGTACCACGATATCCTGGCAGGAGCCTATGTGGAAGGCGGCAGTACGATCACGCAGCAGCTTGCGAAAAATCAGTTCTTTACCCAGGATAAAAAGATAAGCCGGAAAGTGGCTGAGATGTTTATGGCATTTGAGATTGAAAAAGTATATGACAAAAAGACGATCCTGGAATTGTATTTGAATTCTATTTATTTTGGAAATGGATATAACAGTGTGACAGAAGCGTGCCGCGGATATTTCGGGAAAGAACCCGTCGAGATGAATTTTGATGAATGTACCATGCTGGCAGGGATTCCGAATGCACCAAGCGCATACAATCCGCTGATCAATCCGGAACTGGCATGGCAAAGACAGCAGCAGGTGATCCGAAAGATGGAAAAAGCGGGCTTTTTGAATAAATAAACCCAAACGGGGCAAACTGACCATAGAATAACATGCAAATTGCAGGAGACTGTGTGAGCATACAGTCCGGGCAGGAAAGGACAGATATTCTATGGTGATTAAAAATACAAAACAGATCAGTGATTCATTCCAGGAAAATATAGGATATATGGATCGCACGCTGCCGATCGGGAAAAGTTTTGACCTGATCCGGCGGGAGATAGAAATTGGAGAAAGACGGGCGATCCTTTATTTTATTGATGGATTTGTAAAAGACGAAGCCATGTTGAAACTGCTGGATGCGTTTATGGGAGTGACAAAAGAAGATATGCCGGAAGATGCGGCGACATTTTCGCAAAGGCATGTGCCGTACATTGAGGTGGACATCCTGTCTGATTTTGACGAGGTACTTCGGAATGTGCTCTCAGGGGTGAGCTGCCTGTTTATTGAGGGATATGCATCGTGCATTGCCATTGATACCAGAACATATCCTGCCAGAAGTGTGGAGGAGCCGGATAAGGATAAGTCCCTTCGGGGATCCAGAGACGGGTTTGTAGAGACCATTGTTTTTAATACAGCGCTGATGCGCAGACGGATCCGGGATGAACATCTGATCATGGAGATGACGGAGGCAGGGCAGACCTCCCGTACGGATATTGCCATCTGCTATATGTCAGATCGGGTGGATCAGGAGCTTTTGGCAAATGTAAAGTCGCGGATTGAAGATCTTCATATTGATGACCTGAAAATGAACCAGCAGACGCTTGCAGAGGCTATGTTCAAGAGAAAGTGGTTCAATCCGTTTCCGAAATTCAAGTTTACCGAGCGGCCCGACACGGCAGTAGCCTGTCTGTTGGAAGGAAAAGTAGTGATTCTGGTGGACAATTCCCCCTCAGCAATGATTCTGCCAACTTCCATTCTGGATATGATCGAGGAAGCCAATGACTACTATTTTCCGACAGTGACAGGGATGTATCTCAAGATATCGAGGCTGATCATCACCATTTTAACCGTGTTTATGACACCGGTTTATTTGCTGTTTATGATGAATCCGTCCTGGATTCCCAGCATGTTTGAATTTACGGCTGTGCGGGATGTGATCAATGTTCCGCTTGTGCTGCAGTTTCTGATCCTGGAACTTTCGATTGACGGTCTGCGTCTTGCAGCGCTGAACACGCCCAGTATGCTCAGTACGCCCCTCAGTGTGATCGCCGGTCTGGTGCTGGGAGAATTTGCGGTACAGTCCGGATGGTTCAATTCAGAAGTGATGCTGTATATGGCGTTTGTGGCAGTAGCCAATTATACGCAGCCCAATTTTGAAATGGGATACGCGCTGAAATTTATGCGTCTGATGCTTCTGATACTGACGGCATTGTTTGACTGGGTTGGTTTTCTGGTCGGATGCCTGCTGATCTTATGCTTTTTGGCATGTAATAAGACATTGTCGGGAAGAAATTATCTGAATATCAAGTTGAATTAGTGGAAAAAGCAGATCAGATGTCTGGAAAGGAGACCTTTGATCTGCTTTCAAATACAGACGAAAAATGAAAAAAATTTTGCGAAATGTTCCAAAAAATGATATGATTAAGAAAATCAGCCAACAGGAGGAATGAAGGAAATGCGGGACTATATAATTACAGTGAACAGTACAGTGGATATGCCAAAGGAATGGTTAAAGGAACGAGGTGTTCCGGTGATTCCTCTGAAATATACAATGGATGGACAGACCTATACAGATATGGAAGATCTGACGGCAAAAGAATTTTTTGACAAGCTCAGAGAAGGAAAGATGTCGGTAACCTCCCAGGTCAACCCGGAAGAAGCAAAAGCAATGCTGGAGTCGTTCGTAAAAGAAGGAAAGGATGTATTGCATCTGAGTTTTTCTTCTGGATTAAGCGGGACTGCCAATAGTATGAGAATGGCAGCAGAGGAGTTGAGTGAGGAGTATCCAAAGCAGAAGATCGTAGCAGTGGATACGCTTTGTGCCTGTATGGGAGAAGGTCTTCTGTTACATAAGGCTCTGCAGTTGAAAGAAGCTGGAAAGACCATGGAGGAAGTGATACAGTGGGTGGAAGAAAATAAACTTCACATCTGCCATGATGTGACAGTGGACGATCTGCATCACCTGCATCGCGGCGGAAGGATCTCCAAAGCAACAGCAGTACTTGGCAGTATGGTACAGATTAAGCCGATCATACATATGGATAACGAAGGAAAGCTGCAGGTGATCGGAAAGGAACGAGGACGTAAAAAGTCTTTGAATAAAATTGTAGATATGGCGGCAGAACAGGCAAAGGGATGGGACAATGACCTGATTTTGATCACCCACGGAGACTGCATGGAAGATGCGGAATATGTAGCAGAACGTGTACGTGCAAAAATGGGTGTGAACAACATTCTGATCAACAATATCGGAACTGTGATCGGAAGTCATACCGGTCCGGGAGTTGTGGCTGTGTTCTGTATGGGAGAAAAACGATAACGAAAACGAGACAGCATATAAGACCATCGTGGGATGGCTTATATGCTGTTTCTTTATGGAATGAAGTCTCTTTAAAAAATTAACGTTTGATGAAACTTTTTTGTAAAATTAACAGTCTAAACAGTCTATTAAATAAAGAAAGCTATAACAAGTATTAAATAAAAACCTATTGACGTCAAAAGTTTTTTATAAACAACAAATCATCAAATAAGAGGAGAATAAGGCTATGAAAAAAATATTAGTATCCATTATCGGAATCCTTCTTGTCATCGGATTGGTTTTTGTAAGTTTTAAATATTTCCGAGGAACCAAAGTCAGTGTTCCGCCATCCGCTCATCAGGCAGATTCCCAAGAGATTTCTGACCCAATGATATCAGAAGAAAGCCTGGACATCCCCGCTCAAGAAGGTGAAATAACGGAGGAAAATAAAGAGTTCGCAGCAGCGCTTAAGACAGTGACAGGTATGGATTATAATCCCATTAATATCACCAGTGTCGGCAGTCCTATCCGCAGCGGTGATTTTTCCTATCAAATCAATTCCTGGTCCAGGTCTAAGGAATATCCCGGATATCCGGTGCCTGAAGGCCGAGATCCATTGGAAGAGTGGCCGGGTGCGCAGCTTGATGAAAATGGAAATATCACCAATGATTTTTCTTATGTTGTAGTTAATATGGCAGTTGAAAATCTTACTTCAAAAGATGTTACTACCCACATATGGGGGATTTTTCGATTAAATAGTATCGGTAGTGGCGCTGGCCAGTACACTGGTGAAGTCACTTATCTTGGAGATGATCGACCTTGGGGAAAAGACTACAGCCTCGATACGATCGGAGCAAACAGCAAAAAAGAAATGCCGCTAATTTTCGTTGTCAAAGATGAATATCTAAATGAGAATCAGCTTTATATTCAAGTAAATCCTAGCGGTGCTGCAACAGATAATCCTGATTTTGATGTGAAAAGATATATTTTTCTGGACTAAATATAAAAGTATGGTGAATGTTATGAATAAAAAACCAACAAATCAACTTCGAAGAATTGAACTGAAACGAGCATTCCATAGTCGGGGAATGCTGCTGTCGTTGACAATTGGCTGCCTTTTGTCATTAGCACATGTAATCCAGTACCAGATTCTTCCTGATTATTTAAATCGTGGAATAATCAGCCTGGAAATGAATGAATTCAGTAAAACTCGGACAGTGGCACCTTCTGCTATTGCCGGATCATGGCTGGCAGGAAATCCCGCAACTTGGACAGGATTTGTTTTCTTTTTGCTCCTTCCGATTCTGGCAATGTTACCGTTTGGGGTTTCCTATTTTTCGGACCGCGAAAGTGGATATTTGAAAAATCTCTATACAAGAATGTCACGGAAGCAATATTTAAGAAACAAATTTTTGGCCGCTTTTTTATCAGGCGGAACTGCAGTAGCGGTTCCTTTGGTCTTAAATCTGCTTTGTTCCATGATATTTTTACCGAACCTGCTGCCTCCGACAATACATCCATATAATTTAATTAATTCAACCTGTTTTCTTTATGAATTATATTTTTCCTATCCACTTCTTTATATTGGAATTTTTATCGTACTGGATTTCCTGTTGGGTGGAATGTTCGCCTGTATTGCGTTGGCCGCAAGTTATCTGTCAGACTATAAGATTATTGTCGGAATTGTACCATTCTTCCTGCAGCTTGGCATTCACATTCTTGCCACAATGCTTGGAAAACTGGATTATTCCAGTGTATATTTCGCTCAAGCTGGATATGGATTGGTACATTGGTGGATATTTGTACTTTATTTTCTGATGGGAATAGGTGTATCATGGCTGATCTTCTTTCATAAAGGGGTGAAAGATGATGTGTTCTAGTTTAAAGAAAATCGGATATAACGTTTGGAATGAAGTTGTGAAACAAAAAAAGTTAAGTGCAGTCTGCCTTATCCTGACTACGATAAGCATTATATGGAATGTTTGGAATGCCGGAGACATTTGGGCTTTTTATCGTCAACCAATCAGTGTTGCCGATCTGTTGATTGATTTACAGCATTCCAGCCGTTTTGGGATTATGATGTTCCCAATCCTGCTCTTTTATATTTTAAAATGCAAACAGGACAGCCTGAATCTTCAGATCGCACTGCGGTATGGAAGTCGAAACCGGATGTTTCGTTCTCTTTTGTTGGAAAGCGGAATCTATGCAGTGACAATATCCGCTGTCATGGTTCTGTTGGAAAGCATTATAGGATATTATTTTCTTGGAAACTGGATGAATTGGAACGATGCTTCCAGCAAGTTCTATATGAATACAGGTGTTGTAAGTAATATACATTTTCTGGAAATTGCCGTTACGGTATGGGTAATGTATATTTTAAAATTTTTGCTGATTTTATTTTTGATGGATATGTTACTCTGGTATCAAAAGTATATGATTCTGGTTTGGGTTCCGGTTATGCTTGTTTATGTATTGGATTTACCAATATTAGAACTTTCGGTATTCCATAATCTATATTCTGTTCAATATTCCTACGCACTATCACGGACTGAATTGATACTTCCGTTGCTAATCGGTTTATTCCTACTTCTGACAGAATATTTGATCGGAACAATGTTTATCCAAAAGAAAGATATCTTCCAGTAGGTGATGGCTATGAGAAAAGCAACTATGTTTCAAGTGAGTTTTCTGGAACGACTGAAAAAATACTTTATTGTTATATTACTCATTATCATTGAATGCAGATTTTTTCAAAGAAGTGCGGAACAATGGATGCAATTTCATGATACAGAGTACTGTTTAACAATCGGTGATTATGTGATTAATTTTTTCAAAGGTTCCTTTCCTTATACTATGACAGGACGAGTAGAAGCATTTAATATTCCGCCCATTCTGTCCATGTATTTGATTTATTATTTTGTCCTGATTGGAAAGTCCGTTGCCGATATTTTTAGTCCATTTCAGATACAATGTACTTTGCGAAAAGGTTCTCGCAGGCGGTGGTGGCTGTATCAGAATTTTACGATTTGGAGAGAAACAGTCTGTTATCTGCTGATAACAGGATTTACATTTCTAATCTATGCGGGATGTACTGGAGCCGTTTTTGCCAAAGGTGGTACGGATTTCTATCTGTCGTATCTTGGTTTGGATATCAGTCAGATTTCCATTCTTAAGGATGTAGCGCTCCCCTGTCTGTTTATACTGACGGCCTTGGCATATATCCAGTATGTTGTTTCGCTGAAGAGCAATGTATTTATCGGGATTATCCTATCGACAACCATATGGGTGTGTTCTGTATTTCACTGGAACTTTTTACTGCCGGGCAATTATCTGATGATTGTACGGCATGAGCTGATCCAGGCTGATGGCGCCGGTGTGATGACAGGAGTTCTTTGGAGCGTCATAATCCTGATCTTGATGTTTATATTGGGAAAGCATATTACAAAATACAAAGATATTTTTTAAATGAAAAAATGGGAGGCAAACGATGTATCTGGAACTTCAGAATGTAAGTAAAAAAATCAAAGAAGACTTTGTCTTAAATGAAATTAACCTGTCTATGGAATGTGGAAAAGTCTATGGTCTGCAAGGAAAGAACGGGTGTGGAAAATCTATGCTGATGCGGGTGATCTCCGGTCTTATCCTTCCTACAGAAGGAACTGTGACAATTGACGGAGAGGAACTGGGACGGGATATCTCATTTCCACGCAGCATCGGAGTTTTTATTGAAAAGCCAGGATTCCTCGATTCCTACAGTGGTTTTCAAAATCTGAAAATGCTGGCAGCGATCAAAGGGCAAATCTCCGACGAGGATATCAAAAGGGTACTTGTCAAAGTGGGTCTTCAGGAAGATATGGATAAGAAGTACCGAAAATATTCACTCGGTATGAAACAAAAACTGGGAATCGCCGCCGCTATCATGGAACAGCCGGACATTGTGATTTTAGATGAACCAGCCAACGCTCTGGACGAAAAGAGTGAAGCAAAAATGTGGGAACTTGTCAAAGAAGAACGTGACAGAGGCGCTCTGGTGATTATTTCCTGTCATACAGACGAGATATTACAGAACGTATCTGATGAAATATACAAAATGGATCGTGGCTGTATTAAAACACACATTATATTGTAGGTGATGAATATGAAAAAGAAAATTATTTTATTGGCCGCAGCGGGAATTGTCCTTGTTGCAACTGCATTTGGATATCACAAAGTAAATGCCGAACATCCAAGAGCAATTATCAAAGAAGCTGCTTTCGGTGAAACATTGGAATATCAAAAAGATGTTTTAATTTCTGTAGATAAGGCTGAGATACTTTCCAAAGAAGAAACCAACAAGCTTTTGAGTGACATTGATATAGAACCCCTTGCTGACAGCAGAATCATTAACGTAACCATCACTTTAACGAACTCGACTGAAGAAATACAAGAACTTGATATGACAGATTTAAGTCTGGTAACCAGTGGTATGACGAATGGAATCGCTAAAGATATCTCCGATTCCTGCAGTGGTTCTTATGGACGGTTAAAACAAGTTCTTGCTCCTGGAGAAACTCAGCAGATCACGTACCCTTATGAGATGTTGTCGTTGTGGTTTACAAAGAAAGATTGGGAACAGATTGAAGAACGAGAATTTTGGTTAAGTTTTTCTGAGTATCCAGTAAAAACCATTTTAAGATTGGATTGAGAAGAATGACAGATTCTAAGAAAGGGGGAACCGGTTTAACTGATTCCCCCTGATATGATTTACATCGTAATAATGCCCAATGCGTTCAAAACGGAACTGATCAGGATCGCGATCAAAAAGATTGGAGCGATCCACTTGATCATAACGATGAACATCTTTTTGCTTTTGAATGTTCCGCCATCGGAAGATTCTACTTCATCGATGATCACCTTAGGTTTGATGATAAATCCTACAAAGATGCAGGTCAGTACAGCGACGATTGGCATGAGCACACTGTTGCTGATGAAGTCCATTGCGTCCAGGATAGACATTCCCAGAGGCTTGATGAAATCCAGCGCACCAAAACCAAGGGATGTGGGAATTCCGATCAGCAGGGAATAGACTGCTACCAGAATGCAGGTAAACTTTCTGGACCACTTGAATTTATCCATGAAGATCGAAACAATGGTCTCCATCAAAGAGATGGAAGAAGTAACTGCCGCGAAAAATACAAGGACAAAGAATACGGTTCCGAGTACGGTACCAAACGGCATACTTGCAAACACTTTTGGAAGTGTGATGAACATCAGTCCGGCTCCGGCATTTAATGCAGATTCGTCACCGCCGGAGAAGATGAATACGGACGGTACGATCATCAATCCTGCAAAAAAGGCAAATCCGGTATCGAAGATCTCAATCTGGCGGACAGAACCTTCCAGATTGGTGGATTTTGGCATATAAGAACCATAGGTGATCATAATTCCCATGGCAAGGGACATGGAGTAGAATAACTGTCCCATGGCTGCCAATACCGTCATCACAGAGAAATTCGACATATTCGGAAGAAGATAATACTTCAGTCCTTCCATAGCTCCGTCCATAGTCAGAACATAAACTGCAATCCCGACTGTCAGGACTGCGAGGATCGGCATCATGATTTTGCTGACTTTTTCGATTCCTTTTTCTACGCCGAACAGTACGACCAGCGCCGTTACTGCAATGAACAGTGAAAACCACAAGATCGGGGATGCGGTGCTGGCAGTGAAGTCGGAAAAATAGGTATCACCGGATACAGCAGCAGCGCCTTCTGTGATAAAAGCGAAAAAGTATTTCAATACCCAGCCGCCGATCACAGAATAATAAGGAAGAATGATGATCGGTACGATGGCTGCCAGTACTCCTAAAAATCCAAAACGTTTATCCAGTTTCTGAAAGGCTCCAATGGCGCTTAAACCGGTCTTGCGTCCGATCGCAATCTCTGCGACCATCAATGTAAATCCAAATGTGACTGCCAGCAGAATGTAGCAGATCAGGAAAGAACCTCCGCCATATTTGGCTGCCAGATAAGGGAAACGCCAGATGTTCCCGAGTCCTACAGCAGATCCGGCAGCAGCAAGGATAAAGCCGATCTTGCCGGAAAAATTACTTCTGTTTGTCTTCATATAAAAACCTCCTCAAACTCTCATCTTTAGATGGAACAAGAACACAAAATAGATTGCGCTCTGTTATTTAGTGGTATTATGCCATGCTTTCGGAAAAAAAACAAGTTAAATCAGTAAATTAAAGTGAAAAAGTGTTAAAGCTGAGAAAATAGCTGAGAAAATGAGAAAAAGAAGTTGACAGGGATGGGGAAGTATGTTAGAGTAGATACTGCTTAAAGCGAAAAACAAAGTAGAGTATCCACTCTCACCATAGCACAAGCGAGTGACTATTGGTTCAATATTGTTACATACAGCAAGTTTCCTGTATAAAGTCTGTAGTGTAGTGAGATTGGGTGGATATGAGATTCACTCTTTTTTTATGCTTTTGCAACGGGGAAACCTAAGGGAAATTCATTTGACGGAGGTATACGACCATTAGCGATTTAATGATTAATGAGCAGATCAGAGACAGAGAAGTCCGTCTGATCGGCGAGGATGGGGAACAGTTAGGAATTATGTCATCCAGAGAGGCAATGAAACTTGCTGTGGAGGCAAATTTGGATCTTGTAAAGATTGCGCCGACTGCAAAGCCGCCGGTATGCAAGATTATCGATTACGGTAAGTACAAGTACGAGCAGACAAGAAAAGAAAAAGAAGCTAAGAAAAAACAGAAAACTGTAGAAGTAAAAGAAGTACGTTTATCACCGAATATTGATACAAACGACCTGAATACAAAGGTGAACAATGCGAAGAAGTTCATCGGAAAAGGAAACAAAGTAAAGGTTACCTTACGTTTCCGCGGAAGAGAGATGGCGCACGTACAGTCAAGCAAGCATATTCTGGATGATTTTGCAGCATTGCTTGAGGATGTGGCAGTCGTTGAAAAACCAGCTAAAATGGAAGGACGCAGCATGAGCATGGTTTTAACTGAAAAACGTTAAAATAAAAAATACGGACATATGTCCAGTAGGGCAGTACATTAAAGGAGGAATTTATCATGCCAAAAATTAAAACAAATAGAGCGGCAGCAAAACGCTTCAAAAAAACAGGTACAGGAAAACTGAAAAGAAATAAAGCTTATAAGAGCCATATCTTAACAAAGAAGTCTACAAAGAGAAAAAGAAATCTCAGACAGGCTACAATTACTGATGCTACAAATGTAAAGAACATGAAGAAAGTTTTACCATATCTGTAAGATTTGTAAAAGTAATAAGAGGAGGATTAAGAAATGGCAAGAATTAAAGGCGGAATGAACGCTAAGAAGAAACATAATAGAACACTGAAGTTGGCGAAAGGGTACAGAGGAGCACGTTCTAAACAGTACAGAGTTGCAAAACAGTCTGTAATGAGAGCTCTTACATCTGCATATGCAGGAAGAAAAGAGCGCAAACGTCAGATGAGACAGCTTTGGATCGCACGTATCAATGCAGCTGCAAGAATGAATGGTCTTTCTTACAGCAAATTTATGCACGGACTGAAAGTAGCAGGCGTTGACATGAACAGAAAAATGCTTGCAGAGCTTGCAGTAAGCGATAAAGAAGGATTTGCAACATTAGCAGAGCTTGCAAAATCTAAACTTGCTTAATAAAAACAGGAAAAATCAGAGGTCGGAGAAAATCCGATCTCTTTTTGTAATGTACGAAAAAGAGAAATAATATAAATTATTCAAAAAATTACAAAAATTTCTAAAAATCAGTTGACATTTTTTTGTAAGAGTAGTATGATATCACTTGTAGCGAACAGAAAGTAAGTTACGGTAAGCGGAAGTGTCGGAACTGGCAGACGAGCAAGACTAAGGATCTTGTGATCAATGCGATCGTGTGGGTTCAAGTCCCATCTTCCGCATAAGAGACCTTGTGGATTTCACGAGGTCTTTTTTTCGTCTTTTTATGGAAAACATTGACGATATAAAAAGGAAATGATAAGGTGAAATGGAGAACAGAATCGATTTTTGAACGATAAGGAGGAAACACAATGGGGAAAGCGATGGTATTTGGCAGTTTTGTAGTGGACTTGATGGCAAGAAGTCCGCATCTTCCGATTCCCGGAGAGACAGTAAAAGGTTCTATGTTTAAGATGGGACCTGGTGGGAAAGGGTTTAACCAATGTGTTGCTGCGCATAAGGCGGGAGCAGATGTTGTGATGGTGACAAAACTGGGAAAAGACAGTTTTGCAAAAGTGGCAACCGATACGATGGATGAATTGGGGATGGAAAAAGGCGGTTTGTTTTTCTCAGATGATGCGGAAACGGGGATCGCGCTGATCTTGGTGGATGAACATACAAGTCAGAATGAGATTATCATTGTTCCGGGAGCATGTAATACCATTACCAAAGAGGAGATTGACTGTATCGAAGCACAGCTTCGGGAAAGTGAGTATCTCTTGCTTCAGTTGGAGGTGAATCAGGAAGCGAACGAATATGTGGTGGATCTGGCAGAACGTTATGGGTGTAAGGTGATTGTCAATACAGCACCTTATTCGCAGATTTCAGATGAGTTTTTATCAAAGGTATATATGGTAACACCAAACGAGGTAGAAGCAGAAGAACTGACAGGGATCCATGTGGAAGATCTGGAATCTGCACAGAGAGCGGCAGGATATTTTTATGAAAGAGGAGTCAAGCAGGTCATCATTACAATGGGAGCAAAAGGGGTATTTGTTTCAGCGGAAGGAAGAGAAGAGATTGTGCCGGCATTTTGTGTAGACGCGGTGGATACGACTGGGGCAGGGGATGCCTTTAATGGCGGATTACTGGCGGCTTTGTCAAAGGGAGAAAAGATTTGGGATGCTGTCCGTTTCGCCAATGGCCTTGCGGCGCTTTCTGTACAGAAAATGGGAACGACACCATCCATGCCAAGGCTGGAAGAAATTGAACGGTTTTTAGAGGAACAGAATGGATAATAAAAGTTGAAGCAGTGATAGAAAAAAAGACATCCAGTCAATGACTGAATGTCTTTTTTATGCGGAAGATGGGACTTGAACCCACACGATCGCATTGATCACAAGATCCTTAGTCTTGCTCGTCTGCCAGTTCCGACACTTCCGCTTACCTGATGAGCATTCCTGCACATCACTTTTGATATAATACTATGAATGAGAGAAAATGTCAACTGAAAAATGAAAAAATACTGCAAATAAAATTGACAATTGGAAAAAACGTGTTATACTGATAAAAGGTTTACAAGTAAACAAATAGGAGGTGCAGGGATGGGACAGGATGTGACAGTGGAAAATGTGATCACCTTATTTATGAAGATCCGAAAAGTATATGCCGATGAATTTAGCAGAATGTTTCAAAAGGACGGATATTCTCCGAATGAAATATCCATCCTGCTGTTTTTGTCCAACAATCCATCGATCAATACGAACAGCCAGTTATGTACATATTTGGGAGTATCCAAAGCGCTTGTGTGCAGAAGTGTAGATGCATTGCTGACAAAGGAACTGATCGTAACAGCTGCAGATGATCGAGACAGGAGAGTACAGCATTTGAAGCTGACAGAACGGGCGATGCCGGTGATCGCACAGATCCGAAAGATCAAGCAGGAGATCGACAGAGAGATTCTGGCAGGTATTCCGCGGGAGGATATTCAGGTGATGCAAGACACGATGGAACAGATCTTTACAAGATTTGAAGAACGGGCAAAAGGGAAAGGAGTTACAGAAAAATGAAGACAAAAATGTCAAAAGAAGTAGATTTGGGAAAAGAGCCGATCGGGCACTTGTTGTTTGTGCTGGCAGTGCCATCTATCATTTCACAGGTGGTCAACGCACTGTATAATATGGTAGACAGAATGTATATTGGACACATACCGGGAGAGGGTGCCGCAGCATTGACCGGACTGGGTGTTTGTTTTCCGATTATTATGATCGTATCCGCTTTTGCAGCCCTTATGGGAATGGGAGGAGCGCCGAGAGCCAGTATTTTAATGGGAAAAAAGGACAATGAAGGCGCAGAAAAAATTCTTGGAAATTGCTTTTCAGCGCTGGTCATCACGGCTGTGATCCTGACTGCAGTTGTGTTATTGTTTAAGCGTCCGCTTTTGCTGATGTTTGGCGCCAGTGAAAATACGCTGGGATACGCCGAAAGCTATCTGAACATTTATGCGGTTGGAACGATTTTTGTACAGCTGACACTTGGACTCAATGCATTTATTGCCGCACAGGGCTTTTCTAAGATCAGTATGATGACAGTTGTGATTGGTGCAGTGACAAATATTGTGCTGGATCCGATCTTCATTTTTGGCTTCCATATGGGCGTGCGGGGAGCCGCTCTGGCAACGGTGCTCTCTCAGGCAATCAGCGCAGTCTGGGCGATCCGTTTCCTTTCTGGAAAAGATACGGTGCTGAGGTTGAAAAAAGAGAATTTCAGAATTCGAAAAGATGTGATGGTTCCATGTATCGGGCTTGGGCTTGCGCCGTTTATCATGCAGTCTACAGAGAGTATCCTGGTATTGTGCTTTAACTCTTCTTTATTAAAATATGGCGGAGACCTTGCAGTAGGCGCCATGACGATCCTTTCCAGCGTGATGCAGTTTGCCATGCTGCCTCTGCAGGGACTGACCCAGGGAGGACAGCCGATCATCAGTTACAATTTCGGAGCAAACAATCCGGAACGTGTGAGAAAAGGATTCCGCCTGCTGTTGTTGTTGTCAGTGATTTATGCGGCCTGTATCTGGGCAGTAGCAGAACTGCTTCCGGGTGTATTTGTCACGATCTTTACCAATGATCCGCAGTTGGCAGAATTTGCAAGATGGGCGATGCGCATTTATATGGCGGCAGTGGTACTGATGGGAGCACAGATTGCCTGTCAGCAGACGTTTATTGCATTTGGAAATTCTAAAATTTCAGCATTTTTGGCAATGTTTCGAAAGATTATCGTGTTGATCCCGCTGATTTATATCATGCCAGTATTTCTGGAAGACAATGTACAGGCAGTTTTCCTGGCAGAACCGATTGCAGACGTGATCGCAGTTGCGACAACGCTGATCCTGTTTCGAAAAAACTTCAAAAAAGTACTGGCGGAAATGAAACAGAAATCAGAAACGCAAGATATCTAATTTTTTAAGCAAAATCGCAATTGCAGGAAGTGCAGCGGGACGAGTATACTGAAAGCATAGTTTCTTTCCCTGGATAAAGGAAAAGAAAAAGATTTGTGAAGGTATGGTAAGGAGAACGCTATGAGAGAGATTACAGAAAAAGAATTAAACGAAGTACTGGCACAGTATTCTTATTTGGGAGAGTTGAACTGCAAAGGCATTTATGGAAGCGGGCACATCAACAATACCTATCTGGTAGAGTATACAGATCGGGAAGGCCTTGCAAAACGGATGATTCTTCAGGAGATGAACCGGGAGATTTTTACACATCCGGAAGAACTGATGGAAAATATCATTGGGGTGACAACGTATCTGCGGAAAAAAATTGAGGAAAACGGTGGAGATCCGGAGAGAGAGACACTGAATGTGATTCCTCTTGGGGATGGAAGCATGTTTTATGTGGACAGCGAGGGGGAATACTGGAGAGCTTATCATTACATCGAGGGCGCGACCAGTTATGACCAGGTAGAAAGTCAGGAAGATTTCTACGAAAGTGCAGTCTCTTTTGGAAATTTCCAGTATCTGCTGGCAGATTATCCGGCAGAGACACTGCATGAGACCATTCCGGATTTTCATAATACGAAAAAACGGTTTGAGACGTTCAAAAAGGCTGTGAAAGCAGATGCGTGCGGACGTGCAGCATCTGTACAGAAAGAAATTGAATTTGTACTGGCAAGAGAAAAAGATGCCGGAGTCTTTACAGAGATGCTGGAAAGAAAAGAGCTTCCGCTTCGAGTGACACACAATGATACTAAGTTAAATAACATTATGATCGATGATCAGACCAGAAAAGGAATCTGCGTGATCGACCTGGATACGGTTATGCCGGGACTTGCCATGCATGATTTTGGAGATTCGATCCGTTTTGGAGCAAGCACGGCAGCAGAAGATGAAGTGGATCTGGATAAAGTGTCCTGTGATATGGAATTATTTGAAGTATATGTAAAAGGATTCCTGGAAGGATGCAAAGGTCGTCTTACGGAAAAAGAAGTGGAGATGCTTCCTTTTGGCGCAAAGATCATGACCTATGAATGTGGAATGCGTTTCCTGACAGATTATCTGGAGGGAGATCATTACTTTAAGATCCACCGTGAGAATCACAATCTGGATCGTGCGCGTACACAGTTTAAACTGGTTGCGGACATGGAGCAGAAGTGGGAGACGATGAAAGAAATTGTGAGCCGTTATTAAAAAGAGACCGTATGGATGTTGTGGGATACCAGGTATTTCACAGGATCCATACGGTTTTTATATTGGATAAAAAGGCGGCAGATGGGAAGAATAAGGACAAAAAGGATCAGGAGGGAAGGGGCATGTTGGAAAAAATAGATTTGACAAAGAAAATGGAAAAAGCAGAGTATAAAGCAAAAATGGAAGTGTTAAAACCTCAGCTTGGCAAGCTCCAGAGACAGTGCAGGGAACTGGGGATTCCGATCATGATCGTGATGGAGGGCTTTGATGCCGCCGGGAAAGGCGTACAGATCGGAAAACTGATCCAAAGTCTGGATCCCCGGGGCTTTGAAGTCTTTCCAATCAAAGAAGAGACAAGGGAGGAAGCGATGCATCCATTTTTATGGAGATTCTGGTTGAAAATCCCATCCAAAGGGAGAATTACCGTCTATGACGGAAGCTGGTATCGAAAAGTATGTAACGACCGGTTTGAAAAAAAGACCAGAGAATCTGAGCTGGAAATCTGCTATCGATCCATCTGTTCTTTTGAAAAACAGCTCACAGATGATGGGATACTGCTGATCAAATTCTTTTTAGATATCGATCAAAAAGAACAAAAACAAAGATTTGAAACATTGCTTGCATCCAAAGAAACTGCGTGGCGTGTGACGAAAACAGAATTGGAGAAAAACAAATACTACGACAGATACCAGTCGATGGCAGAGGAGATGTTGCGAAGAACAGATACCAGGGAAGCGCCGTGGACGATCGTGGAGGCAACAGACCGGCGCTATGCAACTGTCAAGATCTATACGGTGATTCTGCAGATGCTGACACAGAGGATAGAAGCACAGACCCAGGAAAAGGCAAGGAGAGCAGCAGAAGAGGTGATCCGAACCGAGAAAGAGACTGCCTGCCAGGCAGAAGAAAAAGTATGGTCAGATACTGAAAAACTGGGGCAATCCGTACTGGCAAAAGCGGATCTGACACGGTGCTGTGACCGGGAAACATATGAAGAAAAGTGTAAGGCATACCAGAAAAAGCTCGCAAAGCTCCATGGAGAACTTTACCGGAAACGGATTCCGGTGGTGATTGGATTTGAAGGCTGGGATGCGGCAGGCAAAGGTGGCGCGATCCGGCGTCTGACGGAAAAGATGGATCCAAGAGGGTATGTGGTAAGTCCTACGGCAGCTCCCAATGATCTGGAAAAGGGATACCACTATCTGTGGCGGTTCTGGAGAAAAATGCCAAAGGACGGGCATATTGCCATTTTTGACAGGACCTGGTATGGAAGGGTGCTGGTAGAGCGGGTGGAAGGATTCTGCTCACAAGAGGAATGGAAACGGGCATACAAAGAAATCAATGATCTGGAAAGAGATCTTGCAGATGCGGGCGCGGTTGTCTTAAAATTCTGGATGCAGATCGATCAGGCAGAACAAAAGAAGCGTTTCCTGGCGAGACAGGAAGATCCCGAAAAGCAGTGGAAGATCACGGAAGAAGACTGGAGAAACCGGGAAAAATGGACACAGTATGAAGAGGCAGTCAATGAGATGCTGATCCGCACATCCACAGAATATGCCCCGTGGATTGTAGTAGAAGGAAATGACAAATATTATGCCCGGTTAAAGGTTTTAAAAACAGTGATCGAGGCTTTGGAAAAAAGAATTTCAAAAAAATAAAGGAAACAGAGAAGAGACACAGAATATAATTATTGTAGGGGATATTACGATTCTTAAAAAGGAAAAGGGATAAGAGACATACATGTATTATTCGGAAGAAATCATAGAAGAAGTCAGAACAAAAAATGATATTGTGGATGTGATCTCAGGATATGTAAGATTACAGAAAAAGGGAAGCTCTTATTTTGGACTCTGTCCGTTTCACAACGAAAAATCCCCCTCTTTTTCCGTCAGCAGAGAAAAACAGATGTATTACTGCTTCGGATGTGGTGCAGGAGGCAATGTGTTTACATTTCTGATGGATTATGAGAACTTTTCGTTTGTTGAGGCTTTAAAATTTCTGGCAGACCGGGCAGGAGTCGAACTGCCGGAAGAAGAGTATTCCAAAGAAGCCAGGGCAAAGGCAGATCGAAGGATGCAGCTTTTGGAGATCAATAAACTGGCAGCTCAGTATTTTTATGTGCAGCTGAAGGCTTCTCAGGGAACTACGGCCTATCAGTATTTGAAGGGACGGCAGCTTTCCGATGAGACGATCAAAGGATTTGGGCTTGGATACTCCAACAAGTACAGTGACGATCTGTTCCGGTATTTGCAGAAAAAAGGGTATTCCGAGGAACTGATCCGGCAGGCCGGTCTGATCAATACCGATGAAAAGCACGGTGTGTATGACAAATTCTGGAACCGGGTCATGTTCCCCATTATGGATGTCAACAACCGGGTCATCGGATTTGGGGGAAGGGTGATGGGAGACGGCAAGCCCAAATATCTGAACTCACCGGAGACAGAGATTTTTGATAAAAGCCGAAATCTGTACGGACTGAACCGGGCCCGCACGTCAAGAAAGCCATATTTTTTGATCTGTGAAGGTTATATGGATGTGATCGCTCTGCACCAGGCAGGCTTTACTAATGCGGTGGCATCCCTGGGAACGGCGCTGACAACGGGGCACGCATCTTTGATCAGGCGGTATGTGCAGGAGGTATATCTTACCTATGACAGTGACGAAGCGGGAACCAGGGCAGCCCTGCGGGCCGTCCCGATCTTAAAAGAAGCCGGGATCACAGCCAAGGTGATTCGGATGGATCCGTATAAAGATCCGGACGAATTTATCAAAAATCTGGGAGCTGAGGAGTTTGAGCGAAGGATCGGAAATGCGAGAAATGGATTCATGTTCGGTCTGGAGATGCTGGAAAAGCAGTACGATCTAAATACCCCGGAAGGAAAGACTGCATTTTTTCAGGAAGCAGCCAGAAGGCTGATCGGATTTGAAGAGGAACTGGAGCGCAATAATTACATAGAAGCAGTGGCCAGAACCTATCATGCAACGACGGAAAGCCTGCAAAAGCTTGTAGCTAAGACGGCAGTAAAAGAAGGAATGGCAGCGCCGGCAGCACGTCCCAGGCAGCTTGGGGGAAATGAGAAGCCTAAAGAGGACGGAAGCAAAACTGCACAGAAGGTATTGCTCACCTGGATGATCGAAGACAGGCACCTGTTCGGGATCATTCAAAAATATATCACCCCGGAAGATTTTCCGGAGCCGCTGTATCATACAGTGGCAGAGTTTTTGTATCAACAGTATGAGGAAGGGGAGCTGAATCCGGCGAAGATCCTGAACCATTTTACGCAGGAAGAAGAGCACCGGGAGGCGGCTTCTTTGTTTCATACCAGGATCCAGAAGCTGACTACAAAAGAAGAACGGGAAAAAGCACTGCAGGAGACGATCATCAAAGTCAAGACCTACAGTATTGACTATCGTACCATGCATCTGGCGCCCACAGATATTGCAGGACTACAGAAGCTGATGGAAGAAAAGCGAAAGCTGGATGATATTAAGAAACTGCATATTTCGATTGAATAAGGATAAAATAAAACAAGATCGTCTGCATATTGTGCAGACAGAGGAAGGATGGACACATGGAAGAGAATATTCAGAAGTTTACGGAAAGATTGAGAGAACTGGTAGCACAGGGAAAGAAAAAGAAGAGTATTCTGGAGATCCAGGAGATCAATGACTGCTTTGCAGATATGGAACTGGAAGCAGAGCAGATGGAAAAGGTATTTGAGTATCTGGAAGCCAACAATATTGATGTGCTGCGGATCAGCAGTGATGATGATCTGGATGTGGATATGGACGTTATTATGGCAGAAGAAACAGACGATGTAGATATGGAAAATATTGACTTGTCTGTTCCGGATGGAGTCAGTATTGAAGATCCGGTCAGAATGTACTTAAAAGAGATCGGAAAGGTTCCTCTTTTGAGTGCAGACAGAGAGATCGAGCTGGCACAGAGAATGGAAGAAGGGGATGAAGATGCCAAAAAAGAGCTTGCAGAAGCCAACCTCCGTCTGGTAGTCAGCATTGCAAAGCGCTATGTGGGACGTGGGATGCTGTTTTTGGATCTGATCCAGGAAGGAAATTTAGGTCTGATCAAAGCAGTCGAGAAATTCGATTATCACAAAGGATATAAATTCAGTACGTATGCCACATGGTGGATCCGCCAGGCGATCACAAGAGCGATCGCGGATCAGGCAAGAACAATCCGGATCCCGGTGCATATGGTGGAGACGATCAACAAGCTGATCCGTGTGTCCAGACAGCTGCTGCAGGAACTGGGAAGAGAACCGATGCCGGAAGAGATCGCAAAAGAACTGGACATGCCGGTAGAACGTGTGCGTGAGATTCTGAAGATTTCTCAGGAACCAGTATCCCTGGAGACTCCGATCGGAGAAGAAGAAGACAGTCATCTGGGAGATTTTATCCAGGATGACAACGTACCGGTGCCGGCAGAAGCAGCGGCACAGACCTTGCTCAAAGAGCAGCTGGACGAAGTGCTGGATACACTGACTGAAAGAGAACAAAAAGTGCTGCGTCTCCGGTTCGGAATGAACGACGGACGCGCCAGAACGCTGGAAGAAGTAGGAAAAGAATTTGACGTTACCCGTGAACGTATCCGCCAGATCGAAGCAAAAGCACTCCGGAAACTGCGTCATCCAAGCCGCAGCCGCAAGCTGAGAGATTATCTGGATTAAGCCTATGATCGCAGAATTATCAAAACGGCTGCAGGCGGTAGCAAATCTGGTGACCGTTTCAGGCTGTGTAGCCGATATTGGAACAGACCATGCGTATATTCCCATCTATCTGGCTGGCAGACAGAAGATTCGGCGGGCCTTTGCCATGGACGTCAATGAGGGACCGCTTGAGCGTGCCAGAGAGCATGTAAAAGAAGCAGGGCTGGAGGATCGAATCAAACTGCGGCTTTCCAATGGGTTGGAGCGGTTACAGCCGGGCGAGGCGGATGCCATGATCGCAGCAGGAATGGGCGGCGGTCTGGTGATTCAGATCCTGACAGAGGGACAGGCTGTGGCCAGACAGATGAAAGAATGTATTTTACAGCCCCAGTCGGAGATTCCGAAAGTGCGTGCCTATCTGTTGCAGGAAGGCTATCAGATTGCAGAAGAAGACATGGTATTGGAAGATGGAAAGTATTATCCGATGATGCGTATTATCCCGATGGAAAATGGAGAGACGCCCGAAGCGTGGGATGAAATAGAACTGTGCTATGGCAAACGGCTGCTGGAGAGCAGACATCCGGTATTGGAACAATATTTAAAGCGAGAAGAGCAGATAAAATCCCGGATTTTGGACAAACTAGAAGAACAGAGCGGAGAACATATCATAAGAAGACAGGCAGAATTACAACATGATCTGGCCTGTATCAGGAAAGGACTGAAATATTATGCTGTGTAGAGAGATTATGGCAATGATAGAAGGTACATATCCCAAAAGTGCGGCTTTGGGATTTGACAACGTAGGTCTTTTGGCAGGACGAAGCGAAAAGGAGATCCATCGGATCTATCTGGCACTGGATGCTACGGATGAAGTGATCGGGCAGGCCATTGCCAGGAAGGCGGACATGCTGATCACTCATCATCCATTAATCTTTTCGCCCATGAAGCATATTACGGATGAAGATTTTATCGGACGCAGGCTGCTTGAGCTGATCCGGCACGATATTTCTTATTATGCCATGCATACCAACTATGACGTACTGGGCATGGCAGAGCTTTCCGGAACAGTTCTGGGACTGACAGATACCAAAGTGCTGGATGTGACTCTGAATACAGAGATGAAAGAAGAGGGAATCGGAAGAATTGGGATCTTGCCAGAGGAGATGACTCTGGAAGAATGTTGCGTTTATGTGAAGCATAAACTGAAACTGGGATCGGTGAAAGTATTCGGAGATATGAAACAAAAGGTGCATACCATGGCAGTGTCTCCGGGATCCGGCAAAAGCGCCATTGACCCCGCGATCCAAAAAGGGGCAGATGTTCTGGTGACCGGAGATATCGGACATCATGAAGGACTGGATGCGGCAGCCCAGGGGATGGCGGTGATCGATGCCGGACATTATGGAACCGAGTATATTTTCATGGATGATATGAAACGGTTTTTAGAGGAACGGCTTCCGGCAGCAGAGATCATCACGGCACCGGTCGTGCATCCGTTTCAGGTATTGTAAGATTCCAGACAGGAGGACAGTCTTATGGAAAAAGAATTTTGCAGTGTTCAGATAGGGGAGCGGACAAAACAATATGAAAAGGGAATCACTTATCGGGTGATTGCCGAGGAGATGCAAAAAGATTATGAACATCGGATCGTGTTGGCTCTGGTGGATGGAACACGGCTTCAGGAGTTGAACAAGCGGTTGAAAAAAGACTGCAGACTGGAATTTCTGACAGTGTCAGATCCCATCGGATACGAAACTTATCGGCGAAGTCTGTGTTTTATGCTGGTCAAAGCGGTTTATGACGTGGGAGAACATGAGCATGTCCGAAATGTAAAGATTCATTTTTCTGTGAGCAGAGGATATTACTGTACTCTGGATGGTGATCTGAAGCTGGATCAGAAGTTTTTGGATCAGGTAGATGCCAGAATGCATGAGCTTGCGGATGCCAAGATTCCGATTGAAAAACGGTCCGTGCATACATCCGATGCGGTGGATCTGTTCCGAAAACATGGAATGTATGACAAAGAGCGGCTGTTTGGGTATCGCAGGGTCTCCAAAGTCAATATTTATCGGATGAACGAATTTGAAGATTACTATTACGGATATATGGTGCCGGATTCCGGATATTTGAAGCATTTTGCATTGTATCTGTATGATGAAGGATTCGTGCTGCAGATGCCTCTTCGGAAAGAACCGGAGGTGGTTCCGCCGTTTGAACCCCGTGAAAAGCTGTTTCAGGTATTAAAGAGCAGTGTACAGTGGGGAGATCTTCAGAATATTGAGACGGTAGGCGCGCTCAATGATATGGTGACCAAATATGATATGCGGGAGATCGTTCTGGTACAGGAGGCTTATCAGGAACGGCAGATCGCGCAGATTGCCGCACAGATCGCCAGAAAGCCGGAGACAAAGCTGGTCATGATCGCAGGTCCGTCTTCTTCCGGAAAAACGACGTTTTCCCACAGACTTTCCATCCAGCTTCAGACGCAGGGAATGCGACCTCATCCGATCGCAGTGGACAATTATTTTGTGGATCGGGAGAAAACGCCGAAAGATGAGGAAGGCAATTATAATTTTGAATGCCTGGAAGCCATCGATATCCGGCAGTTTAATGAAGATATGCAGGCACTGCTGGCAGGAGAGCCGGTACATCTTCCGATTTTTGACTTTAAGAAGGGAACCAGAAGTTATGATACCACACCGACTCGATTGCAGGAGCAGGATATTCTGGTAATAGAAGGAATCCACTGTCTGAATCCAAAGCTTTCCTGTCAGCTGTCTGCGGACAGAAAGTTTAAGATCTATATCAGTGCTTTGACCCAGCTGAATATTGATGAGCATAACCGGATCCCGTCGACTGATGGAAGGCTGATCCGCAGGCTGGTCAGAGATGCCAGGACGAGAGGCACATCCGCACAGAAGACCATCGCCATGTGGTCCTCTGTAAGACGAGGAGAGGAAGAGAATATTTTTCCGTTCCAGGAAGAGGCGGATGTGATGTTTAATTCTTCGCTGCTCTATGAGCTGGCAGTTTTGAAGCAGTATGTGGAGCCGCTTTTGTTTGGAGTGGAAAAGGATTCTCCGGAATATCTGGAAGCAAAGCGGCTTTTGAAGTTTTTTGATTACTTTATCGGGATTGGAAGCGACTATGTTCCGGCAAACTCCCTGCTCCGGGAGTTCATCGGAGGAGGATGCTTCCCTGTATAGGAGAAAAGAAGGGAACGCACATGAGATGGAATCAGAAGAAGATCAACAAAAAAGAACTTGCATTGGATATTTCTTATGATATTGTGGGAAGTATTTTATATGCACTTGGGATTTATACTTTTGCCAAGACTGCGGATTTTGCCCCCGGAGGACTGTCAGGTCTTGCATTGATCATTCATCATATATGGGGAGCGCCCATCGGAATTACCACCCTGATTTTAAATATTCCGCTGATCGTTTTGAGCTTTCGGCTGGTGGGAAAACGATTCATGTTTAAGTCTGCAAGAACCATGATTTTTTGCACCATCTTTTTGGATCTGATTTTTCCTTATACAGATCCGTATACAGGAGAGCCGTTTATGGCGGCGCTGTTTTCCGGAGTCTGTCTGGGAGCAGCCCTGGCGTTGTTTTACATGCGTGGGTCGTCTTCCGGAGGAACGGACTTTTTGACCATGTCAATCAAAGCTATCAAGCCACACCTGTCCATTGGATTTGTGACTATGGCCATTGATCTGCTGATCATTTTGCTTGGCTGGCCGGTCTTTGGAAATATCGACGCTGTTTTGTACGGGCTGATTTCTGCGTTTGTGACATCCGTTGTGATTGATAAGATCATGTATGGCATGGGCGCCGGAAAACTGATCTTGATCATCACCACAAAAGCGGGGGAGGTATCCCGTAAGATCGATCAGATCAGCGGCAGAGGTTCTACGGTGATCAAAGGAATGGGGACTTACACAAAAGAAGAAAAAGAAGTGCTGTTATGTGCATGTTCCAGTTCCCAGGCATATTCCGTAAGAAGTGCAGCGCATGAGGTGGATCCAGAGGCGTTCGTGATGCTGACGGAGACAAGCGAAGTGTTTGGAGAAGGATTCATCGATGTGAAAAAGGAATGAAAACAGAATAAGAAAGAGCATTTGTTCTGCGGATCATGGTCTGACAGAACAAATGCTCTTTTTGTTTATTTTGATTTTACTTCCCGCCACAGTTGGTTATACAGGGCATCGTATTTGTCTCCGAGGAAACGGAAGGTTTCACAGTGCTCTAATTCCTGTGCTTCGGGGAATGCAATCGTACTGTTGCGGATAGCTGGATCTTCGATCAGCTCCCGTGCCGCCGTATTCGGAGTGGAATAGGTGATATAGTCAAAATTCATCTTGGCGATTTCCGGCCTGCAGAGAAAATTGATAAATGCTTCGGCATTTTCTTTATGTTTTGCATTTTTTGGGATAACCCAGGAATCGATCCAGAGGTTGGAGCCTTCTTTCGGGATGACATATTCCAGATCCGGGTTTTCCATCTGTGTATAGATGGCTTCTCCGGAATAGATCACACCAATCGCAGCTTCATTTCCGATCATTTTATCACGGACCTGATCGATCACATATGCCTGTACCAGCGGCTTTTGCTCGATGAGAAGCTGCTTGGCTGCTTCCAGTTCATTGAGATCCGTGGAGTTTAAGGAAGCACCGATATATTTTAAGGCAACGGCAAATGTATCCCGGACGCTGTCCTGCATCAGAATGTTGTCTTTGTAGGTTTCATCCCACAGAACAGACCAGCTGTCGATGGGCTCTTTTACCATGATTTTATTATAAAGGATCCCGACAGTACCCCAGCAGTATGGAACCGAATATTTGTTTTCCGGGTCAAACTGTCTGGACTGTTCCAGATAGGTCGCGCCGATATTTTTGATATTTGGAATATTGTCAAAATCAATCTCGGCAAGCAGATCATTTTCAATCATACGTTGGATCATGTAATCCGAAGGACAGACGACATCATATGCAATGGCGCCGGACTGGATTTTAGGATACATGATCTCATTGGTTTCATATTCCTCATAGACAACCTGGATACCGGTCTCTTTTTCAAACATGGGGATCACGTCAGGATCCAGATATTCGCCCCAGTTGTATACGATCAGCTGATTGTCTCCTCCTGTGACTCCATTTTTGGAGCCGTAATAAAATCCGCCTGCGGTGATGACGAGGGCCATTCCGACAGGGAGGATCCGTTTGCAGACGATCCTGGTGACGTTCTGCCATTTTCTCTGCCTGAGGGAAGCGGTCCGGGCTGATTTTTTTGAATCCGGTGTGAAATTGATCAAGAACAGCAGGATCAGTACCGTCAGGAACATAATCGTAGAGAGTGCATACATCTCCGGCTTGATCCCTTTGCGGACTTCGCTGTAGATCTTGGTAGAAAGTGTATCTACTCCGGGGCCTTTGGTAAAGTGGGTGATCACAAAATCATCCAGTGACATCGTAAAGGCCAGAAGGAATCCGGAAATGATCCCCGGCAGGATGTCAGGAAGCACCACTTTGACAAATGCATAGATGGGAGAGGCCCCCAGATCCAGAGCCGCCTCATAGGTGCTTTTTTTCGTTTGTTTTAACTTTGGCATGACACTTAAGATCACATATGGAATATTAAATGTGATATGTGCCAGCAGAACCGTGGAAAATCCCAGTGTAAACCGAAATGCCACAAAAAGGAGCATCAGGGAAATTCCGGTGACAATATCCGCATTGAGCATGGGAATATTGGTAATGCCCAGAAACAGTGTCCGCATTTTGGGTTTCATAGCCTGGATCCCAAGGGATGCGGCAGTTCCAATCAGTGTTGCGATCAAGGCAGACAGCAGCGCGATGATCAGAGTGGTGTAAAGAGCATTCATAATGTCTGGATTCTCAAAGAGTGAGAGATACCACTTTCCGGTGAATCCACCCCACTTAGAGCGGGTTTTGGAGTCGTTGAAGGAAAGTACGATCAAAGTGACGATCGGAGCATACAACAAAATGAGAATCAGAGCAAGGTAAATCCGTTTTGCAGTTGTTTTGATCAAAATGCAGTTCCCTCCCCGTCTTTGTCATATTTGGCGATCATGGCCATGCTGGCAATGATAAAGAGCATCAGCACCAGAGAAAGTCCGGAGCCAGTGTTCCAGTTGCTGCCCTGTTTGAATTCCTGTTCAATGACATTTCCGATGAGCAGGATCTTACTTCCGCCGAGCAGATCGGAGATGACAAAGGTAGTCAGGGATGGGACAAACACCATGGTGATCCCGCTGATGATGCCGGGAACACTCAAGGGCAGGATGATTCTTACAAATGTCTGGATGCTGTTTGCTCCCAGATCCCGGGCAGCAGAAATCACATCCCGGTCGATCTTGGATAATACATTGTAGATCGGCAGGACCATAAACGGCAGAAAGTTATACACCATACCAAGGATGATCGCATAGGGCGTGTTGATCAGATTCAATTCCGGCAAATGAAAGAAGGAAAGAATCATATTGATCACGCCGTTTTTCTCCAGAAGATTCTGCCAGGCAAGTGTCCGGAGCAGAAAATTCATCCACATGGGAAGAATAAAGATCAGGACAATAAAGCTGGTCTGATTGACCTGTTTTTCCGAAAGGATCATGGCAAGCGGATAGGCCAGGAGCAGACAGATCATGGTACTTGCCAAAGAAAGCAGAAGTGCCAGCCCCAGTGCCTTTAAGTTTTCCTGTGTGGTGATCAGTGCCAGGTTCGAAAGTGTGAAATGCCCGTTTTTGTCTGTCAGTCCATAATAAAGGATCATCAGAAGTGGGATGATGATAAAGGAGACTGCCCAGAACAGATACGGTCCGCTCAATAATTTTCTATTCTTCAACGCCTGCTGCCTCCGCATCTTCCGATTCCGGTTTTTTCATGATCTGAATGTCAAACGGATCGACCCGAATCCCCACTTCTGTGCCCACCGGGAACAGGTCGGTACTGTGTACCAGCAGTTCATAGTTATTTGCCAGTACTTCCATTTCGTAATGTACCCCTTTGAAGATCAGATGAGTGACTACGCCTTCAATGATGCCTTCTTCCGGTTTGACCAGATCGATATCTTCCGGTCGGATGACAGCATCTACAGGAGTGTTTCGGCCAAAGCCGACATCCACACATTGCCAGGTAGCGCCCAGCATTTTTACGACTTTGTCTTCGACCATGGTGGCAGGAAGAATATTACTGTCTCCGATAAAATCTGCCACAAATGCGTTCTGTGGTTCGTTGTAGATATCCTCCGGAGTGCCGATCTGTTGGATATAGCCCTGATTCATGACCACAATGGTATCGGACATGGTCAGCGCTTCTTCCTGATCATGGGTGACGTAGACGAAGGTGATCCCCAGTTCGTTTTTCAGACGGATCAGTTCATACTGCATATCCTGTCTGAGTTTGAGATCCAGAGCGCCGAGTGGTTCATCCAGAAGGAGGACTTTTGGTTCGTTCACGATGGCTCTGGCAATGGCGATCCGCTGTTGCTGCCCGCCGCTTAAAGAATCAGGATATCGGTCTTTGAAGTCTTCCAGATTGACCAGTTTTAATGCATATTTGATCTTATCATCAATGTAATGTTTGGATTTCTTTTTGATCTTCAATCCAAAGGCAATATTTTCTGCGATTGTCATATGAGTAAAAAGCGCATATTTCTGGAATACAGTGTTAAGCTGCCGTTTGTTAGGCGGCAGCTTGTTGATGTTCTTTCCATCAAAAATGATATCACCGGAATCAGGAGTTTCAAACCCGCCCAGGATGCGGAGCAGTGTAGTTTTTCCGCAGCCGCTGGGACCAAGTAAAGTCAGAAACTCATTTTCACGGATATAAAGATTCAGCTGGTCTAAAATTACAGTTTCATTAAACGATTTGGTGACATTTACAATGTCGATCAGTTTATTGGGCATGGCGTTCCTCCTGATAAAATTTCTTGATGGAATCCATTCGGCAGGTCAGATTGGACAGAAGCAGATCTGCCAGTGTGATGGCGGTCATGGCTTCTACAACTACCACGGCGCGAGGTACAATGATGGGGTCATGTCTGCCTTTGATGGACACCTCGATCTCCTCCAGATCCTGATTGACGGTGGTCTGCGAACGGGCAATGGATGGGGTCGGTTTGACAGCCGCCCGAAGGATCAGCTCGGAACCATCACTGATGCCGCCCAGCACACCGCCGGAATGATTCGTCTTTTTACAGACTGCTCCATCTTTGATAGAAAAAGCATCATTGTTGATACTTCCGGTGGAGGAAGCAGCGGCAAATCCGTCTCCGATCTCAATGGCCTTTATCGCGCCAATGGACATGATCCCTTTGGAAAGTTGTGCATCCAGCTTGTCAAAGACTGGTTCCCCAAGTCCCACAGGAAGTCCGCTGACCCGGCATTCGATCACACCGCCGCAGGAGTCCATTTCCTCCATCTTATCATTGAGATATGCGGCAGCCTGGTCAGCCAGCGCATTGTTTGGCATGTAAAATGGATTCTCTGTAATCTCATCAAAATGATAGTCACACTCCGGTACATGGATAGGACCGATATCCCGGGAAAACGTTGTGATCTGAATGCCGAGCTCTCGAAGAAGAGCAGAAGCAACTGCACCGGCTGCCACACGACCAATGGTTTCCCGGCCGGAAGTGCGGCCGCCTCCCCGGTAATCCCGGAAGCCATATTTTTCTGTAAATGTATAGTCTGCATGTCCGGGACGGTAATAGGAGGCAATCTCCCCATAGTCACGGGAGCGCTGATCCTGGTTGCGGATCAGAAGTGAAATGGGAGTTCCTGTTGTTTTTTCTTCAAAAATACCAGATAAAATCTCCACTTGGTCTGTTTCGCTTCGTTTGGTCGTATAGCGACTCTGACCGGGACGTCTGCGATCTAAAAATGCCTGTATATCAGCTTCACCTAAAGAAAGTCCGGCAGGACAGCCGTCGATCACGACGCCGATCCCAGCTCCGTGGGACTCGCCCCAGGTTGTAATGCGAAATAAAGTTCCAAAAGATGAACCACTCATAAGTCAAAATCTCCTTTCCTTTGCACATAAAACTATTATATAAGAAGACATATTATCGTGCAATCCTTAATTTTATCTGAAAATTCCTATCTTGCATCTGTACAATTATCGGAAAGCGTAATATAATGAGGACTAGATATTGACCGAAAGGAGAACAGCGCTACTAAATGAAGGAAAAAGATGCAAAAAAAGTAACCAGAAGAAAAAAATATTCGACAAAATCCCGGAAAGCTCCTGCCGGATTTCCCGTGAAACAGGCAGGCATCATTGCAGGTGCTGCTTTGGCAGTACTGGTACTGATTTATCTGGGTGTTTCTGTGTTTTTTATGAGTCATTTTTATCTCAATACAAAGATCAACGGAAAGGATTTTTCCGGAAAATCTGCTGCAGCAGTGGAAGCTTATATGAAAGCGCAGGTGAAAGGATATGAGCTGACCATCAAAGAACAGGGAAATCAGTCAGACCGGATCAAAGGAAGCGACATTGCGCTTCAGTATCAGGAGAATGAAGATATTAAAAAAGCCCTGAAAAAACAAAATGGATTTGCATGGCCGGCAGCTCTTTTTTCTCATAAGACAGAAAAAATCTCCATCGATGTGTCATATGATGAGAAAGCACTGGATGAAAAGATCCAAAGTCTGCAGGCGGTGAAGACAGAACAGACTCCGGCGGAGAATGCGAAACCGGAGCTTCAGGGGGAGACTTATGTGGTGAAGCCGGAAGTGTATGGGGCCGCAGTGGATATGGAAGTGCTGAACCAGAAGATCCATCAGTTTATTTCAGAGTTTCGGACAGAACTGGATATGGAAAAAGAGGGATGTTATGCCCGGCCGAAGTATACAAAGGATTCCAAGGAAGTTCAGGAAGCCTGCGATACCATGAACAAGTATCTGAAAGCCAGCATTACATACAATATGTCAGAGCCGGTGGTGGTAGATAAGACTTTGATCTCCACATGGATCGGTGTGGATGACAATATGAACGTTGTGTTTAACGAGGAAGCAATGAAAGCCTGGTTTACAGAATTTGGAGATAAATATGATACGGTAGGGACAACCAGAAATCTGACGACACCGACCGGAAGAGCAACCACAGTAACAGGAGGAACCTATGGCTGGTCCATTGATGAGGAGACAGAACGTGTCAATCTTCAGAACAGCATCAAAAATGGAGAAGTGACGACCAGAGAACCGGCATATTATGCCGGAGGAGCGGCAAAATCCCACGGAGAGCAGGACTGGGGAACGACTTTTATTGAAGTGGATCTGACGGCGCAGCATATGTGGTATATCAAAGACGGAGCCATTGCTCTGGAAACTGATGTGGTGACAGGCGTGCCGATTCCGGAAAAGATCACACCAGAAGGCGTTTATGATATTTTGGAGATGAAACAGAATGAAGTGTTGATCGGTGAAACAGATCCAAGTACCGGAGAGCCTAGTTATAGACAACCGGTTGATTACTGGATGCGGGTGACATGGACAGGCATCGGATTTCATGATGCAAACTGGCAGCCGGCATTTGGTGGCACACTTTTCCAGGATGGAGCCGGTTCACACGGCTGCATCAATATGCCGGTGAGTCAGGCGGCAGCGTTGTTTGGCATGATCAGTGTGGGAACACCGGTTGTGATACATTATTAATAGAAATCAAAGAGAAAAACTGAGAAAAGGGGCAGCGTATGTTCGCGCGGTCCCCTTTTTCACGAAAATAAAGGAGACAAATTTATGTACGAATTGATCAAAAAAGATGGTCTGGCAAAGAGAGGGCGTTTTCATACCGTTCATGGAACGATTGAAACGCCGGTATTTATGAATGTAGGAACAGCAGCAGCGATCAAAGGAGCGGTATCGACTGATGATCTGCGGGGGATCAAGACGCAGGTAGAACTTTCCAATACGTATCACTTGCATGTCCGCCCGGGCGATGAAGTGGTGAAAAAGATGGGCGGCCTTCACAAGTTTATGAACTGGGACAAACCGATCCTGACCGATTCCGGCGGATTTCAGGTATTTTCTCTGGCAGGACTGCGCAAGATCAAAGAAGAAGGGGTTCATTTCAACTCCCATATTGACGGGCGCAAGATTTTTATGGGACCGGAGGAGAGTATGCAGATCCAGTCCAATCTGGCATCCACCATTGCCATGGCATTTGACGAATGCCCGTCCAGTGTGGCAGACCGCGCATATATGAGAGATTCTGTGGCAAGGACCACCCGCTGGCTGAAACGATGCAAAACAGAGATGGATCGGCTCAATACCCTGCCGGATACGATCAATCCACACCAGATGTTGTTTGGGATCAATCAGGGCGGAATCTATGAAGACATCCGGATCGAACATGCAAAGCAGATCGTGGAGCTGGATCTGGATGGTTATGCAGTTGGTGGACTCGCAGTAGGAGAGAGCCACGAGGAAATGTATCGGATCCTGGATGCAGTGGTTCCGTATCTGCCGGAGCAGAAACCGACGTATTTGATGGGAGTGGGCACTCCAATCAATATTCTGGAAGCAGTAGACCGGGGCGTAGATTTCTTTGACTGCGTATATCCAAGCCGGAACGGACGTCATGGTCATGTGTACACCAATCATGGCAAGTTGAACCTGTTCAACGCAAAATATGAGTTGGATGACAGACCGATCGAAGAAGGGTGTCAGTGTCCGGCATGCAGAAGCTACAGCCGGGGATATATCCGCCATCTTCTGAAAGCAAAAGAAATGCTGGGCATGCGTTTGTGTGTGCTGCACAATCTGTATTTCTATAACACGATGATGGAAGAAATCCGTGCAGCCATTGAGACCGGAGAGTATCAGGCATACAAAAAGAAAAAGATCGAAGGCATGACATCTGGAAAATAGACACTTACGGAATGTTTATAGAAAATTTACTTGAAGTATCAGAAGTTTTTGTGTACAATGGTAGTATTGTCAGATGGAGGAAACTGTGTGGCAAAATGAAGAGTATAGCACGGTAAGTGGAGGTGTGTTGGTAAGATGTTAGGTGTCATTTTGATCTATGTAGTATTATTCGGAGGTCTTTACTGGTTTATGATGCGTCCTCAGAAAAAGGAGCAGAAAAGACTTCAGGCTATGTTGGCTTCTATGGAAGTCGGAGATACTGCATTGACTACAAGCGGATTTTACGGAGTGATTATTGATATCACAGATGACGACGTGATCGTAGAGTTTGGTAACAATAAAAACTGTCGTATCCCGATGCAGAAAGCTGCGATCGCGCAGATTGAAAAACCAAACGCAGAGTAAGAAAAAGAGAAGCTGTTTTATGACTGAAAGGTTGTAGAACAGCTTTTTTAGTAAAAAGACAGAGACTGACCGTGAGAAATTGTGACAATCGAGTTTAGTGGCTGCTATTTTATAGAGTTCACTCTGTTTTTTCACACTTTTCCATGGTAAAGGGTTGAAATGAGAAATGAAATGAGGTATTATTTAGAATAACACTTTGAAAATTGGAAGGATGAGTATTATGAAGCTGAATATCGGAGTGATCAAGGGAGACGGAATTGGACCAGAAATCGTGACAGAAGCGATGAAAGTACTGAATCGAATCGCAGAAGTTTATGGGCACAAATGTGAATATACAGAGCTTTTAATGGGAGGAGCTTCTATTGATGTACATGGCATTCCGCTGACAGAGGAGACCATTCAGAAGGCAAAGCAGTGTGATGCGATTTTGATGGGATCGATTGGGGGAAATACAAGGACTTCTCCATGGTATCAACTGGAACCTTCAAAGCGTCCGGAAGCAGGACTGTTAAAGATCAGAAAAGCGCTGAATCTGTTTGCAAACTTAAGACCGGCGGTGCTGTATGAAGAACTAAAAGGAGCCTGTCCGCTCAAAGAAGAGATTGTCAAAGATGGATTTGATCTGATGATCATGCGGGAGCTGACAGGGGGGCTGTATTTTGGAGAACGCAGCACAAAAGAAATCGACGGTGTGATGACGGCATGTGATTCCCTTACTTATACAGAAGAAGAAATCCGAAGGATCGCAAAACGTGGATTTGAGATTGCAGAAAAGCGAAGAAAAAAGGTAACCAGCGTGGATAAAGCGAATGTGTTGGATTCTTCCAGACTCTGGAGAAAGATTGTGGAAGAAGTGGCACAGGAATATCCGGATGTGACATTAGAGCATATGCTGGTAGATAATTGTGCCATGCAGCTGGTCAAAGATCCGGCACAGTTTGATGTGATCCTGACAGAGAATATGTTTGGTGATATTCTTTCGGATGAGGCAAGTATGGTCACAGGTTCCATCGGAATGCTGGCTTCGGCAAGTCTCAATGAGACAAAATTTGGACTGTATGAACCAAGCGGCGGTTCAGCGCCGGATATTGCCGGAAAAGGGATAGCGAATCCGATCGCTACGATTTTGTCGGCGGCTATGATGCTACGATTTACGTTTGATCTTGATAAGGAAGCAAATGCCATTGAATCAGCGGTTCAGCAAGTGCTGAAAGATGGTTGCCGGACGATTGATATCATGTCAGAAGGAAATACACAGATCAATACCTGTGAAATGGGAGATCGGATCTGTTCTTATATCAGATAACACAAGAAAAGAGGTTGATAGAAAATGAGAAGTGATACAGTAACAAAAGGAATGCAGCAGGCGCCCCATCGTTCTTTGTTTAATGCGTTGGGAATGACGAAGGAAGAGATGGATCGTCCGCTGATCGGGATTGTAAGTTCTTATAATGAGATCGTGCCGGGACATATGAATCTGGATAAGATCACACAGGCAGTGAAAATGGGGGTTGCAATGGCAGGCGGGACTCCGATCATGGTTCCGGCGATTGCAGTCTGTGATGGAATTGCCATGGGTCATATTGGAATGAAGTATTCTCTGGTGACCAGAGATCTGATAGCGGATTCTACAGAGGCACTGGCAATGGCACATCAGTTTGATGGTCTTGTGATGATCCCGAACTGCGACAAAAATGTTCCTGGACTTCTGATGGCGGCAGCCCGTGTGAATATTCCGACGATTTTTGTCAGCGGCGGACCGATGCTGGCAGGGCATGTCAAAGGCAGCAAGACCAGCCTTTCCAGTATGTTTGAGGCTGTTGGTTCCTATGCAGCAGGCAAGATTTCTGAGGAAGATGTGTGTGAATTTGAAGAAAAAGCATGTCCGACTTGCGGTTCCTGCTCGGGCATGTATACAGCCAACAGTATGAACTGTCTGACAGAGGCGCTTGGAATGGGACTGAAAGGGAATGGAACCATTCCGGCTGTATATTCTGCCAGACTTCAGCTTGCAAAACATGCGGGAATGCAGGTGATGGAATTAGTGCGAAAGAATATCCGACCAAGAGATATTATGACAAAAGAGGCGATTTTAAACGCGCTGACAGTCGATATGGCATTGGGATGTTCGACTAACAGTATGCTGCATATTCCGGCAATTGCCCATGAGATCGGAATGGATTTTGAGATTGATTTTGCCAATCCGATCAGCGAAAAGACCCCAAACTTGTGTCATTTGGCTCCGGCAGGACATACCTACATTGAGGATCTCAATGAGGCAGGCGGCGTCTATGCGGTCATGCATGAATTGAACAAAAAGGGACTGCTTCATACAGAGTGTATGACAGTGACCGGAAAGACACTGGGAGAAAATATCGAAGGATGTATCAATAAAAATCCAGAAGTCATCCGTCCGATCGAGAACCCGTACAGTGAGACCGGAGGTCTGGCAGTGCTCAAAGGAAATCTGGCGCCGGACGGAAGTGTGGTAAAACGTTCCGCAGTCTGTGAAGAGATGCTGGTGCATGAAGGCCCGGCCAGAATTTTTGAGAGTGATGAAGAAGCTACAGAGGCGATCAAGTCCGGAAAGATCCATCCGGGAGATGTGATCGTGATCCGGTATGAGGGACCAAAAGGCGGACCGGGAATGCGCGAGATGCTCAATCCAACTTCAGCCATCGCAGGATATGGACTTGGATCTTCGGTGGCACTGATCACAGACGGACGGTTCAGCGGGGCCTCCCGAGGTGCTTCCATTGGGCATGTTTCGCCAGAGGCAGCAGTAGGCGGACCGATCGCTCTGGTTGAAGAGGGCGATATCATCAAGATCAATATTCCAGAATTAAAGCTGGAGCTGGATGTATCGGAAGAAGAACTGGAAAGAAGACGTGCTGCATGGCAGCCAAGAGAACCAAAAGTAACCACCGGATATCTGGCCAGATATGCGTCTATGGTAACGTCTGGAAACAGAGGCGCCATTCTGGAAATCCCGAAAAACAATTAGGAGGAGAGCATCATGCAGTTAAACGGAGCAGAAATTGTAATCGAATGCCTGAAAGAACAGGGGGTAGATACGGTATTTGGCTACCCGGGCGGAGCGATTTTGAATGTATATGATGCATTGTATCAGCATAGTAATGAAATCAGGCATATCCTGACTTCCCATGAACAGGGAGCGGCTCATGCGGCTGACGGATATGCAAGAGCAACCGGAAAAGTGGGAGTATGCCTTGCTACCAGTGGTCCAGGAGCAACCAACCTGGTGACCGGAATTGCCACAGCATATATGGATTCCATCCCGGTAGTAGCGATCACCTGCAATGTGGGTGTTTCGTTGCTGGGAAAGGACAGTTTCCAGGAGATTGATATCGCAGGGATCACTATGCCGATCACCAAGCATAATTTTATTGTCAAAGATGTGGAAAAACTGGCAGATACGATCCGCAAGGCATTTCGGATTGCAAGAAGCGGCAGGCCGGGGCCGGTTCTGATCGATATCCCCAAAGATGTGACAGCAAAAGTAACGGAATATCTTCCACAAGAGGTGGAATTTCCGCCAAGAAGGACCGAGACGATTACAGAGGAGGCGCTGGATCGTGCCCTTGAGATGATCGAAGCTTCTGAAAAACCATTTCTCTATGTGGGCGGCGGCGTGATTCTTTCCGGTGCCAGCCAGGAACTTCGGGAGTTTGCAGAAAAAGTAGATGCGCCGGTGACAGATACCTTGATGGGAAAAGGCGCTTTTCCGGGAACCGATCCCCGTTATACAGGTATGATCGGAATGCACGGTACCAAGACCTCCAATTATGGGGTGAGTGAATGTGATCTTCTGATCGCAGTAGGCGCCAGATTTGACGATCGTGTGACGAGCGATACGGAGACATTTGCAAACAATGCACAGATTCTGCAGATTGACATCGATCCTGCGGAAATGAATAAAAACGTGTTGATCGATCATGGGATCGTGGGAGACATCAAGGAAGTTCTTCAGCGTTTAAATGCCCGTTTGTCTGCTCAGTCTCATACCGAATGGATGGAGCAGATCCGGGAGTATCAGAGAACGTATCCGCTTCAGTATGAAGACGGCAAACTGACCGGTCCGTATCTGGTAGAAGAAATTTACCGTCAGACCAAAGGGGATGCGATCATTACCACGGAAGTGGGACAGCATCAGATGTGGGCAGCACAATATTATAAATATAAAGAACCGAGAACATTATTGTCATCGGGAGGCTTGGGAACCATGGGCTATGGTCTTGGAGCTTCCATCGGAGCCAAAATGGGATGTCCAGATAAGACGGTTGTCAATATTGCAGGAGACGGATGTTTCCGCATGAATATGAACGAGATTGCAACCGCAGCCAGATATCAGATTCCGATCATTCAAGTAGTGGTCAACAACCATGTACTTGGCATGGTGCGTCAGTGGCAGAATCTTTTTTATGATCAGCATTATTCACAGACCATTCTGGATGATGCAGTAGATTTTGTGAAGCTGGCACAGGCGCTTGGCGCAGAGGGAATCCGCGTGACTACAAAAGAAGAGTTTGCAGAAGCCTTTGCAGACGCAGTGAAGATGCAGCGGCCGGTGGTGCTGGACTGTCAGATCGATCAGGATGATAAGGTATGGCCAATGGTAGCGCCTGGAGCTGCGATCAGTGAAGTGTTTGATGAGACAGATTTGAACGAAGGGTAAACAGCTTTCGTTTCAATAGAAAATGAAAATTCAGGAGGAAGAGAAGATGAGTAGAGTGTACAATTTTTCAGCCGGACCGGCAGTATTGCCGGAAGAAGTGCTAAAAGAAGCAGCAGATGAAATGTTGGATTACAGAGGGAGCGGAATGTCGGTTATGGAAATGAGTCATCGCTCGAAAGTCTTCGAGACGATCATTCAGGAAGCCGAGGCGGATCTGCGGGATCTGATGAATATTCCGGACAATTATAAAGTATTGTTTTTACAGGGCGGAGCCTCCCAGCAGTTTGCTATGATTCCGATGAATCTGATGAAAAACAGGGTGGCAGATTATATCGTGACAGGACAGTGGGCAAAAAAAGCAGCGCAAGAAGCGGAAAAATATGGAACCGTACACAGGATCGCTTCTTCTGCGGATCAGACCTTTTCTTATATTCCGGACTGTTCGGATCTTCCAGTTTCAGAGGATGCAGATTATGTGTATATTTGTGAAAACAACACCATCTATGGAACAAAGTTTCATGAACTGCCGAATACAAAAGGAAAAACGTTGGTTGCGGATGTTTCTTCCTGCTTCCTTTCTGAGCCGGTTGATGTGACAAAGTATGGGGTCATCTATGGCGGCGTGCAGAAGAATATCGGACCGGCAGGGGTGGTCATTGTGATCATCCGGGAAGATCTGATCACAGAGGATGTCCTTCCGGGCACTCCGACCATGCTGACATACAAGACCCATGCAGATGCCGCTTCTTTGTATAATACGCCGCCGGCTTATGGAATTTATATGTGCGGAAAAGTGTTCAAATGGCTGAAAAAGATGGGCGGTCTTTCTGTCATGAAGGAGCGCAATGAAAAGAAAGCAAAGCTGTTATATGACTTTTTGGATGAGAGCAAACTATTCAAGGGAACCGTAGAAAAGAAAGACCGTTCTCTGATGAATGTGCCGTTTGTGACAGGGGATGCAGAACTGGATGCCAAATTTGTGAAAGAAGCCAAAGAAGCCGGGCTGGAGAACTTAAAAGGACATCGTACCGTTGGAGGAATGCGTGCAAGTATTTACAATGCGATGCCGTATGAAGGTGTCGAGGCGCTGGTTGCGTTTATGAAGAAATTTGAGGAGGAGAATGTGTAGTATGTATCAATATCATTGCCTAAATCCAATTTCTGAGATTGGACTCGATAAATTTACCAGACAGTATGAAAAAACAGATTCTATAGAAAAGGCAGATGCGATCTTAGTCAGAAGCGCTTCCATGCATGATATGAAATTGCCGGAAAACCTGAAAGTTGTGGCAAGAGCCGGGGCAGGAGTCAACAACATTCCTCTGGATCAGTGTGCAGAGAAAGGGATTGTCGTATTCAATACACCGGGAGCCAATGCCAATGGTGTGAAAGAGCTTGTAATCGCAGGGATGCTGCTGGCAGCCCGTGATATCATCGGGGGAATCAATTGGGTGCAGGAATATGAAGAAGACGGGGATATCGCCAAGATTACAGAAAAGAAGAAAAAAGCGTTTGCAGGAACGGAATTGGAAGGAAAAAAACTGGGTGTGATCGGGCTGGGCGCGATCGGTGTTTTAGTTGCCAATGCAGCAACTCATCTGGGAATGGAAGTTTACGGATACGATCCATACGTATCTGTGGATGCGGCATGGAAGTTGTCCAGAAATATCCGCCATGCAAAGTCTGTGGATGAGTTATACAAAGAGTGCGATTATCTGACGATCCATGTTCCGGCGCTGGAGGATACCAAAGGAATGATCAACAAAGATGCCATCGGTCTGATGAAAGACGGCGTGGTAATCTTGAATTTTGCGAGAGATGTACTGGTGGATCAGGAAGCCATTGTGGATGCCTTAGTATCTGAAAAAGTGCGCTGCTATGTGACAGATTTTCCGACCAAAGAGATCGTGGGAGTCAAAGGTGCGATTGTGATCCCGCATTTAGGAGCATCTACGGAAGAATCCGAAGATAATTGTGCCAAAATGGCAGTGGCAGAAGTGATGGATTATCTGGAGAATGGAAATATCATCCATTCCGTCAATTATCCGGATTGTGATATGGGAGTGAAAGGAGCAGGTGTGAGGATTACGATCCTGCACCGCAATATCCCGAATATGCTGGGGCAGTTTACGACGTTGCTTGCCGGAGAGGGAATGAACATTTCTCTTATGGCGAATAAAAGCAAAAAGGAATATGCGTATACCATGATCGATGTAGAATCCGAAGTTTCAGAGGAGATTATAAAAGAACTGGAAGCAGTGGAAGGAGTTTTGAAGGTCAGAGTGATCGTATAAGAAGAAAAGCAGATGCAGTGATGCTGAAGATCGCTGCATCTGCTTTTTTCGTAAAAATACTATTGACAATACACGTATGAATGTATACAATTATACAAGAACTTCTATTGAGTAAAGTGATGAAGCTGATGAGGGAGGAAAAAGATCATGGAAAACAGAAAAGTACGTATGAACAAGCACACCAATCTTTTGGAACTGGAAGAGCATATGTATCCGCTGGTAGATGTGGAGACTCCGAATGTGTTTCGGAATTTATTTCATTATGATGAGATTCCGAAGATTGCATTTAATGACCGTATTGTACCACATCATATGCCGGATGAGATTTGGATCACCGATACCACATTTCGTGACGGACAGCAGTCCAGAGCGCCGTATACCACAGAACAGATCGTAACGATTTATGACTATTTCCACCGTCTTGGCGGTCCTAACGGAAAAATACGACAGAGTGAATTTTTCTTATACAGCAAAAAAGACCGGGATGCCGTTTATAAATGTCTGGAAAGAGGATATCAGTTTCCGGAAGTGACCAGTTGGATCCGCGCCAGCAAAAAAGATTTTCAGCTGGTAAAGGATATTGGATTGAAAGAGACCGGAATTTTAGTGAGCTGTTCGGATTATCACATTTTTTATAAATTAAAGATGACCAGACGGGAGGCGCTGGATCATTATTTGTCTGTTGTCCGGGAGTGTATGGAGACAGGGGTTCGTCCAAGGTGTCATCTGGAAGATATTACACGTTCTGACATTTATGGATTTGTCATTCCGTTTTGTCTGGAATTGATGAACCTGATGGAAGAATACCAGATTCCGGTGAAGATCCGTGTCTGTGACACCATGGGATACGGAGTGAATTTTCCGGGAGCGGTAATCCCACGTTCCATTCCGGGCATTATCTATGGTCTGATGACACATGCGGGAGTGCCAAGTGAATTGATCGAGTTTCATGGGCACAATGATTTTTATAAGGCGGTCAATAATTCTACCACTGCATGGCTGTATGGGGCATGTGGAGTGAACTGTTCGTTGTTCGGAATTGGAGAGCGCACCGGAAATACGCCGTTGGAAGCGATGGTGTTTGAATATGCTCAGTTAAGAGGAACTCTGGATGGAATGGATACGACTGTGATCACAGAACTGGCAGAATATTATGAAAAAGAAATCGGATACAAAGTGCCGTCAAGAACTCCGTTTGTCGGAAAGAACTTTAATGTGACAAGAGCAGGGATCCATGCGGATGGAATGCTGAAAAATGAAGAGATTTACAATATTTTTGACACAGATAAATTTTTAAACCGCCCGGCGCTGGTATCCGTATCCAACACATCCGGAGCCGCAGGGATCGCATACTGGATCAATGCATATTATAAGCTGTCCGGTGATAAGCAGGTGGACAAAAATTCGGAACTGGTGAGATGTTTGAAAGAGTGGGTGGACAAAGAGTATGAAGAAGGTCGTGTTACAGTCTTGACAGATGAAGAATTAATTGCCAAAATAGATGATATATGTAACGTGTTGCATATAAAATTGTAGCTGGGAGGCTGACAGATCAAAATGGGTGAATATCAGGATCATTCTCTGGGGAGCCGTGTGTTTCAAAGGCTCCGTGAGGATATATTAAGCGGAAGATATAAAGAACATGAGGAATTGCGGGAAACAACTATCGGAAAAGAATTGGGAGTCAGCCGGACTCCGGTCAGAGAGGCGCTCAGACAGCTGGAACTGGAAGGTCTGGTTACTATTGTTCCGAATAAAGGAGCCTATGTGACAGGGATTTCTGCAAAAGATATCAAGGACATTTATGTGCTCCGCTCCATGCTGGAAGGATTGTGTGCCAGATGGGCGACCGAGCATATTACAGAAGAGCAGTTGGATGAGCTGGAAGAAGTGATCCTTCTTTCCGAGTTCCATATGAAGAAGATCAGTGGAAGCAGTGCAGATCAGGTGACAGACCTGGACGGCAAGTTTCATAAGGTTTTGTATGAAGCATCAGACAGTCGGATTCTAAGCCACGTTCTGATGGACTTTCATAAATATGTGCAGCAGGCGCGAAGAACGTCTGTTGTGTCAGAAGAGAGGGCAAGAAAATCGATCCGGGAGCACAAGCAGATCCTTCGGGCGATCCGGGACAAAGATGCAGATCTGGCAGAGCAGCTTGCCAACGAACACATTCTGCATGTGATGCAGAACTTGAAAAAGCAGGGGTACGAAGAAATTTAGGAGGATACGGAACATGGAAAAAATTAAAATGACAACACCAATCGTAGAAATGGATGGGGACGAAATGACAAGAATTCTCTGGAAGATGATCAAAGACAATCTTCTGGAGCCATTTATCGAGCTGAATACGGAGTATTACGATCTGGGACTGGAACACAGAAACGAAACAGACGATCAGGTGACCGTAGATTCTGCCAATGCAACCAAAAAATACAAAGTGGCTGTCAAATGTGCGACTATCACACCAAATGCCGCACGGATGGAAGAATATGACCTCAAAGAGATGTGGAAGAGTCCGAATGGTACGATCCGTGCGATTTTGGATGGTACGGTGTTCCGTGCTCCGATCGTAGTAAAAGGAATTGAGCCCTGTGTAAAAAACTGGAAAAAACCAATTACCATTGCAAGACATGCCTATGGGGATGTTTACAAAGGTTCTGAGATGAAGATCCCGGGTGCCGGAAAAGTGGAACTCGTGTATACAGCGGAGGATGGTACACAGACCAAAGAGTTGGTTCACGAATTTACGGGAGCAGGAATTGTACAGGGTATGCATAATATCAATGGATCTATCGAAAGTTTTGCAAGAAGCTGTTTCAATTATGCACTGGATACCAAACAGGATCTCTGGTTTGCGACAAAAGATACCATTTCCAAAAAATATGACCATACATTCAAAGATATTTTCCAGGAAATTTATGACGCAGAGTATGATGAGAAGTTTAAAGCAGCAGGGATTGAGTATTTCTATACTCTGATCGATGATGCTGTGGCACGTGTGATGAAATCAGAAGGCGGATTTATCTGGGCATGTAAGAACTATGACGGAGATGTAATGAGCGACATGGTATCTTCTGCGTTTGGTTCTCTTGCTATGATGACCTCTGTGCTGGTATCTCCGGAAGGATACTATGAGTATGAAGCTGCACATGGCACAGTACAGCGTCACTATTACAAGCATCTGAAAGGCGAGGAGACTTCCACCAACTCTGTGGCAACCATCTTTGCATGGACGGGAGCTCTTAGAAAGCGTGGAGAACTGGATGGAAACAAAGAATTGATGGAATTTGCGGACAGACTGGAAAAAGCCACTGTGGATACGATCGAGGCAGGAGAGATGACAAAGGATCTTGCGCTGATCACTACCATCGAGAATCCGACAGTATTAAACAGCGAAGCATTTATCAAGGCAATTGCAAAGAGATTGTAAAAATAGAACGGAATCTAAGAAGCCCTGGAAAGAGTTTGCACCAAATGGTGCTTTGACTCTTTCCAGGACTTTTTATTTTTGGAACTTTTTTGGGAAGACAGAACTTATGCTGCCGATTTTTTTGACGTTCGGATATATCTGACCAAGAAAATAATACAGAGAAAGTCAATGACAACGGCCGCGATAATAGACTGCATACCGTAATAAATTCCGGCGGTTTCTGCAATTTTTCCGATGATCGAAGGCATCAGGATCGATCCGAAACTGGCAATCGTCAAAATGAAGCTCCATGCCAGAGAATATTTTTGGATAATGGTTCCGGCAAAGGATACTGTGGTCGGATACAGTCCTGCCATGCTGAACCCAAAGCCCATGATACCGACAAGGATCAGTGGAGTGGACGTACTAAATAAAAGCAGGATGAAAAAGCCGACCAGTCCAAATCCCATGATAAGCAAGAGCCATTCTTTCTGGATTTTAGAAGACAGCCATGCGCAGAGAAGGCGTCCGGCCAGGATCATGATCCAGAGAACGCTGGCTGTTACCTGGGACAGAGAAGCCGGGAGTAATCCGGTGTCTTTGAAGTACGTGATCATCCATCCGATCACACCCTGCTCTGCACACAGATAGAAAAATAAAGTCAGTGTACAAAGATAAAATAATGGTTCTTTAAAAAAGGCGAATCCGGCAGTTGTCGTTTTCGTTTCTTTTTTAACTATATCACTTGAAACTGGAACGATAAAATATAAGATCCAGCTTAAGATCCCCATTGCGAGCATGAAATAACATGCATAGATCCAGTTGGAAGGATCCGCGTTTGTGAGTGCAAGCAGCAACAGTGGAAATACAAAAGCGCCAATCGCAAACATGGCGTGAAGTCCATTTAAAAGCGACGCTTTTCCAGGGGCAAGCTCATTGATGGACTGGTTACAAAAATTACTGGTAGCTCCTCGAGCCATACCGGTAAGAAAGAATGCCAGAGCCAACAGATAATTGTTGTCTGAAAAAATAATCACCAGATAAGACAAGGCAAAAAAGGCGTTGAACAAAAGAATGCTTTTCTTTCTTCCAAGGACAACGGGAAGTGCACCGGAAATAAAGCCGGAAATCAGATTTCCTACAGAGTGGAGGCTTAAGATCATCCCACAGAAGGCATACTCCAATCCCCGGGTATCCCGGATATATGGCAGTAAAGAGCCGATGGAGAGCGCAAGCATTCCGTTTATGATAAAGACTCCGTAATTGCATAAAAGTTGTTTGTTTTGTGTTTTGCTTTTGAATAATTGTATCATGTTTTCCCTTTCCTCCCAGAATACAAAATCCAATATAGTCTAAAACAAAAAAACAGATTTGTAAAGTCTCTATTTTTTGTTATGATAAATGAAAAAGTTGTAACATTCCGTAAAAAAGCGCGTTATTAGGGTGAAAGGAGGGGGATATGTGGAATTTGAAGAAATTTATCACCAATATTTTCGGGATGTGTTTCGGTATATCTGCAGCTTTGCACAGGATGAAATTACAGCAGAAGAGGTGACGCAGGAAACTTTTGTAAAAGCATTGAAATCCCTGCACCAGTTTGACGGGAAAAAAGATATTCGGGCATGGCTCTTTACCATTGCAAAGCATACGTATTTTTCTTATTGCAGGAAGAAAAAATGCGAGATCAATTTTGCAGAATGTGAAAGTTCAGCAGATACAAAAGTTGAATTTGTAGAAAATCTGATCGATGAAGAACAGGCGTTTCTGATCCATCAGTTTCTGCATACTATGGAAGAGCCATACAAAGAGGTGTTCAATCTGCGGGTGTTCGGAGAACTTTCTTATGAAAAGATCGGGATGTTGTTTGGAAAAAGTTCCGGGTGGGCAAGAGTGACTTTTTACCGGGCAAAAAAGAAAATTGAAGAGTATATGGAGGGTCAGAAATATGAGTAAGATCAGTTGTCATGTCATACAGGATATTCTGCCGCTGTATGTGGATGGAATTGTAAGCGAAGATACAAAAGAGATGGTGGAAGAGCATTTGCGGGAATGTGAAAGCTGTAGAAAAGAAGCAGAGCATATGCAGGAGCGGATCGTGCTTCCGAATAAGAAGGAATTTTATCAGAAAGAACAGGAAATGCTGCAGAAATTCAAGCGCAGACTGATCAATCGGAAAGTTCTTTCTGCAATACTGGGCGCCGTGTTTGTATGCGCTTTGCTGGCAGGGGGGTATACAATTCTGATGATCCCCAAAGAGGCAATCCCGTTTGATCCCGATAAAATGAAAGTGGAGATTGTGGGAGAGGACGCATATTTATCGTATCAGGGCGACGATCTGGCGGGTTCGTTTTTTGCATATCCGGTCAAAGTCCGGGATGGAAACCGGGAAAAAGAAGTGGCGCGGGTGTATCTGGAAAAGAATCTGTGGTCTGCTTATATACAGCCGTATTTACAGGGAAAGAAAGAAGAGATGATCTATCTTTGCAAAGCTTCGGATATGGATGCGTTATATTATGGAGAATTTGATATCGAATACGGAGAAAATATGGCAGAGCTTCCAAAAGAGATGGAATTGATCTGGCAGTCATAAAACGCTGGAAAAGAAAGATGGAAAGAACCCGCAGATTATTCTGCGAGCTCTTCCCATTTTTCATACAATTCTTCCAGTTCATTGTTGTTGGCGTCTTTTTCCAGCGCAAGTTCCTGACATTTGACAGAGTTCGAGTATACCTCTTCTTGTGTCATCAGCACATCAATTTCCTCATTTCGTTCTTCCAGAACAGAAATCCGTTCCTCGGTTTTTTTGAGTTCATTTTTTCGTTTTCGTTCTTTCGCCTGCTGTTCTTTTTGCTCCTGCCAACTGAGTTTGGAATCGGAAGGCGCTTCTTGTGAAGTGGACAAAACAACTGGATTTTCAGCAGTGATCGGAGCTGCATAGGCAGCGGTCAGTTCTTCTTTTTTCTCCAGATAATAGTCATAGTTTCCGATATAGTTGACAAAGGTCTGGTTGACCAGCTCCAGAATCCTGGTGGCGGTCTGGTTGATGAAATAACGGTCATGGGATACGTACAGGACGGTGCCGGTGTATTCGTTGAGTGCCTGCTCCAAAATTTCTTTGGATGTGATATCCAGATGGTTGGTCGGCTCATCCAGGATCAAAAAGTTTGCTTCCGACAGCATCAGCTTTGCCAGGGAAACGCGGCCTTTTTCTCCGCCGCTTAAATCCCGGATCAGCTTATAGACGTCGTCTCCGGTAAACTGAAAGGCTGCCAGAGTGTTGCGGATCTGGGTGTTGGTGAGTGTTGGATAGTCATCGGAAATTTCATCAAAGATCGTCTTTTCATTGTGCAGGACATGATGCTCCTGATCGTAGTATCCGATCTGAACTTTGGAACCCAGTGTGAAACTTCCGGTATCCGGTTCTACGACTTGATTGAGAATCTTCAGCAGAGTCGTTTTGCCGGTTCCGTTGTCTCCGATGATGGCAACATGTTCGCCTCTTTTGATCTCAAAGCTGATATCTCGAAACAGCACTTGACTGTCAAATTGTTTTCCCAGCGATTCGATATGCAGTACATCGTTGCCGCTGATTTCCGAAGGCTCCAGTGTAAAATGCATTTCTTTTGCAGCCTGCGCCGGTTTTTCCACGGGTGTGATCTTGGAAAGCAGTTTTTCACGGCTTTCCGCACGTTTGATGGATTTTTCACGATTGAAAGAGCGCAGTTTTTCAATGACGGCTTCCTGATGTTTAATCTCCCGCTGCTGGTTTAAGTATTCTTTCAGCTGGGCATCCCGGATCATCTGTTTTTTCTGTGCATAGGCTTTGTAGTTGCCGTCATACATGCGGACAGAGCCCTGTTCGATCTCAATGACTTTGGTTACGACACGATTTAAGAAAAACCGGTCATGGGACACGATCAGAACGGCTCCGGGATAATTCAAAAGGTACGTTTCCAGCCAGCTGATGGAAGTCAGATCCAGGTGGTTGGTCGGCTCGTCCAAAAGCAGGATGTCCGGCTTGGTGAGCAGTAGTTTTCCAAGGGATACACGGGTCTTTTGTCCTCCGGAGAGAGTGTCTGTCCGTTTGGAAAAGTCTTCTTCGGTAAATCCCAGTCCTTTTAATACACCGGTAATTTCGCTTTCATAGGCGTAGCCGTTTTTGGATTCAAATTCGGACATCAGACGGTTGTATGTATTCAATCGGGTATTCAGTTCGTCTCCGGTGAGAGATTTTAACTCCAGTTCAATAGAACGGATCTGCTCTTCCAGGGAGATGATATCGGATTTTGCAGTTTTCAATTCTTCATAGATGGTATTTTGGGTATCCAGATTCTGATGCTGCGCCAGGTATCCAAGGGTCTTGCCCTTTGTCAGAATGACATCCCCGCCATCCAGAGGGAGTTCTCCCACGATCATTTTAAAAATGGTAGATTTTCCGGCGCCATTGACACCGACAAGGGCAGCTTTTTCACGATCTTCCACATGAAAAGAGCCATCCCGCACAATGAGATGGTCACCGAATGATTTATTCAAATTATGACATGCAAGTATCATAACATTCCTCCTGTATCTTCACAATCACTGATTTTTTCAATTAGTTCTATTTCATTATAGCGAAAACCCAGCAAAATACAAGGGTTTCCGATTACAAGGTAAGAAATCAGAGGATGGACTGCATTGTAGGAGCAGACAAACAATGTTATAATGGGAAAAACAGGCGGGGAAGAAGTCTGTTTGTTAAAATACGAAATTCAATGTGCCAAATATATTATAGAAAAAGATACGAGAGGAAAAATGGAATGAAATACATATTTTTGCATGGATTGGGGCAAGTTCCTTCGGACTGGGAGGCTACAATTAAGAGACTGGATTTGGAGGTGGACTGCCCGGATTTATCTGACTGGCTTTCGGGAAAAGAAGCCAGTTATTTTGATTTATATCATGAACTGGAGAACTATTGTGAACAGCAAGAAGCTCTGCATTTGTGCGGTCTTTCATTGGGGGGAATCCTCGCTTTGCATTATGCAGTGGAACATGCGAGAAAGTAGCCTCTCTGGTATTAATTGGTACGCAATATATCATGCCGAAGCGGTTATTGCAATTTCAGAATCTGATATTTCATCTTATGCCAAACAGGAGTTTCCGCAAAATAGGGTTTGAAAAAAAGGATTTTATTCATTTGTCCCAATCCATGATGGATTTAGATTTTCGAAAGGATTTAGCAAAATTAAGTTGCCGGGTACTTGTGTTATGTGGCGAAAAGGATAAGATAAATATGTCTGCATCTATAGAATTAAAACAGCAGATTAATTCTGCAGAATTAGAGATTATTTCCCGTGCCGGACATGAAATAAATAAAGATCATCCGATTGAATTGGGAAAGGTGCTCAGCAATTTTTATAGATGTGTGTGCTGTCAGATTGACGCTGCATCTTGCACATGTGGCGGCAAATCCGTTTGCTCTGGTTTCAAACAGCGGTTTTACAAGGAAAACAGAGAAAGATAAATCAAAATAAATTTATAGATTCATAACTAAAAGTTTGACTTCTCTTTCACAATTCTATATAATAAGAAAAGATTAAATTTGGAGGATACGATAAGTGGAAGAGAGAAAAATATCCCGTGCGGTCATAGGCAGACTTCCCAGATATTACAGATACCTTGGAGATTTGATGGAAGCTCAGGTAGAGCGGATTTCATCCAGTGATCTGAGCAAGAAGATGCATGTAACAGCCTCCCAGATTCGTCAGGATCTGAATAATTTCGGCGGATTCGGACAGCAGGGATACGGTTATAATGTCAAATATTTGTATACAGAGATTGGTAAGATTCTGGGATTGGACAGAAATCACAATTTTATTATTATAGGTGCAGGTAATTTGGGACAGGCTCTGGCCAATTATGCTTCTTTTGAGAAGGGTGGATTTCTTTTAAAAGGGATTTTTGATGTGAATCCACGTTTGGAAGGAGTTGCGATCCGGGGTATTCCAGTTCGTATGATGGATGAACTGCAGGAGTTTCTTCAGGAGAATGAGATTGAGATTGCTGCATTGACGATTCCGAAGTCAAAAGCAAAAGAAGTTGCAGAACTTCTGGTAGACAATGGCATTCAGGCAATCTGGAATTTTGCGCATACGGATCTGAATTTACCGAAAGATGTGATCGTAGAAAGTGTGCATCTGTCGGACAGTCTGATGAAGCTGTCATACAATGTCAGCCGTCATCAGGAAGGAAAGAATAAGTGAGAATCACCCAGCCAATGTGCAAAGACGTGTGATCGGATTCTTCTGATCGCACGTCCTTTCTTTTGAATCATAAGAAAGGATGAAAAATCATGAGATATTTACCAAATGGAACATGGATGCAAAAGGCAGATGAAGATACGATACAAAGAATTGGAATCCCATCGCTGGTACTGATGGAACGTGCTGCTCTAAAGACAGTGGAAGTGATGAAGGACAGACAGATCGATCTGGAACAATGCCTGGTGGTATGCGGCAGCGGGAATAATGGAGGAGACGGATTTGCAGTTGCAAGACTTCTGCATATGGAAGGGAAAAGAGTATGCGCAGTATTTGCAGGCAGCGAGACATCCATGAGTGAAGAGTGCAGGAGGCAAAGGGAGATCGCCGGGAATCTGGGCGTGCAGATTGTCACAGATATTCCGCGGGAAGAATATACTGTTGTGATAGATGCGGTGTTTGGTGTGGGTCTGAGCCGTCCGGTCACAGGGCGATATGCTGAAGTGATCGAAGCCATGAATCAAAAGAAAGGGCAGAAAGTGGCGGTTGATATTCCCTCGGGGATCAGCTCTTTTGACGGGAGTGTTCTGGGAGTGGCGTTTCGGGCGGATCTGACTGTGTCGTTTGCCTGCGAAAAGCTGGGGAGTGTTTTGTTCCCGGGATATGAATACAGCGGGGAAGTAGTTCCTGCAGAGATTGGGATCGCGACCGATATTTTTCGGAAACAGACGGATATCTGTTATACACTGGACAGGGAAGATCTTTTGGAAATGCTTCCAAAACGGAAGAAGAATTCCCACAAAGGAAGTTATGGGAAAATTTTGATGATCACAGGAAGCAAAGGAATGTCCGGTGCTGCGTATCTGAGCGCAAAATCTGCATATATCAGCGGCGGCGGTCTGGTGCAGATTTATACAGAGGAGACGAACCGGGTGATTCTGCAGCAGCTTTTGCCGGAAGCGATTGTGTCCACGTATACCGCATATGAGGAAGAGGCGCTTGCTGCATTGCTGAAATGGGCAGATGTTGTCTGTATTGGGTGCGGACTTGGAAAAAGTAAGGTTTCTGAGCAGATCTTAGAATATGTTTTGAGACATCTGGAAATTCCATGCGTCATAGATGCCGATGGATTGAATCTTCTGGCCCGGAAAAAAGAACTGCTGCCGCAGGAAGCAAAAGAGATCATTCTGACGCCACATATGAAAGAAATGGCGGGAATGATCGGATGTACGGTTTCCGAACTTGCAGAGCGACGTTTTGAAAAGCTGCAGAAATTTGTTGGAGATTACGGCGTTGTGTGTGCCTTGAAAGATGCCAGGACTCTGGTGGCAGCGCAGGGCAGGCAGATGTTTTTGAATACCGCAGGAAATAGCGCGATGGCAAAAGCGGGATCCGGAGATGTGCTTGCCGGTGTGATCGCCGGACTTTTGGCACAGCATATGTCAGCATATGATGCGGCGGTTCTGGGTGTATACCTGCATGCATGCGGAGGGGATGAAGCCAGAAAACGTTGTGGAGCCTACAGTGTCTTGGCACAGGATCTGACAGAAGGAATCAAAATATGTATCAAAGAGACAAAAAGGGGAGAAAATTGATGGAAAAACACAGCAGAGTGTATGCAGAGATCAATCTGGATGCAATCCGTTATAATATGGAACAAATGAAACAGCGAGTCGGTGCAGATGCACAGTTTATTGCAGTGGTAAAGACGGATGGATATGGTCATGGAGCCATTCCCATTGCCCAAATGTTGGAAAAAGATCCTTCCGTGTGGGGATATGCGACTGCCACACTGGAAGAAGCGGTGGATCTGCATCATGCAGGGATCCAAAAACCAACCATTGTTCTGGGATGTGTGTTTCCGGATCAGTATGAGACAATGATACGGGAAGAAGTGCGTGCGACGGTATACACCATGGAAATGGCGAAAGAGATGTCAGAAATGGCAGAAAGACTTGGCAAAGATGCCTATTTCCATATAAAGATCGATACAGGAATGGAAAGACTCGGATTTCCGGTGACCGAAGAGAGCGCGGACATCATTGCAGAGATCGAAAAGCTTCCGCATGTAAAATTAGAAGGAATGTTTACGCATTTTGCAAAAGCCGACGAGAAAGATAAAACATTCTCGGAAAAACAGTATGAGAAGTTTCTGTGGATGAAAGAGGCAGTGGAGCAAAGAGGTGTTCAGATTTCCAGATTTCATTGCGACAATAGTGCGGGAATTATTGATTTTCCCCAGTGGAGACAAGATCTGGTCCGTGCAGGGATTTCTCTTTATGGGATGTATCCTTCGGATGAGGTGGAAAAAGATGCAGTGCAGTTAAAGCCGGCGCTTCGCCTGGTCAGTCATGTTAGTTTTGTAAAAGAGGTGGCGAAGGGCGTTTCCATCAGTTATGGGGGAACTTTTACTGCGGAGAAGAATCTGAAAGTGGCTACGATCCCTGTCGGATATGGGGACGGATATGCCAGAGGCCTTTCCAATCAGGCAGATGTACTCATTCATGGAAAACGGGCGCGGATCCTGGGAAGGGTCTGCATGGATCAGTTTATGGTAGATGTGACCGATATTCCAGATGTGAAATTTATGGATGAGGTGGTTTTGATCGGAAAAAGTGGAGAAGAGGAGATCACAGTAGAAGAATTAAGTGAATTGAGCGGACGGTTCAATTATGAATTTGTATGCTGCCTTGGCAAGCGGATTCCGAGAGTTTATAAAGGCGGCAATCTGTAAAGAAAATATCAACAGATGCATACATCCGATAAAAGCGGGAATACTCAAGTATACTTCCAAAACGGAAGAAATTGAAGTATAAGAATCGGAGTGTGAAAAACGTGACAGTGAGACGAGGGGATATTTATTATGCAGATTTAAGTCCGGTGATTGGTTCAGAACAAGGAGGCGTACGGCCGGTTCTGATCATTCAAAATGATGTGGGAAATAAACACAGTCCTACGGTGATCTGTGCGGCGATCACATCCCGGATGAATAAAGCAAAGCTGCCTACCCACATTGAGATCAGTGCGAGAAAGTACAGACTGGTGAAAAATTCCGTAGTACTTTTGGAGCAGATCAGAACGTTGGACAAAAAACGCCTGAAAGAATATGTCTGTCATGTAGACGGAAATTTTATGGAAGAAGTAAATGAGGCGATCCGGGTCAGTTTGGAATTGCCTACATACTGAAATTGTAGGTGTTACAGCTTTACAGAACGAAAAAAGAGTGATAAAATGGAACGAGTTTATGAGATAAAAGGAGAATTGAGAAATGTCAGGACATTCAAAATTTGCAAATATTAAGCACAAAAAAGAGAAAAATGATGCGGCAAAAGGAAAGATTTTTACAAAAATCGGTAGAGAGCTTGCTGTAGCAGTCAAAGAAGGCGGCGGCCCGGATCCGGCGAACAACAGCCGTCTGCGTGATGTGATCGCAAAGGCAAAAGCAAATAATATGCCGAATGATACGATCGACAGAAACATCAAAAAGGCAGCGGGAGAAGGCTCCGGAGATAACTACGAGCACATTACATACGAAGGATATGGTCCGAACGGAACAGCGATTATCGTAAAAACATTGACAGATAATAAGAACCGTACAGCATCCAACGTAAGAAATGCTTTTACAAAAGGAAGCGGAAACGTAGGAACACCGGGATGCGTTTCTTTTATGTTTGATGAAAAAGGACAGATCATTGTCGCAAAAGAAGAATGTGATATGGATGCAGACGAATTGATGATGATGGCATTGGATTTTGGGGCAGAAGATTTCTCGGAAGAAGAGGAAAGCTTTGAAATTCTGACTGCGCCGGAAGATTTCAGTGAAGTACGTCTGAAATTAGAAGAAGCAGGGATTGCCATGGTAAATGCAGAGGTGACGATGATCCCTCAGACATATGTGGAACTGACCAGTGAAGAAGACATCAAGAATATTCAGAAAACACTGGATCTTCTGGATGAAGATGATGACGTGCAGGATGTGTACCACAACTGGGACGAATAGAGGATTTTTAGTAGATTTTAAATAGTGATAATGAAACCATAATAAACATACATTAGAATGAAATCAGAAGTTGTTTATCAATGGTTTGGAGGGATCACTATGGTAAAAGAAAGAAGAAAATCTGTACCAGTGATGATATACGGGACAAAAGTATAACTTCAGTTACGAATATATGAAAACAGCAATTATGCTTCAGATAAATAACTCTGAGTACGTCATGTTTATTGTTATAGACATGACAGAAAGGAGTTATTTTTTTTATGCAATTGACGGATGTTTTGGAAGAATTTATATTCGACTGTAAATTGAGACGGATGAGTGAAAGGACAATCAAAGGGTATAAAAATAATAATTTAAGATTTATCACATTTATCCAGAATGAATATCAAGTCAGTGAGTTAGAAAAGGTTCATTGCAAGTTAATCAAGGCTTATCTGGAACAGCTATCTTCTTTAGGAAGAATGCCAAGCTACATCAATGGAATTATAAAAAGTATGAGGGCGTTCTATCGGTATTGTATAGATGAGGAGTATCTATTCAATAATCCAATGGATAAAGTTAAATTCCAGAAGGAGTCCATAACACTTATTACTACTTTTAATAATAACGAAGTTAAGAAGATGGTAGTGTATTACAGTGGGAGCAGATATTTGAGTATTAGAAATAAACTGATCATGATCACTCTTTTTGATACAGGGATAAGAAATTCTGAATTATGCAATTTAATATTAACGAGTATTCGTGAGGAATATATTATGATTATGGGGAAAAAAAAGAACGGGTTGTTCCAGTTTCTCCGATATTAAACAAAACATTGATTAAATATAAGCGTGTAAGAGCAGAATACATAAAAGACAAATTTGCTTATCAAACAGAATATTTATTTTTATCACAAAATGGAAGAAAACTTACACCGGAGGCAGTTGAAAAGATTGTAGGAGATTGTGCAAAAGCTTGTAAGGTCAGAAAACATATTCGAAGTAGTCCACATACATGTCGGCATTATTTTGCGCAGGCACAGTTGAAGAATGGATGTGATCTATATACCCTGTCCCGATTACTGGGGCATAGTAATATCAATATTACTAAAATTTACCTGCAGTCTCTACAAGATGAAGATGTACTTGAATTAGGGGTAAAAACAAGTCCATTGATGAATTTGTAAAAGACGTTGTGAAATATACATATGGAAGGTGAATGTGAGAATGGAAGATAGATTTAGAGAACTGGTAAAATCTGCTGCCGATCATCTTAAAGAGAGCAGTGTACAGAAATTTCTGGAAAGAGATGAGGAATACAAAAAGGATGTAAATGAATTGAACGAAGTGGAACAGGCATATATGGAAGTCTATTTGTCGGAGGAACAGCGTCTGATCTGTGACAAGTTAATCTTCTGTAAGGATAGGGTAGACTATGAGTATGGAATTAATGCTTATATCGCCGGATTATACGATGCTTTTCGCTTAATGGAATTATTTGGCATGGAAGAGATAAAATGCTGATAGATGGCGGAATAGGGATACAAGAGGGGATGTTTCATAAAAAATAATTCTTTCATGGACAGAAGATTTGGTGTATGCTATTATTTAAGTGAAAGAAGAGAATGCTTAACAAAAAGAAAACATGTGATATATCATGAAGCTCTGTCGATTTATAGCATTGTTTTATGCCGAAAATTTTGTATAAATTGAAGCATATTTTATACGAGTAGGTGATAGAATGAAGGTTCAAGATAATTTTAATACAAAAGAGGAGGAGCAAATTATGTATGCGAATAATCAAATATATCGAAGATTAGATTTTAGTAAAATCAGCAGCAGAAATACCAAGGTTGTTTCTTCAGAAGAGGCATTAAAAGATGTAAAACCTATTGAATGGTCAGAAGATGTACTAAATGGGAAGAGAAAAGTTACTATTAAGAAGAAATAGTAAAATGGAGATTCAAAAGAAATATGTGTAAAATAGGAGACATTATTTTAGTAGAAAAGTACAAATCAGGTAATAAGGAGATAGGAAAGCATTCATTTATTGTGATTGAAGATAAGAATGGGATAATAGAAGGATTACCATATGATTTTATCGGAAATGTTTTGTCTTCTTTTAAAGATGAAAAACAAAAGCAGAGGAAACTTGGCTATCCTGGAAACTTCCCGATTACCCATGATGATACAGTAACGAATCCACATAACAATAAAGATGGTTATGTTAAAACAGATCAATTCTATTATTTTAATAAAGAAAAAATTAAATACAAAGTAATAGGGAATGTACTTCCTGAAGTTTTAGAAATGATTTTTGAATACATCGAAAATTCAGAATTTGAAATATTAAATATTGTAGACAACCTTTAATTAGAAAATATTGTATGTAGTAGACAAAAGGCATATCAGAGATTATTGCTCTTTTATTATACCCCAAATTAATTTAAGCAGAATAGTAAATAGAATGAAGGCAATGCGGTTGTACAGAGGATTTTACAAAGATTTAAAGCAGTGATAACCAGACAGAGAAAAACATATATTAAAATGGCAGTGTAAGTGATTTTGAAACAGTCTGGAGGTATCGCGATGGTAAAAGAAAGAAGAAGTGCAAAGAGAATCAAATATGATATGATCCGCGTATATTCGAAAATGGAAACGCAGGTGGATACAAAGGCAAAAAGTGTATTTAAAAGAAAACCGTATGCACTGACAAAAGTTGTATGATCCATGAAAATCTTGTATTTTGATTGACGGTTCTTTGTGGAAATGTTACGATGTCTGAAAGAGAAACAGCATGTGCTGGAACGAAACTGAGCCAATAAAAAAGGAGGAGATCCAAATGAGATTCGAAGGAAAATGTGTGGTAGTTACAGGAGCCAGTTCTGGTATGGGGCGTGTGATCGCACTGGATTTTGCAAAAGAAGGCGCGACGGTCATTGCAGTGGCGAGAAGAAAAGAGAGGCTGGATGAGCTTGCATTGCAGTCCGCAGATTTTGCGGGAAAAATTCTGCCGTATCCCGGGGATGTTTCATCAGAAGAAGTTTGCAATGGTATGATTGATTTTGCAGTTGAACAATGCGGAGCACTTGATATTCTGGTAAATAATGCGGGCATTATGGATGAATTTACGCCAATCGGTGAGATGAGCAATGAATTGTATGAAAGAGTGATGGCAGTGAATCTGAATGGACCGATTTACGCAATGCGAAAAGCCGTTCAGGTAATGTTGGCAAAGGAGACAATGGGGAATATCGTCAATGTTGCTTCCATCGGCGGTGTCCGCGGATGTCGGGCAGGAGCCGCATATACAGCGTCGAAACATGCAATCGTAGGTGTGACGAAAAATACGGCATATATGTATGCCGGAAAAATCCGCTGTAATGTAATCTGTCCGGGCGGGGTTGAAACAGAAGTCATGAACAGCCAGACGAATATCAGTCAGCTCGGTATGGGAAGAGTGATGGCCGGACTGGATACCGCGATTCCGGCAGGAAAGCCGGAAGATATATCAGCTGCTGTTTTGTATGCTGCAAGTGACGATGCAAAGTTTTTGACGGGAGCGGAAATTGTGGTTGATGGCGGTGTGAGCTGTAACTAAGTGTTTTGAAAAAATGTTGCCATATCTTTTGCGTCTGCATAGATATGGCAATTTTTTTACAGAATCCGGGCGTATTGATTATTTTTTTGCATCTCCAAATGAAAATGAATATAAATTGAAATGGATATTGGAATATGGTATACTAAACATCGGTATAAGAGGGGAAAATATCATAAAAAGAGGGATACCGATGAGTCAGAAAGAGTTACAGAATGCATTGATCGTACTCTATGAAAAGACTCGGAAAAGTGCAGAGAAGTTTCATAAGAGGACGTATCATACAGAAATCGAACAGTTAAAGGAAGAGGAACAGGAATTGCTGGAGCTTGTAAAAGAGCAGATCGAGGATTCCGAGGAGAGTATGCAGGGTGTGGCAGCCTGCGTCCCGGAATATGTATCGGAATTACTTGCAGAAATACATTCCAGAAGAAAGCGGGAACAATCCGCGATCGAGTATAATATGGCGATGGCCGCATTTTTTGTTCCGCTGATGGGCGAGATCCACAGTCCAAAGACGAAAGCATTTACAGAGGCGATAGTTTCCAGGTGGAATCAGAATATGCCGGAGAATAAAATCGGACATTCTACAGTGGCAGATATTGAGCAGGGATTTCGAAAAGGAATGCTTTGTTATATTACAACGGCTGTCTGTAAAAGCCTGGGTCAGCCAGATGATTGTTATGAATTGACATTGCTGCGGGATTACCGGGACGGGTATCTGCTGAAGACGCAGGAAGGGGCGGCATTGGTACAGGAATACTATGATATCGCTCCTACCATTGTAAAACGGATCGACCATCAGAAAGATGCCGCTGAGATTTATGGAAGGATTTGGGAAAAGTATCTGAAGCCTTGCGTGCATCTGATCGAGGCAGGCAGACAGGAAGCATGCAGAGAATTGTACACGGAGATGGTACGTTCTCTGGAACAACAATATTTGTATTCAACAGGAGGAGAAAAACATGAGTAATTACAAACCAGAGACAAAGTGCATACAATCCGGATATGAGCCGGGGAACGGAGAAGCAAGAGTCCTCCCGATTTATCAGAGTACGACATTCCGTTATACAAGCAGTGAGCAGATGGGACGTCTGTTTGATCTGGAAGAATCTGGATATTTCTACACCAGATTACAGAATCCGACCAATGATGCCGTTGCGGCAAAGATCTGTGATCTGGAAGGCGGAGCTGCGGCCATGCTGACTTCTTCCGGTCAGGCGGCTAATTTTTATGCGATCATGAATATTGTGGAAGCCGGAGATCATATCGTATGCGCATCTGCTCTGTATGGAGGAACCTACAATCTGTACGCACACACCATTCGGAAAATGGGCGTAGAAGCTACATTCGTTGATCCGGACTGTACAGAAGAAGAACTCAATGCGGCTTTTCAGGAGAATACAAAAGCGGTATTTGGAGAGACCATTGCCAATCCGGCTCTTGTTGTGTTGGATCTGGAAAAATTTGCCAATGCTGCTCACGCACATGGGGTTCCATTTATTGTAGATAATACATTTGCGACTCCGATCAACTGCCGTCCGATCGAGTGGGGAGCAGATATTGTGACACACTCCACTACAAAATATATGGACGGACATGCCGCATGTGTAGGCGGTGCGATCGTGGACAGCGGAAATTTTGACTGGGAGGCACACAAAGAAAAATTCCCGGGACTGACAACACCGGATGAGACTTATCATGGGATCATCTATACAGAAAGATTCGGAAAAGGCGCTTATATTACAAAAGCGACCGCTCAGCTGATGCGGGATTTAGGATCGATCCAGGCGCCGCAGAATGCGTTTCTTTTGAACATTGGACTGGAGACACTGCATCTTCGGGTACCCCGCCACTGTGAAAATGCTTTGAAAATGGCAGAGTACCTGAAAGGACATGAGAAAGTAGCATGGGTACGCTGTCCGTCTCTGCCGGGAGACAAGTATTATGAAACTGCGCAGAAATATATGCCAAACGGAACCTGCGGCGTGATCACCTTTGGATTAAAAGGCGGAAGAGACGCGGCAGTAGAGATGATGGACAAACTCAAACTGGTAGCCATTGTAACACACGTTGCGGACGCAAGAAGCTGTGTGCTGCATCCGGCAAGTCATACCCATCGCCAGATGAATGAGAAAGAACTGATGGAAGCAGGAGTTCAGCCGGATCTGATCCGTTTCAGTGTAGGAATCGAAAATATAGAAGACATTATTGCAGATGTAGAGCAGGCGCTTCGTTAGTTTGAAATGGTATGGGTGTATAATGGCATCCATACCATTTTGCATAAAACAATCATTTTCCGTATAAAGAAAGCGAATGGACAGAATACTAAAGTATCCGGCTGTCCAGGTACAGACCTGAAAATAGAAAAAAGAAGGTAGAGAAGATATGGAAAATGACGAAAAACAACGTTTGGACAAAAATGAAGAGATCAAAGAAACCGGTACGCTGAATTTAAACGGAAACGGGGAAAAGGCCAATATTCAGCTTTTGACGATCATCGGAGAGATCGAAGGGCATGAGAGTGTTTCCGGAAATACAAAAGCAACCAAGTATGAGCATCTGATCCCAAGGCTGGCAGAAGTGGAGGATGACGATACGGTAGACGGTGTTCTGATTCTGTTAAATACCCTGGGAGGAGACGTGGAGGCAGGACTTGCGATTGCAGAAATGATCGCATCACTGAGCAAGCCGACGGTTTCTCTTGTCCTGGGAGGCAGTCATTCCATCGGCGGACCTCTGGCCGTTTCGGCAGATTATTCTTTTATCGTGCCCAGCGGAACGATGATCGTGCATCCGGTACGTTCTTCCGGGATGTTTATCGGAGTGATCCAAAGTTACCGGAATATGGAAAAAACGCAGGATCGGATCACACGGTTTATTGCGTCTCACTCCCGGATCACAAAAGAACGGCTGGAAGAACTGATGCTGGATTCCACGCAGCTGGTCAAAGATGTAGGTACTCTGCTGGAGGGGGAAGACGCTGTCAGAGAAGGGATGATCGACGAAGTCGGAGGGATCAGCACGGCTCTGCAAAAACTCCGGGAAATGATCGGACAGAAAAAATGTTAATGACACACTTTTCAATTGATGTTATACTGGATGTAATATGTGTAATGATCAAGGGGGAAGTATAATGGCTGCAAAGTCCACAGGAAAGAAGAAAACAACAAGAAAAAAGACAGCAAAAAAACAGACCGGTACGTCCCTGAACCAGGAAATTTTAATTTTGATCATGTTTGCAGTATGTGTATTGCTTCTTTTGAGCAATTTTGGACTGATCGGGATTGTAGGAGAGGCGGTGTCCTCAGTATCATTTGGGATATTTGGGGTGATGGCATATGTCCTTCCGTTTCTGCTGTTTGGCGCGGTTGCCTTTGGGATTTCCAACAAAGGCAATGCGCATGCTTACATAAAGATTGTGTCAGGAATTTTGCTGCTTCTGGTGCTTTGTGCCTTTTTTCAGTTGGTGATGCATCCGTTTCAGCCAAAAGACAGTATTTTGAGTTATTATCAATATGCCAGTGATTACAGAAAAGCCGGCGGGCTGATCGGAGGCTGTCTGGCGAAGCTGCTGTGTCCGCTTCTGGGAGTGGTAGGCACATATGTGATTCTGATCGTTCTGGGCGTGATCTGTGTGATCCTGATCACAGAGAAGTCATTGCTGGCGCCTTTGGGACGCGGAAGCAAGAAAGCATATGCGGATATGAGACGCAGACAGGGAGAAGTTTCTGCCCGCCGTGCAAAACAGCGGGAAGAGCGTAAAAAGCAGAGTCAGGAAGAAGGAGAGACTTCCGGAAAGCGTACCGATCATAAAGTGTCCGGCGTATCATTTGCGACTACACTGCAGGCACAGGAGACAGAGAACATTGCCGAAGAGCCGGCGGCGAAAAAGCGAAAAAAGGCGGTATCTCAAAAAGCACCGGATTTAAGAGAACTGACAGTGCCGGAAGAAATGGCAGACTCCGAAGTTTTGCCGTCTCCGTTTGAAGAATTTGTGATCAATCGGCCAGAGACGGAAGAGATGGCGGCAGAGACAGATTGGGCAAAAGAGGAAGAGGTTTTAGAAGAAGAGAGGGCTTTACAGCAGCCGGCCGTGAAAAAGAAAACAAAGGCAAGCGCGGCAGCTGTGGAAGCAGAGACGGTTCAGGTGGAACAGACCATACTGGAGCAGGAGCAGCAGCCGAAAAAGCAGTATAAGATCCCGCCCATGAATCTTCTGACGAGAGGGAAAAAAGGAGGCGGAGATTCGGATGCGCAGCTGCGCGCTACGGCTCAGAAGCTGGAGCAGACTCTGCAGAATTTCGGAGTGCGGGTGCATGTGACCAATGCAAGCTGCGGACCGTCGGTGACCCGATATGAACTGCAGCCGGAACAGGGAGTGAAAGTCAGCAAGATCGTGGGACTTGCTGACGACATTAAACTGAATCTGGCAGCAGCTGATATCCGGATCGAAGCGCCGATTCCGGGAAAAGCGGCAGTCGGGATCGAAGTGCCGAATCAGGAGAATACCGCGGTGATGCTTCGGGATCTGTTAGAGTCCGGAGAATTTAAAAATTCTGCGGCAGGCATTCCGTTTGCCGTGGGAAAAGATATTTCCGGCAAGACAGTCATCGCAGATATTGCGAAGATGCCGCATTTGCTTGTGGCGGGGGCTACCGGTTCCGGAAAATCCGTATGTATCAATACGCTGATCATGAGTATTTTGTATCATGCAGATCCGGAAGACGTGAAGCTGATCATGGTGGATCCAAAAGTTGTGGAACTGAGTGTATACAACGGGATTCCGCACCTTCTGATCCCGGTTGTGACAGATCCGAAAAAAGCGGCAGGCGCGCTGAACTGGGCCGTGGCGGAGATGATGAAGCGGTATCAGCTGTTTGCCGAGCAAAATGTCCGGGATCTGAAAGGATATAATGAAAAGATCGCGCAGTCCGCGCAGCAAGAACCGGCGAAGAAGCTGCCGAAGATCGTGATCATTGTCGATGAGCTGGCGGATCTGATGATGGTAGCGCCGGGAGAAGTAGAGGGCGCCATCTGCCGTCTGGCACAGCTTGCCAGAGCAGCCGGCCTGCATCTGATCATTGCGACCCAGCGTCCGTCCGTAAATGTCATTACGGGTCTGATCAAAGCCAATATGCCGTCCAGAATCGCATTTTCTGTTTCGTCGGGAGTGGATTCCCGAACGATCATTGATATGAATGGGGCAGAGAAACTGTTGGGAAAGGGAGATATGCTGTTTTACCCCACAGGATATCCAAAACCGGTCCGCGTACAGGGTTCTTTTGTTTCAGATAAAGAAGTACAAAAAGTTGTGGACTATTTGATCGAACACAACGGAAATGCCTCTTACAGTGAAGAAGTGGAGGAACATGTCAATTCGGATCTGCCATCCCCTGTTCCAGGGATGCCTCAGATGAGTGCAGCAGAAAGTGCAAGTGAGCAGGATGCTTATTTTGCAGATGCAGGACGGCTGATCATTGAAAAGGAAAAGGCATCCATCGGAATGCTCCAGAGGATGTTTAAGATTGGCTTCAACCGGGCAGCCAGGATCATGGATCAGCTTGCACAAGCAGGCGCTGTCGGGGAAGAAGAAGGAACGAAGCCAAGGAAAGTACTGATGACAAAAGAAGAATTTGAGCAGTACTTACAGGAACACAATTTATAATACACATGGAGGAAGAAATGATGAAAACAGATATTCAGATCGCACAGGAAGCAGAATTGATGCACATCAAAGATGTGGCAGCGTCTATCGGAATCTCAGAGGATGAGCTGGAATTTTATGGAAAGTACAAAGCAAAACTTTCCGATGAGTTATGGGAACATGTCAAGGATCAGAAAGACGGCAAACTGGTTCTTGTGACAGCAATCAATCCGACTCCGGCAGGAGAGGGCAAGACAACAATTACAGTCGGACTGGGAGAGGCTCTTGCTAAAATGGGAAAAAAAGCAATGATCGCGCTTCGTGAACCATCCCTTGGACCTTGCTTTGGAATCAAAGGCGGGGCAGCGGGAGGCGGTTATGCCCAGGTGCTTCCGATGGAAGACTTGAATCTTCATTTTACCGGTGACTTCCATGCCATTACATCTGCAAACAATCTGCTTGCAGCCATGTTGGACAATCATATCCAGCAGGGAAATGCTCTGGGGATCGATCCGAGAAATGTTGTCTGGAAACGCTGTGTGGATATGAATGACAGAGTTCTGCGCAATATTGTGGTAGGACTTGGAAACAAGATGGATGGAATGGTCAGAGAAGATCATTTCGTGATTACGGTTGCATCTGAAATCATGGCAATTCTTTGCCTGGCAGATGACCTGGCAGATTTGAAGCGTCGGCTGGGACGGATTATTGTGGCATATACCTTCGAAGGCAACCCGGTGACTGCAGATGATCTTCAGGCAACAGGTGCGATGACGGCGCTCTTAAAAGATGCGATCAAGCCAAACATGATCCAGACACTGGAACACACACCGGCGTTGGTACATGGTGGACCTTTTGCTAATATCGCACATGGATGCAACAGTGTCCGTGCTACAAAACTGGCATTGAAGATCAGTGATATTACAATTACAGAAGCCGGATTCGGTGCAGATCTGGGCGCTGAGAAGTTTATGGATATCAAGTGCAGAAAAGCAGGACTGAAGCCGGATGCAGTGGTACTGGTTGCTACCGTGCGTGCTCTGAAGTACAATGGCGGAGTTGCAAAGCAGGATCTGGGAGAAGAAAATCTGGAGGCACTTCAAAAAGGAATCGTCAATCTGGAAAAACACATTGAAAACATCCAGAAATATGGAGTGCCGGTTGTTGTGACACTCAATTCTTTTGTGACAGATACAGAAGCAGAAAATGAATTTATCCGCAGATTCTGTGAGGAGAGAGGCTGCGAATTCGCCCTTGCAAAAGTATGGGAAAAAGGCGGAGAAGGCGGAATTGAACTGGCAGAAAAAGTACTGGATACTCTGGAGCATAAGAAGAGCGATTTCCATGTGCTTTATGAAGATGAACTTTCTCTGACAGAAAAGATTGAAAAGATCTCCAGAGAAATTTACGGAGCCAAAGGGGTTGTCTATGAGCCAGCAGCAAGAAAACAGCTTGCAAAGATCGAAGAGATGGGATTTGGACATTTCCCAATCTGTATGGCAAAGAACCAGTACTCTCTGTCAGATGATGCGAAAAAGCTGGGACGCCCGGAAAACTTTGACATTCATATCCGGGAAGTGTATGTCAGCGCAGGAGCAGGATTTGTTGTCGCACTGACAGGCGCTGTGATGACCATGCCGGGACTTCCGAAAGTACCGGCGGCAAACAACATCGATGTGACAGAGGATGGAAAAATTACAGGGCTGTTTTAAAGGAGTAAAGGATAGATAATGGCACAGATTATTGACGGAAAATTTATTGCAAAACAGATCAAGGATCAATTAAAAGAGGAAGTATCCCTTCTCAAGGAGGCAGGGACTTCCGTCTGTCTGGCCGTGATTCAGGTGGGACAGGATCCGGCGTCTTCGGTCTATGTAAATAACAAGAAAAAAGCATGCGCTTACATCGGGATAGATTCTGTTTCTTATGAATTGAAAGAAGATACAGAGGAAGAGGAGCTGATACAACTGATTGAAAAATTAAATGGTACAGAGAATGTACATGGAATCCTGGTACAGCTTCCTCTTCCGGCGCATATCAATGAGGATCGGATCATCCGCACCATCTCACCGGACAAGGATGTGGATGGATTTCATCCGGTCAGTGTGGGAAGACTCTGGCTGGGGGAGAAAGGATTTGTTTCCTGTACTCCGGCAGGGATTATCCAGCTGCTGAAGCGTTCCGGGCTTGAGATCGAAGGAAAAGAGTGCGTGGTGGTTGGACGCAGCAATATTGTGGGAAAACCGATGGCGGCATTGCTCTTGCGGGAAAATGCAACGGTGACCGTGGCACATTCCAGAACTGCGGACTTAAAAGAAGTAACACGCAGAGCGGATATCCTGATCGCAGCAGTGGGACAGCCGAAGATGATCACGGCAGAATATGTCAAAGAAGGAGCGGTTGTGATCGATGTGGGAATGCACCGGAATGCGGACAATCATCTTTGCGGAGATGTGGATTTTGACGATGTATTTTCAAAGGTTTCGGCGATCACACCGGTGCCTGGCGGTGTTGGTCCCATGACCATCGCCATGCTGATGAGTAATTGTGTGGAAGCAGCACGCAACTAGGAGGAAGATATATGAGATGTACGCATTGTAATGCGATCATTCCGGAAGGAAGAATGCATTGTCCCAGATGCGGAAAAGAAGTGCAGATCGTGCCGGACTACAATCCGTTGGATGATGTGCTGACCCAGGAAGTACGTGGATCGGTGGAAGATGTGACACGGCAGATCCACACGGAGGCAGTGCGAAATTACAGCCAAAGGCAGGAAGCGCGACAAGAAAAAGCAACTCGGGTACTCGATCAGGAAGAACTCGCTGAAATTCAGAGACGAAGGGAACATGCTGCCAGAAATCGTTCCCGTGCAGAAGCAAGGCGAAGACAGCAGGAGCGGAAAAGACAGCTGATCAAAAGACGGAGAAAAGTACTTTTGATCCTGATAGTATTTCTTGTGATTTTTGGTGTCGCATTTGGTTATTTTCTGTATCAGAATTCCTATGCAGGAAAGGTAGACAAAGGATATGATGCACTGCAAAGGAAAGAATATCAGACCGCAGAAAAATATTTTCACCATGCCATTGGAAAAAATGCTCAGAAAGCAGAAGCCTATTCCGGTCTGGCAGAAACTTATATGGAGCAGGATCAGGGGGAAGAGGCCGAGTCTGTTTTTCTCTCAGCAATCGCTTCGTATCCTTCGAATCAAGATCTGTATCAGGCGGCAATTGATTTTTATGAGAAGACAAAGCAGCCGGACAAGATTTCTGAAATCCTGGCAGACTGTGAGGATGAAAAGGTGTTATCCGCACTGAGTGCATATGTATCCAAAGCTCCGGTTTTCAGTCTGGAAGAAGGGACGTATGAAGAAGTGCAGGAAGTGACTTTGAAAGCAGGGGACGGTTCGATTTATTATACTACGGATGGAAGTGAACCCACTTCTGCAAGTACGCCATATACAGAGCCGATCCTTTTAAACAATGAGGGAGAGACAGTGATCAAGGCGGTTTCTTATAATAAGAAGAAGATTCCAAGCCTGGTAGTTTCCAGGACATATGAGATCAAATTCCCGATAGCAGATGCACCGATCGTTACGCCATCTACCGGACAGTACAGTACACCAATGCAGATCAGCATCACGGTGCCGGAAGGATATACGGCATATTATACCATGGATGGGACAGAGCCCACTACAGAGTCAGAAGTTTATACAGGACCGATTTCCATGCCGGAGGGATCGACGTTGTTTAGCGCAGTTCTGGTGAGCAAAACCGGAAAAATAACGCAGATGACAAAACGTAGTTATATTTATCAGCCACAGTAGTGTGGCTGATTTTGTATGTATACAGATTGTAGAAAAATACAAGAGACTTTTTTCACAAAAAAAAGGAGCGTTTTTTGTGCAATATTTAACGAAAAAAAACCATACATTTGTTGTGTGAAAAGTTTGTCAGTGGTATAATGATTTCAGTTGAGATCAACAGACTTTAATTAAAGGAGATGCATTACAATGAGCAGATTTTGTTTACCAAGAGACATTTACCACGGAAAAGGATGTCTGGAAGAATTAAAGAACCTGAAAGGGAAAAAAGCAATCCTTGTAGTAGGCGGCGGCTCCATGAAGCGTCAGGGATTCCTTGACAGAGCAGTAGAATATCTGAAAGAAGCAGGAATGGAAGTACAGTTATTTGAAGGTGTTGAGCCGGATCCGTCCGTAGAGACTGTTATGAAAGGTGCAGAGGCAATGCGTGCTTTTGAGCCGGACTGGATCGTTGCAATGGGCGGAGGTTCTCCGATTGATGCTGCAAAAGCAATGTGGGCATTCTATGAGTATCCAGATGTAACATTCGAAGATCTTTGCATTCCGTTTAACTTCCCGGAACTGAGACAGAAAGCAAAATTCGCAGCAATTCCTTCTACATCAGGAACAGCTACAGAGGTGACAGCATTTTCTGTTATCACGAACTATCAGACAGGTGTAAAATATCCGCTGGCTGACTTTAACATCACACCAGACGTTGCGATCGTGGATCCGGATCTGGTAGCAGGATTGCCTGTAAAACAGGTTGCTTACACAGGTATGGATGCGCTGACACATGCAATCGAAGCATATGTATCTACACTGAACGGACCATTCACAGATCCACTTGCACTGCAGGCAATTGAGATGGTACTGGATAATCTTCCGGCATCTTACAACTGTGATATGGATGCAAGAGAGCAGATGCACTACGCACAGTGTCTGGCAGGTATGGCATTCTCCAACGCACTGCTTGGAATCGTACATTCTATGGCACATAAAACAGGTGCAGCATTCTCTACAGGACATATTCCTCACGGATGTGCAAATGCAATCTATCTTCCATATGTAATTAAATATAATGCAAAAGATCCGGTTGCAGCAAAACGTTATGCAGAGATTGCACGCAGAATGGGACTTGCAGGGACATCTGAGAAAGCACTTATCAACAGCCTGGTTGAAAAGATCGATGACTTTAATGTAAAACTGAGTATTCCAAAGACGCTCAAAGACTTCGGAATTGAGGAAAATGAATTCAAAGAAAAAGTTGCCAAGATCGCAGAACTGGCAGTAGGTGATGCTTGTACAGGATCTAACCCACGTGCAATTGATCCTGCAACAATGGAAAAATTATTCACATGTACATATTACGGAACAGAAGTTGATTTCTAATCAGACAGACTGTTTGTGAATGAGAAAAAGGGACAGGCACAAAACGAAAAGAGGTGTCTGTCCTCTTTTAGTATCGCGATAAAATCACGAACAACTATTGCCATTACGCCAATAATGGCGTATTATTAAGAAAGGTGATTTATTACAAGGAGGAAGAACATGTATAAGATTTTGAAAGCAGAAAAATTGTCTGAGAATATTTTTCTGATGGACGTGCATGCGCCAAGGGTTGCAAGTCATTGTGAACCAGGACAGTTTGTGATTGTAAAGATGGACGAGAAAGGAGAACGTATCCCGCTTACGATCTGTGATTATGACAGAGAAGCCGGAACGATCACCATCGTTGTACAGGAAGTCGGAGCTTCCACTGTAAAAATGTCAGAACTTAAAGCAGGAGATTCATTCCGTGACTTTGTAGGTCCGCTTGGATGTGCTTCTGAGTTTGTGGAAGAAGATATTGAAGAGCTGAAAAAACAGAAGATTTTATTTGTAGCAGGAGGACTTGGTACAGCTCCTGTATATCCACAGGTAAAATGGCTGCATGAACGCGGCGTAGATGCGGACGTGATCATTGGAGCAAAGACAAAAGACCTTGTGATCATGGAAAAAGAGATGGAAGCAGTAGCAGGTAATCTCTATGTGACAACAGATGACGGCTCTTATGGACGTTCCGGTATGGTAACACAGGTGATCAAGGATCTGGTGGAAAAAGAAGGAAAACACTATGACAAATGTGTTGCTATCGGACCAATGATCATGATGAAATTTGTCTGTCTTCTGACAAAAGAACTGAACCTTCCGACAATCGTCAGCATGAACCCGGTTATGGTAGACGGTACCGGAATGTGCGGAGCATGCCGCCTTCAGGTTGGAGACGAGATTAAATTTGCATGCGTAGACGGACCGGAATTTGACGGACATCTGGTAGACTTTGATCAGGCAATGAAGAGAAGTCAGATGTACAGAACAGCAGAGGGAAGAGCCATGCTGAAATTACAGGAAGGCGATACCCATCACGGCGGATGCGGACATTGTGGAGGTGACGACTAATGGCAAAGGGAATGGTGAGAGTACCTGTCAGAGAACAGGATCCAAAAGAACGTGCAACAAATTTTGAAGAAGTTTGCCTTGGATATAATCAGGAAGAGGCTATGGAAGAGGCAACCAGATGTCTTAACTGTAAAAATGCAAAATGTATCGAAGGATGTCCGGTATCTATCAATATTCCGGCATTTATTCAGGAAGTAAAAGAAGGAAATATTGAGGAAGCCTATAAGATCATCGGTCAGTCTTCCGCACTGCCTGCAATCTGCGGACGTGTCTGCCCGCAGGAGTCTCAATGTGAAGGAAAGTGTATCCGCGGAATCAAGGGAGATCCGGTATCTATCGGAAAGCTGGAGCGTTTTGTTGCAGATTATGCATTGGAGCATGATATTAAACCGGAAGGAGCAAAAGAGCAGAACGGGCATAAGGTCGCAGTAATCGGTTCCGGTCCATCCGGTCTGACCTGTGCAGGAGACCTTGCCAAGATGGGATATGATGTGACGGTATTTGAGGCACTTCATGAACTGGGAGGAGTACTTGTCTATGGTATTCCGGAATTCCGTCTTCCAAAACAGAAGGTTGTTGCAAAAGAGATTGAAAAAGTAAAAGAATTAGGTGTAAAATTCGAGACAAACGTAGTGATCGGAAAATCTACAACTATTGACCAGCTGATCGAGGAAGAAGGATTTGAAGCAGTATTCATTGGTTCCGGAGCAGGACTTCCGATGTTCATGGGAATCCCTGGAGAGAATGCAAATGAAGTATTCTCTGCAAATGAATATCTGACAAGAAGTAATCTGATGAAAGCCTTTGATTCTTCTTATGATACACCGATTGCTGCCGGCAAGAAGGTTGCTGTTGTCGGCGGTGGAAACGTTGCTATGGATGCGGCAAGAACAGCCCTCAGATTAGGAGCAGAAGTTCACGTCGTATACAGAAGAAGCGAAGCAGAGCTTCCTGCACGAGTGGAAGAGGTTCATCATGCCAAAGAAGAAGGTGTCATTTTTGACCTTCTGACCAATCCAAAACAGATCAATGTAGATGAAAACGGAAATGTCAAGAGCATGACAGTGATCAAGATGGAACTGGGTGAGCCGGATGCTTCTGGAAGAAGACGTCCGGTAGAGATTCCAGGATCTGAGTATGACATTGATGTAGATACTGTGATCATGTCTCTTGGAACTTCTCCAAACCCATTGATTTCTTCTACCACAAAAGGCCTGGAAGTAAATCGCAGAAAATGTATCGTTGCAGAGGAAGAAAATGGACAGACCTCCAAAGAAGGCGTATATGCTGGCGGAGATGCTGTAACTGGCGCTGCAACAGTTATTCTTGCGATGGGAGCAGGAAAAGCAGGAGCAAAAGGTATTGATGAATATCTGAAAAACAAAGAAAACTAGAAACAGAGTAAAATAACAGGCAAGAGCCTGTAAAAGAGAACTCCGCATGGATTCTTCTTCCGAATATTCGGGACCTGATGATATGCGGAGTGTTTTGTGTGTATAAGGAGAGAAAAAGAATGACCAAAAAAGAACTGGCATTGGAATACCATAAAAGAGGATACAACTGCGCGCAGGCAGTGGCATGTGCATTTTGTGAGGAATTTGGGATAAGTGAAGCAGAAATGTATAAAATTGCAGAAGGATTTGGACTTGGTATGGGCATGATGGATACCTGTGGAGCGCTGACCGGACTGTTTATGCTGATCGGATTAAAGAACAGCGGCGGAACAGAGCAGGCAGGAAAGACGAAGGCAAGCACTTACAAAAAGACGAAAGAGTATGCTGCAAAGTTTCAGGAAATCAACGGATCTGTTTACTGTAAAGAATTAAAAGGGGTGGAGACAGGAAAAGTCCTTGCACCGTGTGACAAGTGTATTTTAGACGCAGTGGAACTTGCAGAGCAGTTCCTGGAAGAAAATTAAGATGGAGAAGATGAAAGCAAGGCAGGTGCTGTCCATTACGCTGACACTGTTTGCGGTGTTTTTTGGCGCAGGAAATATGATCTTTCCGCCGGCAATGGGACAGCAGGCAGGAGAACATTATATCCAGGCGCTGGCAGGATTTATCGTGACAGATGCCGGGATTGCACTGCTTGGGATGATCGCAGTGGTGTTGGTCGGAACAGAAGTCAGCGATCTGGGAGAACTGGTCAGCAGAAGGTTTGCCGTCTTTTTATCTGTTTGTATTTATCTGCTGATCGGTCCGTTGTTTGCGCTGCCGCGAACAGGAAGTGTTTCTTTTGAACTTGCAGTGCGCCCGTATCTGACAGAGCCGAATGTATGGTGGGTATCTCTGATCGTGACAGGAATTTTTTTCGGACTGACCTATTATCTGAGCGGAAATCCCAAAAAAGTGGTGAATCTGATCGGGAAATATCTGACCCCTATTTTGCTGATCTGTATTGTGATGATCTTTTTAGCCTGTATTTTTCTGGAGAAATCTCCGAATGGGGAGGTGCAGTATGGCAGTATCGGAGCTGCTCAGGGAGCTTACGCAGATATTCCGTTTTTTCAGGGAATGATCGAAGGATATTATGCCCTGGACGGTCCGGCGGGACTGGTATTTGCTATTATCATCATCAATGCGGTCCGTGGATTTCAGGTACATGAAAAGAAGAATATCATCAAATACACGTTGTTTTGTGGAGCCGGGGCGGCACTGATTCTTTCGGTTGTGTATTATATGCTGACGTATATCGGGGCAGTGACGCAGACGCCATTTTCCAACGGCGGCACACTGCTCCATGCAGTGGCAAGTGACCTGCTGGGTCCTGTGGGAGGAATCGTACTGGGAGTTGCGGTATTTTTTGCCTGTATGACGACATCCATCGGATTGACAACATCCTTTGCAGATTATTTTCATGAATTATTTCCGAATGTGTCTTATAAAAAGATCACAGCGATTGTCTGTCTGTTCAGCTTTGTAATCAGCAATGTGGGACTGGATATATTGGTACAGGTATCTCTTCCGGTTCTGATGATGATCTATCCAGTGACCGTTGTGCTTGTGGTTTTGTCTTTTTTCAAAAAGTGGATCGGGAATCGGAAAATGGTATATGTATTGGGAATGTTATTTGCGTTTTGTGTTGCATTTGTAGACGGGATGCAAAGTGTGAAAATTATGCTGGGACCTGTCACAGAACTCTGCCGGCAGCTGCCGTTTTATGATCTTCGGCTTGGCTGGATCATACCGGCAGTGGTGGGAGCTTTGTTGGGACTGCTGCCAATATGGAAGAGAAAATCTTAAGGAGTCTGAAAGGGCTCCTTATTTTCATGTGGAGATTTCCAGGATGGCATGGTATAGTAAAAGAAACAAAATGACAGGAGTACAACATGATAAAGGAAATCAGAGAAGAGTTAGAGCAGCTTGGGGAAGAAAGCTATAAGCAGTTTAATCAGAAATTGATTCCTGGAACCGATCATATCATTGGTGTTCGTCTCCCGGTGCTTCGGAAACTGGCCAAAGAAATTGCGAAGCAGGATTGGAGACAGTATTTAAAAGAAGCTTTGGAAGAAATCAATGATCAGTCTGCGCATGAGGAGATCATGCTCCAGGGGCTGGTGATCGGATATGCCAAAATGTCAACGCAGGAGAGAATGTCCGCTTTAGATGAGTTTGTACCGAAGATCCATAACTGGGCAGTCTGCGACAGCTGTTGTATGGGATACAAATTCATGCAAAAAGAGCCGGAAGTATGGTTTTCTTATTTACAGACATATCAGAACAGCAGCAGGGAGTTTGAAGTACGTTTCGCAGTAGTATCGCTTCTGGCACATTATATCAATGAGACGTATCTGGACCAGATGCTTCAGATTTTGAATCGGTTACGCCATGACGGGTATTATGTTAAGATGGCAGTTGCATGGGCGGTTTCTATTTGTTATATCCAGTTTCCGGTTCAGACGAAAGCGTTTCTTTTGAAGAACGAACTGGATGATTTTACGCAAAATAAGGCAATCCAGAAAATTCGGGAATCGTATCGTGTGAGCAGAGAAGAAAAAGAAGAATTGAATTTATTGAAACGAAAAGGACAGACAGCATGAAAATTACATTGATTACTGTGGGAAAAATCAAAGAAAAATATTTGAAAGATGCCATTGCAGAATACACAAAACGTCTGAGTAAGTACTGCAAGTTGGAGATCATAGAAGTACCGGATGAAAAGACACCAGATCAGGCCAGTGAGGCAGTAGAAGATGGAATCCGAAAGAAAGAAGGAGAAAAAATCTTAAGATATCTCAAAGATGATATGTACGTGATCACACTGGAAATTGCTGGCAAGATGCTGACATCGGAAGAACTGGCAGAAAAAATAGAGAAACTGAGCATTCAGGGGAAAAGCAGTATTGCGTTTGTGATCGGTGGTTCCATTGGTCTTGGACAAGAAGTACTGAAACGATCAGATTATGCACTCAGTTTTTCAAAGATGACATTTCCTCATCAGCTGATGCGGGTGATCCTGCTGGAGCAGGTGTACCGGAGTTATCGGATCATCAATGGGGAGCCATATCATAAATAATAACTAAGATAGGAAATACTCTTGCATTTTACCTGATTGAGAGTATAATAGAAAAAAGTTAAGAGACATTATGTTGAATATTATAACACGAAAGAAAAGAGAGGGAACAACATGAAGGAAAATCAGGTAAAAAAATTAGTAATGGCAGCGATGTGTGTAGCGTTGGGGATTATTTTGCCAATGGCATTTCACACGATTCAAAATGCGGGGAGTATTTTTCTTCCCATGCACATTCCAGTATTGATCTGCGGGCTGCTGTGTGGATGGCAGTATGGATTATTATGCGGAATTTTAGCACCGCTTTTGTCCAGTATGTTTACAGGGATGCCTCCGGCTGCTATCCTTCCGGCAATGGTTTGTGAACTGGCAGTGTATGGGGTGATCACAGGAATTTGTATGCATGGAATCCGGGCAGAAAAGCAGATTATTAAAATTTACAGTTCTTTGATCGTAGCAATGCTGGCAGGACGAATCATCAGTGGAATCTTAAAAGCGCTGATTTTCAATGTAGGAGAATACAGTTTTAAGATTTTTATTACGTCCAGTTTTCTGACAGGGATACCGGGAATCTTGATCCAGCTTATTTTTATACCAGTAATCGTACTGGCTTTGCAAAAAGCAGGCATTACAGAGAGAAAAAAAGGAGAATCATAATATGGATATCCGCACGTATTTTAATCAAAGAGCAGCACACTGGGATGATGGGGAGAAATCTGTTGATGATGTGAGACGTATCATCGCATATTTGAGTGATGTTCAAGGAAGAACCGTTTTGGATGTAGCCTGTGGTACAGGAGCAATGTTTGAGGCATTGAAAGAGCAAAAGCCTTCCCATATTACAGCCATTGATCTGTCAGAAAAGATGATAGAAATTGCCGCACGCAAGGTGGAAGGAGAAGCGTTGTTTGAAGTGCGGTGTCAGGATTTGTTTGAGATGACACGGGAGACATTTGACAGGATTGTGATTTATAATGCATATCCACATTTTATAGAGAAAGAAAAACTGGTGAAAAAAGTAGAAGAACTGCTCAATCCGGGAGGTCGTTTTGTCGTGGCGCATGGGGCGTGCAGAGAAAAAATCAATGGATGTCATACAAATGTACCCGAAGAAATTACATCCGGTTTGCTGTCTGCGAAAGAAGAAAGCGGTTGCTGGGGAGAGTGTTTTCAAGTGGATATGCTGATCGATACGGAGCAGTTTTACTTGTTTTCTGGGGTGAAATAGAATTTTACTGGAAGATCTCTTGACCTTCGTCCAAGGTGAAGCCTTAGAATGAATGTAGAATAAAAAGGAGAGATCACAGTATGAAAACAGAATATACAATTAGTCAAATTGCAGAAAAATTGCATATCACAACAAACAAGATTAGATTTTATGAAAAGAAAGGACTCCTGACTCCGATGAGAGAGTCGCAGAACAGGTATCGGAAATTTGATGAAGAGGATATTTTATGCTTGGAGACGATTCTGCTTTATCGCTCGTTGGGATTGAGTATTGAAGCGATTCAGAATATATTACAATGTAATAAGAAGGAAAATTATCTGATACACATGCAAAATCAATGGATGGCAGTTAATACTGAGATTCACAGATTGAATGAAATCAGAAAATCGCTGGAAATGGTTTTGGACAAAGTATATGAAGAGTCAGAAGAACAGGATTTAGAAAAAGATTTTTTGAAGATTATTGAACAGAGTAATCTGCTTTTCCAGGTAAAAAATGAGTGGAAAGATCAGTGGAATTTTGATGGATGGGCAAGGTCATATGATGAGGATGTGAAAAGAGATACAGGTGCATTAAAAATCTATGAGAATTATGAGACAGTACTACAAATGGTTTTTGAAGAAGTAGAAAATTTTCATAGAAAAGATGGGGACATACTTGAAATTGGCGTTGGAACAGGAAACTTGGCAGGTAAATTCTTACAAAATAAATATCAGATTATTGGAATTGATCAATCCAGGCAGATGTTGGCAGTAGCAAAAGAAAAATATCCAAAACTTCGTGTACGATTAGGGGAGTTTTTGAAGATACCCTATGAAAATCAGATGTTTGATGCGATTGTTTCTACTTATGCATTTCATCATTTGAATGAAGAAGAAAAAAGAGTTGGAATAGCGGAGATGATGCGAGTATTAAAGAAAGATGGGAAGATCGTTTTGGGGGATTTGATGTTTCAGAATAAGGATGAGGAACAGAAAATCCGAAGTACTTTATCATCAGAGCAGACAAGGGAACTTGATGGAGAATACTATTCCTATTTGAATCTTTTGGTAAAAGAAGTAGAACAGTATGAAAAAAGAGTGTTATATAAAAGAATTGACAGATTTAATTATGTTGTTGTGATACAATAAGTTTTCTTAAGCTGGAAGCTATAATTTAGGTTATAGATAGTGGATAGACGTTTTTCAAACTCATAATGTCCCTCAAATACCCGGAATCCTAAAATCGTATGAGAATAAAATAATATGGATTACCAGACAGAAAGAATTAAGAAAAACAACGGGAGGATGAAAGATGGAACTACAGAAAGTATCACGCAGATACAGAGTTAGATTGCTTGAAAAAGCAGATGTGGATGATATTTTACGATTAAGTAAAGGAAACCCCATGTTTTATCGATATTGTCCTCCAGCTGCAACACGAAAGAGTATTCTAAATGACATGAAAGTTCTGCCATCAGAATTCTCAAAGTGAGGCATTTTGGAAGAAAAATGGATTTGTGAAAACAGGGAAAGAAGTAGAAAATGACGGATATATTGCAGTGTGTATGAAACGAGATTTGTAGAAGGAAGAATTACTATGTTATATTTAGAACAATTTAACTTCCCGGATGCGGAAGCAGAGTTTGATTTTTTCATCCGGCAGAAGCGTACCTGTTATGACACGTATTATCCCTTTCAAATCCTGTCAAAGCATCGGTTTGAGCAGATGGATTTTGAGTCGGTCACAATCTTATATGGAGGAAACGGAACGGGGAAGTCTACTGCCTTAAATATTATTGCACAAAAACTACAGTTATTACGGGAAGCACCGTTTAATCAGTCCAGTTTTTATGAGGATTATTTGAAACTTTGTTCTTATGAGGCTGTCACGCACTTGCCAAAAGACAGCCGGATCATTACAAGTGACGATGTGTTTGATTATATGCTAAATATCCGGAGTCTCAATGAAGGAATCGATCGAAAGCGGGAGGCGTTATTTGAAGAGTATCTGGATACAAAATATGCAAAGTTTCAGTTGAAAAGCCTGGACGATTATGAACAGTTGAAACGGGTAAACAGTGCGAGAAGAAAAACCCAGTCCGGTTTTATCCGTTCAGAGTTGATGGATAATGTGCGGGAGTATTCCAATGGAGAAAGTGCATTTCATTATTTTACAGAGAAGATTACGGAAAATGCATTGTTTTTGTTGGATGAGCCGGAAAACAGCCTTTCACCAGGAAAACAGCAGGAATTGGTGAAATTTATCGAAGAGTCCGCACGATTTTTTGGATGTCAGTTTGTGATCGCTACACATTCTCCCTTTGTGCTGGCGATCAAAGGGGCGAAAATCTATGATCTGGATGAGGAGCCAGTGGATGTGAAGCGCTGGACGCAGCTGGAAAATGTGCGGGTATACTATGAATTTTTTAAGAAACATGAATCAGAATTTTAAAAACGGACAGCAAGTGTCCTTCTGAAAGAATCAGAAGATGCACCTGCTGTCTTTTTAGACAGGATATTTTTTACAAAGAGATTCCAGAATTTCAATGTGGAGTTCTTCATCCAGAATGATGCGTTTCAGACATTTGTTGATGTGTTCATCCTGGATGTTCTGGCATTGCCGTTCATATTTTAAAACTGCCTGTTTTTCTCCATTTAATGCACTGCGCAGAATTTTAGGAAGGTCGGTGTAATAATTGATATATCCGGCCTGCCAGTAGAACATCCGGTGTTGCTGATGTGTCCAGAGACGCGGAGACTCGCCCAGCTGCTTAGCAAGCTGGCCAAATATTTTGAGGTGGTGCATTTCTGTAATGCTGATGTTTTTGAAAATTTCTGCAATACGATCCGCATCGGACGAGAGGAAAATACTGTTGTAGATATAAAGACCGATAGTGGACATTTCCGATTCCTGACCGCCCATATTGTCCAGCATCATTTTTCCATAGAGTGGATTTTTTCCTCTGACACAGACAGGAGGATAAGGAGATTGATGAGCATATAAAAAGTCAGGAGAATCATCCTTGGGAGGCTGCTCCGGATTACAGCTGCAGTTACAGGTTAGATCATTGTTCATAGAGGACTCCTCATGATTTTATTGTGATAACATTTTATGAACAGAGTCGATAAAATATGTGTTGCCGCTTGAAAAGTCAAAAAATGTGTGATATATTTATAACATAAAGATAGAAAAATACCACAAAAAAGGAGGAAGGAATCATGAAATGGAAATTTAATTATTTAAGTTTACTCTCTTTACTGAGTGTGATAGGAATTTTGGGATTTTTTACAGAGAACAAAGGTTTTTGGGGATTTTTTGGATTTTTGGTATATGTTCGTTATTTTTCAGTAGTTCCGGATGAAATGTTTCAGCTAAATGTCAGAAAAGCGGCAACTATTTCCTTTTTTACAGAAATCATCAGCCTTGTATTCTTTGTCTTTCTTTTTGTGATGCTGTATCAATCAAAGAAAGGGCTTCCCATGGCATTTGGAATGAGTTTTGCAGTAGCAATTATTTTATTTAGTATTTGTCTGACGGTTTTAGAATGGCGGGAAATGAAAGGTGCTGAAAATGATTGAGAATAGAATCAAAGAATTTCGTGCCAGACATGATATGAAACAGGAAGAGCTGGCAAAGCTGGTTGGAGTTCGGCGGGAAACCATTGGAAATTTGGAGAAAGGACGATATAATCCTTCACTTGTATTGGCATGGAATATTGCAAAAGTATTTGGAGTTACAATTGAAGAAATCTTTCATATTACAGAATAAGCAGTACTGCCGCACGGGAAGTAAAATCCTGTGCGGCAGTACTGTTTTATGAAGTGGTATGTTCCAGATTTTTATTTGCGGTGGAAAGCATCAGTTTGATTCGGTTAAGCTGGTTGACTTCGCTGGCTCCCGGGTCAAAATCAATGGCTACTACGTTGGAGGCAGGATATTTCCGCCGCAGTTCTTTGATCACGCCTTTTCCTACCACATGGTTTGGAAGGCAGGCAAATGGCTGTGTACAGACGATATTTGCAGCTCCTGCGTGGATCAGTTCCAACATCTCACCGGTCAAAAACCATCCCTCACCGGTCTGATTTCCAATGGAGACGATTTCCGATGCCATTTCTGCCAGTTTTTCAATTTTGGCAGGTTTTTCAAAATGCTTACTTTCTTCAAATGCTTTAGACGCCGGTGCGCGGAACCATTCCAGAGCGCGGATTCCAAGATTTCCAAGTACTGCTTTGGATTTTTTCATCCCCAGGTGGGAAACCTTGAAATTCTGATTGTAGAAGCAGTAGAGCAAAAAGTCCAGTAAATCTGGAACAACTGCCTCTGCTCCCTCTTTTTCCAGCAATTCTACCAAATGGTTGTTTGCAGCAGGCAGGAATTTTACCAAAATCTCTCCTACGATTCCGACTCTTGGTTTTTTGATATCCTGCAGTTCGATCTGATCAAATTCCCGGATCATCTGCCGACACAATTTTTTAAACGTATGACGGCGCGGATATCCGTTGGAAACAAATTCTTTACAGATCTTTTTCCACTTTTCATGAAGCGCATCGGTTGTTCCGGGTACTGCTTCATAAGGACGCATCCGATAGACGCATTTCATAAAAATGTCTCCAAATACAATGGCATACAATCCGCGAAGCACCAGAAGCGGAGTGATCTTAAATCCCGGATTGACTTCCAGTCCGCTTAAGTTCAGAGAAATCACCGGAATATGTGCATATCCCGCTTTTTTTAAGGCGCGCCGGATAAATCCGATATAGTTGGAAGCCCGGCATCCGCCTCCGGTCTGAGTAATGATGACAGCCAGACGATCCGTGTCATATTCTCCGGACAGGATGGCATCCATGATCTGTCCGACCACGATCAGAGAAGGATAGCAGGCGTCATTGTTTACATATTTCAAACCAGTATTGACCGCTTGTTTGTTGTCATTTGGCAAAATCTGTACATTATATCCGGAAGCTTGAAGCGCAGGTTCCAGAATCTCAAAATGGATCGGTGACATTTGCGGACAGAGAATGGTGTAGTTTTTGCGCATCTCTTTGGTAAACGGAATCTTCTCAATAGAAGACGGCTGTATGGTCCGCTCTGTCTGATGCTGCTCTCTGACGCGGATGGCAGCCAAAAGAGAGCGGACACGGATACGGGCAGCCCCCAGGTTGTTGACTTCATCGATCTTTAATGAAGTATAAATTTTGCCGGAGCGAGTCAGGATATCCGCTACCTGATCGGTTGTGACGGCATCCAGTCCGCAGCCAAAGGAGTTCAGCTGGATCAGATCCAGATTTTCCTTGGTCTTCACATAATTGGCCGCAGCGTACAGTCTGGAATGGTACATCCACTGATCCATGACATTGAGAGGGCGTTCCACTTCGTGCAGATGGGAAATGGAATCCTCTGTTAAGACGGCAATGTTATAGGAGTTGATCAGTTCCGGCAATCCATGATTGACTTCGGGATCTGTATGATACGGACGTCCGGCAAGTACGATTCCTCGATTTCCGGTCTCATCCAGGAATTTTATCGTTTCTTCTCCTTTTTTGCGCATATCATCCCTGCATGAGGCAAGCTCCATCCATGCTTCATGAACAGCGGTGCGGATTTCTTCTGCGGAAACCGAAAACTTTGTGCTCAGTTCTTCAATTAGTCGTGCAGAAAGGGTCTCTTCACTCTGGAAGGAGAGAAACGGATGCATAAAGTCCACTTCTCCGGTTACGATCGGATCCATATTGTTTTTGATGTTTTCCGGATAGGAAGTGACGATCGGACAGTTATAGTGATTGTTTGCTGCTTCAAATTCGTTTCGTTCATAAGGAACACAAGGATAAAAAATATGTTGGATTCCTTCCTTGATGAGCCACTGTACATGTCCGTGGGCCAGTTTGGCCGGATAACATTCGGATTCACTCGGAATGGAGTCGATCCCCAGCTCGTAAATCTTGCGTGTAGACGCAGGAGAGAGGATTACACGAAATCCCAGTTTTGTGAAAAAGGTATACCAGAAAGGATAGTTCTCATACATGTTCAGAACTCGCGGCAGACCGATGGTTCCTCTGGATGCCTTCTCTTCGGGAAGCGGAGTGTATCCAAAATAGCGCTGCATTTTATAAGCGAAGAGGTTTGGCAGATGATTTTCTGATTTTTCCTTGCCAAGTCCCCGTTCACAGCGATTTCCGGTAATGAATTTTCTTCCGCCGCTGAAATGATTGATGGTCAGTCGGCAGTTGTTGGTGCAGCCACGACATTTTGTCATGGTTGTTTTGTACTCCAGTGTTTCGATCTCTTCAATCGGAAGCATGGTCGTACCTTCACAGTCCTGGTAACGTTCCCGTGCGATCAGTGCGGCTCCAAAGGCGCCCATAATTCCGGCAATGTCAGGACGGATGGCCTCGCAGTCTGCGATTTTTTCAAAGCTTCGCAGGACTGCATTATTATAGAAGGTTCCTCCCTGTACTACAATATGTGATCCAAGTTCCGAAGCATCTGACACCTTGATCACTTTAAACAGTGCGTTTTTGATGACGGAATAGGCAAGTCCGGCAGAAATATCTGCCACAGAAGCCCCTTCCTTTTGTGCCTGCTTTACTTTGGAATTCATAAATACCGTACAGCGTGTTCCAAGATCGATGGGATTTTTGGCGTAAAGTGCTTCCTGTGCAAAATCTTCCACGGTGTAATTCAGAGATTTTGCGAATGTCTCGATAAAAGAACCGCATCCGGAAGAACAGGCTTCATTGAGCTGCACACTGTCCACGGTCTGATTTTTGATCTTGATACACTTCATATCCTGTCCGCCGATATCCAGGATACAGTCTACATCCGGTTCAAAAAATGCAGCGGCATAGTAGTGAGAAACGGTCTCTACTTCCCCTTCATCCAAAAGCAGTGCAGCTTTGATCAGTGCTTCCCCATATCCGGTGGAACAGGAGTGGACAATCTCGACTCCGTCCGGAAGCTGGCTGTAGATCTCTTTGATCGCCCGGATGGTAGTTCCCAGAGGATCTCCGTCATTGTTGTGGTAGAAAGAGTACAAAAGTGTTCCGTCTTCTCCTACCAGTGCGGCTTTTGTAGTGGTAGATCCCGCATCGATCCCGAGAAAGGCTTTTCCCTGATAGGTGGCCAGATCTTTGACAGGCACCTGATGCTTTGCATGTCTGGAAGTGAATGCCTCGTATTCTGCAGAAGATGCAAACAGAGGCTCCAGCCGTTCCACTTCAAATTCCAGTTCGATTTTGTTTGCAAGACGTTCCTGTAGTGTCTGAAGAGGAACTTCCACATCCCGTTTGGAATTGAGTGCAGAACCGATGGCTGCAAATAAATGGGAATGTTTTGGAGCAATGATATGTTCATCATCCAGTTTCAGAGTCCGAATAAAAGCGGTCTTCAATTCAGACAAAAAATGCAGTGGTCCGCCTAAGAATGCCACATGTCCCCGGATGGGTTTGCCGCAGGCCAGTCCGCTGATGGTCTGATTGACAACCGCCTGAAAAATGGAGGCAGCCAGATTTTCTTTGGAAGCTCCTTCGTTGATCAGAGGCTGGATGTCAGATTTCGCAAATACTCCGCAGCGTGCAGCAATGGAATACAGAGAAGTATAGTTTTTGGCATATTCATTTAGTCCGCTGGCATCTGTTTGCAGAAGAGAAGCCATCTGATCGATGAAAGAACCGGTACCGCCGGCACAGACCCCGTTCATACGCTGTTCCACATTTCCGCCTTCAAAATAGATGATCTTTGCATCTTCACCGCCCAGTTCGATTGCAACATCAGTCTGTGGCGCATAGTCCTGCAGGGCAGTAGAAACGGCAATGACTTCCTGAACAAATGGAACCTGCAGATGGGTGGCCAGGGAGAGCCCCCCGGATCCTGTGACAACAGGAGAAACCCGGATCGGCCCCAGTTTATAGATCGCCCGTCCGAGAAGGTCGGAAAGGGTCTCCTGTATATTGGCAAAATGGCGTTCATAATCAGAGAACAGAACTTCATTGTCTGTTCCCAGGACTGCGATTTTTACCGTAGTGGAACCAATGTCGATTCCCAAAGTATATAGCTTATTATCTTTCATAGTAATCCCTCATCTTTTGCTGAAATATAGTAGTTCTTACTTATTAAATGCAGTCGTTCGTTTACAACATTCTATATTATACGACAAGAAGTAGAAAAACACAATTATGATTGTTACTATAAATATATAAAGAAATTTAAGAAAAAATTAGAAAATCTCATAAAATTTAACACAATCCTAACAGAAAAAACAAAACATCTATTTGACAAAAACTATTGCTCCCTGTACAATTACTCTCTGTAAGGGAATAAAATATATAAGGAGAGATTGTCATTGAACTGGTTAAACAAGCTGGAAAGAAAATTTGGACGGTATGCGGTCCATAATCTGACAACATACCTGATCGGAGCCTACATCATTGGTTACGGAATCCGTATGTTCCTGCCGGATATGATGGGGTGGCTGTATCTGCAGCCTGGAGCGATTCTGCACGGACAGATCTGGAGGATTGTTTCCTGGGTTTTGGTACCGCCGCAGGGCAGTCTGCTGACAATTGTCATTATGCTGATGCTTTACTATTCTCTGGGTACAACTCTGGAGAGGACATGGGGAGCATTCCGCTATAATGTATACATCTTTTCGGGAATTTTATTTACGGTACTGGGCGCATTTGTATTGTACTTCCTGTATGGAAATATGGCGGATTATCTGGGAGGTTATTTCAGCACTTATTATATCAACCTCTCGATCTTTCTTGCATTTGCGGCAAGTTATCCGGATATGGAGCTTTTGTTGTACTTTATCCTTCCAATCAAGATCAAGTGGATGGGACTGGTATACGGCGTATATATCCTGTATCAGCTGGCAACAGGAAATCTGGTTTCAAGAGTTGTGATCATATCCTCTCTTTTGAACTTTCTGGTATTCTTTTTGTCCAGCAGAAACATGAAACCGTACACACCGAAAGAACAGGCGCGAAAGGCAAAATTCCGACAGCAGTCAAGACCGCATATGACTTATGCAAACGGTGCCAGACACCGGTGTGCTGTCTGTGGAAGAACCGAGCTGGATGATCCGAATCTGGAGTTTCGATTCTGCTCCAAGTGCAATGGAAACTATGAGTATTGTCAGGATCATCTGTTCACACACCAGCATGTGAAATAAGAATAAAGGATAAGGTAAAAGGAGAGTTATGAGCATGAAAAAAACAAAAGTAGTCTGCACAATGGGGCCGAATACAAATGACAGAGAAGTCATGAGAAAGCTGATCCAGAATGGAATGGATGTCGCACGTTTTAATTTCTCACATGGAGATCATGAAGAACAGAAATTCAGAATGGATCTTCTAAAAGAACTTCGAGAGGAAGAACATGCGCACACAGCAATTCTTCTGGATACAAAAGGGCCAGAGATTCGTACAGGTCTTTTGAAAGACGGGAAGAAAGTAACCCTCCGGGAAGGAAATACATTTGTACTTACAATGGAAGATATTGTAGGAGATGAGACAAAAGTATCTCTTTCTTATAAAGGTCTTGTGGAAGATGTAGAGCAGGGAACTGTGATTTTGATCGATGACGGACTGATCGGTCTGAAAGTCAAAGAGATCGCGGGTCAGGATATTGTCTGTGAAGTTGTAAACGGCGGAGAACTTGGCGAGAAAAAAGGAGTCAATGTGCCGAATGTACCGGTGAGACTTCCGGCAATTACAGAGAAAGATAAAGAAGACATCAAATTTGGTGTAGAGCAGGATATTGATTTTATTGCAGCTTCCTTTGTACGCAACGCAGAATGTGTACTGGAGATCCGCGCATTTTTGAAAGAACTGGATGCACCGTATATTCCGATCATTGCAAAAATCGAAAATGCAGAAGGAATCCGCAACATTGATGAGATTATCCGCGCGGCAGACGGAATCATGGTAGCCCGGGGAGACATGGGAGTTGAGATTCCGGCAGAAGAAGTTCCATATCTGCAAAAGATGCTGATCCAGAAATGTAACAGCAACTTCAAAACAGTAATCACAGCAACGCAGATGCTGGATTCCATGATCCGTAATCCACGTCCGACAAGAGCCGAAGTGACAGATGTTGCCAATGCGGTATATGATGGAACAGATGCCGTGATGCTTTCCGGTGAGACTGCACAGGGAAAATATCCAGTAGAGGCTCTTCAGATGATGGTGCACATTATTGAAAATACAGAGCAGCATCTGGATTACGATATGATCCTGGCACAGGCAGGAGATCACCTCAAAAAAGGAATCTCCAGTGCGATCGGATATTCTTCCGTTCTGGCAGCAGCGAATCTGAAAGCAAAAGCAATCATTACACCAACTGTTTCAGGAGCAACAGCAAGAGTCATGTCGAATTTAAAACCAATCCAGCCAATCCTGGGTGTGACTCCGAATGAAAGAGCTTTAAGAAGAATGTCGATTTACTGGGGCGTACAGGCACTCAAATCTATGGAGTGCCACACAACAGAGGACATCTGCAGTGAGGCAATCGAAATCTCTAAGATCAAACAGTGTGTAGAGACAGGAGATGTGGTGGTACTGACAGCAGGAATTCCGGCTATGGATGTGAAAGCTGCCCGCGAAGGTGTCAGCAACATGATGCGGATTGCTACAATCGAATAAAAATGGGTAATATCGGGCTGTCGGTTTATAGCGATTTTTAAGCTCTAAATTTCGAAATACGAATCTCCTTTAGAAATGAGTGCTTTTCGCACCTGACTTTCTGCGAGAGATTCGTATTTTTCTTTTCTAAATAGTTTTTTTGAGTTTTCCATCAAATTTTACAAGGAATTGGATTTCTTGCTGACATTATGGTATAATAACGCAGGAATATCTGTCATGCCTGCATGAACCGGTATTTGACCACGAGATGGTATATTGATAACGATAGAATTGTGACTGAAAAATGAATCGCATGAAGAATGTGAGGGAAGTTATGCTTGAGAATAAATTGGGCGTTACGGATTCGACGGAATTGGCAAGGGCAGAGGAAAAGATAAGTAAGCAAAAAGCTCTTGAAATGTTTGAAAATGGCTTTTTCGAGACATTGGAGCCAGGTACTTATCAAAGTCTTACGAGGATTCACAAATATCTTTTTCAGGAGATTTATGATTTTGCCGGTAAATTACGCAAGGTTAATATTTCAAAAGGCAATTTTCGATTTGCTCCGTTGATGTATTTGGAATCGGCTCTGGAGAGCATAGACAAAATGCCCCAGTCAACTTTTGATGAAATTGTTGAAAAATATGTGGAAATGAATGTGGCGCATCCGTTCCGGGAAGGGAATGGGAGAAGCACAAGATTATGGCTTGATCTGATGCTGAAAAAGGAAATCGGCTATGTAGTTGATTGGAGTAAGGTAGATAAAGAGGATTATCTGCTTGCCATGGAGCGAAGTCCAATCAAAGATATTGAAATTAAAATTCTTCTGAAAAATGCCCTGACGGAGAATATAAATGATCAAGAAATCTATATGAAGGGTATTGATCACAGTTATTACTATGAAGGTTATTATGTGTTTAAGGCGAAAGATTTGGCGGACAAAGATGTAGACTGAAATAGCGAAAATATGGAATAAAGGTCAATGAGATAAAATTGATTCAATTACAGCGAGGAGAACAGATATCATGAATAAAACACCATTTGTGACAAAAGAACAGTTGGATGAGATCGTAAAAAACTATCCGACACCATTTCATTTATATGATGAGAAAGGAATCCGGGAAAACGTAAAAGCGCTCAGAGATGCTTTTTCCTGGAATCCGGGATATAAAGAATATTTTGCAGTCAAAGCATGCCCCAATCCATTTCTGATCGACATTTTGAGAGAATACGGCTGTGGATGCGACTGTTCTTCCTATACAGAACTGATGCTGTCAGAAGCGATCGGAGCCGTGGGAGAAGAGATCATGTTTTCTTCCAATGACACTCCGGCAGAGGATTATGTACTGGCAGAAAAATTAGGTGCGATCATCAATCTGGATGATATCACACACATCGATTTTTTGGAAAAGACAATCGGATATATTCCGGAGACCATCAGTTGCCGGTATAATCCGGGTGGATTATTTAAGATCAGCAATGACATTATGGATAATCCGGGAGATGCAAAATATGGAATGACGACAGAGCAGTTATTTGATGCATTCAAAATCCTCAAGAGCAAAGGTGCGAAGGAATTTGGAATCCATGCATTTCTGGCAAGCAATACAGTGACGAATGAGTATTACCCGATGCTGGCGAAGGTATTGTTTGAACAGGCAGTCAAACTTCAGAAAGAAACAGGAGCCCATATTAAATTTATTAACCTGTCCGGAGGAATCGGAATTCCGTATACACCGGATCAGGAGCCGAACGATATCCGTGTCATCGGAGAAGGGGTTCGCCGTGTCTATGAAGAGGTTCTTGTTCCGGCAGGAATGGGAGATGTGGCAATCTATACCGAGCTTGGACGTTTTATGATGGGGCCATACGGATGTCTGGTCACAACAGCAATCCATGAAAAGCATACTCACAAAGAATATATTGGCGTAGATGCCTGTGCGGTTGATCTGATGCGCCCGGCAATGTACGGGGCATACCACCACATCACAGTGATGGGAAAAGAAGATGCACCACATGACCATAAATATGATGTTACAGGATCTCTTTGTGAAAACAATGATAAATTTGCAATCGACAGAATGCTTCCGAAAATTGAAAAAGGAGATTACCTTGTCATCCATGATACCGGTGCACATGGGTTTGCTATGGGATACAGCTATAATGGAAAGTTAAAACACGCAGAACTTTTATTAAAAGAAGATGGAAGCGTCCAGATGATCCGCCGTGCAGAACGTCCGTCCGATTACTTCGCAACCTTTGACTGCTTTGAAATTGGAAAAAAATTGATAAAAAATTAAAAAAGACTTGCAAAGCAAAATAATCTGTGGTAATATATTTTTTGTTCGGGAGCGAAAGATGCTCCCAGACATAAGCGGATGTGGCGGAATGGCAGACGCACAAGACTCAAAATCTTGCGTAGGTGACTACGTATGGGTTCAAGTCCCATCATCCGCATTACTGACCTCTATTCTATTGGATTACAGTAGGATGGGGGTTTTTTCGTATACATAAATAGATTTGTGTGTGACAGAAGAATTATTTCCAGCATTTAAGGTATGAAAAGAGGGATATTTATGATATATGCGCATGTAATCGGCCTATTGGGAGAATAGGCGATACGAACATATTCTCCTTTGAAAATGAACATATTTTATGGACAGAAGGAGAACAAAATGGAAACTAGAAAAGAAATTCGAGAATTGCATCGGATGGCTTGTCCGATTTTATGTCATTATGTACTGACCAGTCTGTTTGAAGTGTTTGATCAGGCAATCATAGGGCAGTATTCCACCCGGGATTTCGCCCTGGTTGGAATTGCATCTGTTGTGTTATATGGGGTCACGGGAGCTTTGGGAATGCTGTCTTCCGCGTTTCATATTCTGGCTGCAGAAAAGAAGGGAGAACAGGATGAGTCTGGATTTTGGACAGTCTTTCTTGTAAGCAGAAAACTGGTCATTTGGATCGGCTGTGGATTTTTCCTCCTCAGTTTGATGTTTGGCAGGGTATTTTTTCAGAGTATATATAAGATCCGGGGAAATGAACTTCAGGAATTATTGAGCTATTTTTATCCGGCATCCATTACAGTATTGGAAAATCTTCTCATTTTTCAGTACAGTGTGTATTTCAGAAATCAGAAAAATACCAGGATTGCACTGGTAGTGACAGGAGTCTCTACAGTAGTAAATTTATGGTTTGATTTTGTGCTTGTTTATGGAATTGCGGGATTTCCATGCATGGGGATATCGGGAGCAGCATGAGGAAGTGTGATCGGATTGGGCTGTGGCGTGTTGGTCTACCAGACAGTCTATTGGAAAGAAAGCAGAAAAAATGTCAGACAATGCAGAATCCCCAATGCAGTGCGAAGAAAAATATTGCAAAAGATTGGGAAACTTTACCTTCCACTGTTAGGGCAGGATTTATTTGAAAATACGATATTTGTATTTGCTGTGTCTGTGGCAGCAGCACGATTGGGCTCTGAGGAGATGGCAATTTATAAATTGTTGGATTTAATCGGTGGAATCTTGGAACTTCCGATTTATGCATATGCTGCGGCTGCGCAGACTTATGTATTACAGAGCAATGGGGCAGGAGACGATAAGAAGGCGAGACAATATCAGAAGGCAGGAATACAGACAGCAGTTATGGTTGTCCTGGCAGCTTCCGGTGTGTGCAAGATTTTTTCGGACAGCATATTTGGCTGGATCATAGCAGATCAAAAGCTTATAGATGCAGCGACCGGGATTTTCTGGATGCCTGCAGTGATTCTGATAATCAAAGTTTTCTATCGATTTGAAATGCTGTATTTGCAGGGAATCGGAAAAGAACGTTTTGTATTTCTGAATACTGCAGTTGCTTCTATACTTGCAGGTATGGGAGTGATCGGGGCAGGGATGAGTATGGGACTGCCGGGGATTTATCTGGGAATCTTTTTACAGTACGGGATTCTCGCCATACGATATATCAGACAGAAGAAAGGAAAAAGCGATGTGGTATCAGAAGGACTGGTTCACCGGGATTGACTATTACAATTTGAAGGAAAAACAGATTCATGTTGCCCAGCAGAGGATTACGAAACCTGTGGCACAGCAGTTTCATGAACAGACGGAACTCTATTATGTGAAAAGCGGGGATGCAGATATCTGGATCAACGGCGAAAAATTCCATGTACAGGCGGGGAGTTTTTTCTGCCTGTACATGCATCTGTTTTATCACATAGAGACCATTCGGAAACCACTGCACTGTGTCAAGGTTTCCTTTCATATTGGATTGTTTATGTTTTTATGTTTTGAGAAGCGTCAGACACGGGAAAATGAAATTTTGATGTATGGAGTTCGGCCCGTTCTCCTGTTAGAAGAACGGGAACAAAAGCGGGTGGAACGGATTCTGGAAGAACTTTTGGAGGAAGAACGGGAACAGCGGTTTTCAGCGCAAAACATCAGTATTTATCTGGCGATGCAGCTGCATGCGCTGTATTGCAGGTATGCCATGGAAAAGAGGCAAAAGAATCCGGAAAAGAAGCAGCCGGTCTGGAATGTGATCCAGAGAGTTCTTTTGGATACGAGCAAAACCGTTTCTTTGGAAGAATACGCAAGAGAAGCCGGGATGTCAGCAGTGACGCTGAACCGGAACATCGAAAAGCAGTGCGGATATACGTTTTTCCAGCTTCAGAAGATGGGGAAAATTTACAATGCCTGCGCGCTGCTGCATTTTCCGGATCTGAATCTTCAGTACATCAGCGATTATCTTGGATTTACGAACATCGAGGATTTTTACAGAGTATTTAAACGCTATCAGAAGGTCAGTGTAAGAGAATATCAGAGCCGGCATATTGGAAATGGAGTACAGATGCAGTCAGAGGAAGAGGGACTGCAGATTCTGGAATATCTTATGCTGCATTTTCAGAAGCCGTTTCAGATCCAGGAGATGGAACAGGAGTTAAAAAAGAATGCCTATCTGCTGGAAAAAAGAGCGAAAGAGCAGTTTGGAAAAAGTGTACAGGAATTATTGGAAGAAGTCCGTATCCGGATCGCCTGCAGTTATTTAAGTGCTACGGACCGGGCGGTGACCCAGATCAGCAGTGACGTTGGATTTGGCAGTATTTCCTCTTTTCAGAGAAGTTTTACAAAATACATGAATCAGACACCGAGTGAATATCGGAGATTTCATCGATGTAAATAATTGATAATCATATTGGAAAATATGCATATCTATTTCTTCTTGGCTGCCCTATAATAAAAGCAAAACGAGGAGGTATCACAAGATGTTTGAACACGTATTTGCTCCCATCCAGATTCGGGATATGGAGCTGAAAAACAGAATTATCCTGCCGGCAATGGGGACGAGAATGGCAGATGAGAACGGAGCGGTGACAGACAAGTTGATCGCTTATCACGCGGCACGGGCAAAAGGAGGCTGTGCGCTGAATATTGTAGAGGTTGCAGCAGTACATACCCCTAGTGCTCCGGCACATTTTGTATCGATCAGTGAAGATCATCTGATCGAAGGGCACAGGAAACTGACCGATGCGATCCATGAGAATGGGGGGAAAGCAGGGATCCAGCTCTGGCAGGGTTCGATCGCAGCTTCCATGGATCCAAAAGCACAGATGCTTGTGGTTTCGGATATGAATTTTGGACCATATACACTGCCGGCTATTACAAAGGAGCAGATCCAGGAAGTGATCGCTTGCTATGGAAAGGCAGCAGTCAGAGCGGTAGAAGCAGGATATGACTGTCTGGAATTTCATCTGGCGCACAATTATCTGCCGCATTCGTTCTTGAGTGCAGGATTTAACCACAGAGAAGATGAGTACGGCGGAAGCTTTGAGAATCGCTGCAGATTCCCGTTGGAGGTCATTGATGAACTGAGACGCAATATGCCGGAAGGAATGCCGTTGTTTATCCGGATCGATGCACAGGATGATATGCTGCAAGATGGACTGACCATTGAGGATGTGATCCGATTCTGCAAGATTGCAAAAGAACATGGTGTAGATGTCCTGGATGTATCCAGAGGAAATATCATTACGGCAGCTTCCATGTATGAAGTACCGCCGATTGATGTGCCAAACGGATTTAATATCGAAAATGCAGCCAGAATCCGCAAAGAAACAGGGATGCTGACGGTTGGTGTGGGAAGGATCAACACTGCAGCACTGGCAGAAGAAATCCTGGCAGAGGAGAAAGTGGATCTGGTTGTTATGGGAAGAGCACAGCTGGCAGATCCGGAGTTTGTAAATAAGGCGCAGCAGGGAAGAGTGGACGAGATCGTACACTGCGTGGGCTGCAATCAGGGATGCTACGATGGATTCTGCGATGTGGCAAACAGACCGCATATCACCTGTATGAGAAATCCGATGATCGGTCACGAAGCAGAATACGATCTGAAAAAAGCAGAAGAGCCGAAGAATGTCTGGGTGATCGGCGGTGGAGTAGCCGGAATGGAAGCAGCAAAGGTGCTTCAGGAAAGAGGTCATAAAGTGACATTGTTTGAGGCGTCGGATGCGCTGGGCGGAGAATTTCTGCTGGCAGGAGAAGCTCCGGGAAAAGCGGAGATGAAATCCGCAGCCATGGAAATGGCAGATCAGGTAGAAAAACTGGTGACCGTTCATAAGAACACAAAAGTGGATGCACAGATGCTGGAAAATGCGGATGTGGATGCAGTTATTCTGGCAATTGGTTCCTCCCCGATTGAGATCCGGCTGGAAGGCATGGACAAACTTTCTCATGTATCTGCTCCGGAAGTACTTCGTCATGAAGTGCATCCGAAAGGAAAAGTTGCAGTCATCGGCGGCGGTCTGGTCGGTCTGGAGACAGCGGATACACTGGCAACCGATGGATGTGAAGTGACCGTTCTGGAGATGAAGGACAGTATTGGAAGTGATCTGGGAAGTCTGCGTAAGATTGCGGTGATGATGAAGATGCAGCAGTTGCAGGTCAAACTGCTTCCAAACAGCAAAGTCTGCAGATTTACAGAAGAAGGAATCGTTCTGGAAGACGGCACCTTGGTTCCATGCGACTGTGCTGTGTTTGCGGTTGGATTTGCAGCCAATGATTCTCATGCACTTGCGGAGGTATGTGAGAAGAGAGACATCCCATATCATGTGATCGGAGATGCCAAATCAGCAAGAAGAGCGCTGGATGCCATTGCCGAAGGATTTGAAGTTGCCAGAACACTGTAGGAGGATCAGAGTATGAAGAAAATGTATACACCGCTTCAGATTGCGGGGATGGAAATCAAAAACAGAACATTTATGGCTCCGATGTCACTGGGGTATGAAAGCCAGGACGGAACGGTGAATGAAAAGATGGCAGGCTACTGGCTGAGAAGAGCCAAAGGAGGCGTGGGCTGCATTATCGTGGATGCCACCAGCGTGGATCCGAAGGTACCATATCTTGGAAATACACTTTGTTTTCGGGATGAAGAGAGCATTAAAAAATATAAGAGTTTTACGGATCAGATCCATGCATACGGATGCAAGATCATTCCGCAGATCACACATCCGGGACCGGAGAGCGTCAGTGCGTTTTATGGGATCCCTCCGGTAGCCAGCAGTGCATATCCAAACTCTATGGCGCAGATGACAAGAGAGCTGGCAAAAGAAGAACTGCCGGGAATTGTAGCACTTTATGCAAAAGCCAGCAAAGCAGCAAAAGATGCCGGATTTGACGGGATCGAACTGCATTGCGCACATGCATACATGTTGTTGGGATCGTTTTTGTCTCCGCTGCGCAACAAGCGGACGGATGAATATGGAGGAAGTCTTTTGAACCGTGCCCGCCTGTTGTTTGAAGTGCTGGATGCCATCAAAGAGACTTGTGGAACAGAGTTCCCAATCATCCTGAGAATGTCAGGAAGTGAGAGGGATCTACAGGGAAATACCGTAGAAGATATGAAGCGCTTGATCCCGTATCTGGAACAGCATGGTGTGGATTGTTTTGAAATCAGCGGAGGAACGCAATACGAACGCTGTAATAAAATTATCCCATGTCACGGAGAAGAAGAATTTACCAATCTCAAAGAAGCAAGAGAACTCAAAGCAGTGGCAACAAAGCCGGTGATCACAGTTGGAAAGATCCTGGATGCGAAGCTTGCAGAGGATGTACTGGAGGCAGAAGAAGTAGATGGCGTTGTGATCGGAAGAGCGCTTCTGGCAGATCCTGACTTTGTGGAAAAGGCAAAAGAAGGACGGTATGAAGAAATCGCCCCATGTGCGGCATGTGGTGTTGGATGTGTGGGAGAGCAGACGAAGAGACGTCCGGCTTCCTGTGTGATCAATCCCCTGGCGGGAAGAGAACTGGAGTTTGAAGAACAGCCGGCAAAAGAGGCAAAGAAGGTTCTGGTTGTGGGAGCCGGAATTGCCGGACTTGCGGCAGCAAGGATCCTTGCAAAACGGGGACATCATGTCATTGTGGCGGAAAAAGAACAAAAAGCGGGAGGTCAGTTAAATCTGGCATGCCGGGCACCGTTTAAGCAGGAAATCTCAAAATGGATCGTATACCTGAAGGCAGAATGCGACAGGTATGGAGTTGAGATCCGGTATGAAACCCTTGCAGATCAGACGGTGATAAAGGAAATAGAGCCAGATGTTGTGATTCTTGCAACAGGCGCCAAGCCGCTGATCCTTCCGATAGAAGGAAACGAGGACATGATCGCAGCAAATGACATTTTGAGCGGAAAGATTTCCATTCCGGGCGGAAATGTTGCGGTGATCGGTGGTGGAATGGTTGGAATCGAGACAGCAGAATATCTGCTCCATCACTCCAGAGGCGCGGCAAAAGTGACATTGATCGAGATGGCAGAGCACATTGGAGAAGGAATGGTGCCAAATAATCTGGTGCCAACGATGAAACGACTGAAACAGGAGCAAGTCCAGATCATAACAGGAGCGAAAGTGAAATCCTTAGAGCAGGGTACGGTCACTGTGGAGACACCGGCAGGAGAAGTCCGGTATCCGGGATTCACCCATGTGGTCTGTGCAATTGGTTCCAGAGCGTGGAATCCATTGTATGAAGAAATCAAAGATACCTATGAGACCTATGTAATCGGAGACGCCAGAGAAGTTGCACAGGCACTGGAAGCGGTGCGGGCAGCGTATGAGCTGGGATACAGATTATAGGACAGGCAGAGAGAAAAGTAAGAGTGCAGAATCATTGCGAAACAGAGCAGTGGTTCTGTGCTTTTTTGCTTGTGGAAAGAAAATGAAAGCTATTTAGAAAAAATCAAAATAGCTATTGTAAAAGATAGAAAAAAGAGGTATAGTATCCACAAGGAATTTAGAAAACAATCTAAATAGATTCCTGGGAAGGATGGTGCGAATGGCATTTGCGGAAACATTTAAAGCACTTTCGGATCCGGTGCGCAGAGAGATCCTGGTCCTCTTAAAGAAAGGAAAGCTTTCAGCAGGAGAGATTGGAGAACATTTCGACATGACAGGAGCAACGATCTCTTATCATTTGAAAATCCTGAAGAAGGCAGATCTGATACGGGAAACGAAATACAAGAATTTCATTTATTACGAGCTGAATATTTCTGTGGTGGAAGAGCTGATGCTCTGGCTGTCAGACTTGAAAGGGGATTCAACATTATGAAAGAAAATAAATCAAAAGTTATCATTACCAGCATTGTTACTGTTTTTCCAATGGTGATCGGTTTTCTGCTCTGGAATCGACTGCCGGAAAAGATTGCAACACATTTCGGGAGTGAAGGGGCAGATGGATGGAGTACAAAGCTGTTTGCAGTGGTGATTTCCCCGCTCATATTATTAGTCATCCATTTGTTCTGCCTGGGTGTGACATTAAACGATCCAAAGAAACGAAACATTGGAAATATGATGATGTCAGTGATCTTCTGGATCGTTCCGGTAGTATCTCTGGTGTCCAATTTGTCGATTTATGGATATGCTCTTGGTATGGATTTGAATATAGATATGATCGTCGGTATTTTAGTGGGCGTGATGTTCCTGTTATTGGGAAATTATATGTCAAAGAGCCATCAGAATTATACAGTGGGAATCAAGCTGCCGTGGACGCTGAACAGTGAGGAAAACTGGAATCGTACTCACAGGCTGGCAGGAAAACTGTGGATCTTCGCCGGCATCCTGTTTATCGGAAATATCTTTTTCCAGAATTGGCAGATCCCGTTTGTGGTGACGATCGCAGTTGTGATTATTCCGATGATCTATTCCTTTCTCCTTTATAAAAAAGGAATTTAGCCTTTGCTATTTTCTTCGATACCGTTTATAATAAAGCGATACGAGACAAAGGAGAAAAGATAATGGAACAGAAAATTGTAGCAGTAGTAGCAGGAAGAGAGATTCAGGAATCAGAGTTTGAAAAATTCCTTCAGAATGTACCAAGAGAGCAGCAGGCATATCTTTCCAATCCACAGTTCAGACAGCAGTGTCTGGATCAGTTTGTAGCACTTCATATGTTCGCAGAACTTGGCGCTGAGATGAAGCTGGAAGAGACAAAAGAATACCAGGAGATGGTAGAAAATGCCAAACGGGATATTCTTGCACAGATGGCAATGCGTGAAGTGATGAAAGATGCAGTTGTGACAGAGGACGATATCAAAAACTTTTATGAAGAACACAAGCAGCAGTTTACCAAAGGGGAGACTGTCCGTGCAAAACATATTTTGACAGATTCCAAAGAAACATGTGATGAAATTCTTGCAGCGATCCAGAATGGAGAAACATCTTTTGAAGAAGCTGCAAAAGCGAACTCCAGCTGTCCGTCTGGTGCAAAAGGCGGAGATCTTGGAGAATTTGGAAAAGGACAGATGGTCAAAGAGTTTGAGGAGGCTGCCTTTACAGCAGAGATCGGTGCGATCGTGGGACCGGTTCAGACACAGTTTGGATATCATCTGATCAAAGTGGAAGAGAGAAAGGATGCTGCAGTTGCATCTTTCGAAGAAGTGAAGACTTCCATCCGCAATCAGCTCATGCAGCAGAAACAGAATCAGGTATATAGTGACAAAGTAAAAGAACTGCGGGGAAAATACGTGCAGGAATAAAGAAAAATAAGGAAGGCTGTGATAAAAAAAGAATCACAGCCTTCCTTATTCTCTTGAAGATTCTGATGTGAGATTCTTATTTTTTATTCCAGATCATCGTATATTCCCTTTCATTGGTATCTTCATCCAGGCTTTGAGAAAAGACAGAAAAGCCTTCCCTGAGATAAAAGGAAACCGCTTTTTGATTTTTCTGGTAAACACTTAAAGACAGCGATGGGTGGAGCTGTTTTGTAAAATCCAGAAGCTGTTTCCCGATTCCGTGGGAGCGAAATGGGCGGTCCACAAAAATGCCTGCAATATATCCGTCTGTGATGCCGATAAATCCCCGGATCACATGATCTGTTTCACAGACAAAAATTTCAGCCTGTAAAATCTGTTCCTGTACAGCAGAAAAATGAGCCAGCCAATATTCTTTGGGGATAAAGGGGTGTGCATCTTCATTGCCGGAAAGCCACAGCCGCATGACATGATCAATGTCTGTACGTTGAAGTGTTCTGATCATAGGGTTGGTTCCTCCTTGTCCGATTTCGTACAAGGTGCATTATATTCACTTTTGCAGAGAAGTCAAGGTTTTTCGGTTCTTTCAGGGAAGTGAAAAACAGCCTTTCAAAAACAGTGCATTTGGTGTATAGTAATTTCTGTAAGTAAAATGAGGAGAATCGTCATGAGTGAAAAAATTGTTTTGATAGATGGACACAGCATTTTAAACCGTGCATTCTATGGAGTGCCGGATCTGACCAATGCGGAAGGTCTTCATACCAATGCCGTGTATGGTTTTTTGAATATTTTATTCAAAATTCTGGAGGAAGAAAAGCCGGAGTATCTGACCGTCACATTCGATGTCCATGCGCCGACGTTCCGGCATGAAATGTTTGCCGAGTACAAAGGGACAAGAAAGCCGATGGCAGAAGAACTGCGTCAGCAGGTTCCGGTGATCAAAGAAGTTCTGAAGGCAATGGGCATTGCTACCATAGAAAAAGCAGGACTGGAAGCGGATGACCTGCTTGGTACGATTTCCAGGACCTGTGAGGAAAAAGGAATGGAAGTTGCAGTGATTTCAGGAGACAGGGATACGCTGCAGCTGGCTACAGAGCATGTGAAGATCCGGATCCCAAAGACAAAAGGGGGACGCACAGAGGTTGAGGACTATTATGCGGCGGATGTGAAAGAACGCTACGGGGTGACTCCCACAGAGTTTATTGATGTGAAAGCACTGATGGGTGACACTGCGGATAATATTCCGGGAGTGCCGGGTGTGGGAGAAAAGACAGCGACCAAAATTATTGTAGAGTATGGCTCCCTGGAAAATGCTTACGCACATGTGGATGAGTTAAAACCTCCAAGAGCAAGCAAGAATTTAAAAGAATTCTGGGAGCAGGCAAAACTGAGTAAAGTGCTGGCAACGATCAACACCCATGCAGAACTGGAGTTTTCTCTGGAAGAGGCAAAGCATGGAAATATGTTTACAAAAGAAGCCTATACCTGGTTTCAGAAACTGCAGTTTAAAAATCTGCTCGGAAAATTTGATGTGGAAGCAGCAGAAAATGAAGTTGAAAAAACATTTCGGGAAGTAACAGAGAAGGAAGAAATCGACCAAATTTTCGCGGAGGCAAAAAAGGCAGAGTGTGTGGGGGCTGCACTGATCAAATGCGACGGGAATGTGCTGCCGTTATTTGCACATCCGTCAGGATATGGAAGGGTTGCGCTGGCTTATGCAAAAGATAAGGTATATTCTATCCCGTGCAGCATGGATACGGATATGGATGCTTTATTTGCAGGATTACGCGAAGTGGCATGTTCGGCAGAGCGTTTTGTCATGTTTGATCTGAAGAAATATCTTCCGGTACTGGGAAATGTCTGTCAGGAACATTGCCTGGATGCGACGGTGGCAGCCTATCTTCTGAATCCTCTGAAAAACGATTATACGTATGAGGATGTGGCAAGAGAGCAGCTTGGTCTGATGATCGATGAAAAAGCAGAAGAATGGACAAAGAGCTGCTACGAAGCATATACAGCATACGCAGCTTCTTCTGTTTTGCTGGAAAAACTCAAAGAGACGCAGATGGATGAGCTGTTTTGGAACATCGAGATGCCGCTGGTATTTACGCTGTTTGACATGGAGCAGGCAGGAGTGCGCATCGAAGCAGAAGAACTGAAAAAATATGGGGAACAGCTGGGAGAACAGATTGTACAGCTGGAGTCTCAGATTTACGAGATGGCAGGAGAGCAGTTTAATATCAATTCTCCCAAACAGCTGGGTGTGATCTTATTTGAAAAGCTGCAGATGCCACATGCGAAAAAGACAAAGACCGGATATTCTACTGCGGCAGACGTATTGGAAAAGCTGGCGCCTGAATTTCCAATCGTGGACAAGATTTTAGAATACCGCCAGCTTACCAAGCTGAAATCTACGTATGCAGACGGACTGGCGAATTATATCGGAGAGGATGGTCGGATCCACGGAACATTTAACCAGACGATCACGGCTACCGGACGGATCAGCAGCACGGAACCCAATCTGCAGAACATTCCAGTACGGATGGAACTGGGGAGACTGATCAGGAAAGTATTTGTACCACAGGACGGATACGTTTTTATCGATGCCGATTATTCTCAGATCGAGTTGCGTGTATTGGCGCATTGCTCCGGAGATGCTCATCTGATCCAGGCATACAAAGAAGCGCAGGATATCCACAGAATGACAGCTTCGCAGGTGTTTCAGACGCCGTTTGATGAGGTGACGGATCTGCAGAGACGAAATGCCAAGGCTGTCAACTTCGGGATTGTCTATGGGATCAGTTCTTTTGGATTGAGCCAGGATTTAAGCATTACAAGAAAAGAAGCAGATCAGTATATCCAGAGTTATTTTGAGACTTACCCGGGAATTAAGAGATTCCTGGATGATTCCGTGGCTCATGCAAAAGAAGAGGGATATGCAGTGACCCTGTTCGGAAGAAGGCGTCCGATCCCGGAATTGAAATCCAGTAACTTTATGCAGCGTAATTTTGGAGAACGTGTGGCAATGAACGCTCCAATCCAGGGAACGGCAGCGGATATTATGAAGATCGCAATGATCGGTGTGAATCGGGAGTTGAAGGAAAAACAGATGAAATCCCGCATGATCTTACAGGTACATGATGAACTTCTGATCGAGACCCATCCAGATGAGATCGAGGCAGTGAAAGAGATCCTCAAGCGCCAGATGGAGACAGCAGCGTCTCTGGATGTGCCGCTGATCGCAGATATGCAGGTCGGAAACAACTGGTATGAGGCAAAATAGAGATGAAAGTAATTGGAATTACAGGTGGAGTAGGCTCGGGAAAAAGCGAGGTGCTCAAGTTGTTGGAGCAGGAATATCATGCAGTGGTGGTACAGCTTGACGAAGTTGCGAAGAGCTTGCAGAAAAAAGGAACTGTCTGTTGGCAACAGATTGTAGAGGTGTTCGGAACAGAAATTCTGGAGAAAGAGGGCGAATTGGACCGGAAAAAGCTGGCCAGAATCGTGTTTCAGGATCCGGAAAAGCTCGAACAGCTCAACGCCATCGTACATCCTGCTGTCAGAGCGTACATTCTTTGTGATATAAAAGAAAAGGAGCAGGAAGATGTGAAGCTCTATGTGCTGGAAGCAGCGCTTCTGCTGGAAGCAGGATATGCCAGAATCTGTGAGGAAACCTGGTTTATTTATACAGAAGAAGCAATCCGCAGGGAGCGGCTGAAGGCTTCCAGAGGATACAGTGACGAGCGGATCACGGATATGATCCGCAGTCAGAGCCCGGAGTGTTATTTTAAAGAACATTGTACCCGGGTGATCGACAACAGCAGTACCATTGAGGAAACAAGAAGACAAATAGGAGAGATACTATTATGAGACTATGCAGCATTGCCAGCGGGAGCAGCGGAAACTGCATCTATGTAGGCAGTGACAATACACATATACTGATCGATACCGGGATCAGCAAAAAAAGAATTGACGCCGGGTTAAAAGAACTGGAGATCAAAGGGGAGGATCTGGATGGGATTCTGATCACCCATGAACATTCTGATCATATCCAGGGATTAGGGGTGTTCAGCAGAAAATATGAGATTCCAATCTATGCAACACCGGGAACCATCGCAGGGATCCAGGCATATTCCAGATTAGGAGCCATGCCGGAAGGGCTGTATCATATGATACACAGTGATGAAGCGTTTCAGCTTGGCGATATCCGGGTGAACCCTTTTGCAATTTCCCATGATGCCAATGAGCCCACCGGATACCGCCTGGAATGTAAGGACAAATCGGTGGCAGTGGCAACAGACCTTGGCATTTATGATGAATATACCGTATCCCACCTTCAGAATCTGGATGCGATCCTCCTGGAAGCGAACCACGATCTTCACATGCTGGAAGTGGGACCGTATCCATATCCTTTGAAACGAAGAGTGATGGGAGACCGGGGACATTTGTCCAATGAATTGTCAGGACGGCTGCTTTGTGATATACTACATGATAATTTGAAGCATATTGTTCTGGGGCATTTGAGTAAAGAGAATAATTATGAAAGTCTGGCATATGAGACTGTCAAACTGGAAGTGACATTAGGAGATAATGACTACAAAGGGGAAGACTTGAATATGGCAGTGGCAAAAAGGGACAGTATTTCAGAGATTATTACCGTTTAACTTGAGGAGGAAAAACCATGAAAAAATGTATTGTAACCGTAGTAGGAAAAGACACCGTAGGGATTATCGCGAAAGTATGTACATACCTTGCAGAGAGTAAGATCAATATTTTAGATATTTCACAGACGATCGTGCAGGGATATTTCAATATGATGATGGTTGTGGACATTTCAGGGATCGAGAAAGATTTCAAAGTGATCTGTGAGGAAATGGAGCAGATGGGTGAAGACATTGGAGTGAAGATCCAGTGCCAGAAAGAAGAAATTTTTGAAAAAATGCACAGATTATAAGAATAAGCGAAGACGAGGAAAATAGCCATGATAAATATGTATGAAGTTTCGGAAACAAATAAGATGATCGAGCAGGAAAATCTGGATGTCCGTACCATTACACTGGGGATCAGCCTGATGGACTGCATTGATTCAGATTTAAGCGAACTGAACCGCAAGATTTATGAGAAGATCACAGTGACTGCAAAAGATCTGGTAGCCACAGGAAAGGACATTGAGCGGGAATTTGGGATTCCGATCGTCAACAAACGGATTTCCATCACACCGATCGCACTGATCGGCGGGGCGGCATGTAAGTGTCCGGAAGATTTTGTGACCATAGCGGAGACGCTGGATCGTGCAGCAAAAGAAGTAGGAGTGAATTTTATTGGTGGATATTCCGCGCTTGTTTCCAAAGGAATGACAAAAAGTGATGAGAATCTCATCCGTTCCATTCCTCAGGCTCTGGCAAAAACGGAAAGAGTGTGCAGTTCTGTCAATGTAGGTTCCACCAGAACCGGAATCAATATGGATGCAGTGCGTCTCTGTGGAGAGATGGTAAAGACCGCAGCAGAAGCGACAAAGGAGCATGATTCATTTGGATGTGCGAAACTGGTGATCTTCTGTAATGCACCGGATGACAACCCGTTTATGGCAGGGGCATTCCTTGGGGTTACGGAAGCGGATGCGGTGATCAACGTTGGGGTCAGCGGTCCGGGAGTCGTGAAAAAAGCATTGGAAAAGGTGCGCGGCAAAGGTTTTGAAGAGCTTTGTGAGACGATTAAAAAGACGGCGTTTAAAGTGACGAGAGTGGGACAGCTGGTTGCAGGAGAAGCATCCAAGCGTCTGGGAATCCCATTTGGGATCATCGATCTGTCCCTGGCACCGACTCCGGCGATTGGAGACAGTGTGGCAGAGATTCTGGAAGAGATCGGTCTGGAGCGGGTAGGAGCTCCGGGAACGACAGCAGCACTGGCACTTCTCAACGATCAGGTGAAAAAAGGCGGTGTGATGGCATCCTCTTATGTAGGAGGCCTCAGCGGTGCATTTATTCCGGTCAGTGAAGATCAGGGAATGATCGATGCAGTGAACGCAGGATCCCTGACGTTGGAAAAGCTGGAAGCCATGACTTGTGTCTGCTCCGTTGGTCTTGACATGATCGCAATTCCGGGCAAGACATCTGCAGCGACGATTTCCGGGATCATTGCAGACGAGATGGCCATCGGTATGGTAAACCAGAAGACGACGGCAGTTCGCATCATTCCGGTGATCGGAAAAGACGTGGGAGAGACTGTCGAATTTGGCGGACTTCTGGGATATGCACCGATCATGCCGGTGAATGAATTTGGCTGTGAAGCATTTGTAAATCGGGAAGGAAGAATTCCGGCGCCGATCCATAGTTTTAAAAACTAGAAACAGGGGAGAAAAGATGAAAAAAATTGCAATCGTAACAGACAGCAACAGTGGGATTACACAGGAAATGGGGAAATCGATGGGAATTCATGTAATTCCCATGCCATTCTTTATTGACGGAGCGCTGTTTCTGGAAGATATTACGCTGACGCAAGAGGAGTTTTATAAGCGTCTGGGAGAAAATTCTGATATTTCCACGTCTCAGCCTTCTCCGGGTGAAGTCATGGAATGTTGGGAGGAACTGCTGAAAGAGTACGATGAGATCGTGCACATTCCAATGTCCAGTGGATTGAGCAGTACTTGTCATGCAGCACAGTCTCTTTCTCAGGAATACGAGGGAAAGGTTTATGTAGTAGATAATCAGAGGATTTCTGTGACACAGAAACAATCGGTAGAAGATGCGATGGTGCTTCGGGATGCAGGAAAATCAGCAGCAGAGATCAAAGAAATTCTGGAAGCGGAAAAATTGCAGGCAAGTATTTACATTACCGTGGACACATTAAAGTATTTGAAAAAAGGCGGGCGGATCACACCGGCTGCCGCTGCGCTTGGAACGGTGCTGAACTTAAAGCCGGTGCTGCAGATCCAGGGAGATAAGCTGGATGCATTCTCAAAGGTGAGAGGATGGAAAGCCGCAAAACGCACGATGCTTAAGGCGATTGAAAAGGATCTGAAAGAACGCTTCTCAGAGGTGGAAGAAGATATGGTGCTGGGAATGGCTTATACTTGCAGCAAAGAAGAGGCCCAGGAGTGGAAGCAGGAAATTGCAGAAAAATTTCCGGGATATGAGATTGTAGAAGGACCACTTTCGTTAAGTGTTGCCTGCCATATCGGACCGGGAGCCATGGCAGTGACCTGTATGAAAAAGGTACGGTAATTGCCGCTGGTATTATATAATCAAAACAATAGATGAGTCGGATTATCTGGCAAATAAGGTGGAATAGTTAAAAAATGGAACAGTCTGATCGGTGTGGATCAGGCTGTTTTTTCAGTGAAAATTTAATTGTAAGGACAACACCGATTTACACTTCTTGTATGTATGTTCTCAAAATAAGAGCTAAATTGGTAGACGTAAAAATAATTTGCGCCCTAAAAATGCGGTTGTAAGTAGAATTTGCTAGTCTTCATAGTGCTTTCTGTTAAAATAAAATTATCAAAACGAAGGAGGATAAACAGATGAGGATAGGAGAAACAATTTTAAAATTAAGAGAAGAGAAAAAAATGTCACAAGAAGAGTTCGCACAATATTTTCATGTAACAAGGCAAACCATTTCAAACTGGGAAAAAGAAAAAAGTTTTCCTGATTTACAAACTTTAGTTAAGATTAGCGATGCAGCGGGAGTTTCGTTAGATGCTATGCTAAGAGATAATTTTGAAATAGTACAGCAAATTGATAAGAAGGTAAAACATTTAAAAATATTTAAAATAGGAACAGTCTTCATAGCAACAATGATTCTTATGGGTGTTTCATATTTTGGCATTCAAAGTGTCAGACAGAACAATATTGTCAACACTATGGAAAGCAATTTAAATGAACTGGGATTTGAAAAAAATGGAAATAATTATTGTTTAGAGGAAGATGATTTCAGATATGATGTTTATTTATTTGACAGACCTGCTAGATGGAAATGGAATCAGGAATTAGATTCAAAAGAGAAATTTGTAGTGGGAACGTATATAAAAAATGCTTCTGCTTTATCAGAGATGCAGCAGAAGATAAATGTAACAATACGGAAAACAGATGAATTTACAACATTAAGTATCTCAAGAGGGGAGTATAAGGCAGATGGAACTTCTCCTCAAATGCGAGAATATTCACTTGATAAAAATGGAGAAATAAAACATGTGGAGAAAATGAATGAGGAAGATTCTAAAATATATGCAGAATTAGAGAAAGAGATAAAAGCAGCGGCAGAAAAAATGGATGGGATATATTCAGAACTGTATGAACGTGTGTAATATCGTTGGCAGTTTATATAGATAATCCTGAAATAGGCATGGATATAACGATAACATGGGAGATATGCAATTGTTTTGTGTAATCTCCCATGTTCATTTTATGCAATCAGTCTCTTTCTGATTCTCGAAACACTTTAGATGCCAGGAATGGAAGGAAGAAAATGCCATAGAGCAGCAAATGGATCAACACAGCCTTCCATTCGATGACATTTCCGGAAATGGAACCCCCGCTGAACAACCCTGCAATATTGTTGTTCATAAAATGCAGGATAACTGGGATCCAGATGTTGTCTGTTCTCATATAGGCAAACGCAAAAAATACGCTCAGTGCAATACAGGTGATAAGCTGTGCGGCAATACTCTGAAGTCTTGTGTCAGGGGCATAGTAAAACAAATTCAGAGGTAAGTGCCACAATCCCCAGAATATACCGAGGATAAGAACTCCTTTTCGCATTCCAAAATGCTCCTGCAGGATGGGCTGTAAAAAGTAGCGCCATCCATACTCTTCTCCGAAGAAAGCGGAGAAGACAAGGAAAAAGCTGACAAACAAGGAAGCCAGGGACAGCCAGAACAGTGGAGCATTCAAAAGTCCAAGAAAAGAAGCGGCTGTTCCTTCAATCAAACAGGAAACTAAAATATTTCCGACAAACAGCATAAAAAATAAAAGGACATACAAAAAATGCTTTCGGCTGTCAGGTCCGGACCAGGTCAGTCCCCAGATAAAGCGTACTTCCCGTTTATCCAGAAGAAATAAAACCCAGAGAGCCAGATTGCCGGCAATGGTGAGCATGTTCAGGACAGAAAGCCAGTTTTCATCCGGCATCAGGACACTGAGTATGGAGCTGACAGCAAACAGTGCGGTCAGTATGAGATAGCCGTAGAAAAAACGACGGGGAATGGGAAACTCTTTTTTGGTCAGAAGAAAGACCGCGATCGCTCCGGCGGCCGGATAATACATCTGGGCATTTGCAAAAAAATCCAGAGAAATCCCATGGTGATAGCCAAAAGCCATAGGGATTCCCATCAGATAAGGGATTCCAAAAGCGATCAAAGCAAAAATCAGTAACTGTTTTTTCTCCAATTGGGTAAATGGACGTTTCATAATGTAATCTCCTTTGAACGTGTAATCTTATATCTTCAGCATGGGCTGTTTATATTCATTTCGAAAAGCGGTCTTATATTGATCTGTGATCACGGACTGATAGAGGTTGGAAGCCAGAATATCATCCCGCAGCATTTTTTGACCAATTTCGGGAATACTGTCTATATCGGAAAGCCGGGTGAGCAAAGGGAGTGTACTTTGTTTTGAGATCGCAGAAAGCAGTTTCTGGTGATCCTTTCGGAATCCAAGCAGTCTGGCATAAAAATGCCCGCCGTTTTCCATATATTCCCGTACATTCTTTTTTTTCAGACCGAGCATGATATGCAGCAATGCACGGTTGATCCGTGTCTGTGTCAGTTCTTTGGTTTTTAATAATTCACAGAATTGTCTGTAATTAAAGAATTCATTCAAATTCTTCTGAATCCGGTTTGCAAGTGTTTCCGAAACATCCATGTAGCGCATGAGACTTTTCGGGGTTTTGTTTAAAAGCTTGTATTTCATCAGAAGTGAAAAATCATTCTGATAAACCGGATATAATACCTTGTGGTAATCTTTTAAAAGTGTCAGGCAGCTTTTGGGCACCTGGTCTTCCAGTTCATTTAAAATACTGGAAAAAGGAGTGTTTTCAAAGGTATTGCCAATAGGCTCTGTTTGGAGCATAGAGCTGGAGTATGCAAGGAGAGAGCGGATCGCAGAGGCAGAGCTGTAGTTGGAACGCAAAGTCTGGTCATGATAGTCAGCCCCCATACGTTTGATCGTAAATGGCCGGATTTTGCTTCCTACCCGCCGCAGTGCTTTTAAATATTCAATCCCCAGGATGTTGTTCGGATCATTCAACAGGAAAGAACTGTCAGAAATTCCCATGTAAGAAGACAGTGCCTTCTGGCGGGCAGCAGGAAAGGATATTCCGTTTTTTAAATGTCTTTTGAGCAGCTGTGTATATCCGGCGGGTTCTTCAAAAAGAATCTCAGCAATTTTCTGGAGCGCACGTAAGTCATTGCACTCACTGCCAAAACAGAGAAAGTCTACGATCCCAAGCTGCTCCAGAAAAGAAACTGCGCCAAGAGCGAACAGTTCCGCTGTGGCCGTGGCATAGCAGACCGGCAGTTCAAATACGGCAGCAGCACCGCATCGCAAGGCCATCTCTGCACGCAAATGCTTTGGCATAATGGCAGGAGTCCCCCGCTGGACATAATCTCCGCTCATCACAACAATGGCAGCATCCGCACCGGTGATCTCCAGGGATTTCTGGATGTGATACTGATGTCCGTTGTGAAATGGGTTATATTCTGTGATCAAACCGACAATTTTCATAAAAATCTCCTTGTATATCATTTTGTTACCTATTATACTATAAAAGGACGGCAAGAACAAATCAAAAGAGGTGGATGTGATGATGGAATACGATGTATTGTTATCGATGCTGGAAAAGCGGGAATTTAAAGAACTAAAAGATGAACTGGAAAGCATGCACCCCGTAGATATTGTGGAGATGCTGGAAGACGGACTGGAGTATGGAAAAATAGACAAGCGGCAGATGACGCTGGTTTTCCGGCTGCTCGCAAAAGAAGAGGCGGCAGAAGTGTTTACAGATATGACCAGTGACACCCGTGAAGTGCTGATCAATGCCCTGACAGACTCTGAGCTGGAAGAGGTCATGGAAGAGATGTATGTGGATGATACGGTGGACGTTCTGGAAGAGATGCCGGCTAATGTAGTAGACAGACTTTTGATGGCGACAGATGAAGAGACACGCCAGAAGATCAATGCGCTGCTGAAATATCCCGAGGACAGTGCGGGAAGTATTATGAATATTGATTACATCAGTCTGAATAAAGAGATGACAGTTGCAGATGCTATTTTGAAGATCCGTCAGGTCGGCATCAATAAAGAAACCATTTATACATGTTATGTCACAGAAAAGAAAAAACTGATCGGTGTGGTGGATGTCAAGGATATCCTGACATCCGGAGAGTCCCGCAGGATCGAAGAGATCATGGATGAAAATGTTATCTATGCAAAGACGCTGGACGATCAGGAGGAAGTGGCAGAGACGATCCGAAAATATGGACTGATCGCCATTCCGATCATCGACCATGAGATGTGTATGGTTGGGATCGTTACCGTAGACGATGCGATGTTTGTCCTGCAGGATGAGGCCACAGAGGATATCAGTATCATGGCCGGAGTCAGTCCGAGTGAAGGTTCTTATTTTGGAACTTCGGTATTTCGACATGCCAAGAATCGAAGCCTCTGGCTGATGCTTCTGATGCTTTCTGCTACGGTGACCGGAGAGATTCTGGGACGTTATGAAAGTGCAATGGCGGTGATGCCGGTGCTGATCACATTTATCCCGATGCTGATGGGAACCGGAGGAAACTGCGGTTCGCAGAGCTCTACACTTGTGATTCGCGGGATCGCAGTAGGAGAAATCGAGTTCAAAGATATTTTCCGGGTGATCTTTAAAGAGGTGAGGATCGCGCTGGTGGTCAGCCTGATCCTGGCGATGGTAAACGGACTGCGGATCTATATCATGTATGATCGGGATGTGATGCTGGCAGTTGCCATTGGAATTACGATGGTGGCGGTTGTTGTCATGGCGAAGACCATCGGATGTGTGCTGCCCCTTGTGGCGAAAAAGATCGGACTGGATCCTGCGATCATGGCAGCTCCTTTGATCACCACGATTCTGGATACCTGTACGATCCTGGTGTATTTCCGGATCGTAACCGCATTTTTCCATATTTGAGAGATATTGACAGAAAAAAGACGATGTTGGACAGAGCTTTTTGGAGTAAATTCTAAAAAGCTCTGTTTTTTCTTGGAAATATGTAACTACTTCGCTCGGGTAAATATAAAAACGAAAGAAAAGCTGTTAAATATTTGACAATATGACCGAAAACAGAGGGAGAAAAAGAACGATTGTATTTAAAAATGCACATAAGAGCTACTTGTATACAAAATTTATTTGCGGTATAATAAAACAAGTGAAACAAATGAAAGGGGCTTTAAACAATGGCATTTATCGATGAAATTAAAGCAAGAGCAAAAGCTGACAAAAAAACAATCGTACTTCCTGAGACAGAAGATGTAAGAACATATCAGGCAGCAGAAGCAGTTTTAAAAGAAGGAACTGCAGATCTGGTTCTGGTTGGAAGCAAAGAAGAGATTGAGAAAAATGGAGCAGGTTTTGATCTGACAGGAGCAGTGATCGTAGATCCTGCAACAAGCGACAAGACAGAAAGCTATATTGCAAAATTGGTAGAACTCAGACAGAAAAAGGGAATGACAGAAGAGCAGGCAAGAGAGCTTCTTTTGACAAACTATCTGTATTATGGGGTAATGATGGTGAAAATGGGAGATGCAGACGGTATGGTATCCGGAGCTTGTCATTCTACTGCTGACACACTTCGTCCATGTCTGCAGATCTTAAAGACAAAACCAGGAACAAAACTGGTATCCGCATTCTTCGTAATGGTAGTGCCGGACTGCGATATGGGGGCAGACGGAACCTTTATCTTCGGAGATTCTGGTCTGGAGCAGAATCCGGATCCGGAAAAACTGGCAAATATTGCACTTTCTTCCGCAGAGTCTTTCAAGACACTGACTGGAAAAGAGCCGGTTGTGGCAATGCTTTCACACTCCACAAAAGGAAGTGCAAAACATGCAGATGTTGACAAAGTAGTAGAGGCAACCAAAATTGCAAAAGAGATGGCTCCGGAATTAAAGCTGGACGGAGAACTGCAGCTGGATGCAGCGATCGTTCCTTCTGTAGGAGAGTCCAAAGCGCCAGGAAGTCCGGTTGCAGGACATGCTAACGTTCTGATCTTCCCGGATCTGGACGCAGGGAATATCGGATACAAACTGGTACAAAGACTTGCAAAAGCAGAAGCTTATGGTCCTCTGACCCAGGGAATCGCAGCGCCGGTAAACGATCTCTCCCGCGGATGCAGTGCAGAAGATATCGAAGGCGTTGTGGCAATCACAGCAGTGCAGGCTCAGGCACAATAATTGTTTAAAGACCTCAAAATTGGGGATAAAGAAAAGAATAATTAAGTTTTCAGGAGGAAAAAAATGAACGTATTAGTAATCAACTGCGGAAGTTCTTCTTTAAAATTCCAGCTGATCAATGCAGAATCCGAAGAAGTTCTGGCGAAAGGTATTTGTGAGAGGATCGGGATTGACGGACGTCTGACTTATCAGCCGGAAGGCGGAGAAAAAGAGAAATCTGAAAAGGCAATGCCAACACATACAGAGGCGATCCAGTTTGTGATCGAGGCCCTGACAAATCCAGAGACAGGTGTTGTAAAAAGTCTGGATGAGATCGGAGCAGTTGGACACCGTATGGTACACGGAGGAGAGAAATTTGCATCTTCTGTCGTGATCACAGAAGAAGTGAAAAAAGCAGTGGAAGAGTGCAATGACCTTGCGCCGCTTCATAACCCGGCAAACCTGATCGGAGTGGAAGCATGTGAAAAACTGATGCCGAACACACCGATGGTAGCTGTATTTGATACTGCATTCCATCAGACCATGCCGCCAAAAGCATATATGTATGGACTTCCATATGAGTATTATGAGAAATATAAAGTAAGACGTTATGGTTTCCACGGAACAAGCCACAGCTTCGTATCCAAGAGAGCAGCAGAACTGTTAGGAAAACCATACGAAGAGACAAAGACGATCGTATGCCACCTTGGAAATGGTTCCAGTGTGACAGCAGTGATGAACGGAAAATCTGTAGATACATCTATGGGACTGACTCCATTGGAAGGTCTTGTAATGGGAACACGCTGTGGAGATATCGATCCGGCGATCATGGAATTTTTAGCACACAAACTGGACCTGGATGTTGACGGTGTGATGAAGATCTTAAACAAAGATTCTGGAGTATACGGACTTTCCGGCGGACTTTCCAGTGATTTCCGTGACCTGACAGATGCATCTCTTGCAGGAGATAAAAAAGCACAGGTTGCAATGGAAGTATTCTCATACAGAGTGGCAAAATACATCGGTGCATATGTGGCAGCTATGAATGGTGTAGACGATATCGTATTTACAGCCGGAATCGGTGAGAACGATGACATCGTAAGAAGACAGACATGCAGTTACCTGGGATATCTGGGAATTGAGTTCAATGACGAACTGAATACTGGCCTGAGAGGAAAAGAAGCAGAACTTTCTCAGCCGGGATCTAAGGTAAAAGTATTTGTAATTCCTACAAATGAGGAACTTGCGATTGCTCGTGAGACATTGGCTTTAGTACGCAAATAAGTTTTCTGAAATGAAAATACAGCAGGGTTGCCCGCAAAAGCGGACAGCCCTTTTCAGTGAAAAAGGCAGCAGTTCTGTTATGATGAGTAAAATATGAAAAATTCTGTTGACAAATAGAATGAACATGCTATAATAGTTGAGGTATGAATAGGAGTAATAATTATGTTAATTAACCTATCAGACGTTTTGTCAGAGCAGCATAAGACAGTAGATCAGATGGCAGAATTGGAAATGGATGTTTTCCGGTCAAAAGGAGGCTCTTTTCCGATTGTAAAAAAAACGCCGGTTCATGTTGTTGCAGAGCATGTGAAGGGCAGAGAACTTCTCATTCATGTGGATACCAGGATTTCGGTTCTGATTCCGTGTGACAGATGCCTGGAAGATGTAGAGCAGGAGTTTGATCTGGAGTTTACAAGACATGTGGATCTCAGTGTTTCGGATGCTGATCTGGGAGAAGAATTGGATGAATCAACTTTCATAAACGGATATCATCTTGACGTGGACAAAATGCTCTATAATGAGATATTGATAGGATGGCCGACGAAAGTTCTATGCAGCGAGAGCTGTAAGGGCATTTGCAACGTTTGTGGTCAGAACCTAAATATGGGTACCTGTAACTGTGAAGATACAGCTCTTGACCCAAGAATGTCAGTTGTCCGTGATTTGTTTAAGAATTTTAAGGAGGTGTAACCTATGTCTATCTGTCCAAAGAACAAATCTTCTAAAGCAAGAAGAGATAAGAGAAGAGCTAACTGGAAGATGAGTGCTCCAAACCTGGTGAAATGCAGCAAATGTGGCGAGCTTATGATGCCTCACAGAGTATGCAAAGCATGTGGAGCATACAACAAACGTGAAATCGTTTCAGTTGACTAATTGAAAATGATATTAAGAGATGGGGACTTTGTAAAAAGTCCTCATTTTTCATATTCAAAAATCGGTGTTTGATATTGATTTTTGAGATGATGTTTAGTAGAATGTATGCAGTAGCGTTAGGAGGAAGAGACATGTCTGATATTACAAGAGTTGCGCTGGATGCCATGGGCGGAGATCATGCTCCGACAGAGATGGTGAAAGGTGCGATTGAAGCTGTCAATCAAAGAGATGATATTAAGATCCTGCTTACAGGACAGGAAGAACTGCTGAAAAAAGAATTATCAGAATATACGTATCCCAAAGACCAGATAGAGATCGTTCCGGCATCGGAAGTGATCGAGACGGCGGAACCGCCGGTAATGGCGATCAGAAGGAAAAAAGATTCTTCGATCGTAGTTGCCATGAATCTGGTGAAAAAGGGAGAGGCTGATGCGTTTGTATCTGCCGGAAGTTCCGGAGCGATCCTTGTGGGAGGACAAGTGATCGTAGGACGGATCAAAGGCGTGGAAAGACCTCCTCTTGCACCGTTGATTCCGACGATGAAAGGAGTTTCCCTGCTGATCGACTGTGGAGCGAATGTGGATGCAAGACCGTCCCATCTGCTTCAGTTTGCAAAGATGGGATCCATTTATATGGAACATGTGGTAGGAAAGAAGAACCCGACTGTTGGTATTGTGAATATCGGTGCAGAAGAAGAGAAGGGAAACGCACTTGTAAAAGAGACATTTCCACTGTTAAAGAACTGCAGAGATATCAATTTTATCGGAAGTGTAGAAGCAAGAGATATCCCCTATGGGGCAGCGGATGTCATTGTGTCAGAAGCCTTTGTGGGAAATGTGATCTTAAAGCTCTATGAAGGAACAGGCGGAGCGTTGACGAAGAAGATCAAAGCCGGTATGATGACCTCTCTGCGAAGTAAGATTGGTGCGCTTCTGGTGAAGCCGGCACTGAAAGCTACATTAAAAGATTTTGATGCCAGTGAATATGGCGGAGCTCCCCTTCTGGGGCTTAATGGTCTGGTTGTCAAGACCCATGGAAGTTCTACTTCAAAAGAAGTGTGTAATTCCATCATCCAGTGTGTGACCTTTAAAAAGCAGCAGATCAATGAGAAGATCCGCGAGTCGATCCAGTCCGCACCGGAAGAGAAAAAAGAAGATTAAGGGAAAAAGAAAGGGAAGAAAATAATGGAATTTGAAAAATTACAGGAAATTATTGCAGACGTATTAAATGTTTCTAAGGATGACATTCATCCGGAGACGACATTTGTAGATGATTTAGGAGCTGATTCACTGGATATTTTCCAGATCATCATGGGAATCGAAGAAGAATTTGATATCGAGATCGACAATGATGAAGCAGAAAAGATTTCTACTGTGCAGGATGCGGTAGACCAGATTAAAAAAGTAGTAGAATAAGAAAAAGAACAAAGGATGGAAGTTCCTTGTATCTGAGAACGGATTTGGGTGCGTGATTCTGTCGCGCACCCAAACTGTATTTAGTAAGAAACCGGGAAACTTTCAAAAAAGGAAAAAAGATGAAAAAGAATTTAAAAGAACTGGAAAAAAAGATTGGATATAAATTTCAGAATGCATCTCTGCTGGAACAGGCAATGATGCACAGTTCCTATACAAATGAGAGACATCTGGAAAAACATTGCTGCAATGAGCGTCTGGAGTTTCTGGGAGATGCGGTATTGGAACTGGTCTCCAGTGAGTTTTTGTTTCTGGAATCCCCGACAGTTTCAGAAGGAAAGCTGACAAAGACAAGAGCAAGCATGGTCTGTGAGCCGTCTTTGGCATTCTGCGCCAAGGAAATTGATCTGGGCAGTTATCTTCTGCTTGGAAAGGGAGAAGAGGCAACAGGAGGAAGAATGCGTCCGTCGGTTACTTCAGATGCGATGGAGGCGTTGATCGGAGCGATTTATCTGGACGGTGGTTTTACTAATGCAAAAGAGTTTATTCACAGATTTATCCTGACGGATCTGGAGAATAAAAAACTCTTTTATGATAGCAAGACTATTTTGCAGGAGATCGTGCAGGCTGATATGGAAGAAGGTATTTCTTATCACCTGCTCAAAGAAGAAGGACCGGATCACAACAAATCTTTTACGGTAGAAGTGAAGATTGGGGAGACGGTGTATGGAACAGGATGCGGACGTACCAAAAAAGCGGCTGAGCAGGAAGCGGCCTACAAGGCGATCCTGAGACTAAAAGAACAAGACTAGAGCGGGTGTTTTATGTATTTAAAATGTATTGAAGTACAGGGATTTAAATCCTTTGCCAACCGGATCAAATTTGAATTTCACAATGGGATCACAGGAATTGTAGGCCCCAATGGAAGCGGAAAGAGTAATGTTGCAGATGCTGTCCGCTGGGTGCTGGGAGAGCAGAGGGCAAAGCAGCTTCGCGGCGGTTCCATGCAGGATGTGATCTTTTCCGGTACAGAGAACAGAAAACCATTAAGCTATGCTTCGGTAGCGATCACGCTGGACAATTCGGATCATCAGCTTCCTATAGATTATGAAGAGGTGACAGTGACGAGAAAGCTGTATCGCTCAGGGGAAAGCGAGTATCTGATCAATGGAGCGGGGTGCAGACTGAAAGATATCAATGAGATGTTTTATGATACCGGAATTGGAAAAGAAGGATATTCGATCATCGGGCAGGGGCAGATCGACAAGATCTTGAGCGGAAAGCCGGAAGATCGAAGAGAGCTGTTTGATGAAGCAGCCGGAATCGTAAAATTCAAACGTCGGAAGATGCTTTCTCTGAAAAAACTGGAGGAAGAGCAGAATAATCTCACCAGAGTCAATGACATTCTTCTGGAACTGGAAAAACAGATTGGTCCTTTGGAGAAGCAGTCTGCTGTGGCAAAAGAATATCTGAAGAAGAAAGAAGAATTGAAATTCTATGATATCCACATGTTTCTTCTGGAAATGGAACGGTTAAATAAACAGATTGGAACGTTGGAGCAAAACATACAGAACACATCAAAAGAGATGGACAACGCGAAACAGCAGTATGAGGAAACAAAGGAACAGTACCAGGCAGTAGAGACTCAGGTGGAAGAGATTGAAGAGGCACTTGAGAAAGCGAAGACGCAGTTAAATGAGACTACGTTGTTAAAGCAGCAGCTGGAAGGACAGATCAATGTCCTGCATGAGCAGATCAATACGGCACGGATCAACGAGGAACATTATGCGAGCCGGCGTCGTACCATTTGGGAAGAGCGGGAGACAAAAGAAAAACAAAAAGCAGGATTTTTAAAAGACAGAGAAGAGCTTCTCAAAAAGCTGGAGCAGGCATCCGGTCAGGATGCACATGCAGGGGAGCAATTGATCCAGATCCAGTCTCAGATTGCAAAGGAGACGATGGAGATTGAGCAGAGCAAAGAAGAGATTATGCAGCTTTTGAACAATCGTGCCTCGACACAGGCAAAGCTCCAGCATTTTGATACCACACAGCAGCAGATCACGACCAGAAGAGCTCAGATCCACAGAGAGATCCTGGAGGTGTCCAGTGAGGCTCAGCAGTATGAGCGCAAGCTGGAAGAGCACAGCCGGGTATTAGAAGAAATTACAGGGGAGATTCAGGATTTTCGAACCCAGATTGCAGAACATGAGCAGAATATTGCAACGTTACAGCAGGATCTGAACGAAAAACAGGAAAAACTGAGGGTCGGACAAACTGCTTATCACAGAGAATCTTCCAGGTTGGAGTCTTTGAAAAATATGACAGAGCGGTATGACGGATATGGAAACAGTATCCGGCGTGTGATGAGCTGTAAAGACCGGGAGAAAGGTCTGATCGGTGTGGTGGCGGACATCATTAAAGTGGAAAAAGAATATGAGATCGCAGTCGAGACTGCGCTGGGCGGAAGCATTCAGAATATCGTCACAGATGAAGAAGAAACGGCAAAGCGGATGATCGCATATCTGAAACAGAACAAATACGGACGTGCTACATTCTTGCCGTTGACCAGTATGCAGGGCGGGACAGAACTCAGACAGCCGGAGGTATTAAAAGAGCCGGGAGTGATCGGTCTGGCACATACGCTGGTGCAGGTAGAAGGGCGGTTTCTGGGACTTGCAAAACAGCTGCTTGGGCGTACGGTTGTCGTAAAGGACATTGATTGTGGGATTCGGATCGCCAGAAAGTATAAACAGTCTCTGCGCCTGGTGACACTGGAAGGAGAGCTGATCAATCCGGGAGGCTCCATGACAGGAGGGGCATTTAAAAATTCCAGCAATCTTTTGAGCAGACGGCGGGAGGTCGAAGAATTGGAAAAGGCAGTCCGGATGCTGAAAAAAGAGATGGAAGAGCTGGAGCAGTCTGTTTCTGAGATCAAAGGGAAGAGAGCACAGCAGTATGCAGGGATTGATGAGATCCAGCAGCAGATCACAGAGGCGTCGGTGCGTCAGAATACGGCACGGATGAGCCTGGAACAGGTGAAACTGCAGCAGGCGAAGCTTCGTCAGCGCTGCGAGGGATATGCAAAAGAACAGGAAGAGCTGGAGATCAGCTTACGGAAGATTCGTGAGGACGGAGAGTCGATCCAGACGGAGATGGAGATATCCAAAGAGCTGGAGCAGCGCTTGAATGAAAAGATCGAGACTTTGCAGAAGAGTCTGGATTCTCACAGAGAAGCGGAGGCAGCACAGCAGAAACATTCGGAGGAAGTGCATCTGTTACTGGCAGGTTTCCGGCAGCAGGAGGCATTTATCAAAGAAAATATTTTCCGTATTGAAGAAGAAATCCGGCATTTGCAGGAAGAAGCAGACGGGCTAGATCAGAACCAGGGAAATACTACGCAGGAGATCCGGCAAAGGGAAGCGCAGATTGAGAATCTCAAGCAGGCCATTGCAGAGTCTGCGGAAGTGTTTTCCGAGATTGAAGCAGAGATTACACAACAGACACAAAACAGAGAATACCTGAATAAAAAACACAAGACATTTCTGGAGCAAAGAGAAACTCTGTCCAGACATATGGCAGAATTAGATAAAGAGCTGTTTCGTCTGAACAGTCAGAAAGAAGAGTGCGGGGAAACTGAGGAAAAGCAGAGAAACTATATGTGGGAAGAATATGAGATGACCTACAATGGTGCATTAAAGCTGCGAGATGAGAGTCTGACAGACCGTGCCTTTATGAAAAAGCAGATTCTGTTTTTGAAAGGTGAGATCCGGAAACTTGGAAATGTGAATGTGAATGCCATTGAAGACTATAAGCAAGTATCAGAACGCTATGAATTTTTAAAGGAGCAGCATGAAGACCTGGTAGAAGCAAAAGAAACGCTGATCCAGATCGTGGCAGAACTGGATGCCGCCATGCGAGCCCAGTTTGAAGAACAGTTTGGCAAGATATCCAGAGAGTTTGACGCTGTATTTCGGCAGCTGTTCGGAGGCGGAAAAGGGACATTGGAGCTGATGGAAGATGAGGATATTCTGGAGGCTGGAATCCGGATCATTGCCCAGCCGCCGGGAAAAAAGCTGCAGAATATGATGCAGCTTTCCGGAGGGGAAAAAGCACTCACAGCGATTTCCCTTTTGTTTGCCATCCAGAATCTGAAGCCGTCTCCGTTCTGTCTTCTGGATGAGATTGAAGCAGCTCTGGATGACAGCAATGTAGAACGGTTTGCCCGGTATCTGCACAAACTGACAAAACATACACAGTTCATCGTGATTACACACAGGAGAGGCACGATGACAGCAGCAGACCGCCTGTACGGGATCACCATGCAGGAAAAAGGAGTGTCTACGCTGGTATCGGTGGATCTGCTGGAAGAAGATCTGACGTAAGATCAGAGAAGAGGGAAGGAGAGCATATGGAAGAGAAAAAAGGTTTTTTTAGGAGACTTGTATCTGGCCTGACTAAGACAAGAGATAATATTGTGTCGGGAATGGACAGTATTTTTCATGGATTTTCTAAGATTGATGAGGAGTTTTATGAAGAACTAGAAGAGACATTGATCATGGGGGATCTGGGAGTTCATACGACCATGGAGATCATAGAGGACCTGCGCAGGAAGGTCAAAGAGCAGCATATCAAAGAACCGGCAGACTGCAGACAGCTGTTGATCGACAGTATCAAAGAGCAGATGGATGTGGGAGAGACTGCCTATGAATTTGAAGAGAAGCAGTCAGTGGTGTTTGTCATCGGAGTCAATGGAGTAGGAAAGACCACAACCATTGGAAAGCTGGCAGGAAAATTCCGGGATCAGCACAAAAAAGTGATTCTGGCAGCTGCAGATACATTCCGTGCAGCAGCCGGAGAACAGCTAAAAGAGTGGGCAAACCGTGCAGAGGTAGAAATGATCGGCGGCCAAGAGGGGGCAGATCCAGCCTCTGTTGTGTTTGATGCAGTGGCAGCGGCACGTGCAAGAAAAGCGGATATTTTGCTTTGCGATACGGCAGGACGCCTTCATAATAAGAAGAACTTGATGGAAGAATTGAAAAAAATCAATCGTGTGATCGACCGGGAATACCCGGAGGCATATAGAGAGACCCTGGTTGTTCTGGATGCAACCACAGGACAGAATGCACTGGCACAGGCAAAAGAGTTCAATGAAGTGGCAGACATCACAGGGGTGATCCTGACAAAGATGGATGGAACGGCCAAAGGAGGAATTGCAGTGGCAATCCAGTCAGAACTGGGAATTCCGGTCAAATATATTGGAGTGGGAGAATCTATTGATGATCTTCAGAAGTTTGATGCAGATGAATTTGTAAATGCTTTGTTTTACAGTGATTCCAAAACAGAAGAATAGAACAGGTCAGAAGTGACAGAAAGAAGGATGAAAGATGTTGACTTTGGAGAAATTTGAAGAAGCAAGCGAAGTCGTAAAACAGGTGACGACTCCGACCAAATTGGTGTACAGTGAGTATCTCAGTGCACAGACAGGGGCAAAAATTTACCTGAAACCAGAGAATATGCAGCATACTGGCGCATACAAACTGCGCGGAGCTTACTACAAGATCAGTACACTGTCAGAAGAAGAGAGAAACAAGGGGCTGATCACAGCATCTGCGGGAAATCATGCACAGGGAGTTGCCTATGCGGCAAAACGGTATGGCTGCAAGGCGACGATCGTGATGCCGACAGGTACCCCGTTGATCAAAGTAAACCGCACCAAGAGCTATGGGGCAGAAGTGATCCTTCATGGAGATGTGTATGACGATGCCTGTGCGTATGCCTATCAGCTTGCAGAAGAACATGGGTATACATTTGTTCATCCATTTGACGATCTGGATGTTGCGACCGGCCAGGGATCGATCGCCATGGAGATCATCCAGGAACTTCCGACTGTGGATTATATTCTGGTTCCGATTGGCGGCGGCGGTCTGATCACCGGTGTTGCCACACTTGCCAAAATGCTCAATCCAAAGATCCGTGTGATCGGTGTGGAACCAAGAGAAGCGGCAAGTATGACAGCAGCATTAAAGGCCGGAGAAGTGGTGGAACTTCCAAGCGCTAATACTATTGCAGACGGTACGGCAGTCAAAGCAGTTGGAAAACAGAATCTGCCATATGTGCAGAAATATGTAGATCAGATCCTACTTGTAGATGATGATGAACTGGTCGGCGCATTTCTGGATATGGTGGAGAACCATAAGATGATCGTAGAAAATTCAGGATTGCTTTCTGTGGCAGCATTAAAGCAGATGGATTTAAAAGGCAAAAAGGCGGTCTGCGTATTAAGCGGTGGAAATATGGATGTGATCACCATGTCTTCAATCGTACAGCATGGACTGATTCAGAGAGACCGTATCTTCTCAGTGGCGGTTCTTCTTCCAGACAAGCCGGGCGAACTGGTCAGAGTGGCATCGATCATCGCCAATGAAAAAGGAAATGTGATCAAACTGGAACATAATCAGTTTGTCAGCACGAACCGGAATGCGGCTGTGGAACTTCGTATTACGATGGAGGCATTCGGAACCGAGCATAAGCATAAAATTTTGAATGCGTTAAAAGAAGCGGGGTATGACCCGAAAAAGGTCGGAGCGAAATTGTATTAGATTGGTTAAAAACAGACTCCGGAAAGATTTTCTGATATCTTTCCGGAGTCTGTTTTCACTTTATACCTGATGATATTTTTTAAGCAGTCTGTGAATCTTATCTGTTGGGTTCATAACCGCACCGATGGTCAGATCGTGATTCAGGGAATCAATGATCAGAGCCAGGAATTTACTCATGTCTGCTTTGACAAAATATTCTCTTTCATCGACAGCAGGCGGCAGATATGTCAGATTCGTTGTGACAACTTTATCAATATATCCTTTTTGATAATATTCATCAAACTTCTCAAATCCGTCTGTAAACAGTCCGAATGTAGTACATACAAATACGCGGGCTGCGTTGCGGTCTTTTAATTTTTTGGCAACATCCAGCATACTCTCACCAGAAGAAATCATGTCATCTACGATGATCACGTCTTTGCCTGCCACGTCATCGCCAAGGAATTCATGAGCTACGATTGGGTTCTTTCCATTTACGATGGTAGAGTAATCTCTTCTTTTGTAGAACATACCCATATCCACACCAAGTACGTTGGAGAAATATACGGCGCGGTGCATTGCGCCTTCATCCGGGCTGACGATCATCAGATGTTCTTTGCTGACTTTGAGATCCGGAACAGCACGGAACAATGCCTTCATGAATTGATACTGTGGAGTGAAGTTGTCAAATCCGCTTAAAGGAATCGCATTCTGTACACGAGGGTCATGTGCATCGAATGTCAGAATATTCGCAACTCCCATATCATTTAATTCTTCCAGTGCCAGAGCGCAGTCCAGAGATTCTCTTTTGGTCCGTTTGTGCTGACGGCTCTCATAGAGGAACGGCATGATCACATTGATGCGGTGCGCTTTGCCTGTGGATGCGGCAATGATTCGTTTGATATCCTGGAAATGATCGTCCGGGGACATGTGGTTGAGGTGTCCGTTGACAGAGTATGTAAGGCTGTAGTTGCACACATCTGCCATGATAAAAAGATCGGTTCCGCGGATCGTCTCTTTGATCACACCTTTTGCTTCTCCGCTTCCGAAGCGGGGACAATTGCATTCTACCAGATAGTTATTTGTACGATAATTGACATACAACGGGGATTCTGTTACCTCATTGATCGTATTTTCGCGGAATGATACGATATAATCATTGACTTTGTGAGCCAGATCTTTGCAGCTTTCCAAAGCGGCCAGTTTCAATGGGGCAACCGGAAGGGTTTTTTCCAATAATTCAATATTTGCCATGGTTTTCTCCTGTGTTTTGTTTTTCCATATCCGACATCCGGACATATGATTTCATATAACGTTATATCATTTTTTGTGGGGAAATTCAAGCTTGGCTTTGCTATAGAAGAAAATTGTGCTATACTGGTACTGCTAATATGCCCGAAATATGAGCAGACAGGAATTTTGTTTTGCCAGAAGAGAGAATCAAGTTTGAAAATAGAAGACGTACAAGGAGTTTAAAAATGAAAAAGCATGAGCATATTGTAAAGTCTCTGATGCCGGGAGGAATCGGAGAAGAGATGGGGATCGAGCCCGGAGATAAGCTGCTTGCCATCAATGGAAATGAAATACAGGATGTGTTTGATTATTATTACTATGAAGAAAGTGAGGAATTACTGCTTCTGATCGAAAAACCAGATGGAGAGCAGTGGGAGCTGGAGATCGAGAAAGATGAGGATGAAAGTCTGGGGATTGAATTTGATCAGAGCCTGATGGACGAGTACCGTTCCTGCCGAAATAAGTGTATGTTCTGTTTTATTGACCAGATGCCGAAAGGAATGCGGGAAACGCTGTATTTTAAAGATGATGATTCCAGATTGTCGTTTTTGCAGGGGAACTACATCACGCTGACGAACATGAGTGATCATGATGTGGAACGGATTGTGAAGTACCGACTGGAACCGATCAATATTTCCTTTCAGACAACCAATCCGGAGCTGCGATGTAAAATGCTGCACAATCGGTTTGCAGGAGACGCACTGAAAAAAGTGGATATTCTCTACCAGGGACAGATTGAGATGAATGGGCAGATCGTACTTTGCAAAGGGGTAAATGACAAAGAAGAACTGGAGCGCACGATCCGGGATCTGACAGGCTATCTGCCGTATCTAAAGAGTGTTTCTGTCGTTCCGGTGGGACTGACGAAATACAGAGACGGGTTGTATCCTCTGGAGCCTTTTACCAAAGAAGATGCAAAAGAAGTACTTTCTGTGATCCATCGCTGGCAGGAGAAAATCTACAAAGAGTATGGGATGCATATGATCCATGCAGGGGATGAGTGGTACGTACTGGCAGAAGAGGAGGTACCGGAAGAAGAGCGGTATGATGGGTATCTGCAGTTGGAAAATGGCGTGGGAATGATGCGCCTTTTGTTTAACGAAGTGCAGGAAGCACTTTCGAAAGTGACCGGTGATGACAGAACGCGGGAGATTTCCCTTGCAACCGGATATCTGATGTATCCGTATATCGGAAAGATTTTGGAAGAGATCCGAAAGAAGTTTCCTAATATCACCACACATTTATATGCCATCCGCAATGAATTTTTTGGAGAGCGGATCACGGTATCCGGACTGATCACCGGGGGAGACCTGATGAAACAGTTAAAAGACAAACCGCTTGGAGAGCGGCTTTTGCTTCCATGCAACATGCTGAAGATTGGGGAGCCCGTTTTTCTGGATGATTTTACACTGCAGGAAGTAGAGGATTCTTTACAAGTGAAGACAGATATTGTAAAATCAAGCGGGCAGGATCTGCTGGACGCAGTGATCGGTGTATATGAAAATGAAGATCTCAGTACCGACAGAAGAAGAGGCAGATTCCAGGAAATGTAAGATTGAATGAGAAGAAAGGTAGTTGAAAATATGAGTAAACCAGTTGTAGCGATTGTAGGAAGACCGAACGTGGGAAAATCTACTTTGTTTAATACATTGGCCGGAGAGCGGATTTCCATCGTGAAAGATACTCCCGGTGTGACAAGAGACCGTATCTATGCGGATGTGTCATGGCTGGATAAAGAATTTACGATGATCGATACCGGGGGAATTGAGCCCGACAGCAGTGATATCATCCTCTCCCAGATGAGAGAGCAGGCACAGATTGCCATTGACACGGCAGATGTGATCGTATTTATTACAGATGTGCGCCAGGGGCTTGTGGATGCAGACTCCAAAGTGGCGGATATGCTCAGACGCTCGAAAAAGCCGGTTGTGCTTGTGGTCAATAAAGTGGATAATTTTGAAAAATTTATGCCGGATGTATACGAATTTTATAATCTGGGAATCGGGGATCCGGTTCCGATCTCTGCAGCTTCCAGACTTGGAATCGGTGATCTGCTGGATGAAGTGGTTTCCCATTTTCCGGAAGGAAGCGGAGAAGCGGAAGAAGATGAGCGTCCGAAGATTGCCATTGTCGGAAAACCAAACGTCGGAAAATCTTCCATTGTCAACAAACTTCTGGGAGAAAACCGCGTGATCGTATCCGATATTGCAGGGACGACAAGAGATGCCATCGATACAGCAATCAAACACGAAGACAGAGAATATATTTTTATCGACACCGCAGGACTTCGAAGAAAAAATAAGATCAAAGAAGAGCTGGAGCGCTTCAGTATCATCCGTACGGTAACCGCAGTGGAACGGGCGGATGTGGTGCTGATGGTGATCGACGCCACAGAAGGCGTGACAGAGCAGGATGCGAAGATTGCCGGAATCGCGCATGAGCGCGGAAAGGGAGTCATTATCGTAGTCAATAAATGGGATGCCATTGAGAAAAATGACAAGACCATGAAAAAGTATGAGAATGATATCCGCACAACACTTTCTTATATGCCATATGCAGAAATTATGTACGTTTCTGCAAAAACAGGACAGCGTCTGAATAAACTGTATGATATGATCGATATGGTCATTGACAGCCAGACCTTGCGGATTCAGACCGGTGTGCTCAATGAGATCATGATGGAGGCCGTGGCGATGCAGCAGCCGCCGTCAGATAAGGGAAAACGTCTGAAATTGTATTATATTACGCAGGTATCTGTAAAGCCGCCGACTTTTGTCATTTTTGTCAATGACAAAGAGCTGATGCATTTTTCTTATACCCGGTACCTGGAAAATAAAATCCGGGAAGCCTTTGGATTCCGGGGAACTTCTTTGAAGTTCTTTATCCGTGAGAGAAAGGAAAAGGATCAGTAATATGGAACGAATCATCTGTCTTATCATAGGATATATATTTGGTCTGTTTCAGACGGGATATTTTGTGGGAAAACTCAATCATGTGGATATCCGCAAAGAAGGCAGTGGAAATTCAGGTTCCACCAATGCTCTGCGTGTCTTGGGGATGAAGGCGGGACTAATGACATTTGCCGGAGATGTTTTAAAATGTGTACTTGCAATTTTACTGATCCGTCTGATCTTTGCAGACAGTGAGTATCTTCCGCTGCTTTCTATGTATACCGGAGCAGGGGTAACATTGGGACATAATTATCCGTTTTATCTGCATTTTAAAGGTGGAAAAGGGATTGCAGTGCTGGCAGGGCTGGTGCTGTCCACAAGGCTTTGGATGGTGCCGATCCCTCTGGCAGCATTTATTTTTGTGGTAGCGGTGACCCGCTATGTATCCGCAGGTTCCCTTCTGGTTACGATTTTGTTTTTGGGCGAAGTGGTCTATTTTGGACAGACCGGTGGATTTTCGATGGCGCAGCCATATTTGTATGAATTATATCTGGTGACATTTCTTTTGATGGCGCTGGCATGGTGGAGACACCGTGCGAATATCAAAAGACTGCTGCAGGGAACAGAAAATAAAATTGGTTCTTCAAAGAAATAAAAAGGAGGCAGAATATGGCAAATGTAGGTGTTTTGGGAGCGGGAAGCTGGGGAACAGCGCTTTCTGTACTTTTGAGTGATAATGGGAATCAGGTAACAATCTGGTCCATTGATCCGTCAGAGGTGGAGATGCTTTCCACAGACAGGGAACATAAAACAAAACTGCCGGGGGTTGCAATCCCGGAAACCATTCAGATTACCGGAGAACTGGAAACGGCAATTCGGGGAAAGGACTTTCTTGTGCTGGCGGTTCCGTCTCCGTTTACGCGGGCAACGGCCAGAAAAATGTGTCCATTTGTGGAAGCAGGACAGATCATCGTGGATGTGGCAAAAGGAATTGAAGAGAGTACACTTCTTACCCTTTCCGAGCAGATCAAAGAGGAAATCCCACAGGCAGATGTGGCAGTTCTTTCCGGACCGAGCCATGCAGAAGAAGTGGGAAGGAAGCTTCCGACTACCTGTGTGGTGGGTGCCGGAACGCGTAAAACTGCTGAATATCTGCAGGCGGCGTTTATGAGTAAGGTATTTCGGGTTTATACAAGTTCTGATATCCTGGGAATCGAACTGGGAGGTTCTCTGAAAAATGTAATTGCTCTGGCAGCCGGAATTGCAGATGGTCTGGGGTATGGCGATAATACCAAAGCAGCTTTGATCACAAGAGGAATTGCAGAAATTGCGAGACTCGGTGTCAAGATGGGCGGCCATATTGAGACCTTCACAGGATTGACCGGAATTGGCGATCTGATCGTGACCTGTGCCAGTGTACACAGCCGGAATCGAAAGGCAGGGTATCTGATCGGACAGGGCAAGACGATGGAAGAGGCAATGGAAGAAGTGCAGATGGTGGTAGAAGGTGTTTATTCTGCCAAGGCTGCCAGAAAGCTGGCTCAGAAGTACGAGGTATCCATGCCGATCGTAGAGCAGGTGAATGCAGTGTTATTTGAGGGAAAGAATGCTGCACAGGCGGTGGATGAACTGATGCTTCGGGAGTCCAAAAGCGAACATTCTCTCCTTCCGTGGCCGGATGAAACCCCATAGTTTTTGAAAATTTCAGAAGACCCAGGATGGAATAATCCCCCTTGTTTCTGCATAGATTGGTATCAGCAGAACAAGGGGGTATTTTTTATGGATGCATTTCAAGTATACAAAGATATGAAAGCAAGAACCAACGGAGAAATTTATATCGGTGTGGTCGGACCGGTTCGGACAGGCAAATCAACGTTTATCAAGCGTTTTATGGATCTGTTGGTGCTGCCCAATCTGGAGGATATTCATGTAAGAGAGCGGACAAAAGATGAACTTCCACAGTCTGCGTCCGGAACCACGATTATGACAACGGAGCCCAAATTTGTTCCCAAAGATGCGGCAAATGTCCGACTTTCCGAAGATGTGGAAGTGAAGATCCGTTTGATCGACTGTGTGGGATACATGGTCGAAGGAGCGTCCGGTCATATGGAACATGAAGAGGAGAGAAAGGTCAAGACACCCTGGTTTGAGCATGAGATTCCTTTTACAAAGGCAGCGGCAATCGGGACAGAAAAGGTGATCCACGATCATGCCACCATCGGCATGGTGATCACAACAGACGGGACGATTGGAGAACTTCCGAGAGAAAACTATATTCCGGCAGAAGAAAAGACCATTCAGGAGCTGAAATCCATTGGCAAGCCGTTTCTGGTCGTACTGAATACACAGAAGCCTTATAGTGAGGAAACCAAAGCACTGCGGGATGCCATGGAAGAAAAATATCAGGTGCCGGTACTTCCTGTCAACTGCGCACAGCTTCGGGCAGAAGATGTTCATCAGATGATGCGCCAGATTTTATATGCATTTCCGGTGTCTGAAATAGAATTTTATATTCCGAAATGGGTAGAAATGCTTTCCAGAGAGCATCCAATCAAAAAGCAGATTTTATCCAGTGTGTCCGCACTTCTGGGAAACATGGAAGATATCCGCAGTGTCGCGGAGACAACACCGGAATGTGACAGTGAATACATAGAGAATATCCGGGTAACACAGATCGGAATGGACAGCGGGATTGTAAAAATCCAGATGGAATTGAAAGAACAATATTATTACCAGATCCTCAGTGAACTGACCGGAATCCAGATCAACGGAGAGTATGAACTGATTGCTGCCATGAAAGAGCTGGCAGTGATGAAAGAGGAATATACACAGATTAAAGATGCGTTTGCAGATGTCAAAATGAAAGGATACGGGGTTGTGAGTCCGAAGAAAGAGGAAATTTTACTGGATGATCCGGTAATCATCAAGCAGGGAAACAAATATGGGGTCAAGATTCGTTCCGAGGCTCCGTCAGTGCATATGATTCGGGCGAATATTGAGACGGAAATCGCTCCGATCGTAGGAAATGAGACTCAGGCGAAAGATCTTGTGGAGTATATCAAATCAGAAAGCAAAACGCAGGAAGGAATCTGGGGAACCAATATTTTCGGGAAGTCTGTGGAAGAGCTGGTGATGGATGGAATGCAAAATAAAATCCGGATGATCAATGAAGAAAGTCAGGTAAAACTGCAGGATACCATGCAAAAGATTGTCAATGACAGCAATGGAGGACTGGTCTGTATTATTATTTGACAGATTCTTCTAAAATTTTGCGTCGGATACTTGGACTCTTATTCCTACATGTGGTACAATGAGAACGCAGAATATGTCTGCAAAAAAACGAGATGGATTGTTTCACTTAGTGGAGTACAAGGAAAGGGGTACCAATATATGAAAGCAGCGATTTTTACATTGGATACAGAAAGTTATCGTGCAAGAAAAGCCAGTGCGGCAGGTGTCGTATTGAAAAAAATGCTGGAGCAGGCAGGATTTGAAACAGCCGCTGTGCGTGTGATCCCAAAGGATCATAAAGTGGCAGCCTCTGTGCTGAAACGAGTGGCAGAAGATCATTCTGCAGATCTTGTTTTGACAACAGGCGGTGTGGGATACCAGGCCGGAGAGTGCGCTTCGGATGCATTAGAGGAAGTAGCAGAGCGTCTGCTTCCGGGAATCCCGGAGGCAATGCGCGGATGTTTGCTGTCTTCTTCCAAAAGTGCGATGTTTAACCGAAGTGCAGCCGGAATCTGTAAACAGACCATGATGATCAATCTTCCGGGAGATGCCAAAGAAGCAAAAGATGCACTGGAGTATCTGCTTCCGGAACTGATGCAGGCATTGGAGTCTTTGAACGCATGATGCAGGTAACATATCTGGGACACAGCGGATTTTTGGTGGAAGCAGACGATGCGCTCTTCCTGTTTGATTATTATCAGGGGGAGCTTCCAAAGATGAATCCGGAAAAAACATTGTTTGTATGTGCAAGCCATGTGCATTATGATCACTACAATCCAGAGATTTTCCAGTTACAAGAGAAGATGCCGGATATCCAGTTTCTTCTTTCGGATGACATTTTGGATGCCAAAGAAACAAAACAGGTCTGGCAGTTGTCTCCCCAAATGACATTGGAGATCAAAGGCGCCAGAATCCAGACGTTGCCTTCGACAGATGAAGGAATTGCCTTTCTGATCAGTTATCAGGGACATGTGATCTATCACGCAGGAGACTTGAACTGGTGGCACTGGGAGGGAGAGACGGAGGAATATAACCGGCAGATGAAAGAAGCGTACCAGAGTGCTCTGTTACAGCTTCCGGATACCAGGATCGATGTGGCGTTTGTTCCGGTCGATTTACGTTTGGGAACACAGTATGTGTGGGGATTGGATTATTTTATGCGCCATACACATACAGACTGTGTATTTCCCATGCATTTTTGGGAAAATTATGACGTCTTTTCCAGACTTTTGGAGGAACCGTGTACCAGGGAGTATCGAAAAAAGATTGTTACAATCGAGAAAGAGGGACAGAAGTTTGACATTCCGGATGAGACATAGTATAATGAAAAGCAGTGTTAAGTAAGACAGACAATCGCGGCTGCATGTGCCGAAAGGCCGCAGACGAGGAAAGTCCGGGCTTCGCAGGGCAGGATGCCGGATAACGTCCGGTGGAGGTGACTCCAAGGCCAGTGCAACAGAAATAAACCGCCTGCTTTTTGGCAGGTAAGGGTGGAAAGGCAGTGTAAGAGACTACCGCCCTTCTGGTAACAGAAGGGGCACATGTAAACCCCATCCGAAGCAAGACCGAATAAAAGCCATGCGGCGGCCCGTCGCGCTTTAGGTAGGTTGCTTGAACCTGACGGCAACGTCAGGTCTAGATAGATGATTGTCCAATGACATAACCCGGCTTATCGTTTTGCTTAATTTGATGCTGTCGCTTTTGCGGCAGCATTTTGCATATGAACAGAGATTTTAAGATAAGGCAGGAAAAGTATATGGGAATGAGAATGAACACAGAGCTGCCGCTTCCGGCAGAGTTAAAAGCACAATATCCGCTCTCCAGAGAGCTTGCGGCAGTCAAACAAAAAAGAGACGCACAGATCCGGGATATTTTTACGGGAAAATCTGATAAATTTGTAGTAATCGTAGGTCCTTGTTCTGCAGATAATGAAGATTCGGTATGTGAATATGTAGAGCGTCTTGCAAAAATCAATGATGAGGTTTCAGACCGGCTGATGATCATTCCGAGGATTTACACCAATAAGCCTCGCACGACGGGAGAAGGGTATAAGGGGATGCTGCATCAGCCACAGCCGGATCAGGCGCCGGATCTTCTTGCAGGAATCATTGCCATCCGAAAGATGCATATCCGGGCGATTCAGGAGAGTGGTCTGACCAGTGCAGATGAAATGCTGTATCCGGAAAACAGAAGTTATCTGGATGATATTTTATCTTATGAAGCAATTGGAGCACGTTCGGTAGAAAATCAGCAGCACAGACTGACAGCCAGCGGAATGGATATTCCGGTGGGAATGAAGAATCCGACCAGCGGAGATTTTTCGGTGATGCTCAATTCTGTGATCGCAGCACAGAGTTCCCATACTTTTATTTATCGGGGAATGGATGTGACGACAGACGGAAATGATCTGGCTCATGTGATTTTAAGAGGAGGCGTGGATAAATATGGGACATGTAATCCGAATTATCATTATGAGGATCTGATGCGCCTGCTGACCATGTATGAAGAGAAACATCTGGCAAATCCGGCAGCGATCGTGGATGCAAATCATTCTAATTCGAATAAACAGTTTAAAGAGCAGATCCGGATTGTCAGTGAAGTGCTTCACAGCAGAAATTACAATCCAAGACTGAAAACGCTGATCAAAGGGGTGATGATCGAGAGTTATCTGGAAGAAGGATGCCAGAGTATCGGAACAGACCGGATTTATGGAAAATCGATCACAGACCCATGTCTTGGATGGGAGGATACCGAAAAACTGCTGTATAAAATTGCAGAAGAGTGCTGATCACTTTCCAAATGAAAGGAGCGAGTTTTATGAAAAGACAGATGTTAGGAAACAGTATGCTGGAAGTTCCGGCAGTTGCGGCAGGATGTATGAGGATTCATACGTTGGATGAATCACAGGTGGATGAATATATCCACACCTGTCTGGAGCTTGGAATTTCATTTTTTGACCATGCAGATATTTATGGAAAAGGCGGATGTGAGTCTCTGTTTGGACGTGTGTTTGAGCAGACAGAATTTCGCAGAGAAGATATCATCCTTCAGTCAAAATGCGGAATCGTACCAGGGGTGATGTATGATTTCTCGAAAGAGCATATTTTACAGTCTGTGGAAGAGTCTCTTCGAAGACTGCGTACAGATTATCTGGATATTCTCGTACTGCACCGTCCGGATGCGCTGGTGGAACCAGAAGAGGTGGCAGAGGCATTTGATATACTGGAAGGTTCCGGGAAAGTCCGACACTTTGGAGTGTCCAATCATACGCCGATGCAGATCGAACTTTTGAAAAAATATGTGAAGCAGGATCTGCTGGTGAATCAGATGCAGCTGAGTCTTCCGTTTTCTAATATGATCGCAGCAGGGCTGGAAGCGAATATGCTGACAGACGGAGCGGTGAATAGAGACGGCAGTGTTCTGGATTACTGCAGACTTCATGATATGACGCTTCAGGCATGGTCTCCATTCCAGTATGGATTTTTTGAAGGGGTGTTTATCGACAGTGATCAGTATCCGGAGTTGAATCAGGTGTTGGGAGAGCTGGCGGAGCGATATGGCAGCACCAAGACCGGAATCGCAACGGCCTGGATCTTACGTCATCCGGCTAATATCCAGATGATCGCCGGCACGACCAATCTGAAACGAATGCGGGAGATCGCACTGGCTTCCGAAATCCGGTTGACAAGAGAAGAATGGTATCAGCTGTATTTAAGTGCTGGACACATTTTGCCATAAGATAGAAGCAAAAAAGTAAGACCGAAAGAAGGAAAGCAGACGAATCTGCCATCCCTCTTTCGGTCTTACTTATCTTCCAGAATATTTTTCTTCACAGTATTTACAACGATATACCTGATTTTCTTCATCGGTTAAAACAAAGATGTGATCCAGTTCCTGTTCAATGGAAGTGATACATCTTGGATTTTTGCAGCGGATCACATTGGTGATCTCTTTTGGGAGCTTCAGGATCTTTTTATCTACTACCTGCTCATTCGAGATAATGTTGACCGTGATATTGTGGTCAATAAATCCAAGAATGTCAAGATCCATAAAATCGATCGGACATTCAATCTTCATAATATCTTTTTTCCCCATTTTGCTGCTGCGGGCATTTTTGATGATCGCAACACAACAGTCTAATTTATCCAGGTGAAGATATTTATAAATATCCATACTTTTTCCGGCTTCGATATGGTCCAGAACAAAACCTTCTGAAATACGTCCTACGTTCAATGTGTTTTTCAAATCATATACCTTCTTTCTTGTGTGAACTTATGAATGGCTGCAGTCTGTCTTACTCTACATGAATATCCAGAAGAGTCAGGATCAATGCCATTCTGACATACACTCCGTACTGCACCTGACGGAAGTAAGCGGCTCTTGGATCATCATCGACTTCTACGGAGATCTCGTTGACACGAGGCAATGGATGCAGAACATACATGTCAGATGGTGCAAGTTCCATTTTCTTCTTATCCAGAATATAAAAATCTTTCATGCGGACATAATCTTCTTCATTGAAGAAACGTTCTTTCTGTACACGGGTCATATACAGAATGTCAAGTTCCGGCATTGCATCTTCCAGACGAACCACTTCTTTATATTTGATGTGATTCTTGTCCAGAACATCCTGACGGATATAGCTTGGAAGACGTAATTCTTCCGGTGAGATCAGCACAAACTGAATGCCCTCATAGCGCACCAGCGCATGGATCAGAGAGTGTACGGTACGTCCGAATTTTAAATCGCCGCAAAGTCCGATGGTCATGTTGTTGAGACGTCCTTTTACAGAACGGATCGTCAAAAGGTCAGTCAGTGTCTGGGTCGGGTGCTGATGACCGCCGTCTCCTGCGTTGATCACAGGGATCGAAGAGTGTTTGCAGGCAACCATTGGAGCACCTTCTTTTGGATGACGCATGGCTACGATATCTGCATAACAGGAAACCGTACGAATGGTATCAGATACACTTTCTCCTTTGGCTGCTGAACTGGAATCAGCGGAAGAAAATCCCATGATACTTCCGCCCAGATTGAGCATGGCTGCTTCATGGCTCAGACGGGTACGTGTACTTGGTTCATAGAATAAAGTTGCAAGTTTTTTGCCGGCACATGCATGTGCATATTTTTCAGGATGCTGTTCGATATCGCCGGCCAGATCCAACAGGGTGTCCAGTTCCTCTACAGAAAAATCGAGAGGACTCATCAAATGTCTCATATGTAACCTCCTTTTATATCTGCTCTTTTGTGTGAGAAAAAGTCAGATCATCGATATTGTAATAAATCTTCAACAGTTTTGCGTTTTGGCGCAGGCGGCTGAATATCCGGATGCCCGAGAGCGATCAATGCGGCCAGTTCCTGCTCTTTTGGAATGTCTAAAAGTGTGGAAATTCCAGATTCATCAAATACTCCCATGATGACAGTCCCCAGTCCATATTCATGGGCAGCCAGGCAGAAAGTCTGACAGGCAACTCCGACATCAAACATCTGCCATCGGTCTTTTTTGGCAGTAGTATAAGAGCCGTCACGCTCAAAACCACACCGTCCTTTCAAAAAAGTGACAGCAATCAAAACAGGGGTCTGACTGATAATGTCTGAATTGTAAGATGGGGTAAAGTCTTTCGCAATCTTTCCCAGAAGGGAAGAGTCTTCAATTGCAATGTAACGGGTAATCTGCGTATTTTTCCAGGAAGGGGAAAAAGAAGCTGCAGAAACAATGTTTTCAATCACGGAATGATCGACAGGATCCGGTGTAAATTTACGGATACTCCTACGATTTTTGATACAATCCACTGTATTCATCTACATGAACCTCCCTATGCAAAATCTCTTTCCTAATCATATACTAAAACGCCTTTTTTTTCAACAGAGAATTCCCAGGAAACAGCAAGAAAAGGCATTAAATTTTTTTTAGACATTTTTCAAAAAACAGACCGGCAGTAAACCAAAAGGGTGCATAGTCAAGCCGGATCACCCCTTTGATATTTAATTTTGCACGGCTGTAATCCCAGGGACAGAGATGATGCTTTTTTAAAAACAGACCGGATAAAAATTCTCCGGTAAAGATGAAAGCAGCATAAATACTGCCTCGTAAAAAGGGATTCTGGTTTTTCAGTTTTTGGGAAAGCGGGGAAAAGATGCATGCCATCCCATAGATGGGAAACATCCAGATGGAAGTTTTTCCCGCAAGTGTATAATCTTTTACAAAAAGGGAGTGGAGTCCCGTAAACAAAATTTCCATGCACCACCCCATGATGCCACATAAAATAAATTTTTTCTTCATAAAAACAGGATGTCCATTTTAGAGAGGATTTATGCAGATGCAAATCGGGTATTGTACAATCAGAAAAAAATGTATTATAATACAGCTTAAGTTTGAAAGGACAAGGAGAGGAAGAAATGGCGACATTGGAAGAACTCAGAGAAAAGCTGGACGGGATTGATGACCAGATCACAAAATTATATGAGGAGCGGATGAAGGTCTGCGAGGACGTCGGAAGATTTAAAGTAGGAGCCGGACGCAAAGTTTTTGACCGTCAAAGAGAACAGGAAAAACTCCAGGATGTGGCTTCGAAAGTACATGGAGCATTCAATAAGAAAGGGATTCAGGAGTTGTACGCGCAGTTGATGAGTATGAGTCGGAAATTGCAGTACCAGCAACTGGTGGAAGCAGGAGCTCTTGGAAGACTTCCATTTATTCAGATGCAGGAACTGGAGAAACAAGATGTCCGTGTCGTGTTCCAGGGGGTAGAAGGGGCCTACAGCCAGGCTGCTATGAAGAAGTATTTTCCGGACAATACCAATCATTTTCATGTGGCGACATTTCGGGAGGCGATGGAGGCCATCGAGGAAGGCGCAGCAGATTTTGCAGTCCTTCCTATTGAAAATTCTTCAGCAGGAGCGGTCAATGAGGTGTATGACCTGTTGGTAGAATTTGAAAATTATATTGTAGGAGAAACGTTCCTTCCCATTGAAAATACGCTGGCAGGGCTTCCCGGAACGGAGTTATCCCAGGTCAAAAGAGTGTACTCCAAGGCAGAAGCACTGATGCAGACCAGCCGGTTTCTGGAAAGCCATGGAGACTGGCAGCAGATCAGCGTATCCAATACAGCGGCGGCCGCGAAAAAGGTGCTCAAAGAACAGGATTATTCTCAGGCGGCAGTGTGCAGTGCGTATGCAGCTCAGGTATATGGACTGTCTGTATTGGCAGAGAACATCAATGATGAGTCCAACAATATGACGCGGTTTATCATTGTGACCAACCAGAAGATCTTTACGCAAAATGCGTCGAAAATCAGTATTTGCTTTGAACTTCCCCATCAGAGCGGATCTTTATATCAGATCCTGTCTCATTTTATTTACAATGATCTGAATATGACCAAGATCGAATCTCGTCCGGTGGAGGGGAAAAGCTGGGAATACCGCTTTTTTGTAGATTTTGAAGGAAATCTGGAACAGCCGGGCGTGAAAAATGCGATCCGTGGTCTCAGAGAAGAGGCGCGGAATTTAAAAATTCTTGGAAATTATTAGAGAAAGGGCGAAAAAACAATGCGTACCAATGAACGGATCCTGTATAAAAATATGGAATATGAAGAGCTTCTGTCTGATATGACATTTCTGATGGAACACTACAAGGATGCATATTACAATCGGGAAGACTTGAAAGGGTTGTTCTTTTCCTGTATGAACGAGCTTTTGGAACTTTCAGAGTGTCATGGATTTTATGGAAACCTCTGGCATACATTTCTGACATTTCTGCTGGCAAACGGAGAAAATGTGTACAGTACTTCCTGTGAGATCAAAGGAGAAATCAAGGGAAGCCTGAATCTGGCTGCAGAACATGATTTTGAGATTTTTAAGGAATTGTTTGATTATGATTTTACTGAAATGATGCAAGTATTGAATGGAGAATGTTTTTCGACTTTGTTGAATTATGAAAATGCACAGGATGAAAGGCTGGTTTTTAACAGACGGATCCGTGACAGAATCTGTAATTTGAGTCGTGAACTGGAACAGGCAGAGGATGTACAGGTATTCAAGAGGTGTGTGACATCCTTTTACAGAGAGTTTGGCGTAGGAAAACTGGGGCTGCACAAGGCGTTTCGGGTAGAACACACAAACGATGGGCGGGTGGAAATTGTTCCAATCACCAATATTGCCCATGTACATTTGGATGATCTGATCGGATATGAATCGGAAAAGCAAAAGCTGATCGATAACACAAAGGCTTTTGTGGAGGGAAAAAGAGCAAATAACTGTCTGCTTTATGGAGACGCCGGAACCGGAAAATCCTCTTCGATCAAAGCAATTTTAAATCAGTATTACGATCAGGGGCTTCGGATGATCGAGGTGTATAAGCATCAGTTTCAGGATCTGAATGAGGTGATCGCCCAGATTAAAAACCGGAATTATAAATTTATTATTTATATGGATGATCTTTCATTTGAGGAGTTTGAGATTGAATACAAATATTTAAAAGCGGTAATCGAAGGCGGTCTGGAGAAAAAGCCGGATAACATCTTGATCTATGCGACTTCAAATAGAAGACATCTGGTACGGGAGACATTCCGTGATAAGCAGGATCGGGATGAAGAATTGCACACCAATGATACGGTGCAGGAAAAGTTGTCTCTTGTGGCAAGGTTTGGTGTCAAAATTTATTTTGCTTCTCCTGCCAAAAAGGCATTCCAGAAGATCGTAACAGAACTGGCAAAAAGAAATCATATTTCCATGCCGGAAGAAGAACTCCTTTTAGAAGTCAACAAATGGGAGCTGAGCCATGGAGGAATGTCAGGCAGGACTGCGCAGCAGTTTATTGATTATCTTTTGGGGAAAGAATAACCGGAACATCCGGAAGAAGAAAAGGATTTTGGTATGACAGGAAAGAAAAGAATGTGTCGTCTGGCACTGACAGGAGTGCTTCTGATGCTGGAGATCAGTATGGTATCAGGATGCAGACAGCAGAAAAAGGAAGAAATGACACCTGAAATATTGATCGATGCAGTCGATCGTAATATGAGGAATGTCAACTCTGCGTCCAGTTCGTTGGAAATAGAAGTGGAGTTGGAGGATGTACTGGATCATACCAGGATCCGAATGGATATGGATATGGAGAATACGGTCATACCAAGAGCGGGACATGCAAAAGGAATGGCGGAAGTGAAGCTGAATGATGATCAGGTTTCCAGTGAAATGGAAATTTATCAGGTGGAAGAAAATGGAAAATATGTGACATACAGCAGTCTTTCAGATCAGTGGGAGAGGGCAGAAAGCGAAAGCACGCTTTCTTCTGGAAAAACAGAAAGTGATTTTTTTCAAAGTGCAGAGGAAGAAATCGAAGATTTTACACTTGCAGGACAGATGGTAAAAGTGCAGGAGAAAAGCTGCTATGAAATATACGGAGATATGCAGGGGGAAAAATTAATGGACTTTCTCGGAAGAGAAATGATCCAGGCATATGGACTTGTAGATCTGCCGGATCCGGAGGCACTGGATCATCTGGAGATTCCAGTGATCGTAGATATCTATCAAAAAGAAAGACTGCCTGCACGGATCATCGTGGATATGACAGATGTGATGGATGAACTGTATGACAGCTATGCCAAAACAACAAATGTGAACTTTTATAATATTGAACTGGTATACCATGGATACGATGATGTGAAGCCGATCCAGGTCCCTGAGAGTGTGAAACAAGCAGTCAATGGGTGAGGACTCTTCCAGAATCGGAACAAATATGAGAAAATAGTTAGATGGGTGCCGCGTGTTTTGAATTGCGGCACCCTATTTTAAATTTTAATCAGAAATTTCTCTTAAGTTGCTGATGTCACTGTCAATGATCAGAGAATAATTGGTGTAATACACGACAAATCCAGGTTTTGCGCCATTTGGTTTTTTGACATGTTTCTTTTCAATATAATCAATCTCCACTTTTTCGCCTCCGCGGGCTTTGGAGTAATAAGCGGCCAGCTTTCCGGCTTCTTCAAAGGTGCGATCCGGGAGTTCTTCTCCGTTTGTACGTACGACAACATGGGAGCCCGGTGTGTTCTTAGCATGGAACCACCAGTCATTCCCAACGGCAAATTCAAAAGTAAGCCAGTCATTCTGCAGGTTATTCTTTCCTACATAGATGTGAAATCCATCACTGGAGAGATAGTGGAACGGTCGGCTTTTGATCTTTTCCTTTTTCTTGGTAAACTTTCTGCGCATATATCCGGAATGGATCAGTTCTTCCTTGATCTGGGCAAGATCTTCTTCACTGAGTGCAATGTCTAACGCCGTGCTGACAGATTCCAAATATTCAATGTCCTCTTTTGTGTCCTGTGTCAGTTTGGACAGTGCTTCATGGGTTCGCTTTTGTTTGTTATATTTTTCGAAATAACGTTTGGCGTTTTCCAGTGCGGATTTCGATGGATCCAGCGGGATCCGGACCATCTCATTGGTGTAATAATTCAATGCTTCCAGTGTTCTGGCATGAGGTTCCAGACCATAGCCATAGGTGTGGATCAGTTCGCCATAAACTTTGTATTTCTCCCGGTCTTTTGTATCATCTAACTGTTTGATCTGAAGATCATATTTTTTGCGGGCTCGTTCCAGAGCTATCTGCACAATATGTCTGAGATCCGAAGACTTCTGCCGGATCCGGGTGATCTGGTTCTTGGAAGCATAATACGTTTCCAGAACATGTGAAATAGAAGAAAACGTTTCTTTTCGGTAAGTTTCAAGGCAGCTCAGCGGCAAAGCAGAAAATTCTTTTGGTTCTGCTCCTTCATAGTAAATGGAAGGCGAAAAGCTTCCGTCTTTGACTGACTCCAGATAAATATGGAACTGATTGTAAAGATGGCACAGGATATCTGGAGATAATTCCGATGCCGGTGTCCGGGAGTCAATTCCCGCCAGAAAGCAAATCTCTTCTGCAGTAACAGGGCTGATCCCTGTGAAACTGGTGTAGATCGCTTTTGACAGGGGAAGAGGTTTTGCACAGAGCAAAGTGCAGAAATCTGTTTCTGTTACGGTAAGCGGATCCGCTTTTTCCATGGTATCTGGAATGAAGTACTTCCGTCCCGGAAGAACTTCCCGGACAGAACTCATCTGGGCGGAGACATGTTTGATGCTGTCAATGATCATCCCTTCTTCTGTACAAAAAATAATATTGCTGTGTTTTCCCATAATTTCTACAATCAGATCTTTGCGGCATAAATCGCCCAGTTCATCCAGATGTTCGATTGTAAAATGGATGATCCGCTCCAGTTTTGGCTGCCAGATGTCTACAATCCTTCCGTTGGCAATGTGCTTTCTTAACAGCATGCAGAAATTCGGGGCAGTCATGGGACTGGGTTTGTTGGTGTCTGTCAGATAGATCAGGGGAAGAGACGCACTTGCAGAAATGGAGAGCCGTCTCTGCCCGGCGGGAGATTTTACAGTCAGCAGAAGTTCGTCAGCTTCCGGCTGTGCAATCTTTGCAATCCTTCCGTTTAATAATTGTTCTTTTAATTCGTGTACCAGACCGGCCACGACAATTCCATCAAAAGCCATAAAAATTCCTCTCTTTTGGTCTGTTTCTTTTGGTCTGATTATTGTATCATAGAATCTAAGGCAGTGGTACCTGAAATCATAATTTTTTGCATCAGGTCAGTGTATACTTGACCAAATGACTGTAGTAAGAGTATACTGGTAACAGAATTTTGAAAAATGACAGAGGATGACGACATGATAAAGAGTATGACAGGTTTTGGACGGTGTGAGATTCAAAAAGAGACCAGAAAATTTACAGTAGAGTTAAAAAGTGTAAATCACAGATATCTGGATGTAAATATCCGGATGCCTAAAAAACTGAATTTTTTCGAGACTGCAATTCGCACTCTTTTAAAACAGTATGCAAACAGAGGAAAGGTAGATATATTTATTTCTTATGAAGATTCTTCTCAACAGCAGATGGCACTGAAGTACAATGCGGCTCTGGCAGCAGAATATATGCAGTATTTTCGGCAGATGAGCGAGGAGTTTCAGCTGGAGAATGATATCCGGGTTTCTTCCTTGTCCCATTGTCCGGAAGTGCTGACGATGGAGGAACAGACAGAAGATGAAGAGGCATTGTGGGCAGGGCTTCAGGAGGTGCTGAAAGGAGCGTTCACCCAGTTTGTAGAGACGCGTACCAAAGAAGGAGAGCATCTGAAACAGGATATTTTGCAGAAACTTTCCGGAATGGAAGAGCTGGTGCATGAGATTGAGATCCGCTCTCCGAAGATTTTGGCAGAATATCGTACCAAGCTGGAAGAAAAAGTAAAAGAGCTTCTGGCGGATACCCAGATAGAAGAAAGCAGAATCGCTGCAGAAGTGATCTTGTTTGCGGATAAGATCTGTACGGATGAGGAAGTGGTACGGTTAAAGAGTCATATCGTACATATGAAGCATACCTTGGAAGAGTCGGAAGGAATCGGCCGTAAGCTGGACTTTATTGCACAGGAGATGAACAGGGAAGCCAATACGATCCTTTCCAAAGCGAATGATCTGGAAGTGTCCAATTATGCCATCGGATTAAAGACCGAGATCGAGAAAGTCAGAGAACAGATACAGAATATTGAATAACAAAAAAGATAAAGGAGAATATTCAGAACATGAATCAGAAAGGAATTTTGATCGTTGTATCCGGATTTTCAGGAGCCGGAAAAGGAACCTTGATGAAAGAGCTGCTGAAGCGTTATGAAGAGACGTATGCGCTTTCTGTTTCCGCAACCACAAGAAATCCAAGAGAAGGAGAAGTGGATGGAAGGGAGTATTTTTTCAAAACAACAGAAGAATTTGAAAAAATGATTGCGAAAGAAGAGCTGATAGAGTATGCTAGATACG